>UETR01000002.1_pt1 | contig 448843 bp, 396 predicted proteins | sample 1817881 | NCBI WGS metagenome assembly UETR01 (sample SAMEA4730918, study PRJEB27012) | Candidatus Amarolinea aalborgensis | place: Denmark | collected 2014-01-09
AACCGATAGCCTGCGAAGGCAGGCTTGGCCATGGTTGCAGCGACTTCAGTCGCCGGCCCCGCCGACCGGCGCCGCGCCCACGCAGGTGGGCGCCCGGCGGTACGCCCTTCAGGCGCGATTTCAATCGCTGGCCGCCCCGCCAACCGATAGCCTGCGAAGGCAGGCTTGGCCATGGTTGCAGCGACTTCAGGCGCCGGCCCCGCCGACCGGCGCCTGGCGGTACGCCCTTCAGGCGCGATTTCAATCGCTGGCCTGATGGTCGCAGGCTGAGCAGTCACCTGAGCAATCACCTCCGCCTTTCCTCCCAGCGGTCGCCCCCGGATGCAGTCCTTCGTCGTACACGTGACGCAGACGGCTGCGTCGCGCACCTTGATTTCACTGGGGCTGACGAGCGAGCCGAAGAAGTTGAACTGGCCGACTGGACAAACGTACTTGCAGAACGCGGCGCCCTGGAACACGGTGTCAACCACGAAGGCCACGGCAAAGTAGGCCAGGATCAGCCAGGCGGTCAGCCAGGGACTGGCCCAGAGGTCCCAGCGCTCATAGGCAAAGAAGAAGAGGACGAGCAGCGCCAGCGCCAGCCATTTGCTGCGCAGCGCCCGCGGCAGCGGCCGGCCGCCCGCGAGGGCGCGGTTTTGCAGCCATTTGCCCAGCCGCCGCGGCAGCATGAAAGGGCAGGCGAAGCAGAACAGGTTGCCAACCACCAGCAGACCCAGCACCAGGAAGCCGCGGTAGTGAATCCAACCCACCACCGTGGCCAGGTTTTTGGGCGCCAGCGAGGGGCCGGTCAGCCCGTCGAAGACCATCAGCGCGGCCAGGATCAGCAAAACGATCTGCGCGGCCGTCCGGCTGTGGCGCCAGCGCAGAAAGCGGCCCAACAGCGGCCAATGCAGCAGATCCGCAGTCCGGGCGCGACGACGCGGCAATAAAGACGACGACATCTGCATTTTGGTCATGGCTGGTCCCACGCGGCGGCCGCGCGCCGTGGCTGGCTCATGGCTCGGTCACGCCCACTGGGAAATCGGCCTGCGCCTGGCGTCCATCGGGCAGCGTTACTTTGACAGTCACCACCCAATCGCCGGCCATCGTCCAGTCGAACGGCACGCTGTACAGGCCGTCTGCTCCACCCTGGCCAGTTGCCAGGACAGGCGCCATGCCCGCATGAGTCATGTTGCCCTCAACGGTCACTGCGGCATCTTCCATGGGCTGGCCGGCCGCGTTGGTCACGTGAATGGTCAGCGTCGCCGCGCCGGTGTGAATGGTGTCCGCGGCGCGCAGCTCGATGCGCAGATCGCTTGCCGGCGTGGCGCGGCCGCCGCACGCATTCAATGCCAGCAAGGTCAACGCCACCAGCGCGCCCATCAATCCTGCGCGCCTCGATTTGTGCGCTTGCCTGGTTGGCTGCAGTTCAGCGCCAGGTCTCGTCTTTTGCTGATACTCACGCATATCTCACCTATCTTGGCATAATCCAGACCACCTGCATCCTCTGCGTCCAACGCTTGCATGGGACGCAGATGCACGCAGAAAAACGCTGATTTATTTGATGTTCTCATCATCTGCGAGCGCAGCCAGCGTATATCTGCGTCCAACGCTGGGATGGGACGCAGATGCACGCAGAGAAACGCTGATTTTCTTGATTTCTTCAGCCTCTGCGAGCGCAGCCAGCGTGTATCTGCGTCCAATTCTTTTGCGGGACGCAGAGGCACGCAGAGAAACGCTGATTTTCTTGATTTCTTCAGCCTCTGCGAGCGCAGCCAGCGTTCATTTGCGTCCGCTTTCCTCGTTGACCAGGTTGCGCATGTCTTCAACGAATTGCTCAGCCGTCTCGTCACTCGACAGCGGCGTGCCGCGTACGCGGCCCTGGGCGTCCACGAGCGCAAAACGCGTGGAGTGATTGATGTCACTGGACGCGTCGCTGCCAGGCTCGTGGCTGTGACGCTGCGCCAGGCCCACTTTGAATCCGGTTTGGAGGAGATCCACCGTTTCCTGTTCTGTGCCCACCAAAAACCGCCACATGGCCGGGTCCGCATCGAAGAGCTGACCATAGGCCTTGAGCACGGGCGGGGTGTCGTTGGCCGGGTCCACACTGATCGAAACGAGCTGCACTTTGCCCGCCAGGCTGGCGTCAGCTTTGACCAACTCCTGCACCTTGCGCATCTTCGGCATCAGTTCTGTGGGGCACACGTCTGGGCAGGTGGTGTAGATGAAATTGACCAGCCATACGCGGCCGGCCAAATCGCCGGTGCTGACGCGCTGCCCGTCCTGGTCAGTCAGGGTGAAGTTGGGCGCATTCCAGTAAACCGGCAGGGCCTGGCTTGCGCTCCCGCAGGCCGCCAGCAGGCCCAGGCCGACCGCCAGCGCGCTGATCCAGCCCACCATTCTCCGTGTTCGCTGCTGCATGTTTGTCTCCCAATTCGTCCAGGCAGTGGAGTTCGTCGCCATTGCTATGACCTGCAATCGCCAAGCCGCGCCTAAACTACCCGATCCACCACCATCGCCGCAAACAACAGGGCCAGGTACAGCGTTGAATACTTGTAGAGACTCAGGGCTGAGGCGTTCGTGCGCGCCTGGCGCAGGCGCAGCGCCAGGTACAGGAAAATCCCGCCCAGCACGACCGCGGCCACCAGGTAAATCGGGCCAAGTAGACGCGCCACCGCAGGCAGAATGGTGACAACCAGCATCGGCCACGTGTAGGCGACGATTTGCTTGCGGGTGTCTTCCTCCCCATGGACGACCGGCCACATCGGAATGTTGACCATCGTGTAGTCACGCTGCGCCAGGAGTGTCAGCGCCCAGGTGTGCGGCGGCGTCCAGCAGAAAACGACGGCGAAGAGGATGATGGCCAGCGGGTCAATCTGCCCGGTGATGGCCGTCCAGCCGATCATGGGCGGAAACGCGCCGGCCGCGCCCCCGATGACGATGTTGTACGGGGTGCGCGGCTTGAGCCACAGGGTGTAGACGACGACATAGTAGACCAACGCGATGGTCGAGAGAACGGCGCTCAAGACATTGACATAAACCAGGAAAACGACCACGGAGAGTACGCCGAGCGCCAGGCCATAGATCAGCGCGTTGATTGGCGCGATGCGCGCGGTGGCCAGAGGGCGGCGCCGCGTGCGCGGCATAATTTTGTCCTTGTCGCGTTCAATGTACGCGTTGATGGTGTTGGCGGATGAGGCCGAAAGTGCGCCGCCCAACAGCGCCCACAGTGTCAAGCCCCACGGCGGGCGGCCGGCCGTTGCCACCAGGATGGCGGCCAGGGTCGTGATGAGCAAGAGGACGGTGATGTACGGCTTGGCTAACCAGAAATAGGCAAACAGGATGGAGCCGACGGTGTCGCGGCGGGGGCTTGCGGCCTGGTCCTCTGCGCCAGCGAGGACCTGAGCGTGTGCGCCCTCGTGATAAAGGGTGTAGAGAACGACGAAGCCAGCCCAAACCGCCGTTGCCAGGGCCAGGTGCGCCACGTTGACCCACACGGGAATGATGAAAAACGCATTTGCCACGCCCAAACCGATTTGCGCCGCGAAGAGGAGCAGCATGGCGCGATTCCAGCGTCGTGCACTCATGCTTGCCCGGCCCAAGATGCCGACATAGCGCCAGGAGAGCCACAGAAAAGCGATCAGCGTGGCAAAAACCGCGCCGCGGTGCAGCATCTGGATGAACTGCAAGGCAGCGGGAGCCTGACTGGGTCCGCAGTGCGGGAAGGCCGGGCACGCGCTGGCCGCCTGACTCTGCGCGACGGCGGCGCCGGTCAGCACCAGGATGAACGCAGCCACGGTGGCCAGGGTCAGCCACGCGCTAAAGCCGCCATACTCCTCCTGCGTCTGCACAATGCGCGCCAGGATGGCGCCGCGGTTGCGCGTGCGCGGCCAGGCCAGCAGCGTGCTGGCAGTAAGCAGGCCGAGGCTGAGCGTGGCCAGACCGGTATGAATCCAGGCCCACAACGTTGGGGTGGGCGAAGCTGTCAAAAGAACGCCAACCAGCGCCTGGATGAGGACCGTGGCCGTGGTGATAGTTAGCAAGCGGGGGGAGAGCCGATGCAAGTGCTCGCGGTTGGTCAGCGTGATACGCAGGAGCAGCAACAGCGCCAGCCCGAGGATCATCGCGGCCAGGCGATGCCACAAATCGGTCAAACCGCCTGGCGCGATGGTGAACGCCAGGCCTCCGTTGCACAGCGGCCAGGTGCGACAACCCAGTGTGGAACCGGTGGCGCGCACCAAGCCGCCCAGCACAATTACAACCCAGGCGAGAACCGCAGTCCACAGCGACAGTTGACGAAACCAGCGCATGTGACCGGTCTCGGCGATGATCAAACGAATTGGCACGTGAGACCCCCAGAATACAAACGATGAATGATGAACGTGAATTCAAGTTCGCGTTCGCCATTCATCGTTCATCTTGTGTCATTGTACTACGCAGGGGGTTTTGTGACAAGAAACACAAAGGCCCTGACGCTGTGCTGCGCAAACATCAGCCGGTAGCCATGCAAGCGATGGCGTAGCTGCTCAGGCGGCGCCGCTGCGGCCTGAATCCATTCGGTGGCTGCAAGTCGCCGGATGCCTGAGCAGTTACGTGATGCTTTAGTCTGCGCCGTGCGCGGCAGCTGTGCCCGCGGCTCCGCCGGTCAGCACGTGGCGACCATAATCGTACGGGCCGCCGCCAACGTGCGGCTGATGAGTTTCGTCCCAGTTGAAGATAGACGGCGGCGACGAGGTCTGCCATTCCAAGGTCTTGGCATCCCACGGATTATCGCCGGCCACCTCGCCCTTGCGGAGGCTGATCAACACATTCCAGAGGAAGGGCAGCGTCGAGGCGCCCAACAGGAACGAGCCGATGGTCGAAATCAGGTTCAAGGTAGCGAACTGCGGATCATAATCTGCCACGCGGCGCGGCATGCCCATCAAACCGGAAACGTGCATGACCAGGAAGGTCGTGTGAAAGCCGATGAAGTGCAGCCAGAAATGAAGTTTGCCCCAAGACTCATTCAGCTTGCGACCGGTGATCTTAGGGAACCAGTAATAGATGCCAGCGTAGATCGCGGTGACGCTGCCGCCGAATAGCACATAGTGCAGATGTGCGACCACGAAGTAGGTGTCGTGCACATGGATGTCCACGGGCACCGAGGCCAGGATGACCCCGCTGATGCCGCCTAAGACGAACAGGGAGATGAAGCCCAGGGCGAACATCATGGCGCTGGTGAAACGCAGCTTGCCTTGCCAAATGGTGCCTAGCCAGCCGAAGATCTTGACGCCGGTGGGGACGGCAATGATCATCGAGGTGATCATGAAGGGCACCGTCATCCAGGGGTTCATACCGCTGGTGAACATGTGGTGCGCCCAGACGGTGAAGCCCAAAAAGCAGATGGCCAGACTGGAGAAGGCGATGGCTTTGTAGCCGAAGATCGGCTTCCGGCTGAAAACCGGCAGCACATCGGAGACGATGCCCATGGCCGGCAGCACCATCACGTAGACGGCCGGGTGCGAATAGAACCAGAACAGGTGCTGCCACATCAGGGGATCGCCGCCCTGCGCGACGTTGAAGAAGTTGGCGTGGAAGATGCGCTCGATGGCTAACAAGAACAACGCGCTGGCGATGACGGGCGTGCCCAGAATCTGAATGATCGAGGTGGCGATGATGCCCCAGGTGAAGAGCGGCAGCTCGAACCAGCCCATGCCCGGCGTACGCATACGCACGACGGTGGTCAAGAAATTGACCGCGCCGAAGATGGATGAGAAGCCCAGAATGATGATGGAAATGGCCCAAATCGTCTGGCCGTCGCTGCCCAAGAGGGAGAGGGGCGGATACGACGTCCAACCGGCTTCGGGCGCGCCCACGAGGAAGGACGAGCAGAGCAGCAGACCGCCAATGACAAGCAGCCAGAAGCTGACCGCGTTGAGTTTGGGGAAAGCCATGTCATCAGCGCCGACCTGCAAAGGCACGATATAGTTGGCGAAGCCGGCCAATACCGGGATCACCCACAAGAAGATCATGATCGTGGCGTGCATGGTGAACAACCGGTTGTATTCGGTGCCCGAATAGATTTGACCCGGCTGCGCCAGCTCGGTGCGCACCATCAACGCCAGGATGCCGCCCAGCAAGAAAAACAAGAACGTGACAGTGATATACTGAATACCGATCACCTTATGATCGGTGTTGAATGTCAAGTAGTGCCACCACTTCCAGGCCCCGTGCATCACAAAGCCTTCATGGTGTTCAGCATGGTCGGCGCCATGCCCACTCTGCGGTAAAGCAGGTGCGTGTGCCATCTTGTTGATCTCCTCGCTTACTTCTGATTCGACAGATAAGTAACCAGCGCCGTCAGCTCCGCTTCAGAAAGCGAACTGCCGAAGGTCTGTGGCATCACATTCGCCGGACACGCGCCTGCAGGGCACTGCGGCACGATATAAGCGTTCGGCTTGATAATGGATGTCCTGATGTATTCTTCGGCCGTCTCGCCGGCCACACGGGTGGCCGCGACCGATCCGATTTGGTTGAGGTTAGGTCCGATCTGCCCGGCGCCGCCGGCATCGGTCAGCGTGTGACAAGCGGTGCAGCCATTTTTCTGGAAGAGGCTGCGGCCATAGGCGATCGGATCGTTGGTGTCAACCGTCTTGTTCTTCTGCTGTTGAACCCAAGCGTCGAAGTCGGCCGCCGAGACCACGCTGATTTTGCCGCGCATCTGCGCGTGGCCGGCGCCGCATAACTCCGCGCACACGATCGGATACTCACCGATCGCGGAAGCTGTGGCGCGCGTATCAGTCACCCGATCGGGCATGGCGTCGCGTTTGATGCGGAAATTGGGCACCCAGAAGGCGTGCAGCACATCCTTGGCTTTGAGACGATATTGCACTGGTTGATCCACGGGCACCACCAGTTCATTCTGGACGGTGATGTCCTGTTCTGGGTAGTAGAATGTCCAAAAGAACTGCTGGCCGGTTACTTCAACCACCATGTCGGTCTTGGCAAAAGCGCGCTCGCCAACGAAGGTCTGATAGCTCAAGAAGCCGATGATGATAACGATGACGGCGGGCACAGCCGTCCAGATCACTTCGAGCGTATTGTTACCGTGAATGGGCGGCCCATCTTCATTGTCCCCCGGTTTGCGGCGGAACTGGAGCACGGCATACAGCAGGCCGGCTTGCACGATAAGGAAGATGACCGTGGCGATGCCGAGCATAAGATTGAAGAGAGAGTCAACCGCCCGTGACTGGACAGAGGCTTCGACCGGCATGAAGAGATTGAGCGAGGTGACCACCACACCGGCGCCCATAAAGATCATCGAAGCGATGACCACCAGCAAGCTGGAGAAATTAGGGCGCAAGCGGGAGTACACGATGCCGATGATGAGACCAAAGACCATGTGTCCCGCTATGAAGCCCGGTTTGGCGGCAAAAGCCATCGCCGGGGCCAGCACGGGCAAGAGCAGATCAGCCAGGAAGTAGACGATCAAGCCGTAGATCGCGCCCGCGGCCACCGGCGCGCCCAGGCCACGCGGCAAGCGCAGGATGGCGTGATAGACCACCGCAAAGGCCATGCCGAGAACGGCTGAGAGTCCAAAGTGGAAAACGGAGCCGACCAGGGCGGTCATGAAGTTGAACTGTGGTCCGACGACGCTGGGGCCAAGAATCGCGCTGGCAATCTGATTGAGCGGCGCCCAGACGCTCATGGCGCCTGAACGGTCGAACAGGGCAACGAGCATCGCCAGCAGGCCCATGGCCAGGCCGCCGCCCACACCGGCGAGCGCGCCAGCAATCAGATCACGCCGCGTGAATGGCGGCGTGCGCGTGTCGGTCATGTCAACCGGCGCAGCAACCGGCACCGGCGCCTCATATACTTCAACCAGGATGACCGGCTTTCCCGTTGAATCAGTGATGGATCGCCGGTTCCACTCATACGCCGGCTTTCCATAACCTGCTTCTTCCATGCCTGCATCAACCTGGGCCTGAGTGGGCAGGGCGCCCACCGTGCGGCCCACGATGCGTACTGCATCCAGGTCTAACTCAGGATACAGACTTCCCAAGACGTTGCGCGACCATTGGTCAGGCAAGATCGGCGTTGGATGGGCAAAGTACAGATAGGCTGCACGTAAGCGGTAGCTCGTGCTCATTGGATGGCTACTCCCAAGACTGTGAGATTATTCACAAAAAATGATTTCACGGGTCACTCGAATCGTTCGTTCTGGTGTACGTCATTGGTACGGGCAACACATGCTAACATACAGGTCGCGCCTTGTCAAAAACTGGTGATAAGTGCGAATAGTAACAAAGTGTACTCGGTGTTTTGACAAGAGGGGCAAATCTGATTATTATTAGCTCTACGTCATTGGTGACAATTTTCAGCGCGTGCCCTGACCCGTACCCAAACCGAGACCAGTTTCTTTCAAGGAGTCAATCGCATGGCCCAAGCCTCGACCGCGCCCGCTCAGAGGTCGCCCGAAAGCCTACTGCCCGTCAATACCCCCAAGCTGGGAATGTGGATTTTTTTGGCGTCTGAAGTGATGTTCTTCAGCGCACTGATCGCCGCCTTCCTGATGTATCGGCTGCGCGGCCCAGCAGATGCCAATCATGTGTTGAACATTCCGTTGACGGCGTTCAATACCTTCGTTCTGCTCACCAGCAGCATGACGGTGGTGTTGGCCCTGGCCGCGGCCCAGCGCAACGATCAAGCCAAACTGCGCTTGTGGCTGCTGGTCTCCTTGTTGTTTGGCGGCACGTTTCTCAGTGTGCAGATGATCGAGTATTTCAAACTCTTCGAAGAGGGCTTGACCATCAACAGCAACATGTTCGGCACGATTTTCTTCACCTTGACCGGGTTTCATGGCACGCACGTTTTCATCGGGCTGCTGTGGTTGGTGGGGATCATTGTGCAGGCGTTTCGAGGCCGTTTCAGCGCCACCTATAATATGAGCCTGGAGATCTTCGGCCTCTACTGGCACTTCGTGGACATCGTGTGGATCATCCTGTTTGTGATCGTTTACCTGATCTGAGGCATGGGAGAAAACAACATCATGAATGAAAACGCATCTCAGCTCTCGGCTGTGGTTCATGAAGAACATGCCAAGCCCAACTATGTTGCCGTCTACCTGGCGCTGGCGGCGCTGACGTTTATGGAGATTGGAGTCACCTTCCTGCCCATTCCCAAAGGCGGGCAGGTGGTCATCCTGTTGACGTTTGCCTTTGCCAAACTGGCCCTGGTCGTCATGTATTACATGCACCTGAAGTTCGACACGCGGCTCTACACCTTCGTTTTTGCCGTGCCGACCTTTTTTGCTTTGCTCATCACCGGTGTGCTTCTCATCTAGCGAAGCCTGTGGGCGCGGCTAACGGCGCGCGCCGCCGCGATCAAAACACGGCCGGGAGGCATCCTTGTCCACAAGGATTCCACCGGCCGTTTTGTATTCTCCGCGCCATGCGCCAGCTCGACGTCAGGGCTGGGATCGCCTGGTCAGGTGATTTTGCAGATTGACTCGTTTTCGAACGCATGTTACAATTTGCGTGTGGGGCTATGTCGAACCCTTCGCAAGGAGAGCCAGCATGTCGCTTCGGGATCACTTCCATCCTCCGCTGAGTGCGCATCGCCACTGGCACGCATTTCACAACGCGTGGGCGACGTACATTGCCGCTGACCTAAACCAGCGCCTGCCGCCCGGCTACTTTGCTGAACCGAATGTGCAGTTTGGCATCGAAATTGATGTCGCCACATTCCAGGAGCCGTTCACAGAAACGCAATCACCAGGGCCAACGATGGCATGGACAGCGCCTGCGCCAGCCCTCTCTGTGCCTTTCACGTTGACCTCGGACATCGTGGAAGTGGAGATTTTTACCGACGCTGGTGGTCCTATGCTGACCGCAGCCATCGAATTGATTAGCCCGGCCAACAAAGACCGTCCCGCACATCGCGCTGCCTTCGCGGCCAAATGCGAGACCTATCTGCGGCAAGGCATCAGCTTGATCATGGTTGATATCGTAACCGGGCGCAGCGCCAATTTGCACAACGATCTCCTGCGCAAACTGGCAACGAGTCTGCCTCCGTTGGGCAGCGATCTGTACGCCATTGCTTACCGGGCTTCGCAGGTGCGAGGCGAGTCTCATCTTGACATTTGGCCTGAGACCCTGGCCTTGGGACGCACTTTGCCTACCCTGCCGCTCTGGTTGCAGGGCGGGGTCAGTGTGCCCGTGGAACTGAATTTGACGTATGAGCAGACCTGCACGGCGCAGCGCATTGGTGACAACGGTCTTGGTTGATGCGGATGGCTTCGCCGGCATTTCCCCAAACATGGTGCAACCTGGACGCGTGTCCTGCGTATTAGGCAACAGGTGAGGGATCATGAACCTGATTGACTGGGTTGGCGTGGCGAAAAACGCACTCTGGATCTTGGGCCTGGCTGTGGTCCTGGCGGCTCTGAGCTACGCCGATTGGTGGGCTGGCGTCAATCACCAGCGTTTGACCGCAGCCCTGCGTACGCCCCTGTTCCAGACCCCCTTCAACCTGGGCATGACATTGTTCGCAGCCGGCCTGGCCAGCACCAGCCGCTCCTGGTGGGAAATTGGCGCCTGGAGCGCGCTGCTGCTGCTCTTTGCCTGGCAAACCATCACCTCGTGGCAGGCCGGGCGCCAGACTCCCCGCACAACCCCGTCAGCGTCGCCTCAGCGCCCCGATCGCCCCGTTGATCCCCCTCATGTCTGAAATTTGTCTGACGAACCCGTGGCTTGTTGTTTTGTAACCTGCCGGCGCCCAATCGGCAAGGAAAGCACTCTAAGGGAAGGAGTTTGATCGTGGTTAATCAGCGCACAAATCTCATTCTGGGCGGGCTGTTGCTGCTTGGTGGTTTCTTCCTCCTCCTGGTCAACTTCGACATCTTCGGCGACCTCGGCCCGACGGTGTGGGGCCTCTTTTTTGTGGTCGGCGGCCTGGTCTTCGTCGCCCTCTACCTGGGAAACCGGCAGCATTGGTGGCCCATCATACCAGGCCTGACCCTGGTTGGCGTCGGCGCGCTCGTCTTGCTCAGCGGCGCCGGTTTGGAAGGTGAGTGGTTGCCGTCTGTTTTATTCGGCGCCATTGCGGCGGCCTTCCTGGTGGTCTATCTCAGCCAACCGGCTGTCAACTGGTGGGCTATCATCCCTGGCGGCGTCATGGCCAGCCTGGCGCTCGTGTTGATATCGGGTGACGCCGGCGGGGCAGCGATGCTGTTGGGCCTGGCCGCTACGTTTGGCCTCGTCTACCTGCAAGGCGCGCTGCGCAACCTCCATCAGCAGTTTTGGTGGGCGCTCATTCCGGCTGGCGTTCTGGCGATCATCGGCCTTTTCCTCCTGGCCGGCGCTGTGGAACAGATGGCGTGGATCGGGCGCTTATGGCCGTTGGTGCTGATTCTGGTCGGCGTGGGTGTTCTCTTGCGCAATGGATTATCTCCCAGCCGGGAGCGTTAGCCTATGACGACCACACCTAGCGACGGCGCGGCCAAGCGCAACACGCTTTTGTGGGGCGGCGGCATCTTGGTGGCCGGCGTTTTCTTGCTGCTTGTCAATTCCGGAAAGCTCGACCCCTATGCTCCCGTCTGGCAGTACATCCTGGCCAGTCTCTTTGGGGTCGGCGGGATTGCCTTTCTGATTCTTTTCGTGCGTGATGTCGTTCGCTGGTGGCCGATCATTCCCGCCTTCACCCTGCTGACGACCGGCGTGATCATTTTTCTGACCACGCAGGCCAAACTGGCGGGCGAAATGCTCGGCGCCATTCTGTTCTTCGGCGTCGCGCTGGCTTTTGCTGTGATTTTTCTGCTCGATCGCCGCCGCTGGTGGGCTGTCATTCCCGGCGGCGTGCTTCTACTCGTCAGCGCAACGACTGCGCTGAGCACCCTTCAGGTGCGGCCCAACGTGCTGAGCGCCACGCTGTTCATCGGCATGGGGGTGGTGTTCCTGTTCGTCTACCTGCTTGGTCCGCTCAAGCGCGAGGTCTGGTGGGCGCTGGTGCCGGCGACCGCGCTGATCGCCTTCGGCCTCTTCACCTTCGTTTTCAGCAGCGCAACCGGCGGCCCGCAGTTGTTCGTGGCGCAGTGGTGGCCGGTGCTGCTCGTGGCGCTCGGCATCTTCCTGCTCGTGCGCGGCTTCACCAGGCTGGGCAGCCGCACGCTGCCCGCGGCTGATCTGACGTTGCCTCCGCTGCCCGCGGCCGGGGAGACGCCAGCCGCGCCCAGCACAGCCGTCATTCACCCGCAGGATAGGACCGCAGCCATCGTGACGACCGCGCCGCCCACGCCGCCCGCGGCGCCGCCGTTACCCGAACCGGCCGCGCCTTCGCCGCCCGACCCCGTTGATTCTCCTGGCGATGAAGAACCGGCCTAGATAAGATCAAGGCCCGCCGTCAATCAGTGACGGCGGGCCTTCTTGTTCGTGCGCGCCTATCTGCGCCGTAAGGATCGAGACGCGGCCAGACGGCAGCTCGCGTGTTTGCCAACTGGCCGCGAAGCCCAGGCCGCGCACCTGGGCCGGCATCGCCCGCATCAGACGCTGCGCGGCCAGGTCGGGCGAAAGCAGGGCCTGCAGCAGGCGCGCAATCAGACCGGGGTGGTCAATTTCCCCTCCATCCACCCAGATGACCCATCCGCCCGGCGCCAGCACGCGACCAAACTCCTGCCAGGTGCGCAGATCAAAAACGTACGCTGTGGGAAAGGTCAGGATGATGCAGTCCACGCTGCACGCAGGCAGCGGAATGGCCTGCGCCGTGCCCTGCACGAGGAGCACCGAGGTCAGTCCACCGCGGCGCAGCCGTTGCACGGCCGCACGCAGCATAGGCGCAGAGCGATCGAGGCCGATGACCGCCCTGCCTGCGGCGGACGCCTCAGCCAGCAGCGCGCCTGTGCCGCAGCCAACTTCGAGGAGTCGCGGTTGGATGCCAGTTAGGGCAGTCCGCGCGCGCAGCGCCACGATGGCCTGCCGACGCCAGGTGTGCCACTGGCCGTTCGAAAAGAGCTGCGCCACCGCCTCATACAGCGGCGCCAGCCATCCATACGCCAGCGATGAGGCCAACTGGAAAACGAGCCGTTTGAGCTGCACGCCGCGCCTCACGCTCACCGTTGGCCCCGATGCGCCGTTTCGAGGCCAGACGGCAGCCGCAGACCCCCTGAGAGCTTGAGCGCGCAAGTCCGGTCGAAGCCGCGCATGATCGTGTTCCTCTCCAGGCTCAAGCGCCCGGCGCAAATACCAAGCCTGTTTCTCCGGCGTCCAGGCGCAGCACCGTGCCCGCGGGCGGTTCCTGCGTCAGCAGATAATCGGCGAGCGGCTCCCGCACGAACTTGCGGATGATGCGGCGCAGCGGACGCGCGCCCCACTCGGGGTGATCATTCTGCGCCAACAGCCAGGTGATGGCCGCATCGGTCAATTCCAGGGTCAGGCCGCGCTCGGCCAGCAGCTTGTTTTCCTTCTTGATCATCAGCACGAGGATCTTGCGCAGTTCGGCCTGCGTCAGCGGCAGGAACATGATGATTTCATCCAGACGGTTGAGGAACTCCGGCCGGAAGAACTGCTTGACCTTGAGCATGACCAATTCACGCGTCTCTTCGCTGAGCATGGTCTGTTCCAGGAACTCGGCGCCCAGGTTGCTGGTCATGATGATCACCGCATCCGCAAACGAGGTCAGACGACCCTGGCCGTCGGTCAGCCGTCCTTCTTCCATGACCTGCAGCAGCACATCGAGCACGCGCGGATGCGCCTTCTCCACCTCGTCCAACAGCACGACGGTGTAGGGACGCTGGCGCACGCGGTCGGTCAACTGGCCGCCACTCTCGTAACCGACGTAGCCAGGCGGCGCGCCGATCAGGCGGTTGACGGTATGTTCCTGCTGGTATTCGCTCATGTCCAGCACCACCATCGCATTCTCATCATCGAACAGGAACTCCGCCAGCGCCTTGGCCAGCTCGGTCTTGCCTACGCCGGTGGGGCCAAGAAAGAGGAACGAGCCAATGGGCCGGCTGGGGTCCTTCAGCCCGACGCGCGCCGTCTTGACTGCACGACTAAGCGCCAACACCGCCTCTTCCTGGCCGATGATGCGCTGGTGCAAAAATTCTACCATGTTGGCGAAGCGCGCGCGGTCGTCCGCGCCCAGTTTCGCCACAGGCACGCCGCTCATCAGGCTGGTGGCTACCAGCACGTCCTCTTCATCCAGCGTCGAATCGTCAGCATGGCCTGGGCTTGGCTGCGGCCGAAAGGCCAGGTGCGGCTGACTGCCCATGCGCACGACCGCCGCCGCGCGGTGCATGAGCTGCACCGCCGCCGCCGGAAGCGGGTTCTGACCCAGGTAGCGCTTGGCTAAGGTTGCCGCACGGCCCAGGGCCTTGTCGTTGACGGTGATGCCGTACTCACGCTCCAGCGCGGGTTTGTGCAAACCCAGGATGGTGGTTGTGTCCGCCACAGTCGCTTCGGGCACGCGCAGCACGTGGCTGCGTTCGGTGATCAGCGCGTCGTTGGCGATGCGCGCGGTGTAGTCCGCGTCGGTGACGCTGGCAACGACCACGGCGCCGCCGTCCAAGAAAGCGCGCCGCACAGCCGTGGTGGCCTTGGGGAACTCGGCATCCAGCGAATTGCCTAGAAAACGCTGCGCGCTGGGCAGAAAGAGGATGCCGCCGCTGGCCTGTTTTGCGGCCGCCTGCACCGATTTGGCCGCGTCGTCCAGCAGGGCTGTTTCTGCAATCGTGATGACGGACTTCAGATCGCGCGGGCCTTTGCCTTCGGCCATGAGCAGCGCCAGGCTCTGCACCAACGACCGTTTGCCCACGCCAGCCGGTCCCACCAGGATGACATGACGATTTTCGGCCAATGCCAGCAGGCTCAACATATCGCGTAGCAAATCCTCGCGGTAGAACACCGGCGCCAGCTCGCCGGCCTTGGCCTGCGCCACCCAGTCGGGGCTGGTCAGGCGTTTGGCCACGGCCGTGTCGGCCAACAGGCTGGTCATGGCGGCCGGCGTCACGCCGTAGCGCTGCAGCATGGCCGCGGTGGAAACGCCCTTCTGGCTCATAGCCGCCAGGGCATGGGCCGAGCCGACGTAGATTTCACCCGCAGCCTGGGCAATCGCGCGGGCCTCGTCCAGCACCACGATCATCTCGTCCGAAAGCGCGGCCGGTCGGCCGTCGTCGCCCATGAAGTCCAGATTGGCGTTGGCGCCGTCGCGCATCTCGGCCATCGTCTGCACAGTGCGCGCCATGTCGTCCAACTTGAAACCGCGCTCGGCCGCCAATTTCTGCAACACACGGTTGGCGTCGAAGTCCGGATTGGTGATGAACAGGTAAAGCAGCATTTCGGGCGTCAGCACCGTCTTGTTGAAGCGCTGACGCAGCGCCCTGGCCGCGTTGAGCGCCTTGCTGGTCTCCGGCGCGAGGATGTTTGGATTCAGTGTTCCCATACGTGTTTCCTATGCTTCGAGTGCTCTATGCTGTCCAGCGATGGCCTTCAGTCCCTGGGGCGCCGATGTTCCAGGCGCAGCGCAGCCAGCGCCAGCAGCAGCGCCAGGCCGACGACGGCGGCGCCGAGCAAAAAGACATCATGCAGGCCGGCGACCAGGGCGGCGGGCGGCGCGCTGGTGACGTCCGCGCCCACGGGGATTGACGTGGCGGCCTGCACGCGGCTGGCCCACAGCGCGCCGAGTGTGGCCACCCCGGCCGTTTGTCCCAGCACACGCGCCAGGGCCAGCAGACCGGAGGCAATACCCAGCCGTTCGCGCGGCGCCGCGCCCATAATGGCGCTGTTGTTGGGGGCGTTGAACAGGCCGATGCCCAGGCCCACCAGCGCGTAACGCAGGATGTAGCCGCTGCGCGTGGTGTCCGTGTTCAGGGTCGAAATCAAGACAAAGCCCACGGTCAACAAAGACAGACCGGCCACGCAGATGGCGCGCGTGCCAAAACGATCCGACAGCAGGCCAGCCAGCGGGCCCATCAGCCCCAGACCCACCGGAACAACGGCCAGCAGCAGTCCCACCTGCTGCATCGGATAGCCGAGGACATTGTTCAGATAGAATGGCATGAGGAAGGTGGAGCCAGCCATGGCGATGAAAACGAGCACGCCGGTGACCAGGTTGACGCTGAAGAGCACATTGCGGAAGAGATGCAGGTCAACCATCGGCTGGGGCGTGCGCAGGCTGGCCAGGACGAAGCTGATTGCCAGCAGTCCGCTGCCCAGGAGCAAGCCAATGACGAGCGGACTGCGCCAACCGGCGCCCTGGCTGAAACTCAGCGCCAGCAGCAGGGAAAGCAACGCGCCGAAGAGCAGCAGCGCGCCGGGCGCGTCGAAACGCTGGCCCGGGCGCGGCGGCGACCACGGTACAAAACGGTAGACCAGGGCCACCCCGATGATGCCGACCGGAAGATTGACATAAAAAATAGAGCGCCAACTGAAATGCTGAATCAGCAGGCCGCCCAGGGTGGGGCCAGCCATGATGCCGAGAGAGACGATCACGCTGCCGTAGCTCAGGGCCCGACCGCGTTCGCTGGCGGGAAACGCCTCGGTGATAAGGGCTGAACCGAGCGCGGCGACCATCGCGCCGCCGATGGCCTGCAGGACGCGGAAGACAATCAACCAGACGATGTTGGGCGCCAGTCCACACAGGGCCGAGGCCAGCGTGAAGAGGACAAAACCGCTGAGGTAAATGTTCTTCTTGCCGCGCATGTCAGCCAGGCGCCCAACCGTGAGCAGCAGGCTGCTGAGGGTGAGCAGATAGCCCAGCACGACCCACTGCACCAGGGCAAAGGTCGCGCCCAGGTCGCGTTCCAACGTGGGCACAGCCACGTTGACGATGCTGCCGTCAATCGTGGACAGGAAGATGCCCATGCCTACGGCGCTCAGAACCAGCCACTTACGGCTGTAGTCAGGCGGGGGCAGGGCCTGAGGTTCTGGCGCGGCCAGCGGAGATCGGTCAGCCACGGCGCGGCCTACGGCTGCAGCGGGCGGCGCTTGTCAATGTCAAAGCCGTAACCGTCTACGAGGACATGCATGGTGACGCCAAGCATCGCAACGGGCTTGATCTCCTCCATTTTGTGAATGTCGGTGTATTCGAGCGAATTGCAGTCCACGATGACGACGCTGTGCTGCCCGATGACGCGCAGGCGGTTATCCGCTTCGATGACGATGGCGGTATCCTCGTCAATGCCGACGCCGAGCAGGAAAGGGTTGTACGCGGCCGCGGCCATCAGGCGGCCGGTGCGCAGGCGCTGACTGAAATGTTGATCAATGATCAGGCGGTTGGTCAGCCCCAAGCCGGGCGCAAAATTGATCATGCGCTGGATCGGTGTGCTGCCCTGATGGCCGAAGGCAATCATATGCTCGCATAGCACAGCCGCGCCGGCGCTGGTGCCGCCCACCAGGACGCCGTTGGCGTTGGCGCGGCGGATGGCCTGCGCCAACGGCGTGCCGCCCAGCAGGGCCGAGAAGCGCAGCTGATTGCCGCCGACAAGGAAAATGCCGGTGGCTTCTTGCAGCGGAATCAGATGCGCCGGATCAATCGCATCCTGGCGCTGGAACACCGGCAAAATCTGCACGGCCGCCGCGCCAAACGACTGAAAGATGTCCATGTGCGCCTGACCGGCAGTCTGCCGGTCCTCGGACGCGGTGGGAACGACCACCAGCCGGGCGGCATCGCCCCCGGCCAGGGTGTGGAAATAGCGCAAGATGCGGCGTGCGCCGGCTTTGTCTTCGGAGCCGCCAATGGCCATCAGCGGACCGCGCTGGCTGCCGGTCGGAATAGGTGCAGGAGACATAATCTGTAATCTTCAATCTGTCATCTTGAATCTTGAGCCCTAGAACGAACTGCGCGCCGGTTCTTCCAGGATGTTCTCTTCTTCGTACAGGCCGCGCTTGTCAATGTCGTAGTAGTGATCGTTCGGCAGTTGGTGGAACTCGATGCCCTCGATGGACACGGTCTGCCCGAAGGGGACTTCGTACAGGTTCGTGCGCGTGATGCCGCTGCCATTGGCGAGGGCGGCGGGGACTTCGCCCACGCCTTCGAGGAGATTGCCCGGGTGCAGCACCACTGCGGCGTTGGCGTGAATGCCAACACCGAGCAAGAATGGATTGGCCGCCACGGCCACGCACAAAGGCCCATACCACGCATCCGCGGTGTAGTCCGCCACGAACATGACTCGATTGGTCAGTCCCAGCCCAGGCGCAAAGCGCACGATGCCTCGTTCAGGCTGCGGCCGCGGCTCGGCATAGGCGATCATGTGTTCCGCCAGGAAAGCGACGGCATGACCACTGCCGGCTACCACCTTGCCGCGTGCGTGACCGCGGCGGATGGCCTGCGCCACCGGGGTGCCGCCCAGGACGGTGGAGAGGCGCAGCGGGTTGCCATCCGTGAAGAAGTAAGCCGTGGCGTGTTGAATCACGGCCTGTGCGTCGGCGCTGCGCGCATCCAGCCGTGTGCGGATGGGGAGCAGCTCGACCCAGTTGACCCCCCAGCGCGCAAACAAGGCGCGCGCCTGCTCAGCGGCGTCGAAATCGCGACTGGCGGTGGGAATGATGGCAATACGCGCGCCGTAGCTGCCCGCCAACTGCCAAAAGTATTGTAAGATGTAGCTGGCGTCGTTGAACGGCTCGTGGCCGCCGGTGGCGACGAGGGCGCCCCGAGTAAAGCCGGCCGGTACAAGTGCTGGCATACGGTGGGTGGTACCTCACTGATTGGTGTGCACCGTATTGTACACGCGTTCACCCACCGCGGCAAGATGGCAGAATGAGGAATGAGGAATGAGGAATGAGGAATGCTGAAGGCTGAATAGCGCCAGCGCCAGGCGCCGCACAACCGTGGATGAAAACAGGCAATCCGTGGCGATCCGTGTTCATCCGCGGCCTGTTCTTTGGTCAGTCCTCACACAAAGCTATAAAGTCACCAAGATGTCAAGAGCTTCTCTGCGTCTTGGTGTCTTTATGTGAGTCAATCATGTTCGGGATACCTTGATGCGGCTCATCATGACCAGGGCCAGCAGCATGAAGACTGCGGCAAAGGGCCAGATGGCCCGGTGCGAGGTGAGGTCAATCAAGCCGCCGGCCACAATCGGCCCGGTAATGGCGGCCAACGATGAGGCGAAGTAATACAGCCCGGTGAGCGCGCCAATCGCGTGGTTGCCGCCCACATCGTACACCATCGGCAGCGAGTTGATGTTGACCAGCGCCCAGAAACCGCCCATCAGCGCCAGCAGCACGAGCAGCTGCAGGGTGTTCGTCAGCACCAGCGCCAGGAGCAGGCCGATGGTCATGCCGATCAGTCCGATCATGATGGTCGGCTTGCGCCCGATGCGCGTGGCAATCAGGCCGCTGGGAATAGCAAACAGAATGAGCATGGCCGCGAACGCGGTCAGCATTTGGGTGCCGGAGCCAACCGCAATACCAAGCACGTTGCGGACATACAGGGTGAAGAAGGCCTCCACCGCGTTCCAGGCGATGAACCAGCAGAAGATCGCGAGCAGAATGTACATGCCGTTCGGATTGTCGCCGCGGCTGACGTCACGCAGGCTGTCCCACACCCCTGGCGCCACGACTTCGTTGGCAGCCTGCGGCGCTGCGGGTTCACGCACGAAGGCCAGCACGACGCCGATGGCGATCAGCAGCAGCAGCGCGCCGACGATGAACGGCAGCGGCACGCCGATCTTGTAGAGGGCGCCGCCGCCAAACAGCGCGATGGCACCGCCGACGCCGCCCATCAGGTTGATGACGCCATTGGCCTTGCTGCGCTGCTCGGCCGGATATAAATCGCCCAGGTAGGCGACGGTGGGCGAGCGGAAGAGCGCCATGCCGATGTTGGTGCCCAGGATGGCGAGGGCAATGAGGGCAAAGTTGGTGCGCACAAAGGGCACCAGGATGAAAAAGACCGCGGCCAGCGGCGCGCCGGCCATCAGCCAGGGCTTGCGCCGGCCCCAGCGGCTGCGCGTACGGTCGCTGCGCGCCCCCACCCAGGGCTGGACGAACATGTTGATCAAGTTATCCCACGTCAGAATGAAGCCAACGACGAGGGCCGACAGCCCCAGGTCTTCCAGGAAGGGCGGGATCAGGCTGTTGAACAGCGGCCAGATGACGCTGATGCCCAAAAAGCCGAAACCGAGGACGAAGGTTTTCTTCCAATCGAACTTCATGGCGCGCCTCCCTCAACCAAATACGATTCTGCGATTTGCACGAAGCGTTCAGCGAACGCCATTAGTCGGTCAGCATGGGGCCGCTCAATGACAGACACCGCTTGATAGTTATCACAACACGATCCCTTCGCGACGAATGTTCAAGAATAGCGGGCTACGTTGATGTTCGAACCAAGCGAGCGAAACAGGGAATGTCGAGATGAGGAGATCATGACGCAGGCAAACCTCAGAAACGGCCGGATTGAGACGTTCGATCTCGGTGGCAGGGTTGGTATCATCATTCAGCACAACCATCAGATCAACATCCGACGCAGGGGTTGCTGTCCCGCGCGCGTACGAACCGTATAGGTATAGTTGGCTTAGCCGGGCGCCATACAAGTCAATTAAAGCTTGCTTTACTTCTCGAAGCGCAACGGCTATCACATTTGGCAGGTCTGGTGGCTTCCGAGCCTTGTCAGCCACAATTCACACTCCTTGATTACAAGTCCTCGCATCTCATTTTAATGGCTGCAGCCGGTTTCGCGAAATTGGATGGAGACGAAAGGACGCATTTCAATCTGGAGGCAGATCGGGCGACTGTCAGTCGCTGCAACTACTGCCAAGCCCACCTTCGTGAGCTACACCCCGAGATTGAAATGTACCCGAGACCAAACCCTCGAATTGAGCGTATGTTAGGAAAACAAACGATTGTACAGCCGGGGCAGTTGGGCCACCATGGCTCGCGCGCCGCGTTGACGCATGTCCGCGCTCGCCAGGCGCAGCAGACTGACCTGGTCAAGATCAGGCTCCACCAGCACGTCGGCCGAATGTGGATCGTCGCCCGCGCGCACCAGCAGCCAGGAGAGGGCCGCGATGCCTTGCCAGAGCGTGCTGCGCGGAATGGCATGCGGCGGCGGGAAACAATTCACCGCAATGACCACATCGGCCCCCAACTGGCGCGCTACCGAGATAGGGAGGTTGTTGGTGACTCCGCCGTCAACGAGCAGACGTCCGTCCAGCATCAGCGGCTCGACCATGCCAGGCACCGACGAACTGGCGCGCACGGCCGGCGCCAGCGGCCCGTGCTGGAAGATGACCGGCTTGCCGCTCATCAGGTCGCTGGCGACCACGATCAACGGCGTCTTGAGCTGCTCGAAGGTGGTGACGCCGGCGCTCTGTTCCACCCAGCGCTCCAGCCGCGCAAATGTGACGCCGAATCCGCCGGTGCGCGAGGGGCGCAGCGGCCGCGCAATGCGGTCCCAGCGCATCAACTCGGACACTTGCCGCACCTGTTCGTGGCTTCCACTCGCGCAATAGGCCGCGCCGACCATAGCCCCGGCGCTGACGCCAACCACAAAATCAATGGGGATGCCCTGGCCGTCGAGCACCTCCAAGACGCCGATGTGGGCGAGGCCGCGGGCCACGCCGCCGCCCAAGACCAGCCCGATTCGTTTGTTACTTGTCCAATTCATCGTCTTTTCGACCCGATCAGAAACTCGGCCTACTGCCGATAGAAACCCGGCTTCCCCAGGAAGCCGGGTTTCTGCCTGCGCAACCGTTCGCGGGGCTTCGAAGTGGGACGCAGATTAACGCAAGAAAAACGCAGATAAAACGGGATAGTGACCACGCAGGCGCGTGCGGTGAGATCTGCTTAAGGGACAAGGTCTGCCATCTCACAGAATAGCAAAATCTGCGTGCGAAGCTTGCGTTAATCTGCGTCCTGGTCATCTCCCTGAACGCTTACCTACCTACTACCACAATGCCGCCACGGCTTCCGGCAGGTCCAGCTCAGCCAGTTTCTCCGGCAGCGGCTTGCCGGTCTCCCAATCCCAGCCGCGCGCCCGATAGTAGATCGGCAGCATCATTTCAAAATCGAGGCTGTTGCCTTCGGTGTTGCTCTTGACCAGCGGCGTGCGCAGGAGCTTGGGCAGCGTGTCGTCCGCACGCGTCGCGCCCAGGCGGCAGTTGAGCGCGCGCTTGAGGTTGGTGATGCGCTGGCCTGTGCGCGTGATCCAGGCATAGTCCGCTTCGATGCCGGCGATGGTGCGCAGCAGGCTGACCAGGTTATCAACCTGTGGATCCTCGAAATGACAGAGGATAGCGCTGTTGGTGAAGCTGCGAAAATCCATCGTGGCTGCGGCCATCACCGCCTGCGCCTCGCTCTGCTCAAAGCGGTCGAGCAAGTCCAGGCCCAGCTCGGGGATGATGCGGCCGCGCCCCACTTCGTAGCAGTCGCCTGACATGTGGTCCGCGCCGCGGTTGCCGGTGGCATAGACCAGACCTTGGCCCATGAACGCGCGCGGATCATGGAACGGCGCTTCCAGGTTTTTGACCTGCACGGCCAGTTCAGGCACACCAAAATGCGTGGCCAGGGCCAGGGCGCCTTCCGCGGCGATGTCGCCGATGCCTTCACGCGCCCCAATCATGCGCGTCAGGCGAATGGCCGGTTCCGCATCCCCCCAGGGCAACGCCATGCCGATTTGCTCGGCGCTGATGATCCCTTCATTGTAAAGGTAGTAGAGCAGCCCGATAGTATTGGCGGTGGAGATGGTGTCCATGCCCAATTGGTTGCAGATGTGCCCGGCCATGCCGGCCGCCTGCATGTCGGGAGAGTCCAGGTTGGTCGTGAAGCCGGCGACCGTTTCGTATTCCGGCCCGTCCACCAGCGGCTCCTGATACTTATCCAGGTGGACTTCACGATTGCAGGCGATGGGGCAGCGGAAGCAGGCCAGGTGGCGAGTGAGCATGGTTTCGGCCATCGTGCTCATGTTGACGTTGTCTTCCAGGTGCGCGGATTCACCGGCCGTGTAGTAGCGCCGCGGCACATCGCCGTACATGAACCCGGCATCGAGACTGAGCACGGTTCCGCCCACGCGCAGCGCCTGCGTGAAGAGGTCTTCGATGACGAAGTTCATCGTGCGTCGCAGCGTCTCTTTGAACTCTTTGGGATCGGCCAATGGGATTTCCGCGCGGCCGTACGCGGCGATGGCTTTGAGCTTCTTGCTGCCCATGACCGCGCCCAGCCCCGTGCGCGCGGCGCAGCGGCCGTGGTCGTTCATCACCGCGGCAAATTTGACCAGCCGTTCGCCGGCCGGGCCAATGCAGGCCACGCGCGACTTGGGCTGGCTGATCTCGGCCTTGACCCGTTCTTGCACGGCGTAGCTGTCGAGACCCCACAGGTGTCCCGCGTCGTGGAGCTGCGCTTCGCCGTTGACGATGCTCAAATAGACCGGCGCCGGCGCCTGGCCCGTGATGATGATGCCGTCGAAGCCAGCCTGGCGCATGGCCGGCCCGAAGAAACCACCGCTGTTGCCCTCGCCGGTCAGCCGCGTGGCCGGTGAACGCGTCACCACGCTGAAGCGGCCCGCAGCCGGTGTCGTGGTGCCCACGAAGGGACCGGTCATGAAGATGAGCGGATTGTCCGGCCCCAAGGGGTCGGTGTCAGCGGTGACATAATCCCACAGATAGCGTGCGCCCAGGCCGCTGCCGCCCAGGAAACGGCGCGCGTAGTCCGCATTGAGCGGCTCAACCCAGGTGCGCGGCTGCGTCAAATCAACACGCAGGATTTGGCCAAGATAGCCAGGGAGGGTGGTCATACGAGTGTCCTCGTTTTCGTCAGGCGCTGCCCAGATCTCGCGGTCGGCAGCGAATTTTCACCCCGGGGCGGGTCATCCCGCCGCGGCCCGGCGACGATCGCCGTTGCCAGGCCGCGGCGGTTTCAGGCGGCCGTGCGTCACTATTCAGGCATCCTCCGCCAACTGCCGCCGCCAGGACTTCGGCGAGCTCAGTCGAGCCGTCGGCCGTCGCCGACCGGCATCGCGTCCACGCAGGTCGGACGTCCGGCGGCACGCTCATCAGGCGTGATGTCCATTGCTCGCTTGCGACGGCGCACCGCCTGAGCAGTTAGGCCTGCGCTCAAAAATCAATCGGCGTGCCGTCGAAGGTGTAGCGCAGGAGTTTGGCGGTGTCGGCCTGATTGGGCACGCGGGAAGACATCGTCACCGAGGTGTCGCCTTCCACCAAGATCACCATGCGGCTAATTTCGCTATCGTACGTCGCGGGGTCAATGCCCATTTCGCGCCCAGACAGCGGCAGGCCGATCTGGCGCTCCAGGTCACGGATCGCGGCCGCCAGGCTGGCCGCGCCCTGCGCCTCATCCGCGGCCGGCAGATTCAGGAAGCGCGCAATGTCCGCGTAACGGGTCGGGTCCTGGCCGCGCACGCAGTATTCGATGGTGTAAGGCAGATACATGCCCACGCTGCGGCCGTGCGGGATGTGGAAGCTGGCGCCGAGCGTGTGGCCCAGCGAGTGGGCCAGGGCAGCCTGCGCATTGCCAAAGGCCATGCCCGCGATGGTGGCGGCGTTGTGCATGCGCTCGCGCGCCTCCATGTCTTTGGCGCCCTGGCTGACCGCGGTCGGCAGGTAGCTGAACACCAACTGGATGGCTTTCAGCGCCAGGCCGTCGGAGAAATCGTTGTGCCAGGAGCTGGTGTAGGCCTCGATGGCGTGGGTGAGCACATCAATGCCGGTGTCCGCGGTGACGCGGGCTGGCAGGTTGGCCGTCAGCGCGGGGTCCACGATCGCCAGGTCAGGCAAAATCTCGCGCGAGGCCAGGCCGAGCTTGCGCCGCTCTTCCACATCGGTCAGCACCGTGGCCCAGGTTGCCTCCGAGCCGGTGCCGCTGGTGGTGGGGATGGCAATCAGGCGCGCCTTGCTGCGCAGGCCGATGGGCACGATCGGATTGATCGCGGCCGGTTCAATATCAGGATATTCGTACAGAATCCACATGGCCTTGGCCGCGTCCATGGCGCTGCCGCCGCCCAGGCCGATGATCCAATCGGGTTCGAACTCCAGCATCGCCGCCGCGCCTTTGCGCACCGTTTGCAGCGAAGGCTCTGGCTCCACGTCCGAAAAGACGGCCGCGGGGATGCCGGCGTCGTTCAACTGCGCGATGACGAGCTCAGGATAGCCCAGCTTTGCCAGCATGGCGTCGGTCACGATGAAGGCGCGCTGGCCCTGCAACTGGCCGAGGTAGCTCAGGGCATCCTCGCCGTAGACGATCTCTGGCGCTTTGAAAAACCACATAACCGCCTCCTACCTGCTGCGCATGGGAACCAAGCCGGCGAGACGCGGTCGCCTCGCGCGGCCAGCGCCCGTTACACTTCGTCGGGATACTGCGTGGGGATGAAGGTCGTGCAGCGCACCAACTCATTGGCGGCCTTGACCGACTTCATGATCTTGAGCATGTTGCCTTGCAGTTTCAGCTTGCGCGTGACCAGGGCTTGAATGGGGTCAATTTTGCGGCCGATGACCTGCTTCCACGCGGACAGGGGCGCGGCAATGACGAATTCTGGGGTTTTGACCGAACGATCGGCCACCATGCCGGCTTCGCGGCATTTGCCGTGCCACAGGTCAAGGTACATCACCTCTTCCTTGACGACGCCCTGGCCCGGATCCACAATAAAATAGAAGTCGCCTTCCCACGTCGCTGCGGCTTCTGCGTAATCTTGACTCTGGTTTAGTTCCACCTGCAACTGCTTGGCCCATTCCTCGCTGGGAAACGGAAGTTTCATGGTTCGCTGCTCCTTTTTGTGATCCAATGGATGCAGTGCAAAGATGACGCACTGCGATATAAGCATTGTAACATGCTTTGCGCCTGCTGACAAAGCACAGAGGCGCATTGGCGGGCGGGACGCCCGCACTCCAGGTGACGGACGTTGGTCGCCCGCCCGGCGCGGCTTGACAGGACACCCGCGTCGCCGTAGGTTCACGCCTCCGGCGTGACGGGCGTTGGTTGCGCGCGATACACGGTCCGACAGGACATCCGCGTGGCCGTAGGTTCACGCCTCCGGCGTGACGGGCGTTGGTCGCCCGCGCGACGCAGTTCGACAGGACATCCGCGTCACCGCAGGTTCACGCCTCCGGCGTGACGGACGTTCGTTTTCCAGACACGACGGCAAGTCCACTCGTCGTGCTTATGGTAGGTCACATCTCCGGTGTGACAACGCTTGTCTCGCGCGTCGTCGTCATCGTAGGTCACATCTCCGGTGTGACGACGTACGTTTTTCAGACACGATGGCAAGTCCACGCGTCGTCATCGTAGGCCGCATCTCCGGCGTGACAACGCTCGTCATGCCGGCGACGACGGCCACCATAAGACTCTTCGGTGATTGACGACGGCTCATTCCAAATCGTCCCGATTGAATGATGTGAGCGAATCAGGCAATGTCCATCCCCATTGTTCTGGGTAGAACCCTCTTGATTTCCATGCCTAGAAACTACTGTGCGGCCAGTCCTCAGGGCGAGTTACGTATCCATGCTTAACCGGGTTGTAGTGAATGTAGTTGACGTGATTGTCGAAGTCCTCAGCATCACGAATGATGTGATCCTGAAAGCGCTTCTGCCAGAACTTCATCCTCCCATCAATTCCAAGCTTGTCTTTGTACGCATGGGTGAAGTACGATTTTGCCGATTGCATGATCGTGCTGAAACTGCTGGCGCCATTCGGCCTGATCAGCAGGTGCATGTGATCGGGCAAGAACACATAAGCGAGCATGATAAACGAGTGCAGTTTCTTCGTGTTGCGCAGCGTTTCGAGGAACAGGTTCAAGGTTGGTTCGTGAGCAAACACCGGCTCGCGCCCCTGGACGACATTGGTAATGAAAACGATGGAGTCGGGTACGTAATAGCGTCGGAAGTTCATAGGGTATACTTGCTCCATCATGCAGGATCACGCCACGCCGCAGGCGATGACCTACGAGGGGGTTGTTGTGTGGAGGCACGTTTGGTTGTCACGCCGGAGGCGATGACCTACGAAGGGGATCGTTGGCTCGTGATACATGCGGATGTCACGCCGGAGGCGATGACCTACGAGGGGGTTGTTGTGTGGAGGCACGTTTGGTTGTCACGCCGGAGGCGATGACCTACGTTTGTCCGTCCCGTACAGATAATGGTCGTGTTGGTTAGCCAGATCGGTTACGCCGGTGGCGATGGCGGATTCATGAATCCGGTAGAGCGGAGACGGCGCAGCGTCCAACCAGGCGCAGATGACCTCCCATAGTTCTGCCAACTGCTCAGGTTGCAGCCGCTCAATCGCGGCAACGACCTGACCCTTCGTTGGCGCCACAACGCGGTACAACCGGACTTCCTGGTGCTCTGCGAGATCCGACGGCGCTTGCAGCGGACGAAACACGCCGTTCTCATAGACGGCCGCAATGATGTCGTTTGCCATGATGTATCCTTTTGGCCAGAACTTGCCTCATGCGGCGGAATTGTAGCACGCACACCCGCCCGGCGCAAGGCTGAGGATTGTTCATTCTTGCGCCATCGTCTATAATGACGTGCGTTACAACTGTTCACTTTACGGCCTGACATGGAGAGGTGAATGTGTTATGATCCAAACTTGGCAAAGATCGAGGCCCTGGTGGATGCCAGGCAAATCCTCAAATTGACAAGCTACACATGAATGTCCCTGAGGTTGTCCGATATTGGCTTGAATCTGCCGATGATGATTGGCCGGTTGTCAAACATTTGATGAACAGCGGAGATTATCACTATGCTCTGTTCTTTGGGCATTTGCACTTGGAGAAACTACTGAAGGCGCTGGTCGTGAAGGCTACTGGCGAACACGCACCCCGTACCCACAATCTGCTCATTCTTGCGGAACGGACTAACGTGGTACTCTCTGACGAGAAACGCCGGCAGTTGGTCCGCTTTACGGCGTACAATTTAGAGACACGTTATCCCGAAGATCGTCTGTTACTACGCGATCGGTACTCGAAGTCCTTTACGGAGACGGAGCTGCAACTCATTGAAGAGGTGGCGTCATGGCTAAAGCAGGAACTGCAACGAGAGAGCAGCATCGAGTCATAGGACCAGAGCAGGTCATCCTCAAGGTGCAGGAACTGCGCCGCATCCTGCGTGCGCAAGACCTGGATATGATCGCGGTCTACCTCTACGGTTCCTATGCGGCCGGCACGGCTGACGCCGATAGCGACATTGACGTCGCAGTGGTCTCACCGGACTTGACGGGAGACCGCTTACAGGACTGGGTGCGCCTAACCACCCTGGCGACGCGGCTCGATGCGCGCTTCGAAGTCATCGGCTTCCGGCCTGAGCAGTTCCGCGACGAACATCCGTTGGCCTGGGAAGTCAAGACACGAGGCATTCTCGTGCAGTGACAGCCATATGCTTTCTGCCCCACTTATCGTCTTCGAGGAAGCTCTATGAGCAACGCAACAAATGAGAGCGCGCAAACGGCTGATGACGACATGCGATCTGCGTATGATTTTTCGGATGGCGTACGCGGCAAGCATGTGGCGGCCATGTGCAGCGGCTATACGATCACCATTCAGCGCGCGGACGGCACGACTGAAACCCGTGAAGTCAAGCCGACAGAGGGAGCCGTTTTTCTCGAACCGGATGTTCTGCGCTATTTTCCTGACTCTGAATCGGTGAATCGCGCGCTGCGAACCCTGATTGCGCTGTTTCCGAAGGAACCTGTCCGCGGCAACCGGCGCACCGCCCATCGCTCATCGTAAGGAAGCGTCAACCATTGACCGCCTGAGGAGGGCGCCCGATGCCTCTGCAACCTGGCACGATTCTGGAAAACCGTTACCGCGTCGAATCCCTGCTCGGCCAGGGCGGGATGGGCGCGGTTTACAAGGCGTTCGATCAACGCCTGCGCCTGGCCGTGGCGCTGAAGGAAAACAGCCTGGTGACGCTCGACGCCCGCGCGCAGTTCGAACGCGAGGCGCTGACGCTGGCGCGGCTGCACCACAGCAACCTGCCTGCCGTGACCGACCACTTCATCACGGCTGAGGGCGCGCAGTACCTGGTGATGACCTTCATCGAAGGCGCCAACCTGGCCGAGCTGCTGGCCGCCCGCGGCCGTCAAGCGCCGGCCGACGTGACGAGCTGGCTAGGACAGGTGTGCGACGCCTTGACCTACCTGCACAGCCAGAACCCGCCCATCATCCACCGCGACATCAAACCGCAGAACATCAAGATCACGCCGGAGGGGCACGCCTTCCTGGTGGACTTCGGCCTGAGCAAAGTTGGTTCCGCCTACCAGAGCACGGCCAGCGGCGCGCTGGGCGTGACCGCGGGCTATGCGCCGCTGGAGCAGTACGGCAGCGCGCACACCGATCAGCGCACCGATGTCTATGCGCTGACGGCCACCCTGTACGCGATGCTGACCGGCGAAGCGCCGCCAGAGAGCGTCAAGCGCGCCGTGGGGACGGTCGCGTTGACGCCGCCGCGCGCCCTGAATCCCACCCTCAGCCCCGCGCTGGACCGGGCGCTGCTGCACGGCCTGGAGACGCAGCCGACCAACCGGCCGGCGAGCATCGCCCTGCTGCGCCAGGAGCTGGAGGCGGGCCTGGGCGCGGCCAAAGCCGGCCGCCCCGCGCCCCCGGCGCCGGCGGCTCCGCCCACGCAGGTCATTCCGCGGCCCTCGCCTCGACCGGCATCGTCGCCAGCCAGCCTGGGACGTGGTTTGCCGGGCTGGATATTGATCGGATTGGGGGCGGCGGCCGTGGCGCTGCTGATCCTGGGGGTAGCCATCGCGGGTCGCGGTGGCCCGCCCCCGGCGCCGACTACGGCGCCGACCACTGGTGGGGGAACGGTGAATCCCAGAGCGACGGTGACTTTGCCGCCGGTAGTGACCGTATCGAACGCGACGGCTACGCCCACGCCAACTGATATGCCGACCTCCACACCGACCCGACCGACGGAACCTGCGGCCGGGGCAACCCGTGTACGGGACGCGGATGGGGCGGTGATGGTATATGTGCCGGCGGGCGAATTTACGATGGGATCGGCGGACAGCGACAGCCAGGCGCAGCCCGATGAGAAGCCGCAGCACAAGGTTACATTGGATGGATTCTGGATAGACCGCACGGAAGTGACGAATGCGCAGTACCGGAAGTTCGTGGAGGCTGGGGGTTACAACCAGAAGCAATATTGGACCGAAGCGGGGTGGGCGTGGAAGGAGCAGAACAACGCCACACAGCCGGGTTGCTGGAGCGACGGCAATTTCAATCAGGCCGCGCAGCCGGTGGTGTGCGTGAGCTGGTACGAGGCGTATGCCTATGCGCGCTGGGCCGGAGGACGTTTGCCGAGCGAAGCGGAATGGGAGAAAGCAGCGCGGGGTACAGACGGGCGGATTTATCCCTGGGGGAACACGTGGGATGGCACGCGTGTAAATTTTTGCGATCAGCAGTGTGAGTATGACTGGAAAGATGCGAGTGTGAATGATGGGTATAGGGCTACGGCGCCGGTGGGGAGTTATGCGAATGGGGTGAGTCCTTACCGAGCGCTGGACCTGGCGGGAAATGTGTGGGAATGGACAAGCAGTGCATGGGGGAACAGTGGTGATAAGCCAGATTTCGCATATCCATACAACCCTAACGATGGACGAGAGGGCCAGAATAGCACAAATGTTCGTGTCCTGCGGGGCGGGGGTTGGAACAATGAAGCGAGGCTTGTGCGCTCCGCCAGCCGGAACAGGCTCGACCCCGGCGACCGCAACAGCAACTTCGGTTTTCGGGTGGCGTCCCCCGGCCTCTGAGTCTCTGGCGTCTCTGGATCTCTGAGTTTTTTGACATCTGGCTTGGTGTGCGCCAGGATACAGCACGGCGAGACGAACTTGTGAGGGGGTGCAGGGGGCGACAGCCCCCTGCCGGTTCAAAGCGGCAACCTGTACTATGCGAAAGAAATGAGTGTTGCTATGCCGACACAGGTGCGCGGCGTCTACGCCGATATCTATGCCTGGGAAAATCTCTATACGGCCTATCTGCGTGCGGCGCACGGCAAGCGCAGCCAGGACGCCGTGGCGCGTTTCGAGCGGCGGCTGGAGGACAACCTGGTTGCGCTGCAGGACGAGTTGGCGCAGGGGACGTATCAGCCGGGGGCGTACACCAATTTCACCATCCACGAGAGCAAGCGCCGCGTGATCAGCGCGGCGCCCTTTCGGGATCGCGTGGTGCATCATGCGCTGTGCCAGGTGATCGAGCCGGCCTTCGAGGCCAGCTTCATCTTTCATACGTACGCCAACCGCGTGGGCAAGGGCACGCACCGGGCGTTGGATGCCTGCCAGGCCTGGACCAGGCAGTATCGCTACGTCTTACCGTGCGATATTTGCCAGTTTTTCCCGGCGATTGACCATCACACGCTGAAACAGCAGCTGCAGCGCCGCATCCAGGACGGCGACATCCGCCGCCTGATGGCACTGATCCTGCGCAGCGGCGAGGGCATTTTGCGCCAGGAATACGAGATGGTGTATTATGCGGGCGACGACCTATGGGCGGCCCTGCGCCCGCGCGGTCTGCCCATCGGCAACCTGACTAGCCAGTTCTGGGCCAACTGCTACCTGAACGAGTTCGATCATTTCGTAACCCGTGAACTCGGCTGCCACGCCTACCTGCGTTACATGGATGATTTTCTGCTCTTTGCCGATGACCGGGCCACGCTGTGGGCCTGGCGCGGGGCGATCGTGGAACGCCTGGCGCGCCTGCGCCTGACTCTGCACGAAACGCAGGCCGTGGTGCGTCCGGTTACGGAAGGGATTCCCTTCCTGGGCTTTACGATCTTTCCAACCCACCGGCGCCTAAAGCGGCGGCGCGGCATCGCCTATCAGCGCAAGCTGCGGCTCTTGCTGGCAGCCTATGCGCGCCGCGAGATTGGACGCGAGGCCATTCAGCGCTCGGTGCTGGGCTGGATCAACCACGTGCGCTATGGGGATACCTGGGGACTGCGCCTGGCCGTGCTGAACAGGCTGCGGCTATCGGGTCAGGTATGAAAGGGGCGCCATTGCATGGCTGAACGTGAAATCGCTGGCGCGGGCAAAGCGAGCGCCGAGCTGCCGCTCTTCATCAGAACATACGATTTCGTCGGGTGGCTGGTGCCGCTGACGAATCACTTTCCGCGCGCACACCGCCACACCGTGACCAAGCGCTTACTGGACGCGGCGTTGGATTTTCAGCAGATCGTGCTCCTGGCCAACTACGTGTTCGGGGAGACTCGTTTGGCGCAGTTGCGCCTGGCAGACACCGAGTTGGACAAGATACGGCTGTATCTGCGCCTGGCCCATCGTTGGCAATGGATCAACATTGGCCAGTATGAACATGCCAGTCGCCTGGTGGCCGAGTTGGGTCGCCTGCTGGGCGCCTGGCAGAAGGTGACTCGACAGACAGCGGGCCAACCTGGCCCGGCTGCAGTGGGGACCGGTTGAGACGTCGTGTCCTGCGGGGCGGGAGTTGGAACAATGAAGCGAGGAATGTGCGCTCCGCCAACCGGAACAGGAACGACCCCGGCAACCGCAACAACAACATCGGTTTTCGGGTGGCGTCCCACGGCTTTCTACGCACGCGGTGTTGTCTGAACCCGCAGAAACGCACCGCAACGTACCAGAATCCGGCGTCGGTTACGGCTGACGCCGCGCGGCTGAAGGCCGGCGCAATCGGTTCCTGGCCGCCTGCGGCATGCAGCGCAGGCGGGCGAATATCAAAGCAGCCGGCGCCCTGCCCGCCAGCGTCGTGACGCTCGGGCTGGCGCCGGCCAGCGTTCGTGTATAACGCGAGCCTTCGGCTTGCGCTGTTGACGCCCCAAGCGACCATGCTTTCCTGACTCCGAAGACGCAGGAAAATCATGGACGGATCTAGGCGGCGGCAAGTTCATAGGCCGGCACGTGCACGATGTCCCGTGGGCGCGGTGGGTGGCTCAGCAGCGCCAAGACCCGACGCGTCGTTTCCTGGCTGTATTCCTTCTCTCCGCACTGCGTGCACACATAGGCCGGCACATTGCGAATGATCCAGAATTCCCCGTTGTCTTCATACATGAAGGTGGTTTTCTGTTCGATCATCTCGCCGCGGCAGTAATAGCATGTCATGATGGTTTCAACCTGATTCGATTATTTGCCCATTATGGTCGGTGAAAAACAGTTGCTGTTGACGAGCGATGTACTGGATCACCTCTAGCTCTATCATACACCCTTTGTCCAGGATAGCAGTCGTTCCTGAGTCTTCGAGCCAAGAGCCATTGTAGCATAGGTGGCACGGCCTATCAACTGGACTGGCGATGATCTCGCCAGACTTGGCGGGAGACCGCGCAAATTATGAGTCAGCATCTGTAGAGCCGAAACCCAAAGAACGCCTCATGGAACCGACAGTCGCCAACTATTTCCCTATCCCGCGTCTTCGTGGTAGGTAGCCGGCGTTTCAGCCACCGCCACCTCGACACGTGACGACTGAGGTATCCGCCCTGGTTCAACTTCAACCGCCAAACGCAAGCCGAGGCTGTGCAGCAAAGCATTGAGACTGGACAATTGGGGATTGCCGGCTGCCGAAAGAAGCCGGTAGAGGTTCTCGCGATTCAAACCAGTCTCGCGCGCCACATGGCTGATCTTACGCGCCTCAGTCACATCACGCAGCGCCAACAAAAACATCTGCTGGTCGCCATCCTCGATGGCCGCATTCAGATAGGCCGCTGCTTCCACAGGGTCGGTCAAATCCGCCAGCAATCCATCTTCGTATCTGACCGTCACCTCGCTCATATTGCCCTCCGTAGGTAATCTGTCCAATAGGCCTGTGCTCTTTGAATATCGCGCGCCTGCGTTCCCTTGTCGCCGCCGCAAAGGAGAATGACCAGGGCGTTCCCCCTGCGACCATAATACACGCGATACCCAGGCCCAAGATGTAGGCGCAGTTCGCTCACGCCACCGCCGACGCCACGACTGTCGCCGAAATTTCCGAGACGAACCCGATTGAGCCGCACCCGCACTCGCGCACGCATAGGCGCATCGCGCAAACTCAGGAGCCACTCGCGAAACGGATTACGTCCGTCTTCTGTGAGATACTCAAGGAGTTCGATGATGGCATTGTCTGGCATGCGAGCATTGTAGCATAAAAACTACATTCTGACAACTTCACAGAAACCGATCAGACTAGACGGGAGACCGCTTACAGGCCTGGGTGCGCCTGACTTAACGTAAAGCCGCAACGCTGTAACGTCGCAAAGAGGCCTGCATAGCCGTCCACAAGGTGCTTGTGGCGAACAGAACGACGCACGAACAGGAGTTTCTCTGCGCCTTTGCGCCCGGCGCCTTTGCGTTAGGATGGTGCCTTGTGCAGGTTTCTCCTGACCATCACACAATTCGTGACATTCGTCCAGCTCGTGGCTTGACTCTGATGAACCTTGCGAGTCCCAAGGAGAACAAAATGATCAAACAGTTCAAAATCGTGGTCGAAAAACACTCCGATGGTTACGTGGCCTACCCATTGAATCTGAAAGGCGTGGTTGTGGGGCAAGGCGATAGCGACGAAGAGGCGCTGACCGATGTCAGATCAGCCATCACGTTCCATATCGAGACCTTTGGGCCAGAGGTGCTGGCAACTGCTTCCGGCCCGAGCAGTTCCGCGATGAACATCCGTTGGCCTGGGAAGTGAAGACACGCGGCATTCTCGTGCAGTGACCCAGCCCAAACAACCTGCGAACTGGGTCAATTGACAGCCCATCTTGGGCAAACTATAATTGGCCTCAATGGTGAATGTTTTTTGGACACCGCCTGACTCGGACAGGAGATCTTGTCGTGATCGAAACGATGATCAAGTTGGATGCCGTTGGGGATACCAGGCAAATTATGGCTCAGATTGATACGATCATACCAGAACTATTAGCCTTACGCCGCCGGTTGATCGCTGCCTTGCCTGCGCCAGTAACCCCGTCACATCACCTGACTGCTACGTTGTATGGTGCACTTGGGCATGGCGTTTGGGAAGAATACGACATAGACATTGATTGGGGATGGGTTCGGCAGGCTGCGTGCTCAACGAGATCGCCTGATGTCTGAGATGGGTGATTGACCTTCGATAGTTTCTCTGGTAAAATGGCGCTCATGTGCACTTACGTGCCGTTTGGTAATGTCAAACAGGAGAACTTCCGATGTTGGAGACACGATCTCTTCCGCCAGGAATCACGCGAAAGACGCTAGCTGGACTGGTCAAAGAAGTGGATGGTCGGGAGGCCGTATTGCGAGCCATGGTCCATCGCTTTGAGCAACGCTATGGCTCACTGGAAAAGCTGGATGCGCGGTTAGAAAGAGGCCAGGGTTCTGAGCATCCTGACTGGGAAGACTCAATCGAATGGCGCAATGCGGTGGAGATCTTGCGCCGCGCCCAGACCATGCGGAGTCTCTTTGAATGGCTACAGGGTTTGACCAAGCAGTTGCCCAGTTCATAGCTCAATGCAAGTACGTGACGTCCGTTCAAGATTTGATGACCAAGTGGCGACTTGAATTGGGTGGCGTCTACTTCCTCGATTTGTATTTCAATGCTGATCTGAACAAGTATAGCTATACGCTGGTGTCGCAAGGCGTTCGTATCATGGGGTGGGACAATGCACGTCATCATTCTGAATTGGCGAACTTCCCTCACCATGTGCACCATCACAACGGAAGCGTTGAACCCTCTGGGCTATCGGGCCATCCAGAGAAGGATCTTGAACAGATTCGACATATGATAGAGGCCTATCTGAAGAGCAGAATCTGAGATGTTGCGATTAAGCTATGCCTGAACTGGTCATCTCGTAGGTTCTCGCGATTCAAACCAGTCTCGCGCGCAACATGGCTGATCTTACGCGCCTCAGTCACATCATGCAGCGCCAACAGAAACATCTGCTGGTCGCCATGCTCGATGACCGCTGCCATCTGCTCTTTCAGCTATGCGTCGTGGCGCCTTTGCGTTTCAAATCTCTTGATTGCGCACGCAGCACGCCAATGTAGACAGGATGAACAGGATGCGCAGGATTCTCGTTTTGTGGTGTGCAGAACCGTCGCTGCGACGCGCCAGGCATCCTGTCAATCCTGTTTCCTGTCAATTTCCTTAGGATGCGCAGGATTTTCGTTCTGCGCTGTGCCCAACCCATCGCTGCGACGCGCCAGCCATCCTATCCATCCTGTTCATCCTGTCAATTCCCTCACGAACACGCCTGGTTCCAGGCCGCAGCCACGGTCATCACGTCCACAACATCAATCACGCCGTCGGGAATCACATCGTAGCGCGGATCGTAGAGGCCGCCGGCGTACCAGCGCTGCGCCACGGCCTGAATGTCGTTGACATCCACCAGCCCGCTGCCGTTGAAATCGTAGCATAGGCTGACGACGCCCGTGATGCGCACGACGCGGCCGTTGTTCGTGTCGGCCACCAGCAGATCGCCGGTGGGCAGCAAGGCCAGCCCCATCGGACTCCAGAAGCTGCCGGTGTGCCCGTCGTTCGGCCCGCTCCAACTACGCACGAGCGCGCCGCTGGGACTGAGCAGTCGCACGCGGTTGCCGCCGCGGTCGCTGGCTGCCACGGCGTCGCCGGGCAGCCGCGCCAGCCCCTGCGGCACGCCTAGCCCGACGGCCCAGTGCGCCTGCCACGTCAAATTGACGCCGTCATCATGCAGCGCCTCGATGCGGCCGTTGCCGCTGTCGGCCACCAACACGGTCTGCCCGGCCGGGCCGATGGGCAACAGCGCCTGCGGGTTGTTGAACTGCCCTGCGCCGCTGCCCGCGCCGCCGAATTGACTCAGCGTGTTGCCCATCCAATCCAACACATCCACACGATTCACGCTGCTTTGACTGACCAGCAGCCGCGTCTGCTGGCTGCTGCCCACGCGCGCCGCGCCGCTAATGAAAACCTCGTCCAACGCGGCGTCGGCCTGATCGCGGCCATCCACGCCCGCGCCGACGCTGAGCCAGGTGGGCATACCGGCCAGCGGGACGCGCTGCACATGTGAATCCACCAGGCGGCCGTCCACCCAGAAGGTGAAGCGGCGGTAGGGGGTTCCGGTCTGCACCGGCTGCCAGGCCAGCGCCAGGTGGTGCCAGACGTCGGGCTGCCAGTCGGAGACGTCGGCGTAGAGGGCAAAATCGTGCCGGCCCAGGCTGCCATCTGTGAACCAGGCGTAGAGCCAGTTCCAATCGGCCTTGGCCAGACGCAGGCGATAACCGTTATTGCCGGCCTGCAGCGCCTCGAACAGGGCGTGCTCCTGGTTGTCCGCGCCGATCCAGCTCGGCTTGACCCACATCTGCACACTGCCCTGCGCCGGATCGAAATGGCTGGCTGCGGCGTAGGCCAGTTGATCGTCGCCGTCCACGAGCGCCGCGCTGTCGAAACGCCCAGGCACAAAACTGACGCCGGTGGCGGTGATGGGCTGGCTGCCGCTCAGCTTCAGGCTGCCGTCGAAGGGCGCCAGGCCGAGCGTTTGTCCATCGGCCGCGGGCCGCGCCGTGATGGTGAAGGGCGCGCTCGCCAGCGCTATGCCGGCCGGGCCTTGCAGCGGCCCGGCGACGAAGCCTTCCTGCCCAAACCAGTTGACCAGTTGGCGCTGGCTGTCCAACACCTTGAGGCGATTTTCGCCCGTCACCCCGGCCAGCCACTGCCCGTCCGCGGTGCGCACCAGGGCGCGGCCGCCGGCCAGTCCCAGGTGCACCGATCCCTGCCGCCCCACCCAGCGGTCATCGGCCAACTGCGTGACGAGCGCGCCGTCATGACTATCCAGGATGACCCGTTCGCCCGTGGCTGGGTTGACTGTCACGGCGGCGGGCAGAATGGTGCGATGCGCGCGGAAGACCGGGCTGAAGCCGCTCTCGCGCCCCTGGCTGTCCACGGCCGTCACCGCATAGCGGGCCGTGCGGTTCGACGTGTCCACCAGGTTCAGGTTGGCGGTGCTGGCGATCAGCGTCAGGGGATAGAAGCCCGGTTCCTGGCCGCGATAGACGCGGTAGGTGGTGATACCAATCGCCGGGCTGGGCGCCCAATTCAGCGTGACGGTTGTCCCATCCACGCGGCCGCTCAGTTTGGGCGGCGCCGCGGGCGCGCCGGCCGCGGGCAAGTGCGTGCTCAACACGCGTTCGTAGGCGCTCGCGCCGCCCTGCCAGAAGGCCAGGTTGAAGTCGCTCAGCGTCCACCAGGCGTAGAACTGCTGGCCGCCCTGACTGACCTGCACCAGCAGTTGGCCGTTGTAGCCCACCACGTCAATCTGACCGAAGGGATTGGGCGCCAGGGTGTGCCCGGTGGCGGTGGTGATGCCGCCGAGGGGCAGGCTGCGATTGGGCAGCGACATGCGGCCATCCGCGCCGGTGACGCCGCTGGCGATGGGCGCGGCCTGCACCGTGCCGCCTTGGTCCTGGTAGATCGTCACGGTCGCGCCGGCCAGTGGCTGGCCGCGGTTGTCCAGCACGCGCAGGGTGGTGCTGGCCGGCACATCGAACAGATACTCGCCAAAGTAGCCGCGGCGTTTGCCCTGGTGACTGTTGAGCGCCAGGGCGCTGTGGTCGCTGTAATCGCGCCACGGCGTGTGCGGGCCGACGTCGCCGCCGCCCATCAGGCCAGGACGCACCCACTCGAAGCCGAGCAGCAGCGGCCGGCCGTCGCCGTCCGTCACCTGGTTCTGGTAGCTGCCGGCGATGTTGAGGTTGTACTCGTCAATCACGCCCAGTTGATGGGTCAACTCGTGAATCAGGCCCCAGTCAATCGCGCCGGCGAAGGTCTGCGCGTAGTTTTCAGCCGAAAGCTGCGACTCGTCCTGCGGGGTGTCGGGATCGTCCGCTTCGACGCGGAAAGTCCAGCGGCCATCGAACCAAACGCTGCCGCTCACCAGGTCGCCGCCCACCTCCTCGGTCGCAGTAATGACATCAATGCGCACGCGATCGAGAATGCTGTTGGGCGCGGCCGCGTAGGTTGCCGCGGCCAGGTTGACGTTCATGCGGTCGAACTGGGCCTGAATCCAGTCGTTGAAGCCCCAGGAACCGACCAGGTTGGCGCGCGTGGCAAAGGCTTGCACGATCAACGGATGCACCAGGACATCCATGTAGAGCGCGTCGGTGGCGTCGCTGCGCTGGTTATTGTTGCGCGTGATTTCGCTGAAGGTCACGGCCGGGTCAAGCGCCAGTGACACGGTGAAGCGCGCCGTCTGCCAGGGCCAGGTCAGGGTGAGGGTGGTGGTGACGCCGGGCGCCAGCGGCGGCAGATTGACCAGAGTGACCTGCGGCCGCGCCAGCGCGGCCGCCGCGGGCTGCAGCGTCCACACCGCGCTGGTGGCCGGGCTGGTCACCGCGCCCTGGTTGGCAATGCGCGCGGTGAAGGTGACCACTTCGCCGGGCAGGGGAAAGCGGCGCAGCCCCTGCGTGCCGGGGCACAGGTCGGGCAGGCCGCTGCTGTAGTCCAGGCAGTAGCGCTGATAGCGCGGCGTGCGTTCGATCCAGTTGACGCTGAGATCGGGCAGGTCGGGCACGCGGGCCGGTGGCGTATTGCCTTTGGGCGCGTCCGGATCTACCCAGTAGAAAGGCGGCGGCGTTGGCGGCGGCAAGGGGCCGGAAAGGGGACGACCCGCAGGCAGAGAGGTCAGCCAGGGGGCCGGCGCGTCCGGTGAGACCGGTTCAGCCAGGGCCGGGGTCGGCGTTGCCGCCAACGCGGCCACGGTCAGCAAGAGCAGCAGGGTCAAGATGGTCAGGCTCAGCAACCACTGAGTACGCAACATGAGATTTCCCTCCCTCGGATGGTTGGATTGGCTGGATTTTCGAGCCTGAACAAGTTCAGGACTCCCGGATCAGCTGGACTCCCGAACTTGCTCGGGACACGGGGTCGAATGGTCGAGCTTGAACAAGTTCAGGATTCCCAGATCAGCTCGCTGAGTCAGAGCGACTGCGAGGGTGTCAGCCGCGTGGGGTGCGGCGTCTGCGGCATCGGATAGCGACCGTACTGGTGCATGTAGAGATCGCTGTAGATCATATTCAGTTCCGCGCGGGCGCGCAGTAGGGCAAGCGAATCCGTGGTGCCGGTCAAAGCCATTTGTGCGGTTGCCAGGGCTTCGAGCGCATCGCCGATGTTGATGCCTGGCTGGCTGGCCGCGGCGACGTGCGCCACCACCACCTGCGGCGCGCCTGCCTGCGCCAGGTCATCGGCCAGGCGCGCCAGGCGCTGCGATGTGTCGCGATCCACAGTCGTCGCGCCGTAAGTCCATGTGCTGCGCGTCCACCCCACGGCCGCGGCCACCGCCAGCACGAGGCACAGGATCAACGAGGCGAGGATGACGAGGGCGCGGCCGACCGACCGCGGAATCGTCGGCCGCGGCGACGCGCCGGCGCCGCCCAGCCCTGCGTCCGTTTCGTCGTCTGCGCGCGCAACGCCCTCCACGTCTAAGGGCGATAGCAGCGCTGGCGATTTCGGGTCCGATGCGTCGGTTGTCATGACCAGTTGACCAATCAGTATTCACGTCCTTGCTAGGTGAAACAGGGCGAGCGCTTCGTACTTGTCGCCGTCTGCGCTGCGGAAGCCAACCGGTGACTGTTCCAGGATATGACGCGCGGTGTCCAGCTGGCCCATGCCACAAGGCAGTCTCGCGTCGCCGCAAATTATAGGCAGGAATCAAGCTGCCGTCAACAATATCCGCATGGCGTCCTACCTGACGATCCGATCCTGCGCAAGGGGATTTCGCAGCCCCCTCGCAGGGCTGCGGCGAGACGACGATCTCAGAGGCGCACGACGTTCTCACACGTCACCGCGCTGATGTTCACGTACCCCTGCGAGGGTTGGCAGCCGGGCAATCGCCCAACCTTGCGCAGGCCCGCCGTGTAAGGGGCACGCGCTGGCGAGGGCGTTCTCGGCTTGCCCGGCGCTGGATGGAGCAGCCAGCCTGCGCAAGGGGATTTCGCCCCCTCGCAGGGCTGCGGCGAGACGACGATCTCAGAGGCGCACGACGTTCTCACACGTCACCGCGCTGATGTTCACGTACCCCTGCGAGGGTTGGCAGCCGGGCAATCGCCCAACCTTGCGCAGGCCCGCCGTGTAAGGGGCACGCGCTGGCGAGGGCGTTCTCGGCTTGCCCGGCGCTGGATGGAGCAGCCAGCCTGCGCAAGGGGATTTCGCCCCCTCGCAGGGCTGCGGCGAGACGACGATCTCAGAGGCGCACGACGTTCTCACACGTCACCGCGCTGATGTTCACGTACCCCTGCGAGGGTTGGCAGCCGGGCAATCGCCCAACCTTGCGCAGGCCCGCCGTGTAAGGGGCACGCGCTGGCGAGGGCGTTCTCGGCTTGCCCGGCGCTGGATGGAGCAGCCAGCCTGCGCAAGGGGATTTCGCCCCCTCGCAGGGCTGCGGAGAGACGACGATCTCAGAGGCGCGCGAGGCGCTCACAAGCCAAGGCGCTGATGTCCCGTGATCCATGTGAGGATGGCGTCAACCTGATGTGTGTCATAGCGCGCGGTTGGCGGATCAAGTAGAATGGCGATAGTTTCCTGGTTTGTTTCTTTTGTCGTGCTGTGACCCTGACAGCGGTGAAAGAGTCCCGGAGGTCGCTGCAAATGCTGGTCGTTCACCTGGCATTGAAGCGGCTTTTTTTGTTTACGTATCAATGCCAACGAGCCAGCCACGATGCAACCCTGTTACCTGTCAAGCGAGGCTCATCATGGAAAACAATTCTACTCGAGGCGATTACCACAAAGCGTTGTGGCTTCTTTTTGTCATCCTGGTTGTTGTCATTGTCGGCCTGATAGCACAGGCGCGAGCAACCCACGCCAGTGGAGCCCTGGCAACGAGTGGAGCCGATGCGCAAGCACTTTTGGCTTCTTCCACACGCAACAGTGAAATTCCCACCAATGAGTTCTAAGCCTTGAAGAAGCTCTACGAGAGCACTCAAGGAGATCTCTGGTTTGATCACACCGCCTGGATGGAGAATGAATCTCCGTGCAGTTGGTATGGGATTGTGTGCGACGACGATCATGTGGTCGAAATCTACCTCTCAAGCAATCGGTTGGTTGGCAACATTCCGGAATCGCTTGGTCAGATGGAGAGTTTGCGCTACCTTGATCTGTCTGCTAACAAATTAGGGCGTCCGTCTGAAGGCTTAGGCGATTTGGTTGAGATTGCCCCGCTCGTGTTTGCGTTACCCAACCGTTCTGCCGTCGATTGGAGCAAAGACACCGCGGTCTTGGTCAGCGCCCAGGTTCAATCCACCCCTTCAGCTCAGATCACACTGACATGGCCGCTTGATCCCAACGCGGCCGGCTACCGGGTTTATCGCAAGTCGAAGAATGACGCAACCTGGGGCACGCCAGTGGCTACTCCGGGAGCAACAGCGATTGCTTTCGTGGAAACCACAGTCAACGGCGCCGCGCAGGAATATCGCATCGAGAAGGATGTGGTTATACCGCATCCGACGGGAACGCCAGAAGCCTATACGGCCTACGGTTACATCTATGCCGGCGTCGAAGTACCGCCGACTTTGCAGCGAGGCAAGGTGATCTTGATCGTGGATAGCAATCTCACAACCGCCTTGTGGCAGGAATTAGCGCGCTTGAAACAGGACCTGGTGGGCGACGGCTGGCTCGTGCTGCGGCATGATGTGGCGCAAACGGCCACCATCCTGAGTATCAAGGGCCTGATTCAGGCCGATTACCTTGCGGATCCAACGCAAGTCCGGGCTGTGCTGCTATTCGGGCATATCCCAGTGCCCTATGCTGGTAACCTGGTGCCCGATGGTCATGTGCCGGATCATCGCGGCGCCTGGCCCGCCGACGTCTTCTATGGCGACATAGACAATGTTGCCACAGGGTGCCAGGCCAATGATATCTGGACGGATTGCATCGTCAATACCGACAATAACGAACCCTTACCGCCTGACCTAAGAAACCGTAATATCCCTGGAGATGGCCGTTTCGATCCGTCGCCGTTGGATTATGAACGGATTCCATCAGATGTGGAATTGGAAATCGGACGGGTTGATCTCTACTTCCTGAATGCATTCGCCGCTACGGAGACGGAACTGTTGCGCAATTACCTGAACAAGGATCATGCGTTTCGCCACAAGACGTTGACGATTCTGCAGGACCCGGACATACAGCGCGGGTTCGTTGCCAACACTTTCGATACGGCCGTTAGGGGCTACGATTTTGCGGCCAGTGGATGGCGCAATTTCGCACCGTTTTTCGGACCTGACCATATCACGGTTGCCAATTCCAGTCTCTATCCCAATTACCGTTGGGATCAGATTGTAGAAGATGTCTATCCCGGCAGTCATTTTGGTAACCAGGCCCACTTGTGGGCTTATGGCAGCGGGTTCGGAACGAACTCCTCGGCAGACCACATTTTTAGTACAAGGCGATTTGCCGATTACCCAAGAGTCAAGGCCGTTTTCACCATGCTCTATGGCAGCTACTTTGGCGACTGGGATCAGTTCAATGACTTCCTGCGCGCGCCTCTTGGTTCTGACTATATCCTCACCAGCAGTTGGTCAGGGCGGCCACACTGGTTCTTCCATCACATGGCGCTGGGGGAAACGATTGGGTACAGCACGCGACTTACCCAGAATAATCAAGGATTGTATTACGCGGGTGAAAATAGTTCTCTTTATGCTGGCAATGTTCATATCGCATTGATGGGCGATCCCACATTGCGCATGCATGTGTCTGCACCCCCAAGCAATGTACTGGCAGAAGTTATTCCAATCAGCTCGACCTTCCAGGTTCGGCTGACCTGGAACGCCTCGCCCGATGCCAATTTGGGATATATCGTCGAACGAATTGACGACGTAGATCCTGTCGAGTGCTCATCGGCCGGTTTCTTCCCCCTTCACAGTGGTTACATCACAACCACGACTTTCCTGGACGAGCACCCCTTCCTGGTGAACCCCTGGCCCGGTCCCAGCATGTATCGAGTGCAGGCGGTTCAGTTGGTTACGTCTGGCAGTGGTAGTTATCATAATACCAGTCAGGGCATTTTCGTCACGGTTGGACACACAGGATTCCCGCCGTGTTGATTTCGCTTTCCCACTTCTGCTTGCGTTCATCGAGTAATCGAATCAATCGCCATTGAGAGGTCATGGAGGCCGATGATGCTAGATACAAACAACACGGATCAGGGGCGATTCGCTATCAGGATGGTGGCTGTGGTGATCTCGTTCCTGGCGGCGCTCCTGGTCACAGTAGAACTAATCCACGCTGACAATGCATTCTCTGAAGCAACACCGCATGATTTCTCATGCATGGAGGTAACGCAGATCCCACAGGCGGAATGCGTAGCGATTGTTGCTTTCTACAACAGCACCGATGGACCTCATTGGTGGCGTCGTGAAGGATGGCTGCAATCAAACACACCATGTACCTGGTTCGGTCTAGCATGCACGAAGGGGCACATTACGCAAATTGTCATGGAGAACAACTGGCTGAGGGGTCATTTGCCACCAGAGCTCGGCAACCTCACCAATTTGCTCCGACTAAAACTATCCGGGAACGAACTTTACGACCAGATACCGGTAGAATTGGGCCATTTGACCAATCTCCAGTCAATGGAGTTAGGAGGGAACCGACTCAATGGTATCCTGCCACCAGAATTGGGAGACCTGACTGGATTGCATGTGCTCGATTTGAGCTCCAATCACATTACCGGTAATATTCCGGCCACTCTGGGCAACTTGACGAATCTCAACCGTGTGATGCTGTCCGTCAATCACCTGAGCGGTCCGATTCCGCCAGAATTGGGCAACCTGGTGAACCTGCAGGAGCTTCAGCTATCCGAGAATGAGCTGAGCGGACCCCTTCCGCCGACCCTGGGTAACTTGCCTCTCCTGGAAGTCCTGGCCATCGAGTTGTGCTTTCTGAGCGGAGAGCTTCCCCCTGAATTGGGCAACCTGCACAACCTGGGCTCGCTCTTGCTCTACCGCAACCAGCTGCAGGGCGCCATTCCGGCCACATTCGGGAATCTGACCAATCTGGAATACCTCTCCCTCGGCACCAATCACTTGAGTGGACCAATCTCCCCAGAACTGGGCAAGCTGACGCAGGTTCAATACCTGGATTTATCCAGTAATCACTTGAGCGGCTCGATTCCGCCCGAACTGGGCAACATGAGCAGCCTGCTCGGACTCGAACTGAGCGACAATCAGTTGTCGGGCGAGATTCCGGCTGAACTGATGCAGCCGCCGTACCTGTACTCGGTCGGTGTGGACTACAACATGGTGACGCCCACCGATCCAACGGTGATTGCGTGGCTGAACATGGTGGATCCAGGGTGGGAGTATACCCAAACGGTGCCGCCGAGCAATGTGCAGGCCACTCTGGTCGCCAGTCATAGCGCAACCCTGACCTGGACGCCGATTCCACACCTGTGGTGGGAGGAGGGCTTCTATGAGGTGAGCTACGCCACGAGGCCCGGCGGGCCTTATGTGGTGCACGGTACAACACCTGACAGGGCGACCGACCATTATGGGGCCGCTGATCTGCCGCCCGCCAATCTCTATTGTTTCGTTGTGCGAACGTTCACGGCGCGGCCCATCTACTATTTTGCCAACGAATGGTGGAGCGCCTACAGCCCCGAAGTGTGCGTGGGCGCGCCGACCGCAGTGCACTTGCGCAGTTTTTCGGCCACGGCGACTTTGTGGGGCCGCCCGCTCTGCACGCCTGGTCGCTGGCCGCTATGTCGGGCGCTTCCAGTGAGGTAACTACCTGGGACTTCCCGTGAATTGATGTAGCGCTCTCACACCCCTGGTTTCTCGCAGAAACCAGGGCTGTGTCTTCGAGCGAGTCCTTGCCATTGGCAGCCGAGCAAGCGGTCAACCTTGCGCAGGCCCGCCGTGAAGGGGCCTGCGCTGGCGATTGGGTGAACACGCATCGGCTTCTATGAATGGTTCCTGTCAGGCACGCTTGAACTCTTCCCAATCCAGGCCGAGTTGACGGATAACGCCGTGAAGCGTGCCGGTTTTCAAGTCCTGGTTTCCCCAATCGGGAACAACCGTCCCTTTGCCGGTTGCTGGATTATACCACTTTCGATGAGATCCACTGCCGCCTTGAGCTAACTCCTTGCAGCCCAACTCGTGCAGTTTCCTGGCAACTTCCCGGTATCTCATGCAACAACCACCGGAACAAGCGTTTCTGCCCACATGGTTGTGCCAACGGCCATGGGCATCAAAACGGCTGGTAGAGGGCGCCCCATATCTTTGTAGAGCTCCATGACCGCGATGAGCGCATCTGCCACATGGGTGTAGATCTCTGACACATCGTCCGCCTCCGTAATCAACTCTGGCAGGAGAGGACAGGTGATGGTGTATCCCCCTTCAGGTTGGGGTTCTAGCACGAGTGGAAGCTTGTAAATGCTGTTCATCAAATACTCCGTCTATCAAACCGTTTGGGAACCTGGCCTCTTGAAGCCGGGCTTCTTCGAGCTTACGGACACGCTGTATTCCAGGCCGAGGCGGCTGCCTGCACATCCTGGATGTCGTTGACGTTGTCGCAGCCGCCGCTCGCGCGACAGTTGATGTCGGCCGGCCGGGTGTAGACACCGCTGTTGCTGAAGGTGTTCCAGGCGTCAGCCGTGAGGCCGATGTCAGTGGTTTCCACGGTGGTGCTGCCGGCATTGCACGAGCAGTCCACGTCGGCCCAGAAGCAGGCCGGCACGGTGAAGTTGACATTCGAGATATCGAAGAAGATGCTGCTGGCGCAGGCCACTTTGACACGCGCGGTCGTGCTGTTGGCGTTGGGCGTCGTGACGGTCTCCGCGCCATCGTTGGCCACGCCGCTCGCCAGCGTGATGGGGTAGGTGTAGCCGCCGTCGGTGGACAGCAGGATGTTGACAGCAGCGCAGCTGACCGGGGCCGCCGTGGTGCTGGCGACATTCCACGTGACGTTCATCGGCGTGCCGCCCAGGATGCTGACCGCTGTGTTGGGCGCGGTGACCTGGAAGGGGCCGGCGGCCGTGGTGACGTTGAAGGAGAGGCTGGCGTAGTTGACGCCGCCGCCTCCGCTGCGGTTGTCGCGCGCGGTCAGGCGGAAGTTGAGCGCACGCGTGACGTTGGGCAGCACTTCGCCGATGACGGTGGTGTTATTAACCAGGTCAGAGGGACGCGGGAAGGTGCGCGACGGACTTACGGTCGCGAGCCAGGAGCGGAAGAAGGGCGGGTTGGTGGCGTTGTTCGGCGCGCCGGCGGCTCCCAGATCGAACTCCTCCCAGTTGAAGGTCAACGGATCGTTGTTGCCGTCGGTGGCGGAGCCAGTCAGCGTGAAGGGCGTCTGCTTGGGGATCGTGAAGCCGCCGGTTCCGGCGTTGACGACAGGCGCCAGGTTGCCTGTGTTGGTGGTGACCGGGCAGGTGTTGCCCTGGCCGCTGACAGTGTAGGCGATGATCTCATCGAAGCTGATAACGTGGAAATAGTCGTCGCTGTGCGGCTGCAGATCTTGCGCGCCGCAGATGCCCGCATACGACATGATCGTCGAGCCGCTGCCCGGCTCGTAGGCCGTCGAAGCGTTGCGGTTGCCGCCGCCGCACGATCCAGCGTTGCCGTTGAAGCTGTGGTTGGCGCCAAACTGATGTCCCATTTCGTGCGCGACGTAGTCAATATCAAACGGGTCGCCGACGGGACTGCTGCTGCCGGTGACGCCTTGCGCCTTCCACCCTGCGCGACAGGGGACGCCCAGGTAGGCCACGCCGCCGCCGCCGGTGCTGAAGACATGCCCCACGTCGTAATTGGCAGAGCCGATGACTGCATCCAGGTTGGTCTGATTCTCGCCGAGCATCGCGCTGCCATTGTTGTTTGTGTACGGATCGGTCGCGGCATTCGTGTAGATGATCAGGTTGTTGTTGGCAACCAGGACCATGCGCACAGCCACTTCGCGCTCGTACACCCCGTCGACGCGATTGACCGAGACGACGACGGCGGCCAGGCCGAGAGGAACCGTGCCGCCAAAGAACTGCGTATATTCACCGGTCGCGGCGACGGCCAGGCGGTAGGTGCGCAGTTGGGGTCCCGCGGGCGTCTGCGGATGCGCCGCGATCAACGCGGCGATGGTGGCCGACATGCCGTCATCCAGCGGCGGCGACTCGACGAAACGTTTGCCGGCCGGCGCCTGGAAATCACGCGTGTCGTAGCTGATGTAGTGGATGGTATCCCCGCGGCGGTAAGGGTCAATGTAGACGGTCCCCGCGGCAGAAAAAATGATCGCGTGAAAGCCGAGGGGCGTCCAATCTAGCCGGGTGGTGGCGCTGAGATCATCCAGGCCCTGACCGGCGTACGTCCTGATTTCAGGAAAGCGTGCGGCCAGCTCGGGCGCCATGACGGGCGACTCGACCAGGCGAAAACGGGCCCAGGTTCCGTCGGGGAGGGGTAAGGTGATGATCGTGGCGCTGTTCGCCGCGCCGGCAGCCGCTTCCAGCGGGGTCGCGGCCAAGATGGCTTGCAGCGCGTCTGGGTTGAGGGTCAGCGTGCGGTAGACCTGGGGAACGATCAGCCGTTCGCCGCCCGCGGGCAAGGTGGCCTCGTCCGTGTCCACCCACAGATCGGCGCCAGGCGCCGGATGAGTGGATTGGGCGCTGGCCGAGGCGAAGACGAAGACCAGGCACATGACGAGGCCGAGAATGACCAACTCTCTCAACAACGACACGGGGCGACTCAAGGTGTTGCGCATGGTGAAATCTCCTCTAAACGGTGGCACAGGGGACATGGACATTATAGATGAAGTTGCCCGCTTGCGCTAACCGCTGCCCGCAGTTTCGAAGGTAGGGGCGGCACTGTATGGCCGACCCTGTGGTTGATCTCCATCAGCCTCAAAACCTGTCCCCAGTTTGCAATGCATCTGATCGTCTTGCGTGTCTTGTCCGGCCAGGCGGCTGATGCTATAATCTGGCCTGGCGCTAAACTAGAAAGTAATGACGATGGGTTGAAAATCCTGGGAGAATCGTATGATAGATGACCCGAATGTCCCCGATCTGCTGCAGCCCCTGCTGCGCGCGATTGCGGCGCAGGATGATGATCTGGCCGAAAGCCTGGTGCGTCAGTGGACGGCAAGCGCCGCGCCGCCATTGTCCGACATGCTCACTTGGCTCGATGCGCGGGACGCCGATCGGCGTTGGTGGGGCGTACGGGCGCTGACCGCGGCTGCGCATGTGACCGGCGGCGGGGAGACTCTGTTAGAACCCCTGCGTCAACGCCTGCACGATGAGGACCCGGCCGTACGCTGCGCCAGCGCGCTGGCCCTGGCCGAATTGGGCCAGCAGGCAGCCACCCCTGACCTCGTCGAGGCCTTGGGCGACGACAGCGGTTGGGTGCGCGCCTCAGCCGCGGACGCGCTGGCATTGCTGGGCGAGGGCGCAGTGCCGGCCCTGGCGGCCGTCCTGGCCGGCGGCCAGCAGGGCGCGCGCTCGCGCGCCGCCTACGCCCTGAGCAAGATTCGCACCCTGGCAACCGCCAACGTGTTTTATCACTACCTGCAAGATGAAAACCCATTGGTGCAGGCCTATGCCTATGACACCCTCGATCAGATGGGCTTCCTGCAGACAGTCCTGGTCGTTTGAGCGCCGCTGGCGCCGCCAGTGACATTTTCAATCTTCAATTTGTAATCTTCAATCTCTAATCTGCCGGGAGGTCGCATGATTCAGACACGCAGTGACTATGAGCAGGTGGAGCGAGAGCGCCTGGCGCCGTATGCCATGAAAAGCGGCGACAGCCGCGGGCGTCGGGTGGCCGAGGAAGAGCCGGCCCATCGCTCGGTTTATCAGCGCGACCGGGATCGCATCATCCACACCACCGCGTTTCGGCGCCTCGAATACAAGACCCAGGTCTTCGTCAACACCGAAGGCGATCATTACCGCACCCGCTTGACCCATTCCATCGAGGTGGCGCAGGTGGGGCGCAGCCTGGCGCGGGCCTTGCGTGCGAATGAAGACCTGACCGAGGCCATCTGCCTGGCGCATGACCTGGGCCATCCGCCCTTCGGTCACACCGGCGAGCAGACGCTCAACTCTCTCATGCAAGACTTTGGCGGCTTTGACCATCAGCGCCAGACCATGCGCATCCTCGACCAGTTGGAAAAACGCTATGTGGAGTTTGACGGCCTCAACCTGACCTACGAAGTACGGGAGGGGCTGGTCAAGCATGACACCGATTATGACGTGACCGATGCGGCCGGCTACAATCCCGAATTAGCCGGCACGTTGGAGTGCCAGTTAGCCAACCTGGCGGACGAGATTGCCTACAACACCAGCGATCTTGACGACGGCCTGCGCGCGGGCTTGCTGCGCATCGAGGATGTGCGGCAGCAGCCGTTGTGGCAGCAGGCGCTGCACAGCCTGGGCGAACCGCCGGAGCGGCCGCTGGATGATCTCTTGCGCCATCGTGTGATCCGCCGCCTGGTAGGCATTTTCGTGCGCGATGCCATCGAAGCGACGGCTGCGGCCCTGGAGGTGAATGACGTACGCTCGGTGGACGAGCTGCGCGCCCTGGGGCGCAACGCGGCCGGCTATACACCGGACTTCGCCGCGGCCAACCGGGAACTGAAGCGCTTTCTGCTGGCGAATTTCTACCGCCACTATCGCGTCATCCGCATGGCCAGCAAGGCCCAACGCGTGCTGACCAACCTGTTTACGGCCTACTTGCAAGAACCGCTGCAGATGCCGGCGATCACCCAGGCCAAGATTGATGACGAGCCGGAAGGCTTGCACCGCGTGATCTGCGATTACATCGCCGGCATGACCGACCGCTACGCCCTCGAAGATCATGCCAAACTCTTTGACCCGGCTGTGCGCGTGTGATCGTGGAGGTGTAACATGTCCAGTTTCGCGCCTCACGTTGCTGAAACAACCCTGGTCAAAGCCTTGCAGACGCTGTTGGCGCAGTGGCCCGCGTTGGATTACGCCAGCGCGCAGGCAGTTCACGCGGTGCTGGCTGCGCAGGCGCCCAGGTTGCAGCAAGCGAGCGGGCGGTTCGAGCCTGTGACCCGCGCCGGCGAGATGTTGAGCGCGCTCGATGAGATCAAAATCGCGCCTGTGCGCCGGCGACTGGCCTCGGCCCTCGAACCGGTTCGCCAGGCAGCCGCCATGCGTGGACTTACTTTCAGCGACCCGGCCAGGGCGGAGGAAATCCGGCATCTGCTGGAGGACCTGCTGCAGCAGCCGCTGCCATACCCAACGGCGTGGAGCGATGACACGGCGCCGACCTATGATCCCAGGCCATACCCAGCCGCCCGCCCATCCTACTGGCCCGGGCCGGCCAGCCGCGTGCTGCCAGAGATCGCGCAGGCGCTTCTCGCTGACTGGAGCAGCTTGGATCCTGCAACCCAGTCCGATCTGTGCGGCCTGTTTTGGGAGACGGCCAGCCGTCTGGGGGAGACAACCACCGCCAACGAGCATGGCGCCATAGCGGTCTGGTTTCTGGAGCAGATTGAGCTGATTGCGCCGGCCGCCCCAGCCGTGCAGCCGCTGCTGCTCAAAGCGGTCAAACCGCTGGCCGTGCCCAAAGGCGATGTGATGCGTGATTTCGAGCCGGCCCACCCTCTTCAGCCCAACGTCATTGACCTCCTGCGCCAGGCTGGCGTCTCTGGCCCCCAACCCTCTCCCGTGCCGACGCCCACGGGGAGCGATGACAAGGGGGCGCATGCTGAACCGCCGGCGGATGACGAAGAGACCATCGTGCCGCGCTACGGCGCCGTGGAGTTTCCCGGCAAGGTGCTGCACAAATTGGCCGCCCGGCTGACGGTCCGTCTGACCGAGCAGCAGGTCGCCAGCGCGGTCAACACGCTCACGCCGATGTCGCTGCAGACCGGCGCCGCGCACCCGGTGACGGTCGTAGTCCTGGCGCCCGATTTCGTCATTTTCGACGACGCCTGGAACCTGGCAAACACGGGCGAGCTGCTGGTCAAGGCGGATGGCGATTCTGAACCGTTGACGTTTGAACTGCTGCCTAAGTCGCCCGGCGCGAAGGCGGTGGCCGTGGACTTCCGCCAGAATGACCGCCTGCTGGGGACGGTCAACCTGGCGGTGGAGGTCGTCAGCGATTATGCTGCGCTGGGCGTTGGTCCTGTCCAGGCGCTTTCCACGCAGGCGGCCATGACCATGCCTGACCGCGAGCTGCCGCCGCCGCAGTTGGAGCTCCGCATCAAGGCCGCTGACCAGGATCGCACGGCTTTCGAGTTCATCCTGCATTCCAAATTGGCCGGCTTCAATTGGAAATCCATGGGCGCCCACCAGTTCTCCAGTCAGCCAGCCGAGCTGATGAAGATCTGCTTTGAGGCTCTCAACGACCTGGCGCGTGAGCAGGGAGATGATCTGCTCGATGCGGAGAAGCAGGCGCAGTTGAACACGCTGGGGGAGAATCTTTTTGCCGACGCCTTCCCGGAAGCGCTGCAGCGCGCGCTGTGGGCGATACCGGCCTCGATCACCGATCTGATCATTACGTCGGACGAGCCGTGGATTCCCTGGGAACTGGCGCGCACGTTTGATCTTGACACGCGCGCCGAAGGTGATTTCCTGTGCAGCCGGTTCCGTGTGGCGCGCTGGTTGGCCGGCGACGGCATGATCGCAACCCTGCCCAGCCGCCAACTGACCGCGATTGTCCCGTCCTCCAGTCTGCTTTTTGCGGCCGCGGAGTTGGACGCTCTCAAGGATTTGCAGGCAAGGTTGACTGCGCTGACAGACGCAGCCGCCAGTGTCAAACCGGTGCGCCAGTTGCTCGACGGCAATCTCGTCGGCATTCTGCATTTCGCCTGTCACGGCAAGTTGGATGCGGCCGATCCAACGAATTCGCCCCTGGCGCTAAGCGATGGCAGCCTGCGGGTGGCCGATCTCTCGCGCCGTGTGCGCTACCGGCAGCATCCGCTCATCTTCCTCAACGCCTGCGAGAGCGGCGGCCTCGGCTTTGCCCTGTCAGGGCTGGGCGGCTGGGCCGAACGCTTTGTGCGCGCCGGCGCCGGGGCGTTCATCGGCACGCTGTGGGAGGTCAACGACGCGTTGGCCGCAGAATTTGCCGCCACATTCTATGGGGCGCTTTTCCAGGGCGCTGCGCTGGGCGCGGCCTTTGCGCTTGCGCGGGAGGCCGTGCGCACCAAAGATCCCAATAATCCGACCTGGCTGGCCTATGTCCTCTACGGCGAACCGCTGAGCCAACTCCAGACCCCGCCAACTTGACAGTGCCTCTTTTTTGCCTATACTTTGCGCACACGTTTGCGCATGATGTGGGCAAGATCGAGGTCAGCAACAGCCGTGAGTGTTTCGATCAAAGATGTAGCCAAAGCCGCAGGGGTCAGTCACTCCACGGTGTCGCGCGCGCTTGCGGGACATGCGCGCATCCCTGAAGAAACTCGTGCGCGCATCGAACGCCTGGCGCAGGAGATGGGCTATACCCCCAGCGCTCTCGCGCGCGGCCTGGCCATGCAGCAGCGGCGCACCCTGGGCGTGGTGGTCGCCAGTTTGACCGACCCCTACGCCAGCGAGGTGGTCAGCGGGATCGAGGCTGCCGCGCGTGCGCAGGACTTCACGGTCATCCTCACCAGTTCGGGCGGCGACGCCGAGCGGGAACTGGCGGGTCTGCAGATGATGATTGGGCAGCGTGTGGATGGCCTCATCGTCGTTTCCGGCCGCGGCGGTGATCGCTCCCTGGCGCTGCTGAGCACGGCGCCGTTCCCCATCGTCCTGGTTAACAGCCCGCAGCGCGGCGGCCGCGTCTATTCGGTCTCCAGCGACAACGCGCACGGCGCCGCGCTGGCCGTGGATCACCTGCTTGAGTTGGGCCACCGCCGCATCGCGATGATCGGCGGGCCGGCCGAATCGGCCTCCGCGCGCGAACGCCTGGCCGGTTATCGCGCCACCCTGGCCAGCCGCGACCTCAAGACGGACGAGGCGCTGGTGCTGACCGGCGATGGCACGCCGCTGGCGGGCGACAAGGGCCTGCGTCACCTGGCGTCCTTGCCGGCTCTTCGCCGTCCCACCGCGATCTTCTGCTACAACGACCTGACCGCGATCGGCGCGCTGCACGCGGCCCATCGCCTGGGCCTGGCGGTGCCGGCCGAGCTGTCCCTGGTGGGGTTCGATAACATCCTGATGAGCGCGCTGAGCTGGCCGCCGCTGACCACGGTGGATCAGCGCAAGCAGGAAATGGGGCGTGTGGCGGCCAACATCATCTTGGAACTGCTGGCCGGCGCTGAAGTGGTCGCGGATGTCATCATGCGCGGGCGCCTGGTTCAGCGAGGAAGCAGCGCAAACGTGTGCGCAAGTAAATCATGACGTGAGCCTTCGGGCGGATGGTGGGGACGCAGAGACACGCAGACTGCGTACGCAGATTGAGCTATCATCGGTCAATCTGCGTTACTCTGCGTTCATCTGGGTCCTACGCAGAGCCTATTGAACGGTTACGCTTATCTATCAGAGGAGTGTGGGAAGATCATATGGGAGACAAAAAAGTACGGGTCGCGATCATCGGCGTAGGCAACTGCGCATCATCGCTGGTGCAGGGCGTGCATTACTATCGCGACGCGGTCGCCGAGGACCTGATTCCGGGGTTGATGCACGTCAACCTGGGCGGGTATCATATCAGCGACATCGAATTCAGCGTGGGTATTGACATTGACGCCGAAAAGGTAGGCAAGGACTTATCGCAGGCCATCTTCTCCGGGCCAAACAACACCTTCAAGTTTACCGACGTGCCGTTCATGAATGTGCCGGTGGTGCGCGGCATGACCCATGACGGCCTGGGCCATTACCTGAAGCAGGTCATCAAAAAGGCAGACGGCCCGACCGCGCCGATCAAGGACATCTTGCAGGAAACCAAGACCGATGTCGTGATCAATTACCTGCCCGTGGGCAGCGAAATGGCGACCAAGTGGTATGTCGAGCAGGTGCTGGAGGCCGGCTGCGCGTTCGTCAACTGCATCCCGGTCTTCATTGGCCGCGAGCCGTACTGGCAGGCGCGCTTCCGCAAGCACAACTTGCCGATCATCGGGGATGATATCAAGAGCCAGGTAGGCGCCACGATCACGCACCGCGTCCTGGCGCGTCTTTTTGCCGAGCGTGGAGTCAAGCTGGAACGCACTTACCAATTAAACTTCGGCGGCAACACTGACTTCTTCAACATGCTGGAGCGGGATCGCTTGGAGTCCAAGAAAATCTCCAAGACCAACGCCGTGACGTCGCAGCTGCCTTACGAACTGGCTGACCGCGACATCCACGTGGGGCCAAGCGATTATGTACCGTGGTTGGAAGACCGCAAGTGGTGCTACATCCGCATGGAAGGCCGCACCTTTGGCGACGTGCCGCTAAACCTTGAGATGAAGCTCGAAGTGTGGGACAGCCCCAACTCGGCCGGCGTCGTGATTGACGCGGTGCGCTGCGCCAAACTGGCGTTGGATCGGGGCCTCTCCGGCACGCTCGAAGGGCCAAGCGCCTATTTTATGAAGTCGCCGCCGGTGCAGTACGTGGACGATGAGGCGCGCGAGTTGACGGAGAAGTATATCGCGGGCAGCGACCTGCGCGTGCAGCAGGGCGACAGCGCGCCCCGCACCACTGTTGCGCGTCACGCCCCGCCGCGCAGCAAAGCGGTTGTGAGCTGATGATCGCTCATCCCCTGGCAGCCCAGGCTGCCAGGGGATGAGAGTGAGTTCGCTGGATAGTTGGTCGAGCAATCTTGCTCTTCGCGACTTTACGTTTTTTGCATGTCGTAGTAAAATGGTACTATGATTCGTATCCTGCATTTTGCCGATCTGCACCTCGGTGTTGAGAACTATGGCCGGCTTGACCCTGAGACCGGTCTTTCCACGCGGGCGCTCGATTTTCTGCGCGTGTTCGATGAACTCATTGCCTTTGCTGTGCAGGAAGAGGCGCCTGGCCCGGTTGACCTGGTGCTCTTTGCCGGCGACGCGTTCAAGACGCGGGATCCCAGCCCCACCTATCAGCGCGAATTTGCCCGCCGCATTCATCGTCTGGCGGTCGTGCATCAAATTCCGGTCTTTCTCCTGGTGGGCAACCATGACGTGCCCAACGCCAGCAGCCAGGCGCACAGCCTGGAGATTTTCAACACCCTGGAAGTTCCTGGCGTGACCGTGGCGCGCAAGCCCGATATTTACACCATCGAAACGCGGCACGGCCCTCTGCAAATTGTGGCGCTGCCTTGGGTGACGCGCAGCACGCTGCTCACGCGTGAGCAGTACACGGGCTTGAGTCTGGAAGAAATCAACCAGACGCTGCTGGACAAACTGGATGGGGTGCTCAGCACGCTCTTCGCCAGGTTGCGGCCCGATCAGCCGGCGATTATGGCGGTGCATGGCACCGTGCAGGGCGCGGTCTTTGGCTCTGAGCGCAGCGTCATGCTGGGCTATGATTTGACGCTGCCGCGCAGCCTGGTCAATCACCCGCTGCTCAGCTACGTCGCGATGGGACATATTCACAAGCATCAAAGCCTGGGCGATGATCCGCCTATCGTCTACCCCGGCAGCCTGGAGCGCATTGATTTTGGCGAGGCGAGCGAGGACAAAGGCTTCGTCATGGTTGAACTCGACGGGCCTGGCCAGAAGGCGCGCTGGCGCTTTCTGCGGGTTCATGCGCGGCCGTTCGTTCATATTGGTGTGGATGCGCCAGCGGACGCGCCGACCGAGGCGATCATTGCCGCCATTGAGCGCCAGCCGATTGCCGGCGCCGTGGTCAAGGTGATCATTCGCACCACGCCTGAAATCGAGAAGTTCATTGACGATCAGCAGATCAACAAGGCGTTGGCTCCGGCTTTTCATGTGGCCACCCTGACCCATGAAGTGCAGCGTTCCAGCCGTCTGCGCCTTTCCAGCGACACGGGAAGTATCGAAGCGCTCACGCCGGAAGCGGCCCTGCAGCGCTACTTTACCTATCGGCAAGTTGCACCGGAACGCATTGAGCGCCTCCTGCAAGCAGCGGCGCCCATTATCCATCCAGAAGCCTAACCAACACGTCGCCTGTCACGCAGACAGCGACCTGTCACGAGCCACCCGCGCCGGGGAGGTGAATCATGAGCACCGTTTTGCAGACGACCGTCAGTCAGTTGGAAGTCGCCCGTGGTCAACGCCGTGACCATGCGCCGAATGTGCGCGCCGTGGAGCCCGGCGAAGCCAAAGGTAACCTATACCTGCTGTTGGAGTTGACCGGCCCGCAGGAGGGTCGCAGTCGTTTGTATCGCCAACTGCTCGGTGAGGTGCAGTCTGCCTACTACAACTCGGCGGGCAACGTGGCTGATGTGCTGCACACCGCTGTTTCGCAGGGGCATCGCCTCCTCAGCCAGACCAACAGCGGTCGCAGCGGCGATCAACGTTGGCGAGGCGGCATGAGCTGTCTCGCCCTGTGGCAGGATCACATCTACCTGGCCCAGGCCGGCCCCGCGATGGTGATGGTGACGCATCCAGCCACGGTGGAGATGTTTCCGGTCTATGCCGAACCGCCGCAGGGCGCGTTGGGCGACGAAGAAGCGCCGATGATTGACCTCTATCACACACGCGTCGAGCCGGGCAATGCCATCCTCTTGTTGGAGAGCGGGTGGGGCGCCCAGGCCGATTTGGAAGCGTTGGCCAGCGCCGCGACCGCGCCTGATCAGGTCACGATCAGCGATTATCTGGCGCAGCTGGCCGAAGACGCGCATCTCACAGCCCTGATTATAACGCTGCAACAAGGTTTCGACAGCGCACCGGCGCTTCACCGTGCCGGCGATGCCGCGCAAGCGCCTGCGCTGGCGCCGGGCAGGCCTGGCGCGGCTGCGCATCCTCCCATGGTTCCGCTGGTGGCCGATGATATGGAAGAGGCCGATGCCGAGTGGCCAGCTGAAGAGGCCTGGTGGGAAGACGCCGACCTCAATGCCGACGCGCCGGCTGTTTCGCCCGCGGCCCCGACCCGCCAACCAACGACCGGCGCCCCTACGCGCTCGGCCGGCAACATCATCGAAGCCGGCCGCACGTTGATCAAACGGATTTTGCCTGACAGCCCTGGCGCCCGCAGCGCGCCGCCTTCGCCCGCCTCCGATGCGCCGGCGCCCCTCACAACCAAGACGGCTCCGCCGCGGCCGCCGCGACCACGGCCGGCGGCGCAGAGCGCCAGGCGCTCGCGCTGGCCGCTGATTCTGGCGATTGCCATTCCGCTCATCATTCTGCTGATTGTGGCCGCGATGTATATGCTGCGTGCACGTGATCGTGAACAACGTTTTCAGTCGTTGCTGGACCAGGCGCAGGCCACCATCACGGCTGTGGCGTCGTTGGATGAAACACAGGCGCGCGCGCAGTTGACCACGGCGCAAGCGCAGATCAGCGAGGCGCTGGCGCTCAAGCCGGGCAATGCCGATGCACAAGAGGTGCAGAGCAGCGTCCAGGCCGAACTCGACCGCGTGAATCACGTGGCGCCGCTCTACCTGGTGACGCCGTTGAAGGAATTTGAAGGCGCGGGCCGCGACCTGGCGCGCGTGCTCGTGGATGGCGCCGATGTCTTCGTTCTCGATCGCGGCCGCGACACCGTGGAACGCTATCGCTTGAACCAGCTCGGCGATGGCCTGGTGCCCAACGATGGCGGCCCGTTGGTGACGAAGGGACAGCCAGTTGGTTCACTCGTGGTGGGTGAATTGGTAGATATGGTATGGGCGCCGCCCGTAGGCCCGCGCACCGATTCGACGTTGCTCGTACTGGATTCTACCGGCATGTTGTACGAATTTCGTGCACCGTGGGAACTGAAAGGCCGACCGGTGGCGATGCGGGAGATGTGGAAGGGGCCGCGCTTGACAGCCAGCTATGCGGGCAATTTCTACGTGCTGGACAGCACCTTGCAGCAGATTCTGAAGTACCGGCCTAGCGCTGACCTGGCCTACGACACGGCGCCCGATCAGTATTTTCCCCCGCAAACCCCGGTGGATCTGAGCGGCGCGGTGGACATGGGCATTGACGGCAATGTGTGGGTTCTCTTTGCCAACGGCAGCGTGCAGAAGTACCTGAGCGGCCAGCCTGAGCAGTTTTCGCTGCAAGGGCTGCCCACGCCGCTGAAACAGCCGGTTGGCCTGTTCGTGGGGATTGACGGCGGCGTTGAGGTCAGCAATCTGTATGTGGGCGATGCTGGCCAAGGGGTGATTTTCCAATTCGACAAGAACGGCGTCTTCACCCGCCAGTTCCGAGAGACGGACGGCCAGCAGCTGCGCGGCCTGCGCAGCATCTTCGTAGATGAACCAGGCGCGCGCTTCTTTTTGCTGACCAGCACTGCTCTCTATCGGACCAATATCCCGCGCTGACGCAGCTCATTCGGCCTTGCGCGCTGGCATGCGTCCGGCGATGCTCGTGTCCTAACCATTGCCGTTGCGCGTTGGGGGAGCGTTCGGTTGGCGCGGCAACGGGCGAGACGCCCACACCCCCTAGGTTGTGACGCTGCCAATATCGGCATTTGGGCGGCGTGAACGCCTATGCTATAATCGGCAGACTATGAGTTCGACATCTGAAACGATCAACCCCTTGAGTACGATCCAACCTCGGCCGCTGCTCACCCCACGCAGCTCGCGCTGGGCCAGTCTCCTGTTGTTTGTTCTGCTGACAGCGTTCTTGTTTACCTTTGCCTACGCCGGCTTTCTACTCTACCACTGGGCGCGCGAGGTCGTAGCCCATGCTTCGCAGCTGCCGGCGATTTCCCTGAGCGACTTGTCTCTGCCGACACAAAACAACGCCGCGGCTGGCGTAGACCCAATCCAAACGCCAAATCCCGAAAACCCGGCGCCTGTCGTGCAGGCTGTCCCCACCTGGGATCTCTCGCGCCTTGAGCGCGTGAATATCCTGGTGTTGGGCGTGGACCAACGCCCGTCGCAGAGCATTCCCGGACTTACCGACAGCATGATGCTGATCACGATTGACCCGGCGCACGGCCAGGTCGGGATGTTGTCCATTCCTCGCGATACCTGGGTCAAGATTCCGGGCTATGAGATCTACAACAAGATCAACACCGCGCACCGCATCGGCGACATCAAGAATTATCCTGGGGGCGGGCCGGCCCTCGCCAAACAGACCGTGAGCGAACTGATCGGCTACCCGGTTCACTACTATGTGCGCCTCAATTTCGAGGGTTTTCGCGAGATCATTGATTATGTCGGCGGACTCGACATTGATGTGCCGCGCGATCTCAATGACCCCACCTATCCGAGCGACGATTATGGATTCGACCCGCTCTTCATCCCCAAAGGCCTGCAGCACATGGATGGCACCCTGGCCTTGAAGTACGCCCGTACGCGGCACGTGGATAATGATTTTGGGCGCGCCAGACGTCAGCAGCAGGTGCTCCTGGCGCTCAAGAACAAGATTCTGAGCCAGGGTATGCTGCCCACGTTGATCCGCAACTTGCCGGGCCTGGCGCGTTCGCTGGCTCAATCGGTGCAGACCGATATCCCCCTCGATCGTCTGATTGCGTTGGCCGAGCTGGGGCGCCAGGTGGACTTCAATCAGATCGAACAAGCGGTGATTGACTGCTCGATGGGCGAGTGCACCTATTCAGAAGCTGGCGCGTGGATTCTAATTCCCGACCGCAACAAGATTCGTGCGGTGGTGGATCGCCTTTTTGCAGCGCCGATCACCCCCGTGGACGGAACGCCAACGCCCGTGGACAGCAGCCCGGCGATTACCAACACCGTGACGCCAACTGCCACGATGACGCTCGATCGCCAACGCCTGGCGGCCGAAAATGCAAAAATCATCCTGTTGAACGGCACCGAAACGCCGGGCCTGGCGCGCCGCACGGCCGCCTGGCTGCAATCGCTCGGCTTCGTGGTTGAGCAACTGGGCGATGCGGACGCCTCCACCTACGAGCGCGGCACCCTGATCGCCTATACCGACAAGCGCTACACCCTAAGCCAACTGGCAGCGCTCTTCAACGTCACGGCCTCGGAAGTGCGCAATCCACCGCCCGACCAAGCCAATCTGGACATTCGATTGGTTCTGGGCAAAGAAACGTTGGAAATCTTGACCAAAGCAGGCGTCAAGTAATTCTCGTTTTTTAGCAGCGCCTCCTGCTCATCAGCGGGTTTCACCGTCGGCCATTTTTGGTCTGACAGTGAAACCCGTTTTTTTTGGCTATGACCCCTATCATAACATCGCGCACGGCCCGTCACTATACTAACAGCCAGGTGATAAGAATCTGGATCGGGCTTACCCACCGCTGTGCTTCGATTTGGAAACCGGCCGCAGCCAGCCTGGCATCGGTTGTGAGAGGATGGAGGTGATTGTGTATCGCCATATTCTAGTGCCGCTTGATGGCTCAGCTTTTGCCGAACAAGCGCTGCCGCATGTCCGTTCCCTGGTGATGGTCAGCCCCGATCCGGTTGATGTCTACCTGGTTTCGGTGGCCCCCATGCTGCAAGATCGTTCGGTCACGATGGTGAGCCTTTACCCGTTCTACATTGCCCAGGATCACCTGGAAATGGCGCGGCGTGAGCTGGAGCAGTTGGAACATGACCTGCGCACCTATTTGGCCCAGGTAGCCACGACCGTCAGCGAATGGGGCGCCGCCTGCCATACCGAAGTCCGTTTTGGCAGCCCAGCCGAGGAGATTCTTGCCTTTGCTGAAACGATCCAGGCCGATCTGATTGTCATGTCTACCCATGGCCGATCTGGCATCAACCGGGTTGTGTTTGGCAGCGAGGCCTATAAGCTGCTGCGCATGTCCACGGTGCCGATTCTCCTGATCCGGGCGCGTGAGATGGTCGGCGCGCCCAACGCATAAGCGAGCGAATGGAACGTATGCAATTACGCGAGATTGTCCGTATTCTCAATGGACAGGTCATCACCATGACCTACACCCCCACATTGGAACTTTCTTCCGGCGGGGCCGCTGATTTGATGAGCGATGTACTGGCATTCACTACCGATGGTAACAGCCTGCTTTTCACCGGGTTGACCAATCAGCAAGTTGTGCGCACGGCTGAAATGGCCAGCATCGGCGCGATCGTGTTTGTACGGGGCAAGCAGCCGCCGCTGTCCACCACCGAATTGGCCGATGAACTGGGCATCCCGCTGATCTCATGCGGCTACAGCATGTATGAGGCTTGCGGTCTCATGTATCAGGCCGGGCTGCCCAACAACCGCCTGGCTGATCTTTCAACCTGAGCAAACCTGATGTCAAGCACACCCGCCGCGTCGTCTATCACGGCCACAGAACCTGACGAGCTGATCCGTGTCCAGGAGCTGGTCTACGAACTGCGCGTGCAGGAGGTGATGACGCCGCGCCCGATCACCGTCCTGCCCAGCACGCCGCTGACGGAGCTGATGGAGATCCTGCGCACGCGCCGCATCTCCGGCGCGCCGGTCGTGGAGCAGCTGCAAGGCCGCCTGCTGGGGATCATCAGTATCCAGGATTTGATCAACGCCCTGGCAAACCACGGCGCGGCCGACCTGGTGGCGGAGCATATGACGCCGACGGTCGTCACCGTGCGCACCGATGATCGCGCGGTCAAGGCGATCAACCTCTTTGCCCAGTACGGCTATGGCCGCTTGCCCGTCGTGGATCAAGCCGGCGCGCTCGTGGGCATCGTCACCGCCAGCGATATCACGCGCGGGCTACTGCGCACCTTGAACCGCCGCTTCCAGGCAGAGGAAATGCGCCGCTACCGCGCCAGTCATATCTTCGATGATATTGCTTCTGACGAAACAAGCCTGCTCTTGCGCTATCACGTGGCGCCGCGTGATTTTACGCACGGCGGCGAAGCTTCCAGCAAAGTCAAGCGCGCGCTGGAGCGCCTGGGCGCCAATCCGTCCCTGGTGCGACGCCTGGCAATCACCGCGTACGAAGCCGAAATGAACCTGGTCATCCATGCCACCAACGGCGGCGAGCTGCGCGTCGAGGTCAGCCCCAATCGCATCACCCTGATCACCGAAGATGACGGACCTGGAATCGGCGATATTGACCAGGCCTTTGCGCCCGGCTTTACCACGGCGTTGGATTGGGTGCGTGAGCTGGGCTTCGGCGCCGGCATGGGACTGACCAATATCAAACGCTACAGCGACAGCGTGGACGTTGAATCAGCCCAGGGACGCGGCACCAAGCTGTGGGCTGTTTTTCTGGTTGGCAACCAGGCGTAGCTTGTGGAGAACCTGATGCTGTTACAACAAATTGCTGATGCGCTCGATCTTTCCCTCATGACCCCTTCGATATCACTCGACCGGCCGGTCGTCAGTGGGTATGCGGCTGACTTGTTGAGCTGCGCCATGGCGGCCGCAAAAGCGGGCACGTTGTGGATAACGCTGCAGGCGCACCCCAATGTCGTCGCGGTGGCCAGCCTGCTCAACCTGGCCGGCGTCATCATCACGGAGGGGGCTGCGATCAGCGCAGAAACCCTGGCGCGCGCGACGCAGGAAAACATCCCCTTGTTCAGCACGACGTCTGGCACCTATACCATGGCTGGCAAACTGGCCGCGTTGGGGATTGTGGGGGCAGAGGTGATTGCCGAGTAGAGACCGGAGATCAGATGCCTGGTGACGCTGCGCGGCGCTGGTTTCGTTGTGATTTGCACCTGCACACCGTCCTGTCGCCGTGTGCGGAAGTGGAGATGATCCCGCCCCTGATCGTGCGGCGCGCGTTGGAACTGGGGTTGGACCTGATCGCGATCACCGATCACAACGCCACGCACAACATCGAAGCGGTGCAGCGCGCCGCCGCGGGCACGCCGCTGATCGTTTGGCCGGGCATGGAGGTGCAGACGCGGGAAGAGGTGCATTTGCTCTGCCTGTTTGACGACAATGCGGCTGCCTTCGCCTGGCAGCAGCGCGTGGACGCCGCGCTGCCGCCGCGGCTGAACGATGCTGAACACTTCGGCGGCCAATTCGTGGTGGATGAAACGGGCGAGTTCATCCGTGAACATACCCCGCTTTTGCTCACATCCACCGCTTTTAGCATCGAAGAAGTAGTGACCCAGGTCAACGCGTGTGGCGGCCTGGCCATCCCCTGCCACGTGGATCGCCCCAGCTTCAGCCTCCTCGCCAACCTCGGTTTTGTGCCTCCGCAGCTCGATGTCCCTGCCCTCGAAATCTCCGCGCGCCTGACCGTAACGCAGGCGCGGGCGCAGTTTCCTCAGCTCGGCCGCTGGCCGTTGGTGCAAAACGGCGATGCGCACCGCCTGAGCGAGATGGTCGCGCGCACCCGCTTGAGCCTGGCCGCGCCCACGATCCAGGAACTGCGCCTGGCGCTGTGCGGCGCAGGACGATGTACAATTAGCATTAGTTGAAGTTTGTGTTAGATTGCACAAATCGGGCCGGTGACATGACCTTTGTCATAGGGCGAATCTGACCCGCGTGCTACAATCGCTCCATATTCATGCCCATGCAGATCAACGCCGACTGCCGCAAAGGAGCGCCGGCTGGCGTGATTTGCGGCAAGCGGCGGTTTTTTTCTACGGGCGCCCTGGGCCATCGTCCGGGGCATGAGCACCGATTCTATGTGGAGGGAAATGCCTACATGGCGCAGCCATCCGTTGATTTGAGCTTGTTAGAGCCGATTCTGGCTGAGTATGCCGATCAGAAAGGCGCGCTGATCCCCATTTTGCAGCACGCCCAGGATGAATACGGCTACTTGCCGGTCGAGGTGTTGACGACTATTTCCAAACGCACCGGGACGCCGTTGAGCAAAATCTACGGCGTTGCCACGTTCTACGCGCAGTTTTATCTGCACCCGCGCGGGCGCCACATCGTGCGCGTGTGCGACGGCACCGCGTGTCACGTCAAAGGCGCGGCCAAGATCATTGATGAGCTGGGCAACACCCTCAAGATCATTCCCAGCCAGACCACCGACGACTTTCGGGTCACCTTCGAGGTCGTCTACTGCCTTGGCTCCTGCGGCCTGGCGCCGGTGGCCGTGGTGGATGAGCGCGTGGTCGGCCGCTTGACCCCTGCGCAGATGGTCAAGCAAGTGCAGGTGTTGGCATAGGGGTTTGCCCGGCGACTGAAGTCGCGGCAACGTCTGCGAAGTCGCCCTGCGGCGGCTGGAGGGATCAGCGCAGATGGTCAAGCAAGTGCAGGTGTTGGCATAGGGGTTTGCCCGGCGACGGCAACGTCTGCGAAGCCGCCCTGCGGCGGCTGGAGGGATCAGCAGCGTGCGCGAACTGTCCTTGCACATCCTGGACCTGGTGCAAAACGCACGTGAAGCGGGCGCCAGCCGGGTCAGCGTGACGATCGAAGAGGCGCACGCGACCGATCGCATGACGATTTGCATCGCCGATAACGGCCGCGGCATGGATGCGGCGACCATCCAGCGCGTGAGCGATCCGTTCTTTACCACGCGGCGTACGCGTCATGTGGGGTTGGGCATTCCGCTGGCGGCTGCGGCTGCGCAGCAGGCCGGCGGCGGTCTGACGATTGCTTCGCAGCCGGGGCAGGGAACGGCCATCACGCTGACCTTTCAGTTGAGTCATTGGGATCGGGCGCCGCTGGGCGACATGCCGGCCACGCTGCTGGCGATCCTGTTGGGGAGCGAGGCGTTCGACGTGCAGTACACGCACGTCGTGGACGCCAACCGATTTAGCGTAGACAGCGCCGAGCTGCGCGGGGAACTGGGAGAGGTTCCCTTGACGCATCCGGCGGTGCAACAATGGCTGGCCGAGTATTTGGCCGAAGGGGAGAGTAATCTATATGGCAAGGCTGAAGACATTGGAAGACCTGAAGCGCATCCGTGAGGAGGCGCAGCAGTCGTTGAAGATACGCCTGGACACCGGCACGACGATTACGGTGGGGATGGGCACCTGCGGCATTGCCGCGGGCGCGCGCGACACGATGCGCGCCATCATGGACGAGCTGGCTGGCCGCGGCATTGATGCGCACATCGCGACAGTGGGCTGCATCGGCATGTGTGCCCGCGAGCCGTTGGTGGACATTCAGCAAGCCAACCAGCCGCGCGTCACCTACGGCAACGTGCTGCCGGCGATGGTGCCTCGGTTGATCGAAGAGCATCTGATCAAGGGCGCGGTCGTCGAAGAGTGGGTCGTGGGCCGCATTGAGCCGGTCACACAAGGTTAGGAGTCGTTTTTGGCCTATTTCTGGCGTAACCAGAGGCCCAAATAGCTCTCAGGTGTGCGTCATGGCATCATGGTGAAAGTTGAGAAGGAGTCCGTTGCCTTGAGATCGTTACCTTCCCCGTTCGTTTCTCAGCCTGGCTGGCGTTCAGCGCAGAGGCGTGGTGGCGCGAGACTACTGGTCGCCATGCACCTGTTGGTCATCGCCAGTCTGCTGTTTTCGACGGCAGCTGCGGCGATGCCAGTGAGCGAGCCAGACCCGCGCGCGGCTGACGCAACACAATCGGCTTCTGTGCGCACGCAGCCATCGGCAACAGACATGGACCAGCCACAGCCGTTCTTGAGCCTGGCGGCCACGGTCAGTCCGGAGGCGGCTGCGACTGGGGAGCGGGTGTTGGTGCGTTGGGAGGTGACGAATCTCGACCGCCAGGTGGTGGAGGGTATCACGTTTCAGGCGGATTTGCCTGACGGGCTGCTGGTGACGCCGGCTGATGTCCGGCCTCCCCTGGTGTACGATGCAGCCACCCGCCGTCTGACCTGGGTCATGGCCTCGCTGCCTGCGGGGGGCGCTGACGCGGTTACGCTTCCGGTGCGGCTCAGCGGTCGGCAGGTGGGGGATGTAGTGACCGTTGGGGCCGAATTACACCTTGCCGACGGACGTGTGGTTGCCACTGCGGAGGCGGGTGTACAGGTGCTGCCGCCAGCCGCGCAAGTCACCCGTATCGGGCCAGAGGGCGGCCGTGTGATACTGGAGGAGGGGCGGGTTACGCTGACCTTTGCGCCCGGCGCAGTGGCAGAAGCGGTCGTCGTTTGGGCGCGGCCGCTGGGGCGACCAGCCAATGCGCCAGCGAACGTGTGGCGCAGCCATGAGTTCGTGGTGCGCGGGCGGAACGGCGACGAGATCCACACCTTCAGCCAGCCAGTGACCTTGACCGTGCGCTATCCGGCGGGCGAACCGGTTGGTGGTCGCCTGTTCGTGGCCGCGGCAGACACGGGCGCGTGGGAGATGTTGCCGACGACGTGGGATGCGGAGAGCGGGGCGTTGGTGGCCGTGGTGCCGCACCTATCGCAAACGGCGGAAGGCAACAACTTCGCCCCTGAGATCATGCCCAGTTTGCGTGGCTGGCAGAGCGACCTGTTCAGCGGCTCAGCCAGCTACGATTACCCGCTCAGCCTGCCACCGGGACGGGGTGGGCTGACGCCGGACGTGGCGCTGCAGTTCAACAGCCGCAGCCGGTCGGAAGATGGCGGACACAGTTCGGTCGTGGGTGCGGGCTGGAAGCTGAGCGCGGACAGCTTCATCTACGGTACACCGTGGTTGATGGGCAGTGCGCCGAACACCTGGCGTGTGGCGGGCGCGGCGTTTAGCGAAGCAGGCTCCGGCGACGCGGTGTACCTGAAGGAAGCGCCGACGTGGCGCATCCTGTACGCTGGCACAGGGGCGGATGCCTATGCGCCGGATGGCACGCGCTATCACTTCGAGCGTGCGCTGAGTGACTGGTTTTGCAGCGGCACAACCTGGCAGCAGCGCGGCGACAAGTGGGCGCTGCAGTATGTGCTGGACCCGGTGGGCAGCCGCATCAACTACGCCTACGATACGGCCCTGCCAGTAGACCCGGTGGACGTCGATAGCCACGCAGGCAACTATGGCGATCGCGTACGCACGGTGCGCATCAGCTCGCTATGCGCCAACGGCGGCGCGGGCGGCGAGGAGATCGTCACTTACCTGTCGCAGTTGAATCTGGTGCGCATCAGTTACAATCCCAACAACGGGAGCGACCAGAGTGTGATTGACTTCACGTATGCCATCACACGCACTGATGCCGCGCTGAGTGACCCGGCCGACACCGGCGCGTGGGCGCACTACACCACGCGCTTGCTAACCGCCGTGAAGGTGAAGCAGGGGGGCAGCCTGATCGCAGCCTATAAACTGGGGTATGATTTCTTCGACGATGGATTGGCCGACCGGCGCTTGTACACCCTGCGCAGCATTCAGCGCTGCAGCGACGATGCCCTGAGCAATTGTCTGCCGGCGACGACTTTCAGCAACACACGCAGCCAGGTGCAGCAGATGAACAACGGCTACGGGGGCAGCGTGCGCCTGGGGTATGGAGCAGACAACGTCATTGCCACCCGCACCGTCACCGACACCGTGACAGGGCAGGCGAACACCTGGAGCTACAGCTACGTCGGCAAGATTGACGCCGCGGGTTATCGCTATGTCACGGAGACGCTGCCCTCCAGCCTGGGAACCGGCCATTGGATCAGTTATCAGTATCAGGATGCGAGTGCCGGCGAGGGGTTCCGCGGCAAGGAGATTCGGCAGACAGCCGCAAGCGGGAACCAGAAACAGACGGAGCGGGTGCGCATGTGGAGCGGAACCACGGTGGGCGTCTATGGCGGCGCGCAGTTCGTTTACCTGGGCCATGAACTGCAAACGACCTACGACAAGGATGGCGCTAACCCCGCGACGCGCAAAACCGAGTACCTCTACGAGCCGGACCACCAGGACGGTATACAGATAGGCAACCTGACGCGGATCAGGGAATACAGCGACAGTACGACGCTGTATCGCAGTACGGAGCGCTGGTACTATCCTAAGGTGGATATCGGCGCGGGCAAGTACATCGTGAACCGGCTGGGCCAGGAGAAGCTGTGGGACGCGGGCAACGTGTGCCAGGACCAGACGCGGCGTATCTACGATACCACGGGTTTCGACCAACACCAGGTGTCGCCCACGCAGGGTCTTCTGCGGGAGGTTTGGCAGGCCAAGCTGTGCGCCAGCGCCAATGAGGGTGATTGGGTGCGGCTGGTGCTCTACGACTATGATGCGGCGACGGGCAACCTGGTCAGCGAAACCGCAGCCAACGGCACGGTTGCCAGCACCAGTTACGATGCCACCTTTGCCGCCTATGTGACGAGCGTCAGCGTGATGCCGACTGCGAGCCTGGGCGGTGCGACGTTGACGACCAGCTACGCCTACTACGGCATCAACGCTGAAGCAGGCGGCGTGGGGCTGAAGGGTCAGTTGCAGAAGGAGACCGATGCCAATGGGGCGATGATGCGCTACACCTATGATGCGTTCGGGCGCGCGGCCAGCCTGCGTCGGCCCAACGTGACGTTCAGCGAGGGCGCGAGCGAACGCTACACTTACACCGATGTGGCCGGCGCTAACCAACCGTTCAAGATCGAGCATTGGCTGCGGGATGACGGGCCGGGTGACGGTTTGCGATACGACTACAACTTCTACGACGGCCTGGGGCAGACGCTGCAGGCGCAGGCAGAAGGCGAGAGGTCGAGCGTGGTGAGCTCGCGCTACAACGCGCTGGGGCTGGTGGTGCAGCAGAGCGTGCCCTACACCCTGACCATTGCGCTGGGGACTTACGCGCCGGTGAGCAACTGGGGCAGCCTGGTCAGCACGCAAACGGCCTATGACGGGTTGGGACGGGTGACCCAGGTGACGCAGGCGGATGGCACGACGGTGCGCACTTACTACCATAGCCGACAGACCGCGGTGGTTGATGCGGCGAACCACCAGGCGATCTCGGAGAGCGATGCTTTTGGGCGGCTGGCGAGCGTCAAGCAGTACGATCTGACGCTGGCAGCCGGTGCAGCGCCGAATTGGAATGCGGCCGTCTACGGGCAGGCGACCTACAGCTATGATGTGGCCGACCGCCTGGTGCAGATGACCGGGCCGGATGGGGCGGCGACCACGATCACGTACGATCTGTTAGGCCGCAAGGCGGGCATGAGCGACCCGGACATGGGCGCGTGGACGTATGCCTACGATGCGGCTGGCAACCTGATCCGCCAAACGGACGCCAAAAACCAGCGCATCTGCTTCTACTACGACGGGCACAACCGGCTCGTGGGCAAGCACTACCGCAACGATCAGAGTTGCCCTGCAACAAAGCCAGCGACCTATGGAACGAACGGCTTGCTGGTCGCATATCTCTACGACGGGGGCACGAATGGGCTGGGGCGGCGGACGCAGTCTGATGTCTACAATGCGAGCGGTGCGCTCAACAACCGCGTGGCCTGGACCTATGACGCCCGCGGGCGGGTGACGCAGGAAAGCCGGGTCATCAACGGCACGGGCGGCGGCACGTTCGTCACGCAGTGGGGGTATGACTCGGCGGATCGGCCGATGTGGCAGAAATACCCGGGCGGCAACGGCGGGCAGATCGGCGAGCAGGTCAGCTACGCGTACACGGCGCAGGGCTTGCTGAAGAGTGTCAGCGGCTGGAACACCTACGTGGGCGACACGTTCTACAACGTGCGCGGGCAGGTGACGGAACGCCGGCTGGTCAGCACGACGGGGGTGGTAAAGCAACTGTACGCCTACACAGCGGCCGAGAACTTTCGCCTGGTCAGCCTGAAGGCAGGAACGGGTCCGACCTATGACAACCGGCAGAAGATAAACTACACCTACGACGACGATGGCAACATCCAGGCTATTGCCGATGCGGCGGCCAATGGCGGGAGCCAGACGCAGAGCTTCGCCTACGACACCCTGGATCGTCTGAGCACAGCCCAGGCCAGCGGCTCGACCACCTACGGCGGCTACGCTCAACGCAGCTATGCCTACAGCAGTGCGGGCAATATCACAAGCTTCGAGGGTGCGGCCTTGACCTACCAAGACGCGGCACACAAGCACGCCGTGACGCACATCGGCGGCGCGCAGAAATACTGGTACGACGCGAACGGGAACGCGACGCGGCGCATCAATGGCAGCCAGGATGCCACATTGACCTACGATGCCGAGAATCGGCTGACTGCGATGTCGGGCAGCGTCACGGCCAACTACGTCTATGATGCGGAGGGCAGTCGAGTTCAGGAGACCATCGCCGGCGTCACGCGTGTCTTCATCTCCAACTATTACGAAGTAGACAACGGGACGGTCAAGAAGTATTACTATGCCGGCGCGACGCGCGTGGCAGAGAACAGCGGCGGGGTGCTCTACTACTTGCTCGGCGATCACCTCGACTCCACCGCACTGACGCTGGACAGCAGCGGCGCCCGTACGACCGAGCTGCGCTACTATCCCTTTGGCACGGCGCGCTACAATCCGGGCAACCAGGTAACGACCTACCGTTTCACCGGACAGCGCTGGGACAGCGGCACGGCGTTGTATTTCTATCAGTCCCGCTGGTACGATCCGCTCATCGGGCGATTTCTGGCCGCGGATACGATTGTTCCCCAGCCGCAAGATCCGCAGAATCTGAATCGTTACAGCTATTGCGGCAGTAACCCACTGCGTTTTGTCGACCCCAGCGGGCACGCTGGGGTAGATTTCTGGGGCGGTGGTGGCGGCGCAGGCATTGGGTTGGTTGTGGCCCTCATGCAAGGCGCCCAACAGACCATGAGCCAGGTGCAAGGGGCCGTTTACCAGTACGGCCCGGCTGCAGCCGAGATCACCTGGTTGTACGGGAATCAGACTATTGCGGTTGGGGACCAGATCAGCCAGGCTGTGCAGAACGCCGGTCAGGGCGGCAATACGGCGGGACCGGGCGGACTAGACCCGAACAAGTGGGGACAATGGATACAGAGAACTGAATCTATGAGTGACCGGGCGCGGGCTTACCAGAACTATGTCACTGGGCAGGATGCTACCCGGGTGTTCCAGGTTAACGGCGTCAACTTCGATGGAATTCGTGGGCAAGTTTTATTAGACGCAAAAGGTTACTATAACCAATTCGTTGACCCGTCGACGCGAGCTTTCCGTACATGGTGGCAGGGTGCTGACGATTTTGTCGAACAGGCTCAACGTCAACTTGAAGCAGCGCAAGGTGCGCAAATTGAGTGGCACTTCAACGAAGCAGAAACATTGGAAGCCGTCCGACGATTGTTTATGGAACGTGGGATCGGGGAAGCAATTCGGTTGGTCCTTGATCAGATGCCATAATGTTGGCTTGCATGGATCAATCAATTGCTCGATGTCCCAATGGAAACGTCATGACAGCTTGGCTTGCAAGTCAGGCATTCTGCGTATGTATGTGAAAAAACATGTCTGATAACTTCATTCGTTTGATGCCGTTCATACCGAATTATGTGCCGCCTGCAGACAAAATCACTAAAGCGGTTGGTGTTCTGTCGTCTGTCTTTCCAGACCTTACTATCGAGGCCACTGTCTATCCAGAAGTGCGATTCTGGGACCCGGGAGGCAATTTGGAGGACGTTTATTGCCCTTGTTGTGGAGCACAACTTGATTTGGCTTGGTGGGGAAAGGCGATGGACCAGTCGGCGCGAGATCAGTTCGTAGATCTGTCAGTGGTCGCCCCTTGCTGCGGATGTGAGACGAGTCTCAATGATCTTCAATACCGCTGGCCCGCTGGTTTCGCTAGATTCTGCATAACGATCTCTAACCCGCCCTTTGAACTTGAAAAGTCGGTAATGGAGGCAGTTGGACATACTCTCGGTACTGATCTGCGTGGGGTGTGGATTCATTACTGAGGGATTATGATGGCGAGGAGAGACAATGCCGCTGGGCCGAAGCCCGCAACTGACGCAGAACTTCCCGGTGATTGATCGCTTTGAGAATGGCGTGGCGACTAGCATCAAGAGTATTGACCTGGGCGTCAAAAGCTACCAGAATATCGGCCAGTTGACGGGCACGGTCAAGGGCTATGTCAACGCACTGGCCGACTGGCAAGGAGTTCGTCAATGGGGAGGTATCAGCATCGAGAATAGTAAGATCATTGCTCGAGATCTCTTGCTGGCTATTCCGCAAGGCGCAACTCAGGCGCAACTTGCGGCATTGCAGCAATTGCAGCAATGGGCCTCAACTGTCGGAGTTACGATAAATGTCACTGTGATTTCGTGAGAAATGGTGGAAACAGTATGCTCGACAAAATCGTAGATATCGTCGCTTGGCCCGGTAAAGGGTACTTGTCGGCTGTGGGGCGGTTTCCATCAGGAATCTACACTGCCATCGAACCAGTGTATGTGGCGGAGCTTAAGCCTGATGAATTGATGATTGCAGCCGAGAAGATCATAGCACTGGGTATCTCGCATTTGCCGGAAGTCACGGCAGAGGAATGGCGTAAGCGGCCAGGTCCGATACTCAAAGCCACCAAGGCTCGTAGTTGGAGAAGACTAGGACACATGGGCGCTTCATATGGTATTAGCTGGACAGAGCAGCACATTTGGGTGGATATGTCGTATCGAGATAAATAGGGCCGCTGGCAGAATGACCCAGCGAAAGCGCGCACGTTTCCGCTGGATACGTCATTGGAGGATATCATGGCTGTGATTCTGGCGGATATTCGAACTCGGCCGGAGGTGTGGGAAGGAGCTACAGCGAAGAGAGATGGAGGTCTGGACTGCGACGCAACCAACATAAATTGGATTCAAGGGAAAAAAGGACCAAATAACTTCAAAGAACTATTCGATAGGGGAGGACTTGATCTAGATGATGCAATCAATAAGAATGAATGAGAAAAACTGGACATAATGCCATGAAATCATGGTGAAAGTCGAGAAGGAGTCCGTTGTCTTGAGACCGTTACCTTCCCCGTTCGTTTGTCAGCGTGGCTGGCGTTCAGCGCAGAGGCGCGGCGGCGCGCGACTACTGGTCGCCATGCATCTGCTGGTCATCGCCAGTCTGCTGTTTTCGACGGCAGCGGCGGCGGCGCCAGTGAGTGCGCTTGGCGCGCGCGGCTGACGCTCCGCAACGGACGTCGGCGCGCACGGGGCCATCGGCAGCAGACATGAACCAGTCACAGCCGTTCTTGAGCCTGGCAGCCACCGTCAGTCCGGAGGCGGCAGCGGCTGGGGACAGCAGATCTGCATTGACTACGACGGGCACAACCGATTGGCGGGCAAGCATCATCGCAACGACCAGAACTGTCCGGGGAGCAAGCCGATGACCTATGAAACGAGCGGTTTTCTGGCTGCCTACACCTGCGACGACGATGGCAACATCCAGACCATGGCCGATGCGGCGGCGACTAGAAATACTGGTATGATGCGAAGCTGGGGTGATTCCACGAGAGAGCGGGCATGAATCCAATTTCGCGGTGAAAGCTCGCGTTTGAGACTGCATGGAGGAGAAAAACAAAATGACAGACTTACCACCAATCCAGGAGATTGTTGAGCGGGCGATTCGCTTCGAACAGGAGTCGGTGCAGCTCTACGCCAACGCGGCGCTCGTGGCGCGCAACGGTCACGTCAAGGCGCGGCTGGAGGAACTGGCGGCCGAAGAACGCAGCCACGTGGAAAAGCTGGAGGGCCTGCGCACCACCAACATCCGCTGGGCCATCCGCCGCAGCCGCACGGAACGCGGCAACATCCCTGACCTCAAGCTGGCTGAAACCCTGGCGCCGCGTGAACTAGGCCCTGATGCCGATGCGCAGGATGTCATGGTGGTGGCCATGCAGCGCGAGAAAGCCGCGGCTGAGTTCTACTTCGCCATGTCGAAACTGGTGGACGATCCCCTGGCGCGCGGCCTGTTCGAAATGCTCGCCAGCGAAGAGTTGCAGCACAAGTACAACGTGGAAAGCACGTATGAAAAGGCTGTCTACAAAGCCTTTTGATGACAACCAGGAGCACCTGAAACCGATGGCAACAAACAACTATCGAGCCAACATCCTTGTGTGCGGAGGCACCGGCTGCACCGCCTCCGGTGCGCACGAATTGGTAGACAACTTGCAGGCCGAGATCAACCGCCAGGGTCTGGCGCGTGAGATCGAGGTGGTGCCCACGGGCTGCCGCGGCTTCTGCGCCATGGGCCCGGTGATGATGATCTACCCCGAAGGCATTTTTTACACGCAGGTGCAGGCCGCGGACGTGCCGGAACTGGTGGAAGAAACCCTGCTCAAGGGGCGCGTGGTCAAGCGCCTGACCTTTCACGAGCCGAAAGACCAGGCCGCGCTGCCCTTCTACAAGGACATCCCGTTCTACGGCAAACAGCTGCGCATTGCCCTGCGCAACTGCGGCATGATTGATCCCGACAGCATCGAAGAGTACATCGCGCGCGGCGGCTACGAGGCGCTGGGCAAAGCCATCACCAGCATGAGCCAGGAAGATGTGCTGCGCGAGATGAAGGACAGCGGTCTGCGCGGGCGCGGCGGCGCCGGTTTCCTGGCCGGCCTCAAATGGGAGTTCTGCTATAAGGCGCCCGGCAACGTCAAGTACATCATCTGCAACGCAGACGAGGGCGACCCCGGCGCGTTCATGGATCGTTCGATCCTGGAAGGCGATCCGCACAGCGTGATCGAAGGGATGATCATCGGCGCCTACGCCATTGGCGCCACGCACGGCTACATCTACTGCCGCGCCGAATATCCGCTGGCGGTCAAGCGCCTCAGGCAAGCCATTGCCCAGGCGCATGAGCTGGGACTGCTGGGCGAGCGCATCCTGGACAGCGACTTCACTTTCGACATGACCGTGAAAGAGGGCGCGGGCGCGTTCGTCTGCGGCGAAGAGACCGCGCTGATGGCCTCCATCGAGGGGCGCCGCGGCGAGCCGCGGCCGCGGCCGCCTTTCCCGGCCGTCGCCGGCCTGTGGGGCAAGCCCACCAACATCAACAATGTGGAAACCTGGGCCAACGTACCGCCCATCATCACCAACGGCGCCAAATGGTTTGCCAGCATCGGCACCGAGCGCAGCAAAGGCACGAAGGTCTTTGCGCTCACCGGCAAGGTCAACAACACGGGCCTGGTCGAGGTGCCGATGGGCATCACCCTGGGTGAGATCGTCTACGACGTGGGCGGCGGCATTCCTGGCGGTAAGAAATTCAAGGCCGTGCAAACGGGCGGCCCGCTGGGCGGCTGTCTGCCGGCCACGCACCTCAATACGCCGGTGGACTACGACAGCCTGACCGCGGCCGGCGCGACGATGGGCTCCGGCGGCATGATCGTGGTGGATGAAGACACCTGCATGGTCGAGTTCTCGAAGTTCTTCCTCACCTTCTCGGCGGCCGAAAGCTGCGGCAAGTGCATCCCCTGCCGCGTAGGCGGTACGCGCATGTTGGAAGTGCTGACCCGCATCACCGAGGGCAACGGTACGATGGCAGACCTCGATCTCATCAAGGAACTGGCGACCGGGATGCGCACCGGTTCGCTGTGCGGACTGGGGCAGCTCACGCCGTCGCCGGTGCTGAGCACCATGCGCTACTTCCTGGATGAGTACATCGCGCACATCGAAGAGAAGCGCTGCCCGGCCGGCGCCTGCCAGCCGCTGGTGCGCGCGGGGTGCGTCAATGCCTGCCCCGCGCAGGTGGACACCCCGGCCTACCTGGCCCTGGTGGCGCAGGGACGTTACGCCGAAGGGCTGGAGATTCACCGCGAGGCCAACCCCTTCGCGCTGATCTGCGGCCGCGTCTGCCCGGCCTTCTGCGAGCACAAGTGCCGCCGCGGCCAGATTGACACCCCCATTGCCATCCGTATGGTCAAGCGCTTCATGGCCGACCAGGAATATGAGAAACCCTGGACGCCGCCCATTTACAAGCCGCCGCAGCGCAAGCGCATCGCGGTGGTGGGCGCGGGGCCAGGCGGCCTGACCGCTGCGCTGCGCCTGGCCCAGCAGGGCTACCGCGTTAGCGTGTTCGAGGCGCTGCCGCAGCCGGGCGGCATGATGACCTACGGCATCCCCGCGTACCGCCTGCCGCGCGAGCCGCTCTTCTCTGAAGTCGAGAATATCAAGCGCGCGGGCGTGGAAATCTATACCAACATGGCCCTGGGCCGCGATTTCAGCCTGGACGATCTGCAGCGCAACGGGATCCAAGTGCACAGCGGCGCGGCGGAGAACAACGGGCATGGCAATGGCAGCGGCGCACGCGCCTTGCCGCCCTTCGACGCCGTGATCCTGGCCCTGGGCGCGCACAAGAGCCGCAAGCTGCAAGTTCCGGGTGAAGACAAAACGGGCGTCTACCACGGCGTCAAGTTCTTGCGCGAAATTGCGCTGGGACAGGCGCCAGAGGTAGCCGGCAAGCGCATCGGCATCGTCGGCGGCGGCGACGTGGCGATTGACGTGGCGCGTTCGGCCTGGCGCCTGGGCGCAGCCGAGGTGCATGTCATCTACCGGCGCACCGAGGACGACATGCCCGCACACAAGGAAGAGATCCATGCGGCGCACGCCGAGGGTATTCAGTTCCACTTCCTGGTCAATCCGGTGGCTGTGCTGGGCGACGCTGAGGTGACGGGCGTGCGCCTGCGGCCGCAGCGCCTGGCGGAATTCGATGAGGGGGGGCGCCGGCGGCCCAAGGCCATCGAAGGCGCGGACTTCGACCTGGCGCTGGATATGCTGGTGCCGGCCATTGGGCAGACCACCGATTTCGATTGGATGCCCGCGGGCGACAGCAGCGTTCAAACAAACTGGAACAGCGTGGTCAAGACCGACGACGCGTTCCAAACCACGCGGCCGGGCGTCTTTGCCTGCGGCGACGCGGTCAGCGGCCCGGCGACGGTTGTGGGCGCGGTGGCGCAGGGCAATCAAGTGGCGCAAGTCGTGGATAACTGGCTGAATACCGGCAAGACGATCCGGCCGATCATCAAGCCGGCGCGCCACGACTTTGCGCAGACCGTCAATCTGGACGACTACACCGACGCCAGCCGTCCCGTGATCCCCTTGATTCCGGTTGCACGCCGCCTGGATGGCAATCCCTTCCAGGAGGTGGAGACTGGTTTTGACCTGGCGACAGCGCAGGCCGAAGCGGCCCGCTGCCTGCGCTGCGATTTGGAATGGCTGCAGCGCATGAAGCTGCCAGTGCCCAAGAGCGAGTTTGCTTGAAGTGGGGACTGACTCTCACTGGAGGTTCCATGGCAACTATTACGCTGACGATTGATGGCCGCGAGGTGCGAGTGCCGCAAGGCATTTCGGTCCTCGATGCGGCGCACAGCGCGGGGATTGATATTCCCGTGCTGTGCCACCATCCGGCCCTGCCCCCGGAGGGCGCGTGTCGCCTGTGCATGGTGCAGGTGGAAGGGCAGCGTGGCTTACAGCCGGCCTGCACCTTCCCAGCCGCGCCTGGCATGGTGATACAAACCGAAACCCCGGCTGTGGTTGAGTCCCGCCGCTTTGCGCTCAATTTACTCTTGTCTGACCATCCGCTCGACTGCATGACGTGCGACGCGGCCGGCGATTGTCTGCTACAAGACCTGGCCTATCAGTACGGCGTCAAGGAGACGGACTTCAAAGGGCGCCAGCACAGCTACGCCATTGACCGCTCGAACCCGTTCATCCAGGTGGACCGCAACAAGTGCATTCTGTGCCGGCGCTGCGTGCGCGCTTGCAACGTGATCAACGGCGTGGAGGCGATCAGCGTCGTCTATCGCGGCTTCGATGCGCACATTGCCTTTGGCGCTGACGCCGGGATGCAGGACAGCCCGTGCGAGTTCTGCGGCAGTTGCGTTTCCGTCTGCCCGACAGCGGCGCTGATGCCCAGGGAGGCGATCGGCAAGGGGCGCACCTGGGAGTTCGAACGGACGACGACCACCTGTTCGTACTGCGGTGTCGGCTGTCAGTTCGAGGTGAACGTCAAGAACGGCCAGATTGTCAAGGTGACGCCGTCCTGGGATGCGGTCGTCAACAAGGGCTGGACGTGCGTCAAAGGCCAGTTCGGATTCGACTACGTCAATCATCCTGACCGACTGACCACCCCGCTGATCCGGCGCGAGGGGCAGCTGCAGCCAGCCACCTGGGATGAGGCGCTCGACCTGATCGCTGGCCGGCTGCACCAAATCCGGCAGGAGAGTGGACCAGACAGCATCGCGGTCCTGGCTTCGGCCAAAGCAACCAACGAAGAAAACTATTTGCTCCAAAAGATGGCGCGGCAGGTCATTGGCACCAACAACATTGACCACTGCGCCCGTCTCTGACACAGCGCCACTGTGGCCGGTCTGGCCACTTCATTCGGGTCAGGCGCTATGACGAACTCGATCGAGGACGTCACGACCCAGGCGAAGGCTTACTTCGTCATTGGCTCCAACACAACCGAGCAGCACCCCGTGATTGGGATGCGCATCCGGCAGGCGGTCAAACAGCGCGGCGCCAAGCTGATCGTGGCTGATCCGCGCGACATTCCGTTGACTGATTTTGCCGTGCTGCATCTGCGTCAGAATCCAGGCACGGACATTGCGCTCCTCAATGGCATCATGAACGTGCTGATCAATGAGGACTTGTACGACAAGGAGTTTGTCAGCCAGCGCACGGAGAATTTCGAGGAACTGAAGGCGGTGGTGATGAAGTACCCGCCGGCAGTCGTCAGTCAGATCACGGGCGTACCCGCGGCCGACATCATCCAGGCGGCGCACATCCTGGCCGAGAACAAGCCGGGCGCGCTGCTCTATGCGATGGGCATTACACAGCACCGCACCGGAACGCACAATGTGATGTCATGTGGCAATCTGCAGATGCTGTTGGGCAACATGGGGGTGCCTGGCGGCGGCGTCAACCCGCTGCGTGGGCAAAACAACGTGCAAGGCGCATGCGACATGGGCGGCCTGCCCAATGTCTACTCCGGCTACCAACAGGTGGCCGTGGAAGATGTGCGCAAGAAGTTCGAGGCAGCCTGGGGCGTGCCGTTATCGCCCAAGCCCGGGCTGACCGTGGTGGAGATGTTGAACGGAGCCGAGCACGGCCAGGTGCGCGCGATCTACTGCATGGGCGAGAATCCGGTGCTGACCGACCCTGACAGCAATCATGTGCGCCGCTGCCTGACTTCGCTCGATCTGCTGGTGGTGCAGGATATCTTCCTCAGCGAAACCGCGGCGCTGGCCGATGTGGTGCTGCCAGTTGCCAGCTTCGTGGAGAAGGATGGCACCTTCACCAACACCGAGCGCCGCGTACAGCTCGTGCGCCGGGCCATCCCGACGCCTGGGCAGGCGTTGGCCGATTGGGAAGTGATCATGGCATTGGCGCAGCGTCTGCTGGCCCTGCGCACCAGCGGCGACAGCGACGGCCGCCCTGAAGGCTCGTACGCAGGCTGGGACTATCTCTCGCCGGCCGACATCATGGATGAAATCGCCGCGTTGACGCCGAGCTACGGCGGCATTCATCACTGGCGCCTGCAGAAGGCGGGTTTGCAGTGGCCTTGCCCCAACGACAATCATGCAGGCACCCCGATCCTGCACGTGGGTAAGTTCACGCGCGGCCTGGGGCGCTTCAGCGGGGTCGAGCATGTGCCGCCCGCGGAACTGCCGGACGCTGAGTACCCGCTGACCTTGACGACGGGGCGCGAGCTGTGGCATTACCACACCGGCAGCATGACGCGGCGCAGCAAAGGGCTCAACGCGCAGTCTCCCGAAGGCTTTGTGGAGATCAACCCCGAAGATGCACAACCCGGCGCGATTCACGATGGCGACTGGGTGCAGGTAGTCTCCCGTCGCGGCGAGGTGAAGACAAAGGCGCGCATCACAGAGGATGTGCCCCCTGGCGTTGTCTTCATGACTTTTCACTTTGCAGAAGCCCCCGCCAATGCCCTGACCATCTCCGTGCTCGATCCGATCGCCAAGATTCCAGAATTCAAGGTGTGCGCGGTGGCGATCAAGCCGCTGATGAATGGGCATAGTAACGGAAACGGCGCGCACTAAGCAGAAGGAAGACAGGCAGAGGGCGCGGTGGGCGCTCATCTGCCTGTCGCAGTAACTCAAGGAGGAGTGACAGACTATGGCAGCCGAGTTCGATGCACTAGTTCCTGCGGAAATGGCTACGAAAGCCGAAACGATTGGTATCAAGAAGGCCGGGATGGATTCGCTAACGATGTTTGCGCTCGCCATTTTGGCCGGAGCCTTCATCGCCATGGGGGCCATCTTCTCAACCACGACCGTGGCCGGCATGGCCGGCGTAGCTCCCTACGGAATCATTCGCCTGGTCGCTGGGCTGACGTTTACCCTCGGCCTGATCTTGGTGGTGGTGGCCGGCGCTGAGCTGTTCACCGGCAACAACCTGATCGCGATGGCCTGGGCGGGCGGCAAGGTCAGCACGGCCTCGTTGTTGCGCAACTGGGTTATCGTTTATGCCGGTAACTTTGTTGGCTCCATTGCGACGGCCTACCTGATGTTCTTGGGCAAGCAGTACACCTTTGGCAGCGGCGCGATTGGCATCGCCGCGTTGAACACGGCCAACACCAAGTCTGGCTATGACTTCGTGCAAGCCTTTGTCCTTGGCATCTTCTGCAATGCCCTGGTCTGCCTGGCCGTCTGGTTATGCTTCAGCGCGCGCAGCACGACCGACAAGATCTTGAGCATTATCCCGCCGATTGCGGCCTTTGTGGCGGCCGGGTTTGAGCACAGCATCGCCAACATGTACTTCATCCCGGTTGGCCTGTTCATCAAGACCGACAGCGCCTGGCTGACCTCCCTGGGCGACAAAGCGCCAAAGATTGCCAACCTGACGTGGGGCAACTTCTTCATCAACAACCTGATTCCGGTAACATTGGGCAACATCGTTGGCGGCGCGCTGATGGTGGGCCTGGTCTATTGGTTCGTCTATCTACGGCCCAAGCAGATGCAAACGCCGCAGACGACGGCGAAGCCGATGGCGGCGGGGAAGTAAATCAACGGCACGCCTTGAACTGAAGTTCAGGCTGCAATCGCCAGTCTGCTGAAGCAGCCTGGCAACGGCGGGCGGTGCCCGGCAGCGGTTTGGCTGCAAAATCGGTCAATCATGCCCGGGGGCGCAACCGTGGATGAAAACAGGCAATTCGTGGCGATTCGTGTTCATCCGCGGCCTATTTTCAAATGATGCGCCACAGGCTCATGTGATGCTGAACATGAGCCTGTGCTGTTTTACGTTCCCGCGCCCGATCAGGGGTACCGAGCCGGCGCGACTTCCCGCGCTGGCTGCGGCTTGACTTTCCATCCATCTACGCTACAATTTCAGACATGAGCAACGTCATCTTTGCCCGCGTGCAGCCAGACGGGGTGCGCATCGTCGAAACCTATCGCTATGAACAGACGCTCGGTCTTGCATCCCGCGTCTCGGCCGCGCAAGCGCCCGTCGGCGAGATCAAAGTGGCGATCAGCTACGATGGTTATCAATCATTCACGCGGCAGGCGTACGCCGATGTGCGCCGCCAGTATGGGCGGTGGTTGTTGGCGTCTGGCGCAGCGACCATGCGCACGTCTGGACGCCGACGTTTGGTGTCGGTGCGACGATCCATGACCGACCTCAGGCATCGCGTGGCGCGCTTGGTCCGCGATTTGTCACGGCACGCGGCTGTCCCGGCGCCGTCATCCGCCGCGATCCAAACCGGGCAAACACAAAGAATTACGCCGGTGGCGCTGCCTCAACCGCCGACCGATGCCCTCATCGGGCACCTGCTCCTGGATGATTACAGCCGCACCGACCTGGGCGACCGCTTCGATCTCTTCAATCACTACGCCGCACTGCCGCTGTATGCACCCATTCGCGGCGCCGGCCTGGATGATTTGGATCAATTGCGCGCGGACCGGCATCGCGCCAGCATCGTCTTTGATTATGCGCCACGGGATCTGGCTGTCAACCCGCTGCAGGTGGGGGTGCAGGTCAGCGACATGCACGAAGGCGTCTGGCCGGACGCGGCTGCCAGCCCAACCGACATTCTGGCCGCGCTCAAACAGGCCGCGGAAGCCAGCGAGACACAGAATGATCTCCGCTTTTCGTTCCGCGTGGAAGCCTATCTTGCCCGCAGCGCGCTGCCCACAGAGCTTGACGTAACCGTGAAGAAAATGTGGTTGCAATGGCCGCTGCCGCTCTCGGTAGATCATCAAGTCGCAACGTTGATGACCGATGAGGGGCAGGCAGCATCAGGGACGCCGGCTTGGGCAGCTTCCCTCAGGTTCAACTTGCAGGAAAATCGTCTGGAATGGAGCGGCGTGACGCTGCGTGCGGCCAGTACCTCAGCCAGGCCAGACTTGATTACGTGGGTCACGGAACCGATGCACCTGGTCATCAGGCGCCCAGCCGACCTCTACTTCTCGGATGTCCTGACCGGTCAGGTTGAGCTTGAGCTGCCCGGGCTGCTCCTCTCCGGCGTGCAGGCCGTCTACTTCGATGGCATTGGCCGGCGCCTGGACCAGGTCAAACTCGAAAAACTGAGCCGCCTCCACGTGAGCTTCAAGCTGGCGCTATCCGATCTCCTTGCGCAGCGAGAGGTGCCGCATTTCCGCCAGGTGGTTGTGCCGCATGTCTCTTTGCGCGGTTGGCGATTATCTGAGCTGGAAGCACACCTGACCAACAGCGGCTTTCATGTGACTCGCGTCCTGCAAACGGGTCCTGGGCAAAATGGTTGGCTGGCTGCGTTTGGCGCGGAGCCGATCGCCAAACCGCAGTCGCTCCAGGCTTGGGTTGTGATTGATGGCAGTCGTCGCAGCCTCATGGCAGATGAAAGTCGCCTGGGGCGGGCGGCCGCGACGCGCAGCGATGTTTCCATCCAACTGCACTGCTTGAGTCGCGGCGAACACCTGGACACCGCGCTCGCTCTCAATCGCCTGCAAACGGCATTGACGACGCATTTCGAGCGGATGGGCGCACGACACTGAGGGAGAAGCGAACGTGGCCGATAGCGTCGTGGAAAACCGAGCGCCTCTGGCGCGATGCTGCCACTGTGGCAACCCAGAGGTGATTGGCATTTGCCATCACTGCCGACAACCGATCTGCTTGCCCCACAGCTACACGATGCCGCGCCGTCTCGGGCAATGGCTGTTTCGCCGTTTTGTGGGTTTGGGCCTCGAAGGCACGCCCTGCGGTCCTGACCCGCTGACCTGTACATCCTGCCTGGGCGCACTGTGGACGCCCGGCGCGTGGTTGATCCTGGCGGGCAGCAGCATGACCCTCCTGACGCTGACTGGCCTCGGATTTGGATTTCTGCTGGCGCAGCTGTTCAAGGTCAACACCCTGTTAGCGGCGCAGCGCGGTTGGTTGGTGGTCGCGGCGCTCATTGGCCTGATCTTGTTGTTGGTCGGCCTGCTTTATCGCGGGCGGCGCCCCTTTTTGCCCATTCTCTGGCGTCCCACGATCGGCCGCGTGGTCGAGACCTTGAGTGGGAGCATCACGTTCGATGCGCAGGCGCGGCTGCAGACCGGGATCACATCCTGTACAGGTCAACTGGCCTGGGCGGGAGAGCTTGATAGTGCTGAACGCGCGCGTGTGAAAGCGTACCGCCGCCGTTTTCGTATAGCCGAAAGCGCTAATCTTGACTTTCGCGCGGGCTTCGTGCTGCTCAAAGGACGTTTTAGCGGCGCGCTGAGTGGTCAGCCTGTCAATGCTGAACGTCACGGCCATGTTCTGCGCCTGGAGGGGCGGGTTCATGAGCAGGCCTTTCTGCGCGGCGATAACACGCGCTCGGCGTCTCAGTGGAATGTCAGCGCCAGCTATTCTATCCCGGCGCCGTCAACGCTTCCTGTACGTCTGATTCCGCACCTGGTAGAGGCGCGTAACGAACGCACGTTGGAACTGGAGCTGCAGTGGGATGACCTTGATGGCCTGACCGAGCTGGAGATCACGGAGTTGCGCGTGGAGATCCCAACGCCGTGGGGCGCTGTGGTGCAGGCCAGTGACGGAGCGCTGACCAATCTGACGGCAGGGGGCGGCGCGGATGCTGGCGCTGGGCTTGTGTGGCATGCACCCCCACTTGACAGCCATCAGCGCCAGGTGCGACGCCGTTCATTCGATGTCCATTGCGAGCGCAACCTGGACCAGACCAGGGCCTTGCGCGGTCAGGCGACTCTGACCTGGAAGGGCGCGATCTCGCGCTTGGAGGGCATTTCCCTGTTTTTCCCGTTGGGGCGCCCCGATGCGCGTGGTACGCTGAGCATCAAGAGCAGCGTTGTGGTTGATTTTGAGTTGAGCCTGGCGGGGCTGCGTTATCAGGAGGTGCGCATTGTGCCAGACGCGCAGAACCCGCAGGACCGGGATCGCGGCGAACCGATTCGATCGCTTGAAATCATGCCGAACTCGGTCCTGATAGACACCTTGACGACGGCCCTCCTCGAAGCCGGGCGCCTGGTGTATCAGGTTGTTGAATCGCCTCCCCAGGTTGACAACCGCCGCGGTGTCGTGTTTCGCCAGTGGGATGTCAAGGGGCGGACGTATCATGGCGTCTGCGCGGTTGATTTTCATTTGGGGGTGCGCGGCGAGAGCGGCAGCAAAGCGCCCCAGGTCGAACTCAGGCTGACGGCACGGGGGTTGGCCACACAATCAGCCGGCGAGCGGGCCATCGAGCGCACCTGGAGACAGCTGCGCAGCCTGGTGAAGACGACGCTAAACACGCGCGTCCAAAAAGTGTTGATGATTCCTGACGCGCAGCCGGAACGCTTGTCCCTGAGATCGCGCCCAGAGGTGGTGCTGCTCCGGTTACGTCGTCACGCTGACGGTGATCTCCTGGAAGGCGATCTCTCAAGCCCACAATTGCTGGCTGCGGCGCCGACGGTTGACGCGGATGCCGACGAACCTGAGAGCGAGTAACAATACGAGGCCTGCGGATGTCGCTGCAATGTGCTGTGTGTGGTGCGCCGGATAACAAAGACGGCCAGATGCTGGATGCAGTTTGCCATCACTGCGGCAAGCCGTTGTGCCAGGAGCACCGCGTCTTGATTTTGGACGAAGATTTCGCGAACCGCGGCGCGCCGGCGCCGCGTCATGCCTATCATTGCCCTGACTGCCACAGGGCCTATCACCCGCGCAGCCATGTGGTGCGGCCGGGGCGGCCGCTGCCTTCCTGGCGCGCCATCCGGCAGCGCCTGCCCAGGCTGCCGTGGCAGCGCAAACCCGGTTCCAAGCGTTGACGTGGGAGTCACAACGATGTCTGTCTCATCATCAACCACAACCACACCCCGTTATCGTCCCACCTATCGTACGGATGAACTGCGCCTGATCGCTGGCCTGGCCCAGCGCGGAGAGTCGCTCGGCTTTGTCGGCATTGCCGGCGCAGGCAAGTCCAACCTGGTCAATTCGCTGCGCGATGAAGCGCGCATGGCAACCTATTTGGGCCAGGCAGCCAGCCGGATTCATTTTGCCGCCGTAGACGCGAACACCTGGCAAGGGACGCCGCTGAGTCTGTGGAACTTGATGGCGGCCAGCCTGGAAGCATTGACTGTGCAGTGGTCAGCGCCGGCCGTGGACGGAGCGGCCATTCCCTTTGCCGAGGAAGAGCGCGCGCTGCAGCGTCTGCGTAACCGCTTGCGGGTCGTGTGCCAGGAACAGCAGCACCAGGTGGTCTTTGTGCTGGATGATTTTGACCTGGCGTTCAAGAATGGCCCCCTGGCGATGCTGGAGCAGCTCAATACCCTGCGCAGCGACGGCAACCGCGGCCGTCTGAGCTACCTCGTCTTCACGAAACGGCTGCCGCACGTGTTGGGACGCCGCCATCAATTGGACGCATCCTCCAAATTCTACGATCTTTTCCGGCATCAGCTCTACGCGTTGGAACCCTATACGCGCAGCGATGCGCAGCAGATGCTGACCTATCTCAACGATGGCGCGGGTCGTCCGTTGGCGCACAAGGATCTCGCGGTCATTCTGGCCCTGGCCGGCGGCCACAGCCGCTTGCTCAAGCTGCTGTTCGATTTGTGGAGCCAGGAGGGATGTCCGGCCGTCGAGCGCGCGGCCTATTTTGCGGGCAAGGCGGATGTGCAGCAGGAATGTGAACGAATTCTGGCTGGACTGCACGAAACAGAGCGCCAGGCGGTTTTGCTGGCGGCTCAAGAGCGGGCCGCCAGCGCTGACACCGTGGACCACCTGGTGCGCCGCGGCCTGATTGTCAACCTCAATCCGCCAACCTTGTTCAGCCCGGTGATGGCGTACTACCTGCGGCATAACAGAGCAAGCGAGAAGAGCTGATAGGGAGGTGATGTATGAATACGGCACTCATCAGCGCGCTGGGCGTAGGGTTTGTGTTGATTGCGGGGATCATCTATCTGCAGCCTGGACTGCGAACCGTGCCCCAGGAAGAGCGCCTCGTGATCTACCGCCTGGGCCATTTTTATAACATCGCCGGGCCAGGCCCGGTTTTCCTCCTGCGCCGCATTGACGAGGTCTGGCGCACGTTCAGCGTGCGCGAACAGCCAGCGTCGTACAGGGTGGACAATCTATTCATCTACGGCGTACCTGTTGCGTTGACTCTCTCGATTTGGGCGGCTTATGATCCCGTGCAAGCCGTGGGCAACGATCACGCCAATCAGACACGCCTGATTGTTTTCAATGAGTTCGAACGCAACGCCCAAGTAATTCTTGCGCTGCGCCATATCCTCGTTCAGGAACTTGGCGCCATGGAACAAGCGCATCCTCTACCGGCGCAGGCCACAATGGGCGACAAGATTTTGCCCATCATTCCAGGTTTGCCTATTTGCAACGGCATGTTGGCGCGTGTTCGAGAGCGTCTACGCGATGACATGCGCACGATTGGTTTTATTCTCAACCTGACGCAGCCAATCCTCATTACCAGTATCCAGCCGCCAGAATCGGTTAGCAAGGGCTTCGATCGCGAACGGGTCATGTCGTTCTTGCGCCCACAGTTCCCCAATCTGCCCGATGATGTGCTGGCGCAGCTGTACACGTCCATTGAGAAGCTCGACTTGCCGACCCTTCAGCGCTTCGTTGTCCAGAATGAGGGCAATCTGAGCACGCGCATCGAACAGCGGACGGACAACGCGCAGGGCGGACAGACCCGCGTCAGTGTGCAGACGCCCGCCGCTGGCGCTGCGGCTGCCGCTTCGGCGCAGCCTCCGGTCAGTGCAACCGCCCCGGCGTCACAACCCGCGCCGGCGTCTTCACCTTCACCAGAGGCAGATGAGCTGACGCCTGGCGACTTGACGGTGCTGAAGCGCGTGCCGCGCGCCGCGCCTGCGCAGCGCAGAGCTGCTTGACGGGAAAATTGGAGATTGCTACGGCTGCGTCCCGTTCTCCAGCCACTGGCACAGGTGCGCGGCGGAGAGCAGGGCCAGCGGGTGATGTTCGCGCATGAAATCGAAGCGCAGCAGGTTGAGAGTCGCCAGGAGCAGGCTGGCGTTGTACTCGGCCATGTTGTGGTTCACGCCGTTGAGGTTGGCGGCCAGATGACGTAGATGAGCGAGTACGGTCAGGACTTTGCTCTGTGCATGACCCGTCGGGATTCTCAGATGATCCAGCCGCGTTTGCCTGAGCAAGACTGCATCCAGGTCGTGAAAGACATTGATGTCCTTGTTTTCGGCCAGATTGAACTTGATGGCCGTTTCCAGGACGACGGCGTCGCGCAGGATGTGACTCCAGCCGGTGCGGTAGAAATCAATCAGCCAGGTGCGCTCATCCTCCGTGACCAGAATGTTGTGCTCATTCAAGTCGCCGTGGGTGACGGTGCGCACCACGGTGAAATAGAGGCGGTTATCACGCTGCGCCAGCCACCGCTTGGGGTTGGGCAATGCTCCCGCGACGCCGGCAAAGGTCAACTGCGCGCTTTCGGGGTCAATGCCCAACTGCTGTACGCCCCGCCAAACTTCAGCCCAGTCAATGCGCAGCCCTTCCGTATACATCTCCACCAGATCGCGGCGCTGGCGCGGCATTTCTTGATTGCCATACCACCGCGCGCAAGTCACACTGAACAGGTTGTCCAAGGCATGCCGAATCGGTTCAGCCGCATGACGCCGGTAGAAACGGGCGAAATCGCTGACGTCTGGCAGTTCGGCGCCGATGAACTGATAGCGAATCACCCCAAGCACCCGACCCAGCTCGCACGTGAGCTGAACGCCGGCATAAGGCCCCAGAAAGTTCTCAATATGCTGGTGAAAATTCGTATGTTCCTGGCGAATCTTGTCCTTTTTGCCGAACTTGACCACCACGGGGACGCCAGCCTGCGCATCGAAATAGGGCTGCACGCGCAGCACGCCCGCGCCGCTTTGCCCTGCCTGCATTTTCTGAATGAAAAGCCGCGTCGCGTCTGGCAGCACGCGGCGCAGCAAGTCGTACAGTTCGGCCGCCAGAGGCTCGGACGGCTCGCGGCGCGCCCATGTGAAGTCTTCCCACAAACGGCGCAGGTCGCCATTGTCCCCTTCGATTTCAATTTCGAGATCGTGGTCCAAATGATTTTGCGCCAGGGCATCCAGCGCCGTTTGCAGCAGCACGTCGGCGTCGAACGAGCGTTTTTCCAGAAAATCCACCACCTTGAACTCGCGGAAGCTGGCGCGCATGCGTTCGTTGCTTGGGTACGCGCTGAGCACGATCAGCCGCACGGTGTCGGTGAGGTCATACGTGCGCAGCATCTGCATGAACTGCGCACCCTGGTCGTCCCTGGCATTCCCCAGCACCAGGCTCCAGTCCACAATCGCGACATTGAAATAGCAGGTTTGGAGCAGGCTCTCGGCCTCGACCAACGCGCCGGCGGTATGAATCGAAGCGGCGATCGGCTGCAAAACCTCGCTGACATCCCGTTGCCACATAGGGTCATCTTCCAGGACTAAAACATGCGCATCGGCCATATGCTATGCCTCCAAGAACGAACATGCGGAGCGATTGAATCTTTGATCTGCAACTCTGTGCAGCGTCCCTGCGGAGGCTGCGTCTGCTGGTCCGTGTCGTGACGCAGGCAGCCTGCCTTATCGAAGCGCCGGCAGCCGGATGATACAGGTCGCGCCGACTCCCTCCTGTGATTCCAGCTCGACGGCGCCTCCGCACCGTTGGATGAACTGACGACAGGTAAACAGGCCGCGGCCCCGGATCTGGCCTGTTTCGACTTTGGTGCTGTAGAACAGCTCGAACGCGCGGCCAAGCACTTCAGTCGGTATGCCGGGGCCGTTGTCCGTAATGCGGAGTTCCACGGCGGCCTCGCCGGTCCATTGCAGTTGCACGTGCAGGCGGCCATGGCCTTCCATGGCATCGCAGGCGTTGTCAATCACCGACTGGATGGCGTCCGACAGCAGCGGCCCGCTGCCGTTGACCCAAACAGGCGTTCCCGGCAGATCCAAGTCCAGCTCGATGTTGGCGCCCTTGACGTGACAGCAGACTTCCTCGACGATTTTGCACAGGTCTAGCAGCTCGCTCGTCGCGTGTTCCATCTGCACCACCATGTTCAGTGGTTCCAGGAGCCCTTGCAGGGTTTGCACCCGGTACTCGATGTTTTTCACCGATTCGACCACCGGCGTCGAATCGGCAACCCGCTGGCGTATCTGTTTGAGATGATGCGGAATATCCCCCATGGCGTTGCCCAACCGATGCGCCACCGCATGGATCAGATCGTAGTAATCGCGCTCACGCACGGCCTGGATTTGCCGTTTGGCTTCCTGCAAGTCCTGGTATTGCTGCGCATGGTCAATCGCCAGCGCGGCCTGCGCCGCAAAGGCTTGCAATAGATTCTCGGCCTCGCGCTCGAAACGTGCAGCCGCGGTCGTGTACAGATTGATGGCGCCGAGCACCACGTCACGGCTCACCAAGGGCATACTCATCATACCGTGCAGCCCGCGCTGCATCACTTGACCGTGCGGCCGCGCGTGCGGGGCCGTTTGAATGTTGGGTTCATGTTGCACCTGGCGAGAGATCACCGCCCGACCCGTGACGCTGTTCAGGCCCAGGCGTTGGCTGCGGTAGGCTGCGTCGGTAATGGTTGATTGCAGGATGACTAACGCCTGCTCGTGCGGCAGGTACTTCCAGATCGTGGCGTCCTGCGCGCCGAACACCGTCTGCACCTGCGCGATGACCTGGCTTAACACGTGGTCTAGATCCAGCGTGGAGCTGACCACCAGGCTGACATGGCGCAGTTGGCGCAGTTCTTCCACCTGACGAACCAGCGCCTGGTCGGTGCGCTGCAGGAGTTGACCGTTGTAGACTGCAATGGCAACCTGGTCGGCAAATCCTACCAGATTGCGCCGATCTTCTTCACTGATGAGTTCCTTCTGTTTGCTGTGATAACCCACTTCCAGCGCGCCCAATTGGCTGCCGGCTGCGGTCAAGCGCATAAACGCGCGCAGGTAGGCATGCAAGCCAAAGCGCTCGGTAATGGTTGGATTCAATCCACGATCGTTTGGGTGAACGATGATCGGCTGCGTCTCCTGCAAGCAGCGGGCCGCCGGGTGCTGACCGTAGCGGTCAAAACGCGCCAGAGCTTGCCAATCCACCGACCAGGGTCGCCCCACGCCCGCCTCCATGACGAGCAGGGTATTGCTGCTGTCGAACAGATACAGGTTGGCAAAATCACAGCCCAGGGCGCTGCAAATCGCCCGCAAAACCCGCTCGTACGTGGGACGCAGGCTCTCCGTGGACAGCACGGCCTGGCCGATCTCTTGATAGGCCGTGCGCACCGTCACACTTTCGATGGCCCCCGCGGCATGGCGCAAGAAGCGCAGGAGGTCCGGTAGATCAGCGGGCAGCCCGTGCTGATGAGAGCCGGCCTGATAGTCCTCGATGCTCACCACGCCGATCGGATGCATCTCTGGCACCAACGCCGCCACCAGGCGAACCTGATTGCCGGCGCTGCGGCGTAGGGCGTAGTCGCCAAAGTGAAATGTGCGCGCCTCAACCGAGGCGACGTCTGGATCGTTCAGGTTGATGGTGTCCGCGACCAGCGATGCATCGTACGAGTGGTGCATCAGGCGCAGCTCGTTTTGCCCTGGATCGGCGCGGTAGGCATGCACCCTGGAGAGTCCGAAGCCCAACTCCATGCCCTGGACGAGCGCTGCGTACGCTTCCTTTAGATCGTCCACCGCATAGATGGATTGAATGATGGCTTCCAGCAGATCGGCGCGCGCCTGCGGCTGCGGATCAGCCCGCAGATGCCACGCCAGGTATTCGATCGCCTCGCGCCAACGCCCGGTCATGCGCAGCACATGGCCCACCTGCGCCGGCCGCAAGCGGCTCTTCAATCCCTTGCGATAGATCTCATTCTTGAATCGGTAGGCTCCCTGGTGAATCTTCAGCGCGCCGCACAACTGCAGACGGTCGGCCCCCGTGCGCGTGATCGGCTGGCGGGCGCGTCGCTGCGGCAGCTCGCCGCGCTCGATGATGTCGAGCAGGTCCAACACGGTGTCGGGGTCTTCTTCGATCAGTTGAATCGCCTCACGGATGGGCGCCTGGGCCTCGTCCGTGCGCCACAGGCGTTCGACTGCGCGGGCCACGACGGAGGCCGTGACCTGCGGCCGCTGATAGCCGCGCACCGCCTCGGCGCACCAGGCGCACAACTGCGGCAGCAAGTAGCAGTCGCCAGTCGCCCATTCCAGCAGGTTGTCCAGGGCGTGATCAGAGGCATGCGCCCCGTACGCGGCCAGGGTGGCAGACGCCAGCTCTCGGCTCTCAGCGTCGGTCAGGGATGGCACCAGGATCGGTTTTGCGATGTTGAAAGGAGACGTGGGGCCGCTCGACAGTCCCGCCAGGTTCATGCCGCCTGTGACCACCACCACCAGGCGCGGGCCGAACTGTACCATCTGTTCGTTGTACGCTGAACGCAGCGAGACGAGCAGACTGTAGACCAGGTCCTGCGGGATAGATTGCAGATGATCAATCAAGAGCACCAGGTGCCGGGTGCGCTGCTGCAGGCAGGCCAGCAGATAATTCTGGAAGTCGCGGCTCGAAAGGTCAGGCGCGGACGGCGCAGGCACAGAGACGCCGGGCGCTTCGCTCATCAACTCAGCCAGGCTGGTGAAAAATGTCCGTTCATCGTCCGAGCGCGCCTGCCACAAGTCCACATAAATCCCCTCGGCCAGATCTCCCGTGGGAATTTCACGCAGGACGTCGTGCAGCAAGGCAGTCTTCTCGTGCCGCGGCGGACCAAGCAGGACTACATAATCCAGTCGGCGTATGCGCGCGAGGATGGCCTGGATCAGGTGGTTATGGCGGATGCGCACCCGCTTGAACGTCGTGTGGCCGTCATAGGTCGCCAGCGAGAAAGCGGGGTCAACCGGCATCGTTACAGCCCCTCGCGCCGGAGTTTGCGTAGCAAGAAATCGGGATCATATTTCTCCGTCAGCACATGCGGGAACACGGGGGTGGCAAAACGGTACTCGCGACCGCTGGCAGCAAAGGTGCCGGCCATCTCCAGGTTGCGGCAGGCTTGCTCAATGTCGAGCACGCGCGTATTCACGGCGCGTCGCGCCAACGCCGCGTCGATGGCTTCCAGGTCAAAGGCGCGTTCACCGCCATACTCGGCCATCACGGCAAACACGATCACCTTTTCCAGGTGCGTGGTGTTGTCCATGAAGGTGCCAAGCACGAAGGTGCGAAAATCCTCGTTTGTATACACATCGGTCAGATAGGCCGGCGTCAACACCCGGCTGTCCTCCTGATCCAGGCGCTCAACCAGCGCCTGACAGTAGAACTGAATCAGGTTGGGTTGCCCGGCGGTCTCGTCATAAATACGGTTGACAATCTCGCTGCGCTGTTCGAAGTGGACGCGCAGTTTTTCCAGGGGGCCAATGATCATGTCGCTCGCCTGCTCGCGGCTCAGTTCTCTCAGCCGGATGTCCTTGGCGAAGTTGTAGAGGGGCGAATCGAGGTTGTTGCCGGCGCGCATGAGATCACGAAAACCGGCGATGATGTAGCGACAGTGCCCCAGGTTGCTGGAGGCGCGCAAGCCGTGGAGCAGGGCGCCATCGGTGTAGTGCCAGGCCAGCAGTGAATCGAACTCGTCGAGCAGGAAGATCAGCCGGCCGCCAAAACGCCGCGCCATGCGTTCCAGGAAATTGGGAAAGAAGATCGGAAACTGCCGATTGTCCAAGCGCGCCAGCTCCGGCGGGTGCAGTTTGCGCACGATCTCGCGCACAAAATCATTCGGCGATGCGATCGCGCTGCAATCCATGACGATGATGCGGTCCTGCGCCCGTTCATCGCCGCTTTCCTGCGCTGCGGCGCGCAGCCGGCGCTCAATCTCGCGCAGGAGCGAGGTCTTACCGATGCGGCGGATGCCCATGATGGCAAAGTTGCTCGTGCTGCCCTGCAGGATGCGGCGCAGCTCCAGGTCGCGACCGAAGAAGCGCGAGCCGCTGACCGGTTTGCTTGTTTCGTAGGGCGTCAAGAGGCTGAGCGCCATTTGCTGGCTGAGGCGGTCGAGCAGCTCGCCAGTGGGGCGCCGTGACTCGCGCACCGCGTCCTGGTCGGCTTGATCGAGCACCAACGCCGGGAGCAGGGTGCGCTGCAGCGCCGCGCGCAGGCCGGCGCCGGCGCCATCCACCAGCAGAATGGGATTGCGTTCAGCCAGGTTGCGCAGGCGGATCAGCTCAGCCAGGCTTTGCGCCAGTTCGCGTTCAGGCAGGGCAGAGAGGTCGTGACTGCGCACCCAGATCACCGGCGAGCGGTCGGAGAAACGCAGCTTCCAGGCGGAGAAGTCAACCAGGTAGATGTGAAAGCCGAGGAGTTCCTCGTGCAGGCGCACCGGGTAATCGAGGGCGTCGTCCAGGAAGTGAAGAAAGGCGGGCATCTCCTGACGCCAGGAGAGTTTGACATTCGTCATGCGCTGAACTCTTCCGGTGGGCAAGGACAACGTGTCATGTGACGGCGGCTGTGCAAGGGTGACATATCAACCAGGCCCGGTTGTTGAATAACCTACGGTCAAGGATACACGATTTTGCGATGGGCGTCAAGCGGAAGTTGAGAGGGCAGAGTGCAAAGTGCAAAGCCGCCTTAGGAAATGTTCACCGGTTTGCTCTCGCGCCCGTTCGAGGCTATAATCGCGCCAGGCCGCGGCCTCAGCCTGGGACGGCTTGTCCTCATTACCGTGGAAAGGTCCAATCATGCCTGCACCTGCCGCGATCGTTGATCTCGTCGCACGCTTTCGCTCCCATGCGGACAGCTACAAGCGCGACGCGTATAACGAGACCTTGACCCGCATCGAGTTCATCAATCCGTTTTTCAAAGCCCTGGGCTGGGACGTGGAGAACGAGCGGGGCTACGCCGAGGCCTATAAGGACGTGGTGCATGAGGACGCGATCAAGGTGGGCGGCGGCACCAAAGCGCCAGACTACGGCTTTCGCATCGGCGGCGCGCGCAAGTTCTTCGTCGAAGCCAAAAAGCCGTCGGTGGACATCAAGAACGATGTGAATCCAGCCTACCAGCTGCGGCGTTACGCATGGAGCGCCAAGCTGCCGCTCAGCATCCTCACCGACTTCGAGGAGTTCGCGGTCTACGACTGCCGGGTCAAGCCGGACAAGAGCGACAAGCCGTCTGCTGCCCGCATCCTTTACCTGACTTTCGATCAGTATGTCGAACGATGGGACGAGATCGAGGCCATCTTCGCGCGCGACGCGATTCTGCGCGGCGCGTTCGACCAATACGCCGCGGCCACGGGCGGCAAGCGCGGCACGGCCGAGGTGGACGCAGCTTTCCTGGCGGAGATCGAGCGCTGGCGCGACCTGCTGGCGCACAACCTGGCGCTGCGCAACCCCGATCTCGGCCCGCGCGAGCTAAACTTCGCGCTGCAGCAGACGATTGACCGCCTCATCTTCCTGCGCATCTGCGAGGACCGCGGCATCGAACCGTACGGCACGCTGCTGGGGCTGGTCAACGGCAGCGAGGTCTACGCGCGGCTGCTGCTGCGCTTTCGCCACGCGGATGCGCGCTACAACTCTGGACTCTTTTATTTCGAGACCGAAAAGGGCCGCGGCGACGCAGCCGACCAGGTGACGCCGCGGCTGACGATTGACGACCGGGTCCTACGCGACATCCTCAAGAATCTTTACTACCCCGACAGTCCCTACGAGTTCTCTGTGCTGCCAGCCGACATCCTGGGCCAGGTCTACGAACAGTTCCTGGGCAAGGTGATCCGCCTGACGTCCGGCCACCGCGCGGTGGTCGAAGAAAAGCCGGCCGTGCGCAAAGCCGGCGGCGTCTTCTACACGCCCACCTTCATCGTGGACGCCATCGTCAAACAGACCGTGGGCCGCCTGCTGGAAGGCAAGAGCGTGCGTCAGGTGACGGGCGAACGCAAGGCGCCGCCCTTGCGCATCGCCGATATCGCGTGCGGCTCTGGCTCTTTCTTGCTGGGCGCGTACCAGTTTCTGCTGGATTGGCACCTGGCTGCGTACCTGGCCGATGGGCCGCAGAAATGGGCCGCGGGCCGCGCGCCGCGTCTGTACCAGGCTGAGCGCGGCGACTGGCGTTTGACCATCGCGGAGCGCAAGCGCATCGTGCTCGATCACCTCTACGGCGTGGACATTGACCCGCAGGCCGTGGAAGTGACCAAGCTGTCGCTGCTGCTCAAGGTGCTGGAAGGCGAGGACGCGCAGAGCATCGGTCAGCAGCTGCGGCTTTTCCCCGAACGCGCCCTGCCCGACCTGGGGCGCAACATCAAGTGCGGCAACTCGCTCGTTGGCCCGGACTTCTACGCCGGCCAGCAGATGGCGCTGCTGAGCGACGACGAAGCCTTGCGCGTCAACGCCTTCGGCTGGCCGGCCGAGTTCCCGTCCATTTTTCCTGCCGCGCAGGGCGAGAGCCACAGCGACGGCGGCTTCGACGCCATCATCGGCAACCCGCCGTATGGAGCTTATTTGAGTATCGAAGAGAAGGCTTACGTTAAGGCTTCTTTCAAGTCCTACCAGTACAAATACGACAGTTACTTGTACTTTATTGAGAAGGCAACAGATCTTGTCAGACCAGGAGGCTGGGTAAGCTTCATTACGCCTGAACTATGGCTTCGCTTGGAAGGTTGTGGTCGCCTGCGCCAAATCTTGGCACAGCGGGGGCACATCGCGACAGTTCAGTTTTTTGGAGAAGGCGTGTTTCGCCAAGCTGTTGTCAATACCATCGTGTTTGTGTTTGGCAGGGCTGTTCAACATGGGCCTGTGGATGTTGAGTTTCGCGACAGATCGTGGCAGATTCCAGCAGAAAAGTGGTATGCTGATCCAACATATGGTTTTGAGTATCGCCTCGATGTCAAAAATGCGAGTCTGATTGAGAAAATCCGGAAGCTTTCAAGGCCTCTCGCTGACTTTGGAACGATTGCCCAGGGAATTACTCCCTACGACCGGTATCGTGGACAGGCCCCTGACCTAATCAAGAATCGAGCGTATCATTTCAACCACAAGCAGGACGACACTTGCGGAATGTGGTTGGCAGGGAAGGATGTGAGTCGCTACCGACTGACATGGAGTGGAGAATGGATAAGCTATGGTCCATGGCTCGCCGCACCGCGTGAGCCGCATTACTTCTCAAGCCCACGCTTGCTATTCCGAGAAATCCCGGGCCCCCGCAAGAGAATACAGGCAACCTTCTCCGAGGAACTCCTGTACTTTGGGCATAGTATCACGCCATTCCTTGCTTCTGACGGAGGGCCTTATTCTCCGAAGTATTTCTTGGGCATATGCAACTCGACTTTGGTCAGCTGGTACGGTGGGTTGGTCCTCCCTAATTTTGGCAAAAACATCTTTCCGAAACTAAATCCCCAGGACATCAAACAACTCCCCATCCGCACGATTGACGTCACCTCCTCGGCTGACGTGGCGCGGCACGACCGCATGGTCAGCCTGGTGGAGCGTATGTTGGAACTGCACAAGAAGCTGGCGGCTGAGCAGACGCCCCATGTCAAGACCGTGCTGCAGCGCCAGATCGAAGCCACGGATCGGCAGATTGATGCGCTGGTGTATGAGCTCTACGGGTTGACGGCGGAGGAGATTGCGGTCGTGGAGGGAAGCGCAGCAGAGTGATACAATTCGCGGCGCTAGCGGGATTCCAAGGAAGATGATACAATCGCATCAACAAGGCGCTGGAATAGCAAACACCGACTCCGTGAAGCGAGGAATGCCATGAGAGTCAGAGAAGTCATCTGGTTGCCCGAGATTGAGGACAAGCTCTGGGAGAAGCATCACCTTACGGTAGCGGAGGCCGAGGAATTGCTCTTTGGCGAACTTCATATCCGGTTTGTGGAGAAAGGCCATCGTCCTGACGAGAATCTGTATGCCGCTTACGGACAAACGAAATCAGGGCGACACGTGATTGTGTTCTTCGTCTTAAAGCAGGGAAGGCAAGCGCTGGTGATAAGCGCTCGCGACATGGATAGCAAGGAACGAAAAACCTATGGCAGAAGGTAATGTGAGCAGCATCTCCCAGTCGCACACGCTGGAAGAGATGGCGGAGTTTTGGGACACGCACAGCCTGGCGGATTTCGAAGACCAGACATACGAAGTTGAGATGACCTTCGCCCCATCGGCTCGTCGTTCGCTGGTTGGCATCGAGCCTGAGTTAATGCGGGATCTGCGTCGCATTGCCAGAAAACGCCATGTCAGCACGCAAACCCTTGTGAACGTGTGGCTGCGGCAGCGTGTTGACCAAGCGAGTGGGGAAACGATTTCGGCAAGCTAAAAGCGCGGTACTCAAGCTGGCTCTCTCGCGCTGTCGTGTTCTTGGGGGATGAAATAAACACCCGGCTGACGTGGCGCGGCACGACCGCATCGTCAGCCGGGTTGGAGCGCATGTTGGAACTGCACAAGAAGCTGGCGGCTGAGCAGACGCATGGCGACTTTGGCCGCAGCCAAAGCGCCGAGCATGTCAAGACCGTGCTCCAGCGCCAAATCGAAGCGACGGACCGGCAGATTGATGCGCTGGTGTATGAGCTCTACGGGTTGACAGAGGAGGAGATCAACGTGGTGGAGCGTGCAGGACAGTAGCATCTATGACCTTGCCAGGCCGTGGGATTTGCGGTAAAGTAAGCATGATGGATAGCGTGATTGTGCCGTAGTTGGGCGTAGACCGAGGCGAAAATGGCATTGGTGATAGCAGCCATTATTGAGGTCCCGATGAGCGCATAGCCCAAGTATTTCCCGGATACCGCCTTTATTTGCAGACAAGGAGAAAACGGACGTGAGATCATGAACATCGAGGAGACTCTAATGCAACGAATGCGCACCTTGCCTGTTGCTCGACAGGTCGAGGTCCTTGACTTCGCGGACTTCCTCAGTCGAAAGTCAACTGCCAGCAGGACCCGACGCAATCCCATTGGCTTGTTCGCCGGCCTTGGCGTTGACATCAGCACCCAGGACATCGAAGACGCACGGTTGGAATTGTGGAAGCATTTCCCTCGAGACATTGAATTATGAGCGCTGTGGTTGCTGACACCCACGCAGTTGTCTGGCTTCTGTTCAGCCCGCAAAGGCTGTCACCAGATGCTCTGGCTGCGCTGCGCGGCGCGATCGACGCGGGCGAATCCATCTATGTGGCCTCGATCTCGCTGGTAGAAGTCGCCTATCTGGCAGAGAAGGGTCGGCTATCACGTGAGGTTTTTGAGCGCCTCGTGGGCGAGTTACTTCGACCGGACAGCGGGTTGATGGTAGTGCCACTGGATCTATCTATCGCTCTGGCGCTCGAGAACATTCCGCGCAGCGATGTCCCAGAAATGCCCGATCGGGTGATTGCAGCAACGGCATTCTACTTGGGATTGCCGCTGGTAACGCGCGACTTGCGAATCCGAGCCGCCGCGGTCGCGACCATTTGGTAGCAATTTCATTCCCAAAATCAGCTGCCACGACCGCATGGTCAGCCTGGTTGGAGCGCATGTTGGAACTGCACAAGAAGCTGGCGGCTGAGCAGACGCATGGCGACTTTGGCCGCAGCCAAAGCGCCGAGCATGTCAAGACGGTGCTGCAGCGCCAAATCGAAGCCATGGATCGGCAGATTGACCAGTTGGTGTATGAGCTCTACGGGCTGACAGAGGAGGAGATCAACGTGGTGGAGCGGAGTTAGGAGGAATGTCTCTGTAACCAAGCCGCGATTTCAGTGAGCACCTGGCCCAGGCTGGGCTGGTCAGATGGAGCCACGCGGTCTTGCGCGCCGATATGTTTATGATGAGGATAGGTGATGATTTTCGGGTGATGCGGCGCGTTGTCATAACGAAACACGCGTTGTCCTCCGCGCAGGTATGTATAGGCATAGCTGATGCGCACCGGATAACCCAGTTCGGTGCTGACCACCTCATAGAGATCAAGAAAAGAGCCATCCCAAAAGAAAACGCGGGTGCGGATGAGACCATTGAAGTCGTCCGAGGCCAAGCACGTGAACGGCTCTTGTAGGTGACTTACTAGTGGATCCTGGCGCAGACCCCGTTCGAGTGATGCAAAATAGTCGTCAATCCTCATGCTGCGATCAACTCGCTCTGCATAAACTGGCGAACGGGCAATGAGGTCAGATATAGATGGTACAAACCGGCCCACATCATGAAATCATCGTCATCACCCAATTCACCGCTGTGATAGCGCCGAAAAAACTCTAGGGTCGAGTATCCATAACGTTGCTCGTAGGCGCGTAAGTGCTCGTTTAGCTCATCGAATGTCACGCGTTGCACCGTCACCATAGTTATTTGCTCCCCAGACCATGATTGCTTCGGAATTATACCCGCCCTGGGCGATTCTGACAACACGACCGCATGGTCAGCCTGGTGGAGCGCATGTTGGACCTGCACAAGAAGCTGGCGGCCGCGCAGACGCCTCATGTCAGGACCGTGCTGCAGCGTCAGATCGAAGCCACGGATCGGCAGATTGATGCGCTGGTGTATGAGCTCTACGGGTTGACAGAGGAGGAGATCAACGTGGTGGAGCGTGCAGGACAGTAGCATCTATGACCTTGCCAGGCCGTGGGATTTGCGGTAAAGTAAGCATGATGGATAGCGTGATTGTGCCGTAGTTGGGCGTAGACCGAGGCGAAAATGGCATTGGTGATAGCAGCCATTATTGAGGTCCCGATGAGCTTGACTTTAGAGCCGCGATGCGTCAAGTGCTGATGCGGATGTTGCGGTTTGACCTTGCTGAACTTTAACAAGTAAGAAACTGCTGGTATAAGGGTGGTATGAATACAACATCCGTTCTCCAACAGTTTCGTCAGTCAGTATACCAGATTCTGCCCAAACGGGCAGATGCGATGGTGGATTTGGTGGACGCTCTGACCGTTGCCGGGCACGTAGACTCGCCGGTAGCGTTGAGCGAGGAGGCACCTTATCGGCGGAAGTTCAGTTCGATTTACGATACGCTCGGCGAGGGGCGTATCGAAGCCGAACAAGTGCATCCCATTCTGGAAAGACAGCAACCAGCCGATTGCGAGCAAATAGCTGGGTATGAGGTGTATGCGCTGGATTGCACGCCGGACGAGCGTCCTGAAGCAGAAACGCTTGCCGAACGAGGCTTACTGAAAGCGCAGAAGAACGCACCGGTGCGGGTGGGGCAGAAGTTTTCCTGGCTGGTACGTCTGGTCAAACAGAGGACTTCCTGGATTGCACCGTGGGATGTGCGCCGGGTAAAGGTGGACAGCAACGACAACCAAACCGCTGTGGCACAGATCAAGGCGCTTGACGGACAAAGCAAACGGCCAAAAGTTGTCGTCGCCGACAGCCTCTACGCCAATCAGGTCTTCTTGGCTGTGTTCTTGGTGCTTCAAACCGTGGTTGCGTTGGTGAGGTTGCGTCAGAATGTCATCTTGTACGAGCAGCCCAAGCCAAGGCTGGCCGGGAAGCGGGGAGCACCCCAGAAACATGGCGCTGCATTCAGGATGGGCAAGTCTTTACGTAAGCCAGACCGCAGCGAGACATTTTCTCTGGGCTCGCAGCAGATTCGTTTGGACGCGTGGCATAAGCTTCACCTTATCAAGCTGCCTACGTTGATTGGCCTGGTATTGCGGGTCGAATTTCTCAAACCGGATGGCTCGTTGCGCTACAAACGCCCGATGTGGCTGTTTTGGATAGGGCCAGAGACCGTGGCTTTGCAGGACGTGTGCCGGATGTATCTTTGGCGCTTTGCCATTGAGCACGCCTTTCGGTTCATGAAACAACACCTGGGACTGAACGCCCATCGCCTGACCGATAACGACGCAATCCAACGCTGGATGTGGCTATGTGCTCTGGCTTACTGGCAACTCCTGCTGATGGGCCGTCAAGTCGAAGACCTGTGCTCGGCTTGGTATCCTCGCAAGAGCCAAGACCAGCAGGTCTGGATGACCCCAGGACAGGTGCAACGGGGCGCCGGACGATTTTTGGCGAAGTTGGGCACACCGGCCTGTGCACCCAGACCCGCAGGAAAAGGCCTTGGACGTATCAAAGGGTATCGTCCAGCCCTCAAAAAACGCCATGAAGTGGTTCGCAAGGGTCAAACAACCCAAAAAAGGCTTTAGTAACCGCTTACTCAAGCCTTTGAGCAGATACTGGACTAACTGAATAGCTTGTTAAGGTGCGTTTCACTGCGAAACGCTGGTTTCGCTTTGGCTCGTGAACTCTAAACTCAAGATGAGCGCATAGCCCAAGTATTTCCCGGATACCGCCTTTATTTGCAGACAAGGAGAAAACGTATCTTCTCAATAAACCGGGGGGAGTGAACTGAGCCCGGTGTCAAGGACAATGATCATAGACAAGCGGCTGTCAGTCGTGCTATACTGCGAGTCGTTGTGCTGGGTGCCGTGAAGCTGAATAGTCTGACCCGTGCAGGTGGTGAGGGATTATGTTGTTCGAACAGCTTGATCTAGATCAGCTCCAGGATATAGCGCAGGCCAAGCGTGCCATCGTTGGGTTGCTGAACTTGGTTGAGGATCTGCAGGCGACGGTGCGCCAGTTGCAAGCCGAGGTGCAGCGACTGCGCGACGAGAACAACCACCTGAAGGGTGAACAAGGCAAGCCGGATATCAAGCCCAATCGGCGTGGCAAGACGCCTGGGGCAGATAAGAACCACTCGTCAGAGGCCGAGCGGCGCAAGCCACAGGCATGGCAGAAGGGCAGCAAGCTGGCCAAGATCACGATTGATCGCGAAGAAGTGCTGACGGTTGATAAGACGCAACTGCCTGCCGATGCGGAGTTCAAGGGTTACGAAGACAGCGTTGTGCAGGATGTGGTCATCCACACCGACAACGTGCTGTACCACAAAGAGAAGTACTACTCACCGAGCGAGCGCCGGGTGTATCTGGCGGCACTGCCGCCGGGCTACACAGGACAGTTTGGGCCGGGGATCAAAGCGCTGGCGTTGGTGCAGTATTTCGCCTGCAACGTGGCCGAGCCGAAGATCCTGGAGTTCTTCGCCAATGTTGGTATCCAACTGTCGGCGGGTGAGTTGTCGAACTGGCTGATCAAAGACTGGCCGGACCTGCACGCCGAGAAGGCTGCCATCTACGAAGCGGGACTGCGCAGCAGCCCGTGGCAACACCTGGACGATACGGCAACGCGGGTCAATGGCCAGAATGAGCATTGTCATGTGGTATGTAATCCGCTGTATACGGCGTACTTCACGACGGCCCACAAAGACCGGCTGACCATTGTGGACGTACTGCGTAATCTGCACGTCCGTACCTTCCGGGTCAATGCCGAAGCCATCAGTTTTCTGTACGTGTTCGGCTTGGCGCAGCGCACCGTACGCATCGTACAAGGTCTGCCGCAAGACCAGGACTTGAGTGAAGCCGAGTTCAAAGCTCTGTTGGACGAACGTCTGCCGGCCCTGGGGCCGCAGCAGCGGTCGCACATCTTGGAAGCGGCGACCGTTGCCTCCTACCATGCCCAATTGGAGTTCCCGGTCGTCAAACTCCTGCTGTGCGATGACGCTCCCCAATTCAACTGGGTGACTGAGCAACTGGCGCTGTGTTGGATTCACGAAGGCCGCCACTACAAGAAACTTGACCCGAGCAGTCCGCCGTTCCGCAACCTCTTGACCGAGTTTACCAAGCAGTTCTGGAAATACTACGACGAACTGCTGACCTACCGTCAGCAGCCCAGCACAGACGAGAAAGCGCGACTCGAGACCAAGTTCGATACCTTGTTCGCCACGGTGACTGGCTACCGAGCCTTGGATGAGCGCATTGAAAAGACCAAGTTCAAGAAGACCAACCTCTTGCTGGTCCTCGACCATCCCGAAATCCCGCTGCACAACAACCCGGCCGAACTGGGTGCCCGCCAGCGCGTGCGCAAACGTGATGTCAGCTTTGGCCCGCGTACGCACGATGGCGCCAACGCTTGGGATACCTTTATGACTCTGACGGCCACAGCCAAGAAGCTGGGCGTCAGCATCTATCGCTACATCCATGATCGCGTGTCTGGCGCCTGCCAGATGCCTGATCTCGCCGACCTCATCACGCAGCGCGCCATCGAACTGTCACTCGGCGCTTCCTGGGAACCGACATAACTGGTCCCCCCGGATTATTGAGAAGATACGAGAAAACGGACGTGAGATCATGAACATCGAGGAGACTCTAATGCAACGAATGCGCACCTTGCCTGTTGCTCGACAGGTCGAGGTCCTTGACTTCGCGGACTTCCTCAGTCGAAAGTCAACTGCCAGCAGGACCCGACGCAACCCCATTGGCTTGTTCGCCGGACTTGGCGTTGACATCAGCACCCAGGACATCGAAGACACACGGTTGGAATTGTGGAAGCATTTCCCTCGAGACATTGAATTATGAGCGCTGTGGTTGTTGACACCCACGCAGTTGTCTGGCTTCTGTTCAGCCCGCAAAGGCTGTCACCAGATGCTCTGGCTGCGCTGCGCGGCGCTATCGACGCGGGCGAATCCATCTATGTAGCCTCGATCTCGTTGGTAGAAGTCGCCTACCTGGCAGAGAAGGGTCGGCTACCACGTGAGGTTTTTGAGCGCCTCGTGGGCGAGTTACTTCGACCGGACAGCGGGTTGATGGTAGTGCCACTGGATCTATCTATCGCTCTGGCGCTCGAGAACATTCCGCGCAGCGATGTCCCAGAAATGCCCGATCGGGTGATTGCAGCAACGGCATTCTACTTGGGATTGCCGCTGGTAACGCGCGACTTGCGAATCCGAGCCGCCGCGGTCGCGACCATTTGGTAGCAATTTCATTCCCAAAATCAGCTGCTACGACCGCATGGTCAGCCTGGTTGGAGCGCATGTTGGAACTGCACAAGAAGCTGGCGGCTGAGCAGACGCGTGGTGACTTTGGCCGCAGTCAAAGCGCCGAGCATGTCAAGACGGTGCTGCAGCGCCAGATCGAGGCGACGGATCGGCAGATTGATACGCTGGTTTGTGAGCTCTATGGGCTGACGGCGGAGGAGATCAACGTGGTGGTGGGCGCAGAACAGTAGCCGTTGCGGCCTTGCCAGGGCGTGGGATTTGCGGTAAAGTAGTGCTGGCGTAAACAATACGGCTATTGACGGACTGTGATAGCGAGGAGGATCGGTGCACATTGTCTACACCCACCACGCCAAACAACGGATGCTCCAGCGTAAAGTCAGTGATGAACAGGTTGCTGAGACACTGGAGTCGCCAGATGAACTCCTCTTTGGCGAGAGCGGTGAGGAAATTGCCATCAAGCGGTTTGGAATCTGGAAAGTGCGCGTCGTCTATCAAGAAACGACCGCAGGTTTCGTTATCTATACTGTGATGAAGCCTCGGATACATAAGACAAGGGGTGAGAGGTGAGAAATGCAAATTGACTATGATCCGCAGGCAGACGCGATCTATGTCCGGCTGCGCGCGGGCGAAGTTGATGACACGTTGACCGTCGGAAAGTACATCTACGTTGACGTGGACGAGGACGGTGTGCCCCTGGGGCTGGAAATCCTGTTTGCAGGACGAGTTCTGGCCGGACAAGATTTGACTAGCGTCACGGTTAACCTGAACCGGGTGGCCCAGCCAGCTTGAGTCCTCGATAATGATCCAAGTTCTCTTCATCTGCCTGGGCAATATCTGCCGCTCGCCCATGGCCGAAGCGGTCTTCCGCCGCCTGGTGACGCAGGCCGGACTGGAAAACAAAATTGACATCCTGTCGGCGGGCACGAGCCAGTGGCACGTGGGCGAGGAAGCGCACCGCGGTACGCTGGCTGTCCTGCGCCGTGCGGGCATTGAGCACCACGGCCGCGCCCGCCAGGTCACGACCACCGATCTGCGCGTGGCCGATTACGTCATTGCCATGGATCAGGACAATATCTTTGACCTGCAGCGCCTGGATACGCGCGGCGATCTCGCCGGTAAGGTGCACCGCCTGTTGGAGTTTGCTCCCCCTAACTTTCCCCGTGACGTACCCGATCCGTACTATGACAATAACTTCGACTACACCTATAAGCTGGTAGAGGCGGGCTGCCGCGGCCTCTTGGCATTTGTTCAGGAAAGGCTGAACGTAGACTTGAGAGCGAAGATCGGAGACCCGAGACCAGAGACCGGCTGAAGGCGAGAACATTCGTGATCTCCAATCTCCGATCTCCGATCTCTGGTCCTTAATTTTTAATTTCCCTCTTAGCAGTTTTCCCCTTGGAGCGACATGACACCACGCCAACGATTGGGAATTATCACCGACGGGGCTTTCAATGCGACGCTGACGGCGCGGCTGGAGGCTGGCGTCTCCACCGAGGGCTTGAGCATCGGCAGCTTTGTGATCGTGGAGGGCGAGGATCATCTCTACTTCAGCACAATCAGCGATCTACAGCTGCGCGTGACCGATCCGGGCCTGCTCAGCGCGCCGCCCAGCGCGGCCTCCACCTTCGTGCGTGAAGCGCTCACCGGCACCAGCACCTACGCCGTGGTGCAAGTCAAGCCGATGCTGATGATCAAGAAGCCCTCAGCCGATCCGCTGGCCTTTGTAGATCAGCTGGCCCGGCCGGAGCCCGTGCGCACGATTCCGATGCACTTCGCGATTCTGCGCCACGCGGACGAGAGCGATTTCGAGCTGGTCTTTGGCCGCGAGGGCGGCAAGTTCTTTGCCATGGGCACGCCGCTGGTCGGCGCGGATTTGCCAATCAGCCTGGATCTAGAGCGCCTGCTCGAACGCTCCAATGGCGTCTTCGGCCAGTCAGGCACCGGCAAGTCCTTCCTCACCCGCCTGCTGCTCTGCGGCGTCGTGCACCGCAAGGTAGGCGTCAATCTGATTTTCGACATGCACGATGAGTACGCGTTTGGCAAGCAGTCCGAAGATAAGGTGATCGTCAAAGGCCTCAAGGAACTGTTTGGCACCCGCGTACAGGTCTGGTCATTGAGTGAAGCGGCCTCGCGCCGCGCCGGCCGTCGCGTTGACGCCACCCTGCGTATTGGTCTCAACCAGATCGAGGCCGACGATATCCTGCTCCTGCGCGAGGAATTGGACCTCAACGAGACGGCTGAGACCACGATTGCCCTGCTGGAACGGGAATTTCACGGCGACTGGCTTACGCGCCTGCTCGCCATGGAGCCTGGGGAGATGAAGGAGTGGGCCGAGCACGCCAACGCCAGTTCGGCGGCCCTGGGCGCGCTGCAGCGCAAGCTGCACCTGGTGGAGCGTCGCCCATTCGTTGTGCCGCAGGCGGAATTCAAGGCCATTGACGAAATCGTGGCCCTCCTTGATCGCGGCACGCACGTCATCCTGCACTTCGGCAGTGATGCGCGCAGCCTCGACCACATGCTTGTCGCCAATATCGTCACCCGCCGCGTGCGCGAGCTGTACGTGCAGAAGATCGAGAAGTATATGGAATCACGGCAGGAATCGGATGCGCCGAAACCCCTGATGATCACTCTGGAAGAGGCGCACAAGTTCCTCAATCCCCGCGCGGCCCGCCAGACCATCTTCGGGACCATTGCGCGCGAACTGCGCAAGTACCGCGTCACGCTGATGGTCGTAGACCAGCGGCCGAGCGGCATTGATCCGGAAGTTCTTTCACAGTTGGGCACGCGCGTCACCGGTAAACTGACCGAAGAGCGCGATATCGAAGCGGTGTTGACCGGCGTTGCCAACCGCGCCGCGGTGCGCGCGATGCTCGAAGCTCTGGACACCAAGCAGCAGATTCTCATGGTCGGTCATGCCGTGCCGATGCCCATTGTGCTGCGCACCCGGCGCTATGACGAGGCGTTCTACCGCGCCGTCACGATGGATTCTCCGCGCGAGGCTGACCACGCGCCCGTGCGCAGCTTCACGCAAGATTTGGACGATCTTTTTGGCGCCTGAGCGCGAGTTTTGCCGCGGCGCTTTCGTTAGACCCTCCCAACCGGCCATCTACGAACAGCAGCATCGCTGTATCCTGCCTGGCCGCCATGGTGGAATGTAGAAATGGGAGGATTGGTATGGCGAACTTGAATCGTGTGCAGTTGATCGGCCGCCTGGGCCGCGATCCGGAGGTGCGTTACACCCCGAACGGGACGCAGGTCGTATCGTTTTCGCTGGCCGTTGATCGCATCTGGAAAGGCCAGGAGGGCGAGCGCAAACAGGCCACGGAGTGGTTCAACATAGAGGCCTGGGGGCACCTGGCCGAAATTAGCCAGCAATACCTGAAAAAAGGGCACCTGGCGTATGTGGAAGGCGAACTTCGCAATGATCAGTGGGTGGACGACAAGGGCGAAAAACGTTCACGCATGAAGATTCACATGAACGGACTGCAATTCCTGGAACCGCGACGCCAGGATGAGCCGCCGCCCCCGCCGATGGAAGAGCCTGCCACAGAGGAACCGTTCTAGGAAGGATACCGGAGATTGGAGATCGGAGATCGGAGATCGGAATGGGCCTGTTGGCTGCTGATTCGGTGAATCCGGTCAGTCTGCTGATCCGGTGAATCCGGTGGGTCGGCCGACCCTCGCAAACCTGTGAATCCTGAAAATCCTGTGAATCCTGTCCCATTTGGATGGGGTGAACAGGATTTTTCTTTCGGCGGCGGCAGCTTTCGGGTGCTCAGGGCGCGATCGCCCATACCGTGAGGTTGTCGAAATCCATGCGCACCTGGCCCTGGTCGAAGCTGGCCGCGAAGAGGGCCGCGCTGCCCGCATCGAACGTGGCGTCTTCGACGGTTGCCAGCACGCGGCCGTTGACGATGACCTTGAACTCCTTACCACGCGCCTCGACCCGCAGCCGATTCAAATAGCCAAGTTTGAGAATGCTGTCTGACGGCGTCCAGGGAATGATCTGCTGCCACTGACCGCTGACCAGGCGGGCAAAACTGTACGATCCTTGCGAGGTCAGCCCCACGTAGTAAAAATTGCTGTCATCGCGCTGGCGCAAGATCAGGCCATACGCGCCGCCGCTTGGCCCGTCCGTCTGACCTGCTTCCACTTCAATCACCACATTGTCGTAACGCCCTGGAATGACCTGGCTGATCAGACTTTGCGGCTGACGTGCGATCAGGTAATAGCGCCCTTCAGCTAGACCGCGCTGCGCCTGGCTGTCTTCGCTGGTAGGCCATGCGGGATCGCTGCGGCCAAAATCCTCGCTCAGCAGCATGTTCAAGGCCGGCGTTGGCGTCACCCCCCGTGTTTCCAGGCCGCGCAGCGCCGCGTCAACGCCGCCAAGCAGAATCAGCAGTGAACACAGGCAGACCAGAAGGCCGGCCAGGGCCAGGCCCGCGCCCACCAATCCCCGCGACAGGGTGCGCCGCGGCGGCCGATCAGCCGCATACAGGGCGAACGGCGCATCAGCCGCCGCCGCCCAGGGGGTCCGGGGCTGCGCGGCGCCCGTCAGATCGCTTGCCGAATGTCCCACGCGGAAGGCCGCGTAGGCGTCGCCGCGACCCGCGCCCTGCATCTGCGCATTGCGCCCCAGGTCCTTGGCCCCGGCCAGCAGATGCGCTTTGACCTCGGCGGGGGTTAGATTGGGGTCTGCTTCGAGGAGCAGGGCCGCGACGCCGCTGGCATGCGCGGTCGCCATACTGCTGCCAGATGCCTCCGTGTATGACTCGCCCTGACTGGCGCCCATGGTCGTCCCCCGCGCGCGGGCCGAGGTGATGAGCGTGCCGGGGAAGAGGATGTCAGGCTTGATGCGTCCGTCCGCCGTTGGCCCGCGCGCGGAAAACTCGGCTACGCCATCCGCGTCCGTGCTGGCGCCCACGGTAATGACCTGACGTGCACAGCCGGGGGCGCCGACGGTGTGCGGCGTCGGGCCGGCATTGCCCGCCGCCACGCACACAACCACCCCTTGCTGTACGGCTGCATCACAGAAGAGCGACAGCGCGTCGCTGCCATCGCCGAAATGCTCGCTGCTGAGCGATAGGTTGACGACGCGTGCTCCCTGCATCACCGCCCAATCTAGGCCAGCCATCACATCGCTTGACCAACCGGCGCCGCGGTCGTCCATGACTTTGGCCACGAGGAGCGCCGCGCCGGGCGCAACGCCGACAAAACGGCCTGCACTGGCCTGACCGTTTCCGGCGACAATGCCCGCCACATGGGTTCCGTGTCCCAGGCGGTCAAGCAGATTATCGCCCACAAAGACGGCCGAGCCAACCACCCGCCCGCGCAGATCGGGATGCGATACATCAAGCCCGGTGTCGAGCAGCGCCACGCGCACGCCGCGTCCCGCTGCGCCCATACTCCACAACCGCGGCGCCTGAATCAGCGGCGCAGAAAAATCGAGGCAGACCTGAACCGGCAGGTCATACCAGATCTGTTCAATGGCTGGATCGTCGAGAAGGGAGTAGATTTGACCTGGTGTGGTCAAGAGCGCGGCCATCGGTAGAAGCCGATACTGATAGCGAACTGCGGCGACAGTCCCGCCAGCGCTGAACGAGGGCTGCAGGCCACGACTCGTGTCCAGGCGCACAATCACTGGTATGGTCTGGTCGGGTTCGGCCTGCTCGATCTGCGCTTGCAGCAATGGGTCTAATTTCTGCCGGTTCATCCCTGTCCTTGCGGGTTCGATTTGTGCTGGCTGGTTGCCAGAATCACAGCCGCGATTATACCATTGCGCCCCCACATCTCCAACTGCCCAACTTTGGTGCGACTTAGGGCTTGTGGTATAATCGCTATGGCGCGGCAGACGCCAGCGCGCTCCGCAGGCTATGCTGGAGCTTGCACATGTCCAACCGCTTTCGAGGAGGGCCGCATGATCGAGGTCACCATTGATAGTGTCCGGGTCAGTCTGATGTCACAGCATCGCGTCGTGGTGTTGAAGGAAGTTGACGGCGAGCGTTACCTGCCGATTTGGATTGGCCCTTTTGAAGCGGATGCCATTACGATCCAATTGCAGGGCGTGGAAGTGGCCCGGCCGATGACCCACGATCTGCTGATGCGCATCATTACCACACTGGAAGCCCAGGTGCTGCGCGTGGTCATCAATGATCTGCAAAGCGAGACATTTTATGCCGCGATTGTGGTGGATGCGGCGGGTGAGTTGGTGGACATTGATGCGCGCCCCAGCGACGCCATTGCCCTGGCTGTACGCGCCCGCGTGCCCATTTTCATCGCGGAAACGGTGATGGACCGGGCCGCGATCCTGGCGGAGACCGATGTGCAGACGCCGCAGGCCGAAGACGCGGGATATGCCAAGGGTAAGGGCGAAAAAGAGGAAGAAGGCGGCCTGGACATCTTCCGCGAGTTCGTGGAAGGCCTTGACATAGACGGCTTTGGCGATTGAAACTTTCTCTCAACGTCAGATTGTGAGCAAACGCAGCAGCGGCGAGGCCATGGCCTCGCCGCTGCTGTCCTAAGGCCCTTCGCAGATAAGTCTGCTTTTAACGGATTTTGATGACGGCATGACCACACCGGACAAATTGATTCCATCCAGCCGCGAAGCGGAAGAAGCGGTCCTCGGATCGCTGCTGATTGACACTGACGCTGTCATCAAAGTAGCGTCATTTCTGCGCGCGGATGATTTCTACAGCGAGAAAAATGGCTGGATCTACCAGACGATTCTAGATCTGCACGAACGGCGTCAGCCGGCCGATTTTGTCACCGTCTGCGAGGAACTGGCAAGCCGCAATCAGCTGCAAGAGGTGGGCGGCGACGCGTACGTCACCGACCTGATCAACGCCGTGCCGACGGCCATTCACATCGAACACTACGCGCACATTGTCGAGCGCAAAGCGGTGCTGCGCCGCTTGATCACGGCCGCCGGACAGATTGCTCAGATGGCCTACGACGAGTCGCGCGATGTGGATGAGGTGGTGGACGAGGCTGAGCAGATCGTCTTCAACGTCTCCGAGCGCCGCATCCGCCGCGACCTGGTGCCAGTGCAGCAAATCATGGGCGATGTGGTGGATCGGATTGACTACCTGGCCCGTCACCGCGGTGAGGTTCTGGGCGTGCCCACCGGCTTCAAGCTGCTCGACAAGATCCTCGGCGGCATGCAGAAATCAGATCTCATCGTCCTGGCGGCCCGCCCCAGCGCCGGCAAGACCAGTCTGGCTCTCAACATGGCGTCTAACGCGGCCAAGCGCTATGGTCAGCGCGTGGCCTTTTTCAGCCTGGAAATGTCGGCCGAGCAGTTAGTGCAGCGTCTGCTGTCGTCCGAAACCGGCATTGATCAGCAGCGCCTGCGCTTGGGCGATGTGCACGACGACGAATGGCCCATTCTGATGGAAGCGGCCGGCGTGCTGGCCAACACCCATCTGTTCATTGACGACACCCCGGCGGTCAGCGCGCTGGAAATGCGGACCAAGGCTCGACGCCTGCACGCGGAGCACGGCCTGGACGTGATCATTGTGGACTATCTACAGCTCATGCGGGGGCAGTCCACGCGCAACGAGAACCGGGTGCAAGAAATCTCCTACATCACGCGCTCGCTCAAGGAATTGGCGCGCGAGATGAAAGTGCCGGTGCTGGCCCTTTCCCAACTGTCACGCGCGGTGGAACAGCGCGCGGACAAGAGACCGATCTTGAGCGATCTGCGCGAGAGCGGCTCCATCGAGCAGGACGCCGACATCGTGCTTTTTGTGCACCGCGAAGATATGTACGACGAGAACACGGAGCGCAAGAACATCGCCGACATCATGGTGGCAAAACACCGCAATGGGCCGGTAGGCACCGTCTCGCTGTACTTCCACAAAGAATTGACGCAGTTCCGCGACCTGGAAATGGTGCGCGAGCCGCTCGAACCCGAGGCTTGATCGGTCAGCCATGAAAGGATTTCCTGGATTTCCAGCCGGCGAGCTGCCCCTGGTGGCGCTGCCGCAGTTTGCCTTCACAGACCTGCTGCCGACGATTGACCACCTGGGCGAGATGAAGGTCACGCTCTTCTGCCTTTGGCGCATCAGTGAAAAGCCAGGCTCGGTTCGTTTCGTGACCCAAGATGAGCTGTTGACCGATGCGCGCCTGCGCAGTGGGTTGCCTGACCGCGCCGCGGTGCAAGAAGGCCTGGAGCGCGCAGTGGCCCGCGGCAGCCTGCTGCACCTGGTGGTCGAACGCTTTGGCGAGCGTGAGGATTGGTACTTCATCAATGACGAGATGGGGCGGACGCTGCAGGAGCGCGTGCGCAGCGGCGTGATGCCTGAGTTCGATGATCCGTTGCTCGAAAATCGCGCCCTGCGCGCCGAACGCCCAAACATCTTCGTATTGTACGAGCAGAACATCGGCCTCCTGCAGCCCCTGCTGGCCGACGAGCTGCGCCATGCGGAGCGTGATTATCCCCTGGAGTGGCTAGAGGCTGCATTCCGCGAGGCGGTTGTGCGCAACAAGCGCACCTGGCGCTACGTGCAGGCGATCCTGCAGCGCTGGGCGCTCGAAGGTCGCGAGGCGCCCATGCCGGAGCGCAAGCCAGGCGGCAAGCCGAAGGGCGCCAAAACCGCCGCGGCCAAGGCCCCCAGAAAAACAAAGAAGCTGGAAAAACGGTCCGATCCGTTCGATTACTGATGACACCCTGGCTGATCAATCTGCGGTTTTTCGACGGGGAGCCGCCAAGCGGCTCAGTTTCGCAACGACAGTGCAACGAGGTGACGTGTGAAAAGCCTGGCTGAGGTTCTCGCGCGCGTCGCGCAGGATCACCCGACGGCTGCCAAGTCGGGCAACGGTAGTTCCACCCGTGGCGAGGTGTGCCCCATCTGCCACGGAACCGGGTTCATTCAGCGCGATCTACCCATCGGCGATCCCGATTTTGGCAAGGCCGCGCCTTGCGTGTGCACCCTGCGCACCTTGGCGTGGGAGCGCGCGAGCCAGCTGCGCCAGGTCAGCAACTTAGGTCAACTAGAGCGCCTGACGTTCGAACGTTTCTTGCCCGATGGGCTGGGCCTGCCCGATGACAAACGCCGCTCCTTGCGCAGCGCCTACGACTTTGCGCGCAAATTTGCTGATGCGCCGGTTGGCTGGCTGGTGCTGCAAGGCGGCTGCGGCACAGGCAAGACTCACCTGGCTGCTGCCATTGCCAACGTCCGCCTGGCGCGCGGTGAATCGGTGATGTTCGTCGTCGCGCCCGATCTCCTGGACTATCTGCGCGCAGCGTTTACGCCGCAGTCGGATACGACATTCGATCAGCGCTTCGAGCAGGTGCGCAGTACACCTTTGCTGATCCTGGATGACCTGGGCGCGCACAGCACCACCCCCTGGGCGCAGGAAAAACTTTACCAGATCGTCAACTATCGCTACAATGCCCATCTGCCCACGGTCATCACCACCAATTTTCGCCTCGAAGATTTGGACGAACGTGTGCGCTCTCGCCTGGTGGACCCGGAGATTAGCGCTGTCTTTCACATCGTCGCGCCCGATTTTCGCCAACCGGGCAAGACCTATGATTCGCTGGAACTGAACAGCCTGGCGCTGCATGAAGATCAGCGTTTCGATAACTTCGACCTGCGCGGGCATGAGTTGAACGGCGAAGAGCGCGCCAGCCTGCGTGAGGCGCTGACCGCCGCGCAGCAGTTTGCACAGGAGCAGGATGGCTGGCTGATTTTCAGCGGCAGCTACCATTGCGGCAAGACTCACCTGGCCGCGGCGATTGCGCGCGAGCGCCACAGTCACTATGGCGGCGCGCCCATGTTCGTGTTCGTGCCCGATCTGCTCGATTTCTTGCGCGCAGCCTTCAATCCCGCCAGCACTGTCTCGCTCGATGAGCGCTTCGAGCAGGTCAAGAAGGCGGAACTGCTGGTGCTCGACGATTTGGGCGCGCAAAGCGCCACGACCTGGGCGTCGGAAAAACTGTTCCAACTGATCAATTATCGCTACGTGGCGCGACTGCCCACCGTGTTCACGATCGCGCTTGATAATTTGCCTTTGGAAACTCGTTTTCACGCACGCGTGTTTGACCCCGGACGCAGCCGTGAGATCAAGATCACGGCGCCTGCGTATCGCCCGGCCCTACGTACACCAGCGGCCGCGCCGCGGTCGTCGCGCACGCGGCGCTGAGGCTGGCGGCGGCCGCGTGCACGCCAATGGAACCACGGCGCATAGGCGAGCGTTTCTACTCTGCTCGTAAATGCTAATCTCCGGCGCAGACCGATCCGCGCCCCACGCGCGCAGCCCGCCATACGTCGGAGGCTCGTTAGGACAGATTGTCTATGCTTGGGGATTTCCAAGCACAATGGTAGAATCTGCCCATGACACATCTGCAAATCATGAATGAGGTAATCTGGATGAACCGTCTCTCGAGAATTGCCTGGCTGTCCCTGCTCGCCATCCTCGTGCTCAGCGGCTGCGGGGCCGCGCCCACCCCTGCGCTGATCCCCACACGCACCCCCCAACCGACCTTCACCCCAACACCGGATTGGACGCCCACGCCGGCCCTGGCCCCAACCAAAACGCCCACGCCGGAGCCGACTGCGACGCCAACCCCAGCCGAGCCGCCCACGGCCGTGCCGACCAACACCTCTGAGGCCAAACCCGCTGCGGTCGTCACTTCGCCTTCGGCGAATGTGCGCACAGGGCCAACGACCGCCTATCCCCTGGTCGGTCGCGTCAATCGCGGGGATCGCCTTGAGATTACCGGCAAAAATGCCAATGGCTCCTGGTGGCAGGTCTGCTGTGTGGCTGGCAAGCAAGGCTGGATCATCAATGACCTGGTGCGCGCCGAGGGCAACCTGAGCAGCGTGCCCGTGGTCACTGGTGTTGCGCCGCCGCCGGTTCCACCCACGCGCCCGCCCCAGCCCACGGCCACGCCAGTGCCGCCGGCGCAGCCCACGGCGCCGCCTGCCTATGCCTATCGGGTGGGCAACACGCGCTGCTTCCCGAACTCGGGCATTACGTACATCGAGGGCAAGGTGTTGGATCGGAGCGGCGCGGGCAAGAACGGCGTGACCGTGGTCTTCTCCTACGCGCCCGATGGGCCTCCCGTGGCGTCCTATGTGACCGGGACTGATCCAGGCAAGGTAGGCGGCTACACGCACATTATTCAGTTCGATGGCCCGCGCGAAGGCACCTGGTCTGTGTGGACGGTAGATGGCGGCCGGCGCAGTTCGGCCATTGCCACGGTCAAGACCGATGGCGTTGCCGGGGATGGTAAATGCCAGCAGGCGAACGTGGACTTCGTCCAAAACTGACAATTCCTGCGAACGATCGCAGAGCGCCGGCCAGCCGATTCTTGTCCGGCTGGTGGGCGCTCTGCGCAGTTCTGGCCCTGCTGGCCCTGCTGCTGGCGGGGCTTTTTGTGTGGCGCCAGCCGGCGCGCGCCTGGCTTTTCAACCTCAGCGGCGAGAGAGACCTGTTTCCCCAGCTCAAGGCGCTCAGCGATCTGAGCGCAGATTTGATGCGCCCGCGGGTGCAGACAGCCGATCTGACGCCGGTGCAGTATGCCGGCGTCAATCCGTTTGGGGTGAATGTCTTCCTGGAACAGGAAGTGGAACCGGCCAAGCGCGAGCTGGCGGTCAAGATGGCGGCTGAAGCCGGTTTTCATTGGCTGCGCCAGGAATTTCCCTGGGAAGACATCGAGATCAGCGCCAAAGGCGATTTCTGGGATCACAAATTCAACCAATCAGCCTGGAACAAATACGATGCCATCGTCACGCTGGCTGAGAAATACCATCTTGAGCTGATCGTGCGCCTCAGCAACCCGCCCGCGTGGACGCGTGGCGAGGGCAACGCGGCCGGCGCCTATGCCCCGCCAGATAATTACGAAGATTATGGCGATTTTGTGGCGACCGTGGTCAGTCGCTACCAGGGGCGCGTGCGCTTTTACCAGCTCTGGAACGAGCCGAATATCTACCCCGAATGGGGCGAGCGGCCGGTCAACCCGGAAGAGTACGCCAGTTTGCTCAAAGTCGGCGCTACAGCCGCCCGCGCCGCGGACCCCAACGTCGTCATCATCCTGGGCGCGCTGGCCTCCACGATCGAACTGACTCCAACCCCGCCCTACGGCCTCAACGACCTGGTGTATCTCCAACGCTTGTACGACGCCGGCGCCGCGCCTTACTTTGACATCCTGGCGATGCAGGGCTACGGTCTTTGGTCTGGCCCCACCGATCGCCGCATGCACCCGCGCGTAATGAACTTTGGCCGGCCGCGCTTTGTGCGTGACCTGATGGTGCGCAACGGTGACGCGGCCAAGCCCATTTGGATCAGCGAGATGAACTGGAACGCGGTGCCGGACGACATCTCAGACAAGCGCTTTGGCCAGGTCAGCGAGGCAGAACAGGCGCAGAACCTCGTCGCGGCCTATCAGCGCATTCAGGCCGAATGGCCCTGGCTGGGCGTTGCGAATGTGTGGTATCTCAAGCGCGCGAGCGACCAATGGGAACAGGAGCGCAAACCAGAGGCTTACTTTCGCCTGCTGGCGCCCGATTTTCGGCCGCTGCCGGCCTATCAGGCGCTGGCCGCGTACACCGCCCAACCGCCGCTGCTTGGCATTGGCTTTCACCAGGAGGATCATTGGGCGCTGACCTACGAGGGAAACTGGCAGAGCATGAGCGATGAGCGAGCCGTGCTGGGCCACTATCGTCGCAGCGTAGATGCCGACGCCAGCCTGCGCTTCGACGTGCATGGCGGCGCGGTGACGCTGGTCATGCCGCCGGGTCAGACCAGCCAGCCGCAGGCCAGCGTAGACGGTCAGCCGCTCGCCCTGGCCGCAGATGCCGCCAACCCTACGCGGCTTTCCTTCCGCTTGACGCCTGGAAACCACCAGGTGCTGCTGCGCGGCGCTTTTGCCGTGGATGGCTTCATCATCGAATAGACGGGACTCCACTTCATGACCGTGCTCTCCTCTGCCGCCTTTTCCTTGCGTCGCTTCGACCGCTGGCTTGCGCCCTGGTTGCCCTGGCTTATTGTGGCTCTGGCCGTTGGTTTGCGCTTCTGGCGTCTGGACGGACAAAGCCTGTGGGCGGACGAGGGGAACAGCGCGGCGCTGGCCTTGCGCAGTTGGGCCGATATCAGTCAGGCCGCCGCGGCTGACATTCATCCGCCGCTCTACTACTGGCTGCTCAGCCTGTGGGTCAAGATCTTTGGCCTGTCGGAAGTTGGTTTGCGCAGCCTCTCTGCGGTCGTCGCCGCAGCCACCGTCGGATTGACGTTCGACCTGGGGCGGCGCCTGTTCGGCCGCGTGGCCGGACTGCTAGCCGCGTTCCTGCTTGCGGTGGCACCGCTGTCCATCGCCTATGCACAGGAAGCTCGCATGTATGCGCTGCTGACCTTCTGGGCCACGGCGCTGGCGGCCAGCTTCGTCATCTTCTTGCAGCAGGAAATGGTTGAGGTATCGCCAGGTCGCCGCGACCCGCCTTTGATCGGCACGACGCCCGGCTTTGTGTTCGCGGTCACCGCCATCCTGGGCCTTTACACGCACTACCTCTTTCCCATCGTGTTGCTTGTGATCAATCTGGTCTACATCGCGTGGCTGATCACCACCTGGGCAAGCCCGTTTCGCCGGTTGCGCGTGGTGCGTTGGCTCTTCCTGCACCTGGTGATCGTGTTTGGCTTTTGGGCGTGGGCGGGCATCGCCATCGAGCGTGTGCGCGCCTGGCCGGCGCCCGCCGCCGCGCAGCAGGGCATCGGCGCGATTCTCGACGCCCTGCGTTGGCTCGCCTTCGGTCCCAGCGCCGCCGCCGTACCTCCCCTTTGGTTTTGGCCGGTACTGGCCGCGCTGCTGCTCGGCATACTGCCCGTCGCGATGAACCCCAAGTCCCGCACGACGCCCGCGCCTGCGCAGGCGCCGCCTGGGTCGGGATCGAAAGGCCGCGCCGCATCGCAGCGGCGGGCGGCCGCCGCACCGACGCGTCCCCCGCCGCCTGCGCCAGCCGCCGCGCCTGGCGCGTGGACGGCCTGGGCCTTGCCTGTTGCCTGGCTGCTTGCGCCTCTCATCCTGATGCTGGCGTTCGGCCTCTTCAAGGATGCCTATCTCAAGTTCTTGCTGATCGCCAGCCCGGCCTGGGTCCTCTTGCTGGCCCGCGGCCTGCTGCTGCCGCTTGCGGCTCTGCGCGCGACGCCGGCAGGAACTGCCGCTCCGAGGCGGCCAGTGTGGCTGGCGTTGACCTGGCTCACCATTGGCCTGGTTGGCATTACGGTGGGATCAGCGCTGGCGCTGAATGCGTATTACACAGACCCTCGTTTTGCACGTGATGATTACCGCGGCATGGTGCGCACCATCAACGCTGTGGCGACGCGGCAAGACGCCATTTTGCTCGATGCGCCGGGACAGCATGATGTTTTTTCCTACTACTACCAGGGCAGCCTGCCGGTATTGGCGCTGCCGGCGCAGCGTCCGCCCGCGGCCGCCGAGACCACCGCCGCGCTGGCCCAGGGCCTGGCCGGCAAGCGGCGCGTTTATGCACTCTTTTGGGCCACCGACGAAAGCGACCCGCAGCGCCTCGTTGAAACCTGGCTCGATCAAAACGCGTACAAGGTGCAAGACGCCTGGCAGGGAAACGTGCGTTTCGTCACCTACAGCCTGCCCCAGGCCCAGACGCCTCTGCAGCCGCTGGCCGTCTCCTTCGTCCCGCTGGCTGATCTGACCGGCCTGGCGCAAAGCGCAGGCGCAGTGGCCTCTGGCGATGTGCTGGAAATCACGCTGCGCTGGCAGGTCACGACGGCGACGCCGCTGCGCTACAAGGTATTCCTGCAGCTCCTGGATGACCAGAACCAGGTTTGGGCGCAGCGCGACGCCGAGCCGGTGGGCGAGAGCCGCCCGACCTCCTCCTGGCAGGTCGGCGAGACGATCACTGATCGCCACGGCCTGCTGATTCCACCCGGCACGCCGCCCGGCCGTTATCGCCTGATCGCCGGCTTGTACGATGCCGCCAGCGGCGCCCGTTTGCGTACGCCAGTGGCCGACTTTGTGGATCTGGGCGCGCTGGAGGTGACTCGCCCGGCTGAGCTCCTGCCCCGCGCAGCCTTCACCATGAATATCGTCGCCAATCAGTCGTTTGGCGAGGTCAGCCTCCTCGGCTTCAACCGCTATCCGCGCGGTTTCAGTCACGCGCCGGAAACTCCCTTGCATGCGGGCGATCTTCTGCACCTTGATCTTTTCTGGCAGGCTGACAAGGCGCCCACACAAGACTGGTGGGTCACGGTCAGCCTGGGCGACCTGCCGGCCGGGCGCCGCGTGGAAGGGCAGGCGCCGTTGGCCAGCCTCTCCTACACCGCCCCACAGTGGCAGGTCGGCGAGATCGTGCGCAGCCAGCTCGACCTGGCTCTGCCGGCGGACCTGGCGCGCGGGTCGTACACCTTAAGGATGATAGTCGGCCTGCGCAACGCAACCTCCGCGGCGCCCGTACCTTTGGGCAAGATCACCATCAACTGAGAGCCGAACCGAAGCTGGTGCATTGGGCTTGTTTTGGTGAAACAAAGGGCGTTCTATTGCACTTCGCATAATACGGATCGGTAACGACGACAGCAGCGTAGTGAGCAGTTTCATTCAATTGGTGCACTTCGACGCTTGGCCGATGACCACAAGGGTCTGCCGGAGTCGCTCGTATGGCTCAGCTAGAGGCCTTTGCCATATTGATGTTACATCGGTTTCAGTTTACAGTGCAAAGCGCGCAATGCGCTTAGCCTGAATTTCGCACGTTAAAATTCGAATAGAGGGCGGAGCGCTCTTTGTGATAGAGTATGGTTGACAACCGACTCTGAACAGGAGCGCTCCTGATGTACTCTACCACAAACGGTCGTTGGCTGCATGCTTTCGTTTGGTGTTTCTGGTTTGTGGTCTTGCTGACCATGGCTTGGCCGGGCGGACTGCCTGCGGGCGCCGCTGGTCCTGCGGCGGCTGCATCCACGCAGAGCAGCGTGGCATTACTGGTCGTGCCATCTCCAGCACCCGAAGCCAGGTTTCCCTGGCAGGCCTGCGGCCGCTGGCGCAAGTGGGCCGTGGCCCATTACCATGCCGGACGGCGAGCCTACCGGCGGGCGGTCTGGGCGGCGCGCGGCGCCAAGCTCCTGCTCAGTGGCGCCCTGAGCATGGCGGCGGTCGTGGACTGGCTGACGCGATCTCAACTACGCTGCCAGTTAGGCGCCCTCCCCGTCCTCTACCGGCTGTTGGAAATTCTGGACGTGCGTCAGACGATCAACCGCCACTGTCCCAGCGTCGCCCAGGTTGATCATGGCGCAGTGATCGTCGTGTTGGTGCTCAACCGGCTCATGGCGCCACGGCCGCTCTACAAGGTGGCGGACTGGTTAGGGCAGACTGTGCTGGTGACGGTGCTGGGCATCCCCGCCGCCAAGTTCAACGATGATCGGCTGGGTCGCACCCTGGATGCCATTGCCGTCCACCAGCGCGACATCTGGCTGGACATTGTCCACCAGGCGCTGCGGCGCTTTGAGATTGACTTGCGGTTCCTGTTCTATGATCTGACCGCCCTAGTGGCCCACGGCGCCTATTCAGACAGCCAGTTGGTGGACTACGGCTTTGCCCACAACACGCCTTCTGGCAAGCAAAAGGTCAAGTTGGGTGTCACAGCCGCCGCCGATGGTGCGGTGCCGACCGAGTATGCCGCCCTGTCCGGTCGCACCGCCGACATGACCACCGTGCAAGACAACATGGCGCGGCTGTGCCGTTTGCTGGAGCGTCAGGGGCAGTCACTGTCGGAGGTGCTGTTGATCGGCGACCGGGCCAATCTGAACGATGAGTTGGCCGTCGCTTACACCGACAAGCGCCTCAAGTACCTGGCGGGCCTGCAACCCCGTAAGCAGGCGCACTGTGAACTTCTACTCGCCGTGCCGGAATGTCAGTTCTACGCCCACCCGTTGCTTGAGCCGGCGGGACGGGAGCCAGGCTACTTCGGCATGCCCACCGTGATCACCTTCCAGCACGCCGGCCGCTGCGTGCAGCACCGTGCGCTGGTGGTGTTGTCGGGGCCTATGCGGCGGGCCGTCCGTGTCGGCCGCGCCCGGCAACTGCATGACCTGCGCCAGGCTCTGTGCGCGGTGCAGGCCAAGATCGGCCAGAAGCGCTGTCGTTCAGTCAAAGACGTCCAAGCGCGGGCGGCCACCTGTCTGCGCCGCTCACCGGTCGGCCATTTGATGTGCGTCACCGTCGAGCAGACTGAGGCGGGCCAGGTCACCTTGCGCTGGGCCATGGATGGCTTGGCGTTGTTCAAGGCCATGCAGCACGATGGCCGCTACCTGCTGGTGACCAACGACTGGAACCTGGCGCCGCGCCGGATGCTGGAACTGTATCGCAGCAAGGATGCCTTGCAAAAGCGCTTTGAGGTCGCCAAACAGGACTTGCGCATCAGGCCGCTCTACGTGCATAGCGACGAACGCATCCGGGCGCTGCTGCTGGTCAACATGCTGGCCCTGCTGGCCTACAGCCTGTTGGAACGCCAGGTGCAACAGGCGGGGTTGCACGTCACCACGCGGCGCATCGTCGAACAGTTGGAAGGAGCGACGGTCATCGAAACGCACTGCCACGACGGCAGCGTCCTACGCCGCCTGACCCCGCTCACTGCGCAACAGGATGCGCTCTTTACCATCCTGGCCGCACTCCTGGCGCATATCTCGCTCACCGACCTCGTGCCAACCTTGCCGGCGTTGCCTGAGCCAACCGCCGTACTGTTACTATTACCACCGGAGGCCGCCATGGCTTGAACGCTTACCGCACCGCCCGGCGCCGCCCTGGGACAGGCCAACCTTGCCCAGGTGGCAGCGACTTGCCCTTGCGCCAGTCTGCACCGTTGTGCAGGCTGCTCAAAACCCCAGTTGAACCGTTCCGCACCGTTGTCTCCGTGCCACCGAAGGCTGAAACACCCCTCTATTCGTTTGTCAAAGTGCGAAATTTAGGCTTATGTTTTTGGCAAATGAAACCTGGGCCACTTGGCAATGAAAAACAGGGCCAGCAAGGTCACCCCGTTTTCAGCTTGGCAATCAAAATCAGGGCCGTTTGGCAATGAAAATCAAGGCCATTTGGCAATGTAAAACAGGGCCACCCGTGATTTTGGAAACCCAAAAAGCGGGGAGGGTGGGATGACAACAGGCGTAGGGCTGGCCCTGCTTCCTTCGTCCGTCGCCATCGCAGCTTCAGGATTAGCGCCGTTCCTGGCTACCCCGTCAATGGCCGGTTTGGGAATCCGGCCTGCTGTTGGCCGGATTCCCAAACCGGTTCATCTCGACCATTGACGGGGTGGCGGACGGTGCTAGACTGGGGGCTAGATGGCGACGGCGAGCAGGAGGCAGCCCTGCTTTCTGAGTCCTGAGCCAGAGCGACAAGGGGGTGAAAAGTGAATGAAGTTGTTGTGTCAAACCTCCTGATGGATCTGTATGGCGAGAGAATCATGGTTGGGACGGTGATACAGAGCTGGTGACATGCTGCATGCGCTGACGAAAGCGATATGACTCACCAAGAAATTCCAGGATGTGGGCCCGATGGGTGAGCCGATCGAGGAGTGCGCTGGTCAGTCGTTCATTGCCGAAGACCTGTGTCCAGTCGGCAAAGTGCAGGTTGGTGGTGACAATGAGCGCCACTTTTTCATGCAAGGCGGAACAGAATTGGAAAATCAACTGGGCGCCGATGTCAGAAAAGGGAATGAAGCCTAACTCGTCCAGGACGATCAGGTGGCATTTCTTGGCTGCGGTTAGGAACTTGGCCAAGCGATGCTGATCCTGAGCTTCAATCAGTTCATTAACCAGGCCGGCGGCGTTGTAGAAGCGAACCTTGTATCCCTGGCGACATGCGGTGAGCGCAAGTGCCGAGGCAACGTGTGTCTTCCCTAAGCCCGGATTGCCCACGAGCAGAATGGGTTCGGCCTGGCGGATGTAGTGTCCCTGAGCTAAGGCGAGCACCTGCTGCTTGTTCAGTTGGGGGACGCAACTGAAATCGAAATCGGCCAGTTCTTTCAGCACAGGAAAGCGTGCTTCCTTGATGCGCATGATTTCACGTTTACGTTCGCGTTCGTTCACTTCCTGTTCGGCCAGGGCGAGGAGGAAGCGATCGTAACTGAGGTTGTTACGGGCGCCATCCTCAGCAAATGGGCGATAATTGCGCACGAAGGTGGGGAGATGCAACTGTTTGAGGTAGCTTTCCAAAAGCAAGAGCGATTCCATCACTTCCCTCCGGACAGCAACTGGTTGTAATGTTGCAAGTTCACGGGTTGGGTGCCGATCTCCCGTAAGCCGGACTGCTCGGTCAATTCGAGCGTGGGGGGTGGCGTATCTGGATGCAGTATCTGGTGCAGGCATAACTTCACTCCCTCGACATGGACACAGTTGTGGAGCAAGGCCTGGCTTACCGCCTGTTCGATCAGGTCGGCCGGATGATCCCGATGCAGTTGCAGGATCTGAACAAATTCGCGTATCCCGCGACCCTCGGGCCACTGCTGTTGCATCTTGTTCAACAGTTGCTCGTACGCCGCCGGCCATGTCGCCCGCCACTGGCGTAAGGGTTTGGCGTGCTCGAAGGCGCCGGGACGTTGCACCAGCAGGGGCAGATAGTGCAGGGGGTCGAAAATGTCCTGCTCGCGTGCGTAAGAGCGGGCATGGTTGGCGATCACTTTGTCGTGATGCATGATCTCGATCCGAAATGGATACGCTCTGACCACCAGTTTGCGCTGTGCCTGGTCCACGGGCACCGAGTAGCGATTGGTTTCGAAGATCACCTGGCTGTACGGGGTCAGTGTCACCGGCGCCGTCACACAGCACGCATAGTCTCGCACGGGCAGTGGGCGCAGATGGGTTCGCTCCTGCTCCCATGCCTCGCCGATCGTGGTTGGCTCGCCTTTCACCTGGCGCAGGTCGTTGGTGCGGCACTTGTCCAGCAAATAGGCGTTCAGTTCGCTGAACGAGGCCACGTGGGGGATGGGAACCAGAAAGTTGCGCCGACTAAACCCGACGTTATGTTCGACACCTCCCTTTTCGTGGCCCTGCGCAGGGGTGCAGAAGTGACTCTCGAAGAGATAATGGCTGCGAAACGCCACAAACGTACGCTGCTCGATGCGACGATGCCCTTGCAGAATCTCAAACACGGCCGTTTTGAGATTGTCGTAGCTGACTCGGTGCGGTACGCCGCCAAAGAATCGGAAAGCCTGCACATGACCGTCCAAGAAACTCTCTTGCTTTTGCGTCGGATAAGCGCACACGAACAGCCGGTGGGAAAAGTTGAGCCACATCAGGAACAACTGTACGACCATCCGTACGCCAGCCATGATGACCGTCGCATCTCCCCAGTCCACTTGAGCTTCGCGACCCGGATCGAACGCCAGCGGCAGGTAAACCGCCGGCTTCCGCTGTGCCTCACGGCATTGCGCTACGTAGTGACGCACGCCCGAATCGCTCCCCCGGTAGCCTTGCTCGTGGACCATTTCATAAATCTTCTGCCCCGTGTACCGCTGCTTACGCGGCAGTCCTTCATTCTCGGCCAGAAGTTCGTCAATCTTTGCCTTGTAAGGCCCCAGCACCGGATCCGCTCGTTGAACTGCCCGCTGGTACGGCTCCGGCTCGGCCAGGTCCAGCGCTTTCGCAATCGTGTCGCGCCCGTGTTTCAGTTCGCGAGCAATCTCACGAATGCTCTTGTGTTGATTGAAATAGGCATCCCGAATCTGGGCATAATCTTCCACCGTCTTCATCCTTCCCTCCGCTACCATGGTCTCGTCGGCTTTTCGCCTCCCCCTTATGATAGCGGAATTTCTCTGGTGGCCCAGATTTCGACTGCCATTTCTCAGCCAGGTGGCCTTACTTTATATTACCAAAAACAGAACTGTTTGTCCGCGAAACGTCGTTCCATCAGGCTCACACCACCAAACGCCTGACGCAGCACCTGATGGGCTGGGAAAAACTGAGCCAGCAAGCCAACGAGGCCATGGAAGCTCATGACCGATATCACACCTTGGCGCGGGTCGTGGATGGCCTGTTTGGCATGATCGATCTGGCAACCGGTGCGCTTCTCGATGGCCCCACGGTGTTGGAACGCATGAAGGTGTTGGGCAAGCAAATTCACGACCTGGGAGGCCGAGCTTGCTCCACCTTGGGGACGACATTAGAGGCGCAGGCCCCTTACTTGTTCGCCTACCTCCCCCGCTTGCGCAGCGCCTTGGCCCCCATCCAGGCGCACTGGGGACAAGAAGCCGTCGCTGGCCTCTGTCGCATCTGGCAGGTCGAAGAACAATGTCGCCGCCGCCAACTCTGCAGCGCCGACCGTCAACAACTCAATGCCATTTGGCAGACTGCCTTTGAGGCCACCGCACGCCTCTTGGGCGATGACCTGTTTGAGGCATGGGAGGATGTGCAGGCTCTTCTCGGCCTCAATTGGCGTGGTAGCAATGCCGCCGAATGCGTCAATAGCCTGCTGCGACCGCATTTCAACGCACAAAGGTCTACCAGCCAGAACGCCTTGGATTTGCGACGCTTTCTGCACAATACCCGTACCTTCGCACGCGGTAAGCGTGCCGGGCACTCCCCCGCTCAACTCGTCGGCATCGAGCTGCCGTCAGACCCCCTGACTCTGCTCGGCCTGCCTCAATGTCGGCTAATGTAAATCTAACCGCGTCGGCTTCTGAACCATGCCACAACGCGCTAGCAAATTTGAGAGCCGTCATTCAAAGCCGGTTAGAGTTCATCCCTACAGCTCAGAGGCATGTTCCTCGAGCACCCGCACGATGCTACTGGAGCCTCGCGAAACAGGGTAGATTGGGTTGCGGCGTAGGTGCGGCCCGATACCGTATGTGATTGCGTGAGTAATGCATGTGGATACGACCACCGCGATATCCACATGGTCTGCCAGGGCCACCACCTGGGGATTCATGTCTGTCTCATGGCATAGCCGGATGTCAAGAGATGGGTTGCGACCCAGCAGTAGTTCTTTGGCGCGCTCGGCACTGCTCCGCTGTAAGGAGAACACGCCGATCCGATAGCCGACCGGCAGTCGCAGGAGGGCATCTCGCTCGCGCGGCCTTTCCACGGTGGCCAGTCGCCGGCGCAATGGTAGCAACAGATCGTCACCAGGTTGAAGCCATTCTCCGAACGCAAGCCAGGTTTCCTGGCTGGTCCGATCCCAAGAGACCGAAAGGGGAAGGTCAAGAAGGTGAGTCACCCAGGTGCGATACCAACTACTGAAGGCTCCGCCCGCCAGACCGTGCTCGACCAGCAACTCAAATGCCTCGAGCACGAAACCTTCGAGCGTCGGCTTCGGGGACGCTAGCCACTCCTGGAGGTCTTGGGCAATAGCACCCAGTCGCAAAGGTTTTGTCTGCAGAACTGCATCCGCCAGACGTAGAAGTTTTGCACAGTTTTGTGCCGTCGGGCTGACAGCGTAGATCAGATAGGTATACAGCGCATCATACAGCGCAGTGTAGTCTTCATCTGGACGAGGGAATCCCTTGTCGACCAATGCCTGGTTGACCAGAGAATCGAGTGCGCGGGACGCCGGCGTCCGTCTTAGAAGCACTTCGTGCTGGCTCATCAGGCTCTCAATGTCCCTGGTCAAGGTTCGCGCAACACCAGGATTCCAGTCCCGGTCATCGAGGTTGTTGCCGAGCTCCTCCCGCGCAATTTCGAGAGTGGGATCATTCGGATTGTCCACGAGGTGCTCGAACCAAGCATGCCAGGTTCGGATTTCAGGGACAGTACGGCGGAAAAAGCTAAGGATTCGCTCGAGGTAGTAATCTGCTGCAGGGTCGGCCGCCTCCAACTCGGCTTGCTCAAGGCGCGAGAGGGTTTCATAGGCTTCGAGCGCCATTGGGGCGGCATCGGCATGTCTGACGGCAATCCTGAGCCATGCTAACGCCCGATCAACCCTCGTCTCCTGCTCAGTGGCCGCTTGCGCTGCTGCATCGTAGTCGCCGCGGCGTAAGGCTAACCGGAGACGCTCTTCAGAGGAAAGTGGGGGCGCCGCCACGACCGGAAGTAGTGACAGCAGGGCTGCAAGGCACGCGCGAGTTGCCTCATCTGATGGTTTCAGCGCAAGCAGCGTCTCCAAAGCTGGTCGGTCCTCTGCAACGACCGCCTGGTATCCAAAGACGCGCACAACAGGCGAGTCAGTCATATCAAAACGGCCGTTGAGCAGTGTGCCAAGGCTGCCCCGTGTTTGTTTGAATCTCTCGATGGCGCCTCGCGTGTCCCCCTTTGTCTCAAGCGGCATCAGTACGCTGAAGTGAAATGCGGAAATCAGTGCACTGCGTACCCTGCGCGGCACACGCATGCCGGCCAGTAAGATATAGTCCGGGTCCTCCCATATCTCCCGCCAGTTCCTTTGCTCAGCCAATAACTGAATACGCAGGAACGCCAGATTTTCAGCGGTGACCAGGTGCAGTTGTCTGAGTTCGGCCAACGTAGCTCTTGCTCCTGGCCAGTCCATCGCTGCCAGGGCCGATTCGAAGCGTGTCAGCAACTCTGAGTAGGTCGGGGGACGGTCGATCCGAATCGCGGGCCGTGCACCCTCCAGATCTGCCCATCGCCCAATTTTGCTCATCATGGTTGATCGGTAGCCCACGGGAGAATGCCATGCGTAGTAACCATCGAAGCATATTCTGGCTGTATTGTGTACCAGTGAGACTTCTTCCTTGAATGGAGAATACGTGGCAATGCGCGCGCCGTCTGGCAATGATGCATAGCTTGGAATTAAGAACCTTGCGACATGCTGAAAGGAGTGCGCCAATTCTCTGTGCTCGAGGCCCACCAACAACCATATGTCCTCTTCGGTGCCCAATACAGGTAGAACGGTCGGAGCATGACGGGTAAGGCGTTCCAGTAGTGCGCCAACCACCGGCTCTTGCACGGTGACAACACGCTCAACGGGATTCAACTCATGCACGCCACTCAGGAGTGACTGAGATACGACCGCCGCAGCAATTTGATACTCAGCATCGTTGTCAAATGCGATCCTCATCCAAGGTCCTCCCAGTACTGCCGCGCGGCGAATAAAGCTCGGTTGACCTCGTCCGGGTCGGTAATGAGTTGTATGCGGTCACTCATGATGTCCACTCCGAAGTCGGCAAAACTCAGGCTGCCATACAAGCAGAAATGCTCCGTGAATAGCCCGTGATGGCGAACAAAGCTCGCCCTTCGGCACAAGACCCGTGGCGAGAGCAGGGCGAGGAATCCATCCTGAACTCCGTGCTCGACCGTGTAAATGAAGTGAACCGTTGTGCCGCGTTCGGCTAGCAGTGACAGGGCTGTTGCTAGGGTGAGACGAGAAATCTCCAGGTCTGGAAAGAGAGCGGTGAATTGGCCCAGATCATTCCAAAGAATGGGTGCGTTGCCCGGCATGGCCGTGTTGAGGTACATCGTCTTCGCAGGGCGCAGCAGCTCCAGGGCAAATAGTGAACCGACACAGGCAGCAGCCTGGGAGGCGCCCAAGCGGGACTGGGAGTGGATCATGCGAGACATAACGTTACCCTCCAGCCAATTCCGGCAGCACAAGACTGATTTCCCAAGTGCGACCGCGCCGCTCTACGAACTCTGCAGCCGGATACAACACCTGGAATCCTGATTCGATCGGCTCGGCAAAGAGTCTGACCAGTTCCGCTTGGCAGACTTCCAGGTCACTATTGTCGAACATCAGAGTTGCCTGAAAGGTTTGTCCCAGGCGCTTGCGCACTTCTTCCACCCAACCATTCTCGCCGAAGTGCACGACCGAACCCTCAGATCGCACCAGTGCCAGAATGAGCGCACGAGACAGCCGTGGACCCTCCTGGTAGCGTGCCGACCGTTCGATGCAATCTGGACAGGCGTCGTGGCAGTTCATCCACAGAAGAGACTGGAGGAGGTTGTACACTAGGTTAGCGTTGCCAATCTGGTGCCCTTCGCCAATGCGATTGAGCACTTGACGCACCTGCATCTGAACTTCTGGGTTTTCCGCCGCCGCAACAGCAATGACGCTCAGGTCGATTTCGCATCCAAGCCGATCCTGCTCGGTGTTCCAGAATGAGACCAGAGACGCAATCAGGGCATCCGTGTCCGGGCCAGAGTTTGGGCGCAAGAACTTCGTGTTGAGGGCGACACTGAGTTGGCGCGTCGTAGAAATCGAGTGACGGTCCAGGGTTGCGGTCAGAGCCAGCCGAGTGTCCTCGATGCGAGGTAGATCCGTGGCGATGCGTACTGCCGCGAAATCTCGGGTTAGGTCTGCGTCGCCAGATCTCACGAGCCTGGCTACCCCTTCCAGTTGCGCAGCAAGCCGCTCACGTTGACACGAGCGAGCTACCCGCAGCAATTGGAGATCGAGCCGACGAGGTCGCTGTGCAATCGTATCTGCCAGTTTTGCCACCAGACCAACGCCTCCTGCTGCTGCTTCAGTGATCCAGATGCTGTTCTCGCTTACATCGACGTGCAGGTCTTCGGGCTGGACCTCGGGTGTTATCTCCAACAACGCTGTGAATATGGTGTTCGCCAGCGAGAACCCGTATGTCTCGACGAGCCAGGAGTCTAAGCCAGGCAGATTATCATTCCATAAAGCGGGGATGTGCTCGGTGAGCATGGCTTCCACCTGTGGATCACCGATGAGGTTCAAGAGCTTTGCAGCCAGGAAGCCGGCATCCTGGACCTCCTCGGTATCCAGTTCACCGACAGGGGGAACACGCCCTGTCGACGATGTCGCAGACGGCTCGTCTTCCTCGTCTGCGCCTTGCCCATCAAAGTCGAGTGGCCGATCCCGGAATATCACCTCTATTACGCGTCGCGCGTGGCTAGAATAATCCACACTAACACGTTCCGCAGCCGCCGAGAGCGAGCAGCCACTTGCTACCGCGGCCTGAACGATCATCGTCACGGCAATTTGCCACAGCCATTCGACTTGGAGTTCATCCAACTGCAATTCTTCACTGCGCGGGTCGTGCAGCAGCAAGTGTAGCAGATATCGGCTACCGAACCGTCGGTACATCTCAGGCCAGGTCGCAGACTGTCGCAAAGCGGAAGCGTCCAGCGGCGCGAAGGTCACGCAGAGGGCATCGGCGTCCACCGCGAAGCCCATGGCAGCCGGTACACCGCTTGCCCTAAAGCCATAGGTCGCCCGCCGCTCGTAACCCTGGTCGTAACGTGTCGAAACTTGCACACGTGTTGCCAACCGCGTCACCTCCACCCAAGAGCCGTTGCTTTGGGTATAGGCGGTGATGCCCGTAATGAACGGTTGCCAAGGTGACCCCTCTCGCAAGCGCAGTGGCACACCGCTACCACCATCCGATTGATTTGCTGGTCGACTACGTACCTTAAAATGACTTTGCCAGCTAAAGCGTGCACTGCTCGTAGGACGGACATGGTTGGGAACACAGTTGAGAGTGAATTCACGAGGGCAGAGCACCTGGTACGGACCGCCTTCGACGTCGATCATGTTTGATACTGGTTCGTATTCAACAGCGAGCTTCTCAAGATCGATGGTAGGGGTCGTCTCAGCTTCGACGTCGGGAATTTCTAGCCAGTGCGATTCGCGGATTTTGTCCTTGCGCGCGAATCGCTTATTGACCTTGCCTGGCACATATTCAGACAGAGCGAGAGCGATGGTCAACGTTTCTTCAGCACGAATCACCGGCTCTTTGCCAAGCTGTGTTCTGCTTTCGGGAATACGCACCAGAAGCTCAGGGGATCGAAGATCACTGAACAGGGCTGCAGGGACAAATTCGGGCAGTGGGCGATTGGCTACTGCGTCAGCCCAAGGCTCGACGCGCCATTCCTCGCCGTGCACCCTCGACAGACGCTGCCACTGTGTCTCAAGTTGGCGCATCAAGGTTGGGACTACCTCAAGCAGCAGCGGGCGGGGCTCACCCCAAAGTAGCGTATCAACCGCGTAGCCTCGATCTGTTGGAATATCCAGTGCCTCTTGTAGGTGACGTCGGAAGGCCGCGTGGGCCGCTGGATCGAGCAGGAGTCGTCCGAGCAAATCCAGGATGCGCCGCCGCACGGGGTTTAGCCTTGGATCTCGGGCCGACTCGTGGCTGCACAGCGCTTGCCAGACATCCTCAACGTATCCCGCGCCCTTCAGTGTGAAAGCTAGCCAGTCGAGAAGCGCGAAGGCTGCCTGTATCTTTCGGACATAATAATTCTCCAGCGGCAAATCTAGCGGAGGCAAGATGGGATCAAACAGGCTCTCTGCATGCTGGAAGGCCCAACGATCGCGCCCGTAAGCCGAGGTCACCAGTACCATCCATGGGCGCATGTTTCGAGGTCGGCCGGCGCGGCCTTTGCGCTGAACAAATGCGGCCCGGCTATGGGGCGCTTTGTGCTGTAGCACGGCGCCAACCGTCGGATCATTATAGCCCACTTCCAACGTGCTGCTGGCAATCACGAGATTGGCGAGTTCGTCCACGCCCGCGTACTGTGAAGATGTGATGTCGAGACGCAAGCCGCTGACAAGCACGGTCTGATCGTCGTGGATATGCGGAATGAACCACCAATTCTGGCCCTGCTCATAGCGCTCCCGCTCATCGCGAGTGCCGCGCGGGACGAACAAGAACCGACTGTAGGGTTCTACCGGGTTTTCTACTTCTTTTTCAATGTGATACCAGCGGTTGATGACATCCAGTTTGTCCGAGAACGCAAATGCGCGCTGTCCATATGCTCCGGCCGATTTGTCGTCCCCAAGCGGGTCTAGAATACGACAGAGGAGCATGGCGGCGCGCACTGACGTTGAGAGCAAGGTGGTCCCAGAAAGAGGATCGCCTTTCAGCACGACGTTGTACTCTATTCCTTCCTTGACCAAGTCCTGATCGGCGGGTGTGACGTAGGTGACGCGCTGCGGAGGAATACCGGTGAGGCGTGAGAAGAAGGTCTCTGCCTGTGTGAGTGTTGCGGACAGGCCAACTATGCAGAGGCTGTGGTCGGGATGATAACCTCTGGCATTTCGCCAGCGGCGAAGCAAGTAACCGACCTGCGCTCCATGGATTCCTTCGTTGAGATGGATCTCGTCCATCAACACGAGACGAGGCGGAAATGCGGCGCCAATGCCAAAGAGCGGAAGCTCTGGCGCATTGCTCAGTCGGCGATTGAGCATTTCCGTCGTCGTGAAGAGGATATCTGGCGGCAAGGCAAGCATCTGACGACGAGTAAGCGATACATGCTCACTGCTGACCTGTTCGTTGCAGTCCTGACACCTTAGTCGCGCATGGCGACCGAAGTTGCCGCGTTGGTTCTCGTCTGCCTCCCGTCGGACATCTTCGTCAAGCCAGATCATGCTTTGGTGACCGCAACGTGGGCAGTTGACGTAGGGACAAATCCAGCCGGTTCGATCCCGCGTGCGGTGCCAGCTTTCACGCCGGCCCCGCAGCAAATCGTCAGCGTCCGTGGGTACATCTCCATAGTACGCGCCTACCCGAATCAGCGGCCTGTTCAGCCGCCGCAAGAGGTCATCAAGCTTGCGCGCCTCGGCATAGGTCTCGCGCAACTGATCTTTCAACAACTCTTTGCGCGGATAGAGCGCCAGCACTTGCACACCGGGAACATTGGCCGGCGCGGCTACTAGATGGGCAAGAGCCGGGATGTAAAACGCCTTCGTCTTGCCCGCACCCGTACCAGCGCCAATAACCAACGCCGTGTCATCCGTGCCAGCTAGATTGCGGGCTATACGGTACACTGCCTGGGCCTGAAAGCGCGACAGTGTGAGTTGGTCTCCATTCGGTTCTTCGAGCAAATGGCGCACTGCGTTACAGTATTCTGCGGGGACATGCAGCGCGTCGAGTTGGGTAAGAAGTTCTTGAGAGGATACGTCGCGGCGCGGGTAACGTCGTCGTTGGGGCAATATCCTGAGGTCGCTCACCAATCGGTCGCCTGTACGCCAATCATCATTCGAGAACCGTTGCCGCAACAGGAATAGTGTTCGTACTGTCTCGGCGAAGCGGGAGCGATATCGATTGCGGATCTGAAACAGGAGCTTCCGTTCCAGAAGGTTGGTAAGGATATCGCCTGCGCTTACGCCGTTGGCTCGAGCTTGCTCCCAGAGTACCGCCAGTTCTGGTGAGTTCGCAGATAAGGGCCTCAGTAGCTCCGGCAACTGCGCATCTAGGTCGTCCAGAGTCTGGCTGCCATTGATGAAACCCCAATTGAGCAACCGTGCCTCGCGAATCTCGAGCGCCGACAGCACCTCATTGCTCAGTCGGTTCATTTCCTCAGGTGTCAAGTTCGCCATATGTCACCCCAACTGCTAAAAGACGACCTTTAGCAGCCCAGCCAGATCCTCTTCCCTGCACCACACCAGCAGTGACCCGCTGACGTCATCAAGGGTGGCACTCCCGCGCTGCACCTTCTCCAGGAACGCCCTCTGATCCGCAGACAGGCCATCTATTGTGCCAAGCCTGGCCCTCAACTGAGCCAGCAAGAAGCTGAAAAGAGCCACTTCCTCCGCACGCTGCGGCAGCTTCTCGCCTAGGTCGCTGAGTACTTTGTGTGTCCGATCGATTTCCTCGATGTTTCGGTGCATCTTCGGCAGTCGGTGAGCCAGGTTGATCTGGCTTCGCAAAGGGCGAATCTGCTCCTCGGCATACGCTTGCCAATACTTCCGCGTATCGTCAAGCATGGCCTTTGCGGCCGACTGCATGCGGTTTAGTCCAGCCGGTGCCCCGTAGTCGGCTGCAAACCGGTCGCGCGCCTGGATGAACTGGCGTTTGAGGACTGCAGCTTGCTGACGAACGCTCTCTGCATCGCCGACGTTCAGATAGGGTGCTACCAGTGGAAAGGCGGAGAACCAGGCAGATAGGTCGCGTTGGATAGGAATGAGTAGGTCGCCTACCGACTGGATGGATGTGACTTGACTCGCCGCGCGCTGCAGATGCCCGAATTCCTCGATTTGGCGACTGAGATCGGTGACAAGTTGCCGGATCATCTCTGCACCTCTGCTGTGAGTGGCTCCAGTAGGGCTATCACCTCATCGAATTTGCTCAGCGTACGCGCATATTCCTGAGGCGCATTTGATCGCGAGCGCAATCGTTGTAGATCTTGCTGCAACTGGGTTTGCTGGTTTTTCATTGCTTTCTCGAAGCGTTCGAAGTACTCCAAGTGTCGGCGCAGCGAGATGTTCCAGCGGGCATACCCGACACACAGATGGAGAGCCTGGGAGCGCCCCGAGGGCACTTCGAACTGGGTCTCCAATTCCTCGACCAAGTCGACGAGCCTGCCGGGACCAATGGCGCTTCCGCCTTGCGCTCCCCCAAAAGGTTCGTCGAGTTCCGGAGGATAAGCCTTGACCTGACGCAAAGAAATGAGTAGACTTCGGATCATTTCGAAGATTTCGGCTGGTGTGCCATCAGCCAGGAAATCGCGCAGGCGACTATGGAACAGCTTCAACTGATTTTGTGTCGCCTGCATGACTGGCCAGAAACTATCCACAAGCGCCTCATAGATACGGACAGCACTGCTCCAGGTTTGATCGGTGGTTGCAGGATGGACGGAGAGCGGCTCCAAAGCCCAATTCTGGTCATTGAAATCAGCGAGGATGTCGAGGGCCGTGGCTGCGTCGAGGAAACGCACGTTCGTGCTGGCACCCTGCGGCCGGTTAAGTAGTTGGAGCAATTCTGAGCGGCAAACATGAACTGCATGCTGCACGTTGAGTTTCCGCATTAACCCAGTCCACTCTGCAGAGTACTGGCTGGATTGATGGTCAAGCGAATCTCTCCAACGCTCCTGTGAGGATCGGGCGCAGCTTGCCACGACTTGCTGATAGAGATCGATGCTACTGAGAGCGTCAGGTGTCAGATCGCCAGTCAGGCAGGCGAGGAGCACGCAGTCAACGAGCAAAACGCGAGTTAGGTAGAGCGGCGACGGCTCCAGTTGCGTTGGCTCACGGACGAAAGACACGATGCGTGCCTCTTCGTGGCGAATCCACACGCTTAATGTAGCCAGGTGTTCACCAAACTGATCGGGCGACAGCGCCACACTGCCGTCATTGAGGTCGGCCAGTGCCTGCAAAACATGCCGCAGATCATTCGACTTCTTGAACTCGAGGTATAAGCGACCTGCTTGCATCGCGCGCGTCTGGCCTTCGATGGCAAAGCGGCCGCCGGCTACATACTCACGTACCTGGGTCGGTGAAATCCCGTGATTCTGCCAATCGATAAATGAGCGAGCCAGATCGGCCAGCCAGTCGGTGAACCGATCATACCCGTGGAGCATGCCACCGTTGGCCCACGCTTCGATATTCTCCGTCAGTTTGCTGACCTGGGGCCTTTGCCCATCTGTATCCTTGTCAACCTCATCTCCTTTTGTGCTCTTTTGGGGCGGTACGGTTGTTCCTGAAACCCCAGTGATCAGGGGCAGGCGGAACGCACGGAATACCTCTTGAGGCACACCGCCGACCAGTTGGACCCCATCCTGCAATGTCTGATGGACATTGCGGTCTCCCCAAACCAGGAAGAGAGTCGACAGGCGTCGAGCCGCATCCCGTCCCTGTGCGATAACAACGCGTTCGTGAGCCGGCGGATTGAAGCTGGGGATATCAACATCGGTGGCCAGCTCGGCGGCCGGCGGTGGAAACTCTCCTGCGCCAATTTTATCACCGTGGCTTTGCATTACGTACGCCAGGATGCTGTTCAAGAAGGTGCGCGGCGTGCGACCGACGCCCTCTCGAAGGAAACCATACAGCGTATCCAAAGCTGTGCGGTTGAACGGATAGAGCCCCACAGAGGAACTCGGAGCGCCTGCCGCCTGCAAACGAACGTTCTCGAACCCGGCGTGGCAATCGCTAACAAAAGGACAGTCTGCACAGGCGTTGGGTAGAGCATCCGGCCGTGCCCCATGCTCAGCCCATGCCGTCAGGTCTGTCTGACTCAACCGCATAGCATTCAGGTAGCGCGCCGCGAATTCTGCGCGCACCTCTGAATCCTGCATCAGGTCCGATTCAGCTCGTCCGCTTGCGTTCAGAGTCAGCACATGGGTGATCCGTTCCCGGATATTGTCCGGGAAGCGGTCGGCATAGTAACCATCGGTCACACCAATAATCGAAATGAGGCGGCAGAACTCGGCATTCGCTTCGCCGGTATGTTGCGTAATCAAGACCTCGACAAGGCCCTCGTCAATGCCAGTAAAAGCGGTGATATCTTCGATGAACAGCGCCAGGTTCTTACCTTGCCCGCGTAAATGGCGCCGCAAATCGCCGAACATGGTACGCAGGTCGCCGGCAGCAAGCTCGGTAGCCGCGCTAATAGCATAATTGTGAAGGGCGAAACTCAGATAGCGCGCTGTACTCTCACGGATCTCAGTCTTCTGGTGGAGATCGTTGCAGAAATTGAGCACTTCGCGGTAGGCCCCTTCGTTTCTTAATCGGCGCAAAAAATCAACGTCGAACTCCAAGTCCGCTTCCTCGAACCCTGGCACGCGGTCGACTCCCTGGTTGTCACCACTTCCCGTCGTGAGAAAGGATGCGACGCGAGCGATAGGGGCGTCTTCTTCTTTGAGCCGCTCGCGCACGTTGACGTCGAGCAACAGACCCTCGACGCGAGACGGAGTCACATGGCGATGCAAACGGCCCAATCGTCGCTGAACACTCTCCCAATCGAGGGCGCGCGTCGCCTCCTGCAATGTGTTGAGCAAGCGTTCTTCTAGCCCCGCGCGTGTCAGTACCTCAACGGCACTCTGCAGACGTCTCAATTGCTCCGGCAGGCTTTCCGTGTCGAACAGGTGGGAATCAATGATCTGTTGGATGGTCGCACGCAGACTGCTATTTGAACGCGCCACAAGCAAAACGACATCGGTGGGATGTCGCAAAGCATACTGCTCCTTCAACCAACGGATCAGATGCGACTTGCCCGTGCCTGGAATTCCCTTTACCGCCGCAAACACATGACGATCCTCTTCGGTGGCGCGGTCTAATTCGAAGAGAAAGCTGCTCTCATCCGTCTGTCTGATCTGCTGCGGCGACTTCTCGTAGGTGATGTGCCGCAGCGGGACGTGAGTTGCCAGGAAACTCGCCCGACTGACGGAGAGCGCCTCTTTGTTGATGACTGCGCCGATGCGTTCGGCGCGCCAGCACTGGTATCCAGAGAATGCCTGTCTCATCGGACCTCCTTTCGCTGCACATGGGTAACACGATTGATGTAACTCTGCGCAGGGAACAAAGTCCAGTTATCGGCTACATCGCGTCGATCGATCAGGGCGATGGCACCTTGCTGGTTTAGCACTCGGAGTGCAGTCGAAACCATCAAGCTGACCCGGTTGCCGCGCGGCTCACCGCCATGACTGGCATCCCAGCAACGCGCGTACAGGACTCCACCGTCAAGCTCGGGGCAGATGGCGCCCAGTCTGGCGACAAAGGCTCCCAACGGCACGTCGATGCGTAGGTCAGGCAGGAGCTTCAATAGCAATGGCCGGATGCGCAAGGTGGCGTCTGGCACAATCTTGGCCTCTTCACCCTGTGCGAATTTGAGTGGCCATCCCCAACCGAGGAACTCCGCCCAGGTGCGCCAAGCACTGATGCCAGGTTGCTCGGCGAGTACGCGTTGTTTTGAGGATGGGTAGAGATCTTCATGGAACTTCGCCTCAAAACTCGCTTTCGAGTACCCCATGACCCGTTCATCTTGACAGGCATACCACGCCGCGAACTGGCTGAGTAGGAAATTATCCTGCGCTTCATCTGTGACCCCAAGCAGCACCTGCTGCATGTGCTGGCGAAAAGTCTCATAGTCGGTTACGACCGTAGCGGGAATCGCCAGACTGACGCGACGGTCCGTTGTCTCGTTTTCCTTCACCAGATCGTAGCGGCGCGCATATCGGTAGACGAGTATGGTTGTCTCCCGATTGTCGGTGATTGCGTTGGGCTGCAGCAGGTCCAATAGCGTCTCACGCGGTACTTCTCCCAGCACATGGACACACTTCACTAGGGCGTGGATGCGCTGAGGTGTGACGACTAACTTGTCCTTAATCATCTCAGAACCCATTGTTGGCTCCTCAGAAGAAAGCAGGCAGTTCCTCGGTGCTGTCTAGCAGCGCTTGAAAATGCCTCAATGGCTCGCTTAGGCCATCTACATGCTCCGTGAACTGCTTCCCTTCACTAGTCAGGTGAAGCGCTTCGTGCACGATATTTACAATAGCGGGAAAGTGAATGCCATTCTGGTTTGTTTTCCGAATGGCTCGAAACAGCCGGTCTCCCCGTCGGTCATCCGGTGGATATAGTACCACGGTAGTCAGTGGAAAGAGCGGACAATCCTCTTCCGTAATCCAGGTATGTGGCAGCAGGCGGTGAAAGAGCGGCGGCCGTTGCGGGTCGGGTTGCGCGAGCGCCCTGATTAGTTGGTCTCGTAGCACCGGGTCGTCAAGTAAACCAAATGGATAGACTACCTGTTGGAAGCCTGCGCGGACCAACTGCGGAATCAGCCCGACCATGATATGCATTCCGGCCGTTGTGCGGGGTCCCTGCCAGGTCACGTTTAGGCTGCGCCAGGCTCCTAGCCGTCTGGACAGCTTCGGATCGATCTCCTCTGCTGCCGCCACCATCCGTCTCAACGGAATAGGGTAGTCAATGGAGAAGCGCAGTGGATCGCTGTATGGAATCTGCCCGTCGTGACGACATGCCGGGCAGCCTCCACAGGCATATTGTACATTCTCATACACTGCCGCGAAACGCTGCGCGATGCATCCCTTCTCTCGTGCATGCTCGCTAGCGTAATCAGATACCAAATCGATGATGCCTCTCAGAGCTTGATCTGCAGTTTGCCTTTCTTCTAGCCTATAGGGTTCAATGCGGGTCAGCGCCTGATCGGGTGAGTTGAACACATCTTCGCTGAGGATTCGAATAGGTATACGACTTAGATTGGTGCCATCGCCATCGGTTCGCGGCGGCGGTGCATCTGCGATCTCGATGAGCCGTGCTCGCTGCATCATGAGTAGCAGGTGTTCGTTCCACTCACGGTTCCGCTCTGATCGCTGTATCTCGGGGCGACCAATCGGCCTGGCATCCCGATCCACCCACCGCACTTCACCGTCCACGGATGACGTCGCGATCATCCCCTGCCAGCGCGGCAAGGCTTTCTCTTGAGTAATCAGCTTCGGCTGAAGACTGTAGGCAAGGGTGACATCACTACGGTCCTTGTTGAGATCATTGGCAGCACAAACCAGGCTAATGGCGCTGTAGCCGTCGCGTCCACCGCGGCCCACCTCCTGGTAGAAGCGATCGACATTCTCAGGCATTGTAGCGTGCAGAACCGCCCGCACGTCGCCTTTATCCACGCCAAGCCCGAACGCAGACGTTGCTAACATTACATCGATCTCATTGTTTTCCCATTGTCGAATCAACCGACGCCGGGAATCAGCATCCGTATCTCCTGTGAAGGAGGCGATCCGCGTGTATCCCAGGCTGCGCAACTCGCTCTCCCATTGTTCGGCTTGATCAGGCCGAGTTACGTAGAGAATAAGGGGGCGAGGTAGAAAAGTCAGCACATCGAGAACACGGCTGCGTCGCGCGGCGGCGCTTCCCGAGAAGTGAAACCAGTATCCAATCTCAGGTCGCAGGCGGTTCGCCTGTATGACAATTAGCTTGCCCGGCTCAGAAAAAAGCTGCTCGATTGTGGCCCGACCGTCCTCGGCCACTGTCGCGGAGAGAAGGAGTGTGCGCAACTGGCCGCCCGTGGCTTCCAGCAGTCGCCGCCGATAAGCGGCCAGCAACTGGAACTCTGGCCGGAAACCGGCGCCCCATGATGCAATGAGATGTGCCTCGTCAATTACAAAGCGAGATAGCAAACCAGCCTGCGCGGCTTGAAGACAGACATCATAAAGCCGGGAACCCAAGAGGGATTCGGGAGAGGTATAGATAATGGGCAGACGTCCATCTCGCAAGGCGGCCTCGATTGCTTGCCGCTCTGCCTGCGAGGTATCCCCGGTTCGACTGATTGGCTTTGAAAGGTCACCCACCGCGTGCCTGAAGAATCTTCTGGCCTGGCGCTCTTGATCCAGAGCCAGCGCCACAGTTGGAACAACGACTAATGTCGCACCCTGGCTGCGCCGGCCGCCGCGGGTTTGAAACCACGGCGGTAGCAATCCACAAAGACTTTTGCCACCTCCTGTCGGGAGGGTGACCAATGTCGTGCTGCCAGGTGGCGCGAAGACCCAGGCGTCTACAGCCGCCTTTTGTGCATCCGACTGGTATGTGGTCCATCCTAGGCCTGCAGCCTCGCTCATGGCATAGAGCATACCATCTCCGGGGCTCGGGTCGTCGAAGCGCCGGCGTTGCAGGGTATCGATCTGCTCTGAATGGGGAAGCCAGTCGCTTGTCCAGGGAGATGCCATGACCTCGACCTGATCCCCGTGAGACACGCCGTAAAGCCAGGCGAGCTCTGCAGCCGCTCGAATACGCGCCCATAGCCGTGTCGAGATTGCTAGAGGATGGGTCGCCCGAATCAACTGGCGTAGCAGTGCCACAACGTCAGGAGCACCCGCCGGAGAGACTGCCGTGCCTGCAATCATATTCAGAGCTTCGATTGCGGCGGCAAGGCGTGCGGCAGTCTGGACCAAGATCAGTTCGCGTCCTTGCGTCGCTTGAAGCAAGCGATCGGTCGCTGCGCGGAACATGTCGAAATTCGGTCTTTCGGCATTTAGCAGGTCGCAGAGTGGGTGTAGTGGATCTTCAATCATTGCTCACAGGAGGCCTCACTACCCAGAAGCAAATAGACTCCAATTGCCACCTCGGGCAAGCAAGCCCCTGCACGAGAGCCTGAGAGATGGACTCGTATTCGCTTATCTCGTGCGGCAGAGGAACACTATCACCGAATAACCAGCGATGTGCAGCTCGCTGACCCGCCGCGCTCTGTTGATAGGCAGCGTTGGCCCCCTGCGAAAGTTCGACAGTATGGGTCAACTCGTGTCTCAACTGTGTGTCAGCCGCTCGCAAACTTGTCGTGATCGCATCTTGCCATCCCTGCGGTGTGTAGAGCTGTTTCAACTGCAATAGAGGAGAAGGACTGCCCGATCGTTTTCCCAGATGATAGTCTTCGCGGTTATCAAAGGGTCGACGCAAGATTCGTCCAATGGGGCTGCTCGGCTTCACGATCTCCCCAGCGGTAGAGACGTATGTACGATAAGTTGACACACCGAGATAACCCTGGGCACGAAGCAAGTGCACTGGATGATGCCCTTCCGCGTAGAGTGCCCGCGCATCGATTGTGATGCGGAAGAGAAACTCAAACCCGTGCCAGGTCTCCGATAGCTCTGGCGCCGCACGCAAGATTGCTGTACAGCGACCGCGATCAGCGCGCAAAGCATTGGCAAGAACAGCATCGGTCCATAACTCGCCGGGAGCGAAGAAAATGATGTCCTCGCGACGAACAGCGAGATCGCGATCAAACGTACCTTTGAGGACGAGATTGTGTTCACGCCTGGAACGGCGCAGTGCCTCTTGCATGTTGGGCGGCTGCGCAAACTTAGCGTTCTCAATACTTCTGATATTGAATTCCTTCGGATCGAAGACCGCAATTCTGGTATGTGGATTGTAATGGTGGTAGAGCCCGGCCATGTTGGCCCACTCCAGCAAGGATTCGCGCAACAACTCGCCATCGCGATAACGTTCGGCGATCTGCTCAAACTCGCTACGGCGACGATAGTCGATGCTTCCCTCTTCGAAGTAACGCTCTTCCTCCACCTGCTCGCGCAAGCGCTTGGCAGAACGTTTCATCTCGGCCAACAGATCAGCGAGTCCCTCTGTCGGGCTTTGAGCAAACGCATTGCCAATTTTGTCCTGGATATCTTCAAGCACGATCTCAAGGCCACTCATCGATTGCTCAAACAGTTTGAAAGCATCGTGCCAGAGCCTGAAGAGGTCTTCCTCCAACGTACCGCGAGCGAAGGGTACGATTGACAGTACCGTACCTGTACGCCCCAAACGGTCAACGCGACCGATGCGCTGCTCGACCCTGGCTGGGGTCCATGGTAGGTCAACATGCACCACCTGATCAGCGATCTGAAAGTTACGACCCTCGCCACCAGATTCATCGGTCAGCATAATGCGGCACGTGTCATCTGCCTGGAACCGATCTACCTCGCTTTGCAGTTCTTGGCCATCCAGTCCAGTCAGAAAACGTGCGATTACCTGGCGGCCATAGGTACGCGTCAGCTTCATGTATAGGGCGTCAAGAGAGGCTTTCCAAGCCGAGAACACCAATACTTTAACCCCCGGTCGGCCGATGGCCTGGTGAATAGCTCGCAGGACTTGTACCAACCTGTGCGGCAGATTTGGTGGCACAACGCCGTGCGGCAGACTGGTAAGGGTTGCCTTTGTCTGTTCTTGCCATCGTTCGCTGCGCCAGAGAAGCCTGGCCAGGAGTGTTGGTTCCTCAGTGAATGGTTTGATTTCGGAAATCTCATCTGCGACCGAAGCTTGCCTGCTAGGGCGTTTTGACCCCGATAGAGTTGCTTGACGCAACGCGAGGAGATTCACGAGCGCATCCGGGCTGCTGAAAGCGGCATGGAAGAGCAATTGACAATACGCAATTTCGGCTGCTCCCTTGCGACTTGCCGACAGGCAGGCGGCTGCGTATTCGGTCAGAGCCAGTATAGTTTCGCTCTCCACAATGTCCGGTCGATAGGCATACTCGGTAGTCACCTGTCGAACGGGCAATTGTATCTGAAGATTGACGCGGCGGTTGCGGATAACGCGGCTCTCGATGCGGTAGTTCTCGCTGATGTACTGTAATACTTCACGAGCAGCATTAGGTCCCCTTTCATGGGCAGTGGGGCTCATGTTCTCAAGGAGGCCGTGCAAGGTCCGATCGTGATCGAGAGCGCTCTGTATCGGTTGCATCTCCTGATAGAATTCTTCTGCATTGAAGTCGGTCGGATTCAGTGCGCGCGTGAGATAGGCAACTGTGCTTCTAATCTGGCTCTGAGCCGCAAGCATGCGATCGAAGTCCGCCGCACTGATTTTTCCATAGTGGTCGGGATGCATTAGTTTCAACAGGACTAGGTACTCTTTTGCCCGACGTTCAACCGGTGTTGCCGACAGCATTAACGCACGTTCAGCGTCCTTGCTCAATGTCACAACCCGGTTGTACAGGCGCCGTTGGCGGTGGAGATTGTGAACCTCGTCAACGATCAAAAGACCCCATTGTTGTTGTGCCAGCCAATCCCAGAGACCAGCGTCTGCCGCCAGTGTCTCATGACTCACAAGTAATCCAGGCACGGACTCCGATAGCGCCTTCTCTGGTTGGGATGTGTCGACGTGGAAATCAAGCCAGAATTTGTCATTCAGTTCGTTGTGCCACTGGCGCAATAGTGCGGCAGGAACCACTATCAGAGCTTTAAGCCGAGGAAGTCGCCTCCGCAATCCCTTCAAGATGACACATGCCTCGATCGTCTTGCCCAAACCCACTTCATCGGCGAGCATATACCTACAAGTGCGATCGCCCAGTACCCGTGCCACTACCTCCGCCTGATGGGCTAGAAGGGAGATACGCGTGCCCACCAACTCCTCCATGCCGAAGGTAGCGGCCTGCAACATGGCGTAGCTCTCGACAAGACTATCCCGCCTGGCTCGCCATCGTGGGGGGTGAAGTTCGTACTGGCGCATCTGCTGAACAGGATCGGGCGATCCCTCGGTGAAAGGAACGTAAAGCTCAGCTTCCGATACCGTGCAGACGACTTCTCCGAGCTCGACATAGTAGGTGTGGTACTCGCCTGGAGTGAAATCAGACTGGCAGGGAGCCAGAATGCGTCCCCACTTCCGGGTATCACGATGGATGAACCTGCTGTATTCGGCGATAGCACACCGATGGACGAACGCCAGAGGCACATCAAGGGGCGGCAATCGACGCAGTCTGTGCTCATCGTACGGTTCAATAATGACAACTTGGGCACTGCCGCCGTTGGCGGCAACAGAGAGCACCTGTGCTAACCTGAAGTCGCGGTGTTCACCTGCGATGGGAGTGTCGTCAGTATCCACGGGGATCCGGACATACATTCCCGGCTTGAGGTCGGCAGTCGGTTTCTGCGGGGGGACGCCATGTGCTTGCTCCGTATAAGGGTGAGTCTGTACATCCGCGCTTGAGCTTGGCTTCATTGCGTCTCTTCCTTGCGATTTTACTTGAGTCGATTCACCGATGATTTGCGCAGGATCAAGCAGAAGGCTGCGCCGGCTGTTCCGGACAGCTCAGTCTGAAAGATCCGTTGTCGTGAAGGTGGCTGAATGAACACCCAGCGGATTGCGGCTGCAATGGATGTGTTGTATGTATTGTAATCCAAGTAACGGATTTGCGCAAAAAACATGGTTTTGGGGTGCCTTTTTTAGATGAGGTTTCCGATGCCAGTTGCGCCACCTTAGAGCAACTCCCCCAGCCGGTTCGCCTCGTTCGCCGGCCTCGCCAAAGGCTAAAGCCGTCTGCCTACACAAGGAAGCCTCTTCGAGGTTGAACCAGAGGCCTCCAGGGCCTTGCACCTGGCTACCAGGTTCAGGGCCTCAGGTGGAGGTGCTGAAAGGAGTGACGGCAACTCCGGTTTGGCTGCGCTCACTTCGCCGGCCGGTATGCGCGAAGCGAAGCATACTCCACTTGACAACTTAATTATCCCGTGCTACTATTTCGACATTGAACGATTCAAGGTGAAATAGTCATGCCAACCCATTTTCAAGGTGAGCCAGAGCAGGTTTTGGCCCTCGATACCTTTGTCAAGCTGCAGCGCGCGTCCGATTCATTCATGGCGCGGCTGCATGCGCATGGAACGCACGCGGAGTTGACGCCCACGCAGTTTGCCGTCATGGAGAGCCTGCTGCATCTCGGCCCGATGTGCCAGAATGTCATTGCCAGCAAGATCCTCAAGAGTTCGGGCAACATCACGATGGTGATTGACAACCTGGAAAAGCACGGACTGGTGCGTCGCGAGCGCGACGCCGAAGACCGCCGGATGGTCGTCGTGTCATTGACCCCGGCCGGCGAAGAAGCCATTCGGCGCATTTTCCCGGTGCACGTCGCGGCCGTCGTTGAAGAGATGAGCGCGCTCACGGCCGATGAGCAGCGCACGCTGGGCGCGCTGTGCCGCAAGCTGGGCCGCGGGGCGTCCACCGCGGATATGCCTGCGCCGGCCGACGCCTAAGAACTCGATCGCGCCCCGAACCACATCTCTGCATCAACACCAGATTGTAATTGAACCTACAGCAGAATGAGTGAAAATAGTTTAATATCAAACCATTAAGTGATGAATTAAAAAACATCAAAGTATTTCAACTTGAAGGAGATTTACACCATGGCTTGGACAATTGACCCCTCACATACGCGTGTCGTTTTTTCAGCGCGGCATATGATGATCTCGAACGTGCACGGATCTTTCGAGAACGTTGGCGGCGTTGTTGAGTTTGATGAGCAGAACCCGGCGCAGTCGGCCCTCGACGTGCAAATTGATGCCGCCAGCATCAACACGCGTGATTCCAGGCGAGACGACCATCTCAAATCGCCTGATTTCTTGGACGTGGCAAACTTCCCGCACTTGACGTTCAAGGGCACCAAGATGGAAGTGCTGAGCGCAGAGCGCGGCCGCATTACCGGCGACTTGACGATCCGAAACGTCACGCGCCCGGTCACGATGGATGTGGAATTCAACGGCATGGCGAAAAGCCCATGGGGCGCCACCAGCGCCGGATTCAGCGCCAGCACCAAGATCAGCCGCAAAGATTGGGGCCTGAACTGGAATGTGGCCCTGGAGACAGGCGGTTTCCTCGTGAGCGATAACATCAACATCAACATCGAGGCCGAAATCGTCAAGCAGGCATAGTCCCATTTGCCTTTTCGCCCCTGCGCGAATAAACTAACAGCCCGCTCATGCGCAAGCGCAGACTCCTGCGCTTGCGCTGTTCTGTTGATCGCAAGCGAGGATGACAACCATGCAATTTCTGAACTCCGTGCGCAGCAGCTTCACCCCACTGCGCTTCGCGAACTTCCGCCACTATCTTGCTGGACAGTCTGTCTCGTTGATTGGCACCTGGATGCAGGCCACGGCGCAGGGATGGGTCGTATGGGAATTAACCCACTCTCCCGCTGCGCTCGGCGCAGTGGCGATGCTGTCCACGCTGCCCATTCTACTCTTCGGTCCAATGACAGGCGTGTGGGCGGACCGCCTTGATCGCCGCAAGCTCCTGATCGGCTCGCAAACGGTCGCCATGCTGCTCGCATTTTCCCTGGCATTCCTGGTGCAAACCGGGTTGGTGCAGTTGTGGCACATCTACGTGCTCAGTTTCCTGTTGGGCATCGTTTCGGCGGTTGATTTCCCCGCTCAGCAGGCCTTCATTGGCGATCTGACCGGCATGGGTGAGGTGCGCAAGGCGGTGGTCGTCAATGCTATGATCATGCAGGTGAGTCGCATGGTCGGCCCAGCCTTGGCGGGCTTTGTGGTGGGTTCATTGGGGGCTGCCGTGGCGTTTGGGATCAACGGCCTGAGCTTCGTCGCGGTGATCATCAGCCTCATCGTGGTGCGTTCACAACAGGTCCGGCGCCCGTCCACAGGCAATTCCTGGACAGAGTTTACAGAAGGGCTGCGCTTTATCCGCACGCAGCCCCGTCTGCAGGATGTGATCCTGTACACCGTCTTTGTGACCTTCTTTGGCCTGTCGGTGATGAATATCCTGGCGGCTGTGGCAGATCGCGTCCTTCATGGTCAGGCAGACACGTTGGGGCTGCTTATGGCAGCCTCCGGCGCGGGCGCGCTGGTGGGCGCCATCGTGGTGGTGCCCATTGTGCAGGGATTTACGCGTACAGGCATCGTCCTTGGGCTGTGCTGCGCCTGGGCCGGCACGTGGTTTGTTTTCTTCTCGTTTTCAACCTGGCTGCCGCTGTCTATGCTCTGCCTCTTCATCGTTTCCTTGACTGTCCCCGCGGTCATTACCACCGCCAGCGGTCTCCTGCAGACCATGGCCCCGCCTACGATGCGCGCGCGGCTGCTCAGCGTCTTCACCATGGTCAGCTTTGGCATTCAGCCCCTGGCTTCATTGGTGTTGGGATTCAGCGCCCAACACCTGGGCCCCGCATTGGCGATTCGCATCAACGGTGTGGCCATGGTGGCGGCCGTCCTGCTTTTGCTCAGCCTGCGCCCTGCCCTACGCCGTTGGGAATCTACCCAGATGGTCGCTGCGGTCGTCGAAGTGACGCAATGACGTAGTGAAGCTGCATTCGGTCAGCGTCAGCTCATCATGGTGATCAGACTATTCTCCTTCGTGCTTGGATTTGCCCTGGCCGTCAGCGCGGTCTATTCTGCCGTGCAGACGTTTGTCTTGCCGCGCGGTGCACCAGACCGACTTACCACCGCTGTTTTTCGCGGCGTTTACAGCCTTTTCGCACTGCGTTTGCGTGGAACTTTGGCGTACCAAGAACGCGACCGCGCGCTGGCTTTCTTTGCGCCGGTTGCCGTCTTGACCCTCATACCCGTCTGGTACACCTTTCTCCTGTTCGGCTTTGCCGCCATGTTCTGGGCGGTCGGCGTACCTACCTGGTATCAAGCCTTCAAGATTAGTGGGTCTTCCCTCCTCACCCTCGGATTTGCCACGAGCGATGGCGCCCTCCAAATGATCTTGACTTTCGCCGAGGCCGCCACCGGTTTGATCCTGGTGGCTCTCTTGATTGCTTACTTGCCCACCATGTACTCTGCGTTTTCCCGACGAGAGACAAACGTATCCATGCTTGAAGTGCGGGCCGGCAGTCCGCCCTCGGCCGTTGATATGCTGCTGCGCTTCCATCGCATTCACGGCTTGCAGCGGCTGCGTGAACAGTGGGCGACCTGGGAAGCCTGGTTCGCCGACATCGAAGAAAGTCATACGTCTTTGGCCCCCCTGGTGTTCTTCCGCTCACCCCGGTCAGACAAGTCCTGGGTGACGGCGGCCGGCGCTGTGCTCGATGCGGCCGCGTTGACCCTGTCCACACTGGACATTCCGACCGCCGCCGAAGGCCCGCTCTGTGTGCGGGCTGGCTACCTGGCGCTCCGTCGCATCGCAGACCTCTTCGATATTCAGTACAATCCGGATCCGCATTTTCCTGTTGACGCCATTAGCGTCACCCGCGCTGAATTTGATGCCGCGTGTGTCACCCTGGAGACTGCGGGCGTGCCGCTGAAGGCCGATCGCGATCAGGCGTGGAGCGATTTTGCCGGTTGGCGTGTGAACTACGACCGGGTGCTGTGCGCTTTGACCTGGCTGACCATGGCGCCGCCGTCACCCTGGTCCGGCGCGCGCCCGACCCATCTGTCCCTCATGCCCTTCCGCCGTTTGCCGATGGCTCGCCGCGCTCGGCGCAGCCAATGATCGCGGGTGGCCGTGTACAGTCGCGATACCGGTTTCCCCTAAACAAAAAAGCTGGGTTGACAAGAATCTATCCTGTCAATCCAGCTAATTTCTGTTCAGACGTGTGCTTGTGGCGATCTGCTACGCCAGCAAACGGGCCGTCAATTCGATGTCCACGCTGGCCAGGGCCTTCGAGACCGGGCAGCCAGCTTTGGCGGCGGCGGCCTTTTCCGCAAACGTGGCTTCGTCCAGGCCTGGGACTTCGGCCTCAGTGTTCAACTCGATCTTGGTGATCGTCGGCCCCGCGCCCAGGTGCACCTTCGCCGTGGTGTGAATTCTGGTGGGCGTAAAGCCCGCGTTGCTCAACAGGGCCGAGAGGAACATCGAGTAGCAGCCGGCATGCGCCGCGCCAATCAGTTCCTCTGGATTGGTGCCCTTCTCTTCCTCAAAACGGGACGCGAAGGTGTAAGGCCCTTCAAAAAAACCGCTGCTCACCCGCATCGTGCCGTTGCCAGCACGCAAGGTGCCATTCCAAGTTGCTTCTGCGCTTCGAACTGCCATACGATTGACTCTCCTTTTGTTGCTTCAGGGTGGGGCGCTGGCCGCCACTGGCTGTGTCAAGCGAACGATTTCACTGCACAACGAAACGGTCAGCGAGCGCCATTTTTCGATTTCTATCGTTTTTTGACGTTGGCGCCAGCCCATACGTCACAATCTCTGCCGCGCTGCGGTTTGTGGGTCAACGGCCCCGTCGCGGGATATAGGGGAAGTAGCGCGTACGCACCACTGGCGTGCTTGTGGGGGTGACAGTTGCGGTCGGCGTCAGCGTCGCCGTGGGCGAGCTGGTTGCGGTTGCCGTATGGGTTGGCGTGGCTGTGCTCGTTGGCGTCGCTGTGCTGGTCGGCGTTGACGTGTGCGTCGGCCTCGGCGTGCTGGTCGGCGTTGACGTGTGCGTCGGCGTGGGCGTGCGGCTGGCTGTCGGCGTCAGCGTGGGTGTGTTGGTGGGGGTGGGCGTGGGCGGTTCTGTGCGCCGCAGCACGAAAAGACCGCCCTCCTGGTCAGCTAAGTAGACCTGGTTGCCGGCGACTGCAACGCCCGTGGCATAGCCTGTCAGGATGGCCAGGCCATCGTGGAGCTGCGGCTCGTCGGGATTGGTCGCCGCAATGACCTGGACGCCGCCCCGCCGTCCGTCTGCCACATAGACCAGGTTGTCACTCACGGTCACGCCTACGGCCCACACCGCAGTATTGTATGCCCCGCGCAGGACCGGATTGCCTGGGTTGTGGGCATCTACGATACGTAAATTACCGCCTTCCGCCACGTAGGCCATGTCGCCTTCCACGGCCACGGCGTAGGCGAAGAAGAACCCCAACACCTGGCTGCGCAAGATTGGCGCCGCCGGATTGGACACGTCAATGATTTGCAGCGTTCCCGTGCTGCCGTCTGCGACGTAGGCCAGCTGCCCAGCGACGGCGACATCGAGCGCGTAGCCAGGCGTGTTGTAACTACCGCGCAGCACCGGATGAGCCGGGTTGCTGACATCAATGATGAGGAGGCCGTCGTTGTAGCCATCGGCCAGGTAAGCCAGACTGCCGACGACCTGGACACTGTTGGCATAGCCGGGGGAGTCATACGCGCCAACCAGCACGGGGCTTGCGGGGTTAGCCGCGTTGATGATCTGCAGCCCGGCGTAGCCGTCGGCTACATAAACCAGGCTGCCGCTGACCGCCACACCCAGCGCCGTGCCAGGCGTGTCCAGGCTTCCCAACCGCTGCGGCGCCGCCGGATTACTGACATCAATGATATGCAGACCGCCAAAATTGGCGGCCACATAGGCTCGATTGCCGGCAACAGCCACACGCGCGATGGCGCCCGGTGTCTGAAACGCACCGAGCGCGGTAGGGTTCGCTGCGCTGGCGACATTGATGGTGGCGACGCCGCCATCTTGCAGGGCCAGGAACGCGACCGAGCCAACGAGGGCCATATCATTGCCTGCACTGGCGCCGTTCAAGACGCTAACCCGGCCCGCAGCCGCGGGATTGCTAACATTGGCAATCTCCAATCCGTTATTGGGCAGCCCCGTAGCGATGTAGGCAAGCGTGCCAACCACGCTCACGGATGCAGCTGCGCCGTAGGTATCATAGCTGCCCAGGATAACAGGCGCAGCCGGATTGGCCACGTTCACGATCTGTATCCCGCGTTCTCCGTCTGCGACATACGCGCGATCTCCTACCAGGCGCACCTGCAGCGCCGCGCCAGGCGTATCCAACAGGCCGCGCAGAACAGGCGCGAGGGGGTTCGAGACATCAATGATCTGCAAGCCGCCGCTGTAACCCGCCGCTACGTAGGCCATGTCGCCTGCCACCACGATATGGTGGGGATCGCCAGTGAGATCGAAACTGCCGCGCAGGATGGGATGCGCTGGATTGCTGACCTCAAAAATGCGCAGCGCCTTGGCCGGGAATCCATCCGCCACGTACACGTTGGCGCCAACCACGGCAAGGCTGTTGGCTGCGCCCGGCGTGTTGTACGAGCTAATGACCACGGGGGCGGCCGGGTTGCTCACATTAATGATCTGCAGTCCGCCCTGGTCATCAGCCGCCACATAAGCCACGCCGTTGACCACCTGCACGTCGCGCACCAAATCTGGCAGCAGCCCGCTTTGTCCCACTAAGATCGGGTTAGACGGGTTGCTGATATTGAGAATGACCAGCCGTGGGCCAACACCGAGATAAGCGTAGCTGCCAACCACATCCACGGCGTAACCTGGGCCGCCAATCTGTCCCATCACGTCAATGGTCAACGGCAGCTGTGGAGCAGGGTCGTTGCGGCTTGTTGACACCGAAGCCACGCGCGCAGAGGAGACGCTGGGCTGGGCGGCCGCGGCGCCGGTCAGCAGGCTGATCAGCAGGATAAGGCCGATCAGCATAAAACGTGGTGCATGCAAAGTCATGGAATATCCTTTCGATTCGATTCTGTTCACATCCTGGACGGAGGTGCTTGCAAGTCTAACACTGACGGGTATTTTGGCAAATTGTCTCACAACTGGCTGAAAACACAACAACAAACGCTGGGTCGTAGCAACCCAGCGTCTATTGGCGTTCATATCTGTACGGCGTCCAGGCATCGAACCTGCAAGCGGGCGTCCATGGCGACTCTTATCCTTCGGTGAAAAGAGGACTCTATCCCCGCTTGCCGCTCATCACTGTCGGCCGCGAGAACGGCTAGGCGTCTGTCGTCGGTTCTCCAGCCGCTTCTGCGTCCAGCCCCTCATGGGGCCATGCGGCTGGCGTTTCCACAACTTCCGCCGCCTCGGCCTTGGCTGTCTCTTCGGCCGCTGCGGCTGGGGTTTCGGCTGGCTTGGTCGTGACGCGGGTCATCAGCTTGTCCAACTGCGCGTTGATCTGCTTCAGCCCGGCCAGCATGCCGTCCCGAATCTCGTCGAGCACTTTGCTCTGACGGACTTCTTCCACCACCTTCTCTGCGGTCTCACGCACTTCTTCGCCTAACTTGCTCTCGCGCGCGGACTTGATCGCGGCATCAACCTGCTTGCCGAATTCGAGCAGTCCTTCCTGCACCTCGTCGGAGAGCTCTTTGCGTTTTGGACTTTCCCATGCGGCCTGCATGGCCGCGCCCAGCTTTTGTCCCATCTGGTTCAATTCGGCAAAAAGGTCGCCTTTGGGCGGCACGCTGCCCTGGGGCGTCTGGTCGGTTGCCTTGCTTTCCTCAGTCATCTTGATACTCCTTTGTTCTTGCGCACATGTGGCTTCGTCTTGAAGACCCATCGCCATCGTCGGTTTTGTGATCGCACGTGAACTGCACCCGGTTGCGCAGTCGTTTACAGTACGTATAACCCGGTGCTAGGTTGCGCCGCTGCTATCAGTTTACCACAAGAGGTGTTGTCAGCACAAGCCGATCATCCACCACCTGCCCTTCGCCGCCGATCACGGGCAGCCGAGCGCCATCACTGAAATAGAAACCGATCTCGATCTGATACACGCCGCGTGGCAGCGACGCCGGCAGCTGCAGCACATGGCTGTCGGCCAGGTATTCGCCGGTCAGCCAACTGGAGGTGGGCAGCCGCCCTGCGCCTGGCTCACCGTCAGCTTGCGCCACGGTCTGCCCAGCCGGCCCTAGCAGGTGCACAAACACGCTGGCGCGCTGCGTCCACGGCTCGGCCGCCTGCCAATGAAGCGTCAGCGTCACGGCGTCCCCGCTGCGCACCGACGATGGGCTGAGATCATAACCCAACAGGCGCGCCTGGCTGCCAAACTGCGCAACCTGGGTCGTGGTCGGCGCGGGCGCTTCCCACTGGTGGGGGCGGCCCTTGACCTGCACCGTCGCCAGAGATAGGAAATCGGCGCGTTGACCGGCTGGCGCCAGGCGTTGACCGCTGATCGGGTCGAAAAAGCCCGCGATCAGTCGGTAGGAGCCGTCGGGTAGGGCGGCCGGCAAGCGCAGGCTCCACGGCGTGCGCAGCAGGTCGCCTGGCCGCCATTGCCGGCTGGGGAGATCAACCAGCGGTGGGCCTTCCCAACCGGCGTCAACGGCGCCGTCGGCATCGAGGAGTTGGACAAAGGCGCGCCAGTCGCGAGCTGGCGCTTGGATCACCTGCCAGCCCAGGCTCACGCGTAGATCGTCGCCAGGCGCCCAGGGCCCCGCGGCCAGGTCAAAGCCTAACCAGCGCAGCTCCGACCCCAAACGCCTCGCTCGCGGCTGCCCCAGGACCAAACGTGTTGGGCTGAGCGGAGGGTTGGGTCGGACGACCTCAATTGGCCCCACGCGCCATTCGACGCCAGCCGTCTGCCCCGCGCCGTCGTGTACGTCGAGCGGGCGTTCGACCACGTCCGCAGACTGCTGGTAAACCTGGATGCGCAAATCATAATGACCGGGCGGCGTCCCGGCCGGAATCCACAGCGCGTGGCGATCTTCCTCTGCCTGGTTGACCGGCCATTGATCGAAGGGACGCTGCCCATTGGCTGGCGCGCTGTCGCGCTGCGCCCAGGTTTCGCCCTGACTGTCTGTCAACCGTAGGCGGACCTGCCATGCGCCAGCCGTGGGCAGCGCAGTCAAACGCCATGTCAAGCGCACCGGCGCGGCGCCATCGCCCGCGGGTACGGCGCCTGAGGCCACTTGAACATCATCCAGGGCCAGCCACGCGCCGAAGCGAGCACCGGGCGCCAGCCGCCAGGCGTTGGGCGGAGGGGCAAAGAAGGTCAGGCGGGTGCTTGGGTTGATCCATTGGTTGAGCACAGGGAAACCCTGCTGCATAAGGTTGGCCTCAATCTGCGTCTCCAGAATACCGCCCAGGCTCAGGTGCGCGGGAAACCAGATGCGTCGCCCCTGCTGCGTTATTTCGTATAGCGAATAAGCTATCTGGTCTGTCCAGGTTTCTGAAATGCTGAGCAGCGGCTGCGGCCCGTTGGGCAGATAGCTGCGCAAGTAGCCAACCTGCCACGGATAAACGCAGAAGGCTACATCATCCGCCGTGCCGCGCGTAGCCATCTCGGCGATGAGCGGGCGATAGTCGTCATTCGTATAGCGAGGGGTAGTGAAAAAGCGCAAGAAGGCCACGCCAGTCACCATGACGAGGCCGAGAACCAATGCAGCCTGGATCAAACGGGCGCGCCGTGAGAAATTGCGACCAATCGGCGTAACGAGCGCGGCCATGCTCAGCCAAAGGATCGGCGCCACTGACGCCAGCAAGCGCTCGCCGCGCACGGGCGTGAACGGAAAGCGCAGGTTGATGATAAATCCAACCGCGAGGGCAAATGCGAGCAGGCCCGCCAGGGCAAGGTTTGGCTGCGGCACGGCGGGTGAGGTCTTGTGGTTCGCGGAGGGCATGGCAGCCGCGCGAATCTGCCATCTATGCTGGACGAACAATCCGGCCAAGACCGCCAGCGCGCCGAGAGAGAGTGCATCGAGTTGGGTTGGCGCGGCATGGCCAATGATGAACGCGGACAGGTGCCGCGCCGCGTAATCAAGCAGCGTGAGCGGGGTGTCGGCATCTTTGGTTACTTTGTAGGCCACGTACGTTGCCAGTTTGGGCGCGGCGTAGATCACCCAAGGCGCGTAGAGCAGTGCCGCGGCCAGGTGCGCGGCGATGAACGGCGCAGAGCCTGGCGTCGCGCTGCGGCTGGCTGCGCCGCGATGCATAACGCGCCGCGCCAGCACAAGGAGCGTCGCGCCCAGCGGCAGCAGCAGCGCGTAGTATTGAGTGTAAGCCAGGGCAAGGGTCGTTAGAACCAGGGTCAACAGTCGCCCCATGCCGACGCCTGTTCGGGAAACCGCGGCCGAAGCGGCGGTTGGCGCCCGCAGCCATGGCGCGGCGCTGACCAGGTAGGCCAGCGCCAGTGTACCGACCAGCCCGTACATGCGAATTTCCTGGCTGTAGTAGAGATGAAATGGGTTGAAGGCCACCAGCAGCGCAGCGACGAGCGCCGGCGCGACGGTGATCGGCCGGCCGCGGGGCAGGAGCCGGCGCGCCGCAACGTAAGCCAGGGCAATGCCAGGCAGGCTGACGACAACGGAACAGAGGCGCAAGGCGATGGGCGTTGGGCCGAGCAGCGCGATCCACGCATGCAGCAGGGCATAGTAGAGCGGCGGATGAATATCCTGCGCAGTGAGCGCGATCATGTCGCCAATGGGGTGCGTGGCAAACCAAACGCTGTACCCTTCATCCCACCACAGGGGCTGGAAATCAAGGCGTTGCACGCGCAGTGCGAGGCCCAACAGCAGTAGGCCAATCAGCGCCCATGCGGTCAACCGCGTGCGCTGACCTGGCAGGCCGCGCACGAACGGACGGCGCTCACCTCCATTCAGCATGGATCGTGAACGGCCGCCGTCCGCACGCGGCGTTTCATTACGATCTAGCGTCTGAACCACGTGAGCAGAACGTCGTGCGTCTTATCCCGCAGTTCGCCGGTGATGGCATCAGAGACTTCTTTGCCGCTGCCATCCACGACGACGGCCCGGAACGCGCCGGCGGTGCGGGGCAGCTCGAGCTTGGCGTTGTAGCGGAACTCGCTAGGCTGCCCAGGATAGGCATTTTGCCAGCGCTCGCCAAAGACCACATCAAGCGTGCCTGTCGGCGCGCTGACCCGCAGTTTGTAGCCGCCGCTGATGGGCAGCGCATCGCCCGTTTTGCCCAGGCGGCCCCAGAACGTCACGATACCGAAGTTGGCGTCGTCCGCGTTGCGGATCTCCGTGCCGGCCTGTCCAAAAATGGCGGCCGCGGCCGGCGGCGCGGTTGGCTGCGCTGGGGGCGTGGTGGGCCGCGGGCGCGCGGTGGGCTGGGGTGGCTGTGTTGGCGGCGGAGCCACGTCCTTGACTACTTCAACCCCATCCACCTTGCCTTCCACACGTACGTACTGCGCAGCGACCCAGCCGTTCTTGCTGTTGACGCAGCACACCTGCCACCAACTGCTGTCCGTATTACGCCCGGTGATCTCAAGGCGCTGGCCCACGGCCCCGCGGGCAATGCTGGCATAGCTGGTAGATGGTCCGCTGCGGATGTTGAGATTGTTGAGGGTGACGATCGCCATCGGCTTGGGCGGCGGCGTGGGCGTCGCTGGCGGCGGCGTCGCTGTGGGCGGTTCCGCGGGCGTGGCCGTGGGCGGCACCGCCGTTGGCGTGGGGGGAAGGGGTGTGGCCGCCGGTTTGGGTGTAAAGGTTGGCACCAGGGTGCGCTGCGGCGCGGGCGTTTGCGGCGCCTGGTTGCCGGGCGCCGCACAGCCAACCATCAATAGAAGCGCAAGGGCGATGGGGATCAGAACGCGTGTTCGCGGCAGGTGCATGACTGGTTAACTCCTCTTCATCAAAATCAGATTAGCCCACATGTTGGCCGGGCGCCAGAGCATCAAAATCGGCGCTTGAAGCGGATGTGGTACCATTTTGGTTGGCTGGCGCTGGTGTACAGGCGCACGATGCTCGATTCACGTTGGTTTCCGCTGCCGTCCACCACATAGACCTGCCAGACATTGTCGCCCAGCTCAGCAAAGCCGTTGGTGTCAAACTGCAGATTGACCAGCCGCGCATCCGGCAGCGGCGTCAACTGATTCGGCGCGGAGTAGCCCCAACTGCTGTCAGAAACCAGCGGGCTGACCCAAGACCGCGCCTTGCCTTCGAGGACAAACATCAGGCGATAGCCCCAGAGCGGCGCGCCATTGCTGGCTTTGATCTGGGCGCCGACCTTCAGCCAGTTATTGCCCCAGTTGGGGAATTCTTCGATGCCCTCGACATCGAAGGCAACGGCCTCTGTGGCTGTGGGGGTAATGGTGGGCGTGGGGGTTGGCGGCGCCGGGGTGAAAGTCGGCGTGGGCGGCGGCTCTTCTGTCACGACTTGAATGTCCGTCGCATCGCCGCTCACCTGTACGAGGCTGGCCGTGACCCATGCCAGGCTGGCATCAGGCAGACAACAGATGCGCCACCAGGCGTAGTCGGCTGTGCGGCCCACAATGTCGTACGTCTCACCCTGGCGAATCGTACCGGCCAGTGGGTACTCGATGCCTGGCCCTTTGCGCACATTCAATTCTGCCACCGGCACCAGGATCATTGGCCCTGGGGTAGCTGTGGCCGTTGGTTCTCCAGTCGAAGTTGCGGTTGGCGTTGGGCCGGGCGTGGGTGTATCCGTGGCGGTCGGCGTTATCGTGGGCGTTGGCGGGAACGGCGTATCGGTCGGCGGCAGCACGGTCGGCGTGAAAGTTGGCTGCAGAACAGGGGTCAAAAAGACGATCGGCGTTGGCGAAGGCGTCAGCGGTGGGAAAAGTCGGATGAAGCTGGTCAATGAGCAGCCCATCGTACCCAAGAGCGCCACGAGCGCCAGGGCCAGGACGCCGGCGATGCGCCGGGGTTTGGCCGCCAAGCCGGCCGTGCGCGGTTTGATGGCCGCGCATGAGGGGGGATGGCCGAGCGGCGCCTGCGTTGGCGCCGGGGCGTCGCGGTTAACGGATGTGGCGGAAGCCAATATACACCTCCCGATAAGGGTTCGTTGGCTCCGTCGTGAACGGAATCGGTTCGGAGACCGCGTGGCCGGCCGCGTCAGCCAGGTAGGCTACATACGTGCCTGTGCCGGGCGAAAAGAGCGTAAACTCCAGGTTGAACGCCTGGCGATCGCCAAAACCTGGCGGCTGTGACCAGAGGAAGACATCGGTGGAAAGTTCGCCGGAACTGATGTCTTTCCACGGCGCTTTCGTCACATCGGGGGTGCCGGTCGGCGTTGGCGTCGGCGCTGGCGTCCAAACGCCGGTGGGGGTGGGCGTCCAGGTTGATGTCCAAACTGGCGTGGGCGTTCCGACGGGTACGTCCATGCCTTCGCGCCGGAAGACTTTGAGCTGATAGCCGGGCATAGGGTCGCCGTTGTTGAAATAGACCTTGACCCAAATTTTGAGGAAGGCGTTGTTGGTCAGATAGAACTGCGGCCCGATCGCGCGGTAGAACAGTGGCGAGGGCGTTGGCGTTGTCGTTGGCGTCAGCGTCGGCGTCCAGGTCCACGTGGGCGTGGGCGCGGGACCTTCCTGCCTGATGGGCGCGCCGCTGGCCTCTCCTGTTACCTTGACGGCGTCTGCCTTGACCCAGGCGCGGCGTCCCTTGATGCAGCAGATGTACCACCAGCCCTGGCTTGGATCAGGATTGTCGCTGCGCGCGACGATCTCAAAGGTGCTGCCGGGCTGGATCTTGCCAATGATGGGGTAATCAATGCTGGGGCCTTCACGGGCGTTGGTGTCTCTTGCTAACGGTTGCGCCAGCGCGACCGGCGTTGGGGTCAGCGTTGGCGGCAGCGGCGTCTCCGTTGGCGTCTCCGTTGCCGTAGGGGTGACGGTCGGCGTCGGCATGGTGGCGGTGAGCGTTGGGGTAGGGGGTATGTACGGCGTTGGTGTGAAGGTGGCAACCAGTACGCGCGTCGGCCCTGACGGGGCCGTGGGGGTTGAGGTTGGGGTGACCGCGCTGCGAGGCAGCAGCGACAGCGCGCCGCCCATCGAGCAGCCGAGGCTGCTCAACGCCAGCGCCACAACGACAATGACCAGGCTCCAGGGCGCGACCGTACGCACGGATGCCGCCAACGGGTCATGACCATCGGATGGGTTGGGAACCTGGTTAACTAATTTGTGTTGTCCGTATCTCAAGAGCGTTACAACGGGGCCTGGGGCGAGAAATTTCAACGCATTTGTTGTGAAGCCAAGTATAGCACAGGAAGGGCTGCACTTCCAAATTTGTCAGGAGATGGGCGTTCAGATGACCATCTGAACCAGCGCTCGGCCCGAAGGGCGCGTGCCCTGCTACCAACCCAATCCATCACGCAGAAATTGTCGCGCCGTTTTGGCGTATTTGAGCGGATTGGTAGAGGCCGGGTTTTGGTCTGCTTCGACCACCATCCAGCCTTCGAAGCGCGCGTCGGCCAGAGCGTCGAAGATTGGCGCGAAGTCAAGGGCGCCGTCGCCGGGAACGGTGAAGACGCCGGCCTCGACTGACTCCTTGAAGAAGAGGTTTTCCTCACGGGCGCGCCTGACGACATCGAAGCGGATATCCTTCAGAGTCGGACTGGATCATGACGCCAGTGCCCGCGTGGGGATGATAGCACAGGCGCAGACCGCTGTCATTGGCAATCCTGCCCAACTCTTCGAGGCCTGCGGTCAAGGCAGACCACTGGCTGTTATTGAAAGTTGGGCGGTTAGCAAACAGCGCAACCGGCAGCGGATTGACCACCAGACCAAACTCGCTGACGACCAGGGTCGCGCCTTCCAGGTAGAGGTCGCCGGTCACTTGCGCGTCCCGACTGGCGAAGGTCGGCGCCGTCCCGTCCTCGTCCGACGTTCCCATGGGCTGCGGAACTCTCGGCTCGGCCCCGCGCAGGCGGCGTAGCAGCGCACGACACTCCGTGATGCGCTGCAAGGTGGCCAGGTCGTCGCTGGTCACTGCTTCATCCAGCAAGCGCTGCGCCTCGTAGGGCTGAAGCAGAAGCCTCTCCTGGGCAAAAAGCGTCTCAGCGGCGTCATCACTTTCGGCTTGCACGAAGGCAATCACCGCCTGTAAGACCGGCGGCTGTATCCGCCGCCTCATGGATCTGGCGGCGGTCGTCTGCGGTGTTGGGTAGAGTGTCAGCCATCCGGAGACCTCCAGCGTGTGTGAGTGGCGGAAACGTGGGCCAAGACGCCGCCGTCATTATGCCGCCGCAGGCAAATGCAGGTAAATTTGGATGCTGCGCCAATTTCGAGTAAGATGGGACTACGCCATGACAAAACCAACGCAGAGGAGCTAAAAATCTGGTTATGGAAGTGCTGTTATTGAAAGATGTGCCGGCCCTGGGTCATGCCGGTGATATCAAGAAGGTGATGGGCGGCTACGCGGCCAACTATCTGATCCCGCGTGGATTGGCCACGCCTGCCACCGGCGGTGTGCGCCAGCAGGTCAAGGATATCAAGGATGCGACGACTCGGCGCCAGGCGCGCGAACGCCAGCAGGCGCAGTCCCTGGCTGATCGGATCAGCGCCATTACACTGACGTTTACGGCGAAGGCTGGCGAGTCTGGCCGCCTCTATGGTTCAATCACCAGCGCGGACATTGCCACGGCGCTGGAGCAATCGTTGGGCCAGCCGGTGGACAAGCGCACCATCGTGCTGGAACACCCGATCCGCGAGGTTGGTGTACACACGGTTGCGGTCAAGCTCACGGGCGACATTCGCCCGGATGTAAAGGTTGTCGTCAACCACGAAGAGCAGTAAGCCGCTGTTCGCCTCCCGGAAACACCAGATAGAGTCAAAGAGCCTTCGAAAGTCCGTTTCGAAGGCTCTTTTCGCGGCCCCGCTCAAACGCATGGGCTGCCTCAAGGCATGACCGGGATCGTCACACTGCCCAGGTTCTCGAAGCGGTCGTTATCGAGTTGACGGTAGAGGATCATCTGCGCCGCGTCTGGCCGCAGGTCGGTCGGTAGGGGCAGCCGATAGCGATCGTCCACGCTTTCGCCGACCATCCACGCGGTAGTGGGATAGAGACCGGCCACCGGAGAGCGGACATCGAACTGAACAATCCGATCTCCTGCGGCCAGCGGTTGCCCCTGGCGCAGGGCGCGCACCGATACCGCCCAATCCACGGTGGGCTGCGCCTGCGCCAGCCAGGTCAGGCTGACCGCCAGGCTCGGTGTGAGGGGGATGGTCGGCGCCCAGGCCGGCCAGCCTGGCGGCCGCTGCGGCTCCACCAGGCGCGCAGCCGCGCCGATGATGACCAGGCCATCGCCGATGAGGCGTCCATCCGGCGCAGGGGCGCCGATCACAGGCGCAATCATTACCTCTAGCAGCGTGGGACTGACTGCCCGCCAATGCGGCCGCGCGGTCACTTCTTGCACGATCAGGGGCGCAGCGGCGGCTGAGGTAAAAAGCCGGTCGCCCGCGGCCAGCCGATTGCCCGCCTCCGCGCTTGTCACCGCATGGACATCCGGCCGCACGTCGCCGATGATGGTCAGATAGCGCAGGGCGTCAGCTTCGGCGGCCGTGCCCAGGACGGCCGCGCCAGCCGGCGCATCCCCCAGGATAGCCCAGCCCGGCGCCAGCCCGGTATCGTCAGCGCGGTCAGACTGATCGACGCGCGCCCAGTTCAGGGCTACGCGATTGGTCAGGAAGAGCGCCAGTCCTATGAGAAGCATAGCCGACGCCCCGCGCTGCCAGCGACCGGCGTGCGGCAGCCGCCGCGCTACCCAGCGCGCCAACCGATCCCCGGCCACGCCCATGCCCACGGCCAGCAGCGCATAGACCGGCATCACCACCTGGTACCAGTTGCCCAACCGATCAATGAAACTGAAGGCGGCATAGATCAGGGCGGCGCCCGCCAAGATACCGCCCAGGCGACGTCCCAGCAGGATCCAACCGGCGATGCCGGCCAGGGCGCCGAACGGCGTGAGTTCGCGCCAAAAGAGGGCGGGCCATTCCACCGTCCACAGGGGGCGGAGAGACCAGGTCAGTTCACTGCGACCCTGGCTGGTGCTGACGAAGCTCCAGAACCAGGCCCACGCCGTTTGCGCATCGCCTGATCCGCGCCATTCTGGGTGCTGCCCGCCGCGGAGGTAGATGAATCCGTAGCTCAAGAGCGGAATCAGCATGGCAACGAGCAGTCCCGCAAGCAGGCGGGGGCGACGCAGCACGCCTGGTTGGCGGCTGAGCACCAGGGTCGCGATCGGCGGCGTAATGGCTAAGACCGTCACCATGTGCGCCAGCGCCACGCCCGTGAACAGAGCCAGCGCCGCCAACCAGCGATCAGCCTGCTCCCTGCTGGCTCTATCTTGTTGTTTCGCCGCAGCTTCTTCCCAGCGGCAGGCTGCCCAGACGAAGAGCAGCGTGAGCAGGACTGCGGAAGTGTACTGCTCGGTTGTCACGGCATAGAACCAGAAGAAGTAGGTCGCGGCGTAGATCGCGGTCACCAGCCAGGCCAGCGGCCAGTTGCGCTGCGTCAGGCGCAGGAGCAGTTGGTACAAAACGGCCAACGCCAGCAGCGCCCACCAGGTCGAATAGCCAGCCAGCAGACTGATCGGATTGGACTCCGGCGCGACCAGGCGCCCGGCATGAAACCACAACCAGCCGCCCAGGGTGTAGAGTGGATAGCCTGGCGCATTGCTTGGTCGCGCCTCGACCTGGGCATACTGGTGCGTAATCAAATCCCCACCGGACAATTCGCCAGGCCGCAGTCCATTGTCGAGCGTGGGCAGGTAGAGGAAACGCCACACACTGATCAGCAGCACAATCAAGCCAATGCGAGCCGCCAGACGTGAGCTTGGATTTAAGAAGGAGAAACGAGTCCGCCATGTCATGCATAGGACTGTAGCATTGCTCACAGGCTTTGTCAATCAGCCGACGTTACATTGTAGACGCCACGGTGATTTGGGTTACGGTGTTGCCTGTCATACAGCGAGCGGCAATAGATTTCGTTTTTCCGCTCAAGGAAACAAGCGCAATTCGCGCCTGCTTGCAGTGTACAGTACATTACCACAATGCGCCGGTCTATGATATACTTGGATGGGCGCGCCTCGTGTGATGGCGCCGCGGAGGAATGGGCGATGTTCGACTTGCAGACAAAAGCGCCGCCGGCCGGCTTTGACTTGATGATGCTTGAGTTACCGACAGAGGATGGTATCCCCTTGGAATCGAATTGGCACCGCATTGAGATGAACCTGCTGATTGACTCGATTCACTATCATTGGCGCCAGCGCAGCGACTATTTTGCTGGCGGCAACATGTTCATCTACTTCAGCGCGGAACAAGTGCGTAATCGAGACTATCGCGGACCCGATGTTTTCGTGGTCACCGACGTGGATGGCAGCCGTGAACGCGATGCTTGGATCGTCTGGGAGGAGAACGGTCGCTATCCCAATGTCATCATTGAACTGGCGTCACCGTCCACGGTAGACACGGACCTGGGCTTCAAGAAAGACTTGTATGAGCAGGTGTTTCGCACCACAGAGTATTTTTGCTACAATCCGGACGGACTAGAATTGCTTGGATGGCGCCTGGAGGCCGGCAAATACCGTGCGCTTGAACCCAATGCACAGGGCTGGCTGTGGAGCCATGAAATTGGCGCTTGGGTAGGCGCCTGGCAGGGCGAGGTTCTGCGCGTGAGGCAAACATGGCTGCGTTTCTACGGGCCTGATGGGGCATTGATCCCTACTTACGCCGAAGCGGAAGCGCAGCGCGCCGCGACCGAAGCGCAGCGCGCCGCAACCGAAGCGCAGCGCGCCGCAACCGAAGCGCAGCGCGCCCAGGAGGCCATCCAACGAGCTGAGACGGCGGAAGCAGAGGTCGCTCGGTTGCGCGCACTCCTGGCGGCCAGGAGCGGCACGAACGGACAGAATTGAGTATCGGCGCGTCGCGAGCCGCGTTGAGACGCGCGCTTCGTGTCGGGCTTAGGTTGAATAAGGCGCACGTGGGCGGCGCCGCTGGCAGCAGGATAGAAAAAAGGTAGAGCGTTATGGGAGTGAACGGAAACGGCTTGCGGCCGCGACAGCCATTGATCGGAATACCGAGCGCGCGTGACCGCTCGCAGCGCTACTTCGGACTGTCCATCTATATTCAGAATCGCATGTACGTCCAAGGGGTCACGTTAGTGGGCGGAGCGCCCATTACGATTCCGCTGGAATTGGACGAGATGACGCTGCGCACGATTTATGACAGCCTGGATGGCGTTTTTCTGCCCGGCGGAGAGGACATTGATCCCACGCTGTATGAGGAAGAACCGCATGAACTGCTGGGCGCGGTGGACAAAGAGCGTGACCGCACGGAATCGCTGCTTGCGCGCTGGGCGCTGGAAGAGAGCAAGCCCATCATGGCGATCTGTCGTGGCGCACAAATGCTCAATGTCGTGGCTGGCGGTACGCTCTTTCAGGACATCACGGCGCTGCGACCCAACTCAGAGAAGCACGACTATTTTCCGCCCCAATTCGAGCGTTTTCGCATCAGCCATGAGATCGAGGTGGACACAGGCAGTCGTTTGCACGAGATTATTGGCGGCGAGCACTCCGTCAACAGCATGCACCATCAGTCGGTCAAGACCGTTGGCCGCAATCTGCGCGCCGCGGCGTGGGCGCCCGATGGCGTGATCGAGGCAGTTGAGGCAGTCAACCATCCGTTTGCCATCGGCCTGCAATGGCATCCAGAGGAACTGGCCCCGCGCAACGATGCGGCCATGCTGCGCCTTTTCCAGACGTTTGTGCAAACAGCCGCTGGGTTGCGCAGTAACGGACATTGAGCCAACAGTGACCATGATCGGCATCTTCGATTCTGGCGTGGGCGGTCTCTCGGTTTGGCGAGAGGTCGCCCTTTTGCTTCCTGAGATTGATCTGCTTTACTTCGCGGACCAAGACTACTGCCCCTATGGTCCGCGCACCCTGGCTGACATCCGCCAACGCGTCGAAAAAGTGACCCGCTTCTTACTGGCCCAGGAAATTGACATGCTCGTGGTGGCGTGCAACACGGCCTCGGCCGCGGCGCTGGCGCACCTGCGTGGGTTGTTTAGTCTCCCGATCGTGGGCATGGAGCCGGCGCTGAAGCCGGCCGTGGAGAAGACGAACAGCGGCAAGGTTGCGGTGATGGCTACGCCGGCCACCTTCCAGGGCGAACCATTTGGGCGCTTGATGGCGCGCTTTGCATCTGGCGTGCAGGTGTTTGTGCAGCCTTGCCCGGGCCTGGTTGAGCAGGTGGAGCAGGGCGATCTGGACGGCCCCGCCACGCTCGGCCTGCTGCATCGTTACCTGGATGGCTTGCCCGCACAGGGGGTGGACGAACTGGTGCTGGGCTGCACCCACTACCCGTTTTTGCGTCCGGCCATCGAAGCCGTGGTTGGCCCCGACGTCCAGGTCATTGACCCGGCGCCGGCCGTGGCCCGCCAGGTGCGGCGACTGTGGGAACGGCTCGACAGGACAACGCTGGGCATAAGGCAATCGCCGCGCTTTTTTACAACCGGCGACATGGTTCGGCTGCGCCAGCAGCTCCGGCAGTTGCTGGGCAAAGAAGTTGCTGGCGAGGCAGATGTGCACGCGGTGAGTCTTGCGTGAATAAGGATGATCTCCCCACTTTTATCCCAAATTTTATCCCAAATGAATTTGGGATATTGCCAGCAGCGTGAGTTAGAGGTTGACCGGCTATTGTCATGTAGGCTGGGGCAGGAGAAAGGCAATGCTCTATGGCGTCATATCGGTTGGCCTACGTTGAGAAAGCGGCGCAGAATAGAGAACATCGAATTGGGGTAAAGAATCGCCGCCTGGTGGGACTGCCCTCCCCCACATGGCCTTAAGCCTTGCGGCTCGATCCGGCCGTAGTTGGCAGCTTATCTCTACCTCAGGCGGTAATTGAGAACAATATAGCATAACATGCGTGAGAATGCAATCGGTATAGCATAAGTCAATTCAACAGGCTCTGCGCTTATGCATCCTGCTCTTGGGACACTTCCCGGTCACTCGGCCATCGGCCGTGCCAAACGAAAAACCTGAAGCGCTCCCAGTCGGCCAGGCAGGTCAGTTGCCAGACCACATTGAGCAAGAGGCCCAGAAGGACAGAGGCGCCCGGCTTCTCCAGGGTGACGCCACGCCAGACCAGCACGGTCCACACCACGATGCCAGCCATGGCTGGAGCCAGGATCACAGGGAGCAAACGCCAGTCGGTATCAGAATCTGGAATCAGGTGGACGTGCATCAAATGCAGGCGGGCGGGCATACCTGGCACGCGTGCGACCAGGTAATGACATAGTTCGTGAGGAATAGTGTAAGACCAAGTTACCAGTCTATTCGTGCTTAGGCAGGTGCAAAAAGCCCTATGCCGCAAGTTGGTAGATGACGGGCCGGTAGCGGGGTGGAGGGATGGGCTTGCCCTCGGCGCGGGCGGCGTCGAGCCAGGCGCGCTTGGCGATCTCGGCCTGGGCCAGGGCATCGGCGGGAGTCAAGCCGAAGGCAGAGCACATGCGCAGATCAGGGATGTCGGCGATGTAACCTTCATCCTCGTCGCTGTAGAAGATATTGATGTGATAGTCCTTCATTCGTCGCCTTCCAGTTTCAAGTTGTACTGTTCGACCAACTGCAGGAACTGGCGTACCTGGTAGGGTTTAGCCTGGCCGTTGACCTCCTGCACGTTGACCAACTCGCGCACATCGGGATGCGTGTAGATGTGGTGGCTGCCGCTGACGCGCGCAAGCTGGAAGCCAAAGGCCACGACCAGGCCGGCAAAATCGTCGAAGCGGATATTCCTCGACCCGGCCAGGATGCGCTCCAGCACCTTACGCGGCTTCACGACTCACCTCGCCCGCATCGCTGTGCACCAAGTTAGCCTGTCCCTGAGTGTCACCAGGGGGCATGAGACCGGGGGCAGAGGGGGCTAAAACGCGCGGGAGCGCCATCATCACGTCGTCGCGGTTGAAGGTGACGACCGCATGTCCATTGTCGTGGGCAACGACAAAGCCTGTAGGCCCACCGAGGTGTCCGAACAGCCGCCGGCGCACTGGACTGTGATAGCGCTGGTTGGGTAGGCTGATCCTGATTTCGTACAGTTCACCGTGGTCTTTACAGTATTGCAGTAGTTCTTCTGGCGTCATGATTTCCCCATTATTTGAGGACGTAGTATGTGCCCTTCTTGTCGCCCACCTTCAGCAGGACGCCCTTGTCCACCATGTCGGCGAAATCGAGGCGTAGGGTTTCGGCAGACACGTCCGGGCACAGGTCGCGGTAGTCACGGTTGGTGATGCGGCCGCTGGTTTGGATGAACTGAATGGCGCGCAGTTGGCGCTCGTTCATGTTCTGCTGCCAAGCCGGGATCGGTCGTGAAGTCTGAACGTTCCTGAGCACGACAGAAAACGCGTAGGGCGTCGGCTTGAACTCCGGCTGGGGGTGGCCGTTCTTGACCATGTCCTCGATCATACGGTCAATGCCCAGCCCCAGCTCCTCGATGTAGCCCCATTGGAACAGGCCGTTCACCAGGCGTGGATTGCGGCTGAAATGCTCCTCTACGATATTATCCAGCGTGATGTAGCCGGGCAGGCCGCCTGGGCTGCTCATCTCCAGGCGGTCATCGAACATGCGCGCTTCGATACGACGCCCGCGCAGCCGGTAGTCCCGGTGGCAGACGGCATTGACCAGCGCCTCACGCACAGCAAACGGCGGATACTCTGGCTTCTCCTCGCGCTGCAGACCGCGCACGACAGCCTGCACGCGCATTTCGCTCCAGATGACCTGCCACAGGCGCTCGATCAGACGCGCCAGGGGACCGTTGATCTCTTCACGCCGGCCATAGCCCGGCAAGCCCTGGGGACCGCGGGCTTCGGTGCCGGTGAAGCGCACGAATACGGCCCCGCTGTGCGGCAGAAAGACCTGCGGCTCGCGTCCGAACAGGAGGATGCCGACGGTCGTAGGGATCAGGTCAGGCGTCAGCGCGCCGATTTGTGTCAACAGCTCGGAGCGTGACAGGGTGAGCTTGCGTCGCTGGCGCTCCTCGCGTTTTTCGATGTACTCGCTGATAATGGCGTCGTCCAGGTCGCTCAGGGTGGCGCCGGCCATCGGTTCGGCTTCGAAATCGCTGCTCGACTTGGTGGCCGCCAACTGGCGAATCTGCTCGCCGCCCAGCGGACCGTTCTGCGCGCCGCTGCGCACGATCACCCGACCGTCGCCCAGGCTGTGCAGTTCGGTGCTGCGCGGCACAAAAATGCTGATGACATTGCCTTGTACCGTGGGCACCAACTGCCATTCGGTTCTGACCGGAGGCCGGCAGTTGACCAGCGCATGGCGTAACGCGCCTTCGACTTCTTCTTCCTGCAGATTGCCCAGGACATGACCGGCCGGCGTGACGCCAAGCAGGATGTGACCGCCATCGGTATTGGCGAACGCGACCAGTGTTTCGGTCAGCCGCTCTGTATCCACGGTGGGCATACACTCAAGCTGAGGGCCGGACCGCCGACCGATGAGATTGGTCACAGACATAATGATGTTCCTAACGTCTTATGCCGGGGCTGACGCCGTCTCTTCCAACGGCGATGCGAGCGGCGAGGGTTCAACGGTTGGTATAGCCGGCTCCACCGCCGGCGCTGGTCCCAAGCGCACCATCACCGCCACGGTGTCGTCCTTCTTCAACTGCACCAGGCGTACACCACTGGAAGCGCGACCGTGGCGCGGAATATCTTTCACGCGCAGGCGCAGAGCAATGCCGCCGGCGGAGAAGAAGGCCACTTCTTCATCTTCCTGCACCACGCGTGACGATACGATGCGGCCATCCTTATCGAGCCGTGACTGTGCGAGGGTGACAACACCGCCGGTGTAGCGCCCCTTCGCGGCGTATTCATCCAGCGAAGAACGTTTGCCAAAGCCGCGCGGCGTCACCACGAGCAGGTCAGCGCCCGGTTCCACCACATCAAGCGACGTTACGCGGTCGCCCGCAGCCAAACGGATGCCCCACACGCCGCTGGCCGTGCGTCCCATCGCGCGCACCTCGTTTTCATCGAAGCGCAGCGCCTGGCCTCTTTCCGTCACCAGGATCAGCTCTTGCTCACCGCTGGTCACCCTGGCCCAGCCTAGTTCGTCGCCTTCCTCCAACGGCATGGCGATGATGCCAATCGGCCGCACCGCATTGAATTCGCTCAACTGCACGCGTTTGATGCGACCGCCGACCGTCGCCATGGTGACATAAGTGGCGTGTTCGAAATCTGGCACAGCCACCATGGCCGTGACCCGTTCATCCGGCGGCAGGCTGATGAAGTTGACGATGGGCAGGCCCTTGCCGGTGCGGCTGGCGTCAGGCAAATTGAAGGCGCGCTCGGAATAAATCCGGCCTTTGTTGGTAAAAAAGAGCACGTAATCGAGCGTGCGCGCGCTGAGCGCCTGCACCACCTGGTCTTCGTCGCGTGTATTCATGCCGACGACGCCGCGGCCGCCGCGTCCCTGGGCGCGGTAGACACGAGCCAGCGTGCGCTTGACGAAATTGTCCTGCGTCAGCGTCACCAGCACGTGCTCCTGCGGAATGACATCTTCGTCTTCTATACCGCTGCCGTCCGGCAGGATTTGCGTTCGGCGCCCATCGCCGAATTTTTCTTTCAACTCCAAGAGGTCAGTCTTGATGATCTGCAAGATTTTTTCGGGATGATCGAGCAGATCACGCAAGAAACTGATGCGTGCGGCCAGCTCCTGGTATTCGGCCTCGATCTTGGCGCGTTCGAGGGCCGCCAGGCGGCGCAGCTGCATATCGAGAATGGCCTGCGCCTGCACCTCGCTCAGGTTGAAGCGCGTCATCAACCCCGTGCGCGCTTCGTCCACGCTTTTCGAGGCCCGAATGAGTGCAATCACCTCATCCAGGAATTCCAGGGCAATGCGCAGCCCTTCCAGGATGTGAGCACGCTCTTCCGCCTTGCGCAGCTCGAAGCGCGTGCGCCGGGTCAGCACCTCCTGGCGGTGCTCAACATAAATCTGGAGTGCGCGGCGCAGCGAGAGCAGGCGCGGCTCGCCTTCCACCAGGGCCAGCAGGTTGACCCCAAACGTGCTTTGTAGAGGCGTGAGCTTGTAGAGTTGGTTGAGCACTTTGCGCGGCGAGGCGCTGCGTTTCAACTCGATGACGATCCGCATGCCCTCGCGGTCGGACTCATCACGCAGGTCGCTGATTTGATCCAGCCGCTCATCGCGCACCAGTTGGGCAATCCGCTCGAGCAGGGTGGTCTTGTTCAACTGGAAGGGAATCTCAGTGACGATGATGCGGAAACGCCCGCCCTTCGTGTCTTCGATCGAAGCCACGCCGCGCATGATGATGCGGCCTTTGCCGGTGGCATAGGCGCTGCGGATGCCCTCTGCCCCCATAATCAGACCGCCGGTCGGGAAGTCTGGCCCGCTGATAAGCTCCATCAAATCTTCCACCGTCACCTCGTCCAGGTGGTCCCAGTGGTCAATCAGATAAGCGATGCCATCAGCCAATTCACGCAGGTTGTGCGGCGGGATGTTGGTTGCCATGCCCACGGCAATACCAGACGAGCCGTTGAGCAGCAGATTGGGCAGCTGCGCGGGCAGTACAATCGGCTCCTCCAGCGAGTCGTCGAAGTTTGGCCCCCAATCTACGGTGTCCTTGTCAATGTCACCCAGCATGAGGTCGGAGATGCGCGCCAGGCGGGCTTCGGTGTAACGCATGGCGGCCGGGCTGTCGCCGTCAATGGATCCGAAGTTACCCTGGCCGTCAATCAACAGATAGCGCATGGAGAAATCCTGCGCCAGGCGCACCATCGAATCATAGACCGCCGCGTCGCCATGCGGATGATATTTGCCCAGCACTTCACCGACGATGCGGGCGCTCTTCTTGTACGGGGTGCCGGGACGAATGCCCATATCGTGCATTGCGTACAGAATGCGTCGGTGCACCGGCTTGAGGCCGTCGCGTGCGTCGGGCAGGGCGCGCGCGACAATCACACTCATCGCATAGTCCAGATACGCGCTGCGCATCTCGACGTCTATGTCAATGGGTTGGATTTTTCCGATTCGCAAATCAACCCCGTTGGCGCCAGTTGGCAGATCAACCCCGTTCGCGCTGGCTTGCAGATCAGCCCCGTTTATGCCGGCTTGTTGATCAATCCCGTTGGCGCCGGGTTGAAGCCCCCCCAGTTCGTCCGTCAAGGTATTGCTCCCATCTTACACGCAAAAACCGCACCCGGTAACATGACCGAGGCGGTTTGTTATTCCTCGAGCGGCCTATTATAGCAGTTTTTGTGCTGTTTCGCAATGTGGATGAGGAGAGCGTCACGGTGCGCGGGCGTGGGCGAGACGCCGGCAGAGATCTCATGTCAGTAATTCAATGTCGTAATCCACCACTTCGCAATCAAGGCGCCAGTGCTCGACGGCGTTCGCGACAGCCTGCAGCAGCCCATGTGCATAGTCGCTGCTGGCGGAGACGCAGGCTACGCCGAGCACCGCACGCTGCCAGTTGTCGTGCGCCTCCACTTCGGCCACCGAGACGTTGAACTCGTGACGTACGCGCGCGAGAAGGGATTTCAGAATGCCGCGCTTGCCTTTGAGGGAATTGTTACCTGGCAGACGCAGCTCAAGATTGAGATAAGCAACTGATGGTGGCATGGGTGGTGCAGAATGCAAAATGCAAGTTGTTGAACGTATGTTTTGTGGGGATGATGAGCCGCGCCATCCACCGCGGTGGTTTTGTCGGCTTAATGCTTGCCCGTCCACGCGGGATGGCGGTAGCGCTCGTCGAGCAAACGGTCGCAGCGCTGCTGTTCGCGTGCGCTGAGTTCGCCCGGCTCGAAGGTCAGATCCAGGTGCTCGGCAAACGCGCTGGTGAGCGCGGCGATGGCGTCGTTGATGTCAACCGACCGGCTTAGCTCCGCGGCCACGGTAGTGGCGCGCTGCGCCAGCGCCACGCGCAGGGATTCTCGTTCACTTTCCGAGGCAAAGGCCAGGCCGTCTACGACGCGGGTGATGTCCCCGGTCAGCGGCAAAGAGCCATGCTGCAGAACCCAGCCCTGGCGCCGGCTCTGCGCGCTGCCGATCAATTTGCGACCGTTGACGGTGATCTCATAGGCGGATGGGACTTCGAAACAAGCCGCGCTCACGTCAGGCGCGGCGCGTGTGTCGCCAGGCGCCTTCTTGACGGCCAATCCCATGCGCTCCAGGCCTAGCTCCAGGGCCTGGGCCAGGCGCAGGTACGCGTCTAACACGCCGCCACTCAAGCGCGGTTCAGACGCAGGCCCGGCCACGCTGTAGGTCAGTTCGTCCGTGTGCAGGATGCTGCGGCCGCCAGTGGGCCGGCGCACGATGTCGTATCCCAGGCGTTGGCAGGCCGCGCTATCCACTTCGGCCAGGGGCTGATTGCGCCCCAACGACAGGCAGGGCGGCGCCCATTGGTAGAAACGCAGCGTGGGCAGACCCTCGCCTGCGCCAGCCGATTCGGCCAGCGCCTCATCTATCGCCATATTCGCAGCGCCGTCCAGCGGCGCGGTGATCAGCAAGCGCCAGCGGTTGGTCATGGGCGTGTGAACGGCAGGTCAACCACGCGCGCCTCCAGGGTTTCGTCCCCGCTGCGCACCGTGACCATAGTCCCGGCTGCCGCGTAGTCTCGCTTGACAAAGGCCAGGGCGATCGGCCGCGCCAGGGCTGGCGAGTAGATGCTGCTGGAAATGGAACCAATGCTGCGGCCGTCGGCTTCGAGCGATGCGCCGGGCGGCGCCGCTTCCGTCAGGAGCAGCCCGCGCAGGTGACGCGTCACCTTGTCGTACGTGATCTGGCGCGCGATGATCTCCTGGCCGGTGTAGCAACCCTTGCTTTGACTGATGTACGCCAGCAGCCCGGCTTCCAGCGGCGTAACGGCGTCTGTCATCTCCACGCCAGGCGCGGGCAGCCCGGCTTCGACGCGCAGCAGATCATACGCTTCCCATCCGATGGGCCTGGCGGCTCGACTGAGCTCGCCGAAGTCCGCAGCGGCGACCAGCCTATCCCACACGGTTGTCCAACCGGCGGCCGGCGCCAGCACGCGCCAGGCATCCGCACCCGGCCCAGGCAAGCGCACGACGGTGACCGCGTGACCGGCCAGGCTGATCTCGCGCCATTGAAAACGCGCCAGGTCTGCGATGTCGGGCTGCTCACTGGCCGCAGCCAGGCACGCAGGCGCTTGCGGCCCCAGCAGTTCGAGCTGATGCGTCTCCGGGTTCAGGTCAGTCACCGTTACCTGATCCATGAAGAAAATCAAGCCGCGCAGATGACGCACCAGGCGTTCGCGCAAGGGCGGCCCATTCAGAATGATAAAATCGTCGGGCCGCGCCAGTACAGTCAGGGTGTCGAGAATGCGCGCCTGCGGATTGGTCAGCACCGTGATCATGGCCTGACCAGGGCGCAGCGCCTTGACATCGTTGGTGGTCTGCCGCTGAATGAAATCAACCCGCGTGGCGCCGGAGAGGCGCAGCGCGGCCATTTCGACGCGATCCAGCAGCGCGACCGCATGACGACCGGCCTCATACTCCGCGGCTGGCGCGCCATAGTGAGCCGGCCGCTCCACCCCGGCGATCGTCGTCACCGCAGCCGGCGCGGCCGCGGGCATTGAATTTGAAACAACCGATTCAGCCATCGCGTGCAATACCTCATCAAGACGCCAGCAGGTAACTCCCCGCCGGCAGCGTTCAACATGCAGCATGTCGCAGCATGTCTATGAAGGCGGGATTATATCATGCTGGCAGGCGATGCGCCAACTTGATTGATTGGCCCGCGGTCACGGCTGCGATTCGCGCGGGATGCGCTCGTTCAACAACCCTCGTATGTTATAATGCTATCATCTATGCCCGTGCGGCCGGGCGCAGTGGGCCGCGAAGAGGGTACTCACATGATCGAAGGTGCACGAATTCTCTTGGGCGTGACCGGCGGAATTGCCGCTTACAAAGCGGCCTTCCTGGCCAGCCGTTTGACGCAGGTCGGCGCGCGGGTGGATGTCATCATGACCACCGGCGCGGCCCGTTTCATCACGTCGCTGACGTTCCAGGGCGTCACCGGCCGGCCGGTGCACGATGATGTGTTCGGTTCATTGCCCGACGGTCGGATTGCGCATGTCAATTTGGCGAAAGAGGCGGATTTGCTGATCGTTGCGCCGCTCACCGCGCACACGCTGGCGCGCCTGGCGCACGGGCTGGCGGATGATCTGCTCACCGTCACCGCCCTGGCCTGCACCGCGCCGCTGCTGCTGGCGCCTGCAATGGAGGAGCACATGTGGCAGCATCCGGCGACGCAGGCCAACCTGGAGACGCTGCGCCAGCGCGGCGCGTTCATCGTCGGCCCGCTCAGCGGTCACCTGGCTTCAGGCGCCAGCGGCATCGGGCGTATGGTTGAGCCGGACGATCTACTGGGCGCAGCGCGCTATCTGCTGGGGCGTCGTGGGCCGCTGACTGGCCGGCGCGTGGTCATCACCGCGGGCGGCACCCACGAGCCGCTCGATCCGGTCCGTTTCATTGGCAATCGCAGCAGCGGTAAGATGGGCGTGGCGCTGGCCGAAGCTGCGCTGGACCTCGGCGCGGATGTGGCGCTCATTCACGGCCCGCTCGCGGTGGCCCTACCCTGGGGCGTGGAAGCAGTGGCCGTCGAGTCGGCGCAGCAGATGTGCGAGGCAGTGCTGGCGCAGCAGCCGACCACGGACGTGCTCATTGGCGCCGCGGCCGTGGCCGATTTCCGCCCTGCGGCCGTGGCGGAGCAAAAGATCAAGAAACAGCCAGGCGGCGGCGGCCTGACGATTGAGCTGGTGCGTAATCCCGACATTCTGGCGGTGGTGGCCGCGCAGCGCGCCCTCAGCGGGCGGCCGTTGGTGACGGTGGGCTTTGCCGCGGAAACAGAAAACCTGCATGCCAACGCCCAGGCCAAATTGGCGGCCAAAGGATTGAACCTGATTGTGGCGAATGACGTGACCGCCAGCGATGCCGGATTCGGCGTGGACACCAACCGCGTCACCCTGCTGGCGCTTGACAGTCCACCCGAAGCCTTGCCCTTGCTCAGCAAGGCCGCCGTTGCCGCGCAGATCATGCAGCGCGTCACAGCGTTGCTGCGGGGCCAGGCCTGATCTGGTCAGCCGGGGTTGCGCCGACGTAGGGTTAGCTAGGGCGAATGGAGCGCGGCGTCTGACCAAATAGACGCGCAAAGAAGTAGCCCGTTGGGCTTGTCAGGCGCAGCTCTTGCAGAATCTCACGTTCGGTGTACCACCCGATGATGTCGCCTTCATGGCTGAGGGTCGCTTCGCCAATTGCTTCACCCATAAAAACGTGCCAGACGTGAAAATCGGCTCCGCGCAGACACTCGTCGGCTAACTCCTCTGCCTCGCCCAGCCTGTGCGTGTTGAGGACGCCCAGTCGCGTTTCTTCATACGCCTCCCGCAGCGCCGCCTCTTGAGGAACTTCGCCGATCTCCAGGTGACCGGCGGGCATAGTGTAAAAGCCGACGGGGTGCGCAGCGCGCCGGAACAGGCAGTATTGGCGCTCAGCAGGCCCGGCACGCCAGAGGATCATGGCGACCGTAAAGTGACGCAGCTCGCCATCGGGCCGATATTCCCAGCGCATCTTGGGGTCAAAGACGAAGGCCCGGTCATGCACGTGGTCGCCATGCTCGTAGGCGGTCGTCCAGACGGGCAGGTCGGTCAACAAAGCGCCATCTTCGATGCAGTAGATTTGCCTGGCCGTTACACGACGCTCCGCATCCGAGTCGCCCAGGTGAGTGCGTAGATCGGCCAGGACTTGCTGCCGATTGGTCATGCGTTGCCTCCCGAAATTCGCCATCTGCCGGATGGCGCGAGGGCTAGCCGCCATTCGGCAGATTTCGCTTTGAATGGCTGATTTAGCCTAGCGCCGCGCTGGCCGGGCCGGCCGCCAGCTTGATGCCGCGCACCACGGTGTCGAGGAAGATCGAGCGCAGCGGTTTGACAGCCAGGGCCGCTTTGTACGGCGGTGATTTTTCCAAGACCTGGACGATGCGGCCAATGGCCTGGTAGCCCAAGCCCTCGGTGTTGTCCAAGATCAAGTCGGCCAGCTTGCCGCGTTCGATCGCCATCGCGACCATGCGGTCGAAGGTGGATTCGGGCGTGAAGACGCGCCGCGGCCGTGGGTTCATGGAGAGCGCGCCGTGGCGGCAGGCGCTGTAGCAGACCCCGCAGCCGAGGCACAGATCGGCATCGCGCACGGCCCAGCGCTTGCGCCGGTTGGTCAACTGCTGTTCTTCGATGGTGATGGCGTTGACCGGGCAGACTTTGGTGCAGCGGCCGCAGCCGTTGCAGCGGCTGAGGTCAATGTCGCTGATCCAGTTCGAAGTGACGATGGCGTTGCGCAGGTCGAAGCGGCGAATGGCGCTCATCATGCCGCAGCAGTCGCCGCAGCAGTTGCAGATGTAGCTGACGTTGCGTTGGACATTGTCGGCCGTCTGCGCCAAGCCATTGGCCTTGGCCAGCTCCAGGATGTCCATGGCTTCGCTGTTGGTAATCCGCTCAGCCACGCCGTTGCGCACGAGCATGGAAGCGCCGTGGTTGAACGACAGACAGGTGCGCAGCGGGCGATCGCAGGCTTCGTTCAGATGGCTGGCATGGTGACGGCACGCGCATAACGACACGGCGGCGTCGGTCGCCGTTTTGACGATGCTGCTCGCCCGCTCCCAATCCAGGATCTCAACATGCTCGCCGTTGACCCCGGCCGGCAGCGCCTCTTCGCGCACCAACGAACGCCCGATTTGGGTTTCATGCTGGAAAACTGCGCGCGCAAAACGGTCATCCTCTTTGAAGTAAGCCTCGAACAGCCGCGCCAGCTCCGGCAGAGGCGCCTCGGGGCGCAGGCGCATGAACGTGAATTCGAAGAAGCCAATCACCACGGGCGCCAGCGAAAAGTAGCGTTCGCCCCGGCGCTCGATGTCAATCACCACGCCGCGCTCGGCCATGCCGCTCAGCACCTCCAGCAGCTCATCCGCAGGCCTGTTCAGCTTGCGCGCGAGGTCGGTCAGCTTGGTGAAGTTGGTTGGCATTTGGCGGGCGATCTCGGCATCGGCCGGAGAAAAGAGGAGCTTGAGAATCTGCATGAAAACCGGCGTTTCCGGCGCGCCGGTGACATTGCGATCCAATCGCTGCTGCAGCAGTCGGTACGATCGCTCCGGGTTGACGATATGAGCCATACCACTCTCCTTCGCCGCATTTTCAAACCAGATCTCACACGAAGCCACAAAGCCACCAAGTCGTCAATAGCTTCTTTGTGTCTTGGTGTGAGCCATCGGGTTATCTTCAAGTTAAGCGCCCATGTGCGAGGCGCACAACAGTGGATGAAAAGGCCCTCGGATGAAAACGGGCCATCCATGGCGATCCGCGGCCTGTGTTCAGCCGTAACTATTCAGGCATCCTGCGCCGACTGCAGCCGCCGAATGAATTCGGGCCGCAAGGGCGTGCCGCCGCCAGGACTTCGGCGAGCTCAGTCGAGCCGTCGGCCGGAGCCGACCGGCGCCGCGCCACTCAGGTGGACGCCTGGCGGAACGCCCATCAGGCGCGATTTCAATCGCTCGCTTGCCACGGCGCGCCGCCTGAATAGTTACGTTCAGCCTAGAAACGACTTGAAATCGGGCTGCCAGCCGCGGGGCGCATAGTCGCCAGAAGCCCGATCTTGCACATAATCACCTTTGTATTCGCCGCGGCTAATCTTGGTCAGCGCCTCGACCAGGTAATCCACCTCGGCCAGGGTGTTGTAGAGACCAAAACTGGCGCGCACCAGTCCCGGCATATGCGCACGGTTGTGCGCCAGCATTTCATCGCGCACGAGCAGTGTCTGCGCCGCGTCAAGCCCCAAGAGGTGCAGGATGTAGGGATGGGCGCAGAAACAGCCGTTGCGCACCCCGATGCCAAACTCATGGCCCAGAATCGAGGCGACCAGGAAATGCTGCACGTGGCGCAGATTGAATGGAATGACGCCGAGGCGCGTCGCGGCGCGCGCCGGGTCGGCATCGCCGATGATTTCAAGGTCTTCGACGGCGGCCAGGCGACGCAGGGCATAGGCCGTTAGCTCGGCCTCATGTGCGGCGACAGTGTCCATCCCCACCGCTTGCAGCTGTTCGATGGCCGCGGCCAGCGCGACCGCGCCCACGACGTTGGGGCTGCCGGCTTCATCTCGATCCGGCGGGCCGCTCCACCAGACGCCATCCTCGGTCACGATTTCGACCGTGCCGCCGCCGCGCTGATCAGGCTCGCCCTGGGCAAAGGTGTCACGCCGACCGATGAGGGCGCCGGCGCCAAACGGCGCGTACAACTTGTGCGCGGACAGCGCCACGTAGTCGAAATGGCCGGGGTCATCCAGGCTGCCCATGCTCACTGGCCGATGCGGCGCCAGCTGCGCGATGTCGAGTAGGAATTGCGCGCCCGCGGCGTGCGCTTTGGACGCCAGTCGCGGCGCCGGGTTGATGATGCCGGTCACATTGCTGCCGCCGGTGATGGCCACCAGCGCGACCCGTTCACCATACTGCGCCAGCTTGCGGTCATAGTCTGCCTCGTCCAGGCTGCCGTCCGGCTTGACTGCCACATGCACCACGTTGGCGACAGCCCGGTAAGGGAGATCGTTGGAGTGATGCTCCATCATGGAGACGATGATGGTGTCGCGCCCCGGTGCAAAGGGAAAACGGCGCGCAAGCTTGTTCAAGGCTTCGGTGGTGTTCTTGCCGAAGATACAAACATGGGCCGCCCGATCAGCGCCGACGAAACGCATGGTGGTGCGGCGGGCTTCTTCGTAGGCAAAGGTGGCCAGCTGGCTCTTGAAACCGGAGCCGCGGTGGACCGACGAATACCACGGTAGAAAACGGTTGACGGCCGCGGTCACCGCGCGCAGCGGCGGCGTGGACGCGGCGTTGTCAAAGTTGACATAGGTGCGCGTAGAACCGTCCAACAAGGGCGCTTGTTGTTCCACATCGAACAGTCGCCGCCAATCATTGTCCTGACCGCGGCCGGCATCGAGGACCGTCATGCTTACTCTTCCTCGTCTCCTTCTTCCAGCCATTCCAGCGTGATTTGCTGGCTCCAAACGATTTCATCATAGGGGACTTCGGCGGCTGCGTCCACCAGGTCTTCATCGCCGTAGTAGTTGATGTCGTCGTTGCTATCAACGTAAACCAACACGGTTGGCTTGTTTTGGGCTATGATCCAGTCGTTTTCCTCCACTGCATCCCACAGCTCATCCTCGCCAATATCTTCCACATCGTCCAGTTCCACGGCCACGAGCATGAACTTCTCGTAAACCGCCACATCATGCGTTGTCACAAACATGCTTCCCCTCCTCTGAACTCCGGTCTCTGACGTTAGTGCTTGAAATGTCGTACGCCGGTGAAACACATCGCCAGGCCCAGGCGATCAGCCGCGGCAATTGTCTCAGCGTCGCGCATGGACCCGCCAGGTTGAACCACGGCCGTGCAGCCCGCCGCGGCCGCGGCCTCCACGCCGTCGGGGAATGGAAAGAAGGCGTCTGATCCCACCACGGCGCCCCTGGCCTTGTCGCCGGCCTTCTGCGCGGCGAGGCGCACCGAGTCCACGCGACTCATCTGCCCGGCCCCCACGCCAACCACTTCGTTGGCGGTGGTAAAGACGATGGCGTTTGACTTGACGTGCTTGGCGACGCGCCAGGCAAAATCGAGCGCCGTCATCTCAGCGGCCGTCGGCTGGCGCTGCGTCACCACCTGCCACGCACTTGCTGGCTCCAGCGCGTCGTCCGGCGTCTGCACCAGCAGCCCGCCGTGCACGGTGCGCATGGCGTAGGGGAAGGTCGCCTCAGGCTTGACCTCCAGCACGCGCAGGTTCTTCTTGCGCTTGAGCGCCTTCAGCGCCTCCGGTTCGTAGGCCGGCGCGGCCAGCACTTCCACGAACAGCGAGCCGATGGCTTCGACGGTCGCCAAATCGAGCGGGCGATTGACGGCAATGACGCTGCCGTATGCGCTCACCGGGTCGGCCGCCAGGGCCAACTGATACGCCTCGACCAGGCTGTCCGCGCTGGCCAGCCCGCAGGGGTTGGTGTGCTTGATGATGGCCGCCGTCGGCCGTGCGAACTCCTGCGCCATGCCCCAGGCGGCGTCAAGGTCCACGTAGTTATTATAACTCATTTCCTTCTCACCGCTGAGTTGGGCCAGGGTCATTGGCGTGTCCGGCCAGCGGTAGAAGCCGGCGCGCTGATGAGGATTCTCGCCGTAGCGCAGCACCTGCGCGAGATTGGCGCTCAGCGTCAGTACGGCGGGGAAAGCATCGGCGCCTTCGGCCTGGCGACCCAGCCAGGCGGCAATCGCGGCGTCGTACGCGGCGGTGTGGCGGAAAGCCTTCAGCGCCAGATGACGCCTCGTCTCGATCGGCACGGGCTCGCCTTTCTCCACGTGCAGCGCCACGGTCAGGTAGTCCTGCGGATCGCACAGCACCGTTACCGACTCAAAATTCTTGGCCGCGGCCCGCAGCAGCGTGACGCCGCCAATATCAATCTCCTCGATGGCCTCGGCCTCGGTGACATCGGCGCGGGCCACGGTACGGCTGAACGGATACAAGTTGCATACCACCAGGTCAAACGGCTGCATCCCCTGCTTGCGCAGATCAGCCAGGTGCTGCGGGGTGCGGCGGGCCAGGATGCCGCCATGAATGGCCGGGTGCAGGGTCTTGACGCGACCGCCCAGCATCTCAGGAAAATGCGTGACCTCTTCCACCGGGGTGCAAGGCAGATCGGCCTGCGTCAAGGCGCGCGCGGTGCCGCCGCTGGCAACCAGCTCCACCCCGTGTGTACTCAGCACCCGCGCCAGGTCAATCAAGCCGGCTTTGTTATGCACGCTCAGCAAGGCACGTTGAATCGTCATGATAAACACTGTCTCCTTTTTCGCGAAGATGCAGCCCCGCAGCCGCGTCAGACAGCCGGTAGGCTGGCGCGCTCCGTCAGCCACTTTTGGACGGCGCGCACCAGCAAGATGCGTTCGTGGACATGCATCCGCTCCTCGAAATCGTCGAGTTGGTCATGAGGTAAGATGGGCACAACGATCTGATCAAGCACGGGCCCGGCATCTACCGCTGGTACGACAAAATGCACCATCGCGCCGCTGGATTCAATTTCACCTTGCTGAAAGGCCGTGAAGGCGCGTTCAATGGCGTGCGTGCCGGGAAAAAGGCCAGGAAGGGCTGGGTGTAGGTTGATGAGGCGATCGGCAAAGCGGCTGATAAAGACCGGCGTCAACACCTGCATCCAGCCGGCGCACACAATCAGGTCGGGTTGAAATCCGCTCACGATCGCGGCAAGGTCCTCGTCGTAGTCTTCGCGCGTGCGCCCGCTGTCCGTATATGGCTTCAGCGGATGGTACGCCGTAGGCACACCCGCTTGCTGCGCGCGCACCAGGCCGTAGGCATCACGCCGATTGGAGACGACGGCCACAACCTGCGCGGCCAGACTGACGTCTTGGCAGGCGTCGAGCAAGGCCTGCAGATTGGTGCCATTGCCTGAAATGAGAACGACCAGGCGGGCCGGGGACGTTGTGTCAGACATGGCTTCACCTCACACTCGAATACCTTTGGGATCTACCCAGTTGCCCGGAAATCTGCCACGAATTATACGAATTCCACGAAACCGATTGCGCAGAATTGGAGAAATTCGTGTAATTCGTGGCAAGAATCTGGTAAACTGCTCAAGTCCTCATTCCCCCCGCTCAGGCGATGACGACGCGTGATGTCTCTCCCGACCAGGGCACGACACGGCCGATGATGTAGGCATCTGCGCCCACGACCTGGCGCACGACCTTGACCGCGTCCGGTTCTACGACGATGACCATGCCGACGCCCATATTGAAGGTGCGGAACATGTCATCCTCCGGCACGTCGCCCAGGCGGCGGATCAAGCCAAAGATGGGCGGCGCCGGCCACGCGCCAAATTCGATCTGCGCGCCCAGGCCATCGGGCAGGCTGCGCGGCACATTGTCCAGCAGCCCGCCGCCGGTGATGTGCGCCATCGCTTTGATGACCACCCCAGCCGCCCAGAGCCGCTCAACCTCCGGCAGATAGCAGCGATGCGCGGCCAGCAGCGCGTCGCCAATGCTGCGTTCCGCGCCTAGATCGGGATGCGGCGCCGTCCAATCAAGGCCGGACAGCACCCGTCGCGCCAGCGAATAGCCGTTGGTGTGCAGGCCGCTGCTGGGCAGGCCAATCAGCGCATCGCCCGCCTGCACGCTGCGGCCATCCACGATGCGGCTGCGCTCCACAACGCCGACAATCGTGCCTGCCACATCGAACTCGCCGGCCAGGTAGACGCCGGGCATTTCTGCGGTTTCGCCGCCCAAGAGGACGCAGCCCACGGCCTGGCATGCGCCTGCCATGCCGATCACGACGGCCGCCACTTCTTCGGGCACGAGTCGGCTGGCGGCAATGTAATCGAGAAAAAAGAGCGGCCGGCCGCCCTGCACCAAGATGTCGTTGACACAGTGGTTGACCAAATCCGCGCCGATCGTGTCGAAGCGCCGCATCTGCGCGGCCACTTTGACCTTCGTGCCCACGCCGTCGGTGGAGGCCACCAGCACCGGCGCGACCATGGCCTGCACGGCCCCGGCGTCGAACAGTCCGCCGAACGCGCCGATGCCGGCCAGCACAGCCGGGGTGTAAGTGGCCTGCACGGCCGCTTTCATCAACGCGACCGTTCGATGACCCGCCTCGATGTCAACCCCCGCCTCTTGATACGTCGTCATGATCGTTTCATCTCAATGCGTCGCTCTTTGGTCTCCAATATCCCGCCGATAGTGCATGCCAGCAAAGTGAATCTGTTCCATCCCGGCATATGCGCGGCGACGGGCCTCGGCGAAGTCAGCGCCGGCGCCGGTGACTGCCAGCACACGACCGCCCTGGGTCAACAGGCGCTCACCTTCGCGGCTGGCGCCAGCCAGAAAGACCTGCACGCCCGGCAGCGCATTGGCCGCTTCCACGCCGGTGATGGGATCGCCCTTCGGATATGCGCCGGGATAACCGGCCGCGGCGGCCACGACGGTGACGGCCGCGCCTGGCTTCCAGCGCAGCTTGTACGCGGCCAGGAGGCCGTCCACGCAGGCGTCGAAGATCTCCAGCAGGTCGTTTTCGAGCAGGGGCAGGATCGCCTGGGTTTCGGGGTCGCCGAAGCGCACGTTGAACTCCAGCACGCGCAGGCCGGCGGGTGTGAGCATCAATCCGGCGTAGAGCACGCCGACAAAGGGGGCGCCCTGGGCCGCCATGCCATCCACCGCGGGTTGCAGGACGGTGCGCACGGCTTCATCTACCAGGGCGGGGGTGAGGCGGGGCGCCGGCGCGTAAGCGCCCATGCCGCCGGTGTTTGGCCCGCGGTCGCCATCGGCCACGCGCTTGTGATCCTGCGCGGGCAGCATCGGCGCCACGGTCTTGCCATCACAGAAGGCGAGCAGAGAGACCTCCGGGCCAGCCAGGCGCTCCTCGATCACGATCACGTCGCCAGCTTCGCCAAACACGCGCGCGCGCAGCAGATCAAACACGGCCTGTTCCGCGTGCAGCATGTCATCGCAGACGATGACTCCCTTGCCCGCGGCCAGGCCGCTGGCCTTCACCACCAACGGCCGCTCCGCCTGGCGCACATACTCCAGCGCGGCATCGTAGTCATCAAGAATGACGTAGCCGGCCGTGGGAATGCCCGTTTCCCACATGAAGTCTTTGGCAAAGGCTTTGGAGCTTTCCAACTGCGCCGCGGCCTGCGTAGGGCCAAAAATGCGCTGACCCGCGGCCTGAAAGAGGTCCACCACGCCGGCCGCCAGGGGCGCCTCCGGACCGACGACGGTCAGATCCACGCCGTGACTCTGCGCGAACGCCAAGAGGGCCGGCCCATCCTCGGCCGCAATGGCGACATTTCGGATCACGCCATCGCCGGCCGTGCCTCCGTTGCCCGGCGCCACCCAAATCTGTCCGACCTGCGGCGACTGCGCCAGCTTCCAGGCCAGCGCATGTTCGCGCCCCCCGGAACCGACAACGAGAATCGTGCGACTACTTACCATTTCCTCGGACTTCAAGAAACTGCTCCAACGATGGCGTCATCCATAGGTCAATTCCGTCCTGCTCAATGTTGCGCGCCAACAACAGTCCCTGGCTGCGCATGGCAGCGTAGTTCGCAGTCTCTTTGATGATTAGCGAGATTACTACGCCATACTTCAATTCAATGTCACAAGCGATATCAACGATATCATTCCAATAGTGGCGATACATATCGGTACTCATGGAAATCACGACCAAAACGTCAAGGTCCGATTCGTTATCGAAATCCCCCCGCGCCTTTGAGCCAAAGAGAACCACACGCCTCAGATCGTTGCCATAACGTCGGCGCAGGCGAGCGACGAGCGCGCTCAGCGCAGCGCGTTCATGGCCCGCAAGGCGCGTCTGTCGGGTTGACGTTTCGTTGGACGCTTGCATCTGCTGGCCTTGTATAGCAATCTGAGGCCGGTCTGCTGCTAGAGCAGGAACATCACGCGGCATAGAGCACCTTACCACGTTTGATGATATCAATGACAAACTGATCGCCGATGGTTGTGCGTTGAGCCAACTCGTCTGGCGTCAGGATAAGCGTCTCGATGGCAATCTGACGGGTTGGATCGGACAGTATGTGCCGAACACGATTCCAGCGCTGGGAGAAACGATCTGAGGTATCCTTGACGATCAACAAATCAATGTCGCTATCCGGGCGTGGATTCCCGTACGCGTACGAACCAAACAGAATTACCCGTTGTGGCTGATAATCAGCAACCAGCTTATTCACGATTTCTTGAATGATTGAATGTGTTTCCGTTTGTCCAGACAACATGGCATGCATGGCGATACCTTGATCCTCTGAATCCACTCTTGCTGTGATTATACGCCAATGCTTGTCAAACAACAAGGCAAACCTGCGAGATTCCTTGTCGAGCGCCTCAGCCCAAGCCATGGGTCACACCGTCGGTACGACGTGCGTTCGTTACGCGTGAGACGTGGCCCACCAAGAAGCTTGCTTTGTGGTGAGACGTGCGGTCGTCACGCCAGAGGCGATGACCTACGATGGAGGTTCTTGGCGGGTAGGACATGCCTTCGACGGGGCTTGCTCATTTCTTGCTATCATCGTTTGTTGGTCGCGGCCGCGTGAAACCCTCGTTTCTGAGCGAGGTGTTGGGAGGTGGTTTACTCTACAGCGCGCCCTCGAAGGCCAACTTCTTGCTGCTGCGATTGGCCCACCACTCCTCCAGGCGCACCGGGTACTTGCCGGTGAAGCATGCGCTGCAAAAGCCGGCCTGCGGGGTCTGACCCGCGCGGATCGCGGCCATCATGCCGTCGTGTGACAGATAGGCGAGGCTGTCCGCGCCGATGATCTCGCGAATCTCGGAGACGGTTTTGGACGCGCCGATCAGCTGCTCGGTCGTAGCCATGTCAATGCCCATGAAGCATGGATGCTGCACCGGCGGCGAGGACACCCGCACATGGACTTCCGCGGCGCCGCCCTGGCGCAGGAGCTGCACCAGCGGCCCGGCCGTGTTGCCGCGCACAATCGAATCGTCCACCATGACGACCCGCTTGCCGCGCAGATTGGCCGGCAGCGGGTTATATTTCAAGGCAATGCCGGCCTTGCGCAGGCGGTCATCAGGCTGAATGAACGTGCGCCCGATGTAACGATTCTTGGTGAAGCCTTCGCTGAACGGGATACCCAACGCTTGCGCGTAACCTATCGCGGCCGGGGTGGATGAGTCGGGGACGCCGACCACCACATCGGCGCCAGGAACCGGCGCCTCGCGCGCCAGTTCGCGGCCTAACTGTTGGCGCACCTGGTGCACCGTCTGGTTGTCAAGCGTCGAATCGGGCCGGGCAAAATAGACGAGCTCGAAGATACAGAACGCGCGCGGCTCCGGCTGGCGACCCAGGGTGGATTTCATGCCTTCGCGATCCAGGCGCACGATCTCGCCCGGCTCCACGTCACGCACGTATTCCGCGCCGATGGTCGCCAGCGCGCACGACTCAGACGCGGCAACCCAACCCGTGCCATGACCGTTAAGAGGCAGGTGCCCCAGGCACAACGGCCGCAATCCCCACGGATCGCGCACCGCGAAGACGGCGTCGCGGGTCAAAATGGTGAGCGAATACGCGCCTTCGGCGCGCTGCATGAAGGCAGAGATGCGATCTTCCCACGTGCCGGCGGGCATGAGGCGGCCAAACGGGCTGCCGACGCCGGATGGGGTAGCCGCGGCCAGCAGTTGGGTGATGACCTCGCTGTCGCTGCTGGAGGTCAGGCCGACTCCACGTTCCAGCATGTCGCGGCGCAGGGTGCGCGCGTTGGTCAAATTGCCATTGTGCGCCACGCCCAGAGGGCCGTGGATGGTTTCGATCAGGTAGGGTTGCGCATTGCGCAGAAACGAGCCGCCGGTGGTGGAGTAGCGGGTGTGGCCAATCGCCAGGTGTCCTTGCAGCGGGGCCAGATTCTGCTCATCGAACACCTGGGCGACCAATCCCATGCCCTTGTGAATGGCCGCGGTCTGGCCATCGCTCACGGCAATGCCTGCACTTTCCTGTCCGCGGTGCTGTAAGGCGTACAGCCCAAAGAACGTGATGCGAGCCACGTCTGCACCCGGTGCGCAGATCGCGAATACGCCGCACGCATCGCTAAACTTGTCGCTGACCTGCTCATCCACATCATGCATGTAACAACACCCGTTCTTCTATCCAGAAGCCTGATTTCTGCAAGAAACCAGGCTTTTCGGCTTGCTAACGCAAGTCACGGTCGTCGGCTTCGATGGCCGCACGCAACGCAGCCTGATAGGCGAAGACGCGTTTGCGCAGCTCTTCATGACCCAACGCCAGAATTTTCGCTGCCAGCAGCGCCGCCGCCTCCGGCTCCAACACAGTGGCGGGCGCAACGCCGCTTGGCATGCGCAGCGTCGAGTAAATGTCACCGCCGCCGAAGCGGTCCGCGTAGGGCGGGCAGGCGATAACAGGCGCAATCACATTCGCATCTACAAAACCGCTGAGTGCATTCGAGCGGCCGGCAATGGTGATGTACACCTTGGGGCGGGGGTCGGCTTCGTAGTGTTCCAGAATGTGTAGCACGTGCAGCGGCGATTTGTGCGCCGAGCCGACGCGCAGTTCACTGTAAATGCCCAGCGCCGTGAGCACCTTGGCGATGGCCTGCCCGTGGCTCAAATCCGCTTTGGACCCCATGATGATGGGGACGATGATGTCATGACTCATGTCGGCCACTCCTTTGTGTTCCACCAACCTTCATAGGTGGTCCTTCTGGTTGGATGTACGCTGCGTTCGGAAGTGGCGCCTGTGATCAAGCAGGCGCCTGGCTAAAACTGGGCGGTCATCTCGGCCACTGTCCTGTATTTCTCCATCAAATCGGCCAGGCCCTTCTGCGTGACTACCTGCATGTTGCGGTAAATCTGCTTGTCGAGCATCTGCGCCTTATCGCCGCCCGGCCAGAGGCGCCAGGAGTCGTTGTCAATCACGTCCGCCACCACCAGGTTGTCGGCGCTGAAGCCGAGCAAGCGCCCGAACTCAATCTTCAGGTCTACCAATTGGATGCTTTGCCTGGCCCAGGCTTGTTCCAGCAACTCAAAGACCTGGCGTCCCAGTTTGATGAAAAGGTCTACCTCGACATCGCTGGCAATGTCGCTCTTGACAATCTCCAAGCCGGAAATCTGGGGGTCATGGCGCGCGTCATCCTTGAGAAAGAACTCGACCAGCGGTGGTTCGAAACGGTGACCCTCGGCCGTGTCGGGATGGCGCTTGAGATAGGAGCCGGTCGCCAGTCGGCGCATGACCACTTCGATCGGAATCATGGTGCAGCGGCGCACCAGGGTCACGTCCGCGGCCGGCGCGGAGACGAAATGGGTGGGCACTTCGTGCCGGTTCAGATAGGTAAAGACATTGGCGGTCGTCCGTCCGGCCACCTGGCCCTTACCCTCGATGACGTTGCGCCGGGCGCCATCGCCCGCGGTGATGCTGTCTTTGTGCACCAGGTAGGCCAGGTGCGGATTATCCGCGTGCGCATAAACAGTTTTGGTTTTGCCTTCGGCCAGTTTCATTCCGTATTGCATATTTCTCCTCCGGTTCATTGCTTCTTGGCTCAGAATCGGTTACAATACCAACCAACATTGTCGTAATCAAAGGAATTGGTATGTCTGTTCATGACGATTGGTTCGCAGAAGCAGCTAACGACCTCCGCGCGGCTCAACTCCTGTGTGACAACGGTTTCTATGCCAAGTGCGCTTTTCACTGCCAGCAAGCCGGCGAGAAAGCCATGAAAGCGCTCTTGTATGCACAGGCCCAGCGCCCTCGAGGACATTCGGTGGTTGACTTGCTGACTGCGTATGCAACCCTGGCCAACCTATCACCAGACCTGCGCATTGCCGATGCGGCCCGGCATCTTGACCAGCATGATACCAGCACACGCTATCCAGACGCCGCGCCGATGACGCCGTCGTCTCACTATCAGCTGTATGAAGCTGAAGAGTCACTGGATAACGCGCAGACGTTAGTTGATTATGCAAGAGGCATTCTGTATGCTGCAACATGATCTTCAAATGAAAGCCAATCGTTACGCGCGGCTAGTCTCTGAGGCCATCAAGCCCGATTGTATTATTCTCTATGGCTCTGTGGCGCGCAACCAAGCTGGGCCAGACAGCGATATTGATATCCTGGTTATCGGAGGAAACCTGGAACCGAACTGGTTCACGCGCATGACCCAGTTATCGCGGTTGGTTAACGGCAACGGACCGATAGAAGCCATCGGCTATACCCGCGCCGAGTGGGACAGCATGATGAAAGACAAGCACGTCACCGTCCTGGAAGCACTCAACGATGGTATTCCCCTGCACGGCAAAGCTCTCTTTGCGCAATGGCGTTCCGAATTCGAACACTGGCAGGCGCTCGGCTTACGACAAATACCGGCCTGCTGGATATTGCCTCCCGTACTTCAACCGACCTAATCTCCCGCGTGGTGGCGAATCTTCGCCGCCAACGCTCTGGCTCGTGCAGGGGCGTCGCCCACGTAGTGCGACGCGTCGAGCAAGCTGGCAATTTGCCCCGGCGGCGCCAACTCCTGGATGCGGCCATCCGCTGCGAGGCGCGCGGCCAGCGGATTCGGTGCGCCGCTCTGCATGGCCGCCCAGGCGGCCAGGCTGTGTTCGCGTATGACTTCGTGCAGCGTCTGCCGGTCACCGCCCGCCTTGACCGCTTCCATCAACAGGCGTTCGCTCGCTGCAAAGACGCCGTAAGTCGCCAGGTTGCGGGCGATGGCCCCCTCGTTGATGACCAGCCCTTGCAGCAAACGACAGGCCGTCTGCACGATTTCGTCCACGGCCAGGAACGCGTCGGGGAAAAGTACACGCCGGTTGGCGGAATCGTCCAACGTCCGCTCCAGCAAGCTGTGCGCCGCATTGTCCCAGGCGACGCGCGGCAGCGCAGCCACGAAACGCGCCAGGCTGTCCATCTTCTCCGCGTTGATCGGGTTGCGCTTGAAGGGCATGGCCGATGAGCCGACCTGCTGGCGCCCAAACGGCTCCGCCCATTCGCCCAGCGGCGGCGACTGCAGCAGACGCAGGTCGAAAGCGAACTTATACAAGCTGCCGGCCAGCCCGGCCAGCGCGTTGAGCACCAGCCAATCCTGCTTGCGCGGGTACGTTTGCGTCACCACGTCATACTCAGGCAGATCGAGATCAGCCATGACGCGCGCCGACAGCTCAGCCGCGGTCATGGCTGCGCCCGTCAACAACTGTTCGTACGAGGCGGATGTGCCCACCGCGCCGCGCAGGCCCTTGCCGCGAATCGCCTGGCGCACGCGCGCCAGCTCATCCAAGTCCGCCAGCAAATCCTGTCCGGTCTGCGCCAACCGGTAGCCGAGCGTCGTTGGTTCGGCCGGCTGTAGATGCGTGAACGCCATGCCTGGCAAATCGGCGTAGCGCTCGATGTGCTCGGCCAGGATCACCAGGCAGCGCCGCAACCCAGCTATGATCAGGTCCATGGCCTGGCGCAGGCGCAGCGCCTCGACATTGTCCAAGATATCCATGCTCGTGGCGCCCAAGTGAATGATCGGCCCGCCCACCGTACACTGTTCGGCGAACACTCGAATCTCGGCCATGAGGTCGTGCTGGATAGCGGCCTCGATCTCTTGCGCGCGTGCGATGTCAATCTGATCGGCATGCGCTTCCAGGTCGGCCACCTGCGCGGGCGTGACCAGGCCGGCCGCCATCTGGCCGCGCGCCAGGGCCACCCACACGCGGCGCAGCAGGCGGCGCTTGTGCTCTTCAGACCAGAGCTGGCGCATCGCCTGACTGCCGTAGCGCCAGGTGAAGGGAGAAATGTAGGTGTCGTGGGCAAAAGCGAAGTCAGCGCTCATACGGCAAAGATCTTGTCTCGCTCTGGACTGACCGAAACCCAACGGATGGGAACGCCGGCCAGGTCTTGGATACGGCGTAGATAGGCCTGCGCGGCCGCTGGTAGTTCATCCCAGGAACGACAGTTGGTGGTGGGCGCTTGCCAGCCCGGCCACGATTCATAGACCGCTTCAGCTTCTTGCAGGAGCGGCGTGTCCGGCATATAGTCAATGATGCGCTCGCCGACCCTGTAACCAACGCAGATCTTCAACTCTGGCAAGGTGTCGAGCACATCGAGTTTGGTGATGGCAAGGTGGGTGAAGCCGTTGAGCCACGCCGAATGGGCCATCGCCACGCCGTCGAACCAGCCGCAGCGCCGCGGGCGCCCGGTGGTGGCGCCAAATTCGCGGCCAATCTCACGGATGGTCTTGCCTGTGTCATCGAACAGTTCCACCGGGAATGGCCCGGCCCCGACGCACGTTGAGTAGGCCTTGACCACGCCGATGATCTCATCGAGCGCCGTGGGCGGCAGGCCTGCGCCGACGGCGGCGAAGGAGGCCGATGGATTCGATGACGTGACATAAGGATACGTGCCCCAGTCAATGTCGCGCATGATGCCGAGTTGACCTTCGAGCAAGATGAACTTACCGGCCCGGTATAGGTCACGGATCATAGGCACGGTGTCTACGATGCGACCGTACAGGGCTTCGTGCCAGGTCATGCACAGGTCGAAAAGCTCATCCACGCTCCAAACTGGTTGACCGTAGTGCTGCAAAACCTGGTTCTTATGAGGGAGAATCTGCTCCAGGCGTTCGCGCAGCCAGCCCTGGTGCTTGAGGTCGCCCAGGCGCACGCCCCAGCGCGCGGCTTTGTCCGCGTAGGCTGGGCCGATGCCGCGCTTGGTGGTGCCAATGGCGCGCCCGCCGCGCGCCATCTCCTCCAGGCCATCGAGCTGGCGGTGATATGGCATCAAGATCTGCGCCCGGTCCGACAGCCAGAGATTGGCGAGGTCCACCCCGGCGGCCGCCAGTTCGTGCATTTCGTCCAGCAGCGCGGCCGGATTCACCACGGCGCCAGTGCCGATGATGTTGACCGTGGCCGGATTGAAGATTCCAGAAGGCACCAGGTGCAGGCGGAACGTCCCGAATTGGTTGATGACCGTGTGGCCGGCATTGTCGCCGCCCTGAAAACGGATCACGCAGGCCGCATCCTGGGCCAGGAAATCTACGACGCGGCCTTTTCCTTCATCGCCCCACTGCGCCCCGACGATGGCAACAACGGTCATGTCAATTCTCCTTAGCTTTCAATCTCAAGCGCCCGCAAACCGGGGGATTGCGTTAAGATGGCGGGCAATCCGGGGGATTGCGTTACGATGACGGGCAATCCGGGGGATTGCGTTACAGGTTCAACCAACCGCTGGCAGATGCTGCAACGCCTCGGTGACTGCATCTGCAGGGTACTCATAGTCAACCAGGTCGCCGGCCAGATACTGGTCGTACGCCGCCATATCGAAGAAACCGTGACCACTCAAATTGAAGACGATGACCCGCTCTTCGCCTTTGGCTTTGGCATCCAGGGCTTCGTCAATCGCGGCGACGATGGCGTGGGATGATTCGGGCGCAGGGATGATGCCTTCGGTGCGAGCAAACTGGACCGCGGCCGCAAAGACCGGGTTCTGGTGATAGGCCACCGGCGTGATGTCTCCGGTTTCCACTAGGGCCGAAATGAGCGGCGCCATGCCGTGGTAGCGCAAGCCGCCGGCGTGAATACCAGCCGGCATAAAGGTATGACCCAACGTGAACATCTTGACCATGGGCGTCATGCCGACGGCGTCGCCGTAGTCGTACGCGTACTTGCCCTTGGTCAGGCTCGGACACGCGGCCGGCTCCACGGCCAGAAAGCGCGTCGGACGCCCCTGGGTTAGACGATCTTGCAGGAAGGGAAAGGCCAGCCCAGCAAAGCTGCTGCCGCCGCCCACACAGCCGATGACCACATCAGGGTAGTCCCCGATGGCGGCCAGGGCCTGCTTGGCCTCTTGCCCGATCACCGTTTGGTGCAGCAGAACATGATTGAGCACCGAGCCGAGCGAGTAACGGGTGTCAGGGTCGGAGGCTGCCACTTCGACCGCTTCCGAGATGGCGATGCCCAGGCTGCCCGGCGAATCCGGGTGTTCGGCCAGGATGCCGCGGCCGGCGTTGGTTTCGGTGGATGGGCTGGCGACGACGCGCGCGCCCCAGGTGTGCATCATCGAGCGCCGGTAGGGCTTCTGATAGTAGCTTACCTTGACCATGTAGACGAGGCATTCCAGGCCGAAGAGCTGACAGGCGAAGGCCAGCGAAGAGCCCCATTGCCCGGCGCCTGTTTCGGTGCTGATGCGCTTGACGCCCTCTTTGGCATTGTAATACGCCTGGGGAACCGCGGTATTCGGCTTGTGGCTGCCGGCCGGACTGACGCCTTCGTACTTGTAGTAGATTTTGGCCGGCGTGTCCAGCGCCTTTTCCAGGCGCACCGCGCGCAGCAGAGGCGTGGGCCGCCAGAGCTTGTAGATCTCGCGGACTTCCTCAGGGATCGAAATGTAGCGCTCAGTGCTGACTTCTTGCAGGATCAGCTCCATCGGAAAGAGGGGCGCCAGGTCAGCCGGCCCGATGGGCTGGCCAGTGCCTGGATGCAGCGGGGGCGCGAGTGGAGCTGGCAAGTCGGCGGCGATGTTGTACCAGTTCGTGGGAATATCCCTCTGGCTGAGCATGAAACGCGATTCTAACATGACGGCGAACCTCCTGGCTGGTAGATTAGTCTGATGTCTGCACACAACGACGCGCAGGAAGAAACGACAGCGACGGCGTCTTTCACCACGCAAACTCGGTCAATAGGGGGAAATGATCGGACGCCAGGCGAACATCATCGTCGTCCAGGCGATGGCAATCGGTCACCTGGTCGGCCAGAGGTCCGGCGGCCAGGCAAAAATCAATGCGGATTTTCTCTTGGGTCGTGCTGTAGGTCAGTCCGGGGCCGCGACCGGCGCAGGCAAAACAGTCGAGGTATCCGGCCTTGAACAGGCGCGGCAGCACCTGCATACCGTCGCGTACCAGGTGTGCGGCGATCGCATCGGCCTGCAGACGGGCCACGGCCTCTTCTTGGTTGACATAATCGTTGGGGGCCAGGGCGTTGAGATCACCCAGGAGCAGATGCGAGCGGTCGCGGTCGCGGCCGGCCCAGAGCAGCAGCGCCTGCACCTGACCCATGCGCACCGCTTCGCTCTGATGATCGAGGTGTGTGGTGTACACGGTGAGCGCGCGGTGATCAGGCAGGAGGAGGCGCGCTTCGAGCAGGGCACGCGCCGGGTGGCCGGCAGGGGTGGTCAACCGGTGTCCGGCAAAGGCCAGGATGGGATGTGGGCTCAGGATGGCGTTGCCAAAAGCCGTCTGTGGATCGTCGAAGGGGCCGGGCGGAATGGTGGGCGCAAAAACGAAACGCATGCCGAGGCGTTCAGCCAGGCGCGCCAACAGCGGCTGCGCGGCGTCCGGCTGGATGAGCGGATGGTAGACTTCATTGAGCGCCACCACGTCGAGCGGCGTCGCGTCAGCGACAGCGCCGGTGATGATGCGCGCCAGCCGTTCCACATCCAGCCGTCCATCTACGCCCTTCCAGCCGTGGATATTGAAGGCTAGTGCACGTAGCACGAGTGTAAATCCCACTCTAGCAGTAGCGGCAGGTGATCGGAAGCCACGCGCGTCAGGTAGTTATCGAGCACCTCAGCATAGACGAGGCGGTTGGCCCACAGAGTTGGGACGAAGACGTAGTCAATACGGAAGATAGGGCGGCGCGCCGGGAAGGTGGCGCCGATGCCGCGCCCAACCTGGGCGAAAACGTCCACATAGCCGGCTTCGCGCAGATGGGTCAGCGTCGCCGGCACCCATCGTTCGCGACGCGGGGTATGGGTGTTGAAGTCGCCTGCAATCAAGTGCGGGTAGCTGAAGTCGCGGGCTTCACGCAGCAGCCCACGAATCTGCCACAGGCGCACTGCTTCCAGTGCATGATCGAGATGCGTCACGCCAAAGGTGAACGCATGCTGATAACCTTTGACCGCAATATGAGCCAGCAGCACGGACCGCTGCTGCGTGCCAGGCAGCCGGGGAAGAAGGTGGTTGTTGAAATCGCGGATCGGATGCCGACTGAGGATGGCGTTGCCCACCGGTCCGCGCCAATCGGTCCCTTCGATGTGGCGCGTGCTGCTGCCGAATGACCAGTTCATGCCCACGGCTTGAGCCAGGTCAACCAGGGGGAATTCAAGATGACCGCGGCGCCGCACGGGGTGCACGACTTCGTTCAATGAGACCAGGTCGGCCCCGCTTTGACTGATGACCGCAGCCAGACGTTCGATGTCAGCGCGGCCATCGCGGCCATCCCAATGATGGATATTATAGGTCAGAATGCGCATGGGTGGTTGTCTTCAGTCAACAGGGGCCATGTACGGCGCCTCACGCGGCGCTTAGGACCCGGCCGGCCCCGGCGGTGTTTTTGGCTGATCGTTGTCGTTTTGGCTGGCTTTGCGAAACTCGGAAAGGCTGCGGCCAATTGCGCCGCCCACTTCGGGCAGTTTGCCAGCGCCAAAAACGACGACCACAATCACCAGAATCAGAAAGAGTTCAGTTGAACCGATCATCGCGATCTCCTTGAATAACACGGGAACCGACCTACACGGCGGTCGTTCCTTTGATGGATCACGCACGCGGCTGTTCGTTTTGTTCACACTTCGCATCTCAGATGGCAGCCCGCTCACGCGTCGCCTGATTATAGCACGATTCCGACAGCGTTACAAACAAGGTTTGGAGAGCGTAACGGGCTGGGAACGCGGGCGTCTCGTCTGTACTCTCCGCCAGTGACGCTTTGAGGTTCCGCGCTTTTGCCCGGCGCTTTAGACATCTATCTGCACGCGTGGTATACTCTGCGCCATGCCACGATTACCGACCTCTTTCGCAGCGCGCAGCCGTCACGCCATGGGGCTGTCCAACCAACGTGGGGCGCTCCTTCACACGACCGCCGTGCTGGCGGCGCAGCGCCGCGCTGCCGTTGCAGCTCAACCTGATTGGGCTGAGTTGACCGCACGGTGTACGGCCTTGCGCAGGCACACGATCGCGCACCTGGGCGTCTACCTCGAGCAGCTCGAGCGCGCCATCCAGGCTCGCGGCGGCCAGGTGATTTGGGCGCGCAACAGCGGCGAGGCGTGCCAGGCGATCATCGCGCTTGCGCAGCGTGCAGGCGTGACCCAGGTCGTGCAGACACGTTCGGTTTTGCCGCTGGAGATTGGTCTGACGGCCGCGCTGCAGGGCGCTGGCTTGACGACGTTTCTGCTCAACCAGGGCGAGTTTCTGGCGGAGCTCTCTGGACAGCGGCCCGCGCACCCCAACGCCGGCGTTGCGAACCTGCGCATTGACGACATCGTGCGTACCTTACATGCCAGGCTAGACATGCCGGTCTTCCTCAATGCGGACGCGGCCAACCGCATCATCCGTGGGCGCACGCGCCAGGCCGTCTTGCAAAGCGCTCTGGCGGTGATGGGGATTGACTTCGCCGTGGCGGAGACCGGCGCCCTGGCGCTGTTCAATGACCAGGGTGATGTGCGCCTGGCCTCCGCCCTGGCGCCGCTGCAAGTCGGCATCATGGGGCTGGAGCAGATCGCGCCAACGTTCGACGATCTGTGGCTGCTGTCTGGGGTCCAGACGCGCAGCGCCAGCGGCCGGTCAGCGCCAACCTACGTTGAGCTCTTGAGCGGCGCGCCGACCGCCGACCGGGAATTCCACTTAATCCTGCTGGACAACGGCCGCTCTGCGATGCTTGCCCAGCCTGAGGCCGACCTGTTGACGTGTATTCAATGCGGCGCGTGCGTGGACGTGTGTCCGGTTGCGCGGCGCGTGGGCAGTCAGCCGTATGCGTGGAGTTACCCTGGTCCTGTGGGCGCGGTGATGGGGCCGCTGCACCTGTCATCCCAATTTGCCGACGCCGCCGAGGCCAGCACCTTGTGCGGCGCGTGTCGCACCGTCTGTCCGGTGGGCATTGACCTGCCGCGGCACTTACTGCGGGCGCGCGCGCGACGGCCTGGTTCACGCGTGCGCCCTAGCGGTTGGGTCAGTCGAACACTGCTCTCGTCACACCAGGCGCCAGGCGCGCGCCTTCTGATGTTGAGCGCCGTCAATCGCCTGGGGCGCCTTCTCGTGCGCGGCGGGCGCTCGCGACGCTGGTTGGCGCCGTGGCTGTGGCGCTGGACCGCGGCTCGCCATCTGCCGCCGCCGGCGGCGGAGACCTTTCGTGCACGCTGGGCGCGGCAGCATTCCCCAGAAAGCGGCGGGGCGGCGCATGCCTGATGATGCCCGCGGCGCCATTCTGGCCGCGCTGAACCAGGTTGCCGGCGCGCCCGTCGGGCCTGCGGACTGGCGGCGTCCCCAGGAAACCAGCGCGCCTGACCAGACCGTGTTGGCTGCGCGCTTCACCGCCGCAGCCACTGAACGAGGCGTCACCGTGACTCGTGAAGTCGGTCCCGGCGCAGCGCGCCTCTCCATTCTGTCCTTCCTGCGTCGCGCGGATGTGCGCCAGGTGCTGGTGTGGGAACAGGACGAGCTGCCGGTGCCTGGCCTCTTGGACGCGCTGCATATGCTCGACATTCAAACCACAACGCCGTCAGCCGCAGCGCTTCGCAGCGGCGCATTGGTCAGCGACGGCAAAATGGCTGCCGTGGGAATGTCCCCTGGGCTGGCAGGACTCGCCGACCAGGGCAGCATTGTGATTCGTTACCCATCCGCCGCGGCCATGCTCGCCGCCACGTGGCCCACGACTCATCTGGTCTTGCTGCCGGCGGCTCAGATTGCGCCTTCGTTCGAGTCGTGGTTGGCCGCGGCGCGCCAACAAGGGCAGCTGGCTGGCTGGATGCAGCACGACATGACGATCATCAGCGGACCGAGCCTGACGATGGACATCGAACAGATGCCAGTCCGAGGTGCAAGCGGGCCGGCTCATCTGCACATTTTCCTGATTGAAGATGACATCAAACTATGAACCTGTTTGGAATTGGCCCATTTGAAGTGGTTCTGATCGTGATCCTGGCCTTGATCTTTTTGGGGCCAGAGGAACTGCCTAAAGCGGCGCGCATGTTAGGCAAAGTTTTCTATCAGATTCAGCACATGACCGAGCCGTATGTCGAGGAGTTCACACGCGCAATGCAGCAGCCCCTTGATGAGGCCCGGCCGACCCTGGCGCAGCCGTTGAGCGGAGAGGCCGAGCATGTGCAGGACAACACGGGTCTGCGGCCGCCAGACGCCGGCTCTGAATCCACCAATGCTGCGCCCGCAGCGCCGGCGACAAACACGGGTATCATCACTGATGTCCAGCCCGAATAAACGAGAATCGGTCATGCCCATTGTGGGGCACTTGCGGGAATTGCGCGATCGGTTGATCAAGATCGTGGTCAGCCTGGTTGTAGGCACGGCGCTGGGCACGGTGTTTGCGCGGCGATTCCTGGAGATCCTGATTTCGCCGATGGGCGTCGCGCGACCGCAGGCGCTGCGCCCGGCCGAAAACATCATTGTCTATTTCAAGGTTGCGCTTGTCCTCGGCCTGGTGTTCGCCATGCCGGTTATCGTCTATCAGATTGTGGCTTTCGTCGTGCCTGGTCTAGAACCCGGTGAAAAGCGCGCGTTGACCATCGTCATTCCCGGCGCGACCTTGCTGTTCGCCATCGGCGTCGCGTTTTCTGCCTTCGTCATGCTTCCGTTTTCGCTGGATTACCTGGGCCGTTTTCTGAGCGATTTGATTCAGCCGCAGTATTCGATTGACTACTACATCTCGTTTGTTGCCAATTTCATCGTCTGGATCGGCCTCAGCTTCGAGACGCCGCTCATCATCGCCTTTTTTGCGCGCCTGGGCGTGGTCAGCCCCACGCAGTTGCGCCGCGGCCGGCGCTACGCGATTGTCATCTTAGCCGTCGTCGCCGCGGTCATCACACCCACGCCGGATCCGTTCAACATGACCCTGGTGATGCTGCCGCTCTACGCATTGTACGAATTCGGGATCATCCTCGCGCGCTTTTTCTATCGCCCTCGAACCACGTATTCAGGATAACAGAAAGCATGGTCGTTACCACGGGCAGCGCAGCGGCAACCTGGGGGGTCAGACCCTCGCCGTACTCAAAGCAGGCGCCGTTTACGGTCATGACCAGCGCCTCAGTTGGGTTGGCGTGATACAGGGCATGAGCACAGGCCAAGAGTGCAGCGGGCGTCAGGTGATGGGCAAAGGCAGGCGCCGACTCCGGGTCACGCAGCGCAGGTTGGCAGATCACTTGGCCGGGTGAATCGCCGTCACAGGCATCAATGAAAATGACCCGTGACGTGCGGCTGATCGGTTCAGCCAGCTCGGGCGTCAACTGGTGGCAAGCAACGACCTGAACACCGGGGATGTCCAGGTCGCTTGCCAGTTGCTGCGCCGCCGCCAGGCCGATACCATCATCGCGCCGCAGCGGGTTTCCGTAACCGATAATCAGCGCCGAAAGCCTCTCAGTCACGCCGCCGCTCATCCACGAGCGCACCGTCGGGGCCGAGCAGTTGAACATGCAGCGCCATGTGATCGAGCGCATGCGTCGAACAACTCAGGCACGGATCATAGGCTCGAATCACGGCTTCAACCCGATTGAGCATCCCCTCAGTCAGTTTTTGCCCCTGAACGAAACGCTGCGCGACTTGCAAGACCCCACGATTCATGGCCAGGTTGTTGTGGCCGGTTGCGATGATCAGATTCGCCCAGGTCAACAGGCCGTCGTCATCAATCCGGTAGTGATGAATCAACGTGCCGCGCGGCGCTTCGGAGACCCCAACGCCCTCGTGCGCGTTGGGCCCGCCGCTTGCGCGCACGTGGGGGCTAAGAATGTCTGGCTCGTTGAGCAGCTGCTCGATGCGTTCCAGGCTGTAGAGAATCTCGATCAGGCGCGCGTAATGGTAATGGAACGAGCTCCTCACCGGCCCGTTTTGCAGCTTGCGGAACTCTGCCAGCTCGCGGTCTGCACGCGGGGTGCCACAGCGATCGGCCAGGTTGAGGCGGGCTAACGGACCGACGCGATAAATGCCGGCGGGATAGCCCAAGGGCCGGTAGAACGGCGATTTCAGGTATGAGAACGGCTCGACTGCTTCGGCGATAAAGTCCTGGTAATCCGCCGGATTGACCATGTCGGCGATGCGTTGGCCGTTGGCATCCATGAACCGCAGCTTGCCATCATACTGCTCAAGCGTCCCATCGTCGCTCACCAGTCCCATGAACAGGGTGGGGAAGTTGGCAAAGACTGCTACTTCGTCGCTAAACCGTTCGAACGTGGGCTTGAACCAGGCCAGTGACCGCTCTGCGATTTCGATCATCTCCGGAAGGCCGGCCAAAATACGCTCGCGCGTTTCCGGCGCCAGGGGCGCATTGACGCCGCCGGGGACAACCCAGGCCGGGTGAATCCGTTTGCCGGCCAGCCACTCGATGATCTGCTGACCGAATTGACGCAGGCGGATGCCGTCGCGCCCCATGCCCGGGTTGACCTGCAGGAGGCCGACGATGTTGCGCACGGCTGGATCAGCATCCATACCCAGGACAAAATCGGGCGCGGAGAGGTGAAAAAAGCTGAGTGCGTGCGACTGCATATGCTGCGCCAGGTTGAGGATGCGACGCAAGGCCGCGGCCGTCGCCGGAATGCGCACGGCCATCAGCGCATCACAAGCCTTCGCCGAAGCCAGGAGGTGACTGATCGGGCAGATGCCGCAGATGCGCGCCATCAGACTAGGCATTTCATAGAAGGGGCGTCCCTCGCAGAACTTTTCGAACCCGCGCATCTGGGTCACATGAAACTGCGCGTCCTGCACATTCCCCTGGTCATCGAGCTGAATCGTAATCTTGGAATGGCCCTCGATGCGCGTGACGGGGTCAATCATGATTTGTCTTGGCATAAATGATCTCCTCAGAACTTGCGCACCCTCAGGCTCCGAACCTGGTCAGCGCGGACACGTCTGGCGTGCGGCCTTGCAATAACTCGGTCAGCACGGTGAAAATGGTGTCGGCAGACGGCGGACACCCAGGAATGAACACATCCACGGCGACCACGTGATGGATCGGAATGACCTTGGGCAGCAGCCGCGGGATCACCTGGTCTGGGATGAGCGGCCGATAACCGACGTTCTCGATGTAAGCCCGACGTAGAACCGCATCGGGTCCCCAGGCGTTGCGCATCGAGGGCACGTTGGATGTCACGGCGCAGTCGCCCAGCGAGATCAGGGTTGTGGTATGAGCGCGGATGTGCTTGATCTTCTCCAGGTCTTCCTCGCTGCTGACGGCGCCTTCCACGAGGGCGATATCAACATGGTCTGGGAAGACCTTCGTGTCAACGAGTGGACTGTAGACGATGTCCACCAGCTGCACCAGGGCGATCAAGCGTTCATCTATGTCCAGGAACGACATATGACAGCCCGAGCAGCCGTCGAGCCAGACAGTCGCGAAGGAAGGCTTGGTCATGATTGGCTCCGCTGGCGCTTCTGCACCAATTCTGAAATGAGGTCTGGGCGCTTGGTCATCTCTGCAACTGACTTCCCCTTTTCGAACAGCGCGCCGGTTGGGCAGACCTGGACGCACTTGCCGCAACTGGTGCAGGTAAGCGATTCACCCCACGGCCCGGCCAGGTCGGCGATCAGCAGCGTTGAGCTTCCCCGATCCCGAAGTCCCCAGGTGCTGGCGCCTTCGACCTCTGAACAAACACGGATGCAGCGCGTGCACAGGATGCAGCGATTGTGATCGAGGCCAAAGCGGGGATGAGAGTAATCAACGGGTAAAGGCGGGCAGGCATACACATAGGTGACATGGTCCATGCCGCAGCTTTGGGCCACGGCTTGTAGTTCGCAGTGACCGTTGGCCACGCACACCGCGCAGATGTGGTTGCGCTCAGAAAACAACAATTCCAAAACCATCTTGCGATACGCCGCCAGGGTGGGCGAGTGGGTCGTAATTTCCATGCCAGGTGTGACAGGGGTGACGCAGGCCGGAATGAGCTTATTCGAGCCTACCGTTTCTACCATACATAACCGGCAGGCGCCCACATCGCTCAGTCCCTCCAGGTGACATAAAGTTGGGATGGATATGCCATTGGACCGAGCGACAGTCAGGATGGATTCTCCAGCCCGCGCATGCGCCGGTTGCCCGTTGATCACAACGCCCGGGATGGTGCGCCCGGCGCCTGGATCGCTTGAGTTTGACGACATGGTGAAACTCCTCATCCAGTAAGAATACTGTCTTCTTGCTGTAACGATGCTAGATGTGTGAAATACTTCACTGGGATTGTAGCGGAATCACCCGTTGTCGCATATGAGATAAAACAGGTCGCGGCATGAATCCTGCATGTCAAAGAGGATTGATGGAGGTTGCGGACGAGGATTTTGCTAACAGATCCGTGGCAGTTGTTCGCCTGTGAGCATGTCCACGATGCGTTGCCCGCCAATGCGGGTGCGTAAGACGACGCGACCCGGATGGTCGGCCACGACTTCGCCGATCAAGGCCGCTTCGCGTCCCAATGGATGCGCCTGCAGCGCGGCCAGGACTGCCTCGGCCGCCTGACGCGCCACGATGACCAGGCATTTGCCCTCGTTTGCAACGTAGAGCGGATCCAGGCCCAGGATTTCGCACGCGCCGCGCACATCATCCCACACCGGAATCTTCGCTTCGTCCAGGCGAAGACCCAGGTTGGCCGCCTGGGCGATCTCATTGAGCGTGCTGGCGACGCCGCCGCGGGTCGGATCGCGCAAGACGTGCACGTGTTCACCGCCGACCGCCAGGGCCTGCGCAACCAGCTCGTGCAGCGGGGCTGAGTCGCTGGCCAGGGTGGTTTCAAACATGAGGCCTTCGCGCACCGACATGATCGCAATGCCATGCACGGCAATCGCGCCGCTGACCAGGATCAGGTCTCCTGGCTGCGCCCGCGTGGGCGCGACATGAATGCCGGCCGGAATCAATCCAATGCCGGTCGTGTTGATGTAGATGCCATCGCCCTTGCCGCGATCAACGACCTTCGTATCCCCGGTCACGATCGGAACGCCCACGTTTGATGCCGCGTGCTGCATGGATTGCACGTAGCGCCATAACTCTTCCATCGGCAGCCCTTCTTCGAGGATGAAGCCAGCCGCCAGGGCCAGGGGCTGCGCGCCGCACATAGCCAGGTCGTTAACCGTGCCATGCACCGCCAGCGAACCGATATCGCCGCCCGGAAAGACGCGCGGGCTGATCACGAAGGAATCGGTGGAGAAGGCCACGCGCGCGCCGTTGATCGGCAGCAGGGCGCCGTCGTGCAGCGTTTCGAGCGTCGTGTTGGCGAACGCGGGCACGAACATCCGCTCGATGAGCATTTGTGTCAGGCGCCCGCCGCCGCCATGCGCCAGCAGGATATGTGGGTAGTCGCTGATTGGGATCGGGCATTGCGGCCCGGCCATGAAGTTGATGGGTTTGTTCATTTTTCTCCTGCCTGGCCCACGGCTCGCCCGTACTGGTAATACGCGGCGCACGCGCCTTCCGCAGAGACCATCGGCGCACCCAGGGGGTGCTCCGGCGTGCAGCGTGCGCCGAAAACGCTGCATTGGTGCGGCTTCCGAAGGCCTTGCAGGATTTGTCCGGCGATGCACAGCGGCGATTCCTGCGCCGTGATGCTGCCAACCTCGAAGCGCAGCTCGGCATCGAAGCGGCTGTATTCGGGGCGCAGACGATAGCCGCTTTGCGGGATGACGCCGATGCCCCGCCAACCGCGATCGGTGACCTGGAAGACTCGTTTGACCAGCGTCTGCGCCGGCTCGTTTCCCTCGCGGCGCACGGCGCGCGCATACTGATTCTCGACGCCAAAACGCCCGGCCTCGAGCGCCATCACCGTCATCGCAATCCCGTGCAGCAAATCCAATGGCTCAAAGCCGGTGACCACGATCGGAACACGATATTTCTCCGCCAACGGCTCGTATTCCCAATAGCCCATCACGGCGCAGACATGCCCGGCGGCCAGGAAGCCCTCCACCAGGTTCGTGGGCGAGCCAAGGATGGCCGCCATCGCCGGCGGCACCAGGACATGCGAGCACAGGATGGTAAAATTGGTCAGGCCTAGCTGCGCGGCTTGCCAGACGGCCATGGCGTTGGCGGGCGCCGTGGTTTCGAAACCAACCGCGAAGAAAACGACCTGACGGTCCGGCTGCTTCTGCGCCACCTTGACGGCATCCAGGGGCGAATAAACCATGCGCACATCGCCGCCGCGCGCCTTCACGCTGAGCAGATCGTCGGTCGAACCGGGCACGCGCAGCATGTCGCCAAAGGATGTGAAGATTACCTCAGGCCGGCGCGCGATCGCAATGGCTCGATCAATCATCTCCAGGGGCGTCACGCAGACGGGGCAACCAGGGCCATGCACGAGGGTGATCGCCTCGGGTAAGAGGCGGTCAATCCCCGACTTGATCAGCGTATGCGTTTGTCCACCGCAGATCTCCATGATCGTCCAGGGCCGGGTCACGGCGCGCTGAATGGCGTGGAGGAACTTCTGCGCATCGGCCTCGCTGCGGTATTCATCAACAAAGCGCATCGGGCGCCTCCCCCTATTCCGGCTGCGGTATTCTCAACTCACCCAGCTCGTCCATCTCGCGCAAGTAAGCAAAAACTTGGCGGGCTTCGTCTTCATCCACCTTGCTGATGGCAAACCCAACATGGACGACGACATAATCGCCGATTTGGACATCGGGGACGTAGGCAAGGCAAACATCCTTGACAATGCCGGCAAAGTTGACCTTACCCATCGTCATTCCGAGAGGATCTGGCTCGATCGCTGTCACTTTACCGGGAACACCCAGACACATACATACCTCCTCACCGGAGACTTTTGCCGTCCGGCTGCCAGGTGCAAACCGTGCGGGGCTGTCAATGAACCACCCCCCAGGCCCCAATTGCTCTTCATCGCGTCGCGGGCGGCAGATGCAGCCCACCGTTCTTAGGCGGCGCTCGTTTTGGTCAGCTGCGCGGCCGCTACAGCCACCTGACCCAGGCTGATCCCGCCGTCGTTAGCGGGCGTCTGGCGATGCCGCAGCACCTCGAAACCGGCCCGGCGGAGGGCAGGCGCGGTTCGTTCGGTCAACAGGCGATTCTGGAAACAGCCACCCGTCAAGGCCACACGGTTTGTTCCCACGTGCTCAGCCACGGTCACGATCGCCCCGACGAGCGCTTGATGAAAGCGTGCAGCGATGATACCCCGATCTGTCCCACGGCGCAAGTCGGCCAGGATCGCTTCCAGCGTCGGCGACCAGTCAATCTGTTGTATAGGACGATCAGGGATGAGCGATGAAGGCAATTCAGCGTCGCGGTAGTGTGCTGAAACCGTAGTCAGCCGGATTGGATAGGCGTCGTGCACGTTCGGATTGGCTGCAAACTCCAACGCGAGCGCGGCCTCGCCCTCGTAACTCACGCGGGACCGAAGCCCGATCAGCGCGGCGATGCCGTCGAACAGGCGTCCCGCGCTGGTGGTGATGGGGGCATGCAGCCCTCGCTGCAGCATCTGACGCAGCAGCCGGCGCTCGCCAGGACGAAAGGCTTGCAGCGGGGCCAGGTCATCCATCTCAAACGCGGCGTCGCCGTAAAGTTCCCAGAGCAGCGCCAGGGCGACACGCGCTGGCTCCCGGATGGCGGCTTCCCCGCCGGGCAAGCGAAATGGGCGTAAAGAGGCCATGCGCGTGAAACCGGCTGCGTTGCCGAGCAGGAATTCACCGCCCCATATCGTGCCGTCTGCGCCATAGCCAGCGCCGTCCCACGTCACGCCGAGCGCCGGACCGTCCACCTGATTTTCGGCGAGGCACGCGGCCAGGTGCGCATGATGGTGCTGCACGGCGCACAGCCGCCCGCCGTGGGCGCGTGCCCACTGCGTGGAGAGGTAGTCAGGATGCAGATCGTGCGCAATGACCACCGGCTCGGCTTCGTAGAGGCGCAGGAAATCGGCGATCACGCGCTCGAAGGCATCCATGGCCTGAGGCGTCTCCAGGTCGCCGATGTGTTGACTGATGAAGACCTGGCGCCCGATGCTCAGGGCGACTGTATTCTTGAGATGGGCGCCGACGCCCAGGATCACCGGCAGCTCATGCTTGACCAGCACCGGCAGTGGGGCAAATCCCCGCGCCCGGCGCAGGAGTTGCGCCTGACCGTCCACCATCCAGGCCACGCTGTCGTCGGCATGACGGCTGATCGGCCGATCATGTACGAGGAAGAGATCAGCCACCGAGCCCAGGCGTTCGACCGCCTCGCGCTCGTCAATACAAATCGGTTCGTCGCTCAGGTTGCCGCTGGTGGCGACGAGGGGAAACTCGACCGCAGTCAGCAACAGGTGGTGTAACGGGGTGTAGGGCAGCATGAGGCCCAAGGTGGGGTGACCCGGCGCCACGCCTTCTGCAACCCCGGTTTCAGGCCGCCGCGGTAGCAGCACAATGGGCGCTTCGGGCGCCGTCAGCAGGCCTTCCGCTTCGGGTGACACCTCGCACAGCGCGCGCGCCTGCGCCAGGTTGCGCACCATCAGCGCCAGGGGTTTGGTCGGCCGCCGTTTGCGCTCCCGTAGACGGGCAACCGCAGCAGCGTCGCGTGCGTCCACCATCAGGTGAAAACCACCCAGTCCCTTGACGGCGACGATCTGATCGGCCGCCAGGGCTTCCGCCGCGGCGCATAGCGCGTCGTGGCCCGTTGCCAGGGTGACAATGGCAGGCGCAGGCGCGCTTGCGGCCTTCGCGGCCAGATTGATTTCTGCGCTGCCTGTGGCGCAACGCCACAGCGCGAGCTGCGGCCCGCACACCGGGCACGCGTTGGGCTGTGCGTGGAAGCGGCGGCTGCGAGGGTCTTCGTACTCGGCCTGGCAGCTTGGGCACATGATGAACCGCCGCATGGTCGTATGGGGGCGGTCGTAGGGGAGCGCTTCGATGATGGTGAAACGCGGCCCACAGTTGGTGCAGTTGGTGAACGGATAGGTGTAGCGCCGATCGTGGGGAGCGAACACCTCGGCCAGGCAGTCTGGGCAGGTGCTCATATCCGGCAAGATGAGCGCCGTCTTGGCGCCCAACGCATCGCTGTGGCGAATCTCGAAGCCGCTGTCGCCGTTGGTCGGCAGCCAACTGGAGGTCAGCGCATGGATGACAGCGAGCGGCGGGCGCTCGGCGGGCAGGCGCTGCAGAAAAGCGTGCAGTCTATCGCCAGGACCTTCGACCTCGATGAACACTCCACGCGTATCGTTCAGTACCCAACCGCAAAGCTGGAGTTCGGTCGCCAGCCGGTAAACAAAGGGGCGGAACCCGACGCCCTGCACCGCCCCGTGAATCTCGACGCGCAACCGGCCGGCGGCCACATCGCCTGGCTGCGCAGACGCGGCGGCTGCCATGTCCGGTTGTTGGGCGCGATCGGGCGTTGGATGGCGCTCAGCCAACATTCGGTTCCAGGGTTTGTGGCCCATTGATGAGCCAGGTGAGCCAGCCGTCCATCCCCTCGCCGGTGCGGCAGGAAAGGGTGAAGAAGGGCACGCCGGGGTTGACCATCTCGATCCCGCGGCGATAAGCATCCAGGTCGAACTCGAAGACCGCGGCCAGGTCGAACTTGTTCAGAATCACCACATCGGCGCTGGCGAACATGCCGGGGTATTTGTAAGGTTTATCATGGCCTTCAGGGGTGCTGCCGATCACCACGTTGACATGCGCGCCCAGGGCGAAGTTGGCCGGGCAAACGAGATTGCCCACGTTCTCGATGAAGAGCAGGCGCAACTCGCACAGAGGCAGGCGCGGCAACGCGTCCCGGATCATCGGCGCGTCCAGGTGACAGCCGCCTCCCGTGTTGATCTGCACCACGGGGATTCCATGAGCCGCGATCTTGTCGGCGTCAATGCTCGAGGCCAGGTCGCCCTCGATGACGCCGGGGCGGATGTCGGCTGGCAGTCGTGCGGCGGTCGCCAGGATCACGCTGGTTTTGCCGGCGCCTGGCGACGCCATGACATTCAGCACGCGCACCCCAACTTCGTCAAAGGCCGCCCGATTGGCGAGCGCGATGCTATCGTTTGCGCTCAGAATGTCTTGTGCGACAGAGATTTTCACGCGTCACCCACTTCGATGCTGTCAACCAGGAATGATTTGCCGCCTGTAACCTGCAAACGGGGGCTGTGGCAGGCTGGGCATTCAGTGAGCAAGGGGGGGCGCGCCCTGAACTGGTGGCCGCAATCCCCGCAGCGGGCGGTTGCGTGCTCACGACGGAAGCGCAGCACGGCGCCTTCAGCCAATGTGCCTTTGCTCAGAATATCGAAGTAAAACTGGACTGAATCGTCCACGATGCTGCTCAAATCGCCGATCACGAGGTCAATGGCCGTAATGGGCCGCGCGCCTGCGACTTCGGCGAGCTCAGTCGAGCCGCGCTGCGCAGTTTCAATAGCAATGTCGAGAATACCCTGTGTCACTGACAGCTCGTGCATGGTTGGCCTGTTGGAAAGAGTGGGCCGGGCCGGCAGCTCAACGCCAGGCGGCGACCCCGCAATGGCCCGCGCGATGCCGCTGTGACATCCCAGGCGCGCAGTTCTTGTACCACGCTTTGCACCGGATTGTCAAGCTGGCAGGCAGTAACGCAGCAGTTCCAACGCCTGATCATCGGACCAGGCACAACAAGATTTACGATATGGCGGATGCGGCGTTAGGTGCATTTTTGGTGTTCTACATGCAGGCGGCGTTCTGCGAGCGCCAACTCCTGTGGAGGCGTCTTCTGGCTCTGCTTGCGATAGGCGTGCAGATTGTTCTGAGGCCATGCTCGCCGGTTGCGTAAGGCACGATAGCTGCGGTGGCAGACACAAACGAAACGCCGCCAGCGGCGTAAGTCACATTCTGTCTCATCCCCGCTTCCCGCTCAGGCGCCTGATAGGAAGGATGGGCATTGTGTTCAGCGCTTCCTGGGTAAGTTACCCCGAACCGTCCCCTCTCTCGCCGAGCCCACAGCTGGCTCATTCCTTTTTGTTCTGCGCCGGTTTGGGACGGCGCCGCTTGGGCGTTTTGGCTTCCACCTGTGACAACGCCTCGGCATCCAGTAAGTCTTGGGGGCGTCCCGCGGCTCGTTTGGCCATGATGAGGTCGTCGCGTGCGATGAAAGCTACTTCTAGACCGTCGAAGTCCATGGTCATGCGTTTGGGCCAGGCTTCCTCGAAGGCTACGCCTGGGATGCCCATCAGGATGTCAACCCGTACGGGTGGTACACCCATCTGGTAGAAATAGCCTTCCTGGGCGAAATCGGCTGCGGACAAGTCCGCCAAAGGCGCGCCGAATTCGCGCAGCGCATCGTAGACGGCCTTGTCGTTTGCGGCGTCGGTGCTGATCCACAAATCCAGGTCTTTGGTGTAACGCGGTTCGGCTTACTGGATGAGGGCATAGCCGCCGATGACGAGATACCTAACCTGGTTGGCGTTGGAAAGACTCAATAGATCGCTGAAGTCGGAGTTGACGAACATCGCCGCCTCTGATCCTATGCGCATGTGCAATCAACTCCCAAGCGGCGTCAAAGCGCGCCTGGGATGGTTGGTCTTGCCAGAATTTCAGATCGAATGACCGATCAAGTTCTGCCAGTTTACCATGTCGTTCGACAAATCCCGTTCTCATCGCTGGCGTTAGTTCTTTGCCCGCAACTTGGGGAGCAGTAGGTTGGCTTATGATCTTTGAAGTTTGCCCAACAACGGCGTTTGCAAGGCCAGCGGCGCCGAGCTTGCCATTGCGCACACGATTGCGGCGGCCTGGGTTGGGTTGGCTTGGGTCTGTATAGGGTGTGATTTCGATTGCCATGGAGCTACTCTCTGGCTGCGCAGCGTGTGCACAGCGAGCCGCTGAGTGACCGTTGGTTGCGGGTGAGACCCACGGTGAGCCAGATGCCACCGGGGTAGTATGGTTATCTGCCTATATTATTGAGGGCGTTTACAGATTTGTCAAGTTGCCTCCCGTGGGCGGGCCGCCACGGATTACAGATTGGCCGATTGAAGAGGGCGGCGCCGCGCAGGGCCGCGCCAACGGCGGCGTCGTCCCGTCCTCCACGTGCTGATGTCTGTGCTCATGGGGCGCGCAAGAAGGTGAATGATTCGGTCAAGGTTGCGTACAGTCTCTGGAGTCTTTGGAACTCATCGAATCGTTCTGTCCACGGAAGGAAGGTGAACACATAGACACGATCATGGTGAATAACCACCAACTGGCGCAGAACATCATAGGAGTAAATGTTATCCAGCAAGATGGCATCCTCGCCGCCAATCTTCGCCTCGGTGCGGGTCACGGGGATCGTTGGATTCGCTCTGGCGGCTAACTCATCAGCGACATTGGCCAGAGTTCGCCCCCCCATGTCGCTGACTTCAAGCAGCCCGTCGGCGACATGGCACGTGCCGGGAACACCGTCCGTCTGCGCCAGTGTGAAGCAGATGGATCTGCCAAAAAGGACGACATGATATTCAGCGGGATAGCGAAGGGCATAGCCCTCATTCTCATTGGCAAGGAGCGATATGGCGCTCGCAGGCATGGCGGCCGGTGATGGGGGCGGTTGGGTGGGTGTCTCGGCGGGGATTGGGGTTGGTGGAATAGACGTTGCTGTATCGGCGGGGATTGGGGTTGGTGGGATAGGCGTTGCGGTTAGTGAAGTTGGAGTCGCCATTCCGCAGGCCGCAACGGTCATGGTCAGGCACAGTATGGCCGCGAGCGCGAATTTGGTGAACATTGTTTTCTCCGTCAGCGAAGATTTGGAGAATGCTGGGAGCGCCCAGCGAGCACACAGTCGGGGGGTTAGGTTGCTTTGGGTCTGCATGGCGTTACTCCCTCTTTGTCAATTTGCCCGCGGCAGCTCCTGGAGTGATCCATTTCTATGCTGTCTGGTTGACGCCAGTGTTTGGCGCGTGCGGGCGCTGAAGCATGGCTCGGCGCGCCGATAGCCGTGGAAAGAGTGTGATGGCTAATGGCGTTCGTCACGGTTCAGATCGGTTACCTGCCGCATTATGTACAGAAATCGGCAAAACTACCACGCTCGGAGTAGAATGATTCGAAGCAGTGCCATGACACAATAACTGGTGATTACGGTGGCAAATGAACTGTGCCAATGGCAGTACGGGACGTACTTGCGACACAGAAACGAATGAACCACGCAGAAAAAACGAGACCAGGTTCCATAGAATCCGGTCTCGTTTTTCGGCTGTGTACCCCCAGCAGGACTCGAACCTGCGCTTTTGGCTTCGGAGGCCAACGCTCTATCCTCTGAGCTATGGGGGCTGTACGAGCCAAGTTTAGCACACCTGCCTGCTTTTGGCAATCAGCACGCAGGTGCGCTGTCTTGGTCATTCCAAATAATCGCGCAATTGTCGGCTGCGGCAGGGATGGCGCAGCCGGTTGAGGGCCTGCGTCTCGATCTGGCGAATGCGCTCCCGCGTCAGTCCCATCTTGCGCCCGACTTCTTCAAGCGTGTAGGTGCGGCCGTTTTGCAGCCCGTAGCGCAGACGCAGGATGCGCGCCTCACGCGGCGGCAGCGTGGTGAGGAGCTGTTCCATGCGTTCACGCAGCATGGAGCCCATGACCATGTCGGCCGGCTGCGCGGACTCGGTGTCTTCGATCAAGGTGCCCAGCTCGCGCTCTTCATCCTCGCCCACCGGCTGCTCGAGCGACGTGGGGTGCCTGGACACCTTCAGCAGCCAACGCACACGATCGGGCGTGGTGTTGAGAATGCCGGCAATCTCTTCCGCAGTGCCGCTGCGCCCCAGCATCTGCTCCGTTTCTTGTAAGACCCGGTACAACTGCCGCACCTTGTCGCCCATATGCACGGGCAGGCGAATCGTGCGCCCCTGGTCTGCCACGGCGCGGCTGATGGCCTGGCGAATCCACCAGGTGGCATAGGTGCTAAACTTGAAGCCGCGATGATAATCGAACTTCTCCACGGCACGCATCAGGCCCAGGTTGCCTTCCTGGATCAGATCGAGAAACGGCACGCCCTGCCCCATGTAGCGTTTGGCAATGCTAATGACCAGGCGGGTGTTTGCTTGAATCAGGCGTGCGCGCGCCTGTTCTCCTTCATTGACCCGGTTGCGGAGCTGCCGGCGCTTGATGGCGGTCAGTGGTTCACTGCGGGAAAGCCGTTGATGAGCCATACGTCCCGACTCAACCGCACGCGCCAGGGTCATTTCCTCATCCGCGGTCAACAGCGGCTCTTTGCTCATCTCGCGAAAATAGAGGTCGGTGATGTCACCTGCGCCCAAATTGGTGAAAACCTCCGCGACCGTTGGACTGTGTTCGTTTTTCTCAATGGCATCCGGGTTACCGCCGATGCCTTCTAACGCCGCCAGGACCTCATCTTCTGTCTCATAAACCGGTAGATTCTCCTCCTGCAACTGCGCAAACAACGTTTCTAACTCCGGCACCTTGCTCTCTGCATTCGGCACCAAACTGAGAATATCGTCGTATGTCAAGTAACCTTGAGTTCGCGCTTGACTAATCAGCCTTGCCAATGTTTCCTCGATGATGCGCATCCTATCCTTCATGTCACCATCCTCGTACACCTACGTTCTGGCGGACATTCTGCTGGTGGGCGTTACCAACCGTTGGCCGCGCATCGCTACGAACTGGTCGAGCGGTTCCAAATCGTATAGGTATAAATAAAGACCTTACTTTCGGATGACTTGGCTGCCTCCTCCTTGACTCCACTGGCTGCGACCGGCACGGCGGTTGTGCGCTGCGCTGCCGACTGCGATGTCGGCCGTGCTCCTCCCACGGCCACCGGCGCGGTTGATACGGGTCTGGGAGCGTGCGTTCCTACACGCTCGCGCCGACGGTGGGGCGGCCCCTGCCTACCCTCTGACGGGGTCTCAGCACGGGGCGCCTGCTCTGCAGAATGGCCGGGCATCTGCTCCACGCGGCGCGGCGCCTTGTCACGCCGTGGTTCACTTGGACTTGCGCTCTCGTCCGCGCGACGGCCGGCGCGCTCAGGCGTCCTGTCTCGCCGTGATGGCCCACGCGGCGCGTTGGGTGGTTTACCCGTCATCCGTCATCTCCTCATCGCTTGTGGCCTTGCTTGGCGCTTCAATCCACTGCGGCGCCTGGCGCAAGCTCAATGAGATGCGCTCGTGTTCACGGTCAATGCCCAGAACCCGCATGGTGTATTCTTGACCACGCTGCACCACCTGGCGAGGATGCTCGATGTAATCATCGCTCAGTTCCGAGATGTGCACCAGGCCCTCGACGCCTGGCTCCACGGAGGCAAAGGCTCCGAAGCTGACCAGGTTCGTGACGCGTGCGGTGATGAGCTGACCCGCGTGATAGTGCGCCTCAATATCTCCCCACGGATTGGGCTGCGTACGTTTCAGGCTCAGGCCCACACGACCGCGTTCGCGCTCCACCCGGATCACTTCCATCGTCAGCTCTTGCCCGACCTTGACCACCTCACGCGGGTGTTTGATCCGTTTCCAGGTCAGCTCGCTCAAGTGAATCAGGCCATCGGCGCCGCCAATATCCACGAACACGCCGAAGCTGGTCATGCTGCGCACACGTCCGGTCACAACCTGGCCCACTTCAATCTGGCTCAGAATTCGATCGCGCTGCTTCTCGCGCCAGGCCCGTTCAGCCAGGCGTTCGGAGAGCACCAGGCGCCGTCGTTTGCGCTGCACCTCGATGATGCGCACTGGGATGGTCTTGCCCACCAGCTTACTCAACTCGGTCTGCTGCTGCTCGGTGTTCATCTCTGGTTGAATCATGCTGAGGTGCGAATTAGGGATGAACCCACGCAGGCGGCCAAACGTGGTGGTGACGCCGCCCAGGTTATAACCGGTCACTCGAGTCTCGAACACTTCTTGCGCGTCCAACAATTCTTGAGCGTGCGTCCAGTCTTCGTCGCCCACCCCCTCGTTGCTTGGCTCAGCGCCCGGTTCACCAGCTTGCTGCGGCACCACGGACACCGACTCGGTCAGCTCCATGCTGACGTCCGCCGCGCCCAGCGCGGCCAATGCCCAGACGGACGGCCGCCCTCGACGCCGTGCGCGAATGTCCAGCAGAGGCTGGTCAGGATCGGCGTTTGCCGTGACGGCCGCGTGCAGCGTTTGGGGCGCGACGCCTTCCAGCCCCCCATCCGCGCCAGACAACACAGCGGCTTCATCCGGCGCGGCCGTCGGTTCGGTCGTTGCGCTCGACCCATCCGGCTCCGCCGCCGGCGCTGGGCTGGACTCATCCGGCTCCGCGGCCGGCGCTGGGCTGGAATCATCCGGTGCGGCCGTCGGTTCGGTCGCTGCGCTCGACCCATCCGGCTCTGGCTCCAGGGCCGGATGGGCCTCTGGCGCCTCGCGGATCGTGTCGTTGTCCGCGACCGGCAGCCCACCGGTTTCTTCAGCTGGCGTTTCAACCAGTTCAGCCGGCGAGTCAGCCGCAAGCGCCGCGGACTCAGCGTCCGCCATCGCGCGGTCCGCGAAATCGTTCATGGTGGGCATAACCTCAGCGTCATCGGATGGTCCGGCGTCGCCGTTCGGTTCGATTTGGAAGTGATCTGAATTACTCATAACTGGTATGAGCTCCTTGCCGCCCTTGCAACATACCCTGTGCAGTGCTTCCCTGTTGACATATCATGTATACGTTTGCTGAAAACGTTTCAGCCACACCTGACGTCGGTAGTTGAATCGGGCGATGATGTACGATGCGTGTGGTTATATCACTGTAACGACAACCACGTTCAAATGCGGTCAGGGAGTAAGCTGCACCATTTTAGCATGAGTTGCAAAATATGTCAAGGGTTGCTGGTTTCGATACTTGGTTTACTGGCGCCTTAGCACGTTGCAGAATCGCGCAACTTGATGTATTATTCCTTGTGTAGTTTGTTTGGAAGGCGAAGCCCCTGGGAGAATACGAGGCGTAGTGGACTATTTTGTATCCAGAAGCGGCGCGCGGGTCACGGTGCGGCCCCTGACGAAGCGTGATGTGCCGTTGATGGTAGATCTTTTTTATCATCTCTCTGCCGATTCGTTGTATCACCGCTTCCACCTCTCGTTGGATCGTCTGAGCGAGGCAGAGGTGAAACTCCGCGCCCGCACCCTGGCGCAGGTGGACCAGGTGAATCAGGTGGCTTTGATCGCCCTGGTTGATGGCAAGCGCGGCGCGCAAACCGCCGTGGCCATTGCGCGGGCGCATCGTCTGCCTGGCAGCCTGGAGGCCGAGGCCGCGGTGGTTGTGCGCGATGATTTTCAAAACCAGGGAATTGGGCTGCAGCTGCTAAAGCGCCTGGTCAACGCGTCTGTGGCCGTGGGTATCACCACCTTCAAGGGCTATATCCAGGCCGAAAACAGGCACATGCTGCACCTTTTGAGTAAGATTGGTTTGCAGCATACCCAGGTCATCGAACATGCTGAGACCTATGTCTTGGTGCAGCTGCGCCCCGTGCCGTTGGATGGCAACGAAACGCCGGCCGCGGCCCAGGCGGTTGCGGTCATGTCACCATGAGGGAGAAGGATGAATGAAGCATAGGCTGGTCTTGATCGGATTTGGCACCGTGGGCCAGGGGTTGGCTGAAATCCTGCTCAAGCGTGAACTTGAGCTTGAAGCGGTCAGCGGCGTGCGCTTCGTGGTCGTGGCGGTTAGCGACCTGCTCAAGGGCAGCGTGTATCACCCTGACGGCCTTGATCTGGCCGAACTGCTCGATTTGGCGCGCACGGGACAGCGGCTGGATGCCTATGCTGATCGGTCTGGCGTTGTCAAGGGTTGGGACAGTCTGAGCACCATTGTCGCCGCGCAGGCAGACACAGTCGTGGAAGTGAGCTGGACCGACGTTCAGACAGGACAACCGGCCATCGCCCATGTCAAAGCGGCATTTGCCAGCGGCAAACATGCCGTTTTGACCAACAAAGGCCCGATCGCGCTGGCCTATCACGAGCTGCAGCAGGCCGCGGATGCGGCTGGCTGCCTGCTCCGGTTTGAAGGGACGGTGATGAGCGGTACGCCAGCCATTCGCCTGGGACGGCAGGCTTTGGCCGGCTGCCAGATCAGCGAGATCAAAGGAATTCTGAATGGCACCACGAACTACATCCTAACCAACATGGAGGCTGGCGTTGACTATGCCGCGGCGCTGGCCGAGGCGCAGCGTCTGGGCTACGCGGAAGCCGACCCGACTGCAGATGTCGAGGGCTTCGATGCCATGGCCAAGGTCGTCATCCTGGCCAATGTCATGATGGGCGCGCACGTCAGCCTGGGAACGGTCGTTCGACAAGGCATCACAGGCCTCAACCGGGCCGACATTGCAGCCGCCACAGAAGCTGGTGAACGTTGGAAGCTCATCGGCCATATCAAGCGGCAAGCCGATGGCGCAGTTTCGGTCAGTGTGCAGCCGATGCGTCTGCCGATCCAACATCCGCTGGCCGGGGTGAGCGGCGTAACGAATGCAATTACCTTTACTACCGACCTACTCGGCGATGTCACGCTGGTTGGGCCGGGCGCCGGTCGCTATGAGACCGGTTTTGCAGTTTTGAGTGATCTACTGGAAATAGCTCATGTGGGCAAGCCATAGCATGGCTCCACGTGAGCCACGTGACTAGACTGCGTAAGGAGAAGAGACAATGGCGTCATTCTTACCCAAAGGCCCGCTGCAAACCATTGAGCGCCACATTCTGGAGCAGCAGAAATTCTACCCTGAAGCGACCGGCACCTTAACCGGGCTTCTGTATGATTTGGCCCTGGCCGGCAAAATTATTTCCAGCCACATTCAGCGCGCGGGCCTGGCCGAGATTCTCGGCGCCACTGGCGATGAGAACGTGCAAGGGGAAGAGGTGCAGAAGCTCGATGAGTTTGCGCAGCGCACCATCTACCGCTTGAACGATCACACGGGGCGCCTCGCCTGCATGGGCTCCGAGGAAGAACCTGATATCATCCCAATCCCGGAGCGTTTCCCGCAAGGTAAGTATGTTTTGCTTTTCGACCCGCTTGACGGCTCCTCGAACATTGATTCCAACGTCAGCGTCGGCACCATCTTCTCTATCTACCGCCGTGTGACGACGGCAGGCCCCGGCACCCTGGAAGATGTTCTGCAAGCCGGCAGCCAGATCGTCGCCGCGGGCTACATCATCTATGGCTCCAGCACGATGCTTGTCTACAGCACAGGTTATGGCGTTCACGGTTTCACCCTGGATCCGATGATTGGCGAGTTCCTGCTCTCGCACCCAGACATTCGCATCCCTGAGAAACCAAAGTATTACAGCGTCAATCAGAGCAACGAAATCTACTGGTCTGATGGAGTGCAGCGCTTTACGCGCTATGTGCAGGGAATGGACAATGGGTTCAAGGGGCTTTCCGCGCGCTACATCGGCTCGATGGTGGCCGATTTCCATCGCAACCTGCTGCAGGGAGGCATCTTCTACTACCCGGCCGATTTGAAAGATCCCAAGAAGCCCTCGGGCAAATTACGGCTGCTCTATGAATGCGCGCCCCTGGCTTTCGTGGCTGAAAACGCGGGCGGTTACGCGTCCGATGGGCGCCAGCGCATTCTCGACATCCAGCCACAGGCGCTCCACCAACGTGTGCCGCTCTTTATCGGCAACCGCAGCCTGGTGGCCAAGGCTGAAGAATTCATTCGCACCTACGACCACGCGTAGGCTGATCTGGCAGAAACCCGGCTTCACTGAAAGGAAAGGCCGGGTTTTTTTTGCTCATCATCTGAGGAGACGCTGTGCACCCACATTTCAAAACGATTATCGAGCCGTTTCGGATCAAGACCGTCGAACCGATTCAGTTCACCACCTGGGAACATCGAGCCGCCAAGCTGGCCGCGGCGGGTTACAACCTGTTCTTGATTCGCGCCGAGGACGTCCTGATTGATCTGCTCACCGATTCAGGCACAGGCGCGATGTCGTCGTTTCAGTGGGCCGGTATGATGCAGGGTGATGAGAGCTACGCGGGCGCGCGTTCGTTCTACCGATTCGAGGCCGCGGTGCAGCGCATCACCGGCTTCAAGCACGTCATCCCCACGCACCAGGGCCGCGCGGCCGAGCGCATCCTTTTCGGCAATGTGTGTCGCCCTGGCGACGTCGTGCCCAACAACACCCATTTCGACACCACGCGCGCAAATGTGGAATACCGCGGCGCCCAGGCGCTTGATTTGCCTTGCGCCGAGGCTCATCACCCGGCCTTGATCGCGCCCTTCAAGGGCAACATGGATGTGGATGCGCTGGCGCGTACGCTGGAAACCACCCCGCACGACCGGGCGCCGATCGTCATGCTGACGATTACGAACAATTCGGGCGGCGGGCAGCCGGTCAGCATGGCGAACATTCGCGCCGTGAGCCAGGTTTGTCATGCCCACGGCGTACCGTTTTTCCTGGATGCCTGCCGGTTTGCGGAAAATGCCTTTTTCATCAAGGAGCGCGAGCCAGGTTACGCGGACAAACCGGCGCTGGCGATTGCGCAGGAGATGTTCTCGTATGCCGACGGCTGCACCATGAGCGCCAAGAAGGATGGCATGGCGAACATCGGCGGCTTCCTGGCTCTGAACGATGATGATCTGGCGCAGCGCTGCAAGAACACCTTGATCCTGACCGAAGGTTTCCCCACCTACGGCGGTTTGGCCGGCTATGATTTGGAGGCGATCGCAGTGGGGCTGGAAGAAGTGCTGCATGAGGATTATCTGCGCTACCGTCTGCGCTCCATTGCCTACCTGGGTGAGAAGCTGGATGCTGCCGGCGTTCCCTTCATGAAACCCACCGGCGGCCACGCGCTTTACCTGGATGCAGCCGCGCTCCTGCCGCACATCCCGGCCAACGAGTATCCGGCGCAGTCTCTCTCGGTGGCGCTCTATCAGGAAGGCGGCATTCGCAGTGTCGAGATTGGCACCGTGATGTTCGGTCGCGTCCACGCCGATGGCAGCGAGGAGCCGGCCGCGCTGGAACTGGTGCGTTTGGCTTTCCCGCGGCGGGTGTACACGCAGAGCCACGTGGACTATGTCGCGGAAGTGATCACGTACGTCGCGCGCATGAAAGAGACGCTTCGGGGGTACCGTATCACGTGGCAGCCGCCGCAGCTGCGCCATTTCTCGGCTCAGTTCGAACCGTTGGGCCGCACGGTGTAAACAATCTGTCCTTCTTCGACCTGTACGTCTTCGACGTAGTAACTGGCCGTGCTGGCGGTCATGACCCGCTCCAGCAGCCCCGGCACGGCCGCGGTCAGCAGGTTGTTCGGCTCGACGCTCTCTGTGTTGAAGTGCACCACGCCATCGGTCGCGGTCAAGGTTCCCACTACTTTGAGCGGACCCAGGCTCAACAGGCCAAAGCGCACGCTGTCCACGGTCAGAATCACCTTGCCGCCGGTAAATTTGGCATTGAAGTTCTCCGTTTGGACCTGCCGCTGCACCTCGTCGCTGTTGACCGCGGCCTCCAGGTCTTCTTCGGTCACGATGAACTGACGGCTCTGGTCGGCGTCTGCCGGTGACGGGGTGGCCGCGGCCTGCGGCGTGGGCGTGGCCTGGGCCAACGTTGGCAGCGGCCGCGGCGTAGGCGTACCTGTAGGCGCCAACGGCGTTACAGCGTCCGACGGAGATGATGTCGGCAGGTCAGCAGCCCGGCGACCAGGCAGCGCGCCACAAGCAAGGACAAAAAGCATGACGACCAGCGTCAGCAAAAATACACTCAGACGATTTCTCACAAACTGAATCCTCGTTTCACAGGTATCACGCACGACATGGCGTCTGCACGGCATTGCAGACGTTGCGATGTGGCCGATCGTTCCGGCGGAATCGCTGCGATTATAGCCGAACAGGCCGCGCGGTCAAGACGGGTGCATTTCAAATTGGGGGCGTAGCCCCGCAGGGGCTTGCACCTCGTAGCCGGATGGCCTTTGGCCTCCGGCGGGGTTGCACCGGATGGCGTGCGCGCAACCAACGCCGCCCGACCGTGAACGGATCGGGCTACGAGGTGCAAGGCCCTATCGGGCCTGACAGCCTGGGAGAGGCTCGCATCTTATAGCGGGCGCATTTCAGTTTCGCGGTGCAGCCCACGCAGGTTAGGCTTGGCAGTGGTTGCAGCGGCCTTCGACAAGCTCAGGCCCCGTGCGGTGAGCCTGTCGAACCGTGCGGTGAGCCTGTCGAACCGTGCGGTGAGCCGCTCACGACGAAGCGTCAATCGCCCAACATGCTCCCAGTTTGAAATGCACCCGGTCAAGATGACATGTTTGACAAGCCATGTGATTTGGCTACCATACAACGACCTATGCACGACTCATCGCTGACGCAGCGGCTGAAACAACATGCGGTCGGTTTGGGATTCGACCTGGTGGGCATTGCGCCTGCCGGGCCGTCAGGGCAGGCTGATGCCCTACGGCGCTGGTTGGCGCGCGGCTACCACGGCGACATGGGCTATCTTGCCCGGCTTGACGCCGTGGCCGCACGCGTGGATGTGCACCAACGCCTGCCGGCCGCGCGTTCCTTGATCGTGTTGGGCGTCAGCCATCCCGTGTGGCCGCTGCAGGCCGAATTGGCTCTCGATCCCGCGCGCGGACGCATCGCCAGCTATGCGTGGGGCGAGGATTATCATGAGCTGCTCAAGCCGCGCTTGTATGCCCTGGACCGCTGGCTGCGTGCGCAAAGCGGCCGCGCGACGCTCGGCAAGATCAGCGTGGACTCCGCGCCGGTGCTCGAACGCAGCTGGGCGCAGCAGGCCGGGCTTGGCTTCATCGGCAAGAACACCTGTCTCATTCATCCCCGGCTTGGTTCATGGCTGCTGTTGGCGACTCTGCTGGCGCCCGAAGAACTTGATCCAGATGATCCTCCCTTGTTGGCTACCGAGGTGGCGGCCGCGGCGCCGATCACCCTGCACGACGATTCCCCCCTGGCCGCGGGACTGGCAAATCAGATCCCGCGCGCCCCTTCCTGGCAGTTTACAAGCAGCGAGCGAGGCGGGTGCGGCGGCTGCACGCGCTGCCTGGCAGATTGCCCGACGCAGGCATTTGTCGCGCCTTTCGTGCTCGATGCGCGGCGCTGCATTTCTTATCTCACGATCGAACTGAAGGGCGCCATTCCCCGCGAGCTGCGGCCGCAGCTCGGCAATTGGATTTTCGGCTGTGATGTGTGCCAGACCGTGTGCCCCTGGAACGGCCGTCATCGTCAGGCAGATGCGGCCGCCGCGGCCGCCTTGTTTGCCCCCCGTGTGGATGACTTGGCGCCGCCGCTGCTTGAGCTGATCGAATTGGACGCGGCCGCGCTGGCAGCGCGATTTCGCCGCAGCTCCCTGCGGCGGGTTGGACGCCGCGGTCTGCTGCGCAACGTGTGCGTTGCCCTGGGCAACTGGGGCGACCCGGCGGCCGCGCCGGCGTTGGCGCGGCGGCTGGCTGATCCTGAGCCTTTGCTGCGCGGCCACGCCGCCTGGGCCTTGGGCCGTATCCATACACCGGCAGCCCGCCAGGCGCTGGATCGCGCCTGGCTGAACGAGGCCGATCCAGACACACGCGTCGAAATCAGCCTGGCGTTGGACGATGCGCCTTGATGTGGGCGGATCATGTGGGGTCGCCCCTCTGTGCGTGAGTTGGGCTTGCACTGGCGCCCCTGGCGTGGTTGCACCTGTACGTAGGTAGGAAAGGAAACGAGACGATGCTCATTCGGGTTGGGATTTTGACAGTCAGCGATCGCACCGCACGCGGGGAAACGGAGGATGCCAGCGGGCCGCTGCTGGGGCAGATGGCGCAGGAGCGGCTGGGCGGCGTAGTGGTAGTCAGCACGGTGACGCCTGATGAGCGCCATGTGATCGAAGATGTGCTGCGGCGATGGTCGGACGAAGTGGAGGTTGACCTGATCTTGACGACCGGCGGCACCGGCTTTGCCTTGCGTGATGTCACGCCCGAAGCCACGCGGCGCGTGATCGAGCGTGAAGCGCCAGGCTTCGCCGAGGCGATGCGCGCGGCCAGTCTCAGGGTCACGCCTCATGCCATGCTCAGTCGGGCCGTCGTCGGCATTCGCGGGCGCACGTTGATTGTGAACCTGCCGGGCAGCCCGAAAGCGGCGCGTGAAAATCTGGAGACGATTCTGCCGGCGCTGCCGCACGCCATCGAGCTGCTGCAAGCGCCTCCGGCCGCGTCCTACACCTATGCGCGGCCCGGTGAACATCTGCCGCCTGCGCCGGTCGCCGCCGCGGACGCCGACACGGCCCCGGCCTGGGCCAGCCAGTTTGAGGCGTTTTTGGGGCAGAAGAAGGGCAGACCGCTGGGCGACGATGATGATCCAACGTGACGCAGCGGCCGCGCGCCCGTCTGGCTCTGATCAGACAGCGGCGCCGCGCAGGAAAGCTGCGCTCTCTTCTGGCACCGCGACATTGATGCGCATGCCGGAGCCAAGCTCAAAGCCTGCCGTGGTGCTGAGGCGCGGGACGACACTGATGTACCAATGCGTGTAGTCTCGACCCGGTTCGTGCATGGGCGCTGAGCGCAGCATGAAATTGTAGTCAGGATCGCGCAAGCCGACATACAGCTTGCGCGCAATGAGCCGCAGTAGCGCGGCCAAGGCCTCGATTTCCTCCAGTGGTACGCCGAGAAAAGAGTGGCGGTGGCGTTTGGGCATCAGCCAAACGTGAAAAGGCGTGGACGCGGCATAGGGCACCAAAGCGACATGGTGTGCGTTTTCCGCAACGACGCGGGTTCCCTCTTTGATCTCCTCGGCCAACATGTGGCAATAGACGCAGTTACCGGTGTCGTCAAAATAGCGCCGCGCTTCCTCCATGCGGTTGCGCGTGTTGTGCGGCACGATGGGCAGACCAATGATCTGCGAATGGGGATGGGCAATCGAGGCGCCAGCGCTTGGGCCGTGATTCTTGAAGACCAGGATATGCTCGATGCGGCTGTCACGCGCAATGTCACGCGCCCGCTTCTGCAGGGTGAACAGCGTCCAGGCCAACTCGCCGTCTGACTGCAGGGCCGGCGTCGTGTTGTGCAGCGGCGACTCCACCACCACCTCGTGAAAGCCAACCGCGTTGATGCTGCGCTCGACGCCGTGGAAATGGCGCTGCGGATCGCCATCAAGACCCACGGCCGGATACCGGTTTCTGAGGACGCGCAACTGCCAGGGGCCAGTCGTTGGCACGCGCAGCACCTCGAATTCTGGCCCTTCCTCGTTGCCTGGGCAAAAGGGACAACTCGCATCGAGCGCCGGCAGGTCGCCGGTTACGGGGCGCGAATTGGTGATGAACTGCTCTGGACGCTTTGATCGCTCGCTGGCAATGATCACCCATTCCTTCGTCGCAATGTTCTGACGGATTTCCGGCATGGTGGCCGAACCTTCTTTGACGCGGCAAGGCCGCGCAGATTACTCGAATTTTTCGGCGCTGAAGCGAAACAGACGGACAGGCTCCTGTTCCCCAATCCAGGCCTTGCGCCGCGCAATCCTGACCTGCATCTCTGGCGTTTCGATGCCCTCGATGTCTGGCAGCAGCAGCCCGCGGCGTCCATCACGCTGACGCACCACAATCACGCCGTAGCGCGCCGGATCCAGCTCGTCCAGGGAATCTATCGGCTCCGGTTCGCTCAGCACCGAGACCTCGATATGGAGCGTTGGCACCTCGTCCGCAGCGACAGGCTGGAAGCGCGGATCGCGTGTGGCCGCGGCGACGCTCTCGGCAACGACCTCCTCGGCGAGCGAATTGGCGGTTGGCGCAACGGAACCGATGCAGCCGCGCAACTCCCCATTGGCGGAGCGCAAGGTGACGAAAACAGGCGCTGGGATTGGAAATTCCTGCACCAGGTCTGCGGGTGCGGTGAAGCGGTGATGATGAATGACCGTCTCTTCGAGCGTTTGTCGCGCCAGTTCAACCAGTTGGTGAGACATGGCGCCTCCTTCCAGGTTCTTCGCCTCTGGTTCCGACTGCTTCTCTCTATTGTTCCAGGAGGCGGCGCGCGATCACCAGGCGCTGAATCTCGCTGGTGCCCTCGCCGATCTCCATCAAACGATTGTCGCGGTAGATGCGCTCCACCGGGTATTCACGCGAATAGCCATAGCCGCCATGAATCTGGATGGCGCGGTAACAGACCCGTTCGGCCATCTCAGTCGCGAAGAGCTTCGCTTGGGCGGCTTCCTTGGTGTAGGAACGCCCCATGTCTTTGAGCCATGCGGCCTTGAAGACCAGCAAACGCGCAGCCTGGATGTCGGTGTCGCTGTCAGCCAGCATCCATTGCACAGCCTGGTGGTTCGCAATCGCGGTGCCGAACGCATTGCGCGCCTTGGCATAGGCCAGGGCCGCATCGAAGGCAGCTTGCGCCAGGCCCACGCTCAAGGCGGCAATGCCGATGCGGCCGCCATCGAGCACTTCGAGAGTCTGATGCAAGCCGCGGCCTTCTTCGCCGAGCAGGTTCTCTACCGGCACGCGTACATTCTCAATCGCAACGGCGTAGGTGTGAGAGCCATGCAGCCCCATCTTTTCTTCGGGCTTACCCGGCTGAAAGCCTGGTGTGCGGGTAGGGACAATGATATGGCTCAGGCTGTGGCTGCCGCCGCGTCGATCCGTGCGCACCAGGAGCACGGCCGTGGTGGCTTCACCGCCGTTCGTCAACCACATCTTGCTGCCGTTGATCACCCACTGATCGCCCACGCGTTCGGCAAACGTACGCACGCCGCCCTGCAAATCAGAGCCTGCGCCAGGCTCTGTCAGCCCCAGGCAGCCGATGTGCTGACCCTGGGCCAGGGGCGTCAGGTAGGTTTGTTTCTGCGCGTGTGTGCCAAAGCGATTGATTGGGCCGCAGCACAGTCCCAAATGGGCGGCCACGATGAGGGCGGTGGAGCCGCAGCCGCGGCCCAGTTCCTCGATCAAAATGGCCGCGCTGACCTGGTCAGCGCCCGCGCCGCCGTATTCTTCGGGGATGTTCAGCCCGAGCAGGCCCAGGGGCGCCATTTTGTGTAGTGCGTCCCAGGGGTATTCACCTGTCTCATCCACATGCCGCGCCCGCGGAGCGACTTCTTGATCTACGAAATCGCGCACCATGGACTGCAGGGCTTTGTGCTCATCATCGAGTTCAAACAGCATTGTTTTATCTCCATCGTCTCTTCCGCTTGTTCTGCAGAGCTCACTGCACGAATGGCGGAAAACTCCGTTGTCTTCAGCCGCCTCTGCTCTCGCCACCGCTGAGCGGCGAGTAAGAGGTCATGCTCCACGAGGGAGCAGATAGTATCATTCTACCACCGCTTCTTTGTCTGGGTCAAGCAGCCCAGCCTTCCGGGTGCATGTCAACAAGGGGGTAGGGCGGGTGATGAAAATCAGCTGTCATCCTCCCATGATGACCAACACCAACAGCGATGTGACCACGCCGATGCCGAGGCCGATGACCACATCGAGCAAGAAGTGGATTCCTAGGGCGACGCGACTCCAGGCTGTCCACAGAGCCACGCCGATGGCGGCCCACGCCAGACCCGGAAAGAGGATGCTGCCCCAGGCCGCTATCGTACCCATGCGCGTGGCATGGCCGGATGGGAAGCTGTGCCGGTCATACTTGACTGAATAGAAACCGTCTTGCTCCTCTGGGCGTTGGCGCCGCAAGATGAACTTGGTGGATGTGGTGATCATGCCGCCAATCGCCATGCTGATAATCCACCGCAGCACGCCGCCGCGCAGCGCCTCATCGCCCAGCCACAGACCCAGCCCGGCCAACATAAACCAGAGATAGCCGTCCCCCAGGTGGGCGCCCAACCAGGCTAGACCGAATGCGGCGCCACGGTCAGGGCTCACGCGCAGGCGCGTGCTGGCCTCCCGATCCCAGGCTGCGGCCAAATGGAGCCAGTTGCGATCAACCCGCGTGGGCGGAGGGCGATTGGACGGCTGCTCACTCACGCGCGGGACTGCTGCGCCTGCGCTGCTGCTTCCATGGCCTGGCGTACCAGGTCATACTGGAAGGGCTTGTCCACGTCCATGCCGATCGCGGCGAAGGGGGTCACGACGGCGCGACCGCGCGCCTGGAACACGCGACTCGCCACGCGTTCGGCGTCAGGCAAGGTCAGGCGACCAAGCGCGAACTTGATCAGTGTGCCAACGCCCATGAGCAGCGCCTGACGCCAGGCGCTCTTGCGCCGGTCCAGGGCAGCGCGCACCAGACTCTCGCTCTTATGCGCCGCGGCCAGGCGCACCATGAAGAGGTCGCCGCCGCAGTGACGCCCTTCACGGAAGCGAATGTAGCTGCGTTTGGAGGTCGGAAAGGCGGCTTCCATGACTGTTTTGGGTACGATCGAGTAATAGATGTCGTGTTCCGACTGTAAGCAGGTGGCTGCAAACCATTCGACAATGTCTGGCGTGAGCAGGGGAATATCGCCTGAAGCAACAAAGGCCATCATGGCGTCAGGATGCAGGCGCTGCACGGCGTCGAACCCAGCATAGACATTATCGAGCAAACTCGGCTGATTGCGCAGGAACGTCACCGGTGTGCCCAGGTCAATCCCTTCATCGGGTGCGATGCCCACGACGACGATATCGCGCACAGACGGCGCAGCGCGCAGCGCGTGCACGACATGCCACACCATCGGTTTGCCCGCCAGCGGCGCCAACGCCTTGCGCGGCGTACCTGTGTATTCGGCCAGTAAATCCGGCTTGCCTTCCTGGAAGCCGGCCATGACAATCACATCAATCGGCTGCATAAATCCATCCTCCTGCTTGATTATACGAATGAATGAACCAGAAAGCAAAGCGCATGAGCTAACTGAAACGCGTGGCGATCCTGCTGCGTCTTGGCGTTTTTCGTTACACCGGGTATTATTACAGGAGAAATTCCTCCCGATGAAAACTGCCGAATAAGGGTTCGAACAAGGAACTGTACGTTATGACACAAGCGGTCACGATACCAGTGCAAGAAACCAAAGCGCAAGGTCAGTGGAGCTACGAGGATTATGTAGCCCTGCCTGATGACGGTCGTCGCTATGAAATCATCGAAGGAGTCCTGTACGTGAGCAACGCGCCCGACATTGATCATCAGTACACGGTGGCCGAGCTGGTTGGCGAAATCAGGCAATTCGTCAAGGCGCAGGGTCTGGGCTATGTGCTGACTGCGCCGTTCGAGGTGCATTTATCTGAGCGTTCACGGCCGGTGCAGCCTGACGTGCTCTTCATCCGCAGCGATCGCTGGCCAGCACCTGGAGCCAAGTTCTTTGCTGGCGCGCCGGACTTGGTTGTTGAAGTAGTTTCCCCGAGCAGCGCGCGCAGCGATCAGTTTGTCAAGTTCGATGCGTACGAGCGAGCCGGTGTGCCAGAATACTGGATTGTTCACCCGCGCACGCACGCCGTGCAGGTTTTCACCCTATCAGGCGGCGAATACGCCGAACTGGGCGAATTTGTGGCGCACGAAGTGATCCAATCGGCTGTTTTGCCCGGTCTTGCAATCGTTGTTAGCGCGCTATTCAACCGATAAGGAAAACGTGGACATCGGGTTCGGCTCATCACAGGAGATGACGGAACATATGCCCAATATCAGCCTGGTGATCATGGCCGCCGGCATTGGCAGCCGCTACGGAGGACTGAAGCAGATTGATCCGGTGGGGCCGCACGGCGAACTGATCATTCATTACTCCGTTTACGACGCCCTGCGCGCTGGTTTCGATCGCATTATTTTCGTCATTCGCCGCGACATCGAAGACGCATTTCGCGAGCGTATCGGCCGCGTGGTCGAAGCGCAGGCCGCGGTCACGTACGTCTTCCAGGAACTGAACGATCTGCCTGGCTGCGCGCACGCGCCCGCCGGCCGCGTCAAGCCGTGGGGCACCGGTCATGCGCTCTGGTGCTGCCGCGAGGCCGTATATGCGCCGTTTGCAGCCATCAACGCTGACGATTTTTACGGCGCCACGTCTTTCCAGGCGATTGCTGGACACCTTCATCAAGCCAACGATCAGGCTGGTCTGCTTGATTTCGGCATGGTGGGCTATCCCCTGCGCAACACCTTGTCCGAGCATGGGCATGTCGCACGGGGCGTTTGTGAGGTCGCGCCCGATGGCAGCTTGATCAGCGTGCAGGAGCACACCCGCATCCAGGCGTTTGCCGACGGCATCAAGACCTGGCATGAAGATAGCGGCTGGACGCCCCTTGCGCCGGACATCCGGGTCTCGATGAATTTCTGGGGTTTCACCCCCGCGTTGTTCCCTGAACTGGAGCAGCGCCTGGCCGATTTCCTGCGCCAGGATGAGGCATCACTCCTGCGCAGCGAACTGTATCTGCCGACCGTGGTGGGTGAACTGATACAGGCGGGCCGTGCACACGTCCAGGTTTTGCCCACGCACGAACAGTGGTTCGGCGTCACCTACCAGGCTGATCGCGCGGCCGTGCAAGCCGCCATTCGAACCTTCATTGCCCAGGGGCTCTATCCGAACCGCTTGTGGGCGTGAAAGCAGCGTCAAGATCGGGTTGGCGGTCTTGCGTGACTCAGCGACAGGGTGTAGAATGATGTCAGTGTAAAGTGTAGAGCCTGCGCAAGGGAACCGACGGTGATTCTGCGTACGCTGGCGTTGATGCGCAAAGAGTTCCGGCACATGTTTCGTGATCGGCGCACGCTGATCACACTGTTCGCTATCCCCATCGTGCAATTGATCCTCCTGGGCTACGCGGCCAACACCAATGTGGAACACCTCAAGACGGCCGTCCTCGACCTTGATCGCTCGGCCGAGAGCCGCCATCTGATCGCCACCTACCAGGCCTCTAACTACTTCGACATCGTCATTTACCCAGCCGACTATGAGGCGCTGGGCCGTTTGGTGGATCGCGGCGAGGTGCGCGCAGGCATCGTCATCCCCGCCGGTTTTGGGACCGCCCTGATTCGCCGCGAACGGCCAGCCATCGAGTTCATCATTGACGGCTCAGATCCGGCCATTGCCAATGTCGCTTTCGCATCCTCGCAGAGCGTGGGCCAGGCCTTCTCCATCCAGGTGCTGACCGCGTTGATCCACACCGATCTGCAGCATCAACCGGGCGTTGATGTGCGCCCGCGTGTCTGGTACAACCCGGAAATGCGCAGCGCCAACTACATGGTGCCCGGCCTGGTCGGCATCATCCTGCAGATGCTTTCCATGATGACGACAGCCCTGGCCATCGTGCGCGAGCGGGAGCAGGGCACGATGGAGCAGTTGATCGTGACGCCGATGCGGCCGCTGGAGATGATCCTGGGCAAGGTGACGCCCTACGCGCTGATCGTTTTCATCAACACCTGTGCGGTGCTGGTCATCGCGGTCTTCTGGTTCCAGGTCCCCATTCACGGCAGCGTGACCCTGCTGCTGCTGCTCAACGCCTTTGCCATGATCTCTTCGCTGGCGCTTGGTTTGATGATCTCGACCATCGCCCATACGCAGCAGGAAGCGATGATGTCCACTTACTTCTTCTTTTTGCCCTCCATTTTCCTGGCTGGCTATATCTTCCCGCTGGAGGCAATGCCGGCGCCGTTGCAGTTCGTCAGCCAGTTCGTGCCGCTGCGCTATCTGCTGACCATCATCCGCGCCGTGGTTCTGAAAGGGGTGGGGTTGGAGATGATTTGGCGCGAGGTCGTCATTCTCGGCCTGTTCAGCGTGGTCATCCTGGCCGTCGCCACAGCCCGTTTTCGAAAACGCTTGGAGTAGCACCGAGGCGCTATGCCAACGACTCGACTGAGCTCGCCGAAGTCTCCTGCCGCCGTGACGACGCCCCTGATCGTGACCGAACATCTGAGCCGCCGCTTTGGCGCCGTGGAAGCCGTGAAGGACCTCGACTTGACTGTTGCCCGCGGCGCGGTGTTTGGCCTGGTGGGGCCAGATGGCGCGGGCAAGACGACCACCCTGCGCCTGTTAGCCACGATCTTGGCGCCTACGGCCGGGCGGGCGACCGTAGATGGGCATGATACGGTGGCCGCTGCACAGGCGATCAAGCGCCGCGTGGGCTACATGGCGCAGGAGTTTCGTCTGTACGGCGACCTGAGCGTGCAGGAGAACCTTGATTTCTTCGCGGATATGTGCGCGGTGCACGGCCCCGTGCGCCGCGAGCGCATGGCGCGGCTGCTGCACTTTGCGCGCTTGACTGAGTTCACGCAGCGTCGCGCCAGCCAGCTCTCCGGCGGCATGAAGAAGAAGCTGGCCCTGGCTTGCTCGCTCATCCACCAGCCTGACATTCTCCTGCTCGATGAACCAACGACAGGCGTAGACCCGGTGGCGCGCCGTGAGTTCTGGGACATTCTGTCTGACCTGCATTTGCAAGGCGTGACGATGGTGGTCAGCACGCCGTACATGGATGAAGCCGAGCGCTGCTCATCCATTGCCCTGCTGCACAGCGGTCGCCTGGTGGTGAGCGGCACGCCAGCCGAGATCAAGGGCCTGGTGCACGGAGAGATCATCGAAGTTTGTCCCCAGGGCCAGGGGGTGAACCTGATGCGCCAGGCGCAGCGTGTTGTGCGCGCTCTGCCCGGTGTGTTAGAGGTGCAAACCCACGGCAACCTGCTGCATCTGGTGGTGGACGATGCCGCGCCCTGTCTGCCCATGGTGGATGCGGCGCTGCGCGCGGCTGACATCGAGCCGAACGGCCTGCGCCGGACGGTTGCACGCATGGAGGAGGCCTTCATCTGGTTGATCCGCCGGCAGGGAGGGGGGGATTAAAGAACCGGAGACGGGAGGCCGGTTGTGTTGGGCACGGTGCATTCAGCGTTCATTATTCACCCTTCAGACTTGGTGACGGGGCTATGAGCACGAGCGCAGTGAAGGTAGACGCGCTGAGTAAGCGCTTTGGCGATTTCGTGGCCGTGGATGCGATTTCGTTCGAGGTGCCGCGGGGGCAGATCTTTGGCTTCTTGGGGCCAAATGGCGCGGGCAAGACGACGACCATTCGGATGCTGCTGGGCCTTCTGCGCCCCACGACCGGCCGCGCGACCGTGCTGGGGTTGGACAGCGAACGCGAGGCAGAAGCGATTCGCCAGCGCATTGGCTATATGAGTCAGAAATTCAGCTTGTATGACGACCTGACTGTGGGCGAGAATCTCGACTTCTACGGCGGCGTCTATGGCGTGCGCGGGGCGCGCCTGCGCCAGCGCAAAGCGGTCATCTTGGAGATGGCTGGCCTGATCGGCCGTGAGCGTACGATCACGCGCAGCCTCTCTGGCGGCTGGAAGCAGCGCCTGGCGCTGGGCGCGGCGCTGCTGCATGAGCCAGAAATGCTGTTCTTGGATGAGCCGACAGCCGGGGTTGATCCACTTTCGCGCCGCGCGTTCTGGGACTTGTTGTATGATCTGGCGGCAAGCGGTGCGACCATGCTGGTGACAACGCACTACATGGATGAGGCCGAGCATTGCCAGACATTAGCCTTCATCCAACGCGGCCGCCTCGTCGCCAGCGGCTCGCCGCAGGAGATCAAAGAGACGCAGATGCGCGGCCAGGTGCTGGAAGTGACGTGCGATCAGCCAGAGATGGCCGTGATCGCGCTGCGCAGTCGGCGCTTCGACGAGGCAGCGCGTGGTCGAAGCGCCAGCCTGTTCGACGAGGTGGCGCTCTACGGCGCGCTGGTTCACGTCATCAGCGCGGACGCGGCTGCGCAGCAAGATGTGGTGGCGCAAACGCTCGCTGCCGCCGGGGTGCACGTGATGGCGATCACGGCAATCACGCCGTCGCTGGAAGATGTGTTCATCGCCAGCGCGCGTCGCGAGGAGTGAGAGATGAAAGGTCTCATGAGGAGTCGCTGGCTGCGCGTGGTCTTTGGTGGCGCGCTGCTGCTGCTGATCGGCAGCGGCGCCTGGTATGCCTGGCAGCAGCGTGCGGCGATCCAATCAACATGGGTGCGGCTGGGTCTCACTGGGGGCGAAACAGGGTCAAACACGCTGGCGGCGTCCGGTTTCATCGAAGCCCCCACCCTGACCGTGGCGAGTGAAGTGAGCGGCCACATCACGCGCCTGCTGGTCAGCGCGGGGGATACGGTAGCTGCCGGCCAAGCCCTGGTCGAGATTGATATGACAATCCTGGAAGCGCAGATGGCCGAAGCGGACGCCGTGGTCGCCCTGGCTGAAGCGCAGTTGGCGCGCATCGTTGCCGGCGCGCGCGCCGAGGACATCCGCGTGGCGGCCATGGCGGTGGCCGCGGCGGAGGCGCGGCGCGACGGCGCGCAGCAGGCCTGGCAGGATGCTCAGATACTGCAAGCCAATCCGCAAGAGCTTGATCTGCAAATCGCCAACGCGCGCGCCCAGGTTGCGGTGGCCGAAAAGCGTCTCGTGCAGGCGACGGCGCTGAAGGACGCGGCTGAACTGTTGGCCGGCATGCGCGCACGTCAGGCCGCGACGGTGGCTGATTCACCCTACGTGGGGGAGGAGATCAAACGCCAGCTCAACGTGGGGTGGGATTTGGCGACGGCCGATGTCTGGAGCGCGTGGGCCAACCTGAGCCGGGCCTCGGCTGCGCGCGCCGCGGCGCAGCAGGCCTTGACCAACCTGTTAGCCGTGCGCGCAAATCCGCAGCTGGCGGCCATCCAAACCGCGCAGGCAGAGGCAAGTTATCGTCAGGCCGCAGCGGCTGTCGCCGTGGCGCAGGCGGCGCTGACGCAGGCGCAGGCTGGCTCCTCGCCCACGCAGCGCGACATCGCCCAACGCGGCGTGGTGCAAGCACGCGCCGCGCGTGACGCGCTCGCCGTTCTGCGCGCCAAGTATACGCTGCGCGCCCCGGCCGCCGGGCAGGTGCTGGAGTTGGCGGCGCATGTAGGTGAAACGGCCATGCCCGGCGTGACGTTGCTAAGCCTCGGCAACCTCGACACGGTAGACCTGGTCGTCTATGTGCCGGAGCCGGCCATGGGGACGGTTCACCTGGGCGAAACCACGACGCTGTGGGCCGACGCCTTCCCGCAGACTCCGTTTCGCGGCGAGATCGCCTGGATTGCGGATCAGGCCGAGTTCACCCCCAAGAACGTGCAGACGCAGAACCAACGCACGCAGACGGTTTACGCGGTGCGTCTGCGCATTGCCAACCCCGCCCACAGCTTGAAGCCTGGCATGGGCGCGGAGGTGGTGTTCGGCGCGGACGACGACAGTGGCGCCCAGGGTGGTCAGGCGCCTGCAGGCAATGGCGCCAGCCGCACGGCCGGCGTGCAAGGCTCAGGGGCTATCGAAGCCGATGTGCTGGCGCTGTCCAGCGAGACGGGCGGCCGCATTGTCGCGATCCACAGCGCCGAGGGCATGACAGTGACGCAGGGTCCGGCGTTGATCGAGCTGGATCGTACGCTGCTGCTGGCGCAAGAAAATCAGGCTGCCGCGGCCCTCGCCACCGCACAGGCCAACCTGGCGAATGTGGCGGCCCCGCCCCGCAGCGAGGCCATTGCGCTAGCGCAGGCCGACCTGGCGCAGGCTGAGGCCGGCCGCGACGGCGCGTACACGGTCTGGCAAACAGTGCAGGCGGTCATCACGCAGCCGCTGGAACTGAAGGCGCGCGTCGCGGCCGCCGATCGTGAGATCGCGCTGCTTGTGCAGCAGGTGGACGCCGCCAGGGCGATGGTCAAGTCCGCGGAAATCCAACGCGATGAGGCGGCGCGTCATGTGGCGACAGACGACGACCGCGCCCGGTCGCAAGCCGCCGTCAAGCAGGTGGAGGCCAGCCAGGCGAATCAGGCTGCAGTCGAGGCCGAGCTGGTTGGCGCGCGGCGTCAGCTGACCCTGCTGCAGGCGCTGGCCGCGAACCCGTTGGCGCTGCGCAGCCAGGCCAACAGTGCGCAGGCGGCCTACCGGCAGGCCGAAGCCACAGTGCAGCTGGCCCAGGCGCGCCTGACCGCGGCCCAGGCCAGTGCGCGCCCTGAGGATCTGGCCGTGGCGCAGGCGCAAGTAGACCAGGCCAAGGCCGCCGTGGCCCATCTCCAGGCGCAGCTGGCTCGCCTCACCCTACATGCGCCCCGCGCAGGCATTGTGTTGGAGCAGCCTGCGCGCGTAGGCGAACTGGCCGCGCCCGGCGCGGTTCTTCTGCGCCTGGCGGACCTCGATCAGGTCAGCCTGAAAGTCTATGTCCCAACCGCACAGATCGGCCAGGTGCAGATGGGGCAGGCGTTGTCCGTGGCCGTGGACGCGTATCCCGGCGAAGTTTTCACCGCCCATGTGACTGAAATCGCCAGCGCTGCCGAGTTCACCCCCAAGACGGTGCAGAACAGCGCTGACCGCGCCAACCTGGTGATTGCGGTCAAGCTGAGCCTGGAAAACGCCGATCATCGCCTGAAACCTGGTATGCCGGCGTCGGTCCGCTAAGCAACGCGAAAATGCAGGGCAGATCGCGTACGGGCGACCCTGCGTGTTCGCCCTGGAAACGAGAAGATGGAGAGCAGGCAACTTTCCTGCGCTTTCCTGGAGGTCGTGCATGACAGCGGAAGAACTTATGACCGAACTGCACAGCCGGGCGAACCCGGCCCATGTCGCGGGGATGGCGCGGTTTGGCATCAACGCGCATCAAACGCTGGGCATCTCGATCCCTGAGGTGCGCAGGCTTGCCAGGCTGGCGGGCCATGACCATGCGCTGGCGGCCGAGTTATGGGCGTCAGGCATTCACGAAGCGCGCATCCTGGCCTCCCTGGTGGATCACGCGCGTTGGGTCACCGAGGAGCAGATGGAGCAGTGGGTGAGCGATTTTGATTCCTGGGACGTCTGCGACCAGGTGTGCAGCAATCTGTTCGACCGCACGCCCTTCGCGTGGGACAAAGCCGTTGCCTGGAGCAGCCGGCCGGAGGAGTTTGTCAAGCGGGCCGGGTTTGTGCTGATGGCGGCGTTAGCGGTGCATGACAAGTCCGCGCCTGACGCGCGTTTCGAGGCATTTCTGCCTATCATCGCCCGCGAGGCCGGCGATGCGCGCAATTTTGTGAAGAAAGCGGTCAACTGGGCGCTGCGCGGCATCGGTAAGCGCAACCGCAACCTCAACGCGCAGGCTGTCGCCGCAGCGCAGGCCCTGGCGCTCAACGACAACAAGACCGCGCGTTGGGTGGCGGCCGATGCGCTGCGGGAATTGACCAGCGCGGCTGTGCAAGCGCGGCTGACCTGAAAAGGACCCGATGTCTCACACCAAGCCACCAAGAAGCTCTTGACATCTTGATGGCTTGGAATGAGGGCTGACTTGAAACGAATCCGAACCAGTACGGGACTCCTGGTCTGCTGACGCTGTCAGCCACGGTTGTGCATCACGGGTCAGCGCGTGCGCGGATCATGGCCCGTTGCGCTTGTTCAAGTCGGCGCTTGTCGGTATAATGTCTGCTGCAAGCACGCTTTGCCGCGTGAACCAGATACAGGGGGTGTCGCCTCGATGGTTGCTCGTTTGATTTCACTGGTGGTCAAGCCTGACGCGCTCGCCGCGTTCCTTTCCGCATCGCAGGTCGCGCTGGCGCATTCCCTGCGCGAGATGGGCGTGGTGCGCTTTGACATGCTGCAACAGGCCGATGACCCCACGCATTTCACCGTCTTGGAGATCTACACCGACGCTGAAGCCAGGGAGGCGCATTTGCGATCGAGCCATTTTCTAGGCTGGCGTCAGCAAGTCATGCCGCTGTTGGCCGAGCCGCTGCAATCGCTCCCCGTCACCCTGGTGCCACCCCTTCCTTATGAATTGCCCGCTCCATGAGCCAATTGCACATTGCACTCCTTTTCCATTTCAATCAAAACCTCAATCAGTTTAGCCATCTTGCCAGCCAGGCCTGCTACAAGGGGCTGCTGCATGTGCTGCGGCGGCACGCCCGCCTGCCCTTTGCCATCCACATGTCCGGCAGCCTGATTCATGCCTTGCAGTGGTACGATCCGGAACCGCTGCAACTGCTGGCCGACGGCATCAACGCCGGCCAGTTTACGCTCGTGGGCAGCACCTATGCGCAGAATGTGGCATACGCCAGCGATGATTGGGACAATCTGCTGCAGATGATGCTGCATCGTGAGGTCATGCAGCGCAATTTTGGCGTCAGCCCGGCCATCTTCTGGAACCCAGAGCGCTGCTGGCGCCAATCCCTGGCGCCCGTGTTAAGGGCGGGCGGCTATTCACACACGCTGATCGAAGGCGATTTCCTGCGCCAGGCCGGCAGCCCGCAGCCGCACGCCGTTTGGCAAACCGGCCAGGGCGATCATTCCATCACCCTCTTCAACGATGACCAACACCTGAAGAATGTGATGAATTACGCCATCTGGACTGGACGCACCGGCCGCGCCCTCGACTACCTACGCACGCTGGCCGCGCAGCCTGACAGTGACAGCTACTATCTGTGGTACGCTGAGGATGCGGAGGCGACGGGCCTCTGGGGTCATGCGCGCGGCGTCCTGCCGCAATCGGCCTGGGCCAATCTCGATCGCTTGCTCACCGAGTTGGAGCAGCAACCGTGGCTGGCGATTACCGCGCCGACGCAGGCGCCCAAGCCGCAGGGCGTTCTGCCCGTCATACCCGATGGACAGGCCTCGTGGATGGTGGCGTCGCTGCGCGCCACGGGCAAGCCTTATCATGAGGACGGTTACCAGGACTGGTTCGATTTCAACGCGCGCTCGCCCAAACTGGCCTATTTTCGCAGCCTTTTCGACGGGATTCGTGCGCGCTTGCAAGCCAGCCAGGCCGCGCCGCCGGCCAACGACTCGACTGAGCCTTCGGCGAGCCTTCGGCATGAGCGCTCAGTCGAACGCTCAGTCGAACCGCTCGCCGAAGTCGCGGCCGCGGCGCGCCTCATCGCCCAGGCCCACCTGGCACTGGCCGCGCATCAGTATGAATTTGGCTGTATCGGCATCGGTCAGCCGGGCGATCGCCAATGGGAGATGGCACGCGCCGCGCTGGTGTGTCTGCGTGCGGCCGAACTGGCTGCGGCCGCCGTGTCTGCGCCGGATTTTTCAGGTCGCCGCGACGCGGTCGTGGATAGCCCACACCTGTCCGCTGCCGACCCCGAAGCCGCCAGTGATCCTTTCGATTGGCGCGCGGAACGACGCCAGCAGTTGGCGAATGCGCCCGCCGCGGCGACTTCACCCGGCGTGCGCTGTTGGCGCGAAGATGTCAATGACGACGGCCAGGAGGAGATCTGCCTGGCGAGCGCGCGCCTCTTTGCCGTCCTGACCGCGCTGGGCGGCCGTCTGCTGTACGCCTTCGATCTCCAGGAGGGTGTCTCCTGGGTGGGCAACGAAAACGCCATGCCGCCGGCGCCTTTTAGCCAGGACGGCGCCTATCCGGTGATCACGCGCACCTGGCCGATGGCCTGGATTCCCACGACCTTCGAGGCCGATGTCAGCAGCTTCACGGCGGCTGCGGCCGACCCGCGTATCCTCTGGGGACAATTCCTGCCTGACGATTGGTGGGATGGCGAACCAGAAACGACGCCGACCTACTTCGCGCCCGCCTTGCCTGCCCCCTCGCCGCCGGAGTGGCGTCCGGTTGCGGCGCAGACGCGCGCCCTGGCCGATTATCTTTGGCTGGATGACCATCTTGTGCTCGAACCGGCTGAGAATGTGGCCTGGGACGTCGTTGAGACGGCCGACGGCGTCATTTTTTCTGTACAGCGCGACACGTTTACCCTGCGCAAGCAGGTGACGCTGCACGCCGATGGCCTGGAAGTGGTGTATCGCCTGCGCCTTGCCGCGGCTCGCCTGAGCGTTCGACTGAGCGCTCACGCCGAAGGCTCGCCGGAGTCTGCAGCGCCGGTTGCCGTACGCCTGGTCATCGAGAATGAGCTGTGTCCATCCAGCGTGGATCTGCTGGATGCCGGCCGCCAGGCCGCGGTTTACTGGCAGGCGGACGGACTGCCGCAAGCCAGCGCCGATGCGGGCACGCGCGGGGTGCTGAACCGGGCTGTCAACTACCTGGCGGTGTTCCAGGCGCAGCCCGCGCCCGACGATGTCGCCGGCGCGGATGGCCTCTTTGCCCTGACCCTGGCGCCGCAGTTTTCCTGGCGCTTGGCGCCGGGAGAGGAGGCTGTTCTGGGTCTGCGCTGGCGGGCGTTGAAGGTTGCCGCCTAGCCGCGCCCGTCATGAATGGTCGCGCTGATCCGCCGGATTGCGCCGGCGCGCCGCGTTTTCATGGATCAATCATGGATGGCAAGCAAGCCATGTGCACTTTCGGAGGTTAGGCCCGCATGACCACAGACGACACTCTGGCCGATGAACGGGAAGCCCGACGTCAGCAAGAAATTGCCCGCAGCGCCCTCAGCCTGCAAGCGCGTGACCCTCGCGTGCGCGAGGCCGCGGCCCGCCGCCTGGGCGATTTGCGCGCGCCGCCCGCTCCGCTGTTGACCGCGCTGCATGATCCGAATAGCTTCGTGCGCGCGGCCGCGGCGCATGCCCTGGGGTTGAGCGACGTCAGCGGCGCAGGTGACGAGGAATTGAAATCCGAGGTGATCGAGCAGCTTCTAGCTGCCATTGACGACCAGAACGATTACGTGTGCGAGGCCGCGCTCGGCTCCCTGGGTCTTTTGAATGCCCAAGAAGCGCGTGACCAGGTGCTCGAATGCTTGAACGATGAGAGCGAGCGCGTGGTCAGGGGCGCGGTGACCGCCCTGGGGCGCCTGGGTGCGCCGGAGGACGGTGAACGAGTCGCCGCATTTCTCGACCACCCGCAGCCGGCCATGCGCCTGGCGGCCGTACGCGCGGTTGGGCTGTTGAACTACGCGCCCGCCGCGCCGAAACTACTGGCCGGCCTGATCGCTGATCGCCGGCTCGATCTGCCCCGCCGTGTGCGCCTGCCCTTGCTCACCGCTTACGTCGAGGCCCTGTCGCGCTTACACGCGCGTGAGGCCATTCCCTTGTTGGTGGAACTGGCGCAGCAAGAGATCGGCGTGCGCACGGCGGCTGTGGAGACGCTGGTGCGCTGGCAGGCAGCCGAAGTCGCGCCGCTCCTCATCGCGCTGCTGGGTGATCCCAGTTGGCGCCTACGCCGCGCCATGCTGCGCCTCTTGCGCCAGGCGAACTACCGGCTGGCGCTGCCGCTGGTGCGCCCGCTGCTGCGAGATGAGCGCGATGCCTTGCGCGAAATGGCCCTGACCATCGTCACCGAATGGGGCGATGCGGCGGCTGTGGATTCGGTGCGCCAGATAGCCTTCAGCGATCCCAATCCGTTCCGGCGGCCGCAGGCCGTGATCAGCCTGGCGCTGTTGGCCGGCGCGAGCGCGCTGCCTGACCTGATCAAATTGACCGGCGATCTCAACGGCCATGTGCGGCGCGCGGCGGCCGAAGCCCTGGGTCGCCTGCCTGGTCTGCCGCCGGCCGCGGTCAATGCGCTGCAGCGCCTGCTCGATGATCCAGTGGCTGGCGATGCCGCACGCGCGGCGCTGGCGGTGCAAGGCGAACCTGGTTTCGATGCATCGCCGCCGCGGCAACCGCCTATGCTGGCGCCGCCGGCCTTGCAACCGCGGATTCCAGTGCTGCTTGAGATGCTGCAGGAATGGCAGACGACGCTGCCGGCGTTAACCTCACCTGACCAATTGGCTGCGGTCGCGCAGCTCGATCAGGCGCTGACACACCTCATCCGCGTGCTGCGCGAGGCCGCCGACGGTTAGGCGCAGGCAGATGCATCCTTTAGAGCAGACCGCGCCGACGCCACGCAAGCGTTTGGGTTTATAGGCGCTCAAGCCTTAGCAGCAAGTCAGGTAACAGGCCGAGATGTTCGAGCTGGTAGAAGCCTGGGTGATCAGTTGGCGGAGATTCAGCCAGTTCGTGCGCCCATGTCAAATGATGGGGAACGTACACGGCGCAGGCGCCGAGCGCCAGCACCGGTAAAATGTCGGAGCGCAGTGAGTTGCCGACCATGAGAAACCGGCTTGGCGCAATCCCGTGTCGCTGCAAGAGGGCTGCGTAGCTGGTCGGACTTTTGTCGCTCACGATTTCGACATGGCGGAAGTAGCGGGCCAAACCGGAGCGAGCCATCTTCGTCTCCTGGTCGCGCAAATCGCCTTTAGTAATCACCATGAGCGGGTAGGTTTCGGCCAACGCGGCGACCGTTTCGGCTGCATGTTCAAGCAGTTCAACGTCGGCCGCCAGCATGGCTTTGGCCGTATCAATGATCGTTTGGATATCGCCGCCGGAGATGCGGTTTTCCGTCAATTCCAGGGCCGTTTCGATCATCGAAAGCGCAAAGGCTTTGATGCCGTAGCCAAAGTGCTGCAGATTGTGCATCTCGGTCTGGTAGAGACGCTCATCAATCCATTCTGGGGGCTGATAATGGCTGAGGAGCTGCCTGAACCTGGCCTGAGTGTTGACATAAAGACGCTCATTGTGCCACAGCGTATCATCGGCATCAAAGGCAATCGTTTCGAATCGAGACATGGCTTTACGTAGTCCTCCGCGGCGTCGGCGAGAGCCGGCCGGCAACCTGGATGATCAAGAAAACACCTGCCAGCAGGAAAATCACCACGCCATAGGCCCGCCCGATGCCGAAGGCATCGGCCAGGCGTCCCAGCACCAAGGGAAGCGTCAGGATCGCAAGGCCCGAAGCCAGCGTGGCGCGTGCGCTGGCCTGGACTGTGTTACTCCCCGCCGCGCCGATGGCCAGCGAGAGGATCAGGGGGTAGAGGCTGGCGATACCTAACCCGGTGACAAGCAGGCCGGCCAGTCCCAGCCCTGTGATCCGCGCCTGCCAGAAAAGCAGGAAACCGACGCCTGCCACCAAGATAGACCCTGTGACAACGTGCGGAGTGGAAAATCGTCGCACCAGCAGGCTTCCTGCCAGGCGGCCGAGAGCCATGCCCACAAAGAACAGGCTGACGGCCTGGGCGGCAGTCGTGATGGACATCCCCAGCGCGTTCTTCAGGTAATCAGCGCTCCAGGAAACCATACAGAATTCAGCCGAAACAGCCAGGACGATCGCCGTCCAGAACGCCCAATACACGAAGGGCAGGGGCTGCCTGGCCTGGGCAAGGGCTGCCGGAGTCGAAGCTGGTGAGGGAACAGAGGCTTTCCTGAAACTCAGGTACAGCAAGATGGGCGTCAAGGCAACCATCCCTAAGGACACCCGCCAGCCTCCCTCCACACGAGCAAACCAGCCCACGAGCAGCGGTGCGGCCACCACCACCAGCGAGGAAATGACGTTGGCTTCTGTCAGCGCGACCGCTCGCATCTCGCCGTGTTGATCCGACAGGGCGGAAGGCACAATGGCCAGGATCAGTGAACCGACTAATCCCATCAGAAAGGAAGCGCCGATCGTGATCGGGGGCGTCCTGCCGGCCACCAGGAGGAGGGCGCCCAGGCTCATGCCGCCAGCGCCGATCCACAGTGCACGCCCGCGCCCCACGCGCTCGATCAGCCAGTGGCCGCCTAAGCCAGCCAGTAACATGCCGATGGCAAACGCCGTGAAATGCAGACTGCTCACGGTGTACGATAACTTCAGTTCGTCTTTCAAGAAGGGCGTGATCGGACCCAGGACATTGAGGAAATAACCATAGAAGGCTAGAAGCAGGTAGGCCAACCAGGTGAAGCGATTCCGCTGAAAGGTTTGAGTCAAAATGCACTTCTCTTTACGATAGGGTCATCGTGCGACCATCCCTCAAGTCAACGATCGGGAATTATCTGTTGTCCCAACATTCTGAATCGCAATGTCTTGAAGCTAGGGTGCGGGTTAAAGATTCGCAGGTTTGTAGTTGGCGTTTTTACGAGGCAATCACCTGAATTGGATACTGCGCAAACAAAGGGTCAACGCTCAACACAGGAATGTTCTCCACCATGGCTTGTGCGATAAGTAGGCGGTCAAATGGGTCTTTGTGGTGGAAGGATAGCTGTTGTATGCCAAATACGTGCGCAGCTTGCACTGATAAGAGCTCAATGCGATTCGCGCGTTCTTGCTCGTGAATGATTTCTTGCAGTGGGCGATTCAGATCAAGCTTGCCCAGTTGGGCTTTGATCTGCATTTCCCATATGCTGGCGACACTCAGCACCAAGCTGTTCGCTTCATCTTCACACAACTGCAAGACACGCGCGGGTAGTTTCTCCGATTCACTATCCCACCAAATGAAGATTTGCGTATCCAGAAGCAGTCTCATACTGTGCCCAGCCAAAATTCATCCGGCAAGGGGTCATTGAAATCGGCATGCATCCGCATCGCACCTTGGTGCAAGCCAGCAATACGGCGTTTACGGGGCGATTTCACGGGAACGAGCCTGATCAGCGGGACATTATCTTTGGCGATGACAACGTCACCACCTTTCAGGGCCAATGTCATTAGTTGGAGTAGCTGTGTTTGTGCTTCGTGGATATCTACCGTTGTTGCGCTCATCTCCTGTCTCCCTGTTGTCGTTGAAAAGACTCAATAGATCGGCAAAGTCGGAGTTTGGGTTCGATAGAGCCTGTTCTCGTCATGCGCAGTATAGCACCGATGGTCTTCTCTGCCCAACGGCGCTTTCTTGTTCAGGTCCAGTTTTTTGCTGGGTGATCCATTGGTAACAGATCTTTGCCCCGTGAATCCTGACCGTCTTCCGGGGTGGTTTGGCGAACGCCGGCGAGAACGCTTGAATCCTATCCACCGCCTCGCGCTCGAATACCCGTTCCCCGCATACAGAACATTCGTAGCTAACATGGCCCGCTTGATGCGGCGGAGAATAGCTCATCGCTTGTCACATCGTGCTTGTATCATACCCCATCACCTAAAAATCGCCCCAGAAACTGCCTCCGGCTTCATTGGCACAGTGGCTCTGTTACACCGCGTGCTTGATCGCCTCGACCGTGGCCGGATTCTCCAGCGACGACAGGTCGCCGGGGTCATGCCCCAAGTAGGCGGCGCGGATAACCCGGTGCATCACCTTGGCGTTGCGCGTCTTGGGCAGCGCACTGACGAACTTGATCGCCTTGGGCTGCAAGGCCTTGCCCATCTCGGCAATCACCATGGCTTGCAGCGCCTGGCGCAGGGCCTCATTGGCCTCATGTCCCGACCGCAGGACGCAGAAGCAGACTACCTCCTGTCCCTTGATCTCGTGCGGCACGCCGATGACAGCCGCTTCGATCACGGCCGGGTGGCGAATCAAGACCGATTCGATCTCGGCTGGACCCAGGCGCTTGCCCGCGACTTTGATCGTGTCGTCCGAGCGCCCCAGGATGTACCACAGGCCATCCTCATCAATCGCCGCCCAATCGCCGTGCACCCACACGTCCGGGAAGCGTGACCAGTAGGTGTCGAGGTAACGCTGCGGATCGCGCCAGAAACCGCGCGTCATGCCGATCCAGGGCTGGCGTACGACCAATTCGCCCACCTGGTTGCGCACCGAACGGCCGTGGTCATCTACGACATCGGCCGCCATGCCCGGCGCCGGCCCCGTAAACGCACCGGGCTTGAGCGGTGCCAGCACATGACCCATGACGATGCCGCCGGAAATTTCGGTGCCGCCGGAGTAGTTGATGATCGGCTTGCGTCCCTCCAGCACGGTGTTGAAGAACCACAGCCATGATTCCGGGTCCCACGGCGAACCGGTGGAGCCAGCCAGGCGCAGGGTGGAGAGATCGTGCTGCTGGACGGGCGCCGCGCCATGCGGCCGCAGGGAACGAATGAGCGTGGGTGAGACGCCGAGCGCAGTGACGCCGTGCTGCGCAACCAGCGCCCAGGTGCGATCCACGTCGGGAAAGTCGGGTGCGCCGTCGTAAAGCACCATGGTCGCGCCCAGGAGCAGCGTGCCGAAGACCAGCCACGGCCCCATCATCCAGCCCATATCCGACATCCAGTAGACGGTATCGTCCTCGTGCACGTCCAGCCCGAAGGCCATGTCCTGCGCGGCTTTGATGGGGAAGCCGCAGTGCGTGTGCACCGCGCCTTTGGGGCGTCCGGTGGTGCCGGAGGTGTAGATCAGCATGACCACGTCTTCGGCGCTGGTGCGTTCCGTCTCGGCTCGCTGCGGCTGACCTGCCATCACATCGGCCCAGTGGTGATCGCGTCCCTCTGTCCAGGGGATGGCGCTGTGCGCCCGGTTAACCACGATGACATGCTGCACGCTCGGCGCGTGCAGGAGCGCCTCATCGGCCACTGGCTTCAGCGGCACGACGCGGCCGCGGCGCAAGAAGCCGTCGGCGGTGAACAACGCCTTGGCCTCCCCGTCGGCCAGGCGGCTGGCGACCGCGCCCGCGCCATAGCCGGAAAAGAGCGGCAGAATGACGCCGCCGATCTTGGCAATCGCGAGCAGCGCAATCACCACTTCGGGGATCATGGGCAGGAAGAGGCCAATCGCATCGCCTTTGCCCAGGCCCAACGCGCGCAGCCCCGCGGCCATGCGGTTGACCTCACGGTAGAGGTCGCCGTAGGTCAGCACACGCACGGCGCCTTCTTCGCCTTCCCAGCGCAGCGCAGCGCGGTTGACCGTGGGCGTGCTCTGCCATTTGTCCAGGCAGTTGTGCACGATATTCATCATGCCGTCCACGCACCACACCGGCCATTGGATGCCGCGGCTAACATCCACAATCTGGCGGTAGGGCGCGTAGAACTCAATGCCCAATTCGGCCAGCACCGCTTCCCAGAACCAGCCGATGTCGTCGGTCGAACGCTGGTGCAGCTCCTCGAACGAACTGATGCCGTGCCGGTTCATGAACTGCTGCAGCCGGCTGCGCGCGATCACCTCGGCCGATGGCCGCCAGACAATCTCTCCCCCGCCCACAAACGAAAACTCATCCGTCATACTGCCCTCCGCTCACTGTCCACCGCTCTCCGATCTCCGGTCTCGGATCACAGAATCCGCTTCCCCAGCAGCGAACAGACCAACTCCACCGCCAGTTCCGCCGTCTTATTGCCGTGATCCAGGATCGGGTTGATTTCAACCACGTCAACGGCTGCCACGCGGCCGGACTCGGCCAGCAGTTCCATCAGGAGATGGGCTTCACGGTAGCTGAGGCCGCCGGGCACCGGCGTCCCCACGCCGGGCGCGAAGTCCGGGTCGAGCGCATCCATGTCCAGGCTGATGTGCAGGCGCGGGAAGGCGGCCAGGCGGTCCAGCACGCGGCGGGCGATGCGCGCCATCCCCTGTTCATCAATCTCGCGCATCGTGAAGACGGTGATGCCGCTCTGCTTGAGCTGCAGCCGTTCCGCGCCGTCCAGGTCACGCACGCCGATCATGACGATCTGCGCCGGCTTGAGTTGGCTGTGGCGTCCGATCTCGGCCAGGCTGGCTGCGCCAAGCCCCAAGAGCGCAGCCACCGGCATTCCGTGGATGTTGCCGCTGGGTGTGGTTTCCGGGGTGTTGAAATCGGCGTGCGCGTCAATCCAGAGCAGGCCCATCGCACCCACGCTGCCCGTGCCGGCGACAGTCCCCATGGCGATCGAATGGTCTCCGCCCAGGAAAATCGGCAAGTCTGGTCCGCCTGCCAGGGCGGCGGCGCGGGTGTACAACTCCTGCGTCACCTGCGCAATGGCGGGCAGATGGCGCAGATCGTTGGCGCGGGTGATTGCCTCGGTCGAGGCTTCGGGCACCGGCACATTGAGGTTGCCCTCATCGCGCACCTGGTAGCCCAGGCGCTCCAGGTGCGCCTGCAGACCCGCGTAGCGCAGCGCGCTTGGCCCCATGTCCACCCCGCGGCGCTGCTGGCCCAGGTCCATCGGCACGCCGATGATACGCAGGCACTGCCCGGCGGCGGCATCAGGTTGCTGACGCATAGCCCACCACCTGCGGATCGCCCCACACGGCCCAATTCCAACGCGCATCGCCCAGGCCATCCGTCACCAGCTGCACCGTGACCTCGCGGCCGGCCAGGGACGGCAGCACGATTTCGACGGGGTCCCAGCGGCAGGAGGCTTTGAGCGTGCTCCACAGCTTGTGGCCGTTGACGTAGAGACGAAAAGCAACCGGGTTGTTGTCCGTAATCAGCGAACCATCACGCACACCGACGCTGGCCCGGAAGCGCAATCGCTCCACGGCCATCGGCACCGTGAATTGATACTCGATCACAGCCGCGCCTGCCACCGGCGGGTGTTCCCAAATCGCCGGCCGCAGCTCGCCGCCGCTGGAAGCCGGTCCCACCTTGATTTCCATGCCGGCCGGGGCCTGCGTGGATGCCTGGCGGGCGTTGGCGAACTGCTCCACCATGTCGAAGCGCCAGATCACCTGCGGCTGACTGCCTTCCAACTCGCCCAGCGTAGGCGAGCGCCATTGCTCTTCCTGCCACTTCAGGAAACTGATGAACTCGGACAGGCGCACCAGGCTCTCTTCGTTGAGATCTGTGATGCGCCGTGTAATCTCAGCGAGAATCTCGGTTCGTTCATCCAAATCAATATCAATTGACATAACGCTTCCATAATCTCGAATCAGCGTTTTATCATTCAGGACGGATTACGTGAGCTTTGCCAGCACGTCGTTCAGCGTAGGGCTTCCGATTTCTTGCAGTTCATAGCCCACGCGCTGCGTGGGGCGGTTGATGCGCAGCACACGCGTCAGGTCAATCGGGGTGGCGATGATCACCAAGTCGCACGGGATGTTGTTGATGGTCTCTTCCAGGTCGGCGACCTGGGCATCGCCGTAGCCCATGGCGGGCAGCACGGCGCCGGTGCGCGGATATTTGATGTAGGTGTCGGCAATCGTGCGCACGGCATAGGGGCGCGGGTCAATAATCTCGGCCGCGCCAAAGCGCCGCGCAGCCACCACGCCGGCGCCATAGGCCATCTCTCCATGCGTCAGCGTGGGGCCGTCTTCTACCACCAGCACCGCCTGGCCGCGGATGGCCGCTGGATCACTGACCGAAATGGGTGAAGCCGCTTCGATCATGATCGCCTTCGGATTGACGCTCCGCACGCTGTCGCGCACGCGGGTGATCGGGTCAAGGTCTGCGGTGTCCACCTTGTTGATGACCACCACATCAGCCATGCGCAGGTTCGTCTCTCCTGGGTGGTAGGTCAGTTCGTGTCCTGCACGGTGCGGATCGGCCACCACGATGTAGATATCCGGCTTGTAGAAGGGGAAGTCATTGTTGCCGCCGTCCCACACGACCACATCGGCCTCTTCCTCGGCCGCGCGCAAGATGCGCTCGTAATCCACGCCTGCGTAGACCACCACCCCGCGGTCGAGATGCGGCTCGTACTCCTCGCGCTCCTCAATCGTGCACTGGTGCGCGTCCAAATCCTGGTACGAGGCAAATCGTTGGCATGCCTGGCTGACCAGGTCGCCATAGGGCATGGGATGCCGCACCGCAGCGACCTTTTTGCCCTGGCCGCGCAGAATGTCGCACACGCGGCGCGTGGTTTGGCTCTTGCCGGAGCCGGTGCGCACGGCGCCGATGGCAACCACTGGCTTGCGCGAGGTGAGCATCGTGGCATGTGGGCCAAGCAGGCGGAAATCAGCGCCCGCGGCCATCACCTGCGATGCCTTGTGCATCACATACTCGTGCGCCACATCGCTGTAGGCAAACACCACCTGATCCACGGCCAGCTCGGCAATGAGGCGGGTAAGATCAGATTCGGGATAAATTGGGATGCCATCAGGGTAGAGCGGGCCAGCCAATGCCGCCGGATAGCGACGCCCATCAATGTTGGGAATCTGCGTTGCGGTGAAGGCGACGACCGCGTATTCCTCGCGGCCACGGAAATAGACATTGAAATTGTGGAAATCGCGCCCGGCGGCGCCCATGATCAAAACTCGTTGCTTCACCATTGAATGTTGGTCCTTTCTGATGGACGGTTTCCAGCGGGTGCGCCTATGCACCGCTTGACAACGATCGTCAGTGTAGTTGTGCGGTCAAGGTTTCTTGCTTTTACGTTCGGCGCTGGCCGTGCTCTTATTCACGATGCTGCCGAGAACTCCGTTGATGAAACGAGGGCTGCTGTCGCTGCCGAAGTCTTTGGCCAGTTCGATGGCCTCGTTGATGACTACTTTGACAGGGGCATCGCGCGTGATTGTCATTTCACACAGCGCCATGCGCAGGAGGTTGCGGTCAATCACTGCCACTTGTTCGAGCGGCCACTCGGGCGCATGCTGTTGGATGATGGCGTCCAACTTGGCCCTGTTTTCCAGCACCGTGAAAAAGAGGCGCCGCGCGAACGACTCGGCTTCGACATCGGTTGGATCTTCTACCAACCGGTTATCAATGACCAGCAATGGGTCATGATGAACCGTATCCGTTTCATAGAGCGCCTGGAGCACGATGGTCCGGGCTTGGCGACGGGCTGCTTTCACACCGATAGCTCCTTGTTTTGCTCTTGACGTGCTGTCTTAGCGGCGGCGCGCACGATGTTCCGCGGCGTTTTCTTGGCCCCCGCTGCCCATCTCAACCGCGTCAATGTGCACATTGACCTCGCGCGTTTTCATGTCCACCATGGTCTGCATGGCGCGTGTGATCTCAGTCTGCAGCGTTTGGGCCAACTCGCGCATGTTGACTTGACTTGACACCACCAGCCGCACACCCACGGCCACGCTGTTATCCTGGGCCAGCTCGATCCGTAAACCGTCCGCGCTGGCGGTGCGCGTTTTGCCAATGCTGCCTAATTTGGGCATGCTGTGGTTTGAGAAGCGCACCACGCCTTCCTGGCTCAAGACAGTTTGACGCACAATGGTCAGAAGGACTTCGGGTGCGATGGTTACGCGGCCCAGGTGTGCGCTGTCGCTGACAACGCCGACTTCGCCCGCAGCCATCTCGGCGGCTTCTTTTTCTTGTTTCATGGCCTTCCTGTTCCGTAACGGCGTCTTGTCGTCGGGCGCAACGCTGACATCTGCCTGCAAGGGGGCAGGCGCGATGGCGTTCTGCTACTGCATCACCAGTCCACCGTCTACGCTCAGCACCTGCCCGGTGATGAAGCTGGCGCCGGGGGATGCAAAAAACGCAACCGCCTCGGCGATATCCTCGCCTGTGCCCAAACGGCCCAACGGCGTCATCGCAATCGCCTGCTGGCGCGCCTCTTCTGGCAGCACCTCGGTCAAGGCGGTAGGGATGAAACCAGGCGCAATGGCGTTCACCGTTACCTGACGCGAGCCAACTTCTTTGGCCAGGCTCTTCGTGAAGCCGATGATGCCGGCCTTCGACGCGGCGTAGTTGGTTTGGCCGGCCGCGCCCGACAGGCCCACGACCGAGGTAATGTTGATGATGCGCCCTGACCGCTGCTTGAGCATGGGCCGTAGCACCGCTTTCGAGCAGTTGTAGACGCTCTTCAGATTCGTGGTGATCACGGCGTCCCAATCGGCCTCTTTCATCATCATGATCAGATTATCGCGTGTCGTGCCGGCGTTGTTCACCAGGATGTCAATGCGACCGTAGGCGCTGAGCGTCGCCTTGACCAGCGCGGCCGCTTCCTCCACCACACTCACATCGGCCTGCACCACGAGGGCCTCTCCGCCGGCTGCTTTGATCTCAGCCGCCAGCGCGACCGACGCGTCGGCGCTGGCGCGATGATTGATCACTACCTTGGCTCCGCGCGCGGCCAACAGCCGCGCCACGGCCGCTCCAATGCCGCGCGAAGCGCCGGTGACAATGGCCACTTGACCGTCAAGCGAGTTCACAGCTGCCTTTCCTCCATCAATGACTACAGGAGCGCGCGCATCTGTTCGATGCCTGCCGCATCGCCGACATTGAGCGCGCCCACATCCTTGACAATCCGTTTCACCAATCCCGTCAAAACGTTGCCCGCGCCGATCTCGATGAACAAGTCAGCGCCTTCCGCAGCCATCATGCGTACAGAGTCCTCCCAGCGCACACCAGCCGTCAACTGGCCCACGAGTTCGCGGCGGATTTCCTCCACCGTGGTCAAGGGCAGCGCGGTGATGTTGCTGACCACGGGCGTACGCGGGGGCCAGAGGTCAGTCGCCGTAATGGCCCGGCTCATCTCCACAGCCGCCGGCGCCATCAAAGGCGAATGGGCGGCAATACTGATGGGCAGGCGGATGGATTTGCGCGCGCCGCGTGCCTTGGCAATCTCCAGAGCCTGCGCCAGCGACGCGTCATCGCCTGAGATGACTACCTGACCGGGGCTGTTGTAATTGGCAACCTGCACCACGCCGCCTGTCAAGGTGCGCGCCTCGGCGCACACCGCATCTACCGCGGCGGCATCGAGCGCCAAGATGGCAGCCATGCCGCCAGGCGCCGTCTCATCAGCCTCGCCCATGAGCTGGCCGCGCAAACGCACGAGACGCAGGCCGTCGGCAAAACTGAGCACGCCCGCAGCCACCAGCGCGCTGTATTCCCCCAAACTGTGTCCGGCGACGAACTGAGCTGGTGGAGCCTGACCGAGCGCGGCTTCGATAGCGCGCCACGCCGCGATGCTGGTGACGAAGAGCGCGGGCTGCGTGTTGATGGTTTGGTTGAGCGCCTCAGCGGGGCCATTGAAGCACAGATCAGACAAGGAAAAACCAAGCAGCTGGTCAGCTTCGGCAAAGACGGCGGCAGCCGCGGCGAGGGAGCCGGCCAGGGCCTGCCCCATGCCGACAACCTGCGAGCCTTGACCAGGGAAGATGTAGGCAATATGTGGCATAGTCGGATGTAAAGTAATCGCTACGAAAGACGAAGGACGAATTTAGGCTGCCAGGCGCTGCGTTTCGTCCTTCGTCATCAAAGTGCGGCGGGTGTTCGGTTAAACCGGCGCCGCGTTGAGCATGGTCGCGCCGTAGAGGGAAAGCGTTGACGGCAGCCGTTCGGTAGGCATCAGCTTGACCATGCCTGCATTCGCCCCCATCAGCGCCGGTCACTATCGCCGTGTTCCCCATTCGGCGTCGGCTTGCTTATGCGGCCGGCTTCTTCTTGTCTTTGTCTTCCTGTTTGACTACTTCGACGCCCTTGTAGTATCCGCAGCTTGGGCAAACCTGGTGCGCCATGCGCGGCGTCTTGCAGTGAGGGCACTCTACCAGGTTAGGCAGCGTGATGGCGTCGTGCGCGCGGCGGCGATGCGTGCGGCCATGCGAGAAACGACGTTTCGTTAATGGTGGCATTGGTGAACAATCTCCTCTAGACTCTTTTGGTATCTTGTGTTTTATTCGTGAGCCCGCCGCTGGTTGCCTGCCCGTTGGGGTAATCCAGGGGCGCAGTCCCCACATACGTCACGTATTCAATAAACGGCTCAAGGCCGCCCAACGTGCATCTTCAGACTCGCGTTGGCACCCACACGGGCCTTCGTTGAGATCTTGCCCGCAATTGGAGCATAGTCCCCGGCAGTCTGGCCGGCAGAGGGCGGTTGGTTCAGCCGCTAACAACAAGTCCTGACGGATGATCTCAGCCAGGTTGAGGATGTGCTGTGCATCAATCAGCAGAGCCATATCCTCGCCAGGATCAACCGGCAACGCGGTACCCGTGAGCACGTCCACCGTGGACTTGAACTCCTCTTCGATCTCAAACCGAGTCGGCAGCTCCAACGGCCTCAAGCAGCGCTTGCACTCCATGGCCACGGTCGTCTGCAATTGGCCGGTTGCTAAAACGCCCCCCGGAATGTGCAGCATCTGAATCTGACCGGTGACCGGGGACACCAGCCGCAGCTCCGCGACCAATTCGTGGACATCTTCTTCCAGCTCATAACGTCGCGTTGCGCCAACCGGTGCTTTCAGAAGCTGGGCAACATTAAATTCCAAATCCATCGGACGCTATCCATTATGAAGGGGGGACGCCATCGCGTCAGATCACACTTGACCACGGCTTGCTTGCTTATCAAGCAGCACGACATTATAGGCGAGAGTACGCCAGGCGTCAAAATTGTTGGCTTCTGTCCTTAGCTGGCGCTTGGCTTCAGGACCTCGATGCCGTTGCGGACCTCCGTCAGCATCCGTTCCAGGTGTTCGCCCAGGTTCTGCAGGGAATGCACGGCGTAGTCGTCGGCATCATCGCGCAGCTGCGCCCTTTGCATTTCGGCGTCCTGCAGGAGAGCGGCGGCCCGCTGCTGCGCGGCCTGCGTGATGTCGTGTTCGTTCACCAGTTCCGCGGCGCGTGTGCGTGCACGCGCCACGATGCGGTCCGACTCCTCCTTGGCCTGGGCCAGGATGCGGTCACGTTCTTGCACCGTCCGCTGCGCTTGTTTGATCACCTCGGGCACTGTCATGCGCATCTGTTCAATCAACCGATTGAAGTCGGTTTCGCTCACCAGCAGCCGGCTGGTCAGGGGGACGCGCCAACTGCTGCGCAAAAGGTTGTCAAACTGGTCTACGAGCTGCAAAATCTCCATGCCACTCACGATCCTTCCACTCGCTGTTACCTGCGCCACGTTGGCCGCGGGCGCAGCCTATGCCGCGGGCGATGCCAATCCAACGACCTTACGCTGAAGCGCCTCTTCGACATGCGCAGGCACTAGATCGCTCACCGCCCCATTCAGCAAGGCCACCTCCTTGAGAATGGTCGAGCTGAGATACAGGTATTCCAGGCTGGTCATCAGGCCAACCGTCTCAACGTTGGGCGCCAATTTTTTGTTGGTCAGCGCCAACTGGAACTCAAATTCAAAGTCAGAGATGGCGCGCAAACCGCGCACCACCACCCGCGCGCCGACCTCGATGGCAAAATCAACCGTCAGGCAGCTGTACAACTGCACGGTCACGTTGGGAAGGTGCGCCAGGGCCTGGCGGGCCATGCGCGTGCGCTCTTCTGTGCTGAAAAGCAGGCGCTTGGCCGGCCGATCGTATAGCCCCACGATGACATGCTCAAAAAGGCTGGCCGCACGCGTGGCGATATCAATGTGTCCGTTGTGAATTGGGTCGAAGGTGCCTGGATAAAGGGCGATCGTCATGGCTCTAGCTTACATCTCCTTGTCCGTGCCAGAAACGTTCCAGCCGGGCTGCCAGGTTGCGATGCTCGGGCAGGCTCAGACTCGCATCCAGATCTAGCAGGTGCTGCGCTTCGGTGCGCGCCATATCCATCAGGTTGGCATCACCCAGGCTGGCCATCTGCAAGCCGGGGATGCCGCTTTGGCGCGTGCCCAGGAAATCGCCGGGGCCACGCAGCTGCAGGTCAATCTCTGCCAGTTTGAAGCCGTCTTGCGTCTGCGCCATCGCGCGCAGACGTTCGTCCTCCGTCTGATCGGTGCGCTCCACGAGCAGCAGGCAGAAGGAGGCATGTTCTCCGCGGCCCACGCGGCCGCGGAATTGGTGTAGCTGTGCCAAACCAAAGTGATTGGCGCCTTCCACCATCATCACCGTTGCGTTGGGCACGTCAATGCCTACCTCGACGACAGAGGTGGAGACCAGCACCTGGGTTTCGTTGCGCGCAAACGCCTGCATGACGGCTTCCTTTTCCTCGCCCTTCATGCGACCGTGCAGCAGGCCCAGCGTCAGCCGCGGAAAAACCTCGCGCTGCAGACGCTCATGCTCAGCCACGGCCGCCCGCGCATCCGATTGATCGGATTCCTCCACCAACGGGCAGATGACGTACGCCTGGCGGCCCTGTTCTACCTGCGTCTGGATGAAACTGTAGGCGCGTTCGCGCTCGTCAGGGTGCACGACATAGGTTTTGATCGGCTGGCGACCGGGCGGCAGTTCGTCAATGATGGACAGGTCCAAATCGCCGTACACGGTCAGCGCCAGGGAGCGCGGGATCGGCGTGGCGCTCATCACGAGCAGGTGCGGCGTCAACGCCTCGCCCTCGCCGCGCGCCGCCTGCTTGAGCGCCGCGCGTTGTTCGACGCCAAAACGCTGCTGCTCGTCCACGATGGCTAAACCCAGGTTGGCAAACCTGACGCCCTCCTGGATGAGCGCGTGCGTGCCGACGACGACCTGCGCTTCACCGCTGGCGAGTTGGGCGACGACGGCCTCTTTGTCAGTCTCCTTCAGGCTGCCGGTCAACAGCGCCACGCTGGGCGCGGGCAGCCCTTGTTCGCCCAGGCGTGCAAAGAGGCGCGAGAGACCGACGAAGTGCTGCTCGGCCAAGATCTCGGTCGGCGCCATCATCGCCGCCTGCATTTGGTTCTGCGCAGCGATCCACATGGCCGCGGCCGCCACCACCGTCTTGCCGGAGCCGACATCGCCTTGCAGCAGGCGGCTCATGGGGCGCAGGTCCTGCAGGTCATGCACGATTTCACCCAGCGCGCGCTCCTGCGCGGCGGTGAGCGTGAATGGCAGGCTTTCCTGGAAGCGCGCCAAATCGGACTCGCCCATCGCCAGGCGCGGGGCCGGATGCCCGCGCCACGCCTGACGGCGACGCAGCGCGCCCAGCTGGATCAGGAAAAGCTCATTGAACGCAAGGCGGCGCCGCGCCTGGTCTAGCTGGTCGGCGCTATCTGGAAAGTGCACCTGCGCCAACGCCTTGGACAGCGACATGAGCCTCGTAGAAGCCAGGACGCGGTCGGGCAGGAAGTCCGTGATGTGACTGGCCCAGGCATCCACTACCTGTTTGATCCGTTGACGCAGCCAACGTTGACTCAAGTCTTTGGTCAACGGATACATCGGTACCATGCGACCGGTGTGCACGAGCTCCTGGTCGAGCGGCTCCCACTGCGGGCTATTCATGACCAGGCGTCCCATGTAAAGGTCGGTTTTGCCGCTGAGGGCCAGCACGCGACCGGCCTTGACCTGGTTTTTGACATACGGATTGTACCAGGTCACCTGCATCGTACCGCTGCCGTCAGCCACAATGGCTTGAATGACCCGGCGGCCGTTGAATTGAAGGCGCTCCTGCACTTCCCAGACGGTGGCGAGAATAGTCACCTCTTCGTCGCGGGTCAGCGAAGCGATGGGCTTGAGGCGGCTGTAATCCACATAGCGATGCGGGAAATGCCACAGCAAGTCTTCGACTGTCGTAATGTTCAAGCGCGCCAACAGCTCAGCATAGTGGGGGCCGATGCTGGGCAGGCTGGTCACTTGCGCCTGTAGGCCCAGGTTGATCTCGCTGTTGGCGAGGCCGCGCGCCCGGCGCGTGGGCGGGCGGCGCTCGGGAACCGGATGGGGCGGCGCGCTCGATCGCGGCGCGCGTTCGGGCGCGCCCGATTTGGCCGGCGGCGCTGGCCTGGCGGGCGGCTGCTTCTGTCCACCCTTGGCTGGGGCGCTCGGCCGCGCGGGCGGGGATGACTTCGCCGCGGGCTTGTCCGGCGCCTTGGCTGGTTTGATTTGCGGCTGGCTTGGCCGCTCGCTGGCCGCGGGAGTTTGACGTGGAGGCGCGGGCTTGTTCTTTTCTGGCGCTGCGCCGCGACCTGGCTGCGCCTCAGGCTGTGCACGCTGCGGAGCTTGCGGCCGCGGCGCCTGCGGTGAGGCTGACTGAGCCTTGGCCCCGGCGGTCGGAGGTGGGTTCCCCTCAGGCTCCTGGCTCGCCGTGGTTGGGCGCTGTTCGCTTGGACGCGGGGCAACGCCCGCCGGGGGCTGCGCCTGCTGCCTGTTTCCTGGGCTGTCCTCAGACGGCCGCGGCGGGCGCGCGCTATCTGGCGCAGCCGTGGCGGTTGGCATGTTCAGGCGCAGCATAATATCGTTGATCACCCGCGCGCGCGCTTCCTGGTCGGCGACGGTTGGGTAGCCGGTGAGCAGGGAGACAATCTCGCCAATCAACGGCTGGTCTTGGGGCATTTCGTGCCGTGCATCTTGTTCCCAACGCGCGGCAAACTTGTCCAGCCCGCCAATGACTGCTTTGTTGCGATAGCCCTGCCGTTTTTCCAGAGCCAGGATTTTGCTCAGACGCTCGAACGCGCCGGGCAATTCGGATTTGCTTATCATGCTAAATCTGACCTTCGTAAACGATCACGCCGATGGCGCTTGGCCCCAGGTGACAGGCCAGCGACGGGCTGTAGGTATACACTGGGATCTCCCGATTTGGAAGTTGATCGTGCAGGTGTGTGAGCAGCGTTTCTGTTTCGTGGTCAAAATCGTGCTGCAGAACGGCCATTTTGCGGATTTGTGAAAACTCGCCGATGAACTCGGCCAATTTTTCGGCTGCGCGCTCGCGCGTGTGGACTTTTTCGGCTGGCAGAATTTCGCCCTCTTCCACGGTGAGCATCGGCTTGATACCGAGCATGGTTCCCAACAGGGCTTGGGCTTTGCTGATGCGCCGGCTGCGTTCCAGGTAGTCAAGCGTTTCGACAAAGAATGCGCCATACAGGTGCGGCACCATGCCTCGCACCAGACGCACCACTTCATCGAGCCGCGTGCCGGCCGCCGCCGCTTCGGCCGCGGCCTCCACCAGAATGCCAAGTCCAATGGAGACCATCTGCGAATCGAGCACCATGATTCGGCAGCGGCCCAGTAGGTTGGCTGCGGCTGTGCGCGCCACCGCGCAGGTGTCATTGATGCGTGACGATACGTGCAGCGAGAGAATCTGATCGGTCTCTCGGTGCAGATGTGCATAGAGATCGGCCATTTCCTGCTGCAAAGGCGGTAAGTCCACCGGCAGCACGTTGCTGCGGTCCAAGCGTGCGAAGTAGTTGTGCGGCGTGACATCCACGCCTTCACGGCTAATGCGTTTGCCCTGTTGAATACGCAGCGGCACGACATGGATGCCTAAGCGTTCGACGACGCCAGGCGATAGTTGGGCATTGCTGTCGGTAACGATTTTTACCATTGACACGAGAACGACTCCAGGCTGCGACTATTCGACCGAAACGATGTAGTGATAATGAGGCTGACCGCCGTTGACCATCTCAACGGCCTGTTCAGGAAACGTCTCAACGAGCAGGCCCTGCATCGCCATGGCCTCTGCTTCGTTGACAGGCTGGCCGTAGTAAACCGTGATGATTTCGCGGGCGTCGGCCTGCATCTGGCGCAGCAGTTCCAGGGCCACGTCCTGGGCATTGCGGCCATGCGCGGTCAGTACATCGTTCAGCAGCCCGATCATCTCGCCAGCTTCCACCCGAATGCCGTCGAAGGCCGCGCTGCGCACCGCCACGGTAATCTCGCCTGTCTGAATCGCGCCTAAGGCGTGGGTCATGGCCTTGATGTTGTCTTCGACGCTGTCTGAAGGCTGAAAAGCGATCAGCGCGCTGATGCCCTGTGGAATCGTCTTGCTCGGCACCACGTGGACGCGCTTGTGCGACAACTGCTTGGCCTGCTCTGCGGCCATCACGATATTGCTGTTGTTCGGTAGGATGATGACATCCTCGGCCGGGGTAGCTTCCACGGCCGCCAGCAGTTCCTGCGTGCTCGGATTCATGGTCTGGCCGCCGGCGACGATCTGACTGGCGCCCAGGCTCTGGAATACCTGCTGCAGGCCGGCGCCTGGCGCCACCACAATGGTCGCCGTACTGGCTGCGGACGCGGGCGGCGCGCTGATTTCGGTCAGCGTGCGGCCCGCCAACGGCCCGTCGCCGCTGCCTTCGCCGTGCACAAACTCGTCGAACTGAGCGTCCATGTTCTCGACGATGATGCGGCTCATATGGCCGACGCTGACGCCATAATTCAACGCGTGGCCTGGCTCACTGGAATGCAGATGCACCTTGACCGTATGCTGGTCGCCCACGACCAGGACGGAGTCGCCCATGCCGGTGATGACGCGGCGAATCTCGTCTACGTCCAGGTTGTTGCCTTGCAGGATGAACTGAATGTCAAAGCCGTACTCGCCGTCCAGCGCGTCCGCATGGCCGACAAATGTCGCCTGTCGTTGGTGGTCTTGTGTCAAGCGCTCTCCTTCCAGTGCACGCGCCATGCCCTCGAGCAGGTAAAAGAGACCCTTGCCCCCCGCATCCACCACGCCCGCCTGCGCCAGAATCGCAAGCAGGCTGGGCGTTTTCGCCACCGCTTCATCGGCCGTGTGAACGATGCGTCGAAAGACAAAACGCAGATCATGATCGAGCTGGGCGGCCTTTTCGGCCGCGTCGGCCACCAGGCGGATTACCGTGAGAATGGTGCCTTCCACCGGCTTGACAACACCCTTGTACGCGGTGTCGGATGCCAGGCGCAGCGCATGCGCCAGTTGTGGGGCATTACACGCGGTTTGCTGCTCCAGGCCGCGCGCCATCCCGCGCAGGATCTGGGACAAAATCACGCCGGAGTTGCCGCGCGCGCCCATCAATGCACCCTGGGCCGCGGCCTGCATGATCTTGCCCAGGTGGCCGCTGTCCAGCTTGACAATTTCCTCCCAGGCCGACTGCATGGTGAGCAGCATATTAGTGCCGGTGTCGCCGTCAGGTACAGGGAAAACGTTGAGCGCGTTGACGCTCTCATGATGCTGCGCCAGCCAACTAAACCCGGCCTCAAGCAACAAGCGGAAATCGGCCCCATCCACACTGGTCACGATCGCGCCCTGTGGGTATTTGTCGGCCAGCGTAGGCGAAGCGGCTCGGCCGTGTTGAAAAGATGTCCCTGCCAAACCTGGAGCCTCCTGTTGATCTCAGTGTCAGGACTCAGCCTGATCTTCGCCATCCATGCGCAAGCCCTGCACATGAACATTAACCTCTTGCACGGGCAGACCGAGGGTTTGTTCGAGCGTGAATTTGACTCGGCTCATCACGCTCTGCGCCACTTCGGAAATGCGGGTGCCATACTGAACGATGATATATAGATCAATGATGATGCGCTCGTTGTCTTGATGAACCAGCACCCCGCGCCGCGCTCGATCTCCCTGCAGCATCTCACTGATCCCATCAATCAGGTTGCGGCTGGCCATGCCCACGACCCCGTATGACTCCAGGACGGCCTCGCTAGCCAGCGCGGCGATGGCCGCCGGCGAAATCTCAATGCGTCCCAGTTTGGTTTCTTCCATCTTGACCCTCGACCTCAACTTCAGTCCTATCCACGATTGCGCACTGGCTTTTTTGGCGAAGTCGCCATCCTGTGGTAAGATGCGTCCCATTGAACAGCACGGCTTTGGGCCGACTGCCCTGCAGCATTGCGGGGCGTTTATTTTGCCCGGCAGTCAGGCGAAAAAATCCAGGCGCTGCGGCTCCTCGATGCCAGTGCATCGTTGAAAGCGGCGCCACGTCCTTGGGGGGTTCGACATGGCAATGTGTGAAATGTGCGGCAAAGGGCCGCAGTTTGGCAACCGGGTGAGCTTTTCGGCCCGACATACTCGTCACATGTGGCGAGCCAACATCCAGCGCAAGACGCTGGTGGTGGATGGCAGGTCGCGCCGGGTGTATGCTTGCGCCAAGTGCCTGAAGACGCTGCAAAAGAATGCTTGATGGTTCCACTCTCAGCATTGCTTGAGCGATCAAAAACGCCAGCCGTTGTGTCGGTTGGCGTTTTTGTTTACCCCGACGCGTTCACGAGTTGGATTTGCTGCCGCAACTGACCGCACCCCGCATTGATCTCGACCCCGCGGCGCAAGCGCAGCGTGGCTGAAATGCCGGCTTGCTGCAGGATGTTGAGAAACGCCTCCGTGTCTGCCTTGGTGGACGGCTGAAAAGCCGATCCGCGCACGGGGTTGAGTGGAATCAAGTTGATGTGACATAACATGCCGTGGGCAATCTGCGCCAGGCGCTTCGCATGTTCTGGTTTGTCATTGATGCCGCGCATCAGCGCGTACTCGAAGCTCAAGCGGCGGTGAGTGCGTTCCGTGTAATTGCGGCAAGCGGTCAACAGCACAGCCAGCGGATAGCGCTTGTTAATGGGCACCAGCGTGTTGCGAAGCTCATCGGTGGGTGCGTGCAGACTAACGGCCAGATTGATCTGCAGCGGCTCGGCTGCCATGCGCTCGATCATCGGCGCCAGCCCCACGGTGGACAGGGTGAAATGGCGCGCGCCCAGGCCAAAACCCTGCTGGTCGGTCAAAGTGTGGAGCGCCTGCCACACCGCCTTGTAGTTGGCGAGCGGCTCGCCCATACCCATCAGCACGACGTTGGTCACCTGCGCAGGGCGCATGATCGGCAGTGAGTCAGCCCCGTTGGCGTCTGGATCGCCCAACCAACGGGCAAAATAGAGAACCTGCGCGGCAATTTCACCGGCTGTCAGGTTGCGCGTCAGCCCGCCTAGCCCTGTCGCGCAAAACGTGCAGCCCATCGCGCACCCTGCCTGCGTGGAAATGCACAGCGTGCGCCGGCGGTCGTACAGCATAAGCACCGCTTCGATCGTTTGTCCGTCATGCAGTTGGAACAGAACCTTGTGCGCCAGCCGATCGGCCGACACCGTCTTGGCGACGACCTGCAGGAGATCAATCTTGGCATGGGCTGCCATCTGCGCCTGCAGGGTGCGCGGCAAGTTCGTCATCTGCGCAGGATCGTTGGCTTGGCGGGCATACAGCCAATGCCACAGCTGTTCCGCGCGAAAGGCCGGCTCGCCCCAGGTCTGCACCTGTGTGCGCATTTGTTCCAATGTCAAGTCTAGTAGACGAATCATGCTCTCACGCTTGTCAGCTTGGCTGTTAGATCGCATCCGGGGCGAAGCGATCGTTTTTTGCCCGCTCCCAAACGCAAGCGAGTATACCGCACGCCGAAAGGGAAGTCAAAAAGATGTCAGCAACGGCTTTTTGTGCCTGACGCAGGCGGTGGTAGAATTCAAGCATGTGTCGTCAATGACATGGTTTCGAAGATCATCGCTTTTGTGTCAAATGCAAAGAAAGGATACTTTTTATGGATAAGCAAACGCTTGTTGCACGCTTGAACAATGACCTCGCCGGTGAATTGGGCGCGATCATTCAGTATCTCACCTACGCGGCCAAGGCCAACGGGCCATTCCGGCCGCAGCTGGTGCAGTTCTTCATGGCCGAAGTGCCAGACGAACAGCTCCACGCGCAGTTCCTGGCGAACAAGATCGTCGCCCTCGGCGGCGAACCCACCACCCAGCCGCGTCCGGTGCCCGTTGCGCACAGCAACCGCGAGATGCTGGAAGCCATATTGGCGGCGGAGCGACAAGCCCTCAAGGATTATACCCAGCGCGCCGAGGATGCGACCGAATTGGGCGATGTGGGGCTTAAAGTCCAGCTCGAAAACATGGTGCTCGATGAGAGCGGTCACGAGCAAGAGACAGAGCGCATCCTGCAGGAGTGGCCGCTGTAGAACAGCGGTTGGTTTGGTTTTTCGCGCACGTGGCGTCAGCCGCTCGCGTTGGCTTTCTGTGGCTGACGTGGGCGACTGGCGCAGCCATTCAGTTATCATTCGGTGCGTCCGGCTTACCAATGTCCGCTGACCTCACATGATATGAAGACAAAGAACGTTCCTCATCCCATACCCTATCAAGGAAGTAAGCGAAATCTCTCAGCCGAGATCCTTCGATATTTCCCGCCTCAGTTCGTCACACTTTATGAGCCGTTTGCCGGATCAGCCGCGATCACGATTGCGGCCGCTGTGAACAAGCTCGGCCAGTCCTATCATATCAACGATCTTAATAAGCCCCTGATGGATTTATGGCGTGCAATGATCGAAACGCCTGAGCAAATTGCTTCACAATATGCAGCGCTATGGAAGGAACAACAAGCCGACCCTCGATCGTTTTACGACCAGGTACGATCGGACTTCAACCGATTGGGAAGGCCAGATTTGTTCTTGTACCTTTTGGCGCGTTGCGTGAAGGGTTCTGTGCGTTACAACGCGCAAGGGGAGTTCAACCAAAGCCCGGACAACCGCCGGCAGGGCATGATGCCAGAGACCATGCGTTTGCAGGTTATGGGCGTGTCGTATTACCTTAAAGGGCGCACCACGATTTCGTCACGCAATTATCGAGATATTCTGGACATGGCGACTCCCGCTGACCTTGTCTACATGGATCCCCCTTATCAAGGAGTCGGCGGTAACAGAGACAGTCGCTATCTTCAGAACATACAATTCTGCGAATTCGTACAGGCGCTGGAAGGATTGAACGCCAGGGGAATCCGCTACCTGGTCAGTTACGATGGCCGCACCGGCGACAAGACCTTTGGCAAACAACTCCCTGCAGAACTCAATCTCACGCTGATTGAGTTGTACGCGGGTCGTTCGACACAAGCCACGCTCCTGGGCCGAAACGATGTCACGATTGAATCACTTTATCTTTCGCCAAGCCTGGCGGATGAATTGGCCCATGCCCCAATTGTTTATCGCTACACCCGCGGTGAGCAGCTTTGTCTCATGGAAGGCCGCCCCCAATGACCGTCCTTGATCTGCCTCAAGCGTTTCTAGACAAGTGTAAATCAGTCACCGCGAAGCGACCGCGCACCGTCATTGATCACATATTGACATATGGCTATATTACAACCGAGGAATTGCAGGAGAAATACGGCTACAACCATCCACCCAGGGCCGCGCGCGATGTGCGAGAACAAGGCATTCCACTAGAAACGTTCTGGGTTACTGGAAGTGACGGGCGAAAGATAGGCGCTTACCGGTTTGGCGATCCCACCACGACAAAGTACTCCAGAATTTCCGGTAGAACGGCCTTTGCGAAAGCATTGAAAGCAGAGCTCATCAGGCTACATGGAAATCGTTGTGCCATCTATTTGGAGGAGTTTGATCCGCGCGACCTCCAGATAGACCATCGAATACCCTTCGAAGTCGCTGGTGATAGCCTTGCGAACAAGGACGACCCAAAAACATACATGTTATTGTGTGGGTCTGCGAACCGCGCAAAATCCTGGTCCTGCGAACACTGTGCAAACTGGCAGGAATTGAAGGATTCGGAGATTTGTCAAAAGTGCTATTGGGCTTTCCCGGAAGATTACGATCATGTCGCCATGCGCCAAGTGCGTCGGGCGGACCTCATGTGGATAGGAGCGGAAATTGAGGTCTATGACCGCCTGAAGAAACGAACCATGGAACTTCAGAAGGACATCCCTGAATTCATTAAGGAGATCATTGAAAAACACGTGTAGACGTGTTTCAGATTCAAAACACGTGTAGACGTGTTTCAGATGGAGGAGATCGAGGATGAATTTACGCATTCCTGGCCCCATCCCGGTGCACCCACGGGTGATGGCGGCCATGAACCAGCCGATGATCAATCATCGCGGCCCTCGTTTTAGCGCTATTTTTGGCGAGGCTGCCGACGGCCTGCGTTGGGCGTTTCAGACCGCGCAAGAGGTGCTGGTGTTGACCAGTTCCGGCACCGGCGGCCTGGAGGCGGCGGTTGCTAACACCATCAGCCCCGGAGATCGCGTGCTTTCCCTGAGCATTGGCAATTTCGGCGAGCGCCTGCGCACCCTGGCCCGTATTCATGGCGCGCAGGTGACCGCGCTGGACGCGCCGGCCGGCCAACCGATTGATGTCAGCCAGGTGCGCCAGGCCTTGCACGACAACCCGCCCTTTCACGCCGTGTTGGTGACGCACAACGAAACCTCAACCGGCGTGACCAATCCGATGCGCGAGATTGCCCTGGCAGTGAACGACTTGGGGGAGGTGCGGCCGCTCACGATCGTGGATGCCGTCAGCGGGGTTGGCTGCCTGCCCCTGCCGATGGACGAGCTGGGCCTCGATGTCGTGGTCAGCGGTTCGCAGAAGGCATGGGGACTGCCTCCCGGCCTGGCCTTTGTCGCGATCAGTGAACGCGCCTGGCCGGTAATCGAGCGGTGCAGATCACCGCGCTTCTACTTCGATCTGCGCCAGGCGCGCAAATCGGCCGCCAACCGTCAAACGCCCTGGACGCCGGCCGTCGGCTTGATCTTTGGCCTGCAAGAAGCCCTGCTGATGATGCGCGAGGAAGGGCTGGACGCGATTCACGCGCGTCATCGCCGGGTGGGCGATTTCACGCGCCAGGGCGTGCGCGACCTGGGCCTGCAGCTGTTCGCCAATCCGGCCTTTGCCTCCAACGCCGTGACCGCCATCCGCGTTCCGCCCGGCATCGAAGCAGCCAGGCTGCGGGCGCGGCTGCGCGACGAGTTCGGCCAGGAAGTGGCCGGGGGGCAGGGCGCGCTCAAGAATGACATCTTCCGCATCGGCCACATGGGCCAGGTGACGGAAGCGGACATCCAGCCCGTGTTCGACGCGCTGCGCCAGATACTCTAAAACCAGCGTCCGGCGCGGGACAGGTACGCGCCGCTCTTTGCCAATGAACAGTCCACGGCTGCAATCCATACGCAGCCGTGGACTGTTTTTGCGCGCCGTAGGGGTCTTGACATGCCCTGGGCATCGTGATACAATACCTATGACGCAATGCGTCATGAAGATAAGGAGAAAGATAATGACAAAGGCAGTCATGGTTCAGCCGGCAGATCAGCCGGCGGCAAGCGTGCTCAAAGGCCTGAAACAGCAGGGTGGCGCGGTGGTCAATCGCCTGCGCCAGGGTGGGCGCCATGTACTTTTGTTCGGCCTTGGGGGTGTTGGCGCGGTCCAGGATCTGGTGAATGATCTTTCCAGCCGCACGACGCGCTGGTATGATCATTCTCTGCAGCGCGGCCGCACGATGGAAGCAACGATCCGCACCAATACGCAGCACTTGTGGGATACGGTGCGCGACGAGACCGCGCCGCGTCCGGCTCATGCTCGTTACAAAGTCGCATGGGTCGCCGATCTGCCGCCAGGCGCCATGCGCGCCGTGGTGGCCGGACTGACCCCGGTGTTGCTGGCGAACGTTGACGGAACGATTTACGCGCTGCACAATCTGTGCCCGCATCTTTCGGTGCCCCTGAGCCTGGGCAAATTGGAAGGATGTGTGGTGACCTGCCTGGCGCACGGCAGCCAGTTCGATGTTACCAACGGCGCTGTGGTCACCTGGGTTGGGCGCACCTTGCCGTTGGGCGCGGAGCAGATGCTCCGCTTCAAGGCGGCCAAACCAGCCACCACCTACCGCGTCCTGGTGCATGGCGAGGATATTTACGTCCTGGTGTGATCGTGCGGCTGCGATCTCGGCGCACAAAATTTTGAAATGTCCCTAACACGATAGCGCAAATTGGTTGCACAGACTATTGACAGATGCGACGCAACCTGTTATAATGCTTCATGACGCAATGCGTCATGAAGATCAACCCGAAAAATAAACGAAGCTAACCCGTTGTCACAGCGCACGTCGGCTGGCGGGATGAATGAACAACAAAAGGAAAAGGGAGGCCAATCATGGCTGAGATGACACGACTTGAGAACATGCGCAAGCAGGCAGAAACGCAACTGCACGATGTAGAGGAAACGATCAAGAAATGGGGCGACGAGGCCGTGCACGATGTGCGCGAGACCAGTCACAAGGCATTACTGGTGAGCCTCGGCTCTATGGGCACGACCCAGGATGTCGTGGCCGACCTCATCAAGTGGACGACCGATTTCTATGAGAAATCGCTCAAGCGCGGCCAGGAGCTTGAGGATTGGGGCATGAAGGAGGCGCGCCACTATTGGGAGGAAGGACGCAAGCGCATCGAGACCGTGGAAAACGACCTGGAGCACCGGGTGAAGACCGTGGTAGAGCGGATCAATGTCCCGACGCGAGAAAAGGTGCAGAACCTGGTTGAGGAAATTGATCACCTCGAGAGCAAGGTGGAAGAGCAGGCGGCGGATGTGCACGACGCTGTCGTGAAGAACCTGCCGATCGCCAACTACAGCAAGCTGAACGTCAAGGAAATCGTCAACAAGCTGGCTGATCTGACCGTGTCAGAGCTGCACGCCATTCGCGACGCTGAAATGTCCATGGGCAAGCGGGCGACGGTTCTGCGTGAATTGAACCGCCGCATTGATGCGATGCCGATCGCCGATTACGATGATCTGGCCGTGGAGCAAATCACAGCCAAGCTCGACGAACTGGATACGGCCCAGTTGACCGTGATTGCCCAGTACGAGCGTGTGCATGGCAACCGCGTCGGCGTGCTGCAGAGTATCGAGGCCCGTTTGCGCAGTTCAGAAATGATGCCCGCGTAAGGCAGCATCTCGCTCACACAACTACAAACCGCTGGCGCCGCGTTTGCGTAGGGTTTTGACACTGCGCAAACGCGGTGCTATAATCTGACTCGTTGGCGCGCGGGTCCATAGCTCAATAGGTAGAGCAGCTGACTTTTAATCAGCGGGTCGCTGGTTCGATTCCAGCTGGACTCACCGCAAACAGAAACCGGGTTTCACGAAGAAGCCCGGTTTCTTGTTGATTGTGGCTGCCATCCGATTTCTCACAGAAATCGGATGGCCCCGTGCTTGGTTCTAGCGTACAACGAAACTCAGAATAATAATCACTGCAAACAGCGACGCGGCCAGCAGGCCCACGCGACGCAGGTCGCTGGCAACGTGGCCATACTCCTTGGCGTAATCCACCTGCACAGGCGCTTTGGCGCCGCGACCTGCTTGCCCGCGGCCCGAAGCGCTGCGGGCCGCGCCAGACGCGCCTGTCGTGCTCGTCGCGTCCCCTGGCGTGATGGATGTCGTGCCCTGGGAATAGCGCGTGGGCGATGCGCTGCGCGGCGCCCGCTGCGCCACACGTTGTTTCTTTGCCATGAAAATCTCTCTCCTGCGTTGGAATGATTGCCAGTCCGATTATACTCGACGCCGCGCAGGGCGTCAAACAAGACCTAGTTGTGCCTGATAAGTCGCCGCGCAACCATGAGCGAGACGATCTGCACCTCTTCGACGCCCAACAGCCACAGCAGCGCGACGTAGACCGCGATTCCGCTGCCGGCTGCGCCGCCCACCACGATGAACTTGCCCACGAGGCCGCCGCCAGCCAGGTTGCTCAACCAGCCAGGGAGAATCCACAGCGCCGCGCCCATGGCTGAGGCAGCCAGCAGCGCCTTGATCCCAGTGCGCACAATGCCCTGGTCGCGCAGCGCGCCCACCGCGCGCAGCAGCAAGATCAGCATGATGATGGCATGGGTCATATGTTTGGTGGAGTCAGCCAGAACGAGACCCAAAAACCCGAACGGCTGCAGCAGGCTCAGGGCGACGACGAGATAGACGGCGACTGAAACGACGCCGACGATGGCCGGGGTGCGCGTGTCCTGGCGGGCGTAGAATGCGTAATTGAAGAGAAAATCAACGCCGGCAAAGCCCAGGCCCAACAGATAAAGGCGCAGCGCCCGCGCCGTCCACATGGTATCCGCGGCAACGAAGCTGCCGTGTTCGAACAGCAGGCGGATGATTGGTTCGGCCATGACAAAGAGGGCCACAATGGCCGGGATGAGAAGGACGAGCACCAAGCGCAGGCCGCGGCCCAGGGTGCCGCGGTAGGCCAACCACTCGCCTGCGGCCGCATGGCGGGATAGGGTGGGCAGCGCCGCCAGCGATACGGCCACCGGCACCAAGCCCAAAGGAAATTGCACGAGCGTCGTGGCGTACTGCATCCACGCCGCGCTTTGCTCCCCGGTGCGTGAGGTCAAGTTGGCGTCCATCAGCACCTGGAACTGGCCGACCAGCAAGCTGATGCTGACCGGCGCATAGAGGCGCAGAATCTGGCGCACAGCCGGATGGCCCCACGCCAGGCGCAGGCGCGCGCCCACCGCACGCAGTCCAGGCATCAGCAAGGCTAGTTGGCCCAGGCTGCCAACGGCAATGCCCACCGGCAGGCTGTAGATGCCAAGCCACGGCGTCAAGAGAGGCGCGCAGACCACCACGCCCAGGTTGAACACGGCCGCGCCCAGCGCGGCGTAGGAAAACGACTTCAGCGCGTAGAGGATGCCGGTCAGCACGCCCGCTAAGCCGAAGAAGAAGACGGCGGGCGCCATGATGCGCAGGGCATTGGTGATGACCGCAATCAAGGGGTCATCGAAGCCGCCGCCAATCAGGCGCGCCACGTAAGGCGCCAGGCCCTCCAGCGCAAGGAAGAGCACGGCCATACCCGCGCCCACCGCCGTAAGCACCGCGCTGGCAACCTCCCACAGTTCGCGGCGCCTCTCGGGTCGCGCGTAATCGCTGAAAACTGGCACCAGCGCCGCGCTGAGCAGACCGCCGACCAGCAAATCATAGATCATGGTCGGTACGCGCGCAGCCAGACGGAACGCGCTCAGCTCGCCGGCTGAGCCGAAATAGTAGGAGATGATGGTCTCGCGCAGCAGTCCCAGGATGCGGCTGGCGACGTTGCCGAAGGCCAGGATGCCGGCCGAACGCGCGACGCCGCCGGTTTCAGCCGTTGCGACGTCTGGGCTGGCGGCATCGGTTACAGGGGCGTCTGTCATGGGCCAGCAGTCTCCCGTGGTTGCGCGGCTCGACTGAGCCTTCGGCGTGAGCGCGGCTCGACTGAGACTTCGGCGAGCTCAGTCGAGCCGCTCGCCGAAGTCTCAGTCGAACGCTCGCCGCAGTCGGCGCCCGACGCGTAGCGCGCAACGATCAGCGCAATCAGTTCACGCGTGGAATGGCCGGCCAGGTAAGGCAGATAGCGCACTTCGCCGCCGTAGCCGGCGACGATGGCGGCTTCAGGCGGTTCACGCCGTGGCGACGCGGTTTGTCCCACCGTGGACGCCGCCGCGGTAACCGCCGGATCCCAGTCGCCGCCTTTGACATACACCGCCGGCCGCAGCGCCGCCACGAGCGACTCAGCCGTCAGCGCGTCGAAGATCACGACCAGGTCAACGCAGCCCAAGGCCGCCAGCATGTGTGCTCTCTCCCCATCCGGTATGAGGGGACGCTGTGGCCCTTTCAGCGCGCGCGTCGACGCGTCGCTGTTGACGGCCACCACCAAGGCGTGGCCCAGGCCGCGCGCCCGCTGCAAATAGTCCACATGCCCCAGGTGCAGCAGATCGAAATGGCCGTTGGTCATGACCACGCGCTGACCGGCCTTGCGCCAGGCGTCGCATTGCGCGAGCGCGCTTGCTGGCAAGACGACGCTACCCACGCACGTTGGCCTCCTGGCCGCCGCAATCTGTCATGCTTCTCCCCCCATCGTCAATGCGGAATGCTTGGCGTTTTCAGCGAAAACGCCGTGAATTCTGAATGCAGAAGACAAAATGCGTTCTGTCCCCTCCACTTTGCACTTTGCACTTTGCACTATCTAGCGTTCTGTCCTCACTGCCTCGCCAACGCCTCGGCCAGTTCTTGCGGCGTCACCACGGCGTTGCCGAAACGCCGCACCACCAGCCCCGCCGCGGTCATGGCCAGGTGCGCCGCCGTGCGCAGATCGCAGCCGCCGCCCAGGGCCAGGGTCAACACGGCGATGACGGTGTCCCCTGCGCCGGTGACATCGAACACCTCTTCGCGATTCCAGGCCGGCAGGTGCCGCGGGACATCGCCCCAGGCCAGCAGGCTGACCCCGTCGCCGCCGCGGGTAACGACCAGGCGCCGAGCCGCCAGCTCCTTTTGCAGGCGCACCAGCGCGCGCTCGAAATCATGGTCATCGCGCAGCGCAAAGCCCACCTGCGCCTCGGCTTCGGCCGCATTGCAGCGCACCAGGTCAAAGCCGTGGAACTTGCCCAGGTCTCCTTGCGAATCCACCGTGGTCAACACGCCGTGCTGGCGCGCGGCCGCCTGCACCGTAGCGATCAGGTCCGCGGTGATGACGCCGGCGCGGTAATCGGAAATCAGCACAGCCCTGGCCCCGGCCAGCAAGCGCTCCAGGTGCGCGTCCAGGTTTTGCGTCAATGTGGGGCTGAGCGGCCGTCGGTCCAGGTGATCCACGCGCGCCAGGTGCTGCGCAAAACGCAGGTTGCCCTGCGCCACGATGCGCGTCTTGGTCGTGGTAGGCCGCTCGGGATCGGTGACAACGCCCGCAGTGTCAATGCCCAGACCGCGCAAGTGGCTCGTCAAGGCGTCCCCAGCCGCGTCGGCGCCGATCACGCCGACGGCCGTGGCCTGACTGCCGAGCGCGACGATGTTAGACGCGGGATTGGCCGCGCCGCCCGGCACGCTCAGCCGCTGGCGCAGTTCGAGCACGGGCACCGGGGCCTCGCGACTCAAACGCGTGGCAACGCCCATCACATATTCATCCAGGCACAGATCGCCCACCACGACGACGCGCTGTCCGGCGAGCCGCGCCACAAGCGTCTCGATGCCCATTCCTCCACTCCCATCTATTGATGTCCATCAAGCCGCCTCCTGGCGCGAGCGTGATTCCCACAACACCGCCCAGACGAAGCGGGGCAGGGCCAGTTGGCGCCGCCAACGCCACGGTTCCTGCGCCAATCGAAATAGCCATTCCAAGCGCGCGCGCTGCATCCAGGCGGGTGCGCGGCGGCGCACGCCGGCAATGAAATCGAGCGCGCCGCCAACGCCCATCGCCAGGGGAATCTGCAGCCGCGGCTGCGTGCGTGCAATCCACAGGTCTTGGCTCGGCGCGCCATAGGCGACAAATAGGACGTGCGGCCGGGCCGCGGCGATACGCGCCACGATCGCCTCTTCTTCATTGACGGCCGGGCTGCCAGCAAACACGCCCACGATCTGCAAGGCTGGATGGCGTGCGCACAGCACGTTGGCCGCTTGATCTGCCACGCCTGGAGCGGCGCCAAGCAAGAAGACGCGCCAGCCCTTCTGCGCCGCTAATGCCGCCAGGCGAGGCACGCCGTCAGAGCCGGTGATGCGCGCCGGCAGGGGGCGGCCTAGCCGCCGCGCCGCCCACAGGAGGCCCCAGCCATCGGCCAGCGCCAGATCCGCCGCGGCCAGCACACGGCTGAAGGCAGGGTTGCGTTGCGCGGCCATAACGAACTCCGGGTTGACCGTCACCACCTGGTGCGGCCGGCCGCTGGTCACAAAGGCAGCCGCCTGCGCCTCGAACGCTTCCCAGGTCAAGGCATCGACGCGCACGCCCAGAATGGATACGGACGGGACGACCTCAGACGGTGTAGACATGGAAGCCGACGTGGTATTCATCCTGATCCACCTGGTCGAGATCGAAGCGTTCGCTGGCCCACGCGCGCAGCACGCCCATGGTCTGCGCAAAAACGTCATCTGGCACCAGCCAGGTGTCCGACCAGATGCGCTTTTCCATTGCATCCAACACGAATCGCGCCGTGACCGGCTCGCGGCTGCGAATGACCTCTCTCTGCTGATGGTCGCGGCAGCCGAGTTGACGTAAAACTTGATCTACCTGGGCGTCGTCGCGAATGCCTGGCGGTTCAGCTTTGATGCCCTGGTCAGCCAACAGCCTGCGCCACTGCGTGCGCAGCTGGCTGTTGACCGAATTCGGGTCACGGCCGTGAATGCTGTAGATGAACTTTCCGCCCGGCCGCAGCACGCGCACCGCTTCAGCCAAGGCGTCACGCCAGCCGCTGACCAGGTGAAAGACGTGGAATGCGATGACGCCGTCGAACGCGGCCGCGGCAAAGGGCAGGCGGGTCATATCCGCCAGGGCCACAGGCAATGACGGGAATTTTTCGTGTAAGACGGCCAGCATGGACCCAGACAGGTCAATGCCCATCATGCTCAGGCCGCGCTGCGCCAGCGGGCCGGCAATGCGCCCGGTGCCCACGCCAATTTCCAAGACGTGCGAGGCCGGCGCGGCGCCCAGGGCCTCCCACAGGGCATCGGTTAGTTGGCTTGCCTCGTGCGGGGGCAAGGCGCGTGTCTGGTCGTAGTAGCCAGCCGCACGGTCGAAGACCACATTCTGGACGTTGCTCATTTTTCCACTCCCATCTGTCCAAGCACGTCGAAGACTTGTTGGGCGGCGGTCTCCCAGCGAAAACGCCGCACATTGGCCGCGCCCAGCGCGGCAATTCGCTGCGCCAGCGCCGGCTCGGTCAACAGCCGCCACAAACCGTCGGCGATGGCCTCCACATCATGCGGGTCCACGAGCAGCGCCCCTTCGCCCGCCACTTCGGGACATGACGAGGTGGTGGAGGTGAGCACCGGCGCGCCGCACGCCTGCGCTTCCAGGATCGGAAAGCCAAAGCCTTCATACAAGGAGGGAAAGGCCAGGGCTGCGGCCCCGGTCAACAGTGCAGACAAGTCCGCCTCCGGCACATAGCCAATCGTGCGCACACGATCGCCCAAACCGAGGGCAGCCATGGGCGGCAGCACTTGCTCCGAGAGCCAGCCAGGCTTACCCGCCAGCACCAACATCGGCGGCGCGGCGTTCGGTCGTTCAGCCGAGCTGCGCGCAAGCACGCGCGCCATAGCCTGCGCCAGGCGCACCAGGTTCTTGCGCGGCTGAAGGGTTCCGATGTAGAGAAAGTACGGCGGCCGGACGCCGTAGCGCGCCAGAGTAGCTTGAACGCGGTCGGGGTCCATCACCCGCTGCCGCGTGGGGATGAAGCCCGGGTACACAACGCTGATGCGATTGGCTGGCACGGCCAGGCGCTGGCGCAGATCGGCGGCGGTGGCTTGCGAATCGGCCAGGACATGCGTGGCCACGCGTCCGTTCCAACGTGTCGACCAGTCCAGGTACCATCGCTGCCGCGGTGGATGCGCCTGCGGAAAGAAGAGGTATCCGAGGTCGTGAATCGTCACCAGGGTGCGCGGCGGCCGCCACAACGGCAGCACGTGCGCGGGGACAAAGAGCGCCGCCGGCGGCCGCTGCGCCATCTCCAGGCTTAGGCGCGCGTGTGTCCACAGTCGGGGGCTGGGCATGACGCGCCATTCGGCCGTTTGCCAGGCCTGCCTGGCGGCCTCATCAGGCGCCACATCGCTGTACAGACGAATCGAAAGCGGGGACGGCAGTCCCGGCGCCAGCTTGAGCATGGCGTCAATCAGATGACGCGCATAGATCTCGGTGCCCGTGCGTTGACTTGCCGGGCGTAGGGCGCGGCTGGCGTCAATGCCGAGTATCATCAGCGGGCAGCCAGCAGGCGCTGCAGCAGTCCTGGGTCGAGCGCCCCCTGGCGCAGAATGACCGGCGGCTGCACCGTGAGATCCACGACGGAGGATGGCACTCCGCCCGGACAGCGGCCGCCATCGAGCAGCAGGTCAATGCGGCCAGCGAGCTGCGCCATGACGTCGGCCGCGCTGGCGGCTTCGGCCTGCCCCGACAGATTGGCGCTGGTCGCGGCCAATGGAGCGCCCAGGGCGCGCGCCAGCGCGCGCGGCACGGGGTGGTCCGGCAAACGCACGGCCACTGTTGGCCCTCCCGCGGTGACGATGTCTGGCAGTTCAGGGTTGCGCGGCACCACCAGGGTCAGCGCGCCAGGCCAAAAAGCATCCATCAGCCGCTGGGTCAACGGCGGGAGATCACAGCTGACGCGTTCGATGTCGGCGGCGTCGCCCAGCAGCAGGGGAATGGCCTTGCCTTCTGGACGCACCTTCGCCGTGTAAAGGCGCGCGATCGCGGCTGGCAGGTAGGCATGGGCGCCCACGCCATAGACGGTGTCGGTGGGGAATGCCACCAACCCGCCCGCTCGCAGAACCGCGACCGCCTGCGCGAGCGCGCCTGGCCGGTCAGCGGAGATGACCCGTGTTTGCATTGAGAATGAAATGCTCCAGAACAACGGCCGCGCCATCATCTGCCACCGATGGCGCCTGCCAACGCGCAGCAGCCTTGACCTCTGCGGTCGCATTGCCCATCGCGATGCCCAGGCCGGCCCACTTCACCATGCTCAGGTCATTTTCCGAATCGCCCACGGCAATGACTTCATCCTGGTGAATACCCATTTGGTCGGCGAGCCAGGCCAATGCCTTGCCTTTGGAGGTACCGTGCGGCACCAGCTCGACAAAGAGATCGTGTGTGCGTAAGACCTGGATCACCGCGCCAAACTGCGCGTTGAGCCTGGCGTGAATCACATCGCAGACCTCTGGCTCACCCGTGAACAGAATCTTCTCTGGGTCGTGCGTCACGGCCTCGCTCAGGTTGCCAACCAGGTGCCACGGCAAGCCAAACCAGCGGTCGTAGAATTCGGAGGTGCGGTGCATGGTTTGCAGATAGATTTCCTCATCCATGTAGACCGAAATGTCCCAACCGAAGGGCTGCGCCCACGCCAAGACCTCGTGCGTCAGGCTCAGCGGCAGGGTGGATTTGTGCAGCGTGCGGCCAGTGCGAATGTCATAGACCCAGCCGCCCTGGTAACAAATCAGGGGCGCGGTCATGCCCAGGGCGGCGGCCAGGGGAAGGATAGGCGTGGCCCCGCGGCCCGTAGCCAGGGTCAAAGCCACGCCGCGCGCCTGGGTCTGAGCGACTGCCGTGCGCAGCCGCGTGGAAAGATGCATGCTGGCATCCACCAGGGTGCCGTCCACATCAAAAGCAATTAAACGATACATAATCCTTTTCAGCTACACAGCACGCGCACCAGCCGATCCAACCCGGCAAAGTCCTGGAGCACGTTGACGTCTGCAGACGGGAAGGCCTGACGGGCCATGTCCGCCACCAGGAAGCCCTGGTCGCTGCCGATTTCGAGCAAGAGCGCGCCCCCCGGCCGCAGATACGCAGGCGCCTGGCTCAGCAGCTGCTGGATCAGAAGGGTGCCATCCGGTCCGCCGTCAAGCGCCAGCCGCGGTTCATACTGGGCCACGTCAGGCGCCAGGGTGGGGATGACGCTTGAAGGCACATAAGGCAGGTTGGCGGTGATGATGTCCACCGGTTGTGGCAACGGACTGAGCAGGCTGCCATGCAGGAACTGCATTCGATCCGCCACCTGCGTGCGCACGGCGTTCGTCTGGGCCACGGCCAAGGCGTCGCTCGAAATGTCCGTGGCGTAGACCATGACGCGCGGGTGATTGTGGGCCACGCTGATCGCAATGGCTCCGCTGCCTGTGCCGATATCAGCCATCAACACGCCAGAGTCAACCGATGGGGGGCGGAAGAACTGGGCGTAGGGTGGATAACGACCCGGCCCATGCCCGTTGGTTCCCGGCGGCCGGTTGCCGACCAGCCACGCGTCGCTGTACGCCTGCGCGCTGCGCGTGACGAGCGATTCGATCGCCAGGATAGCATGTTCAACCAGGAGTTCCGTCTCTGGCCGCGGGACCAGCACCTGGGGTGTGATCAGAAAATCGAGCCCGAAGAACGAGCGACTGCCGACCAGGTAAGCGACTGGTTCGTGCCGGCGGCGACGTTCGATCAATTCCTCGAAACGGCTTCTCTCCGCGGCGTTGAGGGGGCGCTCTGGATGTGCAAACAGGCCGACGCGATCCGTGTTGAGCACCGACGCCAGTAGAATTTCGACGTCGAGGCGGGGCGTTTCCGATTGCGAACTGCGCAAACGCTGGAAAGCGGCGGCCATCGCCCGACCCACGTTGGTGCTGGGATCGAGTCGCCAGGCGAACGAAAAGGAGAGATTGGTCTGTTCGTTGACCAGGGAAGCGGGGGGCGCATATCGGTCCCGTCGTTGGGACGCTGCCGGTCTTCCATTGACCTGCATCATGAAATCAGGCCTCCTGCAAGGATGTCATGTCGGCTTCCGACATGGTGTTGGTGAAATTGATCGCTGCGGCGCCATTGCCGGGCGATCCAGGGCACAGCCACGAATACGAGATCTTTACCTGCAAATGTGTGTTCATTCATCGCTTTCGGAAGCTGCCTGCAAGCGTTCGGCCTGATCGGCCGTGCTCAGCTCGTTGATGAATTCATCCAGATCGCCGGTCAGGACAGTTTCCAACTGGTAGAGCGTCTTGCCGATGCGGTGATCGGTGACGCGATTTTGGGGAAAGTTGTAGGTGCGGATTTTCTCCGCGCGTTCGCCGCTGCCTACCTGGCTGCGCCGCGCGGCCTCCTGGGCTTCATTTTGTTTGCGTCGTTCCGCGTCGTAGAGCCGGGCGCGCAGAATCTGCATGCCCTTGACTTTGTTCTGCAGCTGCGATTTCTGATCTTGGCTGGAGACAACGATGCCGGTTGGCAGGTGCGTGATGCGCACGGCCGAGTCGGTGGTGTTCACGCTCTGACCGCCGGGGCCGCCGGCGCGGAAGACATCAATGCGCAGCTCATCCGGCCGAATGTCCACTTCTACTTCATCCATTTCTGGCAGCACCGCCACGGTCGCCGTGGAGGTGTGGATGCGGCCCTGCGACTCGGTGGTTGGCACCCGCTGCACACGATGCACGCCGCTCTCGTACTTCAACCGCGAATAGGCGCCGCGGCCGCGCACCTCGAAGATGACCTCTTTGAAACCGCCGATGCCCGATTCATGCGAGTTGAGCAGGTCTACTTTCCAATTGTGATTCTCCGCATAGCGCGTGTACATGCGGAACAGGTCGGCCGCAAACAGGCCAGCCTCATCGCCGCCGGTGCCGGCGCGAATCTCCACGATGACATCACGCTCATCGTTCGGGTCTTTGGGCACGAGGAGACGATGAAGCCGCGCTTCCAGGTCTGCTCGCTCCTGCTCCAACTGGCCGATCTCTTCGCGCGCCAGAGCCACCAGATCAGGCTCTTCATCGCTGTTCAAGAGCGCGATCGCCTCCGCCTGCTCTGCCACGACCTGCCGGTAGCGCTGGTAGGTCTCTACCAACTCGGTCAAGCTGGCGTGTTCTTGCGCCAGTTCAACCGCGCGCTGATTGTCGTTGAACAGCGCCGGGTCGCCCAGCAAGCGGGTTAACTCTTGATAACGGGCAACCGTTGATTCCAGTTTTTCGAACATGCGTCCTTCGCTTCTCCACGTTGGCTGACCAAACAGCGGTCAGCGTAGAGACTGTTGCCATCATGATACCAAACGTTGATCTCGCCGCAAAAGTTCTTGTTACGGCTGATCTGTAAAGACCGGCAAATTGCCCAGGGCAATGACATCCTTCCAGCCATCGTCGTTGCCTTCCGTGAAGACGGACGCCGTGGCCAAAGCGGTGGCGCCGGCTTTGGCAATCACCGATCTCATGCCGGCGAGCGTACTGCCAGTGCTGACCACGTCATCCACCAGGATGACCTTGCGGCCTTCGATGCTGGCACGGTCTTTTTCGTCGAGAAAGAGCTGTTGGGGCGCGCCCGTTGTGATCGAAAGGGTGTCGGCTGTGATGGCGTTGCCCATGTATGGCTTGTACGTTTTGCGCAGCACGACGTAGGGCAGGCCCAACAGCGCAGACAGCTCATAAATCAGGGGGATGCTTTTGGCCTCGGCTGTTACCAGCACATCGGCGTCGCCTGCTTCCTGCTTGATGCGCTCGGAAAGGACGGCCGCCGCCGCCTTGACCACGGTGGTATCGCCCAGCATGTTGAACACAGCAATGCGTACGCCAGGCGCCACTTCAAACAAGGGCAACCGGCGAGTCAATCCTGCAATCTCAACAGTGTAATAGTCACGGTCAGTAGCCAATACAACCTCCATCTGCTTCTCTATCTGCCTGTCCAACGGCCTTTACGCCCACGGCAGCAATCCAAGCCTTCGCACACCGCCGATGCAGCTGCGCCTGCGGCCAACGGACTGGCCCGGCGACGCTGGCCCCGACTCATGGCGTAGGCGTCAGCATCCGTAAATCTTCAAACGGCGCTGATTGCAGCAGCAATCCCATGTGTACGCGCGCCAGCGCCGTCAGATCCGGATCATTCCCCTCGGCCAGGCTGGCCGCCATTTTGTATGCCTCGATGGCCGTATCAGTTTGCTTTTGCATTTCCAGCGCGCTCGCCAGGACGTAGTATCCGACGGCCGACTGGTTGTCCAAGTCAAGCGCCGTACGCGCTTCACGTTCGCCATCGGCCGCGCGGTTGGCCTGCAAGTAGACGAATCCGCGCTCAACATGGAAGCGCACGGCATCATGCAGCAACGGCCGCGCCTTGTCATACCACGGTTCGGCCTGCTCTGGGCGACCCATTTGCTCGCTGAGAACCCCAAGCCATAAGTACAGCATAGGATCATCCGGCGCGAACTGGGTCGCTTGTTCGTACATCGAAAAGGCGCCGGCCCAGTCGCCCTCGCGCACATGACGTTCTGCTTGCAGGCGGCGGTCATTGGCCGCCGCCACATTGGGATCCACCGGGAAATAGAAACGGAAGAGCCGCGTGCCCACAACGCCGACTGTGACGACAAGCAGCACAATGACCGCGCCGCGTAGCCACGCGCGCCGTCTTTCGGCGGCGAGCGTCTCGTCCAGGCGCCACCACCACTGCTCTGGTTGGGGTTGCGCTTGCTGCCGGGCGGCAGGCCAAGAAGTAATGGCCGACACGGCCCAGCGCGCGCGTGAGCGCAAACCCCGCTGCAGCGCCTCCCAACGCCCACGCTCGCCGCGCAGGTCAACGCCCTGCTGTTCAAGGGTGGGGATGCGCGCATCGAGCTGATCGAAAATCCCCAGCAGCTGTGAAACAGCCGATGTCCGCTCTCGCATGAGAGGTAGGAGGCCCTCGGCCGTGTCCAGCAGCCTGCGCACCTCATCGGCCGGGGTGTTCGTATCGTGAGCTATATCGTGGGCCATTGTATTTCACGCAGCCTTGTCTGCTGATGCGGCATCTCAGGCCGCCTCATTGGCGCTGCGTTTGACTTCCTCGTACACGCGTCCAATGCCCTGTTTGATTTGCGATTCGATCTTAGCCTTGCGCCCGGCCGGGATCGGGAACCATGTGACCAAATCTTTGACTAAGATCGAGCCGGTCTCCTGCTTCGATTTGCCTTGCCGAAACATCACCTTGACCTGCGTGCGCATATATCGAATATAATCGGTGACTCGATCTACGGCTTCGACGCCGCACGGCGGGCCATGACCCGGCACGATCGTGAGCGGATTGAGTTTCTTGATGAAGGCCAGCCCATGCAGCCAATCGCGCGAGTTGGCCTGGGCCATGTATGGATGCTGGTCCAGCCAGACCGAGTCGCCGGCGAACAGGATGCGTTCCGTCGGCATCCACACCACCGCCGTCGCCAGGGTGTGCCCGCCGATCCAAATCAGCCGCACTTCGCGTCCGCCGCGCAAGATGGTCAATCGCTTCTTGAAGGTGATTTCGGGCCGAATGATCTGCAGGTCGTTGAACTGCACCTGGATGTCCGGTTCTTTCTTGAAGGAGTCGCGCACCCGTTGTTTGAAATTCTCCGTGTAGCCGCGCATTTCCTTCCAGGCGCGCTCGTGCGCCACCACCGGCGCGGGCAGGTAGAACTGATTGCCGAGTGAATGTCCGCGGTGATGATCTGTGTTGATCACGTAAAGGATGCGGGCGTTGTTCGATGCTTCGGCCACATGCTTGCGCCACGCCTGCGCCTGGGCAGGGACCATCGGGGTGTCCACCAAGATGACACCCTCGTCGGTGATGATGCAGCCGACATTGGCGTTGCGATAACCGGTTTCAATGAATACACCCGGTGCAATTTCCTGCATACACGACTCCTCGTGATGTTAGACTTCGCCCATCGAATGCGCAAGGGCCGCCGCCGCGTCAAAAGCCTGCCTGAGCAGGGTCGCGTTGGGCGCGCCGCCCTGCGCCCACGCGCCGCGGCCGCCGCCGCGTGCACCAGCCGCCGCGGCCGCCGCCATGAGCTGCCCCATGTTCAGCGCCACATCGTCGGCTGCCGCACAAAATAGCTGACCGCCGCTCTCCGCGCTGAGCTCGCAGGCCAGAACCGCTATACAGCCAGGCCTGGCGCGCAGGGCGCTCGCAATCGCTTTGACCGTCTCTGGTGTGCGATTGTCCAGGTAGGCCTGCACCACGCAGCGTTGGCCCACCATGCGGCCGGCATCCCATAGCCGCGCGGCTTCGACCGCGACCAGCTCAGCCTGCATCTCGCGCAGTTGACGCTGCGCCGCGCGCAGTTTGTCCTGCAAGCGATCCACGGCCGCGGGCAGATCATCCTCCGCCGTATCCAGGCGGTTGATGAGGGCCTGGACGGTGTCCTGCTTGCGCCGATAATCGCCCAGGGCGCGCTGGCCGCACAAAAACTCGATCCGCGTCTCGGCGCCGCGACGATCCAGCCGCTGAATCTTGATCTGCCCGACTTCTGCGGTTTGACGCACATGCGTGCCGCCGCAGGCCGACCAGTCGAAACCTGCAATTTCAACAATGCGGATGTCCGTTTGCACTTTGGGCGGTCGGCGCAGGGGCAGCGTGGGCAGCTCCTCTGGGCTGACGAAGCGCGCATGGATGCTTCGGTTTTCGGCGATGATCTGATTCGCCAGCGCTTCGGCCGCGTCCAGGTCGGCCTGGTTGACGGCGGCCTGGCTGAGATCAATGGTGGCGCTGTGCATGCCGAGGTGAAAACCGACGGTCTCCGCCCCGCTGGTCACGATGAAGGCCTGGGACAGGATGTGCTGCCCCGTGTGCTGCTGCATGTGGTCGTAGCGCCGCGGCCAGGCAATCTGACCATACACCGGGCCGGCGGGCAAGCGCGCGTCCAACAGATGCCACACGGTGTCATCGTCCGCGCTGACGTCGGTCACAGCAACGCCGTTGAGCAGGCCAGTGTCATGGGGTTGTCCGCCGCTGGTGGGATAAAACGCGCTGGCGGTGAGCGCCACGGCCGGTTGGCCGTTGACCGTGGTCAGGTCGCTCACGGCGGCCTCGAAGCTGCGCAGGTAGGCATCATGCCAATAAAGGCGTGTTGAGAGTAGGCTGTTCACAAGACCGTATTATACCCTGAAGCGCGCTAAAATTCAAAGCGTACTGGAGAGAGATCAGAGATTGGAGATTAGAGATCGGGTCACGCGGTGGGGTGTGATGACTGGGTGTGAGAATGTCACGGCGCCCGGTCTCCAATCTCCAATCTCCGGTCTTTGGTATCTGGTCTTCGATCTCTGGTCTTTGGTATCTGGCCCCCGATCTCCCTCATATTCCCTCACAGCGGCGGGCCTGGCCAGGGTTGGCCGGCCTGGTCAATGATGCGGCGCACGGTCAGCGCCAGGCGGCCAAATTGCTCGCTGCTCAGCAGGTCGGCGCTGCGCGGGCGTGGAAGAGGAATGGGAATCGTGGCGATGATATGCCCGGGGCGCGGCCCCATCACCATCACGCGGTCGGCCAGGAAGACCGCTTCTTGGATGCTGTGCGTCACCAGGAGGACGGTGGCGCGGCGCAGTTGCCACACGCGTAGCAGCTCAAAATTCATGCGTTCGCGGGTCAGCGCGTCGAGCGCGCCGAATGGCTCATCGAGCAGCAGCACGCGCGGCCGATGAATAAGCGCGCGCGCCAGCACGACGCGCTGCTGCATGCCGCCCGACAACTGGTGTGGATAGGCCAGCTCGAAGCCTTGCAGGCCGACCAGGTCGCTCAGGCGTTTGGCTTCATGCCGTGCGTCCGCACGGGTAGCTGCTGCGCCCAACACGTCGAGCGGCAAGGCGATGTTATCGAGCACGGTGCGCCAGGGCATCAAATTCGCCGCCTGAAAAACGAACCCGATTTCTGCGCGCGGGCCAGTCATGGTGCGGCCGTCCAGCAGAACCTCACCCTCGTCAGGCGTCAAAAGTCCGCCCACCATGCGCAGGAGGGTGCTCTTTCCGCTGCCTGAAGGCCCTACCAACGCGACGAACTCGCCGTCGTGAACGTCGAAGCTGACGTTGGCCAGCGCCTTGACCAGCCCGCCGTTTTGTAGATAGCTCTTGCTCAGCCGTGTGACTGTGATCAACGCGTCGTTCATGCCTCTCCATACACACGTTTCACATGTGCGCGGCCTATTGCGGTTTTACAAACTGGTTCGTGTACAGCGTCTCCGGCTTGACCTCAGCCGTAATGAGGCCCATCGCGCGCATGAAGCGCGCGGCTGTTTCCCAGCGCGCCGGGTCCGATACGCCAAGGGCGTCATTGGTCTGCCACAGCTTGAGCACTTCATCGAAGATGGCGCGATTGGTCTTGCGCGCGGTCTCATCCGCGCCGGCTTCTGGCACCTGCTTGAGGCTGAGGGCAAACGCGCCGTCTGGGTTGGCGAGAGCGTACTCCAGGCCGCGCAACGTGGCGCGCACGAACTTGTGCACCAGTTCTGGTTGTTCGGCCACCGTCTTGTCGTTGGTGATGATGCCATTGGAGGGCAGGTCAACGAAGTCGGAGATGAAGATCTCATCCACCTCTTGCCCGGCCAGTCGTATCTGCACCGGACCATTGACCGAATAGTCGAGCGCCGCATCCACCTGCTTGGACTGCACAGCCGCCACTTGCGCAAAGCCGATGCTTTCGAGCCGCACCTGGCTCTCGTCCAACTTGGTGGCGTAGACCAGCGCCTTCCAACCCACGTAACTGGCGCCGTAGAGGCCAGGAATACCTACTTTACGCCCCACCAGCTTGGCTGGCGTATCCAACCCGCTGCCTTTGGGCGCAAAGACCACCACGGGGAATTTGCGATACCAACTCATGGCGTAGACGACCGGCAGACCTTGGGCGCGCCCCAGGATCACTTCCTCGCCGCTGCCAATCATGAACTGCAGCTCGTTTGCGCCGACTAATTTGATCAGGTCGGACTCGAAGCCGTAGCGGAATTTTACCTCCAGCCCCTCTTCGCGGTAGAAACCCTTTTCTACAGAAACATAGAACGGGGCGAACTGAACGCTGGGAATATAGCCCATCGCCAGCTCGATTGTCTGGCTGGCCGCCGCGGGCGCTGAAGGCGTCGCCGGGGCGGCTGTGGTCGTGATCGGGGTTGCCGGCGCAGTCGCAACCGGCGCCGCTTGGGGCGTCGCGGGAACGCAGGCCGTCAGGAGCGTAAAAAGGGCGATCACGGTCAACAGGTTTGCTGCTTTTGCTCGTTTCATCATCATTTTGATCCTTTCTGTGTACGTCTCTTTATTTTTGTTTGCACGATTCTTCGAGGCACTTCATGGCGTGATTTTCCAGCGCAGGAGCCAGCGTTCGATCAGGCTGACAAGGCCATACAGGCACAACGCCAGGGCGATGAGGGTGAAGAGAGCCACGAACATCAGCGGCGTGTCGAGGAGATTGCGGCCCAGGTTGACCAGGAACCCGAGTCCCCGGTCCGCGCCGACGAATTCACCGACCACGGCGCCGATGACCGCCAGAGTGACGCTGACCTTCAGGCCAGCCAACAGAACAGGCAGCGCGGACGGAACTTCCAGCAAGGAGAACATCTGCCAGCGGTTGGCGCGCAACGAGTGCATCAGCGCGACCAGGTCAGGCTCCACGCCGCGGATGCCCACCACGGTGTTGATGAGCATGGGAAAGAAGACAGTCAGGGCGCAAACGAGGATCTTGCTCCACGCGCCAAAACCGACCCAAATGATGAGCAACGGCGCCACCGCCACGATGGGCACCGCCTGCAAGGCAACCAGGTAGGGCGATAGGAGTTGATCGAGCAGTTCTGATTTGGCAATCGCATAGCCGAGCAGGACAGCCACACCGACGCCGAGGCCGAGTCCTGCCAGCACTTCGCCCAAGGTGATCGTTACGTGCCGCAGCAGCGAGCCGTCGCCGATCACGATCCAGAGCTTCTGCCATACCAGGCCTGGGCCGGGCAGGACGTAGGGCGCGTAGTTCTGCCATTTCACCAGCGCGTCCCAACCGAGGAGGAAAAGCAGCAGGCCAACCGCTGTCACCACGGCGCGGAGTCGCATGAAGGCCCGCACGGTTAGGCGAGAGGCGCGTAAGGTGACGCGGGATGCAACCCGGGTCAAGCGTGTGGTGCGATCGTTCAGCATAGCCAGCAAGATCAACAAGAAAGTCTCCGAGAGCAGGCGCCTTCGGAGACCGGATGCCGCGAAGCAATCACCCTGACGCCCATTGACGGCGAAGCGCGTCAGCAGGCGTCGAGACTGATAAGAAAACGTCCCTGTTTGCGATTGCCTCCAGGGACGCGTGGCGCGCACGGACCTTGCCGTCGAGCCTCCTCGCGACCTTCTCCCATCCGGACTATACCGTCGGCTCCGGACTGGGCATGACGCCGTCACCGGATCCACCACGCGCTGCGGGTTGCGGGCTTGAGCTGAGCGTCTTCGCCGCCTGGCTCCTACCGCCGGTCGAGAATTGACCCGGCTCCGCTGTGATAACGGGCTGGTCGGGCCTCACTCTGCCCCGAAGGTCCAGTAGATTCAATTAGCAGCACCCGCAGGTGCTGAAATGAGTGTAACACAGCGCTGCGCAACTGTCAATGCCTGCGAAGTTGGGAGTTGCGAAGTTGGCAGCCTGCTCGCAACTTGACACGGATACCGGCTTAAACTACCATAGTTCCGACGATTTTTTGACCGATACCAGCTTGCCGAAGGTTGGCGTCTGTCAGCTTCATGGCGAGTGGAGGCTTTTTATGCGGCGGTTGGTACCCATAGCACTGATTGTAGTCGGTCTGGGGTTTGTCATCATTGGGCTGTTAGCTGGCCTTTTCTACCTGGGATTGCCGGTGGTGTCGCCGGATGCTCAGTTTGATCTACTACAGATCAACACCGTAGCCGTGAGCGTTTTGGCGGTCAGCGGCTTGGCTGGGGCGATCATGGCCTGGATCGGGTGGCGCAGGTATTCGGGCGTCCGTTCCGTGGTGGCGCGGCTGCCTGGCCCCTGGTGGTTTGCTCTCCTTTTCGTGCTCGCTCTCGGTCTGGGCGAATTAGTCTTGGGCACGCGCGTGGCGCCCTGGATTTTTCCACCGCTGCATGTGCTGGCCAGCGTTGCCCCGCCGCTTTTCTTCTTAACGCTTGCCGCGACGCTTGCTCGACCCTCGGGGGTGATTGTGCAGCGTCGCGATTTGATGCTGCAAGTCGCGGGCGGCGCGGTTTTTGCCACCGGATTGGCGTTGGTGATTGAGGTCGTCGCGGTTGTGGTGCTGTTGGTGGCCGCGGCGTTGATCATTACGCTGACGCCAGGCGGCTCCGAGCGCCTGCAGACCCTGGCGGCGCAGCTCAGCCAGCCAGACATCTTGCGCGATCCGGTGTTCCTGCAATCGCTGCTGAATTCGCCGCTGGTGCTGATTGGCGCTGGGGGCGTGATTGCGGTTGCAGCGCCGCTGATTGAGGAATTTTCCAAGAGCGTCGGCGTTCTGATTTTCGGCGCCTCGCGACGGCATTTTCTACCGGCCGAGGCTTTCTTGTGGGGAGTGGCCGCTGGCGCTGGCTTCGCAATGACCGAAACCATGTTCAATACGGTCAGCGCGCTGCCGGCCTGGGGTGCGCCGGTAACCATGCGCGCGGCCACCGCAGTTGTTCACTGCCTGGCCGCCGGGCTGATGGGGCTGGGATGGCAGGCCTGGTTCAGCGGGGCGCGGCGTTGGCGCCTGGCGACCTACTACGCCCTGGCCGTCGCGATTCACGGCTTGTGGAACGCCGTCGCCGCGCTGGCCTCTGCCATGCAGTTACAGGGAGCGTTCAATCAAAACCTGCTCCTGGGCGCTGGGGGCGTCCTGCTCATGTTTGCCCTGGGTGGGTTGTTCATCATCAACAGCGGCCTGTTTGTCTATTTCAGCCGCCGTCTGGGTCAGGCGCCGGTCGAGGTTTGGGCGCCGCTGTCGCCGGATGTTCCACTGGAACGCTGATCGCCATTGGCTGATTGATTGATGGAGGTGCGCATGAAATCAGGTCATGATCGGCCGGCCAAGCATACGGCATGGATCGTGCGCTGTTTGCTCTTGGCAAGCCTGGCCATGTTGGGCGCCGGCTGCGCGCACAATGATGATGGCACACTGCACTATTCTGGCCCGACCGAGGAGAGTATCGCCGTTGGACAGACGCTGCCGGGCACGAACGTGCGCTATGTGCGTGAAACGTCAGAAGGGGCCGAGCTGATGATTGATGACCAGCGCGCGACCAAGAAGGCCGGCGATTTCGTCGGCTGGAAAGGCGCGCTCGGGCGCGATTTGCAGGCTGACCTGGGCTTACGCGTCGTGTTTTACACGGCCGACAAGGTGCAGTTGGCTGGCACCGCCAATTTGACCATCAGCAACGCCAACCCGGCGCCTGGCCCATTCCCAGAGAAGCCGGTCGTGGCCTACCGCATGCCGGTGACCTATAACATCGCCCGTGGCGACCGCATTCCTGGCACGACGCTCACGTATGAGGGCAAGACAGACCAGGGTGCGCGCATTGGCGGCCTGCCGGCGGGCGATTTCCCCTACCGCCAGGCGGCCGACTCTCTGGTATGGAGCGGCCGCGTGGCGGATGGGGCGCTGTTGCGCGTGGACCTGCGGGTGGTGCTTTTCACCGAGCAGCGCATTCAGCTGGCCGGCATTGCCACCGTGGCTGCCGGGTGAAGCGGCCAGCCCGACCGCAGCCAGGGCACAGACTATTCGCTGGCTGACGCGCGGCGGGCGGCTTGTTTGCGCGCCGGTCCGGTGAGGTGATGCCAAACGTAGTAGACAAGGCCGATCAAGATCAGGGCGACGATGGGATATTTGGCCGGCCCCATGATGCCGAGTATCTGCTCCCACTGATCGCCGAGCGCCCAGCCCACCAGCCCAAGCGCGGCACACCAGATGAAGGAACCGATAAAGGTCAACACGGTGAACTTGACGAAATGGATCTTGAACACCCCAGCTGGGAAAGAGATGAAGGTGCGCACGATGGGCAGGATGCGGGAGACGAAAGAGACATAGTCGCCCCAACGCTGGAACCAGTGGTCGAAGCGATCCACATCTTCTTCTGTCACCAAGATGAAACGGCCATAGCGCACCACCAGCGGGCGTCCACCCCAATAGCCCAGGGCATACGAGGCGATTGAACCGATCGTGCACCCCAAGGCGCCCAGGAATCCTGTGATCAGTGCGGCTTCCCACCACGGGAACACGGCTCGCGGCGTCAACAGCCAGCCCGCGAGCGGCATCGTGATTTCGCTCGGAATGGGGATATTGGCGCTTTCCAGCGCCATGATGATGACCACGCCGGGCCATCCGATGGAATTGAACAGATTCTGAAACAACGGCACCAGGTGCTCGGCGATCCAGGCTTCCAAAACAGTACCTCCATGATAATCTGCAACGGAGAAGACGACCCGGATACGGTCGCTTGTCTCCGCCTTGCCCTGCCTGTGATGTCGGGCAACGCGGCGAGAGTATAACCGTAATCGGGACGCGCGTCAAAGTTTTAACCCTTTTGGTTTTAGGCCGGCAGCGCCGTTCGGTCTCCTGGCAGAACCGCGTGGGCGATGTGGATCCGGCCACCCGGCCAGACGATGTTGGGTGAGCGAGGCGAGCGCTGTGGCCAAGAGCGTCGTCTACGACGAGACGATCCTTGCAGTAGTTCCAAATTTGGCCGAGTTTTTCGCCGCAGAGATCACAAAGAACACAAAAAACTGCTGTTTTGCGTTTAATCTGCCGTTTTTTTGCGTTCTTTGTGCTCCTTGTGGTTGACTATGCTCTACATTGGGAATTGCTACAATCCTTTTCACCTGGCGCCCTTGCACCGTGGCGACTTTGCGTCGAAGTCGTCACGCCATAGGCATGACTTACAACAAGGCAGAAAATTTCGGAATAGATGGATGCTCACTTGCTGAAAAGCCGCGCCACGCGCACGATCTGGGTACTGCTGCTCATCGAGTTCCTGGATGAGCTGGTCTTTGGCGCACGTGAGGCGGCCTGGCCGCTGATCAGCCGCGACCTGGGCCTGACCTACGCACAGATTGGCGTCTTACTTGGCGTTCCCCTCCTCTTCAGCAACGTCGTCGAGCCGATTCTGGGAATCCTGGCTGATGTCTGGCGACGGCGCGCGCTGATTCTGGGCGGCGGCCTTTGCTTTGTCGGCGCGCTGCTGCTGACCGGGTTCAGCCAGGGGTTCACAACGCTGCTGGTGGCCTTCATGGTGTTTGGGCCGGCTTCCGGCGCCTTTGTGAGCCTGGCGCAGGCCACGTTGATGGACCTGGCCCCGCATCGTCATGAACAGAACATGGCGCGTTGGACGTTTGCCGGCTCGGTGGGCGTGCTGGCTGGATCCCTCGCCATCGGCGCGCTGGCGTGGCTGGGATGGGGCTGGCGCGGTCTGTTTCTAGCGTTTGCCGCGCTGGCGGCGCTGCTCGTGGCCGTAGCCTGGCGCCAGCCGCTGGATAAGCCGGGCGCTGTTGTTGCCTCACCCCTCGCGGGATTGCGCCAGGGACTGCCTGCCGCACTCGCCTTGCTGCGCCGAGCGAAGGTGGTGCGCTGGCTCTTGCTGCTCGAATTCTCCGACCTGATGCTCGACATCTTGTTGGGCTTTTTGGCGCTCTACTTCGTGGATGTGACAGGCGCCACGCCTGCGCAGGCCGGCCTGGCAGTCACGGTGTGGACCGGTGTGGGATTGTTGGGCGATTTCTTGCTCATTCCGCTTTTGGAGCGAGTATCTGGCCTGCGCTACCTACGCCTGAGCGCGCTGTTGGAACTGTTGCTCTTCAGCGCCTTCTTGCTGGCGCCTGGCTATGGCGTCCGCTTGGCCTTGATCGGTCTGCTTGGGTTTTTCAACGCCGGCTGGTACTCGATCCTGCAAGGCCGCCTCTATTCCACGCTGCCTGAGCAGAGCGGCGCCGTGCTGGCGCTCAAGAATGTCTCTGGCCTGTTCGGCGCGTTGATCCCATTGGCGCTGGGGCTGGTGGCGCAACGCGCCGGGTTGGGGCCTACGATGTGGCTGCTGCTTCTCGGACCGGTCGCGCTGCTGGTGGGATTGCCGTCGGGACAAAGGGGATCGGAGGTTGGGGATCAGAGGTCAGAGACCAGAGATTAGCGACCAGTCTCCCCTACTTGTTCATCGCTCCGAGCAGCCACGCCGCCACCTCCGCATCGTCCGCAATCTCGGGGCCGAGCTGAATGTATTCGATTTGCGCGTTCTGCAGCTGGCCGCTGGCGTCGAAGTCAAGCGTTTGCATGCCAAGCACACGGCCGGCATGGCCCGGCTGCGCTTCGTCTGCGTGGACAATCAACGCGCCGGTGGTGGGGTCGCGGGCCGGCTCAGGCCGACCGCCAGGCCCGCCGCTGACGATCACGTCAATGCCAGGGACAGCGGCGGCAATCGCTTGATCTACAGCGAGACCGGCGTGCGACAGCAGGATGATGATGTCAGCCTGACCGGATACCTCAGCGACAGCCGCGGCCGCGGCCTCCTGCGGATCGGTGACGGTGATGCCGGCGGCTGCGGCTGCGCCGCTCAGCCCAATGATCGCCACCTGGTGCGTTCCGATGGTGCGCACGACAAACGGCTGTGCGATGCGAGCGCCCGTCTCGATCGCCGTGGCATTGGCGGAGAGCAGGGCAAAGCGGGCTTCATCCGTGCGTTGGCGCAGCGCCTCCAGCCCCAACGAGAGGTCTTGCGGGCCGAGGGCCAGGGCGTCATAGCCCAGGCGATTCATGATCTCCACGCTGGTGCGGCCTTGCGTGGACTTGGCCGGCAGCTGGTCGCCCGTCAGGCTGTCGCCGGCGTCGAGCAACAATACGAATTGGTTCGCGGCACGCGCTTCGTTGATTTTGGTGGCCCGCCGGGCCACACCGCCCACGGCTGGCATTCAGCCGCAGGGCCATAGATAGCCCCAGGTGTCGTTGGTGTGCAGCAGAACCAGGTGCAGCGGTTGGCGCGGAGGCGTCTCTGGCGGGCGCGGCTGCGGCGCGGGCTGCACAGCGCCTGGCGCAGGGGTTGCCATGGGTGTCGCCTGGCAGGCTGTCAACACGGCCAGGAGCAGCAGCGCCATCGCCAGGGCGGGGCGCCGCCGGCGATGCGCTGCGTGCGCAAAAAAGTTGGACTGTTTCATGCGCGCCTCAATCTTGTGGGCGATCAGGCGCCGGCAGGGTCGCCAGAAAATCTCGTTCCATGCGTCCTGCATAGTCCGTGAGCAGGGTCTGCACGCGGTCTGGGTCATCCGCGGCCACCAGCAGTCCCACATGATTTTTCTTGTGCAGGCGCCAGGTGACTTCGGGGTCGTTGTAGCTCGATGTATCGGGCCATTCATCGCGCGCCAGGCAGATGAGCAGGCCGGCAAATCCAGGGCGGACCACCGGCGGTTGGTAATGCTCCCCGCCAGCATAGGCCAGCTCGATCTTGGCCCATTCAGCCCACATGTTGACCCCTGACGCGCCTTCGATCACGCGGTCAATGTTGGCGCCGCCCACGCGCGCCGCCATTTCCAAGAAGTAAAACTGACCGTCGGCGTCGGCCTTGATGAATTCGGCATGGGTCACGCCGCGCACCATGTTCATGGCGGCGATGATGCGGCGGTTTTGCTCCTGCAAGGGGGCGTAGTCAGGCGCATCAGGGCGTAAGGTTTGGGTGGAGAAGATACCGCCTTCGTGCAGCACTTTCATGGGCGCCTGGCCATAGCGGTGAGCCATGGAGAAGACCACTTCGCGCTCCGAGACGATGGAATCCACGTGGAAAACGTCGCCGGGAAGGAACTTTTCCAGCACGTAGTACGATTGGCGGTCGCCCAGAATGTCGAGCGAGGGCCAGAACTCGTCCTGCGAGTTGATCTTGCGAATGCCGATGGAGCCGGCCTCGGAGCGCGGCTTGAAGACCCACGGCGGCGGCACGCGCGCCATGAACTCACGCACCTCGTCATAGTTGAGGACATGGACAAAATCGGGCACAGGAACGCCGCGTTCACGCGCCTGCATGCGCATCGCCAGTTTGTCACGGAAGTAGCGCGCGGTCGTATCGCCCATGCCGGAAATGCGGAGGTGCTCGCGGAGGGAGGCAGCCCATTCGACGTCATAGTCGTCTAGGGCCACGATGACATCGAAACGACGGCTGCGGGCCAAATAGCTCACGGCATGCGTGAGGTCTGGCTGTTTGGCTAACTCTGGCATGTAGAAAACTTCGTCTATACTCTCGCGCGGCCAGTCGGCCTCAGCCAGTTTTTCGCGCGTGATGAGCACGACCTGCGCGCCGAGGCGCTTGCAGGTGTGCATGAAGGCGGCCCCTTTGAAGTAGCTCGCCAGGCACAGTACAGTCAGCGGACGTAGCTCGGTCATGGTTATTCTTCTCTTCCGTTGATGGCAGGATGCTATCGGACGACGTCGGGTGGTTGGAACGGTTCGCAGACGTGGCTGACGGCGTCAGGCGCCATGGCCTGGCAGGCTTTGCCACAGGTGACGCAGATTGGCGGAGGGTTCGTCGCCGACGAAAACCGTTCAGGCCCCAACGTGTGCTCGCTATTGTACCATACGCCGCCGCCGCGCGACAATTCCAAATTTAGCGCACATCGCCGTCAAAACCTGGGGTTGGCGCATGCTTTCCCCAAAACTGTGATACCATCGTACGCAGGCGGCTCACCCGGCATGTGGGGCATTCCAGTCACCCTTGACGTCTTCCCAACGCAGCGCGCCGCTCTGCTGCGGGCCTTGACGCAACTTGGGCAGCACAGCCTTTGGCAGCGCCCGATCAAAGTCAACCAACTGCCGTCGTCATCGGACAGGGTCAGATCGTTCGCCAGGCGCTCTTCCAACGCCTCCGTCAGATACTCGTCCATGCACAGGCGACGTCGAGTACAGATTAACGGGACACGTTGCTTCAACTCAAGTCGCACGCTTACGGTCAGGCGAACGTATTTTGCGGTTGTTCCGTTCACGGTACCCCGCTGCTGCATGCACCTGAATTGTACCCCAGAAGGCAGGTCGTCGCAAACCGATTTGATGACCGGGCGTTGCGCCTGCAGGTCATGCCAGGGTTCGAGAATCAAGAGAGCGCATCACGTGATGCGCTCTCTTGATTCTCTTGGCGGCGGCCTGCCGCGTCAGGCTCTCACGGCGCCCACGCGGCCGCCACGTGCATGATGTCGGCGATCGTCATCTCGTTGCGATTCCAGGCCTGGGCCGCCAGGGTGATGTCCACCACGGTCACGCGGCCATCGCAGCTCAGGTCGGGCGCATCGCACAGCGACGTGATCTCTTCCAGCGCCAGTACGTTGACGAAGGCGTTGGCTGCGGCATTCGTGCGGACGATGCGAATCAAGGCCGAGCCGTCGCCGGTGTAGGCGCCGGCCGGGATCTCGGCGGTGCGATCGGCGCGCTGCTGTCCGCTGAGTGTCACCGTCACGCCCGTGTCGAACGTGTCGGCGTACACGGTCTGGATCGCAGCGCCGCCCGCGTTTTGGAAGAACGTCAGGTTGAGCCGGTAACGCTTGGCGGCGTCGAGACCGTCGTACTGGTAGCGCAGCTCGTTATCCGGATCGTCGAGCGGATTCGAGTCGGCCAGGTCAATGCGCCGAGTTTGGTAGGGCAGCGTGCCCCACGGTCGGCTGTCCAAGCCGTCGAGATAGCCATAGAGACGTGTCGGCCGGCCCGGCGGCGCATAGGGGTAGGCCGGGTCGTTGGGATCGGTCGGGCTGTTCGAGCGGCCGGCGTCGCTGAAGCGGTAATCCACGTCGTACAGGTTGACCCGTGCGACGATTGCGTCATAGCCGATGGTTTCCGAAATCCCGACGGTGATGGTGTGATTAGCATAGAACGCGGGGTCGAGCAGGATGGAGACGCGATGCACCGCGCCGTCGGTCAGGTCGAGCGCGCTGCCGATCTGATTGTCGTCCACGCGGATCACTTCCACGCGCCCAGCGCCGTCGCACTCGAAGAGCGTGAGGTCGAGGTGGTAGAAGTGCCCGGGCAGGAGGTGGTCGAAGCGGTAGCGCACCTCGCCTTCCGGCGCCGTGCGCTGTGATTGATCGGGGCGGGTGCCGCAGAAGGTTGAGGCCTCACCGTTGAGATAGCCAAAGCCCAACGTCGTCGAGTAGGGTGGGTCCGCGGTGATGCTACCGCTGTCGAGCAGCAGCGGCCCGCGCACGCCGACGTAGTCATCGAGCCAGGTGTCGTTGTTGGTCTCGTCGGATTCGTTGACCTGGCCGTCGCGGTCGAGGCGTGCGAAGAGCCGGTGTAGGCCCGCGGTGGTAGGTGTCCAGGGGAAGATCATGTCGGCGGTCGTGCCGCCGGCCAGGGACGCCAGGCTTTGCGCCTGGATCAAGGGCCCACCCGCATCCGGGTTGCCATCATACAGAGCAACCATCTGAGTGCCGGCGGCGGTTTGGCCGGCGTTATGCACGCTCAGCGTTACGTTGACCGGCTCGTCGGTTACCGGCTCAGGGTTGGACAACGCTATCTGCGTCGTCTGCAGGTCGGACCGGGTAAGGATGGTGAGGCTGGCGATGGCCTCGTTGTTGGATTCGTTGCTTTCGGCGACGCGGTTGTACGGATCGATGACGACGCGCACGGGCACGGTGCCAGTGAAACTGGTCGTGTCCCAGGGGATAGATGCGCTCGCCGTGCCGCCAGCGGCAATGTTGGGCACGTAGGCGGCGCCGACCTGAAGGGATAGCCCTGGTGGCTGTCCATTGGGCAGGGTCGCAAAAAATGCTGCGGTCAGGCCGCCGCTGTCGAGCGTGCCCGGATTGTGCAGCGTCGTGGAAATCGTCACCGGGTCGGTTTCCATTGGCGTCGTCGCGCTGAAGGCGACATCGCCCGCGCCGATCTGCGCATCGGGTTGGCCGACCGGCGTGGCACTGAAGCCGGTCAGGTTCAGGGTGGCGAACGGCGCCAGGGTGAAGCGAATCGGCACATCCACCTCGCCGCTGTGGCCGGAGAGGTAGGCGTTGACCGCCGTCGCCAGGTTGCCGGTCGTCAGGTTAGCGGGATAGCCTGGCGAGCCGGTGTAGGTCCAGTCCACCGAGCCGTTGTCGCCCACGTCCACACCCACCGCCAGCGGGCCAGAGCCGTCGCTGACAGTGAAGCTGGCCGTGACGTTGGTATACCCTTGCGGCCGCACGGGCAGACGCATGGCGCGTGGCTTGCTGCCGGTGGGCGTCACTTGCAGGTTGGTCAGGAGCACCTGGCCGGCCCGATCGAGGTAAACACGTACAGGAACATCCAGGTAGCCCGTAGTGGGCGCGCCGTGACTGGCCCAATAGGCGTTGAAATACGCCGCCAGGTTGGGGCTGGTGTATTCGCCGCCGTTGCCCACCGTGCCGTTCCAGGAATCGCTGCCGGTGTTTCCCACATCGAGGGCGAACCAGGCGTTGCTGGGCAGATCGCTGACCAGGGCTTGCAGCGTCACCGGCGTAAAGATGCCGGCCGGCACGCGCAGGGTCGTCACCTGGTTGGCTACGCCACTCCAGTTGAGCTTGCGACCGTACTGTACCTGGTAGGTGTGGCTGCCAGATTCGGGCAGATTGAGGCGAGTCGTGGTATACGGCGCCGATTCGATCTGTTCGGCGATATAGCAATTGATCTGCTGGGTGCTGGCTGGTGGGTTAGTCGAACCAAAAATCGTTTCGCAATGATCAACTCGAATGCGACCGAGACCTCCGGAACCGCCGAGAATCGAGTATGCTCCTCCTAACCCTCCTATCCCTCCCAAGGCTTTAACGAGAGATGATCCCAAGTTCGCAGTCTGCGTTCGAAGCAGTATTGCGCCACCTGCCCCGCCTCCCCCTCCTCCCATCGCATGGCCAACGGCGTCCGTGCCGTTTGATCCATTAGCTGCCAATGAACCTGAAATGACAAATGTTTTGCTACTGAGCAAAACCAACCCACCTCCAGCGCCTCCCGCTCCACCAAAATCGACCCCATTACCCGCCGTATAGGAATTGCTTCCAGATCCTCCGCCGCCTCCAAAGAAAGCTGCAGTGTTGAGGTTTTGATCTCCAACAATCGCACCACCTTCCCCAGGGCCTGATCCGTTTGTGGCATGACCCAACACGCCATTGCCACCTACAGTTGCATACCCTCCGCCACCCCCACCCGAGCCAGCGTCTGCATTGTTGTTGTAGGCTCCGCCACCGCCAGAGAAATTTGCTGTAGTAGAGGTTGCACGTGCGTTGAAGGTACCGGCGTATGATTCACCTTTCTTCCCCGTGGCGCGCGCATAATTATCAGGGCGAGAAGCACCTCTAAAACCGTAACCAGAGGCATTAACACTTCCGGCTACGTTCATCGTTTCATTGCACATCATCGCCAGAATTCCGCCTGTATTGCTATCCCATGAGGGAGCCACAAGGTTGCCACCACCTTGTACTGTGACATTATGAAATTGTGGAACCTTGATAACCTGTGCCTTCACGGAAGCTCCAATCTGAATAGAGAATCTTGCGTTGCCTCCATTCTCGTAATACTCGATAACAAAACTGTGGAGTCCTGCGGATACGTAGCGAGTATCAGAATAACAGGTATCTTGATCTTGCCAGCGGTTAATCGATAACTGGCCATCAATGTAGAGCCTGTAGCCATCATCGGAACAAGTAGATATCAGATAGTCGGTTCCAGAAAATGAGTAGATTTGACCCGTCCATCTTACAGAGAACGAATCGGTTGGGATGCCTGCTCCAGGCGACCCGGTAACCCAGTTAAAGTCCAATATAGAGTCGCATCTGCTAAAAACAGGAGACCCACTTAGCGTACGATTATTGTAATACTCTCCCCAATATCCGCCACCACATGTTTGACTAAGTGGATGCGACATGTATTGGTACATTAGTGGACGCGCCATGGTCCAACTGTTAGCTGAGTTGATTGCTGCGATCGTATTGAACTCCCAGCGGCCTACGTTATCTGTTCCTTGAGTTTGATGAATGAGCACCACATCGCCTGCACTGAAACCTGAAGAATTGGAGGTAGTGGCTGAAGTTCCTGAAGCACTAATAGCAGCACGTGCTGTATTGGGGGTAATCGTCTGCCCTGGTAACACCACGAGATCACCGTCGCGTCCATCACCAAACATTTCGTAAGAGGCTGTGCCACTGCTAAATGCTGTTGCATACTTGCCGACACCTTTTAGCGACAAGTAATCCTGGCTGTACACCTTCACCGGATGTAGCGTCTGCGGCTCCGGTCCGAGCGTGTGCGCAAACTCCACCCATTGACCCTGGGTGCCAGAAACGGTTGCCGGCCAGTCTAGCGGGCGCTGCATGGCGCCCACCGGGGTGTCGGCGGGTGCGGCTGTGACCGTGCCGAACACGTGTACCGTGCGCGTCGGGCTGGCCGGGTCGCTGGTGCGGATCGTGATGTTGCCGTCATACGGGCCGACGGACAGGTCGGCGGTGTTCAATGCAATCTCGTAGCTGGTCATGTCACTGGGGGCAATGCGGCGGCTGCCCGTCTGCGAGACGGACAATCCTGCGGGAGCGCTGATGTAGGTGAGCAGGTCGAGCGCACCTGTGTTCGCCAGGGTGAAACTGCGCTTGAGCGCTGTGCCCTGGGCGGCCATGCCAACGTCCCAGGTCTCGTCGGCAGCGCCCATGGCGAAGTTGGGCGTAGGGTCGGCGGCGAAGGAGTTCAACGGCCGCGCGGCCGAATCAATGATGTTGCCCTCGCTGTCGGTCCAGTGCGCCAACAGGATGTTGTCCGCGGCCGGATCATAGGTCTGCGTGAAAGCCGCGGTCGCCCAGATCACAGGGAAGACGGTCGGACCTGGCGGGATGGTCGGCAGCGTGTGCTCCTGGTGCAGCACCGGCGTCCCATCGGCGACGAAGTCCACGTAGAGATGGCCGCCCTCAATCGTCGTCGGATGCGGGCTGTTGACGACCAGGTTCGTGGTGTTGCTGCCATTGGCGTCCACCGGCCCGGTAGTTGCGATCTCCAACCCCAACGGCTGCAGCATCTGCCCGGTGTACGGCGCCAGGTCGGTGTCCAAGCTGGGCAGCTCCACCGGCGTGATGAAGCGGTGGCTGCCCTGCGGGTCGCTATAGCTGACGACGATCACGGGCGGCGTCGGATTGGCGCTGTTCACGGTGTAAGTGAAGGTGTCGCGCGGCGTGAGCGCCGTGACGGTGAAGCTGGCGCCGGCCGCGATCGTGCCGGTCGTGAGACCGACCTCCAATCCATCGGAGACGCTCAGCGGCAGTGGGCTGTGGTAGCTAGCGCCAACGGGCAGGCCGCCGGTGTGGCCGGCGCCGTCATTCCAGTTGAGTGCGGTGCTGCCCGTGCCGACCACGCCCGGCGTAGATGCGCTGAAGGTGTAGGTGCGGTCAGCGGTGCCGCTGTAATTGCCAGCGCTGTAGGGCTTCGCCGTGCTGCTGCCCCAGTGCGCCAGGCCGGGCGGCTTGACCAGGCTGCCGACGGCGACGTGTTGGCCGGGGCGCACCTTGCCGTTGCCGCCGATGGTGTTGTTGCCGATGGTCGTGGTGTCGTCGGGCGAGTACATCACGGCATCAATGCCGTAGGCGTCGAAGGTGCCGCTGTTTTCCAGCACCAGCTTGACCGTCACGACGTTGCCGGTCTGTTCTTTCACATAGCCGGCCAGGATCTCCGGCTGTGGATGGTCGGCCGGGTCGTCCTTGTCGGTGCCGTAACGCAGCTCGACGCGATCCTGGTAGCCGTCGCGATCACTGTCACGGTTGAAGCGGAAGAGGATGGCGCCGCCGGCCTCGGCTGACAGGTCTTTGAGCGGCGTGTTGCCGGCGTCGGCCTGCGTCAGGTAGATGTTCCACCAGGCGATGTCGGAGAGGAAATGCTCGTGCCAGGTGGGCGGGTTGATGCCGTTGAACTCCGGGGTCCGCAGCGAACTCAGGTTGCCATCCACGTCGTAGCTGGCCGGGAAGTAACGCGTCAGCACGTCCTGCACGCTCTCCACGCCCCAGGTGGGGATGACGTAGCTGTCCACCGTCTCGTCGTTGTCATCCACACCGTCCTCGACGAAGACGGTCAGGCCGCCGGTGACCGCGTCCTGGTAGAAAAGCTCGTCCGCGCCGTAACTGAAGTCCTCGAGGACGACACGCAGCGGCTCGCCGAGGTCAATGCGCTTCATCTGCTCCAGGGTCAGCGGCACGTTGTTGGAGGCGAATTGGTGCGGCGCATCGGCGGGGAAGAGGTTTTCGAGCTTGCCGTTGGGGAACTGCTGCCAGGCCGGGTAGGAGATGATCGGCGTCGTGTCGTCGCCCAGGTAGATGTTGAAGATGACGCCGGTCAGCTCGCGTGCATACTCCGTGCCGGTGTTCTTGATCGTGTAGGTGAAGGTCAGGTCCGCTGCGTGGCTGGAGTCAATCGCCCAAGCGGTGCTCCAGTTTTCGCCGGTGGTGAAGGCCTGGCCCTGGGTGATGGTGTGTTCCTCGTAGACTTCGTTGGTGATCGTCTGGGCGCCGCCCCAGGAGCGGCCATTCGTATGCGTCTCGGTGAAACGCGGGCGCGATAATTGGTAGCTGATGTCCTGTAATCCACGGGAAAGCAGCTCACCCTGCTGGTTGATGGCATACTGTACACCATCAAGCGATGACACAATTCCCTGTGTGTCGAAGTTCTGGTTCAGTATCACAGGCACGACCACGTTCGTGGTTGTATGGATATTGTTCTGGTTGACGTTTGTATATGAGTAGTGGTTGGTTTGCTGTTGTTCTTGTACTTGGTTGGGTGCCCACAGATCTTGCCATCCTTGTCCGGCCACTGCCAATGAACCAGCGACAGCCACCCCTGCGGCTCCGGCCACAAGACAACCACCACCGGCTGTTTCTAGACACAAAGCGGCACCCGCAGCCGCCACAGCACCAGCAGCCACACCACCACCGACTCCAAGTACTACTCTCGTGCCTCCCCAGGCGCGCTGCCAGAAGTCCTCCGGGGCTCTGGCTGCTGAATAGTTGCCCGCACCATCGCCCACCGGTGTTTCGAGAGATTGCGACACTTCCTCCCAATTATTCCAGGTACGCGTATCGGCGATACTTGTGCTTTGACCCCGCATGACGCTCGTTTCATAGCTATTCGTCTGCTGCGTCATCTGCCCCTGTGTCGTGGTGATCGTCGTCACCCGGTTGACCGTCCACGAGCCGGGCACGACCGACACCTCTGGCACCGGAAAAGCAGCCACGAAGAGGTTGTCGCCGGGTGGGCGCACCCAATTGGGCATTGTCGCTTTGATGTAGTTCCAGTATTCGATAGCCGGGTAGCTGCCGTAACCGCAGTTGGTCGGCGCACCCGGGCAGTAAGTCACGCCGAACAACTCCTGCCCATCGTCGAACTTGTCGCCGTCGGTGGTCTCGTTGGGCACACGCGAGCCAACCATGAAGACCTCGGCAAAGTCTGGGATGGTGTCGTAATCGCCGTCGTTACAGATGTTGACGTGTGTACCGGTGCGATCGTTGAAGTTGGGCCAGGCGTTGGGCGGGCCGGACGGTGGGCCGTAGCCCCAGCGCACGGTGCGGGACAGCGTGAAGTCGAGCAAGGCGTCCACTTCCGTGCCATCGCTGTAGACCTGCGCATCGCCGTCGCTGTTGGCATTGAGCGGATCGGTGCACCACCAGGTTTCCTCGGTGTTGGTCAACCCGTCACCGTCGTCGTCGAGCGAAGTCAGGGAGGCCAGACCCGCGCGCTGCTCAGCGGTCAGGGCCTGCATGGCCGTGCGCAGGCTGATCAGGGCGGCGTCCGGGCTGGCGGCCTCCTGACCAATGGCCTGGGCCAGGAATGTCTCGCGTAAGGCGCTGGCCTGGGTCAGCAGCGGCTGCACGCTCGCGGCCAGCCAACCCTTGTCGGCAGTCTGAGCGCCCACCAGTTCGGCTACGTCGTCGGTGTCGCGCGGGGCGAAGCGCTGGCGGGCTAGATTCTTTAGTTGGAGCGCATCGGCCAGCACCTGGGCGGACGCGTCAGTTGCGGTGAGCACGACGACGCCCAGGCTGTCGAGGCGCGCGCGGGCCGTGGGGTTTGCAAGGGCGACGGTTGTGCGGTAGAGACCGCTGCCGGCCTCCGTGGCCGCGGCGGCGATTCGAGTCAGCGGGGTTGGCACCGGGCTGAGCACGAGGACAATTAGAACGACGACGGTCAAGAGTCGAAACATTGGATGATGCGATGACATGGGAAAACCTCCTCAAACGGGCAAGGTGAGCTTAACACGCGGGTGCATCTCATGCTGGGAGCTTGGTCCACGCAGCTGGGCTTGGCAATCGTTGCCGCAACTTACAGTCGCCCGGCTCGCGCCTGGACGCGGTTGGAACCGGCAGCAAAACAAGGCTATCTGAAAACAGGGTGCAAGAAACAGCAGCGTGGGGTGGGGCGGCGCTGTGGGCGCATGTGAACGAGGCGGGCGGGACGGGGTCATGACCCAAGACTCCAGTGACGACAACAACCCGGCGTGTCGCGGCAACGTGGTCGGGTGTTCCATTGAATCGAGGCGATTCGCGAGCCGCTGGAATCATTGTATCATGCCCTGGCGCCAGGGGTCAATTCTCTCAATCGAACAACGGTGTTGTACAACTCGTACAGTTATTTCAGCCTGACCCGTCGGTGGGTGCGTTTCCAACCTGGGTGTTACGATTCAAGCGCCACCACGGAACACACAGACCACACAGAATGATGCCCTGGTTTTTTCCGTGTATTCCGTCTGTTCCATGGTTCATACGGTGACATCGTCTACGGGTTGCCCGCAACTGAGTGGTTTGTGATACAATGGAGCGAGCGAAGAGTCCTAAGAATGTAAACGCAAGAATATCGTTTTGACCCAGTAGACCATACTTTCATTCTATTTGCCTTCACGAGAGAGGTGGCAAGATGACTGGCAAACACGAAAACAATAATCGCTGCCCGATCTGCGGCGGCGCCCTTCAGCATGATTTGGCGACCATCCCATATGTACTTGCCAACAATTTGGTCGTGGTTGTGAAACATGTGCCTGCCGAGCGCTGTCTCGAGTGCGATGAGCCGTTCACCACCGGCCAGGTGACCGATCAGATTGTCGTGATGCTGCAGCAACTCAAGCGACTCAACAGCGAAGTATCCGTTGTGTCCTTCGCGGGCAACGACGTTGTCACCCTGACTGGCCAACGGGAACTCCAGCCGACCTGACCTCCTGGTGCATAGCTGCGCGGCGCTGGCTGCCCACCACGGCGCGTCCTTTGCCGACGCCGCGTGTACCGTGAACGGGCGCACGCGCCAGTATGTCGCGGCCAGTCCTGACGGCATGAACTCCCCGGCACGGATCCCAGGCACCGAGTTGTGGGTCGAGACCAACCAGAGCGCGCACTCAGCGGTGCAGGTCGTGCACAAGCTGCTGTCCGCCCTGGGCCACGCACCTGGGGAGTTTGCGGTTAGCTTCGCCTGACTGTCCGCAAGGCGCAACCATTCCCCGCCGCCTGCGTATTGCCAAAGGAAAGAGAGAATCATCACCCGCACGAATCCGCAGCCGCGCCGCTGACTACGCCACCGGCTGCATGCATCGCCGGTTTGAGGCCGGGAAAGGGGAAACTTCTATGTCCGCAGAACCGCAAAACAGCACACCCGTCACCCCATCCAACAACTTGCCCTCGGCACAGAACGAAGACCGGCCAGGAGGCACCGACCCACTCGATGCGCGCGCCGAACGTCATGAAGACCCGGGCGGCGTTTCGCCCTGGTTGGGGGGCGCGATTCTGATCGTGCTGGGCCTGATCTTCCTGGCTCAGAACTTGCACATCGCCACTTTTCAGAACTGGTGGGCCATCTTCATTCTGATCCCTGCTGTCGGCGCCTTCAACACAGCCTGGGGCAGGTATCAGGCGGCGGGTGCGCGCCTGACGTCGGACGCCGCCGGCTCCTTGATCGGTGGGCTTGTCCTCACCGTCGTCGCACTCGCGTTCCTATTCAACCTGGGGCTGAACGCGAGCCTCTTCTGGCCCGTGCTGCTCATCCTCGGCGGCGTGGCTTTGCTGCTGCAGGCTGTGACCCGCTGAAGCGCGCCGTCTGAGCATTCATCTCGTTGCCTTTGAGTTGCTGCTCCAGCGGGCGTGCTGCAACACCACCCGGTACCCGTCGGGATCCTCGAAGGTTCTGCCGCTGCGCTCCCAATACGGGTTCGCCGGTTGTACGGGCGATACCCATGCTCCTCCAGCCGCGCCACCAACCGCTGCCAGACGTCGGCGTCGGGCAGATAGAAAAACAGCAAGGTTCCTCACTTGCAGCAAGCCACCGGATACGACTGGCCGCACGTCGCCTGCGCGACATTCGACCCGCCAGCCTCGATGATGGAGCCGTATCCTGCACCCGCGGTAGTCCAGCCGTTGCAGTTTTGTGCGTAGAACCAGTTCCCAGCGCTGGTATCAATCCCCTTCCAGATATCATCATAGGTCTGGTAGGTGGTTCCGCTCGACGAGACCGTCGCCGAGGTGCGCCGGATGTTGTCTACCCAGGCCGCGGGGAAAGGTGTTTGGAACGTGATGCCGCCGTCCCATAACGCTGAACCGATTTCTTGCACCGTGCAGAAATGAGCATCTGGGTCGGTGGCGCGGCACAGCGCCCCCATGCCCGCACGCGCGTCGGTCGCCGCGCCAGTCGTAGCCTGCGCCGTGGTGAAGACAGCCAGCGTCCCTCGCGGGCTGCCGCTTGTATTCCAGGACGAAGCGACGCCCTGGATGTCTAGTGTGTTGATGCGCCCATCGCCGTTGACGTCGCGCACCGGATAATACTCCTGGGCCATGACGGCGCCGGCAATCAGGATGGCGCCCACCACGAGCGCTGCCAACAGCGTGCCAAGAAAACTTTGCTTGAACGGTGACATTCATTCCTCCGTGAACTGAGCTGTGATTTCCTGGCGTCCGGAAGGGCACAAACGACTGTTGCCTTAGAGTATAACACACACGCTGGTCCGCGGCGCAACTGAAATGCTGCCACCGCAGTCCTGAAACGACCAGCCGGCGGCAAGACAAAGCCTTGCCGCCGGCTGGTTTCTCACAAGGAGAGTCAGTTGGCCCAGCGGTAATACCGGTTGTCGAACACAGGGTAATAGCGCTCTTCGATGAAGTCGCACAGCGGCTGTAGATTGCCGGTTTGGCAGAACAACTCGGCTGCCTGCCGGCCCCCGTCCAGGGCGCGGCGATCGGGCAGCAGCATGTCCTGGATGCGCTCAACGTACAGCCTGCGCACCACCAGCTTTGGAGCGGCGTTTATTGCGCGCTCAAAAACCGCTTGACAGAGATTCCACGCCTGCCTATAATATCAACTCCAACTTCACTCCCCTGGCCGACCGGCGGTTTCGGCGTGCGTCCCAGCCAGCCCCGTTCACCAGGCTCAAAACAGGACGCATGAGATGCGCCGTATCCTGGTTGCCAACAATGCCTCCAGGCGCGCTGATGAGGTCTTGCCATGAAAAGAACGATTCCGACGTGGGCTCTAAGAACAGCTCACGCACAAGATCACGATTTGGCGCGAGATTCGCATAGCCGTGGCGCCATGCAAATCCAGTGGCCTGAGCACAAAGCGCTGCGAGATTGGGCCAGGCTGCAAGGCTGGCCGACGCCCTGGTTCAACTTCGAGGCCGCCTTTCTCGCTAAGATGTTCGAAAGCTCGGTGAACTTCGCCCGCGCTGTCACCGAAAGCGGCATCGAGATTCATATTCCCCGGCAGGAGTACACGCTTGCGACGAAAAAGCTTCAGGAGCTTGACGCGCTGTATGACGAACGCTCCCCAAGCGGACAGCCGGTTGGTTGGGGCACCCTGGTCGAGGAACTGCGGGAAATACGTCGCGCCGTCGAAGCTGGCGTTGCCGTGCAGGTTGAGGGTGGGCCGAGTCTGCGGACATGGCAGGGTTTCTATAGCTGGGCGCACGGGCGCTACCATATGCTGGAAGATGGTTACGATAACTGGATTGGCGACGATCACGCATGACCAACCGCTTCTGACGGACGAATTGCCGCTGCGCAGATATCAACCTGTAAACAGCAAGGAACCGCTCGCAAAGGACTTTGAGAAGCGATGAGCTTTGAAATTCGCGCGCTTGACGAAGCTGACCGGGCGTGGGTTCACCAGCTGCTGCAGCAGCAATGGGGAACGGTCGTTGTCTCCCGTGGGCGCCTGCATCATGCCGATCGCTTGCCAGGCTTTGTGGCCGTGCGCGCGGGCGCGCGGTTTGGGTTGCTGACGTTTCACATCGAGGGCGATCAACTGGAGGTTGTGACGCTCAACAGCCTGGAGGAACGGCAGGGAATCGGCGCGGCCCTGCTCCGCGCCGCGCAGGAAACCGCGCGCGCCGCAGGCTGCCGGCGACTTTGGCTCATCACGACGAATGACAACCTCCCGGCTATCGCGTTTTACCACCATCAAGGGCTGAGCGTCGTCGCCGTCCACCGCGGCGCCATCGCATCTGCGCGCCAGCTCAAGCCCCAAATTCCAGAACGTGGCATCGGCGGGGCCCTGATCGAGGATGAAATTGAGTTTGCGCTGCCCATCGCGCCGGCCGATTGAGCGAGCTGGCGCCCAGGCAGCCTTTGCAAGGAGCAGCACTGATGAGCGAAACCGTGATGCGACGCGGCGTGGATTATATTGGCGTGGGCGTCGGTGCGGTGATTGTGCACGACGACGGTCGCGTGTTCCTGGCGCTGCGCGGACCGACGGCCAAAAACGAGCGCGGCCTGTGGGAATTCCCCGGCGGCAGCGTGGAGTTTGGCGAGCGCCTGGCCGAGGCTTTGCGCCGTGAGATTTTCGAGGAGTACGGCGTGGAGATCGAGGTGGGCGACTTGCTGGATGTGGTGGATCATCTGCTGCCGGATGAAGGCCAGCATTGGGTTTCACCGACCTATGTCTGCCGCGTGCTGCGCGGCGAGCCGCTGATCCGCGAACCAGGGAAGTGCGCGGGCATCGGCTGGTTCGCCGTGGATGCGGTGCCCACCCAATTGACGTTGGTCACGCAGGCCAACCTGGCCCATTATCGCCAGCGCCTGCTGCGCGGCGGCGCTCACGCGGGTGCAGTATGACCCACATCGTGACCCCTTCGGCGCGTGCCGCGGCCGCCGCGCTGGCGCAGGCCGCGCTGACCGGCCGGCCGCTCTACCTGGACACCGAGACGACTGGCCTCGGCGCGCATGATGAGATTATCGAGGTCTGCCTGCTGGAAGACGATGGCAGCGTCCTGCTGGCTTCGCTGGTGCGGCCCCAACATACGATCCCGGCCGATGTTGTGCGCGTCCATGGGATCACCAATGCGATGGTGGCCGACGCGCCCACGTGGCCCGAGCTGTGGCCGCAGTTGGCTGAGCAGATCGAGGGGCGCCGCCTCGCCATCTACAACGCGGATTTCGATCTGCGCATGATGCGCCAGTCCCATGCCCGCTACGGCTTGCGCTGGGCGCGTCTCGAACGCCAGAGCCTGTGCATCATGAAGCTCTACGCGCAGTTTCGCGGCGACTGGAATCAGGCCTATCGTTCGTACCGCTGGCACAGCCTCGAAAACGCCGGCCGGCAGTGCGGCATTGCCCTGCCCAACAGCCACCGCGCCGCGGACGATGCGCTCCTGGCGCGCGCCGTTTTGCACGCCATCGCAGGCGCTGCCCTGCATGCCCCAAGCGCCGAGCCGGACCTTTTCTGAATGATCGCTGCGCCGGCGCAGCCCGGGTCAAGTCGGATTGATCGAGAGTTGAGGGAAGAGTGACATCTCCAGTCGAGAACACCGCGCGCAGCGGCAGCCTTGTCCTGTACAAAAATCGGCCCGCGCGCGTGGCGCAGATAGCCGAGAAGCTCGACCTGAACCTCCAGGGCGGCGAGACGGCTCATGTGCGCTTGAAGGACATCACCCTGCTGCACCCTGGCCCGCTGCAGAGCCTGGGCGAGCTGCTGCCGCAGCAGGGCGACGTGCAATCCGCGTGGGAACTGTTGGCCGGCAGCCAGACGACTCTGCCCGAGCTGGCCGATCTCATCTATGGCGCGTTTACGCCCGCGACGGCCTGGGCTGCCTGGCAATTGGTCAGCGACGGTCTGTATTTTCGCGGCGCGCCAGGCGAGATCACGGTGTGCACGCCGGACGACGTGGCGCATAAGCAGGAGGCCCGCCGCGCGGACGCGGCCGAGAAGGCCGCCTGGGCCGAATTCAGCCAACGCGTGCGCCGCCATGAAGCCGCGGCCAATGACGCGCGCTACCTCAAAGAGGTCGAGGCTGTGGCGTTTGGACGCCAGTCGCGCAGCCGGGTGTTGCGCGACCTGGATCGTGAGGAAACGCCGGAGAGCGCCCACGCCCTGCTGCTGGAAACGGGCTTCTGGCCGGTCACGGTCAATCCCTATCCTGTGCGCTTGACCCTGCCCACGACCGCGCCCGACCTGCCCCTGCCCGCCGTTCCCGACGAGGAACGCCGTGATTTGACTCATCTGGCCGCCTTTGCTATTGACGATGCCAGCACCACCTCGCCCGATGACGCCATCAGCCTGGACGCGGACGGGCGCGTGTGGGTGCACGTGGCGGATGTAGCCGCGCTGGTGCGGCCGGATGATCCCGCAGATGAGGAGGCGCGCGGCCGGGGCGCGACGCTCTACCTGCCTGAGGCCGTCATTCCCATGCTGCCCTGGCGCGCCACCGAACTGCTCGGCCTGGGCTTGCAGGAAATTTCACCCGCCTTCTCGTTTGGCATCGGCCTGGACGCCAACGGGCAGGCCGCCAGCCTGGAAATGACGCCGAGTTGGGTGCGCGTCACCCGACTGACCTACGAGGCCGCGGATGCGCGCATGGCCGATGAACCGTTTGCGACGCTCGATCGCGTGCTGCAAGCTTACCATGCGCAGCGCATCGCCAACGGCGCGGTGCAGATGGCTATGCCCGAAGTAGATGTCTTTGCGCACGATGGGATCGTTACGATCAAGCCGGCGTTGCCCTTGCGCAGCCGCAGCCTGGTTGAAAACGCGATGATCTTGACCGGCGACATGGTTGCGCGCTTCGCGTTGCAGCATAGCATCCCACTGGCGTTCGCGGCGCAGGAAATCGGCGACGAAGCTACGCCGGCTTTACGCCACGCGCAGACTTTGTCGCAGATGCTGGCCCTGCGCAAGACCATGCGCCGCAGCCAGTATCGGACCGTGGCCGATCCGCACGGCGGTCTGGGACTCGCGGCCTACGTGCAGACCACCTCTCCCCTGCGCCGCTACCTCGACCTGGTGGTGCATCAGCAGCTGCGGGCCTACCTGCGCGGCGGCCCGCTCCTCAGCCAGGCTGACATCCTGGCGCGCATTGGCGCGACCGAGGCTGTCAACGGCAGCCTGCGCGAGGCTGAGAACAAGTCGAACACGCATTGGACGCTGATTTATCTGCTTCAGCACCCCGAGTGGCAAGGCGAGGGCATCCTGGTGGACAAGCGCGGCCTGCAAGGCACAGTGATTTTGCCTGACCTGGGCCTGGAGCCAACTATCCACCTGCCGGGCGATCTGCCGCTCGATACGAAGTTGGTCATCCAGGCGCGGGGCGTGGATCTGCCGAAGCTCGACGCTCGTTTTCGTATAGTCACTTAGCTATCCCATCCGTCCTGTGGAAATCGGCTTGGACAATGAGCAGTCCCTTATGAAGAATTGGCGCTGCAGGAGGGCGTATGACCACCACGACTCTATTGCCGGCCAGGCGCGCCTTACTGATCGGCATTGGCCGCTACGCGCATCTGCCGACGGCGCGCCAATTGCGCGGCCCCGTGCCCGATGTGCAAGCGCTGGCCGAGCTGTTGCGCGCCGCGTACGCCTTCGATGCCGTCACGTTGCTGACGGACGAGCACGCGACCCGCCAGGGAATCCTCGATGCGCTGGCGGCGCTCGTCAGCGCCGCGCAGCCTGGCGATCTGGTCCTCATTCATTATAGCGGGCACGGCTCCCGCGTGCCCGATGTTCACGGCGACGAGCCAGACGGCTGGGATTCATCCCTGGTGCCGCACGACGGCCGTGATCAGAACGGCCTCGTCCCGGACATCCTCGATGACGAGCTGAATCCATTTTTTGGACGCCTGGTCAACGAACGGCGGGTCGGCGATTTGATTCTGGTTTTCGACAGCTGCCATTCCACTGGCATGACGCGGGCTGATGAAGCGCCTTTTGATCCGAAGCCGCGCAGCCTGGAACCGCCGGCCGCCGCGCCCCGTTTGCTGGAGGCTGATCCGGCCAGCGCCCCGCCGCCGCCAGTTTGGCAGCCAGGGGGCGACCATTTCATCGCATTCTACGCCTGCCAAAGCGCGGAGACCGCGTTCGAATTGACGTTCGATGCGAATACCGTGCACGGCGCCTTGACCGACGCCCTGCTGCGCGCGCTGGCCGCCGGCGAGGTCAAAAGCTATCGCGACCTGTGGGAGAGCGTGGTCTTGCGCATGGCACAAACCTCTCCCCAGCAGCATCCCCAGGTGGAAGGTCAGCTTGATCGCGGTATCTTCGGCCGGGAATCGGTGCAGCAGATGTTCTACGTGCCGGTGCTGGGCATGACCAGCCAAGGGTTGGTGCGCCTGGGCGGCGGGCGCGCGCTCGGGCTGGATGTGGGCGACCGTCTGCGCGTGGCGCCGCCGGGGACGCGGCGCCTAAGCCAGGTCGGCGTTGGCGCGCTGATCGAAATCGCGCCGTTGGGCCTGGCGCTGCACGAGTGCCTGGCGACGGTCATCAGCGGGGGCGGCGCGCAGGCCGGCCAATGGGCGCTGCTTGAAGCCACGCGCGCCGACAATCAGCTGCCCGTGGCCGTCACCCCGGCCGCAGCCTATGCTGGGTTGATTGCCAAGCTGCAGCGGCAGCCTTTGCTGCGCGTCGTGGACGCTGGCGCCGCGGTGACGGTGGAGATCAGCGCGAACGAAGCGCGTTTCCTGGATGACAACGGCCAGGCTCTCTTGCGCCCCTTGAAGCCGAGCGGCTTCGTTTGGCAAGCCGAGGTGGTGGATGGACTGGCCGGGCTGGCCTGGAGGCGAAACTTCCTGCGCCTGTCGAACCCGGACAGCCGCCTGACCGGCGCGCTGCGCGTGGAGGTGTTGGGCCCCGACGCGAGCGCGCTGACGCCCAGCAGTCCGCAGCAGTGGGAAGTGGACAGCGGCGCCCAGGTGCGGTTTTCTGTCACCAACGGCTGGTCGCGCGAACTGTACCTGGCTGTGGTCACGGTTCGGGAAGGCGCAGAACCGGTTCAGGTCTGGCCGCCCGGCTCCGGAGCGTCGCTGCCGGTGGCGCCAGGTCGTGCGGTCACGGTGGATCTGCCAGCAATCGTTGCGCCCCTGGTCGTCAAGGTCTTCGCGGCCACGCGCCAGATTCCGTTCGAACTGCTGACGCGCGGCCGCACGCGCCGCGCATCAAGCGACATTACCTCCGCGCTCAGCCAGATGTTACTGCAGGCGCAGGGCGAACCAGCGCCGCCATCGCCGGCCATCGCCGCGCCTGCCCAGGTCAACCCGACCCGCACCGTCACCCAACCGCGCAGCAGCCGTGACGACGACGACTGGATCACTGTCCAGGCGCTGGTAACGCGTCGAACGTAAAACGTCGGAAGTTGATTGGAGACCGGAGATTAGAGACCGGAGGTTGAAGGCGCCGGTGCGGCCAGATCTGCCTCGATCTCTGCGATCATCGCTGCGCAGAGCGCCAAGTCTTCCTGCTCCGTTTCCAAATCGTTCTCGGCCTCGATGACCAACATCTGCAGGACATCCACCTGGGTTTGCCAGGTCTCACGGCTGGCCTGGTCCCGCGCTTTGCGCAACAGGCGCTGGGCGATCATCATCTCGTACTCTGTGCGCGCCCGTTCAGGTTCGATCGTCTCCCGTATCTTGGTCTGCGCGGCAAGGGCGCGCTTCTTCCATGCCTGCAGCACCTCTTGTTTTGCATCCACCTCGTCCTCCATGTTTGCGATTGAAGGGGTTTACAGTTCTGCCCACACGAGCCGGTCGAACCCCAGCGACACGACCGCATACGTTCGCAAACGCAGCCGCGCGCCGTAGTGCGCCAATAGCTTGGCGCGATACCCCGGCAGCGTCTCCTGCGCTTCCGCCAATTTGGCCTTGATCTGCGGCAGCTCCGCCACGGCGGCCGCGCTGAGCTGGCGCGCCGCCGCTCCAGTCAAATTAGCCTCCTGCAGAGACACGTACTTGAACTCCAACAGAATATCCAGTAGTTGATACTGGCGCATTTCCGGCCGTACGATCATGGTCAGATCGGCATACGTGCGCCCTAACACCGCCTCCGAGTCCATGATGTACGCAATGTCATTGAAAAGGAGCGTCAGAAAAGTGGTCTTGACGGTCAATTCGTTGACCCAGCGATAGTCGCGGTTGTCGAACACGGGGTAGTAACGCTGCTCGATAAAGTCGCACAGTGGTTGCAGGTCGCCGGTCTGCCACAGAACGCGCGCCGCCTGTCGGCCTTCGTCCAAGACCTGGCGATCGGGCAACAGCAAGTCCTGGACGCGCTCGATGTACAGCTTGCGCGCCACCAGGTTCGGAATGCTTAGGATCAACTCGCCCGTTGGCGTGCGCCCACCGAAGGTGAGTACGCCGAAGTAGTAGAGGAAGGAGGCCATGAACGGTGCGTCTTTGACTGCGGTCAGCATGTCCTCCACCCCGAAGCGGTCAGCCAGTGCGGAGACGGCCAGCGCCGGCGCACCGTTGACGGCATCGAGGATGACCTGCCCGCCGCCGGGCAGGCTGGCAATGTAGGCGATCTTGCCGCGATCCATGGCCAGGTTGCTGTCCAGCATATTTTCAGGGTAGCTGCAGGTGCGCTGGAAATGCTTGAAGAAGTAGAGCGCCAGGGTTGGGTTGTAGACGCGCTCGGCGGTTGTGGCCGTGGTGAAGCAATAGCCGTTGTAGAAGGTGCGCACTATCTCCATCGCCTCGGCCGCCTGCGCCTCGGCCCACCCGCACGCGGCCGCGATCTGGCGTAAGGTGACGGCGATCTCGGCTTCGTGGAAGCCGCACAGGTCGTTGAACTCAGGCTGCAGGGTGATCATCTCCGAGATGTTGTAGCCGCTCGTCAGGTCGCTCAGCACGACGGGTGAGACGCCTGTAATGAAGACGCGATCCAATCCAAAACCGCTGGCCGCGCCCTTGATCGCCTTGAACAGTGTTTTCAGCGCGCCTTCGCCGCGCAGTAGGGCATCGTAACGCTGCTTGCCGGTCGGCTGCCCGCCCATCGCCAACTCGTTCGCAAAGTTGTCATACTCGTCAATCAGCAGGTAGAGCTTGTAAGGGGTCTGGCGCATGGCCGTCAGGGCAGACTCGAAAGACGCCACGGCGTCAGTCGGGAAGATCTGGACGGGAGACGACAAGCGATCCTGATAGCGAACTGCGAAATCGTGAATGCGGGCATTGACGTGCCGATAGAGCGCCTGGGTGATGTCTTCGGCAGCGCCCTGGGCGGCTACCAGCGAAAAGTCCCAGCGCATGACGAAATACTGATTGTGCAGCGGGGTGGGTGCATGACCGATCGCCAGGCGGCCGAACAACGACTCGAACTGATCGGCCTTGGCCACATCGTAATAGTTCTCCAGCATGGACAGCAGCAGAGACTTGCCGAAGCGTCGCGGACGCAGGAAGAGCAGTTGCTTGCCCAGGTCCTCGAGCCGGGCGATACGATCGGTGCGATCCAAATAGAAGTAGCCCTCGGTGATCATCTGATAAAAATCACTGACGCCGTAGGGAAATTTCATCGCGCCCTCCTTTCCGTTGCCTGTTTACTGACCAAATTGTATCCCCGCCTGGGCCTGTCGTCAAACAACTCATCATGGTCGGGCAGCCCCATGTGGTCGGCCGTTGGGTTTCTGGCTGCTGAACGCCCTTTTCTTGCGCGCGCCTGACTTTCGTCATACTCCCTGTAATGAATATGGGTTATTCTTACGTTGCTTTCCTTATGGAGGCAAATTCAGGTCGTTTCGTTTTGTACGAGGAGGATGCACGTGAAGGGTTTCATTGATTTCATGAACAAATGGGGCGTGATTGGTCTGGCGATTGCCGTGATCATCGGCGGCAAGCTCAATGGTTGGGTGACGGCTCTGGTAGACGACATCATCATGCCAATTCTCACCTTCTTCATTCCCGGCGGCGCCTGGCGTGATGCGGTGTGGAACATTGGGCCTGTGGCTCTCAAGATGGGGCACTTCATCGGCGCTACCATTGATTTCATCTTGATCGCTCTCCTCATCTATTGGTTCTTCACCCGGGTGCTCAAGGACTCAGCCGTGGCCGGTCAAGCCAAGAAGTAATCCGCTCTGTTCCGCAATGCCGTGTTCGGCGTGGAATCGAGCCATGTTCGCCATGCAGATCGCTGTCTTCCGCTGCTCACACGCATGACGGTGACCCCGATGAACCATGACATCCCCGCATGATCGTCCGTCAAAAAGAGGATGCTTCACAAGAGCATCCTCTTTTTGCGTCTCCGCACCCTGGACGAGCCGGAGCCAAATGGCTCACACGAAGGCACAAAGGCACTGAGACGTCAACCGATTCCTTCGTGTCTTTGTGGCTCTGTGTGAGGATTGCCTGGTCGCTCTACCAGAATTTCACTGGCAAGATCTTGGAATCTCTTCACGTCTCCCTGTGCTGACGCCGCGTAGGCGCCGGCTGCTCACCGGCGACCGACGATGATTCCCTCGGTCAGCATCATGGAGATCGTCTCGTCGCCGCGCACAGGCTGGAAAAATGCGTGCACGCTGCGTTCGGGGTCCAGCAGCCAGGCTTCGAGGTAGGCGCTCATCGGCGCGGAGACCGCCATGCGGCGCAGCCAGTCATAGAAGTCCATCGGCTTGCGCATCGTTTCGGTGTGGGTGACGATCAACCCAACGGCCTGGAACAGATCGGACAGTTCCTGTAAGGTCAGCGCGCGCACATGACTGGGGTCGCGCATCTTCTCGAAGCTGTTGACGGCCTTGGCGATGGGCGGATCGGCCGGCACGATATTGTCAATGACAGCCACGAGGCCGTCGCGACGACAGACGCGCACCATCTCGGCCAGGGCGCGTTCCGGCTGCGGGAAATGGTGCAGCGCGACCCGGCAGGTGACCAGATCAAAACTGCCGGGGCGGAAGGGCAGCTTCTCCACATCGCCCATCTCGAACGTTACGTTGCTGATGCCTCGTTCGGCCGCCAGCGCGCGCGCCTGGCTGACCATCTGCGGCGTCAGGTCGCTGCCCACCACGCGCTGTACGTGCGGCGCCAGCGCCAACGCGGTATGACCCGCGCCGGTTGCCACGTCCAGTACTTCCCAGGTCGGCTGCGGCTGCACGAGTTCGATCAGCCGGCCAAGACTGGCGCCCTGGGCATGAACGGCGCTGGTGGCATAGGCCGCGGCTGACGCGCCAAACTGCTGGCGCACCAGATTCTTGGTTTCTTCACTCATAGCTTCCTCTCAAGGGCCGCGACGGGCGTCATCGGCCGCTTGCCTCCATAATCGGTGTGAATTCAGCCGACGCCAGCAGGTCCACGTAGGTTTGATGCGTGGCGGCATCGAAACAGACCAGGAGGACACGCGTGATCTCGCTGTGGCGCGCCAGGCCGCGGCGGATTTCGGTCAGCGCGATGCGCGCGGCGCGTTCGCGTGGAAAACCATAGGCGCCGGTGCTGATGGCAGGGAAGGCGATGGATTTGACGCCGTGCGCAGCCGCCAGCTCCAGGCTGCGCCGATAGCAGCTTGCCAGCAGCGCATCCTCCTGCGACTTCGGCGAGCTCAGTCGAGCCGCCGCGCCTCCCTGCCAGATTGGCCCGACCGTGTGGATGACATAACGCGCCGGCAAGCGGTAGCCCGCGGTGATCTTGGCGTCGCCGGTGGCGCAGCCGCCCAGCGTGCGACATTCCGCCAGCAAACCCGGCCCGGCCGCGCGGTGAATTGCGCCGTCCACACCGCCGCCGCCCAACAACGATTCATTGGCCGCGTTGACGATGGCATCCACCTCCATCTGCGTAATGTCGCCTTCGACGACCTCGATTTTTCCCGCGCTCCCCACCATTCCCCTCCTGCACTCTCCACCACGCAAGCATATGCGCCACGCACTCCACTCAAAAACAACCTTTCACGTCGCCCACTCACTTCCGGTCTCCGATCTCCAATCTCCGATTTCTAACCTCCGCTCTCTTTTTTCATCGTCAGGCTGACGCGCCCGCGCTCGCTGTCAATCTTGAGCACACGCACGTCCACCACATCCCCCACCTTGACCACCTCATGCGGGTTGCGTACGTACCGCGGCCCCATTTCGCTGACGTGCACCAGACCATCGTGCTTGACGCCAATGTCCACGAACGCGCCGAAATCCACCACATTGCGCACCGTGCCCTGCAACGCCATGCCCTCGTGCAGATTCTCCAGGCTGAGCACGTCCTTGCGCAGGATCGGCGCCGCGGCTAATTCCTCACGCGGATCGCGTCCCGGCCGCGTCAGCGCCTCCAGGATGTCGGCCAGCGTGGGCGCGCCCACCTCCAGCAGCTCGGCCACCTCCTCGATGCGATGCTGCTGCATGTAGCGGGTCACCAGGCCAGACAGGTCTTTGGCCTTGAGGCCGATGCCCAACAGATCGAGCAGGCGCTTGACCACCGCGTACGATTCGGGATGGATGGCGGTGTTGTCCAGCGGGTTGCTGCCGTCGGCCACGCGCAGGAAGCCGGCCGCCTGTTCGAAGGCTTTTGGCCCCAGCCCTTTCACCTTCCTGATCTCCTGGCGACTGCGAAACGGCCCCTGTTCGTTGCGGTGCTCGACGATGGCCTGCGCGACCTTCTTGCCGATGCCGGCCACATATTGCAGCAGCGCCGCAGACGCAGTATTCACGTCCACGCCCACCAGGTTGACGGCATCCTCCACCACGCCATCGAGCGCCTGCTGCAGTTTTTTCTGATCCACGTCGTGCTGATAAAGGCCGACGCCGATGCTCTTGGCGTCAATTTTGACTAACTCGGCCAGCGGGTCTTGCAGACGCCGGGCAATGCTGATCGCGCCGCGCACGGTGACATCCAGATCGGGGAATTCCTCACGCGCGAGCGGCGAGGCGGAGTAGACCGAGGCGCCGGCTTCGCTGACCAGGGTGTAGGCCACGTCGCGCCCGGACTTGCCGCCGCTGTCGCGCAGCTCGCCAATCACCTCGGCGACCAACTGCTCGGTTTCGCGGCTGGCGGTGCCATTGCCAATCGCGATCACGTCCACACGGCCATTCTCGATGACGGGGCGCAGCTGGCGCTTGGCTTCGCTCCACTGTTTTTGTGGCTCATGGGGGAAGATGGCAAACGAGCCGAGGTATTTGCCGGTTTCGTCAACCAGCGCCACCTTGCAGCCGGTGCGAAAGCCGGGGTCAATGCCCAACACCCGTTTGCGTTTGAGCGGCGCTTGCAGGAGCAGGCTCTTGACATTGGTGGCAAAGGTGAGGATCGCCTGATCGTCTGATTTTTCGGTCAGGCTGCCGCGTACGTCACGTTCGACGGCCGGCTGGATCAGGCGTTCGTAGCCATCGGCGATCGCCGCCTGCACCTGCGACGCCGCGGCCGAGCGGCGGTCCTTGATGAACTGGCGGCCGATGTCGCTGAGGATCTCCGCGTCTGGGCCGTGCAGCGCGGCTTTGAGCGCGCCCTCTTTTTCGCCCCGGTTGATGGCCAGGAGTTGATGAGCCGGCACATCCTTGAGCGGCATGGCGAAATCATGGTACATTTCGTACTTTTTGCCAGGGTCGGCTGTGGGCGTCGCCAGCTTGACCACCAGGATTCCCTGGCCCAGCGTCTTGCTGCGGGCAAAGGCTCGCACCTGGGCATCTTCGCTGACGACCTCGGCCACAATGTCACGCGCGCCGGCTAGCGCCGCCTCTGCATCGGGCACGTCCTGGCCGATGAAGGCGGCCGCCAGGGCCGTCAGTGAGCCGCTGAGCTTTTCGGGATGAAGCAGCGCTTCGGCCAACGGCTCCAACCCGCGCTCACGCGCCTGCATGGCGCGCGTACGGCGCTTGGGGCGGTAAGGCAGGTAAAGGTCTTCGACGCGCTGCAAGGTGACGGCGGCCCGGATCTCTTGTTCCAACGCTGGCGTCAGCTTGCCTTGCTCAGCGATGCTCTTGAGAACCGCCTCCTGGCGCGCGTGCAGGTTGCGCAAATACTCCAGACGGCTTTCGATCTGGCGCAGCTGCACTTCGTCCAGGCCGCCGGTCGCTTCTTTGCGATAGCGAGCAATGAAGGGGATGGTATTGCCGTCGTCGAGCAAGGCGACGGTGGCGCTGACCTGCATTGGGCTGACGCCCAACTCGTGGGCGATGAGGGTGGGAATGGAGGCGGCGACAGGCCCTGGGCCTGCAGTGATCGGTTTCGACGTGGTCATCGGTCTCGGCTATGGTTCAAAATCTGCGCCGGGTTGACCGGCGCGGGCAAAATCATAGCACATTTTTTCGACTCTGGCAACACCGGGATTGCAGGGTCAACCCGAAGCCGAGACGGCTGTCTTGCTTGCTGAAGGCTTTGCCCTTTCCTGGCAGGCATGGTAAAATGACTATGGGTTGTTCAAGATTGCGCAAGTAAGCCACGAGTTTGACGCCGCCTGGCCGCGACAACCGCGCCGCGCGGTTGTCGCGGCCAGGCGTCCTTCGTCGGTCAAAGACGACAGCAGACCGGTTGCCATTGGCAGCCGAGCCTAGTTGACAGAAGGAGAAAACATTGAACCTGCAAGAGTATCAATCGAAACGGATTTTTGCCAAGTTTGGCGTCCCCATCCCGCGGGGTGAGGTTGCCACGACAGCCACGGCCGCGCGTGACATTGCCCGCCGCCTGGGCACGCGTGTGGTCATCAAGTCGCAAGTGTTGGTTGGCGGCCGCGGCAAGGCCGGCGGCATCAAGCTCGCCAGTACGCCGGATGAAGCCGAAATGGTCGCCGAACGCATCCTGGGCATGGACATCAAGGGCCTCAAGGTGCGCAAAGTCCTGGTGGATGAAGCGGCCGATATCAAGAAAGAGCTCTACTTAGGCCTGGTCATTGATCGCGCGCAGCGCCGCGTGGTGATGATGGGTTCCAGTGAGGGCGGCGTAGACATCGAAGAGGTGGCGGCTCAAACCCCGGAGAAGATCACCAAGATTGCCATTGATCCCTTCCTCGGCCTCAAAGACTACCAGGCGCGCGAGATGGCGATGACGATGGGCGTCAATCGCGAACTGGTCGGCGATTTCATCCGCATTGCCCAGGCGCTTTACACCGCGTTCATGCAGAGCGATGCCTCCCTGGCTGAGATCAATCCCTTGGCGATCGTGGGCGAGGGCAAGCTGGTGGGCCTGGATGGCAAGATGTCGGTGGACGATAATGCCCTCTTCCGCCATCCTGACCTGGACGAGATGCGCGATGTGGATGAGGAAGACCCGTACGAAGCCGAAGCGCGTCGTTTTGGGCTGAGCTACGTTAAGCTCGACGGCGAGATCGGCTGCATGGTCAATGGCGCGGGCCTGGCCATGGCGACGATGGACATCATCAAGTTCTACGGCGGCTCGCCGGCCAATTTCCTCGACGTAGGCGGCGGCGCACAGGCCGACAAAGTCGCAGCCGCGCTGCGCATCATCCTATCGGACAAGAATGTCAAGGCCGTCCTGTTCAACATCTTTGGCGGCATCACGCGCTGCGATGAGGTGGCGCGCGGCATTTTGACGGCGCTCAAGGAAGTGCCAACCACGGTGCCGATGGTGGCGCGCCTGGTCGGCACCAACGAGGCGGAGGGACGCGCCATTCTCGCGGATGCGCACATGGGCACTGCTTCCACCTTGGATGAGGCCGCGGACAAAGCCGTGCGGGCGTCCAGGGGCGAACTCGCGTTCTGAACGGATACCTAAAAAATGGACGACTGCATCTTCTGTCAGATCATTGCGCACAAGGCGCCGGCGGAGTTCGTGTACGAGGACGACCATGTCGTTGCGTTCATGGACATTTACCCGGCCACCCGTGGGCACTGCCTGATTGTGCCACGACAGCATGTGCGCAACCTGTACGATGTGGCACCCGACGTGGCCGCCGCGGTGATGGCCGTAGCCGTGCGCCTGGCGCCGGCCCTGCGCGATGTCACCCGCGCGGATGGTATGAACCTCTGGCAATCGAGTGAGAGCGCGGCCGGTCAAGTCGTTTTCCATTTTCACATGCACCTACTGCCGCGTTACGCCGGCGACGGCCTGCACGTTCCCGGCAATCGCCGTCGGGCCGCCCCTGCGGAGTTGAATGGACTGGCGACCGACGTGCGCCAGCGTTTGATGGCTTGATCTGGCCTTGATTGTTGAGTCAGGGAGGACTCTGTTCGATGAGTATTTTGGTCAATAAAGATACACGCCTGATCGTTCAGGGCATTACGGGTCGTGAAGGCATGTTTCACACCAAGCAGATGCTGGAATATGGCACCAAATTGGTGGGCGGCATCACGCCGGGCAAGGGCGGCGAATGGGTGTTGGGGGTGCCGGTGTTCGATACAGTGCGTGACGCCGTCAATGCCACCGGCGCCAATGCCTCCATCATCTACGTGCCGGCTCGCTTCGCACCCGACGCCATCCTGGAAGCAGCCGACAGCGACATCAGTCTCATTGTCTGCATCACCGAAGGCCTGGCTACGCTGGATATGGTCCGGGTGCGGGCCTTCCTGGATCAGACCAATGTGCGTTTGATCGGTCCCAATTGCCCTGGCGTCATTACGCCGGGCGAAGCCAAGGTAGGCATCATGCCCGGTCATATCCACACGCCTGGCCCGGTCGGCCTGGTTTCGCGCAGCGGCACGCTGACCTATGAAGTGGTCTATGCGCTGACCGAGCGAGGCATTGGGCAGTCCACGGCTGTGGGCATCGGCGGCGATCCGATCATTGGCACCACGTTCATTGATGTGCTGCAAATGTTCGAAGAGGACGACCAAACGGAAATGGTCGTCATGATCGGCGAAATTGGCGGCACGGACGAGGAGCGTGCGGCCGAGTTCATCGCGCAGCGTATGAGCAAGCCGGTGGTGGGCTTCATCGCCGGGCAAACCGCGCCCCCTGGCAAACGCATGGGTCATGCGGGCGCGATCATTTCTGGCGGCACCGGCACCGCCCAGGAAAAAATGGCCGCGCTGCGCAACGCGGGTGTGCAAGTGGCGCCCACCCCGGTCAAGATCGCAGAGCTGGTGGCGAGCCAACTCAGCCACTAAAACAAATCTTCAGAAACCCGGTTTCTCCCAAAAACCGGGTTTCTCACAGCGCCAGAAACCCGGTTTCGAGTCGAGACCGGGCTTTTTCATCATGCCGAGGCAGGCGATGTTTGACACCATTGATTTGAGCGCTTCCTTCAGCCCTCGCGCGCAGCAGGCGATTGCCTGGCTGCAGGCGCAGCGCGTGACCGGCTGGGTCGTGGGCGGCACGGTGCGTGATGTGCTGCTGCGCCGGCCAGCGCACGACCTGGACCTGGCGGTGCCAGGCGACGCCTTGCGCCTGGCAAAACGCCTTGCCGACGCGTTGGGCGCGGCCTTCTTCCCACTCGATGCCGCGCGCGATGTCGGCCGCGCGGTGCTGACTGAGCCTGATGGCAGTCAGACCTACGTGGATGTGGCCGCGCTGCGCGGCCCCACGCTGGCCGCCGACCTGGGCCTGCGCGATTTTACGCTCAACGCGTTGGCTCTGGATATCCAGGCGCCCGCGGCGGGCGTGATTGACGTGACCGGCGGGTTGGAAGATCTGCGGCGACGCATTCTTCGTGTAGCCAGTGAGCACTCATTCCGCGACGATCCGCTGCGCATCTTGCGCGGCGTGCGCCTGGCGCTGGCGTTCGACCTTACGTGGGATGCGTTCAGCCTGGCGTTGGCGCGCCGCCACGCCCCTGCGCTCGATCAGGTCGCGGCCGAGCGCGTGCGTGAGGAGCTCAATCGGGCTTTCGTATCGTCACGGGCCGATCTCGCGCTGCGCCAACTGGATGACATGGGCGCGCTGGCGGTGGTGCTGCCCGAAATCAAGGCGCTGCAGGGGGTCACGCAGGCGCCGCCGCACCGGCTGGATGTCTACGCGCACACGCTTGAAGTGGCGCGCTGGACGCAGACGCTGCTGGCCGGGGCGGCGCTGGCTCGATCCACGTCGCTGGCAGAAGCCCAGCTCGCAGCCCTGCTGGCGCCCTTTGATCAGGCGTTAGGCGCTTACCTGGGGCAGACTGTGGATCAAGGCCACAGCCGGGCCGGGTTGCTTGTCTGGTCAGCGCTCCTGCACGACATCGGCAAGCCGGCCACGCGTCAGGCGGAGGCGGATGGCGCGATTACCTTCCGCGGCCATGAGGCGCAGAGCGGCCGCCTGGCGGGTTTGCTGCTGAAGCGCCTGGCCTTCAGCGCTGAGGCCAGCCACCTGGCGGCGCGCACCTGCAGCGAGCATCGCCGCGCGGGCGCGTTGGCCGCGTTGACGGCCGGGCGGCCGGATCGCCGCCAGGTGTATCACTATTTCCAGGCCGCGCACCCGGTGGGTGTGGAGGTTGCACTCCTTTCGCTGGCCGATCACCTGGCGGCGTGGGGCGCCGACCTGGTTCCAGAACGCTGGCAGGCGCGTCGCGACGTGGTGCACGCGCTGCTAACCGCCTTTTTTGCGCATTACGCCGAGCAGGTGCGGCCGCAGCCACTGCTTGACGGCCGCCAACTGCTCGCGGGCCTAGGCCTCGCGCCGGGGCCGCAGATCGGCGCGCTGCTGGCGCAGCTGCAGGAGGAACAGGCGGCCGGCGTCATCACCACCGAAGCCGAGGCCTGGGATTTCGTGCGCACGAGCGCGGCGTTGTGAACGAAATCCTGCGCCGTAACAAGGAAATGTTGAAGGCGCTCCAATAGACAGAAGCGAGGTTTTATGCGTGTTGATGGTCGCGCTTACGATGCGCTGCGCCCGTTCAAGATTGAGTTGGGCTTCACGCGCTACGCCGAAGGCTCGGTGTTGGTCACGCAGGGCAACACGATGGTGCTCTGCAATGCCACCCTGGAAGAGGAGAAGCTGCCGGCCTGGCTGGAACAGGCCGCGACGCCGCGCGGCTGGGTGACGGCGGAGTATGCGATGCTGCCGCGCAGCACGCACACGCGCAATCCCCGTGAGACAACCCCGCGCGGCCGCACGCAGGAGATCAGCCGCTTGCTGGGCCGCAGTCTGCGCGCCGCCGTCAATCTGAGCCTGCTCGGCCGCCGCCAGATCATCGTGGACTGTGATGTGATTCAGGCCGACGGCGGTACGCGCACGGCCGCCATCACGGGCGGTTACGTGGCCCTGGCTCTGGTTGTGCGCCAATTGATCGCGGCCGGCAAGGCGCCCGCGGCCGTGCTGCTGCCCGCGGTGGCCGCGGTGAGCGTCGGCGTGGTCAACGGCGAGGCTCTGCTTGATCTGTGTTACGACGAGGATGTCAAGGCCGAGGTGGATTTCAACCTGGTGCTCAATGGCCTGGGGCAGTTCATCGAAGTGCAGGGGACGGCCGAACGCCGCGCCTTCGACCGCGACGCGCTGGACCGCCTGCTTGACCTGGGCGCGGCCGGGATCAGCCAACTGTTGGCCGCGCAGGCGGACGTGCTGCGAACCGGATGAGGGCCGGCGCCCGACAACGCCGCTGATATCGGACATGGCAGGTTCGTAAACGTTTAGAGACATGGAGAGGGCGCAGATGAACGCAGGCTGCGCACGCAGATTCCGCTGTGTTGTTGGATAACAGATGCGGCCCCGGCGACGTATATTGCCGCGGGCGCTGAGGTCCTATTTTGGTCTCATCTGCGTTGTTCTGCGTGCATCTGCGTCCTGCTCATAGACCTCATGGCCGGCTGCGCAGGTTACGATCCTTGCAGCTTGCGCTCCAGCCGCTCACGCCGATGCTGCAAGGCGGCCAATGCTTCGCGCCGCGCCGACGTGCGCGGCCAGGCGGCCGCCTCATGCTCTGCCCAACGCGTCCACATCAGCGCGGCCGCGCAATCGCTGCCATGCCACTCATGGTACTTCGCCAGTTCCACAAACGGCTCCAGGTCTTTCGCGCTGGCGCCGCGTTTGACATGCGTGATCCAATCCTGCCATGTTTCTGCAGCCTCTGGCAGGCGCTCCAAGCGTTTGAGCAGCTGGCCGAGCCGGCTGAAGGTTTGCAGCCGCACGTCGTCCGGCAGCGGGTGCGACAGCGCGTCGCGATACGCGCGCTCGGCCTCCGGCGCGCGACCGGCCTGGTCGTAGGTCCACCCCAGCGCCGCCATGTCCAGCGCGTGGATTGTCTCGCCGGCCCACGGATCGGCCAGCAGACGGGTCAGCGTGGAGGCCAGCGTGACCATGGAGAGGATGTCTTCCAGGTTGTGGTAGAAGACGCCCACCAGGTCCTGTGCGTTGCCCGTTTGCAGGTACTGGAAGTAGAGCGACGGGATCAACCAGCCTGGCACGTCGGCCTGATCCCGGCGCAGGCCGAGCACCTGCGTCTCCAGGCTGCTCAGCGCGCACGACGGCAGGCGCTGGCGCCACACGCGGCGCGCCGGATGGAGCAGATCGAGGTGCGGCGCGGTCGTCAGCCGTGGGGTCTGGCGGTGCATGATGAAGCGATTGGTCAACAGCGGCAAATCGAAGGCGCGGCCGTTGAAAGAAACGAGGCTGGTGGCAGCATCGAGCACGTCGGCCAGCGCGTGCAGCACCGCCCGCTCCTCGCGCTCACTGCGCATGAAAAATTGGCGCACGATGAAGGATGGAGCCGCGGCGCTGACTCCCTCGCTGTGCGCGGCCGCGGCAGGCGATTCGAAGGCGCCGACGCCAATCATGAAGGCATACGCGCCGGCGCCGCCGCTAAGCCCGCTGGTTTCCGTGTCCAGGAACGCCGCGCGGGCGAAATCGAAGTCCTCCAGGTTTGCTTCGGGATAGAGAGCAGCCAGCGTCTCCACCGGTTGACCGAGGCAGGCGGCCAACGGATAGCGACTGCGCAGCGTTTCGCCGGGGTAGACCACCTCGCGCACAAAGCACGGCCCGTGCGGCGTTTCCACGACACGGCCTGGCACCAGGTTTTCCACGCCGTGATCGGACGCGGCCGCACGCGGTTCGGCGCGCGGTGTGAGATGAGACACGCCGCGGCTGATGCCTAGTTTGTCGCTGATGCGATCCAACTGCGCCTGCAAGTCTGCGTTCATATGACGTTAGCTGCCGGGGAAGATCAAGGTGAGCGCCACCAGGGATGCGTTGTAGAGCGTGTGCAGGGCAATCGCCATCGTCAGGTTGCCGCGCTGGCGGATGACGCCCAAGACGAGGCCGAGCAGGAAGACCTCGAAGACGGCCGGGCTGAGTCCATATTGGACATGGATGACGGCAAAGAGGAACGAGGTGAAGAGCAGCCCGAAGCGCGGCTGCAGCGCGCCGCGAAAGACCAGTTCTTCACCCAGGCCCGCCGATAACCCGATGGTGAGCGCACCCAAGGGGGAGATCAAGCCACCAAAGAGCGCGTTGGAGACCTTGCCGATGCGCTCGAAACTGACGGGGTCGAAGTTTGCCCAGGCCCAGGCGACGCCTTGATCGAGCAGGACGAAGACGATGGTCAAGCCAATCACCAGGCCCCACTGCCGTCCGCTCGGCATGTGCAGTCCCAGGCGGTCTGTTACCTCGTCGGTGGAACGGCGTAGCCAGAGGCCGACGCCGAAAAGTCCCATGATGATGAAAGCCGCGCCCTGCTGCCACAGCTCTGACAGGCCTAACACGCTGCCCATGTTGGCGATTGAATCCAGATTGCCCCCCAGCATGGCTAATTGGATTGGCACAGAGCCGAGCAGGTAAACCGCAAACGCGAGCGCAGTCATGTGCACGGGGGAGGCGGGGTCAAGGGGCAGCAGCCGCGCCAGGCCGCGACGCACGGCCGGGATCAACGGGAGGAAGGCGACAACGCCGGTCGCCATCATCCATAGGCTCACCCCGGCCCAATCTGGTCGGAACGGCATTTGGTTGAGGGGATTGGTTGGCTGGGAAGCCAGCAAGGCCGGGATGATCAAGAAGAAGGCGCCCAAAAAGATCAAGGCCATGTTGAACAGCGTGAGCAGAATGGTTGTGACGACGCGCCAACTGCTGGCGCGCACCGCCAGGTTCGCGGCCAACAGGAGCACGATGAAAGGAACAAACTGTAGAAAAACCATACGATGTCAGAACCCCCAGTTCTGGCGGAGATAGCTCTAGAGTTTCTCCAGCGCCCGCACCACGTTGCCTGGCAGGCGACCTTGTGTGACATAACGCAGAAAGGCCAACACACGGTGGCCGGCGACGCCGGCTGCGGCTGCGCGTCGCAGCGCGGTCTGCGTGATACGATAGCGGAAATCAGGCTGGCTGGCTTCCCACTGCGTGAAGCGCGCCACTCGAAAGCGATCGAACGCCGGCGCGCTATGCGGCACGGAGACGCTGAAATCGGCCTCCACGCGAATCGGCGCGGGCGGCGGCGGCGCCTGGGTCAGCGGTTGTTGGCGAATCCAGGCCGCGCCCTGGCTCGTGATGCGCAGGCTGTCGGCTGATTGGTGCGCGCCGCCGCGCGGGCCGATGTCCACGGCGCCGAGCCAGTGCAGCGGGCCGCCAACCAGGAAACGCAGCAGCGCGCCTTCGACGTCATTCCAATGATCGAATCCAAGCAGGTAGCCCGGCTCATCCACGCGGCGGATGTACCAGGTGGTGTAGATGCCATCGCTGCGTTGAAAATCGGGGTCATGACGGTGTAGGGCAGCCGCCAAATCCTCGGCTCGATGCCATTCGCCAGGACGCACAGCAGCCAGATCAGCGAGCAGACGCCGCCGCGTGGCAACTGGATCGTTGCGCCAGCCGCTGCCCTCACAGCGCAGCTCAGGCACGCGGCGCAGGTCGTCCCATTCGGTAGATTGCAGCCACGCCTGCCAGAGGGCATGAGCCTGTTCGGGCGCAGGCAATTGCAGCCAACTGCGCACGGGGGCAGCCAGCAGGCGCAGGCGTCCGCCGGCCGCACGCCACCAGCCCAGCTCGCGTCCCAAGTCGAGCAGGAAGCTGAGCCGATCGCTGCCTGCCCCGATCTCCGCGCCTGCGAGTGCAGCCTCGTGCTCGGGCGCCAGCAACTGCTGGTTGACGGCCGCCAGTTCAGCGGCCTGCCAACGTCCGTCTGGAGATAGGATCACCTCGCTGTTTTGTACAAACGCCAGCAAGGTGCCAGCATCCAGCGCCAGCCGGTAGCTGCTGAGATGCACGATGCTTGGCGCGGGCGCCGCCGGCAGTTGAAGCTGCGCCGCAATCGCAGCGGGCGCCGCGGGCAGCCACGGCAGCACGTCGCTTGGCACGAAAATGAAGTCGCCGGTCTCGCCCTCCACCGTGGCAAAGGCGCGGCCAATCAAGCCTCGATACCAAAGCACCTCGGCCGGATTGAGGGGCGCGGTCCACGGTTGTTCACGCGCCAGCCAGGATGGCCCACCCTGGCGCACATCGCCGGCCAGGCGCGCAAACGCGGGCGCAGTCATCGCGCCGCCCGCGGTCACAAGCGCAGACAGCATCGCGCGCGCAGCGTCTGGCAGCTGTTCCACGGCATCCACGATTGAACCGGGATCAGCCAAGGCTGCGCTCAGCTCAACGGCCAGCGCAGATGGCGTCGTCGCCGACAGGTCCACCCCGCGCACGTTGGCAATTGCGCGCAGGAGCGGCGGCGGATAATCGGTGAAGGTTTGGGCCAGGGTTAGCATCTATCGGCTGTCATGCGTCCTTGTTGTCGCCACGCAGTCTTTGTGTTCTGTTCAATCGCCCGGCATCGGCCTATTTTGTATGCCAGGTTGCTTGGCAAATGCGGCCATTGGCATTACAATAGAACGAACCAGAGGGGTATTATAGCAGATCAATGATGCCGTGAGGAATCAACATGAATCAGACCAACGATCGCGGCGGCCTGCTGGCCGAGCTGCTCAAGCAATTGAATCTTGTATGGAAACTACTCCTGGATGCGCGCGTGCCGGCCTCCACGAAATTGCTCCTGCCTTTGATGGCTCTCGCCTATGTCATTTTTCCCATTGACCTGATACCCGATGTCCTGCCGGTCCTTGGGCAGTTGGATGATCTGGCCATTGTCCTGCTCGCGGTACGGTTGTTCGTCATGCTGGCGCCGCCGGACGTGGTCGCGTTCCACCGGGGCGAGACGCCCGCTGGCCGCGCAGCGCCGGGCGAATCTGCCAGTGCGCCAGGCAGCGGCGCCGGGGCCACGGGCCGTGTCGTGGATGGCACCTACCGCGTGGTGGACAAGTAGCATGAGCGATCTGACTGCCGACGCCGGCCTGTCGACCGATCTGCCAGCAGCGCCCGCCACGGACGCTGAGGATATGAGCATTCTGGCCGCGGAGCCAGAAGCCGCGGTCATGGCTGTTGCGGCCAGTCTGCGCAGCCTGGCCGACGCGCAGCGCGCCATTTTGAACGGCCAGCAAGCCAACCGTGACCTGATCGGCGTGGTGGTTCAGGATAACTTCAACCTGAAGGCGGAAAACCAGCGCCTGCGCGACCGCATGTTGTCGCTGGAACGGGACTTGACAGAACTACGACGTCGTGACGAGGCGCGACGCGAAGGCGCTGAGGCGCGTCTGCAGGCGGCCGAGGCCGCGGTCAACACGCTGCTGGAGCAGGTGCAGCGTCTGCAGGCGCAGGTGCGCACGTTGACCGCGGCGCGGGCGGCGCCGGTTGAACGATCAAAGGGATTATGGGCGAGGCTGCTGGGCGACTGAGCGACTGCAGCCTTAACTGAGCGCCAGCTCGCTGACCGCCTCGCCGACCAGGTCGTACTCCAGTGCGCTGTTGATACGCACGGGCAGCATGGCGCCAACCCGGTGCGCGCCGGGCACGAGCGCCAGTCCATCCACTTCGGGCGCGTCGCGGTAGCTGCGCCCCACGCTGTAGCCGTTGTCGAATCCTTCGATCAGCACGTCCAAGACACGCCCCACCTGCGCCTGGTTGCGCGCGAGAGAGATGGGCTGTTGGGCTTCCAGCAGGCGCTGTCGCCGCTCCTCTTTGACTTCCGCTGGCGCCTGGTTTGGCATGGCAAAGGCCGGCGTGCCTGGCTCCGCGCTAAAGGTGAAGGCGCCAAGCTTGTCGAACTGCACCTCACGCACAAAGTCCAGCAAACCCTGAAATTCGGCTTCAGTCTCGCCGGGAAAACCGACGATGAAGGTGGACCGCAGGGCCAGATCGGGCAGGGCGCTGCGCAGCTTGCCCACCGTCTTCGTCACCCAGGCCGTGCTGCTGGGGCGGCGCATCCGGCTGAGGGTATCAGGATGGCCGTGCTGCAATGGCATGTCCAGGTAGGGCACAATCTGGCGTTGGCTGGCCATCACTTCGATCAGCTCATCGCTGACGTGTCCGGGGTAGGCGTACATCAAGCGCAGCCAACGCAGGCCTGGCGCGCGCTCGCAGATGGCGCTCATCAGCGCAGGCAGGCGATTGGGTTCGCCGCGGTCGCGGCCATAGTCAGTGGAATCCTGGGCAATGATGATCAATTCTTGGGCGCCGCTTGCCACCAGGGACTGCGCTTCGTTGACGATGCCTTCGAAGGGACGGCTGCGCAGCTTACCCTTGAAGGTGGGAATGGAGCAGAAGGCGCACGGGGCATTGCAGCCATCGGATATCTTGAGATAGGCGCTGCCGGCCACGACGCCGGGCCGCGGCGTCGCGTCGGGCTGCGGGATTTCAGGATCGCCGATTAACTCGTAGCGCCCCTGGCCGCGGCGCGCACGACCGCCGCGCAGCGTCTCCACCATCTGCACGATTTCCATCCAACGCCGCGTGCCGAGAAGTCCGTCCACGCGTGGCACTCGACGCACGATCTCCTCGCCGTTGCGCTGCGCCAGGCAGCCCGCCGCGATCAACACCTGGTCGTGACGCTTGTGCTTGCCCAGGTGGCGCAGGGTGGCGATAGATTCCTCTTTGGCTGCTTCGAGAAAGCCGCAGGTATTGACAATCAACACATCGGCCTCCTCTGGCTCAGCCGTCGAGCCGAAGCCGCGCTGCAGCATCAACATCGCCATGCCTTCGCTGTCCACCTGGTTCTTGGGGCAGCCGAGCGTCAGCAAATAATAAGTCAGCCCGCGAGACGCGGGCTGCGGTCGGTGCGATCGAGACAAGGTTGTTGCCCTCAAATTTGTATCAAAAATCACTGCCCGTGACGGTTGGGGTCGGGCCACGGCTTGGGGTGTTCGTGGGAGCGGGGGGCGTCGTGGTCAGCGAGGCTGCGGTTGGCGGGAGCACGGTGGGGGTTCCCGTCTTGTTCTTGTCGCTGCCGCACACCCGCGTCACCAGACCATTGGCCAAAGTCCAACTGCACTCTTCGATGACGCCGAGAGCGCCGAGCGTCCCCTGCGCTTCACCGTTGACGGTGACTTCAATCCCGCCCGCGTTGCCTGTGCGCAGAATCAGTGAGTTCAGCGCGGTCCAGCGCTCCTCGTTGCCGACTTCCAGCACTTTTTCCAGGACAACCTGCCCATCGCTGGTCACACGTATCCAGGCGCGCTGCACCGCACGCGCGACCACGGCCATTTCAGAGGCGACCGGCGTCGGCGTTGCGCTGGGCGCCTCCGTAGACGCCGGCAGCGGCGTGGGAGTAGGCGTCGGCAGCAGGAAAATGCTCTGCGTGGGCGTGGCCGTAATGCGAAAAATGCCGGTGGTGGGCGTAGCAGAAACCGTGTTCGCTGCGGCGGTGGCGGTGCTGGTTGGAGTTGCCGTGGCAGGTGGGGCAAAGAGGCCAGTGATCAGCTGCGGGTTGGCGCGCCATGCCCAGGCGCCCAGCGCCACCGCCACCAGCGCAATGCCGATGATCAGACCGATGCTCAGCCAGCGCACATTCAGCGGCGACTGGTTGTGCAGGTCGAACTCGATGGGGCGATAGTCCACCGCGCGCGGGCCCATTGTTTGTTCGGCGGCCTTGGCAATTTGGGCCGCCTGGCTTTGGGGTTGGCCGAGGCGCTGAATGGCGTCTTCGGCATTCAGCCCCAGGTAGACGGCATAGTTGCGGAGGAAGCCACGCGTGGGTACATCACCGGGCAGATCTTCCTGCGAGCCCGATTCCAGGGCCGCGATGTATTTTTGCCGAATGCGTGTGGCCTCTTCGACTTGGGATAGACTTAATCCCTTGGCTTCGCGAGCTTCGCGGAGCCACTGGCCCAGTTCGATCATCCCAGTGTCTTCCTTCGTCCTTGTTCTTCTGCGCGCATAACCTCACATGTCCTCGCGTCTTGACGCAAAGTGCGACCGTACCGTGACTATACCCGGCCCCCATAGGTTTGTCAAATGCCCCGCGGCCCGGGTTTCCCCAGATAACCGCGCCAGGCCGTGATGACGCGCTTGCCGAAATGAGATCTTACCATTAAGATAGTGTGCACTGCCGAGATAGGAATCCAGAGCCGTTTGTTTTCATTCTGGGCCGAGGTTGATCCGTGCGCCGATCTACTGTCAAGCGCCTTGAGCGCACCATGCTGCTCCTCATGTTCCTGGTGTTGGCGCTGTCCACCTGGCTTTCCTGGCACGGCAGCGCCGATGGGTTCGCATGGCCCTGGGACGACGCCGCGCGTGTCCCGCGCCAGCGCCCAGTGCGCGCGGTCAGCGGCAAGACGGTCGGCATCATCGCCGGCCACATGGGTTACGATTCTGGCGCCGTGTGCGAAGACGGCTTGCAGGAAACCCAAATTACCCAGGCCGTGGCGCGTTTGCTGGCCGAACGGCTCACGCAAGCAGGCGCCACGGTGGAAGTGCTGGCGGAAAAAGATGCGCGCCTGCACGGCTACCGGGCCGATGCCCTGATCTCACTTCATGCCGACTCCTGCATTGACGCCAGCGGCTACAAAGCGGCTCGCTCCGACCGCAGCACCCAACCGCTGCTGGAAGATAAGTTCCTGCGCTGCCTTTATCGCGCGTACGGCGAAAAAAGCGGCCTGTCCCAGCACCTCAACTCCATCAGCCACGATATGACGCAATACTACGCTTTCAACCAGATTGATCCCGCGACACCCGCGGTGATCCTGGAGCTTGGCTTCATCGGCGGCGACCGCCAGGTCCTGACCACGCGCCAGGATCGCCTGGCCTGGGGCGTCAGCGAAGGCATCCTCTGCTTTCTGGCAGATTAGCGGCCATGGCGCCTGCCCGCGCACCCAATTCCTGGCGCACTCGCGCGCGCGTGTCTGATGTCGTGAAGCTATAACGCAGCAAGAGCCGTCGCGGTTTCAATCCGACCGAATCTCCGTTAGGGCTGCGCCAGCAAAACGCGCAGGATCAGGCCATGCACCATCTGTTCCACAGGCGCCAGATCATCGCGCCAGGGGGAGACCGCCGAGGCATGCGCCAGGCGCACGCGTCCCTGCGCGCGCCGCACCATCTCAATCAGGAGAGGATGCGTCAGGCGCGCGGTGTTGCTCTCCCAATCGGTCAGCGTGGCTGGCTGTTGGCTGGCGATGACCAGGCTGTTCCCCAGCAGCGCGCCGTTGTCTGGCTCATCAATGACCAGCACGCTGGGGAAGACGGCCAGCAGCGTGTTGGTCAGCGCGCTCACCAGGCGATCATCGCCGGCCGCGCGCGCGACATTGATGGCAACGACACCCCTGGGGGTCAGATGGCTGCGGACGGTCGTGAAGAACTCCACAGTTGTCAGATGGAAAGGAATGTAGGGCGGACGGTAGGCGTCTACGGCGATCACATCGTAGCGTGCGGCGCTGTGTTCCAGAAAATAGCGGCCATCTTGGGCCACCGCGTGCAGGTTGGGCTGGTTCATGCCAAACCAGCGCCGCCCCACAGCAATCACGGCCGGGTCAAGCTCCACGCCATCTATCGGCAGCGGCCCGTAGACCTGCGTGTACAGGCTGGAGATGGTGCCGCCGGCCAGGCCGATCAGCGCCATGCGCTGCACTGCCTCTGGCGGCCGCGGCGCTGGGCTGAAGAAAGGCGCCAGCAGGAAGTAGTCCCAGATGCCATCGGCCAGGCCCTGCGCGGCAGGACGGAAGACTGAATGAATCCCCTGGCCTTCGTTCAATTTCAGGAGCACCTCGCCGCGGCCCTGCAGCACCTGGATATAGTTGTAGGCTGACTCGGTTTCATAGAGAAGATTGGCCTGCGGCTTGATGGCGCCGGGATTTTGCAGCGCCAGCGCCAAAATCAGCAGCCACAGGCTGACGTAGGCCCAGGGCGGGCGATGCCTGGCCTGCCAAAGCCCCGCGATCGCCAGGCCGAGCAGCAGCAAACTCAGCGCTAAGAAGGTGCGTCGCGTGCCGAGGTTCGGAATCAGCACGAGCACAGCCCCAAAGGTGCCGCTGATGCTGCCCAGGGTGGCGAGGGCTGAGAGGCGGCCGGCGGTCTGGCCGCTGTGCTGCACGTCAGCCAGGGACAGGCGCACGGCGAACGGGGTCACGCAGCCGAGCAAGGTCACCGGGACGGCGAAAAGAGCCAGGACGCCGAGGAAGGAACCGAGCAGCAGCGCCACGTCGTAGGCGGCGAATCCGGCGGCAGCCAGCGCCAACAGCGGGCGGCTGACCACAGGGATCAAGCCTACGGCGCCGGCGCCCCAGGCTGTCAAACGGAAGAGGGTTTCCGCGTGCGGGGAGCGATCAGCCAACCGCCCCCCAAGCCAGGCGCCGGCCGCCAGGTAGAGCAGGATCAGGCCGATCAGATTGGCCCACACGATCAGCGAATTGCCAAACCAGGGGTCGAGCAGCCGCGCGCCGGCCAGCTCAACGCCCAGGGTGACGAGGCCGGCCGTAAAAACCAGCAGGTTGAGGAAACGCGTGGATGGTGTCATCAAGCCGCATTGTACCTGGATTTGGCAGGCGTGTAAAACCGCGGCCAGAGGAGAAGGGCGTCCTCCAATTAGACCAAACGTTCTATTTGTGGTATCATTGTGCACCATGCCGCGCTGCAACCGCCGCGTTGCCAAACCCACGTTTTGTGAAAGCAAAGGAGCACACACATGTACGTTGTCACTGAGTACCCGGACGGGATATTCTGTTGGATTGACCTGACGACGCCCGACCAGCAGGGCGCCAAGGCGTTTTACGCCGGTCTTTTTGGCTGGCAAACCGAAGACCGGCCAACCGGGATGGGGTCCATGATGTACACGATGCTGATGATGGACGGCTATAGTGTGGCTGGCCTCGGCCCGATGAGGCCAGAAATGCAGGCCCAAGGAATACCGGCCTTCTGGACCGCCTACATCAAGAGCAGCGATGTGGACGCCGCCGCGGCCCGCGTGGCGGAGGCCGGCGGCGTGGTGATGATGCCGCCGATGGATGTGATGACCCAGGGGCGCATGATGCTGGCGCAAGACCCGACCGGCGCGATGATTGGCATTTGGCAGCCGCGCGATCACACCGGTTCACAGCTCGTGAACATGCCAAACACGCTGGTGTGGACCGAGCTGCAGACGCGCAACCCCGCGCAGGCCACGGCGTTCTATGCGCACGTGTTTGGCTGGACAGACACGACCGATGAGACCGGCTACACTGTCTTTGCGCAGAACGGGCGCCAGCAAGCCGGTATGATGAAAATGGACGAAAACTGGGGCAACGTGCCACCCAACTGGGCGCTCTACTTCATGGTTTCTGACCTCGCGGCCATAGTCGCCGCGGCGCAGACGTTGGGCGGGCGGGTGGTCGTGCCGCCGACGCCGGCCGGGGCCATGGGCCACTTTGCCGTGCTGCAGGACCCACATGGCGGCGTGTTCAATGTTATGCAGATTGACCCTGCCTACGTGGATGCGCCGCCGGGGGCCGAAACCAGCGTAAACTAAGGAGCTGCTGATGGCTGTGAATCAGGACTTGGTGAGGCGCATGCGCGCACACCTGGGGCCGACGCCGGGTCTATTCGAGAAAGCGATGTTCGGCGGAGTTGGCTTCATCCTCCACGGCAACATGGCAGTTGGGGCGTATGGGCAAGACCTCATCGTGCGTGTTGGTCCGCTGCAGGCCGCCGACGCGCTGGCGCAGCCGGACGTGCGGGTCTTCGATATTACCGGCCGGCCAATGAAGGGCTGGATTATGGTGGGACCGGCGGGTTATGCGTCCGATGACGCGCTGGCGGCGTGGATTGCGCAAGGCATTACGTTCGCCCAGTCGTTGCCGCCCAAATAGAACCACCGCACCATCGTTGCTGGCGCGAGAAACCCTCTCAAGATCACGGCAGATTTTGAGAGGGTTTTTGTTGGGGTTCTTTCCCGATGGTGTAACGTTTCATGGGGTGGCCTGGACTGAATTCCGTCTTCACCCTTCAAACACGGAGGTTTCAATGTTCGATTTCACCGACCAGGTTGTCCTGGTCACTGGCGGCAGCGGCAACCTGGGCAGCGCCGCGGTGCGGGCTTTTTGGGCGGCCGGTGCACAGCTAATTGTGCCCGATCGTAGCGTGGGGCGACTGGCAGGGCAGTTCCCGGCCCTGGCGCAGTCGGGCGATCATTTTCTGGCCGATGGCGTGGACGTAACGCAGCCGGCCGACATGGCCGCGCTGGTGGAGGAGATCAAGCGCCGCTTTGGCCGCCTGGATGTGCTGGCCAACACGGTCGGCGGCTATAAGGCCGGCGCGCCCGTACACCTGACGCCGTTGGACGTGTGGAGCGATATGCTCAACCTCAATGCGCGTTCGGTCTTCGTCACCAGCCAGGCGGTGATTCCTCTGATGCTGGCGCAGGGCAGCGGCCGCATCATTCACACCTCGGCGCGCGCGGCGCTGGCCGGCGGCGCCAATGCGGCCGCGTACAGCGCGTCCAAGAGTGCGGTTGTGCGCCTGGTGGAAAGCATGGCTGCTGAGTTGAAGGATGCCGGCATCACGGTTAACTGCATCTTACCCGGCACGATTGACACCGCGGACAATCGCCAGGCCTCGCCAAGCGCGGACTTTAGCCGCTGGGTCGCGCCGCAGGCCATTGCCGATGTGATCCTTTTCCTGGCTTCCAGCGCGGCGCGCGCGGTGAGCGGCGCCGCGATTCCTGTCTATGGAAGGAGTTGAGCCGTTCATGACGATGCCATTTTTGCAAACGCAAGCGAACTGGCGAGAGACGCTGACCAGCCTGCACCGGGCGGCGCGCGTCCTGGCGACGGTGCATCGGCTGGCGCGAGAACCGCTGCCCAATTACCTGGAGCTGGCGTTGAACGTCACGCCGACGGGGCTGGCCGCGGCACGGCTTCCACGCGGCGGGCAGGCCGCGCTCGATTTTGCGCAGCCGGCGCTGGTCTACACACCGGCCCAGGGCGATGCGCAAACGTTTCCGCTGCGGGGCCACAGCCAGGCCAGTCTGTTCACCGCGTTTTTTGGCGCGCTGCGCACGGCTGACCTGGCTGACGTGCTGCCGGCCGGCGAGGATGTCAGTCAGGCTGTGCTGGCGGCGTTGGCCACGCGCGGACGACGCAAGACGCCTGCGCTCGAGACGCTGCTCGACGCCGCGCCGCTGGTCGTCGCGCCCCAGGCCGCGGCCGATTATGCGGTAATTGTTTACAGCCTGTTTACGGCCCTGGCACGCTTCCGCGCACGCCTGTCTGGTCTCATGACGCCGCTGGTCATGTGGGCTGAGCATTTCGACCTCTCTATGCTCTGGTTTCCCGGCGGCCAGGCCGATGAATGGCAGCCGCATCTCAACTTCGGTTTTGCGCCTTACAGTCCTGGGATCGAGGCGCCGTACTTGTACGCCTATGCCTATCCTTATCCGCCGCGCTTCGATCCGCCGCGCCTACCTGCGGGCGCGGCCTGGCACACGGCGGGGTGGACAGGTGTGGTCATGCCGTACGCGGTGATCGCCGCGCAGGCCGATGCCGAGGGTTTCGTCGAAGCGAGCTGCGCAGCCATCTTCGACGCGCTGCGGCCCTTGATTGGAGGCGATGGCGCGTGAGGCGCGCGGGGGTGAAACGGCGCCTTGGCGTTGGGGTTTGGCGGCTGCACGGAAATATCGTTTGACAGAAGCAAGGGGTTGGGTGTAAACTGACGACAGCGATAGAGCCATGGACCGTGCTTGCCGGTGTTCAGTCGAGGGGACTGCGAACGCCGAGCGGGCCTTTGTTGAGGACGTGGGTATAGATCATCGTGGTTTTCACGTCCTTGTGGCCGAGTAGTTCCTGGACAGTAATGTCTTTGACGCGTAGCTCAACGCATTCTGACACGCGCATGCCGGTGCCGTAGAGAAGTTGCGCCATTAGCCTTTGTACGCCAGACATTTTGTCCAGTATGCGGCGGACTTCGTCTTTGGAGAGGACGGTGGGCAGATGCTCAGGCTTCCTGGCGCGGACGGCATCAACGCTCAGGTCTAGCGGTTGCTGCAGGACATGGCGATAGAGAAAGAGCAGGGCGCTGAGCGCTTGATTCTGCGTTGAACCGCCGCCGCTCGGCCTTTGGTACAACCTCCGGCTTCGGAGTGCTCACTCCTGTGCTTACACGCAGGTCGTCATGACTGGCCTGATTGATCTTTTCGTCTGACATGTACAACTCCCCCCTGTCTGAATTGTACACTAATTTCGACCGTTCAACTGTCTCAGCCTTCATTGGCACAGTCGGTTCCGCCGGCGGCTTGGCGTCAAGACTGGGTGGTGGACTGCCGTTCGGTGGGACGAGGGCAGACGGCGCTCAAGTATCTGGCGCCATACATCTTCCGTGTGGCGCTGAGCAATAAGCGCATTGTCAACGTGGAGGATGGCAAGGTGACGTTCACGTATCGGGAAGGTGACACGGGGCGCCGGCGCATCAGCACCGTAACGGCTGAGGAGTTCATTCGACGTTTCCTGCAGCACGTTCTGCCCAAGGGCTTCGTGAAAGTGCGCTACTACGGTCTCCTGGCGCCAGGGAATCGCCATCGGTTGCGGCAGGTGCAGGCGCTGTTGGGGGCGCAGGCTCAGCCAGGGTTGCCGTCAGCGACTTCAGAACAAAGCACGGAGCAGATAACCCAAGACCATTCCGTGCTTTGTCCGCGCTGCGGTCAGCCCATGCAGGTTGTGCAGAGCATCCGCCCAACCGCCCAGCGACCTGTTCTGCCCGTGCCAGCAAGCGCCAGGCCCGCGCAGAGCTCCTCACCGTAATCCTACAGGGCTTGATATAGTGCAAACGCAGCGTTGATGAATGTGGTGGACTGTCTGTGCGAGCGCCTGCGCGGGCGCCTTGTGTTTGACGCGCCCATCAGGCGCACCTGTGCACTCGCCGAATCCGACACGTAGGCTGCTGGTGCTCGCAACCGGCCCCGGCAGATTGTCAAAGTTGCCAAAAAAAGGACTTGATATTTCTCTCGCCGTGGTGTAAAATCATGTCAGGCGTGTTTGCCGCTTCGTTGTGCACAGGATAGGCACGCAAGTCGGCTCTCAAATTCCATATCCCACGTTTTCCGGACGGCTCAGTTCAAGTGGCGCCAGAACAGCGCTGGCGCCGGGTTATGCGGCGGCTCGACCGTTACGGGAAATGCGCTGCTGTCTGACTTGCCACCGCATAACCCATATTCCGTTGTTAGGCGCCATAGAAATTTCGGATATTTGAGATGAACCCGACTATTATCCTTATTGGCCCGATTGGCGCTGGCAAAACCACTGTGGGCCAATTGTTGGCAGAAAAATTGGGTTTGCACTTCTGTTCGATTGATACTGTTCGCAAGGCTTATTATCAGAAAGTTGGTTATGATGACATTTTAGCCTCACAGATTGCTGCTTCCTCTCAGGGCCTCCAGGGCGTCTTACGCTACAGCAAGCCTTTTGAAGCCCAAATGGTCGAGCAGGTCTTGGCAAATCATGATGGCGTCATTGATTTTGGGGCCAGCAACTCCGTATACGATGACAAAGATCTCTTCGCTCGAGTTGAAAATACGCTCGCGCCCTACCCCAATGTGATACTGCTTCTCCCATCGCCGAGCGCAGACGAGTCATTGGAAATCCTGAATAACCGACTAACACTGACGCTGACCGCAGCGGGGAGAGAGTTTACCAATGAATTATTCGAGTTGAACAAATACTTTATTGAGCATCCTTCGAATCATCGATTGGCAAAACGAGCCATCTACACCAAATACAAAACGCCTAAAAATATTTGTGATGAAATTGTGCAAGGTCTGGCATAACGGACCTCAGTTATTCTACAGGCCACCGAATTTAAGCGCCTAACACGGCGTGAAGTGGACGGTGGGGATTCGGGCGCGATTTGGCGATCCCTGCGCCGGGTGTAGAATTCTAACCAGGCAGACTACCTGTCCACCCCACCGCCACTTACGCTGGCCGTTAGGCAGCCCATCCAACAACGCGAGTCAACCACCAGGAAGACGCACGACTTGCCGTCAAAGTCAACACGCGACGCTTCGTTTTCCTCCAAACTGTGATACAATGACACCATCACGCGGTGCTGTGCCAAAGCGCCGTTAGCCGTGAGGTGCAGAAGTATGGTGTGTCATTCATGAGCAGCGATATTCTCCGTCGGATCAAACGTGCGGTGCTGTCTGGCAACTATGCCTTCAGCGAAAAAGCGCTCCTCGAAATGGAGGCCGATGGCCTGACGGAGTTGGACATCGCCGAATCCATTCTGAATGCCGTCGCCATCTACAAGACGCTCCGCTCGCAAAGCCCCTGGCGGCAGCAACGCGTCGAGTACTTGCACATCATTCAAAGCACTAATCTCGATGGTTTGATGATCTACAGCAAAGGCAAGTTGGTTGAGGAAGCGGGTATCGAGCGGTACTATTTTCTGATCTCCTCCAAGAAAGCCTTGTGAAGCCCATGAAACTGAACATTACGCGCTGCCCAACGTGTGGCAGCGACCAAATCAAACAAGTTTGCCGTGATTGGACAGGCGCATACCGCGGCCAGACCTATGTCGTGCCCGCGCTGACCTTCTACGAGTGTCCCGTGTGTGGCGAACGCGTCTTTGACCGTGAGGCGTTGGGTCAGATTCAAGCTGCCTCGCCAGCCTTCGCCAAACGGCCGTCGAAGGCGCGTACGCCGAAAACGGCGCGTACGCACGCGTCAGCCCACGGCATGCCCGCGGGCTGACGCTTTCGTCATACCTCGGGTGGAGCCTCACGACAGGGCTACGGTTATGCCGCGGGTGGTCACAGCACGGTTCGCCGTCATGGGCGGCGTTCGCGTTGGGGTGGGGCTGGTCACCAGGGCGGGGCCTAACACCACGTCCACCTGACGCCTGCGGCGGGGGGATCGTGGGTCGCGGAAGTAATCTGGCCGCAGGCGCAGGTGACGCTGTACGTTAGCCCGCCCCTTGCACAACTATCATACACTCATACTTTGACTCCTAATGAATGAATATGTATTGATTGGCGCTTCCGTTTTATTGCTCATAAGCGTTCTTGTTAGCAAAATCTCTGACCGCTTCGGCGTTCCTGCCCTCTTGCTTTTCCTCATTTTGGGAATGCTGGCAGGGTCTGACGGTCCTGGCGGCGTCTATTTCGATGATCCCGCGATAGCGCAATTTATCGGCGTAAACGCATTGGTGCTGATTCTGTTTTCTGGCGGACTCAGCACCGAATGGAAACTCGTTCGTTCAGTTATCAAAGAAGGTCTGCTCCTCTCCACTTTCGGGGTTTTCGTTACTGCGTTAGCGGTTGGTCTTTTTACCAGTAGCCTTCTCGGTCTCTCGCTCATCGAAGGCCTCCTGCTTGGTTCTATAGTCTCATCCACAGATGCGGCGGCGGTGTTCTCGGTCTTGCGCTCCAAGGGTATCAACCTCAAGGGCACGCTTAAGCCATTGCTCGAACTGGAGTCAGGCAGCAATGACCCTATGGCGATATTCCTGACAGTCGGTCTTATCCAGTTGATAACACGGCCAGATTTGCCGCTATTAAGCCTCGTTGGGTTATTCATTCAGCAAATGCTGGTTGGAGCAGCCCTGGGATATGGCGCGGGAAGGGCAATTTTGTTTCTAGTCAATGGCCTGAAGTTAGGTTATGAAGGCCTCTACCCCGTCCTGACTCTATCGTTAGTGTTTCTTGCCTTTGGATTGACCAATGTGGTTGGCGGCAATGGTTTCTTGGCTGTATATCTGGCTGGCATTGTTCTGGGGAATCATGATTTCATCCACAAGAGAAGCCTTCTGCGTTTTCACGACGGTTTGGCCTGGATAATGCAAATTGCTATGTTTTTGACCTTGGGCTTGCTTGTTTTCCCTTCACGGTTGGTTCCGATCATAGGCGTTGGCTTGCTTATCGCCGGTTGGTTGATGTTTGTGGCCCGCCCCATCAGTATTTTCATGGGGCTAATGCCAAGCGCACTGAACTGGCGAGAAAAAACCTTCATATCTTGGGTAGGCTTGCGTGGTGCAGCTCCCATCATATTGGCAACTTTTCCTTTGCTTGCCGGGCTTCAACAAGCCAACTTGATTTTCAATGTGGTATTTTTCGTCGTGCTGACTTCTGTGTTATTGCAGGGAACATCAATACCCCTTATTGCCAGATGGCTGAAAGTTGATGCGCCAGCAATACCCAAGCGAGTGTACCCTATCGAATTTACACCTATGGATGGGTTGAAAAGCGAGCTCAAGGAATTGCCCATACCGCTTGATTCGAGCATCGTTGGAAAAGCCATCGTCGAATTGGGACTTCCCAACGACTTCCTGGTCGTCCTCATCGCCAGGGATAATGACTTTTTGTTACCCAGCGGGGGGACCGTTCTACAAGGCGGCGATACGTTGCTGGTGCTGTCTGATGAGAAGTCATTGGACAAAGTCAGGATAGAGCATCACTTGGCTTTGGTGTAAGCTCAGTGGTCAGTCAGCCGGCCTCGCCATCATGGGCAGCGGACCTTGTTGGACGGGCATGGCTGGGACGCGGGCCTAAACACGTCCACCTGACGCCTACGCCGGGGGATCGTGGGTCGTGCAAGTCGTCTGGCCGCAGGCGCAGGTGAGGTTTTTTCGGGTGCTTCGCGTAAAAAGAAATAGGAGTCTGGGTTCACGATGCCTGTTCAACAATCTGAATCTGTACCAAAAACGGTCGAGCCATTCTTCCAAGCCATCATCAAATTGACTGATACCGTTTGCGTTCAGCATTTGAATGAAGACTATGCATCCCTCGCAAGACGTTTAGCCGCCGCATTGGCGCGCAAGCGCCCTTCTCCCATCGTACGCGGTAGTCCTGAAATATGGGCTTGTGGCATCCTTTATGCGATTGGCAGCGTCAATTTCCTTTTTGATAAATCAGAATCTCCTCACATGCGAGCCGATGAGTTATGCGCCGCTTTCAGCGTAAACCAGAGCAGCGGTGCGAACAAGGCCAAGCTAATCCGCGACATGTTCAAAATGTATCAGATGGATCCAAACTGGTGTTTGCCCAGCAGGATAGATGAGAATCCACTTGTTTGGATGCTACAAGTAAATGGCCTGATGGTTGATGTGCGCCATATGCCCCGCGAAGTCCAAGAAATCGCCTATCAAAAAGGGTTGATTCCTTACATTCCAGCAGATCGAAGTGGGAACAAGTAATTCGAGCCATCCTTAACGCAAAAAGCGCCCGCGTATTGGCTCCCTTCGAACAGCGGAGCCGCCGTTCGGCGCGCACGCGCGTTTGCCAGAAATGGTACGAAAATGATAGGGGTCTCGCCAATCCCGCCGCTGCCGCTGCCGCCAGCCGTTGGGCAACGCACGACACCGGTTTGACATCGTGTAAAATTCTGGCTACAATATAGCCAGAATTTTATGAATTCATTCGTTCTGCGATGTGCTCTATCATCACGAACACGGTGTGGTCGAAGTGCTTGGTGTGCGCGAGCAGAATGAGGCAGGAAGTGGCTTGCCGAGTATGAGAGAAGGTCCGCATGATTCAGGTTCCTTTGAACCAAGTGAAAGATGACTTCTCGCGCTATTTGCGGATGGCCGAGAAGGAAGACATTATCATTACCCGTCACGGCATTCCAGCCGGTATCTTGATCGGATTTGAGGATCCAGAAGCATGGTGGGAGGAGCTGCTGTTGCGTGACCCGCGCTTTCGGGAACGTGTGCTCCAGGCGCGCAGCAGCCTGCGCGACGGGCAAGGGCTCAGCATCGAGAAGCTGCGAGAGAAACACAACATGACGTCGCAGACAGTCAAGGCAGAGGAATGAGCGACTAACACCGGTTTCCAGCTGACGACTGCGCCGATGGATATGGCGCGATGATGGGTTGGGCACGCGCAGCCGCAGCTTACACCGGCTGTCAGGCCGCGCCATGCGGCATTTGTAGCTTAACCAGCGCGATCAGGCTTGACTCACCGCTGAATGCGGTGCGTGGTGATCCGAGGCAAACAAGCAACGAGAACTGCAAATCAACGCACAGAAGGAGAAATCTATGAACACTCAGTCAAACCCTATCATGACGTTCCATAGTCGAAGGCCTATATTGGCCGCGTTGGTCACTACCGCGCTCTACTTGTTGATGTCCGTACTTTTCCGATTTGCGTCAAGGTCATTACTGCCTGGCTACGATCCAGATTTCGTTGGACTTGTTGCTCTGGCAATCGTGGTGGCAATACACCTGACTATTCTTGGTTGGTGGAGAGAAGCTGGATTCAATGGAACCTCAGAGTGGCGCAATTCGCGCTTGATGTGGTTTCCGTTCGTGGTTGTGTTGGTCTTACCCTTTCTGAGAGGCATCCAGTCCAGTGATTGGAGTACATTTGCCTACCTTGCGGTCGCCTACGCCCTCACGGGATTCATGGAAGAAGGCTTAATGCGCGGCGTCGTCATGCGCACGCTCAAGCCAACAGGTGTAAATCGCAGTATTGTCATTTCAGCACTCTTGTTTGGACTGTTTCACATCGGCAACTTAGTCAGTCGCAATCCAGCGATCGTATTCGCGCAGATGCTCGGCGCCTTTGTGCACGGCATTGGACTTGGAGCCTTTCGCCATAAGACCAACACCATCTGGTTTCCAGTTATTCTCCACGCCTTGCATGACCTGGCATTGAAATACTCCAATTTTCCCACCATCCCTTTGGACGTTGTCATGGTCACTCTGCTCATGCTCTATGGCATCTATCTGTTGAGAGGGCAGGGTCATGAATGAGAAGAACAAACACGCTGAACACGCCGCCGCAATCCAGACCGATCACCTCGGCCTGGAAAGGCTGGTCTTTTTCAGTGATGCGGTGTTTGCCATCGTGATCACCCTGCTCGCGATAGAGATTCGCCTGCCATCTGTTGAAGGCTCGTTGTCAGATACTGAGTTGGCTCGGGCTTTGTTGGATATCGGGCCGAAATACCTCGGCTATGTGATTAGCTTTCTCGTTGTTGGCTCTTTCTGGATGAGCCATCATCGTAAGTTTCGCTATATTCAGCATTATGACAGCCGCTTGATCGCGATGAATTTGCTCCTGCTCATGGCAATTGGTTTCATTCCATTCCCCACGTCTGTTCTCAGTGAGTACGGAAACCGCACAGCCACCGTTTTCTATGCGGTTATTATTGTTGTGATGGGCATTCTCTCTGCTGCGCTCTGGTGGTATGCATCACATCGCAATCGCCTCATTGATCCACAAATCGCGTCGCGCCTACGGCGCAGGGAGTTCTTCGGCCCGCTGCTGTTTGCCGCCATATTCGCAGTCTCGATTGGGTTGGCTTTTATCAACGCTGATTTGGCAAAATTCTCGTGGACATTGGCGATAGTTCCCTGGTTGTTTATGCGCTAAACGGTGGACAAGCAGCGATTGATGGGTAGTCACACGTGAAAAGCCGTCTTCCGCCGGTTTTGTGTTGGCGCCGCAGACGATGCCTGGTTTGCCGGGGTAATGGCTGCAGCGCAGCGGCCATCGGCTGCGGGGCAGGGTGACACAGACCATGGATCAGTTGAAGCAGCGCTATCTTGCGCTGTTGCCAGACCTGCCGCGATGGGTGGAAACGCGTGCTCTCCTATCCAGCGCGCGGGCGATGGTGGCTGAGAATGCGACGCGGAGCGGCTTCGTTATCTGGAATGCAGACGACGACTTGGGTTCAGTCGTCGGCGAACCGAACCCCGAAGGCGTTGTCCGAGCAGCCGAGTGCGTGTCGCAGATCCTGGCGTTCCCGGAGAACATGGAGCAGGTGCGCGCCATTCTTGGCGGTTTTCAGGCAGAGCCCGCTGCGGTCTTCTCGGCGCCAGCACAATTGCCGCCGCTGCCGTTGCATCCATGCCGCCAGATGGGTCGCCACGAGATGGCGCGGCTGCAGCACTTGCCAACTGAGCTATGGGATGAGCTGTCAGACGTGGCGCGGAGCGGGCGACCAATCGTTGCGGCGTTCGACGGCGCGCTGCCAGTCGCTTTTGCCTATGTCGCATCGGAGACGGAAGCCCTCTGGGATGTATCCATTGACACCATCGCCAGCCATCGTCGTAGAGGCTATGCTGCCGCCGCCGTCGTGTCTCTCATGCACTTGATGAAGCAGAGTGGAAAGACCGCCGTATGGGGCGCCCTGGTAAGCAACGCGGCATCGAACAACCTGGCTCGGCGCCTGGGCTTTGTCGAGGTGGACACGCTTTGGGTTCTCGCTCGCAGCACCACCTGAAAACCGGTTGCAGCGAACGGGCTTTGCCCCCGCCGCTGATGTGCACCGTGAGGAGAAAAAATGAGAGACGTAGTCTACATCGCCTCGATCTTGGTTGATGGGTATCTCGGAGCTGACGATGGCGACAACGCCTGGGTTGTGCCCGATCAGGAGTTGCACCGCCACTTTAACGACCTCGAAGCGTCGTTCGACACGCATCTGTACGGTCGGCGCATGTATGAGTTGATGTCGCAGTACTGGCCGGCCGCTGACGAGCAGCCTGACGCACCTGACTACGTGGCGGAATACGCTCGCATCTGGCGCGCAATGCCCAAGGTCGTCTTCTCCAAGTCGCTCGATCAGGTGCACTGGAACTCGCGCTTGTTCGCTGGCGACGCGATCGAAGAGGTAGACAGGCTCAAGCGAGAGCCGGGCAAGCCCATGAGCGTCGGCGGAGCCGTGCTGGCAACGTCACTCGCGCAAGGCGGCCTCATTGACGAGTTCCGTTTCTACGTGATGCCAGCCATCATCGCATCTGGGACGCCAATCTTCGCCGCGCTTGATAAGCACATCAACCTCGCTACACGCGAGGTCCGGCAGTTCACTTCGGGCGCGGTTCTGCTTCGATACCGAGCGCGACCCGTGGCCGTCACCTAACGAGCGCATCGAGCCGACGTCGGTCGTAAGCTTGACTCGTTCCAGCGGGTTTGAGTGCAGCTCATACGCAGTACAGTAAACGATTTGCACCGGCAGTCGCCAAAGCGCGATTCAAGTTGGATTCGTTGCTGGAATTCTGATATACTGGATTCATGATTATCGAATTCGAAGGCACCATCATCTATTGGCGCGGGCCAGCTCCTTTCCTTTTCTGCACGATCCCGGAAGCGCCAAGCCGCGCCTTGAAAACAATTTCATCCATGGTGACCTATGGTTGGGGAGTCATTCCAGTTCGAGCGCAGATTGGCAAAACTGAGTGGAAGACTTCTCTCTTTCCGAAAGATGGCCGCTACCTTGTGCCTATTCGAATGAGCGTCCAAAAATCAGAGCATCTTGACGTGGGTGATCATGTTGCTATTCGGATCGAAGTCTGTTAAGATCAGTGAACTGCCTAACAGCGGCGCCTCCTGACCGTCTTTGGCGTGGAACAGCAGCGATCATGTGGCAAAACATGTGATTCTGTTAGCCTTGCCCTGTTCGAATCGGCAGGCGGGTGACGCCGAGGGCGCTAGACGTATCAATTTAGGCAGCCCTAACAGAAGAAAATGGAGCATCGAATGGAGATTGTACATGGCAACCATCCGTGAAGGCAACCAGACGGTTTTCCTGGTCGTAGATGTCCAGGTCGGAATCATGCGCAGCGCCTGGGATTCTCCCCGAATCATCAAGAATGTGGCCGCCGCCGTCGAAACTGCAAGGCGCCAGGGAATCCCAGTCATATGGGTGCAGCACGCCGATGATGAACTGATCCATGGCAGCCCCGATTGGCAATTGGCGCCAGAATTGTCACCCGCAGAAGGTGAGATTCGAATCTATAAGCAGTTCAATTCGTCATTCGAGCAAACTCCATTGGAGGAAACCCTGGCGCGGCTCGGCGCTACTCACATCGTACTGGCTGGCGCTGCCACAAACTGGTGTATTCGGGCGACGGCCTATGGCGCTCTCGATCGAGGCTACGATCTCACGCTCATCCAAGACGCTCATACCACGGAGACGATGGAGTTCGCGGACGGCGCCACAATCGAAGCGGCGGACATTGTCCGTGAGCTGAATATCGCAATGAAGTGGCTGAGCTACCCAGGCCGCGCCAACGGTACGGCATCTTCTGGGGAGATTGATTTCGCAGCCTAATTCCGCTCCCGCGGACCCAAATCGCTCCGATCTGTTACGCAAAGACAGGAATTCAAAAATGCAGACGCGCAGACTTGGCAACAGCAACTTGGAAGTTTCGGCCCTGGGGCTAGGCTGTATGGGCATGAGCTTCTCCTACGGCCTGCCCAGGGACAAGCAGGAGATGATCTCTCTGCTGCGGGCAGCCGTCGAACGCGGCGTTACCTTCTTCGATACGGCCGAGGTCTATGGCCCGTTCATCAACGAAGAACTCGTGGGCGAAGCTCTGGCGCCTTTTCGTGGGCGCGTGGTGATTGCCACCAAATTCGGCTTCAAATTGGATCCCAACGGCGGACCGCGCTGGGTTGGCCTGAACAGCCGGCCACAACACATCAAGGAGGTCGCCGAAGGCTCGCTGAGGCGGCTCAGGGTCGAAGCGATTGATTTGTTCTATCAACACCGCGTTGACCCGGACGTGCCCATCGAGGATGTCGCAGGAGCCGTGAAGGACTTGATTCAGGAAGGCAAGGTTAAGCATTTTGGCCTTTCTGAAGCCGGCGTGCAAACCATCCGTCGCGCACACGCTGTTCAGCCGATCACGGCACTCCAGAACGAATACTCGCTGTGGACGCGAACCCCTGAGGCGGAAGTGCTGCCAACCCTCGAGGAACTTGGAATCGGCCTGGTCGCCTACAGTCCGCTGGGAAAGGGATTTCTGACGGGAAAGATTGACGAAAGCACGACGTTCGACCATACCGACTTCCGCAACACGCTCCCGCGCTTTGCACCAGAGGCTCGCAAAGCGAATCAAGCCGTGGTTGCGTTACTTGCCAGGATTGGAGAACAGAAGGGCGCCACGCCTGCCCAAATTGCGCTCGCCTGGCTGCTTGCCCAGAAGCCGTGGATCGTTCCCATCCCCGGCACCACGAAGCTGCATCGGTTGGATGAAAACATCGGGGCGGTTGCCGTTGAACTGACCGCGGATGACCTTCGCGACATCGAAAGCGCCGCCGCCGAAATCACGGTGCAAGGGGATCGGTACCCCGAACACCTGCAGCGCATGACCGGGCTCTAAGCAGCGCAAGAGTGAGGAAACAAGCGCCGGCCAAGTGGCGGCGACGCGGACGAGCGATGAGTGTATGTTGAAACTCGTCAACATCGTTCGCAAAGGAGAAGGGGAAATGAACGCTCCGAACATGACGGTGAGTGCAGTTGATCCAGATGTGAAATGGCTGTACCGAGTGGGCGGCATCTCTGCCATCGCCTTTGGCATCGCGTATGTCGTCATCATTGCGCTCTATGTTCGTATGGGAGCTCGGCCGAGCGGCGCCGAGGCCTGGCTCACCTATATCGCTGGGAACACGACGGCGTGGCGGGCTATTCTTGGCCTCTCCGTCCTAACAGATTTTCTCCTCGTACCAATTGCGTTATCGCTGTACGTCACGTTGAAAGGGATCAACAAACACGCGATGCTGTTAGCCGCCGCATTTATTGGATTGTTCGTTGTCCTGGACCTGGCGCTTACCTGGACAAACTATGCCTCGCTGATCGCGCTCAGCGGCAGCTACGCGGCTGCTGCGAATGACGTACAGAGAACAGCCATCGTCGCGGCTGCAAATTACCCGTCCCTGGTGGTGGTCTCCAACCTCTTATTTGTCTACAACTCACTCACCCTCGCCGTCGGCATTCTCATGACCGGCATTGTCATGTTGAAGGGGATTTTCAGCCATAGTACCGCCTATTTGGGTTTGGCTACAGGCGCCCTGGGCATTGTTTCGGTCGCAAGCTCCCCTTTGGCCGGTTCTGTGAGCAGCGTATCCATTATCCTCGCTTCTGCTCTCACGACCGTGTGGTTTTTGTTTGTAGGCTACAGACTCTTCAGGCTCGGTCAGCCGTGATTCGTATGGCGCCGGGACAGAGATTCCACCTAGATGAAGCACGCTGGGAACCATGGTTACAGCAACAGCCGTGACGATTGTGAACGTGGGTTATCGCTCAACCAACTACTGGGTGGTAAGCGCTGGCGCTGCGCGTTTGCTCGTTGATATTGGCTGGCCTGGAACCCTCGGAACGATGAAGGCGAATCTCAAGCGAATGGGCGTGCCTATGGGCGAGATCCGCTACGCACTTGCCACCCACTATCACATTGACCATGCCGGCCTGGCCGAGGAATTGAAGCGGGAAGGCATTCCCCTCCTTGTACTCGATGTCCAGGTTGATGCTATTCCACGCATGAAGACTTGGACAAAGCCGTGGGATCACTACATTGACATAACGGAAGAAGGTAATGTCGTCATCACCTTCGAACAGAGCCGCGTGCTCCTCAGCCAGATGGGAATTGCAGGGGAAATCCTTCATACCCCCGGCCATTCCGATCACTGCGTCTCGCTCCTGCTTGATGACGGCTCCGTCTTTACCGGGGATCTGCCGCTGGAAGTCTTTGCCTACGACAACCCCGTCGCTTTGGCAACCTGGAGACTCTTGCGCGAAAAGGGCGCGGCTCGGGCATATCCCGCCCACGGTCCTATTGTCGAGCTTATGCCATGAATCCTCCCAGCCGGTCAGCTACCGCCGCCCAAGCGCCTGGTTCGCCGGATCGTCGAATTCAGGGTCGAACTGCAGACCAGTGAAGGCCGTGACATGGGGCGCGACCATAGGTTAGAGATGTTTGGAGGCCGATCGAAATGACAACGGATTTTTGCTGGCTGGCACACTATGAGCCAGGCGTCGCACACAGCGTCGCAGTTCCGAATATCACCGTTCACCAGTTACTGTTGAACGCCACGGCGAAGTTTCCTAACCATACCGCGGTGCGGATGGTGCTGCGCTACTTGCCCCTGGGGTGGAAAGTGCAGGCCAGGCTAAGCTATGCTGAGCTGAATCGGCTGAGCGATCGCTTTGCTGCGGCCCTGGTGCAGCTGGGCATCCGCAAGGGCAGCCGTGTCTCCCTGATGCTGCCCAACATCCCGCAGATGGTGATCGCCTATTTTGGCGTGCTCAAGGCCGGCGCGATCGTCGTCAACACCAATCCCACGTATCCGGCGCATGAGCTGGCGCCTCTGCTGCGCCGCGCGGGGGCCGAAACCATCGTGACGCTCAGCGGCCTTTACGATCGTGTGCTCGAAATTCAACCCACCACCGCCATCAAGACTATCATCCTCACCGACATCTCTGAAATGATTGACCTGCCCTTCCGCAGCGTCGTGGCCAAGCAGATGCGCGCAAGCGGCATGATGAAAGCCGTGACCCCTCGGCCGGGCGCCTATTTCATGCACGACCTCCTTGCCGCGGCGCCGGCCGCCGCGCCCAGTGTACCGATTGACCCGGCCGCCGACACCGCCGTTTTCCAATTCACCGGCGGCACCTCGGGCCTGCCCAAGGCCGCCGAGCTGACTCACCGCAACCTGGTGGCAAACATCACCCAGATCAACGCGTGGGTGCCTTCGCTGAAGCCGGGAGGCGAGAAATTACTCCTCGCCTTGCCGGCCTTCCATGTCTACGGCATGACCGTGGGCATGCTGACGTGCCTGAACCTGGGAGGCGAGCTGGTGCTGGCGCCCGATCCGCGCAATACCCTTCATCTCCTGCAGACCATCGCGCGGGAGAAGATCACGGTTTACCCTGGTGTGCCAGCTATGTATATTGCCATCATCAATCATCCCAAAGTGGCCGAATTCAATCTGCACAGCATCCGCGTTTGTCTGAGCGGCGGCGCTTCGCTGCCCGCCGAAGTGGCGCAGAAGTTCGAGGCTGTGACAGGAGGCAAATTGGTCGAAGGCTACGGCATGTCCGAATCATCGCCGCTCACCGCGGGCAATCCTGTCTTTGGTCAAACCAAAACCGGCTCGGTTGGCATGCCGTTTCCTAGCACTGAACTGGCTATCGTTGCCCTGGAGCCGGATGCGCAGGGCAAGACCCCATTCTTGGATGTCGAGCAAGCCGGCGAGCTGGTCGTACGCGGGCCCCAGGTCATGAAGGGATACTACAACAACCCAGAGGAAACCAGGATTGCGATTGACGCGGATGGCTGGCTCCACACGGGCGACATTGCCAGGATGGACGCCGATGGCTACTTCTTTATCGTGGACCGCAAGAAGGACCTGATCATCGCCAGCGGCTACAATATCGTGCCCCGCGAGGTGGAAGAAACCTTGTTCATGCACCCCGCGGTGTTGGAAGCCGCCGTGGTGGGCGTCCCAGATGCCAAACGGGGCGAGACCGTCAAGGCCTTCGTCGTGCTCAAGGAAGGTCAGAGCGCCACGGCGGCTGAGATACGCGACTTCTGCCGGGAGCGCCTGGCGCCGTATAAGGTGCCCTCGCTGATCGAGTTTCGCACGGAGCTGCCCAAGAGCCAGGTCGGCAAAACGCTGCGCCGCGTCTTGGTGGAAGAGGAAAAGCGCAAGGCGGCGGTTCCGCATGAAGACGGTCGAGCTGTATAGCAATGAAGTTGCGCCGAGGGTCGGACGCCTGCTGCAGACTCATTGATGGGTGAAGGAATTCGTGGCGCATCGTAGGAGTGAATATCATGTTCAATTTCAGCTTATCCAATTATGCGCCATCCATGGCGTTGGTCATGACCCTGATAGCTTCTTTTGCAGCACTCGGTCCTGTTCCTGCCCAGCCGACCCCGGCTCTGATTGAAGACTGGCGCGCGTCCGATTTCAATTACGCTTCAAGCATGATGGACACCGATCAGAGCGATCACGTGGTTGTTTTGGGCGACACCGCAACCTCCAGGAACCTGATCATCAAGAAATTCGATGCCGCTGGAGCCCTGTTGTGGCAGACCCCCTATGACGCCGTAGAGGCGCTCAGCGGCGTGTGGATCGCCGTTGATGGCAATGGCAACGCGGTTGTCCAGGCGAATACGATCCGCATCTCGACCGGTCAACCGACGGGGTGGCTGACCCTCAAATATGACGCTGATGGAACCCTGCTGTGGGCCAATAGTCGGCCTGGCGTCGTTAGCGGTTCTGTCCGTGTGGAGGTGGATGCCAACGACAACATCTATGTCGCCGGGTTCGCTCTCAATGACTCGGTGTTGATCAAGTACTCCCCCACCGGAGCAACCTTGTGGACCGCGGTCTTCGACAACAACGGCGCGATTGACGCGCCTTCTTCCATGGCCATCTCACCCGATGGCAGCCGGATCGCAGTGGCTGGCGTCAGCGGTAATCTCTTCATGGCGCTGATGTATGACGCCAATGGGAACCGCTTGTGGGCGAATACCAACAGCGCTGTTTACGCGGCCGGCGACGCGGCCTTCGGTCCTGGGAACATCAGCTACTTCGCCGCCGGCGCCTACTTCCCGCAAGACCCAAATCCCTATCAGATGGCGATTGTGAAGTTTGACGCCGCGGGAAACCAGTTATGGATCAAAAGCTACAGCGTTGGCGATCGGACGATGCGCGTGGCCCTGGATGCTCAGGGAAATATCGTGGCAACCGGCGTTGACTCGATCGGCTATATGGATTGGATGACGATCAAAACGGACGCGAACGGCAACCTGCTCTGGTCGCAACGCTATGACGGCGGCCGAAACAACGACGAGACCCCCAGTATGCTGGCGGTTGACGCTTCCGGCGCCGTGTACGTGACCGGCAAAGGTGGCCCTAACCCAGGTTCTGGCAACCTCTCCTATGTGAAGGGCGTCGCCGTCAAGTACAACCCGGATGGGACGCCCCAATGGGCCGTCTGGGATGATTATGCGGGCGGCAAGGCGATCCGTCTTGGGGCGGCGAACACGCTGGCAACCCTCGGTTGGAACTATCTCGTGACCACGCATTACACGCAGACCAGCCTGCCAGACCTGCTGCCCAATCCCCCCACGAATCTCAGCGGCTTTGCATCCAACACAGGCTCAGGCTATGAGGTCCGATTGAATTTCAGCGACAATGCCAATAATGAATTCTGGGTGGAGGCTGAACGCTGCGCGGGTTCGGGCTGTACGGACTTCACCACGGTCGCTCAATCGCGTGGCGAGAATGTAACAGCTCTAACCGATACGACCGTTGCCCAGGGCGTTGCCTACACCTACCGCGTGCGGGCGCGAGGCTTCATGGGACTTTCAGGCCCTTCGAATACCGCCACGATCATCATCCCCGGCGTCATTTGTCCTGACTTCAATCACGATGGCGTCGTTGATGCCGCTGATTTGAGCGCGATCGCCAGCCTGTGGGGTCAGCCCGCCCCCGCGGGCTATGATCTTGACGGCGATGGCTCCGTCACGATTGCCGACATCCAAATGGCGGCGGCGCGTTGGGGCGCGAGCTGCCCATGAATGTTGATAATCCGCAGCGCAACCAGAATCTCCCTTTACACCACGCCGAGGTAACGCTTGTGTGTAGAAATATCAAGACTCTCTTTAACTTTGAACCGCCGGTGACGGACGACGAGATTCGTGCGGCTTCCCTCCAATTCGTGAGGAAAGTGAGCGGCTTCAACAAGCCATCGAAAGCCAACGAAGCGGCATTCCTGGCCGCGGTTGACGAGATTGCAGCCGTTTCCAGGAAGCTGCTCATGTCGTTGGAGACGAACGCGCCGCCGAAGAACCGGGCAGAGGACGCGGCCAGGGCGCGTGCGCGCGCGGCGCAGAGATTCGCCGGGTAAGCGACACTCGTGATGCGTGCGCGGCCAAAAGCCATGACTGGCTTGCGTGTCTCTATTTTGGGTGACTGGGGCATGATGTTTCCAGAGAGGAATGAAAAGCGATGACAACGACACCGACAGGTCACGTAATTTTGGAACGGATGACCCCTGCGGAGTTCGAAGCCTATTTGCAGCCAGCAATTGCCGAGTATGCCGCGGACAGAATCGCAGCCGGCAATTGGTCCGAGGCGGAGGCTATGTCGCACGCGCAACAGCAGTTCGCTGATCTGCTGCCGCAGGGCGTCGCCACGCCCAACCAGCATCTGTTCACGATTCGGGATGCGGCCAGCGCGCAAGCCGTCGGCGTGATTTGGCTGGCCTTGATGCCGCACTTTGGGCAGCCAAGCGCGTTCATCTATGACCTGCGCATCTTCGACGCCTTCCAGCGCCGGGGCTACGGCATGCAGGCGATGCTGGCCGTGGAGCGCGAGGCGCAAGCGCTGGGCATGGATCGCATCGGGTTGCACGTATTTGGACATAACTCCGCTGCGCAAGCACTCTACCTCAAGCTAGGATACACGATCACCAACGTCAACATGGCCAAGTATTTGGCGCCTTGAGGAGTGAACGCCCACAACTACGTCCTTCATCCAGCGATCATCGTGCCGCTCCCTTCGCGCTCAGCGGCATCACCACGGACCTCTGGCTCAAGTTCCTCTGGATGACGCCCTTAGCGGTCGTGATTTGTTACCTGGTCGCCTATCTCCTGCGGAAAGCGCCCGCAGTGCAAAGCATTCTGTAACGAGACCATACCGACGCCGTCAACGCAGCGCGATGACGCGATGACGGGGTCTTGTCAGGCCCCGTGCCATGAGGTATACTATCTGCGAGGTGGGTATTGGCTTTGGTTTGGAGAGAAGCATGATGACGATTACGGCGAAGGCTACGCAGCAGAGTGGGGCGCGCTATACGATTATCGAGACGGACTTGGGGCCACTCATCAGCGAAAGTCGTGTCAGTGTGTTTGATGTGATGGATGCCTACGATGCCGGTGATTCTGTCTACGAAATTGGTCTGACATTCAACCTCTCGCCCTTGCAGGTTGAAACAGCACTCGACTACATTGCGGAGCATCGAGCCGCGTTAGAGCCGCAGTTGGTGGAGGTCAAGCGACGGTTGGCTGACCGAGAAGCGTTCTATCGTCGCCAAGCGGCAGAGATCGCACTGCGTATTGCTGCACTGCCCATGACACCCCAGCGCGAAGCCCTGCACGCGCTGCGAGAACGTATTGAGGCTACGTACCAGGCTGATACCCATGCAGATCGTCCTTAGCGATCATAATTGCGAAGGCCAGGCGCGAGCAATCTTCCGAACTCTGGACACTCGTGGCTATCTCAAACTGATTCCCATGGAATTGCGCTTGTTTGTTGATGCTGGCCTATCCGTCAGCGCCGCAGATGCCACAGTGTGGCAGTACTGTCAGGACTGCGGCTTTCTTTTGCTTACCGGAAACCGCAACACCAGCGATGGTGAACAGTCGCTTGAAAGCACGATACGGCGCTTGACCACGTCGAACAGTCTTCCAGTCGTGACCATCAGCAATCTACGTCGCGTTCTCGCAGATTCGGCATATTGCGAGGATTGTGCTCTCAGACTAGCTGAAGTTGTGCTAGACCTCGAAAATTATCGAGGGGTGCATCGCTTGTATCTCCCCGGCTGAATCGGCACACAGTGACTGTCGAGCGCCAGGGCTTGTCAGCGCTGCTGCCGGTGCAGCCCGCCGATTCCCGCCTCGCGTGCGCGCACGATGGCCTGGGCACGGTCGGTCACCTGCAGCTTGCTGAAGATGTTGCTGATGTGGTTGCGTAGGGTCTTGGGGCTGAGCACCAGGCGGCGGGCGATCTCTTCATTATTATAGCCTTGGGCGATCAGACCCAGCACCTCTCTTTCCCTGTCGGTCAGTTCAGGGAAAATTTCCGGCGCCGTGGGTCGTGCGGCGAAGAAGCTCATCAGCCGGTGGGCGATGACCGGACCGAATAATGCCTCGCCGCGCGCCACGGCACGGATCGTGCGCAGCATCTCTTCTTGATCAGCGCCCTTGAGCACGTAACCGCGCGCGCCGGCGCGCATCGCGGCAAAGACCGAATCATCGTCTTCGAACATGGTCACCACGACGACCCCGATGTGCGGGCTGGTTGCGACGATGCGCCGCGTGGCCTCGATGCCGTTGAGGCCCGGCATGCGGATGTCCATCAGCACCACGTCGGGCTGCAAAACCATGGCCTGGGCCATAGCTTCCTGGCCCGTGGCCGCCTCGCCCACCACCTCGGTGTCGGCCACCGACGCCAGCAGCGAGCGCAAACCGTCGCGGAACAGGGTGTGGTCATCAGCAATCAGGATACGGATCGGTTCCACTGCGAAGCACCTCAAAGCATCAGAATTCCTTACATTCTGTCAATTCGTTGCCGTGAATGGCAGCCGCGCGCTGACGCGCGTGCCACCCTCAGCCCGGCGCGCGATGCGGCACGCACCGCCCAATTCCTCCGCTCGCTCGCGCATAGAGGCGATGCCAACGCCTGCCTGGTAGTTATCGGGCAGCCCCATGCCATCGTCGTCCACGGCCAGGTGCAGCGCGTGGTCCAGGCAAAGCCAGATCGTGCAGCGCTGCGCGTGCGCATGACGCACCACGTTGGTCAAGGCCTCCGTCGCGATGCGGTACGCGGCGACTTCAACGGCCGCGGGCAGGGCAGGCAGATCGTCCGGTGCGCGCACCTGCACCGCCAGGCTGTCAGACGCGACGCGGGCCGCGTGCTCGTGCAGCGCGCCAACCAGGCCCAGTTGATCCAATGCCGGCGGCCGCAGGTCATAGACCAACCGGCGCACATCGGCGATGGCGGCCTGGGTTTGCGCCTTCAGGTCGGTGAGCAGCCCGGCCGCGACCTGAGGATCACGCGCCAGCAGGTTACCGGCCGCGTCCAATTTGAGCGTCAGGCTGGCCAGGCGCGGACCTAACCCATCGTGCAGGTCACGGCGCAGGCGGCGGCGCTCTTCTTCACGCGCGATGACGAGGCGTTGGCGTGACTGGCGCAGTTCGGCCGTCAGGTGCAGCGCGTGCGCCGCGGCCCCCGCTTGATGCGCGATCGTCTCTAGCAACCGTTGTTCGTGCCGATTGAACGGCTCATGGGCTGCGCGGCGTCCCACGGTCAACGTGCCGACGACCGCTCCCTGATAGGTCAGCGGCCATATTTCGACAGCCTGACTAATGACCCCGTAGGCCGCCACCGGCGCCACGTCATCGCTCAGACTGACAGCCACGTAGGGCAATTTGAGCGTCGTCGCTACCGTGCGTACCAGCGTGGGTAGCAGGGCATCTGGTTCGGCCGCGACTTCCAACTGGGTCCCCACCGTCGCCAACACCTGCACGGGATCGTTCTGCTCGCCGTAGAGCAGGCGGTTGATCGCGCGCTGTAGCCAGGCGTGCAGCGGATTGACCGCCAATGCCACCAGACCGGTCGAAATTACGGCCAACCAGGCGTTGTCGCCGCGCAACAGCAGCCCCAGCCCGCCGACCAGGAGCACATAGGCCAGCACGACCAGCGCAGTCAGCGTGCCGTAGACCAGCGTGCGGTTGATCCACACGTCCACAGCCCACAGCCCATAGCGCAGCATAGAAAAACCAATCGTGAGCGGAATCAGCCAGCCAACCAGTAACCTGATCAGCAGTTCAATCAGGGCCTCCCATGCGGACTGCGGCCGAAGGTTGCTCAGAAAAGAGATAAGCAGGGTGGCGACATACAGCCCTAATCCAAAGACCACCCATTTCATCTGCTGGCGCTGCACCGGGTCGCTGCACGTGCGGTAGCGATAGACCTGGCTGGCGCCGGCTACGACGAGCGAACCCACAAGGGGGATCGAGAAGATTAGCCACAGGCTGTCGCTCACAACTGAGGAGGGACTTTGTGGGCTGAATGTGGTGACGAGAAACAGCCCAATAACACTCAGGCCGAGCAGAGCGCTCCCGCGCGTCCAGCGCGGAAAGAACTGGCCGTTTGGGAACAGGTAGATGAACAAGATTACGCTGCCCAGGGTGGCGGCCGCCTGCAGCCAGGTCAGGATTGGCCCGAACGGCACCCAAGTGGGCAAGCGCCACAACTCCATGTTGCTGCTGATATACCAGGGCGCTGACAGCATGAGAAAGGCAGACGCAAACAGACCCATGCGGTCAGCCGATTTACGCCACAGGACAAGCAAACCCATGCCCAGTGCAGTGACGGCCGAGAGCGATTCGAGCAGGGCGACAAACCGCACAAAATCGCCATACGCCATGAAGATACTGACGGCCGGGCGGGTGCGGCTGACTACCCATTCGCCGTAGGTCGCCCAGAAGTTTTCTGGCCAGACTTGACTCAGGGTCAGCAACACCAACACCGCCACGACCAGCCAGGCCAGGCGGCCCAGCCAAAGCGGCCAGCCCGTGAGCTTGATTTCTCCTGCGTTTGTGATGGATGCTGTCATGCCCGGAATCATACCTGTTTGTGGACTGCCGGTCAATTGCCTGGTTCGGCGCTGACGTGTCGCCTGAGGAGGACGCCAATGACCGCGCTGCCTGCCACCGAGGCCAGGATATTGCCCACCAACATGACGGTGAGCATGGTGGCCGTTGCTTCGGCGTTGGGGCCGCCAACGTGCCGTCCCAGGAGGTGTTGAATCACATCGGCCGCCAGGAAGACGCTGCCGGCTGTGGCGCCGCCGTTAAGCGCCAGCCTGGCTGCCAGCCGGCCATCGCCGCGGGCGATGCCCAGCGCGGCACCCAGCAAGGCGGTCAAGACCGAGGCAGCTAGTGTGAAAAGGATGGCAAAGGCCACATGTACCGGCATCAGCGCCTGGCCCGGGCCTTCGACGAAGTACTTTTCCCCCTCGGTCAGAAGAAAGACGATCAGAACCAGGGGCGGGCCATATGCGAGGGCGCCGGCCCAAGCCAGGCGCGTGCGCTCGCTGATCCCGCTGATGCGTGCGAGTGTGCGCGCCCACAGCGCGCCGCCCAGCGCGCAGAAGGCGGCCAGTAGCACCATCATGACAATCGGGCCGGAATTTTCCAGGCGTCGCGCCAGGTGGCTGGGGAGGCTCGCCGTCAGAAGCATCCCAAAGACAAAGGTCGCGATCACCGCCCCCTGCAAAATCAGCCCGGCCAGCCCGCTGCGCCAGGCGATACGCTGACCCGCCCCAGCCGTCGGTCCCAGCGACCGCTCGTCGGCGGCTGCGGCGCTTGATGTTGTGTTCATCATATTTCCTACTTTCAATACCTCCCAGGGAAGACGTGCTCACGAATGACCGAACGAGGTCAAATCCTCGTCCAACATCAGCGGCGCCAGCATCATACACCCGGACGCGTCCCGTTGTCATGGGACTACGGTCACGCCTGGGCCGGGAAGTTGTCCCGAGTCGTCATTGTTGGCGCCGCCAGCCGAAAACATGAGGCCCACCGGAAGCCGTCACACGGTGCCTGGTGGGTCTCGTCGCACGCTCGAAAACTTTCTCAATGTCCAATCTACTCAGGTGGTTGCACTTGCCTGCAGAATATCTGCGGGTGTGAAGAAGTAGTAGCCTGGCTCAAAGATTACCACTCTGTTGTGCGGAAAGTTTAGCACACAGCAGAGGCAGAGGCAAACCATGCATTTATTCCTGTTTTTTGAACGGATTGACCGAGAATGGAGATTGTGCTACACTCGATTCAATGGACGGCTGCTGCGGACCTGCCGCTGACGCATTGGCAGGGCTTGTAACATTCAACCAGAGGTCAATCGCGCATGAAGTTTCCAGGCCAACAAGTCGGCCTGGCGCCTTGAGGGACAGAAGATGTTTTCAAACGAAGAGATCGCTTATATCAAGAGTCAGCCGCTCGCGCGGCTGGCGACCGTCTCGCCCGACGGGCAGCCGGATGTCGCGCCGGTGGGCTTTCGGTTCGACGGGCAGCGTTTCGTGATCGGCGGTTTTGACATCACGCGCACGTTCAAATACAAGAACGTAAAACAGGGCAACGCCAAAGTCTCGCTCGTCATTGACGATTTGGCGACGGTCTCGCCCTGGAAACCGCGCGGCATCAAGATTCACGGCAGCGCGCAGATCAGCGAAGGCAGCGGATCCGCGGTCTTGATCGTCACACCCGAGCGGTCGTGGAGCTGGGGCATTCACGCCACAGCCTTCAAAGACGGCATGCCGGTCAGCCGTAAAGCAACGCATGAGCCAGCCGCATAGGATATCGGTCAGCGTGACCCAATCCATCGCCTTGCTTTCGTTCGTGGTGCGCGACTACGACGAGGCCATTGCTTTCTTCACCCATGCCCTGCGTTTTAGCGTCGTCGAAGACACGCCGCTCGGTGCGGGTAAGCGCTGGGTCGTGGTCGCGCCGCCGGAATCGCAAGGGGCGGCTCTGCTCCTGGCCCAGGCCGCGACCCCGGAACAGTTGGCGCACGTCGGCAACCAGACCGGCGGTCGCGTCTTCCTCTTTCTCCATACCAACGATTTCTGGCGCGACTACCACGCCATGCAAGCACACGGGGTCAAGTTCGCGGAGGAGCCGCGGCTAGAACCGTATGGCCGGGTGGTCGTATTCTTCGATCTCTATGGCAACAAGTGGGACCTGGTGCAACCCAACGGCGCCTGATCCTGCCAATCACTGACCCGTGGGAGAGGCAAGGCATTGGCTGATATCGTCATACACGAACTCGCAGACCACAACTGGACCGACCTCAACCGCTGCGACAATGCGTTCACGGTGGACGCCGAGCTGTGCCTGGCCGCAGAAGATGGACGGATCAGCTATACGGTGCGCAGCGTCCCGCCGTACGTAAAACGCTACGACTCTGAGGCGAATGACTCCACGACCTATCTCGGTCAGCCTGACCATGCTGCCTGGCTGGCATACGTGGACGGCCAACTGGCCGGGCAGATTCTTGCACACGAGAACTGGAACCGGTTCGCCATCATCTGGGATATTGCGGTCGAGCCATCTTTCCGCCGCCGGGGCGTGGGCCGCCGGCTGATCGAGCACGCGCTCCGCTGGGCCAGGGATCGGGGATTGCCCGGGGTGATGCTGGAGACGCAGAATATCAACGTCGCGGCGTGCCGGCTCTACGCGCGCTGCGGCTTCGTGCTCGGTGGGTTCGACGGCTACCTGTACCGCGGCGTCGCACCTGGCAGGCGCGAGATCGCCCTGTTCTGGTATTTGCTGTTCTAACCACAAGGCAGAGGCGATCGCGCAGATGGTTCGCGTCGCCCAGCCTGACACGCGCATCGTGACCTGCGATGGATATGCGCGCCAGGCGTGCAACCGGTGGGAGGGTTGGCACGTATCAGGTAAAAGGATATGGACACCAAGCTCATGGTACGATATGCCATCCGCGAGACCCTTGGTCTCCTTAGCATGGGCGTAGCACTTTTTTGGTCCGCCGGGCGGCTGGACTGGTGGCCGGGCTGGGCTGTGCTCGCGGTCATGGCCGCCTGGATCGCGGCGACGGCCATCATCCTCATCCGCGTCAACCCGGGCCTAATGGCTGAGCGTCTGGGGCCGCGCAAGGGGGCAAAACCGTGGGACACCGTCATCATGAGCCTTCTGGGTCTGATCCAGTTAGCGCGCTACATCATCGCCGGACTGGATCAGCGCCATGGCTGGACAGGCGGCTTGCCTGCGGCGGCTCAGCTTGTTGCGTTGGCCTTGTGTGTGCTGGGTTATGCCCTGGTGGTCTGGGCGACGGCTTCCAACGCGTTCTTCTCGCAGATCGTGCGCATCCAGGCTGAGCGCGGGCACACGGTCGTCCGTGGCGGCCCGTACCGCTACGTGCGGCATCCGGCCTACATCGGCGCAATTCTATTTGAACTGGCTGTGCCGGTTTTGCTCGCTTCCTGGCCGGCATTGATCATTAGCGGCTTGAGCGTCCTCCTGCTCATCCTCCGCACCGCGCTCGAAGACCGCACTCTGCAGGCGGAGCTGTCCGGCTATACCGGCTATGCGCGCCAGGTGCGTTATCGCCTGTTGCCGGGCATTTGGTAGGCGAGAGAGTAACACCACGCTAACAAGGAGTAACCTATGTCGTGGCAAACGCAACTCAGGGCCGATCCCCTTCCGTGGCTGTTGGATGCGGCTGCACCTGGCGTGCGCTACCTGGCGCTGCGCGACCTGTGCGATCTCGCACCGGATGACCCGCAGCTCGGTGTCGCACAACGGGCGGCGCACCGGGCCGGGCCGATTTCTGCCATCCTGGACCAGATGAACGAGGCAGGGTTTTGGGCCGAGCCTGGCCCTGGCTACCTGCCCAAGTATCGCTCCACCGTCTGGTCGGTCATTATGCTGGCGCAACTGGGCGCGTCGCTAGCTGAAGACGCGCGGATCGAACGCGCGTGCGCGTATGTCCTGGACCATGCGCTGGCCGCGCGCGGCCAGTTCTCGGCGTCCGGCCCACCCTCCGGCACGGCCGACTGCCTGCAGGGCAACCTGTGCTGGGCCTTGCTCGAGCTGGGCTGCCAGGATCCCCGGCTGGAGACGGCGTTCGATTGGCTGGCGCGCAGCGTCACGGGCGAGGGCATCGCGCCCATGGAAGATCGAGAGGCGCCCGTGCGCTACTACGCGGGCAAGTGTGGGCCAACCTTCGCTTGCGGCTCAAACAACAAGCAGTCGTGTGCCTGGGGCGCCGTCAAGGTGATGCTGGCGCTCGGCCGGTGGCCTGCCGATCGCCGGACGCCCGCCATGGCGCGCGCCATCGAGCACGGCGTTGACTTCCTGCTGGGTACAGATCCCGCGCTGGCCGCTTACCCCAACGGCTACAGCGACAAGCCGAGCGGGAACTGGTGGAAGTTCGGCTTCCCTGTCTTCTACGTCACCGACCTGCTGCAAAATGTCGAGGCCCTGGTCGCGCTGGGCTACGGCCGTGATCCTCGCCTGGCCCACGCGCTCCATGTCATCCGCGAAAAGCAAGATGCCAACGGCCGCTGGCTGCTGGAGTACGATTATGCCGGCAAGACGTGGGCCGATTTCGGGCCGAAAAAGCAGCCCAATCCGTGGGTCACGCTGCGGGCGCTGCGCGCCCTGAAGGCGGCTGCATAGGCATGAAAGAATGGACAGGTTAAGCTTCGGTTCTGAACTGCCACCCCGGCTGGTCATTGGCTGCGCCACGGTGTTCGAGATCTGACACTTGCATTTGTGCGCCGCGGCACAGTCGTGGTACAATATAATCGCAAATAGAAGGGGATGAGGCTCCCCAGGGTCATTGATCCGATGTGTCTCAGGACTGATAGCCTCTACCAGCTATTTTTGCTCTGGTAGGGGCAGTTTATTATGTTGCAAAGGAGATTGTGCAGTGTCCACCAAGATTGAACGCATCAAGGCCCGTGAAATCCTGGATTCTCGCGGTAATCCCACGGTAGAAGTTGATGTCTGGCTGGAGGATGGGACGCGCGGCCGCGCGGCCGTGCCCTCTGGGGCCTCCACGGGCGTGCTCGAAGCGCTCGAGCTGCGCGATGACGACAAGGCCCGCTTCGGCGGCAAGGGCGTGCTCAAGGCGGTGGAGCATGTCAGCCATGAGATCGCCGGCGCACTGATCGGCATGGACGCGCTCGATCAGGTCGCCCTGGATCGCGCGATGATCGCGTTGGATGGCACCCCCAACAAGAGCAAACTCGGGGCCAACGCGATCCTGGGCGTCAGCCTGGCTGCGGCGCGCGCGGCGGCCAACGCAGTGCATTTGCCGCTCTATCGTTACCTGGGCGGCGTGGGCGCGTGCACGCTTCCCGTGCCGATGATGAACATCATGAATGGCGGCGCGCATGCCAATTGGCAAGGCACCGATCTGCAGGAGTTCATGATCGCTCCCGTTGGCGCGCCGACGTTTCATGACGCCGTGCGCTGGGGCTCTGAGACCTACCAGGCGCTCAAGTCTGTCTTGAAGAGCAAAGGCTATCCGACGAGCGTTGGCGACGAGGGCGGCTTTGCGCCGACGCTCAAGGCCAATTCGGAGGCAATCGAGTTGATCGTGGCCGCCATCGAAAAGGCTGGCTACAAGCCCGGCGCCGACATCTGCATCGCCATTGATCCGGCTTCCAGCGGCTTCCACGAAGGTGGCTTGTACAACTTGCGCACGGAGAAGCGGAAGGCGACGTCCGCGGAGATGATCGAGATGTATGGGCAGTGGCTTGAAAAATACCCCATCATCTCCCTGGAAGATGGCCTGGCCGAGGACGATTGGGAAGGCTGGAGTCTGCTCAATCAAACCCTGGGCAGCAAGGTGCAGTTGGTCGGCGACGACATCTTCGTCACCAACGTCGAGCACATCGCGCGCGGCATTGCCGAACACTCGGCCAATTCTGTCCTGATCAAGCTGAACCAGATTGGTTCGTTGACCGAAACCATCGAGGCGATCGAGATGGCGTTCAAGGCGGGATGGACGGCGATGGTGTCGCATCGCAGCGGCGAGACCGTGGACAGTTTCATCGCTGATTTGACGGTTGCCATGGGCACGGGCCAGCTCAAGACCGGCGCGCCCTGCCGCTCCGAGCGCGTGGAGAAGTACAACCAATTGATGCGCATCGAGGAAGAATTGGGCGCTGCGGCCGTGTACGCAGGACGCAAGGCCTTCGTGCGTTAGTATTGACCAGTGATATTCTGGCATGACGAGCAAGTAATTCTAACGCAAAGCCGCTGAGACTCAAAGCCGCAAAGCGTTTTCTTAGCGTCTCTGCGCCGTGGCGTCTTGGCGTTGAAGTATTTGGTTCCGGCGTGTCAGGGTTAGTATCTTACCAGTGAAATTCTGGTACAGCGAGCAAGGAATTCTCACACAAAGCCACAAAGCCACAAAGACACGAAGGAACCGGTTTGCGTCTCAGTGCCTTTGTGTCTTTGTGTGAGTCATTTGGTTCCGGCGTGTCAGGGTTAGGTTGACCTACAGGATTCCTATGTGACTCCAAGCCGGTTGAGGCGTTGGCAGCCATGCTGACGACCTCAGCCGGCTTTTTATGTCGAAGGCGAACGGGACGTCGAACCTACCATGTAACTGCTCAGGCATCCTGCGCCGACTGCAGCCGCCGAATGAATTCGGGCTGCAAGGGCGTGCCGCCAGGCGTCCACACTTGCCCTGAGCGAAGTCGAAGGGCCGGTGGACGCCTGGCGGGAACGCCCATCAGGCGCGATTTCACTCGCTTGCTTGCCACGGCGCACCGCCTGAATAGTTACCCTACCACTCCAGGAGCCTCCAAATCTCCGGCTGCGCATCGCCAGCCTGAACGCCAATCTCGGCAAAGATGACCACTGCCTGCTTCAGATGGATCATCGCTTCTTCGCTGCGGCCGGCCGCGTGCAGCAGATCAGCCAGGTTGTTGTGCAGCGCGGCCTCACGGTGGCGATCGCCCACGGCAACGCCCAGCGCCAGCGCCCGCTCGGCCAGGGCTGTGGCCGCCGCCAGGTCGCCGCGGTCGCTGCAGGCCAGGGCCAGGTTGTTGAGCGCCGCGATACGGCCGCTGGCGTCCGCTAGAGCGTCGGCGATGGCCAGGCTGCGTTCGAGGTGCGCAACCGCGCCGGCCGCGTCGCCGCGGCTGCGCGCGAGAATGCCGAGAAGATTGTGCGCCTGGGCCGCGCCGCGGCGGTCATCGGCTGATTCAGCCGCGGCCAATGCCTCTGACGCCAACGCGGAGGCGCGTTCTGTCTGCCCCTGCGCGTGGACGGCCAGGCTCCAGTCGGCCAGGATGCGGGCGGCTTCGGCGCGCCTCGCGGCGTTGCCTGCCAGGTCCAACGCGGCCGCGAAGTGCGCCTCGGCCGACGGCCACTCCCCACGGCGGGCATGGACGTTCCCCAGTTTGTGCTCAACCGTAGCCAGCGCCGGGGTAGCCGGAGCACACAACGCCGCGGCCGCTTCGTAGCTCGCCAGCGCTGCGCTGTAGGCGCCCAAGAGCACGTGCATGTCGCCGCTCGCCTCGTGCAGGCGGCGCGCCTCCGGGTGGCCCAGGGCCAACGCAGCCTGGTAGTGAGCCAGCGCCTCAGCGTGAGCATATAGACCGTGCGCGTGGTCGCCGGCCATCGCGAAACAGGCCGCGGCCTCGGCATCCTGTCCGGCCAGCCGGAAATGTCGGCCAATCGCGGCGGCCTGGGCATCCAGATTGCGGCGGATGCGCGCCCGTTCCGACAAGAATCTGGCCGCGCGGCCGTGCAGCAGCCGGCGGCGGGCCAGGCTCGTCTCGTCGTAGACCAGGCCGCGCAGCTTCTCATGCGTGAAGTCGTAGCGCGGGGTCGCGCCCGCGTCCTCGGCCACCTCGCGCACAATCGCCCGCCTGGTCAACGCCTCCAACGCAGACGCCGCCTCCTCGTCGCTGCGGCCGCTGGTCGCCTGCAGCGCTTCCAGGTCGAAGGAACGGCCGATGACGGCTGCAGCCTGCAGCGCCTGCCGCGCCGCCTCCCCCACGGCATCCACCCGCGCCCGCAGCAGATCGGCCACGCCGCGAGGCACAAGCCACTCCCCTTGTGCGCCCTTTTCCGGTTGTTGCGCCAAGTCCTCAAGGTAGGCAGCCAGGAACAGCGGCAGCCCCTCCGTCTCGCGGTGCAGCCGATCGCCCATGCCGGCTGGCAGGTCAGCGCCGGCCGCGGACAGGCTGCGCACCATGTCGAGCACATCGGCCGGCGCCAGGCGATTGAGCACGAACGTCGCGCCGGCGCCTGCACGCTGCGCGTCAGCGACCAGGCTGCGCAGGCGTGCGGTGACCGGGCCTTCGTCGCTGCGCCAGGTTGCCAGGATGAAGAGCGGTTGCCCAGCCAACCGGCGCACCAGGTAGGCCAGGAGGCCCAGCGACGCCGCATCAGCCCAGTGCATGTCATCGAAGAAGAGCACGTTTGGGACGAAGCCCTGACAAACGGCGCTCAGCACCTGGCGCAGCCCTTCGAGGAATCGGCTCTGCGCGCCCGGCGCGTCCAGCGGAGGCGGGGGCGGCAGGCCTGGGCGCAGCGCATGCAGTTCGGGTAGCAGGCGCGCAACTTCAGCCAGCCAGTGGGCTGGCAGCGCGTCCAGCCGATCAGCGCAGGCCGACTGGGCTAACGCGCCGCGCAGGCCATCGGCTACCGGGCCGTAGGCTACGTTGGTTTCACCTTCGTAACAGCGCACCGTGATGGTCGTCGCACCCTGGCTGCGGACCTGGGCCAGGAATTCCTCCGCCAGGCGTGTCTTGCCGATCCCCGCCTCTCCCTCGATCGCGACGAAGACGCCAGTGGTCGCGCGGCGTTCGTACCCACGCACCAATGCCGTCAACTCCGCGGCGCGGCCCACCAGTGGGAGCAGTCCGGCAGGCGCCGGGGCTCTTGCCAGCCCTGCGCGGGGCGCAGGTAGCGGTTTTTCGGGCTTTTCAGAATCAGAGGAATCTGGCGGGCGCGGCTCGACTGAGCTCGCCGAAGTCGGCAGGCGGTTGCCCTTGATGGCTTCGTATAGTTCAGTGGTCTCGGCCAGCGGCGGGACGCCCAACTCTTGCTCCAGGATGCGTACGCACTCGCGGTACTGATGGAGGGCCGCATTGCGCTGGCCGACCCAGGCGTAGAGCCGCATGACCTGGCGGTGCGCCTCCTCGCGCAGGGGATCCAACGCCAGCCAACGCCGGGCTGACGCCAGCGCGGCGGCGAAATCTCCCGCGGCGCTGTGGATGCGCGCCAGCTTGTCAAGCGCCTCGGCCAACTCGGCGCGCAGCGTTTCGACCTGCATGAACTGCCAGTCTTCGAACTCGGCGCTGTCGCGCAGGCTGAAGCCAGCCAGGAAGTCGTCGCGGTAGAGCGCCGCGGCTTCGGCCAGGGGCGCCAGGCACGCGGGGCAGGCGTCGGCCGCGGGATGGCCGTGCTGCGCGCAAGCGGCCAGGCGCGCGCGGAACTCGGTCACGTCCACCCAAAGGTTCGCACCAGGAACCAAGGCGACCGTCTCTCGATCAATCGCCAGGTGTTCTTCGCCCACGGCGGCGCGCAGGGTGGAGAGCGTACGCCGCAGGGCCGCGCGTGCGTGCTCATCGTCGTACTCGGGCCACAGCAGCCCAGCCAGCGCCTCGCGCGCGTGGCTGCGGCCGGCCGATCGCATGGCGCTGCTCGTGAGCGGGTTCCTGTTGACCATGAGTCCGTTCATGCTCAGCGGCAACACCGACGTTTGGCGCTTCCCGGCCTGGCTAGGCCTGCCGGCGTTTCTACAGACGGTGTACGCCCTACTCTTCCTGGTAGGGATACTGGGACTGATCTACCTCTTCCCGGACGGGCGTCTCGCCTTCCCATGGATGCGCTGGACCGCGGCGCCTCTGGTGGTCTACTTCCTCCTGGTTCTCTTGCGCGCTCCCCTGGGAATCTCGGATCGGTGGGTCTTGGACTACGGCTGGGGAATCGGGGCTGTCGCGCTCTTCACGGCATGGCTAGGCGGCCTGCTGGCTCAGACCTTCCGCTTCCGGCGCCTGGCATCGGCCGAGGCGCGCCAGCAGATCAAGTGGGTGCTGCTCGGACTGAGCGCGCCATTGATGGCTTTTTTGGCTATGTTGATAGGCCAGTTTCTGATCGCTGACCTGGCCTGGTTTCAGTTTTTCGGTGTACCGCTTCAGATCATCGTCGTTGCGTTGATCCCGATCACGATTGGCATCTCGATGCTGCGCTACCACCTGTGGGACGTTGACGTCGTCATCCGGCGCACGCTGATCTATGGTGCGCTTACCGGCGCGCTGGTGGCGGGATACTTGGTGGGCGTCCTGGTTCTGCAGTCCCTCTTCCGTACGCTCACGCGTCAAGAGTCGCCCCTGGCGATCGTGATCTCGACCCTGGCCATCGCCGCGCTCTTCACCCCCCTGCGCCGCCGCATCCAGGATGGCATTGACCGGCGCTTTTTCCGCAAGAAGTACGATGCGCAGCGGGTGCTGGCACAATTCGCGTTCACCGCACGCGACGAGACGGATCTCGATGCGCTGACGAACGAGCTCGTGCGGGTGGTGCAGGAGACGCTGCAGCCGGTGGGGGTGGGCGTATGGTTGAAACCGCCTGGGAGAGAACGAGGAGAGCAGGATAGGGACGAAGCCTGATTGACAGTCCATCCCCGCGGTGCTATAATGCGCGCGTGTTGAGAGAGGGGAGCTTCGTCTGATCCCGACGCTGAGAGCCTGCCGCCCTGCGCGGCCATGTGATTGACGGCGGAAGTCATCCATGTCCGCCGCGCTCAGCCTGAATTGACACACGAGGATTACACCGATCAGGACTTCATCTATGGAAGGCCAGGCTTGCCCCCTGCTGGGATCTCTCAGCGAGCAAGGCATCTATCTCAATTATCCGAACTTCGAGAACCGCTGTTACGCCACCGGGCGCAGTGAATCAGTGCCCCTGGCGCAGCAGCAGTTTTTTTGTCTGGGCGGGCAGTTTGCCACCTGTCCGCGCCATGTCGCCGCCACCCAGGGCCGGCCGGCGGCTGTTTCACTCACGCCCGCGTGGGATGAGCCGGTCGCAGACACGCTGCTGGACGAGGATGCGCTGGAAGCTCCTGGACGACGCAGCGGCTGGATGCCGTACCTGCTTGGCGCTGGCGGCGCCTTCCTGGCTTTGGTTGCTTGCCTGGTCGTCATTGGCGGTTTCCTCGCCTGGCGCTCGTGGACTACCCGCGCGCGCACAGAGCAACCGACGCCGGTTGTGGCCGGCCCGGTGACCATTCGCCCCGCGACCTTTACCCCAACCCCGGCGCCGCCCACGATCGCTCCGGATGTCGCGGCTGCCTTTGCCACGGTGACCGCGGTGGCGCGGCTGACCGCCGAGGCCGGCACCCTGGAGCCGCCGCCGTTTAGCTTGACCGCGCGCCCCACCCCCACCCGGCGACCCACGCCCCTCGACGGCACGGTTCTCCCGGGCGCGTTGGAAACCGAGACGCCGACGCCGCTGCCCAATTTGGGCGCTACCGCCACCCCAACTGGTTTTGTTCCGCCCACGCCCACCCTGGCGCCGACCGAGCCTTTGGCGCCCATCATCAACTTCTCCGCGGCGCCGCGCACCATTTTGTTGGGGCAGTGTTCCACGCTGCGCTGGAATACGGCCGGGATCGAGGCGGTCTACCTGGAAGTGGATGGGACGGAAACGGGCGTCACCGGCGTTGGCTCACGTCAGGTTTGTCCCGTGCAGGATACCGATTACTACCTCCGTGTGGTATTGCACGACCTGACCGACCAGGTGTGGGTTGCCAATGTGCAGGTGCGAGGTACGCCCACGCCATCGGTCACGCCGACGGCCACGGCCACGCCGTTCTACACCGCAACGCCGACCCCCACCAACCTGCCCACGGCAACGCCAACGGTCACACCGCAGTGGGGTGTGCGCATCAACGGCAGCAACAGCCAGGTTCCGCTCGTGGCCGACGGCATCGAGCATCAAGTCGCGTCGCTTGGCATCGAAAATACAGGCAATACGACCGATCAGATTGCGATTAACTTGAGCAGCAGTCTGCCGGCGGGCTGGCATTTGCTCTTGTGCTTGAACGGCCCAGAGGGCGATCGCTGCTTCACCGACAACGCCACGGAAGTGACGTTATCCCCTGGCGGCGTGCAGACGGCCCAGGTGCGAATGACCGCGCCGCCCGGCGCGGCCAGCGGCGCTTCGACGATCGTCACCCTGGAGGCGGTTTCGCGCCATGATGGCGCTGCGCGCGCCAGCGTCCAGTTGACCGTCGTCATATCCTAACCCGGCAAGCCGGAAGCAATGGGCTCACACAAAGACACAAAGGCACTGAGAGTCAAACCGATTCATTTGTATCTTTGTGGCTCTGTGTGAGAATTTCTTGCTCGCTGCGCCAGGATTTCACTGGTTACGCACTATACGACATAACGCTGCGGCGCTGTTTGGCGCGAAAGCGATCGCAGTCGCAACGATGAACCACGGATGCCTCTACACCGAGCTGTCTGGAACACTGATCCACGGAGTCTAATTTCATGGAATTGCAGATCGCGGCGGCGAAGACCGGCAAGTACGCCAGCGGTGAAAGCGGCGACACGCTGGAAATGACTGAACGGCCGCACGGCGGGGTATCCCTGGTTCTGGCCGACGGTCAGCGCAGCGGCCGCAGCGCAAAAATCATCAGCAACCTGGTGGTTCGTAAGACCATTGCCCTCTTGGCCGAAGGCGCGCGCGATGGCGTCGCGGCGCGTGCGGCGCACGACTACCTGCGCACGCATCGCCGCAGCCAGGTTTCTGCCGAACTGCATATCGTGTCCATTGATCTGGCGACGAACACGATCGTGGTTTCACGCAACAGCCAGTGTCCGGCGGTTGTGGCGCGCGGCGCAGAGATACGCTTGTTCGATCAACCGAGCCAGGTGATCGGCATCTATCCGAACACCAAACCAGTGATCGTCGAATTCCCCATCGAGCCGGGCCTCACCCTGGTCGTCTTCACGGACGGCATCTGGTCAGCCGGCAATCGTCACGGGCAACCGCTCGATCTGCTCGGTGTGCTGCGCACCCATCTGCTGGATGCGCCGTCGTCTACGACGGCCCAGGGCCTGGCTGACGCCATTCTGGCCGAAAGCATTCGCCTGGACAAGGGCCGGCCCGACGACGACATGAGCGTCTTGGTGGTTCAGATCGTTCCCTACACGCGCAGCGACGACGCCCGGCGGTTGACCGCCAGCTTTCCCTTACCCTAGCCGCGCCGGCCGCCGCGTTCGCACGGCCCACGGGTGATCATGACCGCAACCAATCCGCTGCCACCCACGCCTACCAAAATCAAACTCGTCGGCGTTTGCGCGGCTGGCAAAAGCACCCTGCTCCAGCATCTGCGCGCGGCAGGATACCACGTCTTGCCTTGCGCGCAAGAACATTCGTACGTACCCGATCTGTGGCGCAGATTGAATCCGCCGGATGTGCTGGTGTACCTCGATGCGCAGCCAGCCACCGTGGCGCAGCGCCGGCGCACGCAGGAGCCGGTGGAGGCGTGGCTGGCGGAGGAGCGAGAGCGCCTGGCCCATGCCCGCGCCCACTGCGATCTTTACCTGCCGACCGATGAATTAACGCCTGAGGAAGTGACGGTCGCCGTCGTGTCTTTTCTGAACCGTATTGGCGCGCTGCGCGCCCAAGATGGCGGATGAGGGGCGACCAAATGCTGCTGCCAGAATCAAATCGGCTGGCTGTTTTGACAGGACATAGGGCGTAGACTATAATCGCTCTGTTTGCCAGGCAGCTAAGCTGCAATCGAACCGCGAGGAGATGACGAGTTCATGCGAGATCGTACGAACGGATTCCTTATTACCACTATTATCTTAGCTGCAATTGGGATTTACCTTGCCCTGCCCATGCAGCATCCCAAGTGGCTTACAGACCTGCTCTTCTGGCAGCCGGCCAGCACACGTGATTTGCAGATCAAGGAGGGTCTCGATTTACGTGGTGGTTTGCAGGTGCTGCTCGAAGCTGACGTACCAGCCGGGCAGACGGTTGATCGTGAGGCCATTCAGACGGCGAAGCAAATTGTCGAGAATCGCGTCAACGGGCTTGGCGTCTCTGAACCGCTCATCCAGGTGCAGGGCGATCGCCGCATCGTGGTTGAATTGCCCGGCATCAGCAACCCAGATCAGGCCATCGAAACCCTCAAAGGCACTGGCCTGCTGGAGTTCATCGAGACCGGCGATGAGGTTATCCCGGCGGGCACCAAGGTCAGCACGAGCTACGGCTCGCTGCAAGATTCTGGCGTTGTGACCAGCACCAACCAGATCACCAGCACCAACCAGGTCACACGTACCAACCAGGTCACAAGCACCAGCGGGATCACGAGCACGACAGTCGTCACGCCGACGACGCCGGCGACGCCGGGTAAGGTCTACCGGACGATCATGACGGGCGCCGATTTGAAGACGGCCGCGGTTGCCTTCGAACAGAGCACCAATGCGCCGATCATTACCTTCACGCTGACCGATGCCGGCTCCAAGAAATTTGCCGACTACACCAGCGCCAATATCGGCAAGATCTTGTCCATCGTCCTGGACAAGACGGTTCTCTCGTCCCCGCGCATTCAGTCTGCGATCACCGGCGGCAACGGGCAGATCACCGGCCGCTTTACGTTGGAAGAAGCGCGCAGCCTCTCCGTGCAGATGCGCTACGGCGCGCTGCCTGTTCCACTGCGTGTGGCTGAAAGCCGCGCGGTCGGGCCGACGCTGGGTCAAGACTCGGTGCGCAAGAGCATCAACGCCGGCGTGATCGGCCTGCTGGTAGTGATTCTTTTCATGCTGCTATACTACCGACTGCCCGGTGTGCTGGCTGACCTGGCGCTCATCATCTACGCGCTGCTGGTCTTTGCCCTCTTCAAACTGATTCCTGTCACCTTGACCTTACCAGGCATTGCGGGCTTTGTACTCAGCGTGGGCATGGCCGTTGACGCCAATGTGCTGATCTTCGAGCGCATGAAAGAGGAACTGCGCGGAGGCCGCAACTTGCGCTCGGCGATTGACACCGGTTTTGCCCGCGCCTGGCCTTCTATTCGAGACTCCAACGCATCCACACTGATCACGTGTGTGATTCTGTTCTGGTTTGGATCGAACTTCGGCGCCAGTATTGTCAAGGGCTTTGCGCTCACCCTGGCTATCGGTGTGTTGGTCAGTCTGTTCACGGCCATCACCGTGACGCGCACTTTCTTGCACCTGGTCATGAACAACATGGATCTCTCCCGCAACCACTGGTGGTTCGGCGTCTAATCGGAGTAGAATAGAATATCATGCTTAATATCGTTGGAAAACGCTACTGGTATTTCGGTCTGTCTCTGTTGATCATCATACCAGGCTTGATCTCGCTCATCTTGTTTGGCCTGCGCCTGTCTATTGACTTCACCGGCGGCGCGCTGTGGCAGCTTCAGTTCACACAGCCCAAGACGGCCATCCAGCCGGCTGATGTGAAGGCCATTTTTAGCGCGGCCGGTTTCGATGAGGCCCTCGTTCAGACCTCCACGACGACCAGCGCCGATGATACGATCATCGTCCGCGCCAAGCCGATCGAAGCGGCGCAGAAGACCGCTCTGCAGACCAGCCTCCAGGCGCGTTATGGCGACTTTGTGGAACAGCGTTTCGATAACGTTGGCCCGGCTGTGGGCGCGGAAGTAACCCGTAACGCCGGCATCGCCGTGGGTTTGGCCGCCATCGCCATCCTTATCTACATCTCGATTGCCTTCCGCAAGGTGCCCAATTCGTTCCGCTACGGCGCCTGCGCCGTCATTGCCCTCGTGCACGACGCCCTGGTCGTGCTCGGCTTGATGTCGTTGGCCGGGCATTTCTTGGGCTGGGAAGTTGATTCGCTCTTCCTGACGGCCCTGCTCACGGTCATTGGTTTCTCGGTGCACGACACGATTGTTGTTTTCGACCGCATTCGCGAGAATATCAATCGCTACCGCAGCCAGGACTTCGAGACCATCGTCAATCGCAGCATCATCGAAACTCTCGATCGCTCCATCAACACGCAGCTGACCGTGTTGTTCACGTTGACGGCCCTGGCGCTCCTGGGCGGCGTCACCGTGCGCATCTTTGTCGTCACGCTGTTGATCGGCATCTTGAGCGGCACCTATTCGTCCATCTTCAATGCCAGCCCGCTGCTCGTGGTGTGGGAAAATGGCGAGATCGGCAGCTTGATCCGGCGCCTGTCCGGCAATCGGTCGGTGAAGCCGGCCTGACGCCCATCCGCGCCCGTGTGATCGCATACACTCTCGTAACGGAGCGAAGGTCGTCCTTCGCTCCGTTTGCTTTAGGCCTGGTTGCGGCTTCTGCTGGGCGACCCCATATCCCGCCAGCGAGCGTCAAGCCTAACTGCGTGGACTGACCAATTGGTGAGCTTGTCGAACAATGTGAAGGACCGTCACGATGATCGCTCTGATTGATTACGGCGTGGGCAACCTGCGCAGCGTGTCCAAAGCGCTGGAGCACATCAACGCCCCGCTGCAGGTTATTCAGCACGCCACGGAACTCACCAACGCACAGCATCGGTGGGGCGGCATCGTGTTGCCCGGCGTTGGGGCTTTTGGCGACGCCGCGGCCAATTTCCGCCGCGCCGGCTTTGAAGAACCGCTGCTGGCTGCGGTGCACGCAGGCACACCCCTGCTCGGCATCTGCGTTGGCCTGCAGCTGCTCTTCGACGAGAGCGAGGAGATGGGCCGCCACCGCGGACTGGGCATTTTTGCAGGCAGGGTCTCCCGTTTTGCCGACGGCATGACCGCGCCGCAGAACGGCCAGACTCACCGGCTCAAGGTGCCGCAGATCGGCTGGAACCAAATTCATCACGCATCCACGCATCCCCTCCTGGCCGGCGTGCCCAGCGGCAGCTACGCGTACTTCGTTCATTCCTACTATTGCGCGCCGGCCGATCCGGGGATCATCATCGCCACGACCGACTACGGCATTGATTTTGCCTCCATCTGCGGCGGCCGCTTTGGACAGGGCGAGGTGTGGGGCGTTCAATTCCACCCGGAGAAGAGCCAGGCCACCGGGCTGCGCATTCTGCGCAATTTCGTGGATCTGGTGCAGGCTGGGCGTCAGCAGGCAGCCGCATGAACGCGGCCTCCTCATCCTTTCCCGCGCCCGACTTCGTCGTGTTTCCGGCGATTGACCTGCGCCGCGGCCGCTGCGTGCGCCTGCGCCAGGGCGATCCGGCCGCCGAAACCGTCTTCAGCGAAGACCCTGCGGCGATGGCCCGGCATTGGGTTGACCAGGGCGCCGCGTGGCTGCACGTGGTCAACCTGGACGGCGCGCTGCAAGCCGACGCGACGTCGCCAGACGCGGCCGCCGCCCTGCCGCTCAACTGGCAGCGCCTGGCCGAGATCTGCCAGGCGCTCCCGACGCCGGTTCAGTTTGGCGGCGGCCTGCGCACCCTGGCCGACATCGAACTCGCCCTGGCGCTGGGCGCGGCGCGTGTGGTTCTGGGCACCGCGGCCGTGCAGAATCCGGCCCTGGTACGCGAGGCCCTGCGGCGCTTCGGCGCGCCGCGCGTCGTCATTGGCATTGATGCGCGCGACGGCTTCGTCGCCACGCACGGCTGGCTGCAGACCAGCGCCGTGCCCGCGCTGACGCTGGCGCAGACGATGCAGGCCGCCGGCGTGGCCCAAATCGTCTACACCGACATCGGCCGCGACGGCATGTTGAGCGGCGTCAACGTGGAAGCGACAGCCGCGCTCGCCCGCGCCAGCCGTCTGCAGGTCATTGCCAGCGGCGGTGTGCGTGACCTGGACGACATTCGGCGCTTGCTGGTCGTCAGGGATGCTGGCGTGACCGGCGTCATCGCCGGCCAGGCCCTCTACAGCGGCCTCCTGGCCCTGCCGGATGCCCTGGCCCTTGCCCGCGGTTCGAGCCATCAGCCCAATGGGAGCCTTGCCCCATGTTAGCCAAACGCATCATTCCCTGCCTCGATGTCAAAGACGGCCGCGTCGTCAAGGGCATCAATTTCCTCAATCTACGTGACGCCGGCGACCCGGTGGCGCAGGCGCAGGCGTACGACGCCGAAGGCGCGGATGAACTGGTCTTCCTGGATATTACCGCCACGCATGAAGGCCGCGCCATCACCCGCCAGGTCGTGCGCGCCGTGGCCGACACGGTCTTCATTCCCCTGACCGTGGGCGGCGGTCTGCGCAGCGTGGACGACATGCGCGCCATGCTGCTGGCCGGCGCGGACAAAACCGCCATCAACTCGGCCGCGGTGCGCCAGCCTGCGCTGATTACAGAAGGCGCGCGGCGCTTTGGCAGTCAGTGCGTCGTCGTCGCGATGGACGCCCGCCGCGTGACCGGCGAGGCGCGCTGGGAAGTGGTGGTCAACGGCGGCCGCATACCCACGGGCCTCGACCTGGTAACGTGGGCCAGGGAGGTCGAAGCGCGTGGCGCCGGCGAAATCCTGCTCACCTCGATGGACGCCGACGGCACGCAGGCCGGCTTTGACATCCCCATGCTGCAAGCCGTGACGGCCGCCGTGTCCATTCCGGTCATCGCCTCCGGCGGCGCAGGCAGCCTGGCGCATTTCTTCGACGCGCTGACTCGCGGCGGGGCGGAAGCGGCCCTGGCCGCCTCGCTCTTCCACTACAAAACGCTGAGCATCGGTCAGGTCAAAGCCTACCTGGCCGACCGCGGCGTGGCGGTGCGCTGACATGGAAGCGTTGGGTGAAGGGCCGCGCACAGATCTCCTGACCCTGACCGCGCTCCTGGTACAGGCGCGCACCCCGCTGCTCGCAGTGGTGGTGCAGGACGCAACGACCGCGGAGGTGTTGATGGTTGCGTATGCCAACGCCGACGCGGTGCGCTTGACTGTGGAGACGGGCCAGGCCTGGTTTTGGAGCCGCAGCCGTCAGGAACTGTGGCACAAGGGCGCGACGTCGGGCCATACGATGCACGTGCGTGAGATTTTGGTGGACTGCGACGCCGACACGCTGCTCTACCGCGTGGAGCCAGCCGGCCCGGCCTGTCACACGGGCGCGCGCAGCTGCTTCTTTCGACGACTTGAGTAGAGATTCGAGATCAGAGATTGGAGATTGGAGATTGGAGATCTGGGATTGCCAGCGTTCTCGCTTTCAACCGGTCTCCGGTCTCCGGTCTCCGGCCTTTGGTCTGCAATCCATTCGAGGTGACGACATGGGACACGTAATCGAAGACCTGACTGCGGTGATCGAGGCGCGCAAGGCGCAGCCGCCGGCTGGTTCATATACCGCGCAGTTGTTCGCCAAAGGCGAAAATGAGATGCTCAAGAAGATGGGCGAAGAGATGGTTGAGGTGATCGTGGCGGCTAAGGGCGAGACGACGGAGCGCGTGGTCTACGAACTGGCCGATGTGGTCTATCACACCCTGGTTTTCCTGTCCGCACGCGGCCTGTCCTGGGCAACGATTGAAGATGAGCTGCAGCGGCGCTTTGGGCATTGAAAAGAAAGTAGAGGTGGGGTTATGAGTGACAATGGTAAGATGCACGTCGCGCGCACGACTGACGATCAGGGTCTGAGCGCGCCGGCGTTGATTCCGGCGCGCTTTGCACTGCATGATCAGCCGGGCATCGTGGAAGCATTGACCTTCGATGATATCCTGCTCGTGCCTGGTTACTCAGAGGTGCTGCCCGCCGAGGTAGATGTCTCTGTCGTCCTGCATCCCCGGCTGCGCCTGCGCGTGCCGGTGGTGTCCGCGGCCATGGATACCGTCACCGAAGCGCCTTTGGCCATTGCCCTGGCGCGCCAGGGCGGCCTGGGCGTCATTCACCGCAACCTGACGCCGGAGCAGCAGGCCGAGGAGGTGGATCGGGTCAAGCGCTCAGAATCGGGCATGATCGTCAATCCCATTACGCTGACGCCTGACCGGCCTTTGGCCGCGGCTGCAGCTCTCATGTCGCACTACCATATCAGCGGCGTGCCGATTGTCGAGAGCCAGGAAGGCGGTCGGCTGCTGGGCGTTCTCAGCAACCGCGACATTCGCTTTGCCACCGACTTTGCGCGGCCGATCAGCGACTACATGACCAGCGAAAACCTGATTACCGCGCCCATTGGCACCACCCTCGAAGAAGCCAAGGTCATCCTGCACCGCCATCGCATCGAGAAGCTGCCGCTGGTGGATGAGCAGTTCCGCCTCAAGGGGCTGATCACCTACAAGGACATTCTCAAACGCGAGGATTTCCCGCAGGCAGCTACCGACGCGCAGGGGCGTCTGCTCGTCGCCGGCGCCATCGGGGTCGGAGACGCAGCGCTGCAGCGGGCTGAGCGCCTGGCGGCTGCGGGTGCGGATGCCCTGGCGATTGACACCGCGCACGGACATTCGCGCGGCGTATTGGAAACCGTGGCCGCGGTCAAGCAGCGCTGGCCTGAGATGGTCGTACTGGCCGGTAATGTGGTCACGGCCGAAGGCACGCTGGCCTTGATCGAAGCCGGCGCGGACGTCATCAAGGTCGGCGTCGGCGCGGGTTCGATCTGCACGACGCGCGTGGTGGCCGGCGCAGGCGTGCCCCAGATCAGTGCGATCAGCGAATGCGCCGCGGCCGCAGCCGCGCGCGGCATCCCGGTGATTGCCGACGGCGGCATTCGCTACAGCGGCGACATGGTCAAGGCCCTGGCGGTCGGCGCGACCGCGGTCATGCTCGGCGGTCTGCTGGCCGGGCTGGAGGAGTCGCCTGGCGAATTGATTACCTGGGAGGGCCGCCGCTTCAAGGAGTACCGCGGTATGGGCTCGGTTGGCGCACTCAAGGGCCGCGGCGCCGATCGCTATCAGTCGGGTCAGCGCGGCAGCGACGCGTCGCCCGACATCGGCGGCAAACTGGTGCCCGAAGGCATCGAGGGCCAGGTGCCGTACAAGGGCCGGCTGGCCGATTACCTGTCCCAATTGGTCGGCGGCCTGCGCAGCGGCCTGGGCTATGTCGGCGCGGCCTCGTTGGCGGAACTGCGCGCCAAGGCGCGCTTCGTGCGCATCACCAACGCCGGTTACATCGAGAGCCACCCGCACACTATCATGATCACCAAAGAAGCGCCCAACTATCAAGCGCAGCCGCGCTGAGCCGATTGGTGAGCTTGTCGAACCAGTTGGATCGGCGTCGCCCGCCAGGGGGACTTTACCATGCTGCAAACCTTCGAAGCCGTGATTGACGAACAGGGGCGCGTGCGCCTGCTCGAACCGCTGGCGCTGCCCGGCCCGCGGCGCGCCCTGGTGACCATCCTGGACGAGCCGCTTGTCGCTGCTGGCCCGCTCGACGATGGGTGGATGGACGCCAACCGCCAGATCGAAGGCGAAGGACGCCCGGAAGACAAGGCCCCCGATATCATCCTACCGGCCGAACGCCAGGTCGCAACGCCGTTCAACGATCCGCTGTTCGAGGGCTTATTACCGTTTTGAGAGCCTTAAACATCATGTCAACTTCCGTTCGCTCTACCTTTCGACTCGAAGTCGCCACCCGTCCGCCCTTCGCGGCCACGCGCACGCAAGCGTTAGCCCACGCCATCGCCGGCCTGGGCATCCGCGGTGTGACCGCCGTGCGCGTCTGCGACCTCTATTTCTTGCATGGCGACCTGGACGCGGCCGCGCTTCAGCGCCTGGCCCACTGGGTGCTGCACGACCCGGTGACCGAGTTGGTGAGCTTGTCGAACCAGGAGGTGCGCCTGGCGTCGGTCGCCGCGGACGAGCCGCCAGCCGGCTCGACTGAGCTCGCCGAAGTCGGCTCGACTGAGCGTTCGACTGAGCGCTCACGCCGAAGGCTCGCCGAAGTCGGCCAGCAGATCATCGAAGTGGCGCTGCACCCTGGCGTGACCGACAGCGTGGCCGACAGCCTGTTGGACGCGGCGCAACTGCTGGGAATCAGCGGCCTGCGGCATGCAGCCACCGGCCAACAGGTTATCCTGGAAGGGACATTGGCGCCCGTGGAGGTGCAGCGCATCGCCCAAGAACTGCTGGCCAACGGCACGATCCAGCATTACACGATCAATCAGCCGCTCACGCCGATTTTTGCCAGCGCCAGCGCAGATGCCACCGTGGAGATCATCCCCCTGCGCGAGGCAGATGCGCCAGCCCTGCTGGAGATCAGTCGCACGCGGCGCCTGGCGCTTGATCTGGCCGAAATGCAGGCGATTCAAGCTTACTACCGCCAGGGACAGCGCGAGCCGACCGATGTCGAGCTGGAGATGCTGGCGCAGACCTGGTCCGAGCACTGCGTGCATAAGACCTTCAAGGCCACGATTGACTTTCACGACGCCAGCCAGCCCGACGCGGCCCCGCAGCGCATCCACGGCCTGCTGAAAACCTATATCAAAGCGGCCACCGATGAACTGGCCCAACCCTGGGTGGTGTCGGCCTTTGTGGACAACGCCGGCATTGTGCGCTTTACGGAAGACTTCGACCTGGCCTTCAAGGTGGAGACGCACAACCATCCGTCCGCGCTGGAGCCGTTCGGCGGCGCGAACACGGGCGTCGGCGGCGTGATTCGGGACGTCATGGGCGTCTCCGCGCGGCCGATTGCCAACACCGATGTGCTCTGCTTTGGCATGCCCGACTTGCCCGCAGACGCGCTCCCCGTCGGTGTGCTGCATCCGCGGCGCATCGCCGCGGGCGTCGTCCACGGCATCGAAGACTACGGCAACAAGATGGGCATCCCCACGGTCAACGGCGCCATTCTCTACGATCCGGCCTACACCGCCAACCCGCTGGTCTTCTGCGGCTGCCTGGGCATCCTGCCGACCGGCGTGCACAGCGAACTGCGTGAGGCCCGGCCTGACGACCTGGTCGTCGTGCTCGGCGGCCGCACCGGTCGCGATGGTCTGCGCGGCGCAACCTTCTCCTCGATGGAAATGTCGCACGAGACCGGTCATGTCGCGGGCGCGGCCGTGCAGATCGGCCACCCAATCCATGAGAAGCAGGTGCTCGATATGCTCCTGGTCGCGCGCGATGAGCGTCTCTACCATGCGATCACCGACTGCGGCGCTGGCGGGTTATCCTCTGCGGTTGGTGAGATGGCGGCTGAGCTGGGTGCGGACGTGGAACTGGCGCACGTGCCGCTCAAGTACAGCGGCCTGCGGCCGTGGGAGATCTGGCTGAGCGAGGCCCAGGAGCGCATGGTGATCGCCGCGCCGGAGATCCATTGGCCGCGCCTGCAAGACCTGTGCCGTCTCTACGGCGTCGAAGCCACGGCGCTGGGTCGTTTCACGGGCGACGGCCAGTTGACGGTGCGTTACGAAGGACGTCCGGTGGCGCGCCTGGATGGGCATTTCCTGCACCACGGCATTCCGCTGCGCCATCTGCAGGCCGTCTGGACGCCGCCGGAAACAGCCGCGCCGGTCAAAGCCGCGACGCCTCCTGACCTGGCGGACTGGATTCTGCGCCTGCTGCGCCATCCAACCGTCGCCAGCAAGGAAGCAGTCATCCGCCGTTACGACCACGAGGTGCAGGGCGGCACGGTCGTCAAGCCGCTGGTCGGCGCCCACCAGGATGGCCCCGGCGATGCGGCGGTCCTGCTGCCGCTCGACACCCTGCTCGGTCGCGACAACCCGCCGCCGCCCATGCCCGGCGTGGCGCTCGCCAACGGCATCAACCCGGCCTACGGGCTGCTCGATCCTTACCGCATGGCCTGGGCTGCAGTGGACGAGGCGCTGCGCAACCTGGCGGCCGTTGGCGCCGATCCAGACCAGACCGCGATCCTGGACAACTTCTGCTGGGGCAATCCCTCGCTGCCTGACCGCCTGGGCGGCCTGGTGCGCTGCGCACAGGGCTGTTACGATGCGGTCCTGGCCTACGGCGCGCCGTTCATCTCCGGCAAGGACAGCCTGAACAACGAATATCTGGGCGCGGATGGTCAGAAGCACGCCATCCCCGGCACGCTGCTCATCTCCGCGCTGGGCCTGACGCCCGATGTGTCGCGCACCGTCACCATGGACTTCAAGGAGCCGGGCAACCTGCTCTATCTCGTCGGCGCAACCGCGGACGAACTGGGCGGCAGCCTCTACTACCAACTCTTGGCCGCTGACCAGGGCGAGGCGCGCCCGCTGGCAGGCGTGGTGCCCGCGCCGGTGCCCGATCCGCGCGCGCGGCTGCGCGGTCTGCACGCCGCCATCCGCGCCGGTCTGGTGCGCGCCTGTCATGACTGCTCCGAAGGCGGGCTGGCTGTGGCCGTGGCCGAAATGGCCCTGGCCGGCCGCCGCGGCGCTGACGTAGACCTGGCCCGCGTGCCAATCAGTCAGGAGACCGACCTGCCCGATCTGGCCGATGACAGGCTTCTCTTTGCGGAGTCGTTGGGACGGTTTGTCGTCGAGGTGACGCCGGCCACAGCCGACGCCTTCACCGCCGCGCTGGCTGGTCATGCGCCGGTCGCGTGCATCGGCGAGGTGACCGCGGGGCCGCGCCTGGTTTGGCGGCGTGACGCGCAAACCGTGGCTGCGCTCGATCTGGCCGCGCTGCTGCGAGCCTGGAAACCGGAGGACAACGAATAGTGCGCACTTTTGCCGCCGCTTTGGCCCTGACGCTGACCCTGGTCTTGCTGGTCGCGCTGCTTGCGGCCTGCCAGGCGCTGCCCATTTTTGCCACGCCGACGCCCACCCTGACGCCAACGCCCAGGCACACCCCAACGCCCGTGCCAACGCCGACGCCCACGCCGCCTGGCTATCTCTCGCTGGTGAAAGCCGCGGCGCTGCCGCCGACGAGCACAACCGGCGCCATTGTCTTCAGCACGCAGGCGCAGACCGGCGACACCCTGCTGTGGCAGCTTTCCAGCCGCGGCCTGCTGACGGTGACCGATCGGCTGTTGAGCACCGTGTGGGATTGCACCGCCAACGGCCCCAGCGCCCAACGCTGCGCTTATGCTGACCAGGACGGCCAGGTCTACACGACCACTCTGGCGGGACTTCCCGCGCCCTTGTTGGTGTCGCCCACTTTGCCGCTGGCGCGCCTGGCCCTGGCGCCGGATGGGCTGAGCCTGGGCCTGGTGTTCACCGATGACCTGGACATCATCAACCTGGCGGAGCCTTCCCTGGCGGACGGAATCAGTGGGCTGGCCGGGCTGGCCGAGCTGCAATGGGCGCCGGACAGCCAGCACCTGGCGTATATCACGCGCACAGAGACCAGCGCCAACCTCTACGCGTTCGATGTGGGAAGTGAGGCTGATCCCGATCAGGTGGCGGCCGGAGATTGGCTGGGGCTGGTGGCCTGGGCGCCTGATAGCAAACATCTGGCCTTTGCGCAGCGCGGCCTCGATCATCCTAACGGCAGTTTTCAGCGCCAGGACTTGTTCGTCAGCGATGTCAACGCCGCGGAAGTGCTCAACCGCACGGAGTACTTCGAAGATCGGCAGCGGCCCGCGCCCGACCACGCGTTTGGCGTGCGGTGGCTCACCTGGTTGCCAGACAGCAGCACCATCGCTTTCACCTGGACCGGTTGGCCGGTTGACCCGCGCGAGGTGGAGGTCAACGTGGTGTCAGCCGTGAAGGATGGGGGCGATCCCACGGGCCAATTGGCTGCGGCCGGCGCCTTGCTGGCAGACGGCACGCGGCTGGCGTACGCGCCGGATGGCGCCAACGTGGCCGCGCTGCTGCACACCGCGGATGGTCGGCGCTTTGTGTGGGGGCGGCCGTTGGCCTCGGACACCTGGGTGACGCTGACGCCGGCCGAGCACACGGTGCTGGACCTCTGTTGGACGAGCGACAGCCGCGGCCTGGTCTATACGACGGACGAGGGCGGCCTCTACTGGCTTGACAGCCACGGCGGCCCGCCGGTGCGCCTGGTGGCCGTGGCCGCGCCGCAGCGAATGACGCGCCTGCAGTGCCCGTGAGGCCGGAGACCGGAGATCGGAGATCGGAGACCGGAGACCGGAGATCGGAGACCGGAGATCGGAGATCGGAGACCGAAGATCGGGTGAAAGCGAGAACATTCGTAATCCCTGATCTCTGATCTCTAATCTCCAATTTCTGATCTCCACATGGAAGAAGGAATTGGCTATGACCACAAAGCCTCGTGTCTTGATCCTGCACGCGCCGGGGACGAACCGCGACCGGGAAGCCGCCTTGGCGTGTGAGCGGGCTGGCGGACAGGCGCAGATTGTGCATATCAACGAGTTGAGCGCGGCGCCCGGCCGCCTGGGCGATTTCCAGATGCTGGTGCTGCCCGGCGGGTTTTCCTACGGTGATGACCTGGGCGCGGGCAAGCTGTGGGCGTTGGAACTACGCTACCGCCTGGGCGACGCGCTGGCGCATTTCCACGCGGCCAGGCGGCCCATCCTCGGCATCTGCAACGGCTTCCAGGCGCTGGTCAAGACCGGTTTTCTGCCGGGACCGCTGCCTGCGGATGCGCCTGCGGCCGACGCGACCGAATTGCCGTCGCACCTGGCGCAGACCGCCACGTTGACCCGCAATGCGGCCGGCTATTTCGAATGCCGCTGGGTGCACCTGCGGCCGCAGCCTGACAGCGTCTGTGTCTTCACACAGGGACTGGACGAGCTGATCTACTGCCCGATCGCGCACGGCGAAGGGCGTTTCGAGCTAGCTGCAGCCGCCGATCTGCCGCGTTTGCGCGCGGCCGGGCAGATTGCGCTGACCTACGTGGATGCCGCGGGCGCGCCCGCGGCCGGCGCGTATCCCCTCAACCCCAACGGCTCGCTGGCTGACATCGCCGGCGTGTGCGACCGCACCGGCGCGATTCTCGGCCTCATGCCGCATCCTGAAGACCACCTCAGCCCGTGGCAACATCCGGCCGCCGCACGCGGCGCCGTGGGTCAGTTCGGCCTGGCGCTGTTTGCCAACGGGATTCGCTACGCAGCGGGCTTGTAGCGCAGAGGGCAGAGTACAAAGTACAAAGTACAAAGTGCAGAGCGCGGAGTACAAAGTGCGCGGTTTGACATCCCACATCGTTTGATTTATCATTCACATCATGAATAACTTTCATTCAGTCACTGCTGATCCTCTGGTTTACTATGATCGTTGGCTGACGCCTCAGCTGCGCTCGGCATGCGAGGCATTTCCGATCGTGGTGTTGACCGGCGCGCGCCAAGTGGGCAAAAGCACGCTTCTGCGACGCGCGGAGCCGTTTAGCGGTTGGCGCTATCACACCATGGATGACTTCGACACGTTGCGCCAGGTACAAGAGAACCCTGCCAGCCTGTGGGCCGGGGTCAGCGAAGTCATCCTGGACGAGGTGCAGAAAGCACCCGAGTTGCTGCCCGCCATCAAGCGGGCGGTAGATGAGCACCCCGGACGTTACCGCTTCGTCTTGTCCGGGTCGGCCAATCTACTCTTGATGGGTAAGGTGAGCGAGAGCCTGGCCGGTCGCGCCGTTTACCTCGTGCTCGATCCGCTGACGCTGGGTGAACGGCATGGACAACTGCCCCCGTCGCTTCTGACTGATGTCCTGGCGGGCCGCTGGCCGCAGGATGAGTTGCTGCCTGCAGCGCCGGCTGATCCTCTTCCTCTGCTCCAACAGGGCTTCATGCCTGCCTTGCTGGCGCTCAGGACGCCGGAAGACTGCGTGAGATGGTGGGATGGCTATGTCGCCACCTATCTGGAGCGCGATCTGCGGCAGATGTCGCAGGTCGAATCGTTGGTTGATTTCCGTCGTGTTATGGCGCTGTTGGCATTGCGCACAGGGCAATTGCTCAATCAATCGGACGTGGCGCGCGATGCGGGTCTCTCGCAGTCAACGGTCCATCGCTACATGAATCTACTGGAAGCCACGCACCTGTTCGAGCGTGTACCGGCCTACCTGGGAAGTCACACCACGCGCCTCTTAAAGTCGCCGCGTGCCTTCTGGGCCGATGTCGGGCTGGCCGTCTTCCTGGCCGGCTACTACACCGCCGCGGACCTGGCCGGTGCGCGCGAAGTGGGCGCCTTTTTCGAGACGCTGATCTATCAGCATCTGCGCGTCAGCAGCGGGTTGTTGACACCCCGCGGCCGGCTGCACTTCTGGCGCACGCAGACGGGCGACGAGGTAGACTTCGTGCTTGAGCACGGCCGGCGCGTGGTGGGCATCGAGGTCAAGATGACCGATTCCCCTGGTTATCGGCACGCCGCGGGATTGGTCAAGTTCCTGGCAGAGCATCCCCAGGCTGTCGGCGGCATTCTGGTGCACGGCGGCCAGGCCATCCGGCGCCTGGACGAAAAGATCGTGGCCGTACCCTGGCCGCTGCTGACCGGGTGAAACGAAGACGGAACAAGTTTGTTGTGTGGTAACACATTTGGTTGTCACGCCGGAGGCGATGACCTACGATAGGGTGTATGTGCCGCGGTAGGTTCACGCCTCCGGCGTGACGGTCGTTGATCGTACGCGCGACGCGGTTCGACAGAACATCCGCGTCACCGTAGGTTCACGCCTCCAGCGTGACGGTCGTTGGTCGCCCGCGCGACGCGGTTCGGCAGGGCATCCGCGCCGCCGTAGGTTCATGCCTCCGGCGTGACCGTCGTTGGTCGTGCGCGCGACGCGGTTCGACAGGGCATCCGCGTCATCGTAGGTTCACGCCTCCGGCGTGACGGGCGTTGGTCACGCGCAAGACGTGGCCGATCAAGTTCGTTGTTTGGCGATACGATTGGTTGTCACGCCGGAGGCGATGACCTACGAACGAGGTTATTGCGTGGTTTGGTGGGTGCCTTCTGGGCGGCTTGTTCATTCTTGCGCCATCGCCTATAATGATGAGCGGCGGCTTGTGAGCCTCACCATCCTCAAATAGCGTACCCGATGCCTCTGCAACCTGGCACGATTCTGGAAAACCGTTATCGCGTCGAAGCCCTGCTCGGCCAGGGCGGGATGGGCGCGGTCTACAAGGCGTTCGATCAACGCCTGCGCATGGCGGTGGCGCTGAAGGAAAACAGCCTGGCGACGCTCGACGCCCGCGCGCAGTTCGAGCGCGAGGCGCTGACGCTGGCGCGGCTGCACCACAGCAACTTGCCCGCCGTGACCGACCACTTCATCACGGCCGACGGCGCGCAGTACCTGGTGATGACCTTCATCGAAGGCGCCAACCTGGCCGAGCTGCTGGCCGCCCGCGGCCGCCAAGCGCCGGCCGACGTGACGAGTTGGCTAGGACAGGTGTGCGACGCCTTGACCTATCTGCACAGCCAGAACCCGCCCATCATCCATCGCGACATCAAACCGCAGAATATCAAGATCACGCCGGAGGGGCACGCCTTCCTGGTGGACTTCGGCCTGAGCAAGGTTGGCTCAACCTACCAGAGCACCGCCAGCGGCGCCTTGGGCGTGACCGCCGGCTATGCGCCGCTGGAGCAGTATGGCAGCGCGCACACCGATCAGCGCACCGATGTCTACGCGCTGACCGCCACCCTGTACGCCATGCTGACCGGGGAAGCGCCGCCGGAGAGCATCAAGCGTGCGGTGAGGACGGTCAGCCTGACCCCGCCGCGCGCCCTGAATCACGCCCTCAGCCCGGCGCTGGACCGGGCGCTGCTGCACGGCCTGGAGATGCAGCCAACCGACCGGCCGGCGACCGTGGCCGCGCTGCGCCAGGAGCTGGAGGCGGGCCTGGGCGCGGCCAAGCCTGCGTCTCAGCCGCCGGTGGTTCCCCCCACGCAGGCCATTCCGCGGCCCTCGCCCGCGCCCCGACCCGCGTCATCGCCGGCCAGGCAGGGCCGTGGTTTGCCGGGCTGGACGCTGATCGGATTGGGTGCAGCGGTCGTGGTGCTGCTGATCCTGGGGGTGGCGGCCGTGGACCGCGGCGGGCCGACCGTAACGCCGACAGTCGTGGCCGGTAAACCGACTAAGACGCCGACAACTGGGGGGACGGTCAATCCGAAAGCGACCGTGATACCGCTGACGGCGACTCCGTTGCCACCGAAGGACACGGATACGCCCACGCGTACGCCGACCGTGCCGCCCACGTCAACGGGCACGCCCGATGGAGCAATGCGTCTGGAGTTAGCGCCAGGGGTGACGTTGGAGTTGGTGCGGGTGACGGCGGGCGAGTTCCTGATGGGCAGCGACAAGGCGGTGGACCCGGACGCGCAGGATGATGAGTTGCCACAACACCGACTGAATCTGGTGGAGTACTGGATTGGCAAGACTGAGGTGACGAATGGGCAGTTTGCGGCGTTTGTGGCGGCGACGAGCTACAAGACGACCGCTGAGCAGGAAGGGAGCGGTTATGTATTCACCGGATCAACATGGGAAGATGTGAAAGGGGCTTCGTGGCAGCAGCCGCGAGGACCAGGGAGCGATGTGAAAGAGAAAGCGAATTATCCGGTGATGTTGGTTTCGTGGCATGATGCGGTGGCGTTTGGGCAGTGGGCCAGCCAGGTGACAGGACGAACGGTGCGGCTGCCGACCGAAGCGGAGTGGGAGAAGGCGGCGCGAGGGACAAATGCGCGGATCTACCCGTGGGGGAACGAGGCGCCGGATGCGAGTCGCGGCAACTTCGGCATGAACGTGAAGGACACGACGCCGGTAGGGCAGTACCCCAAGGGAGCCAGTCCGTACGGGGTGTTGGACATGGCAGGGAATGTATGGGAATGGACGAGCAGCGCATGGGGAAACGTCGGAGGCGGGTTAGATTTCGCATATCCATACAACCCTGGGGATGGGCGAGAGGATCAGAGCAGAACAGATGTTTCTCGTGTCCTGCGGGGCGGGAGTTGGGACGTTGAAGCGAGGAATGTGCGCTCCGCCAGCCGGAGCAGGGACGACCCCGGCAACCGCAACCTCATCATCGGTTTTCGGGTGGCGTCCCCCGGCCTCTGAGTCTCTGGCGTCTCTGGAACTCTGAGTTTTTTGACATCTCGCTTGGTGTGGGCCAGGAAACAGCACGGCGAGACAAAGCTGTGAGGGGGGGTGCAGGGGGCGCAGCCCCTGCCAATTTGAATTGGCGATTTACACTATGCGAAAAAGTGTCACCCGTTGGGTTCGGTGGTCATTTCTGCCGCAGATCAACGCAGATTTTCACGGATTCTATTGGGCTCAGACGCTTGTTGAACAACTTAACTCAGATCAGCCATCACGTTCCATTTAGCTACCATGCGGAGACTCACTCTAGCGGACTGTCGCACTTGACAAGCAGTACCATAGATAGTATCATTTGTACAGGATTAAGTCATGAGCCAACGCAAGAAGCTTCTTGAAAAACTACGCAACAACCCGAAAAACGTACGTTTCGAGGAGTTGGAAACGCTATTGACACAGCATGGTTTTCAATTGGTGCGCATTACTGGCAGCCATCACTACTTCGCCGGCTACGACCGAGTCATTTCGGTTGTTTTTCGTACACCCCACGTACATCGGGATGCCGTCAAAGAAGTCGTGAAGCTCCTTGATGATCTGTTTGAAGAGCAATAGGAGCAACCAACTGAAAGAGAGTCATATGGAAAAGACAGTTGCCTACTACCTGAGCCTCCCCTACACGATTGAACTCAAGCACGACGCAGAAGACGGATGGTTCGTGCGCGTCAAAGAACTGCCGGGGTGCATGAGTCAGGGCGACACCGTGGACGAAGCGATGGCGATGATCCAGGAGGCCATGCATGGCTGGCTGACCGTGGCACTCGAACAGAACATCACCATTCCCGAACCACAGCGTGAGGAGGAATTTAGCGGCAAGTTTGTCGTGCGTATGCCCCGCTCTCTCCATCGCGACCTTGTGCAGCGCGCCCAGCAAGAAGGAGTCAGCCTGAACCAATACGTGAACGTTGCGCTCGGCCAGGTTGTGGGGCAGAGCGTTGCCATTGCTCCGCGCAAGACCAGGCGCCAATCTCCGGCTGCCACGCCTCCCTGAGCTTCGACAGGCCAACCATCGCAGATTCGTTGACACATCGCGCTGCTGCATAGAATCGTCCTTCAGGGAGTCCACTGCCATGCCTGATAATCCAACCCGTTATCTCGACTTCGATCTTGAGATTGGCCCCGGTGCGGGCCGCGCCTACCCGGTGAGCGTATTGCACTCGCCGGCCGGCGAGGCGCGCACGGTGATGCAGTTTCCGTTTGATGAACTGATGCTGGAAAACAATCTTCTGAAACTGCAAACGGCTCTGCTGAGATCCGGAGGCGGGCGTCGTTCGATTCTCGACTCACATCAGCAGGCTGTGCAAGACTTCGGCCGCGCGCTGTTCGAGGCGTTGTTCAACGGCGAAGTGCGCAGCCGTTATGACGTCAGCCGGCTGCAGGCTGATCACGCGGGCCAGGGCCTGCGCCTCAAGCTGCACATTCGGCCGCCTGAACTGGCTGTGCTGCCCTGGGAGTATCTGTTCGATGTGCGCATGGGCGACTATTTGTGCTTGTCGAGCAGTACACCCGTTGTTCGCTATCCGGAGCTGCCGCAGGCGATGCAGCCGCTGCGGGTGTCGCCGCCTCTGCGTATTTTGGGCCTGATCGCTGACCCGACCGACATGGAACGGTTGGATGTCACGAAGGAGAAGGAACGGGTGGCGCTGGCGCTGGCGCGCTTGCGGACTGGCGGCCAGGTCGAGTTGACCTGGCTTTCCGGATCTACGGCGCGTGACCTGCAGCGTGCGCTGCGCGGCGGGCCCTGGCACATCGTTCATTTTGTGGGCCACGGCGGCTTCGATCGGCCGAGCGACGAGGGATTGGTGGTCTTGACCGATAACGCGGGCCGGGCGCAGCCTCTCTTTGCCACGCCCCTGGCGCGGCTGCTGGGCGATCACCGGGCGCTGCGCCTGGTGGTTCTGAACGCGTGCGAAGGCGCACGGGGGAGCGAGCGGGACATCTTCGCCAGCGCGGCCGCGATCCTGGTGCGGCGCGGGATTCCGGCCGTGCTCGCCATGCAGCACGAGATTACCGACCACGCGGCAGTGGAGTTTGCCCGCGCCTTCTACGAGGCTGTGGCCGATGGGTATCCGGTGGACGCGGCGGTCAGCGAGGGGCGCAAGGCGGTCAGCACCCAGGTGCCGAACACGGTGGAATGGGGCACGCCGGTGCTGACGATGCGCGCGTCGGACGGCGCCTTATTTGACATAACAGAGCTGGTTGCGCATGAAGCGCGACAGCCGGAGTTGAAACGGCAACAAGAGGCGGCCGAGCGTGAGCAACAAGAGCGAGCGGCCTATGCGGCGCAACAGGCAGCGTTGAAACGCCAACAAGAGGCCGCAGAACGCGAGCGTCAAGTGCGTGCGGCAGTAACTACCCAGCCTGAAGTTAGCAGCGATTCCATACAGAGTCAACCACACGCCCTAGAAACGGCCAAACGTGCTCCTGAAATCTTGGAGCAACAAGCGGCCGGATTCACCTCATTGACCATACCAGCGCACTTGAAGATTGAGTTGGAGGACAAGCGCCAGGAAATTGCCGAGTTGAAAGATGGTTCGAAACCAGCGATTCAAGCATCTGATAAAGCCAAGCCTGAACAGGCCGAAGAACCGCAACAGCCGGTGACTCCGACTCCGACTCTGTCGCCGACGCCGCGTGAGCGTGGTTTACCGGCCTGGGCGTTGATTGGGATCGGAGTGGTGGCCGTGGTGCTGCTGCTGTGGGGAATCGGGGCCTTGGATGCGCGCAGCAAGCCCACGCCGACCGTAGTCACTGGCCCGGCGACGGAGACGCTGACTGCGTCGTCAACGCCGACGAACACACCTGAGCCAACCGATACGCCGGCGCCCGCGGCGGGCGCCACGCGGGTGCGGGACATTGACAGGGCGGTAATGGTCTGGGTGCCGGCGGGTGAGTTCACGATGGGATCAACCGATAGCGACAGTCAGGCAGAAAGCGACGAGAAGCCGCAGCACAAAGTTACGTTGGATGGATTCTGGATAGACCGCACGGAAGTGACGAATGCGCAGTACCGGAAGTTCGTGGATGCCGGCGTTTACAGCAAGCAGGAATACTGGACCGAAGCAGGGTGGGCGTGGAAGGAATCGAATAAAGTAACGCAGTCAAACTGCTGGGGGAATAGTCACTTTAACCAGGCAGAGCAGCCGATTGTGTGCGTGAGTTGGTACGAGGCGAGTGCGTATGCCCACTGGGTCGGGGGTCGTTTGCCGACAGAAGCGGAATGGGAAAAGGCGGCGCGAGGCTCTTCGACAAGCTCTGGGAACGTGTGGCTCTATCCGTGGGGGAATACGTGGGACGGCATGCGCGTGAATTTTTGCGATCAGCAATGTGAGTATTCGTGGAAAGATGCAAACGTGAATGACGGGTATGGGACTACGGCGCCGGTGGGAAGTTATGCGAATGGGGTGAGTCCTTACGGAGTGTTGGACCTGGCGGGGAACGTCTGGGAATGGGTGAGCAGTAAATATGGGAATTATCCTTACAGAAGCGATGATGGGCGAGAGGATCAGAGTAGTACAGAAGTTCGTGTTCTGCGGGGCGGGAGTTGGAACAATGGAGCGGGACATGTACGCTCCGCCGACCGGTACCGGCTCGGTCCCGACAATCGCAATGGCAGCATTGGTTTTCGGGTGGCGTCCCCCGGCCTCTGAGTCTCTGGCGTCTCTGGATCTCTGCGTCGTTTTGACATAAACCAAATTTGACCTGCGGAGCAGTACTGCGGGACGAAATTGTGAGGGGGGTGCAGGGAACTCGGACGCAGATCAGCGCTGGCTGCGCACGCAGATAGCAACTTGTCGTGTTTGCTTCTGATTTAGTTCTGTGTTACAATGATGCGTGGATAATGACATTATGAGCACACAGAATGTACGCACACTCGGCGCGCAGGAAACGCGCTTGCTCAACACGCTGAGCGCAGCGGGCAAGGCGGTATTTACGGTTGAGGATGCTCAAGCCGCGGGCGATGGAAAGGTTGCTAACCTGCCGCGGCTTCTCTCGCATTTGACCCGCAAACGCTGGCTGCTGCGGCTGGAGCGCGGCAAGTATCTGATCCTGCCCCTGTCGGCCGGCATGGAGGGCCTATACACGGCGCATGAGTTCGTGTTGGCGAGCCGCCTGGTCGAACCCTACGCCATCGGCTACTGGTCGGCGCTGCATTACGACGGTTTTACAGAGCAGGTGCCCCAGACGGTGATGGTCATCAGTCCGGCGCGGCGGCGGGACGTGTCGGTCGAGGAGCTTGGTTTCCACTGCCATTTCGTAACGATCGCCGCAGAACGCTTCTTCGGCGTGGTCACGGTGCTAGTGGATGATCAGCCCGTCGTCATGACCGACCCGGCGCGCACCGTCCTTGATTGCCTGGATCGCCCCGATCTGTGTGGCGGCATGGTCGAGGCCGCCAAGGGCCTCTATGGTTATGCCCAGCGACTCGATGCGCAACCCGCGCAGTTGACCGCGTACGCCGGTCGCCTGGGCAACCAGGCGATCCTCAAACGCTTGGGCTATCTGGCCGAGCAGTTCGATCTGGCTGCGCGATTTCCCAACGCGGGGTGGTCGGATGCCATAGCGGCTTGGCGCCGCGATCTCTCGGCCGGTTTTGTCCGCCTCGATCCCCGTCTGCCAGCCGCGGGACCGTATGACCGTGCCTGGTGGCTGCGATTGAATGTGCCGACCTCTCATCTCGTCTCGTGGATGGACACATGATGGTTAGCCGCGACGAGCTGCGGCGCATGGCCGCGCGGCGCAAGCTCAACCTGGGTTTGCTCGAGAAAGAATATGTGCTTGACCTGGTGCTGCGATCGCTCAGCGCCCACGAAGAACTGCGCCAGGTGCTGGTGCTGAAGGGCGGCACGGCTTTGCACAAGTTTTACGTTGGCACGCGGCTGTCCCTCGATTTGGACTTCACGGCCATCCGGCCGGTGACCGTCGAAGAGTTGCGGCCTGCCATCGAAGTTGCCGATATTGGGGCGGTGATTGCAGAGCACAGGGTATTTCATGATGCTTTGACCGTAAGCCGGCTGCGCTACTTTGGGCCGCTGCGCTATGTCAACTCCATCAAGCTCGATTTTAGCTTTCGCGAGCCGGTGCTTCTGCTGCCGTCTGAGTTGATGGCCGCATCCCCTTACGGCGTTCCCTTTCCTGTTCGTGTCATGCAGGTGACGGAGATCGCTGCTGAAAAGCTGCGAGCGCTCTCCATGCGCCATGCGCCGCGCGATGTGTACGATTTGTGGATCATCGCCACACACCATTTGGCAACGGCTTCCCAAACAGCCCCACTGGTGCCCCGCAAGCTGCAGACGGTGGGGCTTGCTCTCGATCTGGTGGCTATCACAGGTCATCTGACGGCTGTGGAACCAACCTGGGAGACCGACCTTGCTCCCTTGATGGATGATGTTCCTGAGTATTCTCAGGTAAGAAATGTTTTGGACCCCTGGCTGCAGGAGCTCTTCGACCAGATTCTGTGAACGTCTCCGCTGGTGCTGTCTGGCGATCAAAAACGCCCGTTGGACAAGAGAGCGTCATTCCGAATTCATCATTCAGCATTCCTTTTCTCCCTCGGCCGCAGGAGCAGCACCGCGCTGATGATCGCGACCCCGCCCAGGATTTGCAGCAGGGTGAGCCGTTCGCCCAGCAGCAGATAGGCCAGGACGCCGGCGATGACCGGCTCCAGGGTGGCGACGACGCTGGCGACGCTGACCGGCACCCAACGCACGCCGAGCGAATAGGTCAGCGCGCCGCCCAGCGTGGGAATGACGGCCATGGCCAGCAGCCAGGGCCAGCTTGGCGGCAGCGCGAGCGGGCTGGCGAGTTGGCTGGCCGGCGCCAAGAGCAGAAAACAGGCCGCGCCGATCAGCAGCGCGTACGTTTGCACAGTCCAGGCTGAGTAGCGGGCCACCGCCACCTTGTTGAAGACGCTCCAGAGTCCGTAGCCGAGGCCGGCGCCCAGTCCGGCCAAAACCCCCAGGCCGTTCAGCCGCAGGTGGCTCACATCGTACAGGCCGGTCACCAGCACCGAGCCGATCAGCGTCAGCGCGAGGGCGATGAGCAGGCGCCGGTGCATGGTCTCGCCCAGCCAGCGCCAGGCAATCAGCCCCACCCAGGCCGGCGCGGTGTAGAGCAGCACCGCGGCCACCGCCACGCCCACCAGGTCAATGGCGTACGCGTAGGCGACAAAGAAACCGGCCACGCCGAACACCCCGTAGGCCGTGAGCAGCGGCAGGTCGTGCCGGTTGACCGCCAGCAGCCGCGGTTGGCGCAGCGCCAGCACGATCAGCAGGAGCAGGCCGGCCAGCATGCTGCGGTACGACGCCACCGTGAGCGGGGACAGGCCAAAGCGGTCAATCAGCACCTTGTAGAACAGGCCGAGCGTGCCCCACAGCGCCGCGGCCGTCAGCACCAGCGCGTAGCCCCGCGCCTGGGATGAGCTGTTTGACATAATCCTCCAGGTCCGATCGGTTCGAAGCCAACGGCGTACATGGTAATGCAGACTGGTGATTGGGGCAAACCGGGCGAAAAGCCGCCGAATGAATTCGGGCCGCAAGGGCGTGCCGCCGCCAGGTCGGCCTAGCGCCGACCGGCATTGCGCCCACCCAGGTGGGCGCCCGGCGGCACGCCCATCAGGCGCGATTTCAATCGCTCTGCTGCGGCCGCGATTTCAACCCCCGGTGACGTTCGCCAGCGCCGTTCGTCTGAAGGGGAGACGATGGGGCGGCTTGAGATGCGCCCCGGGTCAGGGAGAGGTGAAGACATGGACAATAGCCACCCGTCAGAAGCCGATGAGATGACGCCAGCTGTTTCGGAACCGGCGGCCGAGGCCGAGGAAAGCGACCCCGGTGCGTGGCTTTTTGCCCTGACGCCCGAGGCCTTTGGCCAATTGAGCGCCAGCTATGCCGAACTGCACGAATCGGACGCCGACTCGCCCCTGGCCGGACTGCTGGCCGCATGGCTGCAGATCGAGCGCAGCAAACAATCGTTGATGGAGCTTTTCGCATGACAACGCAGCATCTGTTGGTCACCGGCGCCACCGGCTATGTCGGCGGCCGCCTGATTCCTCTCCTCCTCGAAGCCGGGCACCAGGTGCGCGTGTTGGTGCGCGACCCTGCGCGCTTGCAGGGCCGGCCGTGGCTGGCGCAGGTGGAGGTGGTGCAGGGCGATGTGCTGCAGGCGCACACCTTGCCCGCGGCCATGACGGGGATCAGCGCCGCGTACTACCTGGTGCACAGCATGAGCGACAGCGCCGATTTCCATCAGCGGGACATCACTGCGGCGCGTAACTTTGCCCTGGCGGCCAAAGCCGCCGGCGTGCCGCGCCTCATCTATCTAGGCGGCCTGGGCGATTCCGCGGCTGACCTCTCGCCGCATCTGCGCTCACGCCAGGCCACCGGCGACGCCCTACGCGCGGCCTGCGCGTCGCCCGATCAATCCCCGGCCACTACAACCGTGACCGAGTTTCGCGCGGCCGTCATCGTCGGTTCGGGCAGCCTCTCCTTCGAGATGATCCGCTACCTGACCGAGCGCGTGCCAATTATGATTTGCCCGCGCTGGGTCTACACACGCGTGCAGCCGATTGCGGTGCGCGATGTGCTCAGCTACCTGGTTTCTGCGCTCAGTGTGCCGGAGAGCGCCAATCGCATCCTGGAAATTGGCGGCGCAGATGTGCTGACCTACGGCGAAATGATGACCGGCTATGCCCGCGCGCGCGGCCTCCGCCGTTGGCTGCTCCCCGTCCCCGTGCTGACCCCGCGCCTTTCCTCGTACTGGGTGCATTGGGTGACGCCCGTGCCCGCGGCGATTGCTCGCCCTTTGATTCAGGGACTGCGCAATGAGGTGATCGTGCATGACGACAGCCCCCGTCGCCTCTTTCCCTCCATCCAGCCGCTGGACTACGCGACCGCCCTGCGCTTTGCCCTCGCCAAGTTGGACGCCGGGCAGGTGCAGACTTCGTGGAAAGACGCGTTGGTCAGCAGTCAAAACGATGGCGCGCCGGCGACCTTCACCGAGCAGGAAGGCATCTTCATCGAGCAGCGCCAGCAGATCGTGGATGCGCCGCCGGCAGCCGTTTTTCGCACCTTCAGCGGCATCGGCGGCGAGCGCGGTTGGTTCTATGCCACTTGGGCCTGGGAACTGCGCGGCCTGGCCGATCGCCTGATCGGCGGCGTGGGGTTGCGGCGCGGCCGGCGCCATCCCGATGACCTGCGTGTGGGCGACGCCCTCGATTTCTGGCGCGTCGAGGCGGTGGAGGCGCCGCGCCTGCTGCGCCTGCGCGCCGAGATGAAAGTTCCCGGCCTGGCTGCAGTTCGAGACGCAGCCGCAGCCCGACGGCCGTACGCGCCTGGTGCAGACCGCCTTCTTTGCCTCGAAGGGCCTCTTTGGCCTGCTCTACTGGTATGCCCTCTATCCGCTGCACGGCTTAATTTTCTCTGGCATGATCCGCGAGATCGCGCGGCGCGCAGAAAAAGCCGCCGCGTCGGTGGTCACGACTCCGGCGTGACGACGCTCTCCGCCGCGTGACATGCCCACACCGTAGGTCACGCCTCCGGCGTGACGACGCTGTCGGCCGCAGAGCCTGCTTCCCTCAACCAACGTCGTCCGGCCCGGAGGCCGGACCTACACATCGAGTAGGTCACGCCTCCGGCGTGACGACGCTGTCTGCCGCAGAGTTCGCTTCCCTCAACCAACGTCGTCCGGCCAGGAGGCCGGACCTACATATCGAGTAGGTCACGGCTCCGGCGTGACGACGCTGTCTGCCGCAGAGCCTGCTTCCCTCAACCAACGTCGTCCGGCCATGAGGCCGGACCTACACATCCAGTAGGTCACGCCTCCGGCGTGACGACGCTCTCCGCCGCGTGACACGCCCAAGCCGCAGGTCACGCCTCCGGCGTGACGACGCCCTCCGCCGCGTGACACGCCCACAGCGTGGGTCACGCCTCCGACGTGACGACGCTGTCTGTCGCAGAGTTCGCTTCCCTCAACCAACGTCGTCCGGCCAGGAGGCCGGACCTACACATCGAGTAGGTCACGCCTCCGACGTGACGACGCTGTCTGCCGCGTGACACGCCCAAGCCGTAGGTCACGGCTCCGGCGTGACGACGACCTCCGCCGCGTGACACGCCCAAGGGGTGACACGCCCAAGTCGTAGGTCACGCCTCCGGCGTGACGACGCTGTCGGCCGCAGAGCCTGCTTCCCTCAACCAACGTCGTCCGGCCCGGAGGCCGGACCTACACATCGAGTAGGTCACGCCTCCGGCGTGACGACGCTCTCCGTCGCAGAGTTCGCTTCCCTCAACCAACGTCGTCCGGCCCGGAGGCCGGACCTACACATCCCGCAGGTCACGGCTCCGGCGTGACGACGCTCTCCGCCGCGTGACACGCCCAAGCCGTAGGTCACGGCTCCGGCGTGACGACGACCTCCGCCGCGTGACACGCCCAAGGGGTGACACGCCCAAGTCGTAGGTCACGCCTCCGGCGTGACGACGCTGTCGGCCGCAGAGCCTGCTTCCCTCAACCAACGTCGTCCGGCCCGGCCAGGAGGCCGAACCTACGAAGCCAACGTCGTCCGGCCAGGAGGCCGGACCTACACATCGAGTAGGTCACGGCTCCGGCGTGACGACGCCGTCCGGCGCAGAGTTCGCTGCCTTCAACCAACGTGGTCCGGCCAGGAGACCGGACCGACAGAGCCAGCATCATCCGCCGGTGACTCTCTCCTGTCTCCTTCCGTCTTACCTCCCGTAGCCACGCTGCGCTGCATGATTTATTTAAGAGGTGGATTGGTGATGCAAAAGAGTCGTTTGACAACCATTTTTCTTGTTGTCCTCGTGGATATGCTCGGTTTCAGCTTGATACTGCCCTTACTTCCCTACTACGCGGAGACGTTCGGCGCCACGCCCACTATCGTGGGACTGCTCGTGGCTTCCTACGCCGCGGCGCAGATGATTGGCGCGCCGCTCCTGGGACGTTTTTCCGACCGGTTCGGCCGCCGCCCCGTGCTCTTGATCAGCATTTTTGGCACGTTTGTCGGTTTTATTTTGCTCGGCGTTGGCGGCTCGCTCTTGATTCTGTTCATCAGCCGCATGCTGGATGGTCTGACCGGCGGCAACATCACCGTGGCGCAGGCTTACATCACCGATGTGACCGACGAGAAGAACCGCGCCAAGGGCCTGGGCATGATCGGCGCTGCGTTCGGTCTGGGCTTCATCCTGGGACCGGCCGCCGGCGGCCTGTTGAGCACCTACGGCTATGCCGTGCCTTCTTTTGTGGCCGCAGCACTGGCCCTCATCAACCTGGTGGCGGTCTTCTTCTTCTTGCCTGAGTCGCTGACCGCTGAGAAGCGCGCCGCGCTGACCGCGCGCCCGCGCACCGCCTTCTCGCTGGCGTCGCTGATGACGGCGATGCGGCGACCGCGTGTCGGCCCCCTGCTGCACGTGCGTTTCTTCTTCGGCCTGGCCTTTGCCATCTTCCAATCGGTCTTTGCCCTCTACGCGCAGTATCGCTTGAACCTGGATGTACGCAGCACCAGTTTCATCCTGACCTACGTCGGCGTGCTTTCGGTAATCGTACAGGGCTTTGGCGTCGGCCGGCTGACCGGCCGTTTCAGCGACCGCAATCTGATCATGGGCAGCGTCAGCATCATGGCCGTTTCGCTGCTCGCCTGGGCCTTGACGCCCAACGTGCCAGTGCTGCTGCTGGTTCTGATCCCCACCGCGGTCTCTGGCGGCATCCTCAACACGGTGCTCAGCAGCGCGCTGACCAAGGCCGTTTATCCCGAGGAGATCGGCGGCACCCTGGGCCTGGCCGCATCGGTGGAGAGCGTCACGCGCGTGCTGGCGCCAACCGTCGGCGGCGTATTGCTGCAGCAGGCCGGGACCTGGGCGCCAGGCGCCTTTGGCGCGCTGATCATGGTCTGGGTCGTTTCCTTTACCTGGCGGCGCTTCGTCGTTAACCCGGACCCGCCGCTGCCGTCACGCGCCGTTCCTGTTGCCGTGCCGGTGACAAGCCACTAGCCATCGTGCGGGGAGCGCCTACGCGCGCTCCCCGGCCATTCGCTGTGAGAGACCATGAAAACAAAACGCTTACTTTGGCTAATTCCCCTTCTGCTGCTGATTCTGCTCGTGGGCGGATTCCTGGCCTGGACGACGCTGTTTGCCGCCGCGCCGATGCCTGAGGCTGTGGCCGAAATGCAGGCCAGCACGACGTTGGCCGGCAAGAATTGGCTGGTGTTTCAACCGGCCGCGGCCAACCCGACTACCGGTTTGATTTTATACCCCGGCGGGCTGGTAGATGCCCGTGCGTACGCGCCGGCCGCACGTCAGATTGCCGAGGCCGGCTACCTGGTGGTAATCGTGCCCATGCCGCTCAAACTCGCTTTCTTCGACGCGGGTCGCGCCAGCGAGGTCATGCAGGCTTTCCCGTCCATCACGCACTGGGCCATTGGCGGCCATTCGCTGGGCGGCGCGATGGCCGCGCAGTACGCGTATCAACACCCAGATCAGGTGGCGGGTCTGGCGCTCTGGGCAGCCTACCCGGCCGCCAACAACAGCCTGGCCGACCGCGCCTTGCCCGTGGTCTCCATCTACGGCACGCGCGATGGCCTGGCAACCGGCGGCAAGATTGACGCCTCGCGGCCGCTGCTGCCTGCGAACACCCGTTTTGTCGCCATCGAAGGCGGCAATCACGCGCAGTTCGGCTGGTACGGCAAGCAATCAGGCGACAATGAGGCAACCATTCCACGCGAGGCGCAGCAGGCGCAAATCGTGGCCGCGACCGTGAGCTTGTTGAGCGAGGTTGCAAAGTAGGCCGATGAAACGCATCGCTCGTTCGGCGCTGATCGTCATCGGCATCCTGTTGGTCTTGATCCTGACCGTTCCGCTGTTGATTCCCGTACCGCCGCTGCCAGGATTGGTTCCACCGGAGCAGTTGGCCGATCCGGACAGTGAGTTCATCGAGGTGAATGGCCTGCGCCTGCACGTCAAGCGCAGCGGCCAGGCCGAGCCGGCGATGATTCTCCTGCACGGCTTTGGCTCGCACACGGAGAGCTGGCGCGCCGTGCGTCCGGGTCTCTCTGCGCTCAGCGCAGTCATCGCGTTCGACCGCCCCGCCTTTGGGTTGACCGAACGGCCGTTGACATGGACAGGCGTCAATCCGTACGACCCCGACGCGCAGGTGGATCTGGTGATTGGGCTGATGGATCGGCTGGGCATCCAAAAGGCCATTCTGATCGGCAACTCGGCCGGCGGCACGATCAGCGCGCAGACGGCCCTGCGCTACCCGGATCGAGTCTCGGCGTTGGTCTTAGTGGACCCGGCCATCTACGCGGGCGGGGGCACGCCTGCCATCGTGCAGCCGCTGCTCAACTCGCCGCAGATGCGACACCTCGGGCCGCTCCTGGCGCGTTCACAGGCGAGTGGGATCAGCAATTTGCTGCCTTCGGCTTACCATGACCCGTCGAAGGTCACGCCGGAGATGCTGGCCCTGTACCAGCGCCCGCTCAAGATCGAAAACTGGGATCGGGCTTTCTACGAATACCTGGCGGCCAGCCGCATGTCCACCACCTTGGGCGACGATGTCAAACGCCTCAAGCTGCCGGTGCTCGTCGTGACCGGCGAGTTCGACACGTGGGTGCCGACGGAGCAGAGCATCCGCCTGGCAGGGGAAATCCCCGGCGCGCAGCTGGCTGTTCTTCCCAACTGCGGCCATGTGCCGCAGGAGGAATGCCCGCAGGATTTCATGCAGGCGGTCGCGCCGTTCGTGCAGGGGATTGCGCGCTGAAACAGAGACTCCCCGCGACCGTTGACGGTCCGGCAAATGGATCGGATCGCGCCGCCTGTCACGCGATCCCCCGACTTGCCTCGTTGTGGCGCCAAAGCATGTTTTGTGGTAAACGACGCCGTCACGCCGGAGGCGTGACCTACTGCACGGGCGACGCATGCATCCATTGTGCAGTGGATCGCCGCTTTGATGAAAACAACGCATCGTGAAAGGGCGTAGTACGATGAGTCAATTCGATGTTCTTTTTATCGGCGCGGGGCATAATGCCCTCGTCTGCGCCGGCTACCTGGCGAAGGCGGGCTACAAGGTCGGCATCCTGGAACGGCGGCACAAGGTCGGCGGCGCGGTCGTGACGGAAGAGATCGTGCCTGGCTTTCACTTCGACCTGGGCGGCTCCGCGCATATCCTGATTCACCACACGCCCATCATCGCCGACTTGGAGCTTGCGCGCTATGGCCTGGAATACCTGGACGTTGATCCGCTCTTCTGGTCGCCCTTCCCTGACGGAAAGCACATCACGATCTGGAAGGACCTCGACCGGACTTGCCAAAGCATCGCCGCAGTGTCGCCCGCCGATGCCGAGGCGTATCGGCGCTTTGTCAAGACCTGGGAGCCGGTGGCGCAGGGCATGGTTGAGGCTTTCATTCATGCACCGACGCCGCTCAATCTGATGCGCTATATGGCCTTCAACAAGGGGATGCGCAGCCAGGCGACCGAGCGCCTGCTGGACATCGTGCGCGGCTATGGGCAAGTGCTGCGTCAGTCGTTCAGCGGCCCGCACGTGCCCGCGCTGATTGCCTGGATGGCCGCGCAGTCAGGCCCGCCGCCGACGGAGCCGTTTTCCGCGCCCTTTGCCCTGTGGCATCCCATGTACCACGTCAGCGGCGTCAAGCGCCCGCGCGGCGGCTCCGGCATGCTGACCCAGGCCCTGGCGCGCATGATCGAGGCGCACGGCGGCCAGATTTTCACCGACGCGCCGGTTGCGCGCATCCTGGTCGAACGCGGCCGCGCCGTGGGCGCGGAGACCGCAGCCGGCGAACGTTTCACTGCGCGCGCGGTCGTTTCCGGCGCGCACATCCACACCACACTCAAGCTGTTGGACGGCGTCATGCTGCCGCCGCATGCGCGCACGCGCCTCAGCCAGGCGCGCATCGGCAACGGCTTCGGCATGATGGTGCGCTACGCGATGCGTGAATTGCCGAACTACACGGCGTTGCCGACCGCGGCGGATGGCGCGCCCGGCCTGCAGCACCGCGCCTTGCAGTTCATCTGTCCCAGCATGGATTACCTGGATCGGGCTTATGGCGATTATCTCGGCGGCCGGCCTTCAGACGCGCCAGGCTTGATCGCCATGACCTTCTCCGCCGTAGACCCCACGCTGGCGCCGCCTGGTCAGCACACCCTGTTTCTCTGGGGCCAGTATTACCCGTACGAACTTGCGTCCGGCGCTTCGTGGGACGACGTGGGCCAGGCCGTGGCCGATCAGATGCTGGCGACCCTGGCGCAGTACGCGCCCAACGTGACCGACGCGGTCATCGGTCAATTGGTCGAGACGCCGCTCTACCTGGAGCGCACGCTGGGTTTGCTGCGCGGCAACGTCATGCACCTGGAGATGTCCATTGACCAGATGTTCTTCATGCGGCCCGCGCTCAATTTCGGCCACTATCGCGGCCCACTGCCCGGCCTGTATCTGACCGGCGCCAGCACCCATCCCGGCGGCGGCATCATGGGCGCGGCCGGCCTCAATGCCGCCGCCACCCTGCTGCACGACCTGTCACGCCTACGGCTGCCGCGTTAGGTTCTTGTCCGTGAAATTCTGGCGCAGAGAGCAAGAAATTCTAACGCGAAGCCGCAAAGACTGGAAGCCGCAACGCACTTTCCGTGCGGCTTGGCGCCGTGGCGTCTTTGCGTTGCAGCATCTGGCTCTGGCTTGTCCGGGTTAGGCGTGGTGGATTGCTACGAGTGCGGCTGAAACGAGGGTCTTGTGCAGCAGTCTGATGATCGCAGGGCGATGGAAAACGCCGCAGCCTCCGCTGGATCAACATACCAGGCGTTTGGCTTTCTGCGCACCTATGCTCGCGTCGGTCTCTTGTGGCTCCCGCGTCATCAGACCGCCCTGCTGTTTGGCGCGGCCTGGCTGCTGATCCTGGTCGTGCTGCCGCTGACGCAGCGCAGCCTGGGCGCGGAAGCGCTCCCGCGCGGCGTTACCATCAGCGTGCTGCTGCAGCTCAGCGCGGTCATTGCCATTTTGGTGGACGCGTGGGGTTGGGGCCGCGTGCTGCGCGTGGCGGTCGTCGTGGCGGCGCTGGCGTGGGCGGCTGAGGCGCTCGGCGCAGCGACCGGTTTCCCCTTCGGCGCCTACCGCTACACGGCGGCGCTGCAGCCGCAGCTCGCGCAGGTGCAGCTGTTGGTTCCCCTGGCCTGGCTGATGCTGCTGCCCCCGGCGTGGGCGGCAGCGCAGGCGATTGTGGGCAGCGCCCGGCCGCTGCGCTTCGCGCTGGCGTCGGCGTTGGCTTTTACAGCCTGGGATCTCCTTCTCGACCCGCACATGGTGAGCTGGGGTTTCTGGGTGTGGGCGGCGCCCAGCGGTTATTTTGGTATTCCCTGGACCAACTTTCTGGGCTGGCTGTTGGTGTCGGGCGCCATCACGCGGCTGGTGCGCCCTGCCGGGGTACCGGTGCGGCCGCTGCTGCTGGTCTACACCATCACCTGGGCGCTGGAAGCGATGGGACTAGCCTTCTTCTGGCATCTGCCTGGGCCGGCCGCGGTGGGCGGCCTGGCGGTGGGCTTGTTTGCGCTCCTGGCCTGGCGCGGCGTGGCCCGCAGTCCAATGCCATGACAATCAACCCGTTAAAGGCAGGGTCGCAGCCCGGCCTGAAGCGAAGCAGCGCAGATCGAAGAGAATAGCATGAACATCAGACAGTTTATCCATTCAACCCTCCACCCTGCCGTCTATCACGGCCACGACAAGCGTCCGCCTTTCTTCGAAGGCTGGTACTATAAACTGGTCAGCGCAGACGAGTCGGCGCGCTACGCAATCATCCCAGGGGTGCAGTTGGGCGGCGAGGCGCACGCTTTCGTGCAGGTGCTCAACGGGTTGACTGGTCAGGCAGACTACCACGCCTTCCCGCTGTCCGATTTCTGGGCAGCCGCAGACGATTTCGAAGTTCGCATCGGCCCCAACACTTTCACGGCCCACGGCATCAAGCTGGACATTCAACGGCCGGCCGGACAAATTCGGGGGGAATTGCGCTTCGAGGGCGTTCGACCCTGGCCGGTCAGCGTGCTCTCGCCGGGCATCATGGGCTGGTACGCGTGGGCGCCGGCGATGGAGTGCTACCACGGCGTTCTCGGCTTCGATCACGCCATCCACGGCGCGCTGGAGGTGAATGGCGTTGCGCGTGATTTTAGCCGCGGCCGCGGTTACATCGAGAAGGATTGGGGGCAGGCCTTCCCCGCAGCCTGGGTCTGGTTTCAGACCAACCATTTCTCAGAGCCGGGGGTCTGTCTAACCGCCTCGGTGGCGATTATTCCCTGGATCGGCCGCGCCTTTCCCGGCTTCATCATCGGCCTTTGGCGCCAGGGGCAGTTGATGCGCTTTGCGACCTACAGTGGGGCGCGTATCGAAAAGCTGCAGGTGACCGACGATCATGTGATCTGGACCGTGCGCAATCGCCAGCATCGGCTAGAAATGCAGGCTGCGCGGGCTGAGGGCGGCCTGCTGTTGGGGCCGACGCGTGAAGACATGGGCAAACGCGTCAACGAAACCCTGCGCGCCACCGTGGACGTACGCCTCAGCACCCTGGCTGGCGTCACCCTCTTCGAAGGCCAGGGACGCCACGCCGGCCTGGAAGCGCACGGAGACCTCGATCGCCTGATAGCGCTCCTCGGCCGTTAAGAGACCTGTTCAGAATCATAGACAGCCTGCGCGGGTCGCCGTATCATGGGACACTGAACGTCGTTGGGCGCGGTCTGCCGATCGCGCCCAAATCCTACTAGAGCAAGCGAGGTTGTTGTTCCCATGAAAGCGATTCGGAAATGGTTTGGTATTGGCCTCGGCGGGTTGATCCTGCTGGCCCTGCTGATCCAATTGGTCCCCTACGGACACAATCACACCAATCCGCCGGTGGTCAAGGAATTCAACTGGGCCAGTCCGGCCGCCAAGCAAGTTGCCCAGCGCGCCTGCTACGATTGCCACAGCAATGAAACGGTCTGGCCCTGGTACTCCTCCATCGCGCCAATTTCCTGGATGGTCACGCGTCACGTGGATGAAGGCCGGCAGGCGTTCAACTTCTCAGATTGGAAGGGCGCCGTGCGGAATGAGGAGGGTCGCGTCGAGGAAGGCACCGACGATATGGTAGATGCGGTCAGAAACAGTGAAATGCCGCCCGCATCCTATTTGCTGATCCACGGTAACGCGCACTTGACCTCGACTGAGCGGCAGACGCTGATCGCCGCGCTGGAGGCGGTGGCTCTCGCCAGGTAGAACTCGATACAGATTGAATCAGTTCCGGACCAGATTGAAGCAAAGAATAAGCCCTGGCCTACGCGCACCTGATCGCCGCGCGTAGGCCAGGGCTTCTTGTTAACTTATCGTTCAGGCTGGTTGATCTGACGGCTGCAGCAGCCAGCGCGCCAGCTGCACGGCGGTCAAGAATACCAGCAGAACCAGCAGGTAGTAAGCGACCTTGATCGCAAGGCTGGACGAGGCGCCAATCGGATCGAGCGGGTGCAGCACCAGGTTGGCCCGCCAGCGCAAGAAGAGCATGATCAGCGCCACAGCCAGATTCAGCCCCGCTGCCAGGCGGCGGTCTTGCAGCAGCAGCCCAGCCAGTTGCATCGCCGGAATGATGACCAGCATTTGCAGACCAAACACCCAGCGCGGTTCGAACCAGGCAATGCCGCCCCACGCGCGCGCCATCGAAACGGCGCTGGTGACGACGTACAGAATCCAGAGGATGAAGGCGGCGCGCTCGACGGCCTGCGACCAGGCGACGAACGCCGGCCGCGGCCAGACCAGGAAGGCCAGTCCCAAAAGGCCGGCTGCGACCAGCGCCAGCAGCGCAATCTGGATGATCGCGCCGTGCAGGTAAACCAGTTTGACCAGATTGCCCAGCACACGGTCGGCCGGTGACAGCCAGGTGACGAGCGCGATGGCCGCGACGAGAATGACCAGGGACAACGGGTTGGTTTGCGCCCGTGCCAGGATCGGCGCTTGAATCGCAGATTTCGGATCGGATGAAGACATGATGGTTTCCTAGCGCGCCTCAGGATCAATCAGGATGACATGGATCTCGCCGGGGCCGTGGACGCCGACGACCAGGGTCAGTTCGATGTCGGCCGTGCGACTGGGGCCGGTGATGATCGTCAGGTTCGCGGTCTGCGGCAGCAGCTCTGCGCCCTGCCGGGCCATCCAGGCTGGCAAGTTTGGATACATATCGTTCGTGCGCAGGAAGGCCAGGTAGATCGGCGGCACGAGCGACGCCGCGCGCGCCTGTCCTGGCCCGCTGGCTACGACCAAGCTGCCGGTGTCGGCCAGGCCGGCGAGCGCGGCCGTGATGCCGACAGGAGCTTGCGCAAGCTGGGCGCGGGCAGCCGCATCGGCCTGCGTCTGCGGCCGCGTGTGGATGACCTCGATGCCGGCCGCGGCCAGTGCCTGACGGAAATTGGGCGCGGGCAGAGCATCATCCTCCCAGGCCGCCACGGCCGTCACGCCGCGCGCGGCGAGCAGCGCGACGGTCTGACTGACCGCGGCGGCCGGCGTCAGGGGGCCGTACGCATGACCGCCCAGCGCGGCAAATTCCTCTTGCCAGCGGGCCAACAGGCCGTGACCCGGCAAGCCCGGGTCTACGGCGCCCGGCGGCCGCTTCCGATCGGCGGCAAGGGCGGGATTGGCGACGGCCGTGCGCACGCGGCGCAGGATTTCATCTCGATTGGCATCCGGTTTCATGAAAAATCGTCGTTTCTAGCTTTGCGGCGCTGCGCCCATGTGTCCTGGAAGGTGCGAGGCGCAAAGACCGGAAAATCACGCTGCCCGCTCCAGGCAACCAGCGGACCCGGCAGGCGGCGTATCCAGCCATCGTGCGCCAGCATGTGGGTGACGATCGCCGCCAGCCTGCCGCCCAGCCGGTAAAGCCACGGGTGCGTGACGCCGAGTGCGTAGACCTTCATCCCGAACCGCAGCCAGGCCGGCGCCTGGCCCGCCTGCACGGTGTCATGGCGCAGTTTGAGCAGCAGCCCGGGCAGGTCAATTCGCACCGGGCACACCTCACGGCAGGCGCCGCACAGCGACGAAGCGTGCGCCAGCTCGCCGAATTCACCCAAGCCGCTCAGTAACGGCGACAGCACGCTGCCGACTGGGCCAGGGTAGGTTGAGCCGTAGGCGTGGCCGCCGATGCTGCGGTAGACGGGGCAGATGTTCAGACACGCGCCGCAGCGGATGCAGGTCAGGATTTCGGCCAGGTCGCTCTGCAGGATGCCGCTGCGGCCATTGTCCACCAGCACCAGGTGCAGCTGCTGCGGGCCGTCGGGGTCGGCGGCGCGGCGCGGCCCGCTGAGCAGCGAGGTGTAGACTGACAGCTTCTGGCCGGTGGCGCTGCGCGCGAGCAGCTGCAGGATCAGGGCCAGGTCGTCCGGTGTGGGCACGACACGCTCGATGCCCATGACCGCGACGTGAATCCGCGGCAGCGACGTGACCATGCGGCCGTTGCCCTCGTTCGTGACCAGGGCCAGCGTGCCAGTGCTGGCTACGGCAAAATTAACTCCGCTGATGCCCATGTCCGCTTCCAGAAAGATCTGGCGCAACACGCGGCGCGCGATGCCAGCCAGCACGGTCGGATCGTCCACGTACTCCACGCCGAGTTTCTGCTGGAACAGGCGGCCGATTTCCTGGCGCGTCTTGTGCAGCACGGGGGCAATGATGTGCGACGGCGCTTCCTGGCTGAGCTGCGCGATGTACTCGCCGAGGTCGGTTTCGATCACGCGCAGGCCGACCGCTTCTAGCGCCGCGTTGAGGTGAATCTCCTCTGTCACCATGGACTTGGCTTTGACGATGGTGCGCGCGTGGTTGGCCTGCGCGATGCCGGCGACGATGCGCTGCGCCGCGGCCGCGTCAGCCGCCCAATGCACCACACCGCCGGCCCGCTCCACGCTGGCCGCCAGTTCGACCAGGTACTGGTCAAGCCTGGCGAGGGTATGGCGGCGCATGGCGGCCGCCCGGTCGCGCACGGCGTCCGCGTCGGGCAAGGTGGCGAGTGCCGCCAGGCGGTTGGCCGCAAAACGGCTCGTGGCCGTTCCCAACGCGCCGCGCATCACCTCGTTGTGCAGCCCGCTTTCGATGCGATCGTGGAATGAGATGGGCGCGGTGTGCATTGGTCAATCACGCTTCATCGTGTGGCGCTGCGTCGGTGCGAGCCAGTATGTCGGCCAGGTGGACAGCGCGCATGCTTTGGCCGCGGCGGTGAAGGCCCGCGCTGATGTGCAGCAGGCAGGAGAGATCGCAGCCCACGACGCAATCGGCGCCTGTTTCGGCCAGGCGGCGCAGCTTGTTGGCGAGCATGTCTTCGGAAATGGATGGGAACTTGACGCTGAAGAGCCCGCCGAAACCGCAGCATTGATCTGCGTCGGGCAGAGGCGTGATCTGCGCGCCGCGCACGTGGGCCAGCAGTGCGACCGGCTGTTGACCAATTCCCAGCCCGCGCAGTAAATGGCACGAGGCATGGTACGTCAGCGCGCCATCGGCCACCGCGCCCACGTCGGTCACGCCCAGCACATCCACCAGGAATTGGCTGAACTCCACCACCCGCTGCGCCAGGCGCTGACTGCGCGCCAGCCAGGCCGGTTCGTCGCGCAGAAGTTCGGGATAGTGGTGAACGATCATGTCCGCGCAGGACCCGGAGGGAACCACCACGGAATCGTTCGTCTCTTCCAACACGCGAATCGTATGTCGGGCCATCTGTCGCGCCTCGTCCCAGAACCCGCCGTTGAAAGCCGGCTGGCCGCAGCACGTTTGCCCGGCCGGTACGTCAACCGTAATGCCCTGGCGTTCCAGCACCGTGACCACCGCGGCCGCCGTTTGCGGAGACAGGTGGTCAATCAGGCAGGTGACGAAGAGGCTGACGCGTCGCGGCCGGGGGGTAGCCGCAGCAGAGCTGGTAGACATGGCGCGCTCCTGGTGCGATTCTCAATCCAGCGCAGGATAGCACGAAAACCGCGCCAAGACAAACGGCGAGGACGCATCTCATAGTAGGTCGAACATTCCGCATCCGGCCTGCCTTATGGTACAATGGCAGGGGCAGGAGGTGAGGCATGAAATTCCCGTACGGCATGAGCGACTTTCACAAGTTGATCACGGAAGACTACTTCTACGTGGATCGCACCGACCGGATTCCGGCGATTGAAGAGATGGGTGAGCAGCTGCTGTTTCTGCGACCGCGGCGTTTCGGCAAGAGCCTGTGGCTTTCGACGCTGGCGAATTACTACGATGTGGCGCGCGCCAGCGAGTTTGAGCGGCTGTTCGGCCACCTGGCCGTAGGGCAGAACCCAACCTCGCGTCATAACCAGTATTTCGTGATGCGCTGGGACTTCTCGGCCGTGGCGGCCTATGGCGACGCGGATGAGATTGCGCAAGCGTTGCACCGCCACATCAATGGCCGTATCCAGGACTTTGCTGTTCGTTACCAACACTTGCTGCCGCTTCCTATCGAGATCCACCCCACCGATGCGCTGGTCTCATTCCAGTCCGCGCTGACGGCGGTGCAGCGAACCCCTTATGCGCTCTACCTGCTGATTGATGAATACGACAATTTCGCCAACGAACTGGCGATGAGTGGGCAGCCTACCGGCAAGCAGCGCTACGATGCGCTGCTGCGCGGGGAAGGGGCGTTGAAAACGCTGTTCAAAGCGATCAAGGCCGCAGCCAGCGGCTTTGGCCTGGACCGCGTCTTCATCACGGGCGTGTCGCCGATTGTGCTGAGCGACCTGACCAGCGGTTACAACTCGGCGCGCGCCATCTATCTGCAGCCCGTGCTGAACGACCTGTGTGGTTTCACGGAGACCGAGATCGCGGCCGCTTTGAACCAGGTCTCGGCGGCCTGTCACTTCCCCGCCAGCAAGACCGCAGAAGCGTTGGAGATGATGCGCATCTTCTACAACGGCTATCGCTTCTGCCAGGACCCCGCGCCGCCGGTCTATAACCCCACGTTGGCGCTTTACTTCATGCAGGAGTTCCAGCAGGCATGTCGTTATCCCAGCCAGATGTTGGACAGCAACCTGGCGATGGATCGCGGCAAGCTGGCCTACATCGCCAGCCTGCCCGGCGGCGGTCAGGTGCTGTTGGATGCAGTGAACGACGAGCCCCCGCTGGCGTTGTCGGTGTTGGCCGACCGCTTCGGGGTTGAAGAGATGCTGCTGGCGGTCAAGGATGCGCCGTTCATGGCGTCGTTTCTATACTATTTTGGCGTGCTGACCTTCGGCGGGCGCACGCCCTTTGGCAAGTTGATCTTGCGCATCCCTAACCTGGTGGCGCGTAAACTGTATGTCGAGCGCATCCAGGATCTGCTGCTGCCCGACAAGCGCGCCCAAGATGCGGGACGCCAGGCAGCCGATCAGTTCCTGCAAAGCGGAGACCTGGAACCGGTGTGTACCTTCGTGGAGCAGCGCTACTTCCGGGTTTTTGACAACCGCGACTACCGCTGGGCCAACGAACTAACGATCAAGACCGCGTTTCTGACGCTACTGTTCAACGACATTGCGTATATCATGGACTCCGAGCCGGCGTTGGCGCGCGCCTATGCTGATCTCAGCATGATCGTGCGGCCCGAAATGCGCCAGTATCAACTGCCGGATGTCTTGTTCGAGTTCAAGTACGTGGCGCTTGCTGAAGGCGGTGTGACGGCTGAGCAAGCGCGTGGCTTGTCCGAAGCCGAGGTGCGTGCCCTGCCCGCGGTGGCGGCGCGTCTGGCGGAAGCGACAGCCAGGCTGCTTGACTACCGCGTCGCGCTGCAAGCCAGGTATGATAACCGTCTGCGTTTGCGCGCCTATGCGGTGGCGGCGTTGGGCTTTGAACGGTTGGTGTGGACGGAATGCAGTTGACGATGCAGCAGCCCTGGCGTGAGTTGCGCGCCTCCTGGCGCGATACGATGATCTTGCTGCGGGAATTTCGGCTGCCGCTGCTCATTTTCGTGGTTGCCATCGGCGGCGGAGGCGCACTCTATTTTGTGCTGGCGCAGCAAGCCCACGCGCCCATCGAGTCGCTGCCGGAGGCGATCTACACGGTGCTGGCGCAGGCGTTTCTACAGTCAGCCGGCGACTTTCCGAATCAGTGGTACTTGCAGATTTTCTACTTCATCATGCCCCTTATCGGGATTGGCACCTTGGCGCGCGGCCTGACCGATTTCGGCGTGATGATCTTCAATCGCCGCGCGCGCGGCAAGGAGTGGGAGATGGCCGTCGCCTCGACGTTTAGCCAGCATGTCGTGCTTGTCGGCCTGGGACACCTGGGCTACCGGGTGGCCCAGCATCTACATAGCATGCACCAGGATGTCGTTGCGGTTGAGATGAACCCAAGCGAAACCCTGGTCGCGGAGGTGCGCGCCATGAACATCCCCGTGATTCATGACGACGGCGCGCGCGAGGCGACGCTGATGGCGGCCGGCGTGTCCAGGGCGCGCGCGATCATGCTCTGCACGCAGCAGGACAGCCTCAATTTGCAGATGGCGGTCAAGGCGCGCAGCCTCAACCCCACGATCCAGGTCGTGCTGCGCATCTTCGATGACGACTTCGCCGAGGCGCTGCACAAGCAGTTTGGGTTCAAAGCCTTCAGCGCCACGGGCATGGCCGCGCCGGCCTTTGCCGCAGCCGCGGCCGGCGTGGACATCACTTACCCCTTGACGGTCGAAGGTCAGGCGCTTTCCCTGGCCCGTTTCAACCTGGCCGCGCACTCGGCGTTGGTCGGCTGCACCATTGCCGAGATCGAGGATCGAGACGATGTCAGCATTGTCTTCTTGCGTCACCAGGATGTGCCTGACATGCATCCGTCCGGAGATCGCCGTTTGAGCGCCGGCGATGTGATCGCAGTGCTTGGCAGTCCGTCTCAACTCAACCACATGGTGGCCCAGAATCAGTAGCCAATGCCGGCCATTGGCACGCGTCAAATCATTGTTCCAACGGATGGAGGAAAGGTAAGTAATGAAGCAAACAAACGTATTCTATCGGCTGATGACGGTTGTGCTCTTGACGTGCATAGCTGCCGGGCTGGCCTTTGGCCTGGCGCAGCGCAGCAGCGCTGATTACGCCGTCATCACACTCGACGGTCTGCGCGATGCAGGCTACGGCGCTGCGATCGCGACCGACCCCAGCGGGGACCTTGCCAACCCAGGTCCTGGCAGTTGGTCCGGCACCAGCTGGACCGACCTGACGACGCTCTATTGTGCGAACGACAACAGCTACCTCTACGTCTACGCCAGCCTGCCGTCGTACACGCAGGCAGGTTCAAGTGGTCAGGTTGGCTTGTTGATTGACACGAACACGGCCGCCGGGGGGACAAGCGACCCATGGGGCAATGCCATCACGTTCAACCACAGCACCAAGCCCGATTTTGCTGTGCGCGGCAACATTCCAGGCATGGCCAATAACCCGCCTGATAATAACAATGGTTGGACTGAGCTCCGCACCTGGAATGGCAGCAACTGGAATACCGGCGCCAGCGTCAACTGGGGCGGCATCACCGGCAGCGGTCAAACCGGCGCGAATGTGGCCTACAGCAACAGCAACGGCGTGGAGCTGCGTCTCGCCCTGGCCGACCTGGGCGTGAACATCGGGCAGACCGTGCGCCTTGAATTCTTTGCCACCCAGTCCGGAATCACGAAGGGCGCGTACGACACAACGCCCAGCGACGACCAATCCACCGGATGGGATGACCCGACCACCCTGGTCAATCTGGCGTCCTGCGCCATCCAGAGCAACGCCACGCCCACCAACACGCCGACCAGCACCAATACACCGACCGTAACCAACACGCCAACGAGCGGGCCGACGCCGACGCCTACCAACACACCCACGAGTGGGCCAACAGCCACCCCCACCAACACACCTACCAGTGCGCCAACAGCCACGCCGACGCGAACGCCGACAGCGACGCCGACGGCTGGCGCGACTTGCGCAGCGGCCGTAGTGGGCGATGGCGCGATTGTGACGTCCGCCCTCTATCACAACAACCTCGAAGTCGCGTGGCGCGATCCAGTGGGCGGCATTTTGCCCAACGGCAGCGCGGCCGTGCGCTTGCGCACCTGCCACAGCGATGTGCAGACGGTCAATGTGCTGGTGTGGACGACCGGCGCGGGCGTCAACCCCAGCTTCATCTACACGGCGACCGTGGTCGCCACCGATCCAAGCGGGCCGTATGACATCTGGGAGTACAACGTGCCCGGCCCCGGCTACAACATTGATCAGTGGTATCAGTTCCGCGTTAGAGACGCCGCGTTGGTTGGACATTACCACACCGCCAGCGGCAACACCGGACCTGGCGTGTGGGTCGCCGGCCCCAATCCGGTAGACCCGTCGTGGAGCTTGCCCACGATTCCGGCCCCGCCGGTGGACTATCCGGTGCCAAGTTGGCTGAAGGATGCGGTCATCTATCAGATCTTCCCCGACCGTTTCCGCAACGGCGACGCGACGAACGACTTCAGCGGCAACGCGGTGTATGGGCCAACGACCTGCAACGGCTATCCAGGGCCAGGCGCCCCGGCCTGCATCACCGAAATGCACACGACGTGGACTGATCTGCCGCGCACGCCGGGTTATGGCATTGACTTCTTCGGCGGCGACCTGCAAGGCATCATCAACAAGATCAACGAAGGCTACTTCAACGACCTGGGCGTCAACACCCTCTACCTGAACCCGGTCTTCAACGCTTCGTCCAATCATGGTTACGACACCAACGACTATTACAACATCAACCCGCGCTTTGGCGACAACGCCAAGTTCGATCAGTTCATGACGGCCGCGACGGCGCATGGCTTGCGCGTCATCCTGGACGGCGTCTTCAACCACACCGGCGCGGACAGCAAATACATGGATGGCTACGGGCTCAACCGCTGGCCGAGCGACATCGGCGCGTGTGAAGGGCCAAGCCCTTATCGTTCCTGGTTCACGGCTGGCGGTAACGGTTCGGGCTGCACCGACAACTGGAAATGGAAGGGCTGGTACGGGTACGAAACGATCCCCGAACTGGTGGATGGCAGCGCGGAGGTGCGCGCCTTCTTCTATCGCGACGGCAGCCCGCAAAGCCCCGGCGGCAAGTCGGTCACGCGCTACTGGCTGGAGAAGGGCATCGCGGGCTGGCGTTTCGATGTGGCGCAGGACATCACGCATGACTGGTGGCGCGACATGCGACCGTACGTCAAGAACGTCTATGGCAGCAGCGAGGTCCTGATGCTCGGCGAGGTGACCGGCGGCTGCTATCCGTACCAGGACTTCGTCAACTCCGGGGAACTCGACTCGGCGATGAACTACTGCTTCCGCGACTGGGTGCGCGACTATGCCAATGGCGGCTCGCCAGCCAGCTTCGATGCATCATGGCAGGCCTTCCGCAACAACCTGCCGCCGTCGCCCTGGTATGGCATGATGAATCTGATCAGCAGCCACGATTCGCCGCGGCTCCTGAGTCAACTGAACCAGGACACTAACCGCCTCAAGTTGGCGATCATCATGCAGATGACGTTGCCCGGCGCGCCGTCCGTCTACTATGGCGACGAGGTGTCGCTGCCCGGCAGCGGCGATCCCGACAACCGCCGCACGTATCCCTGGAGCGATCGCGGCGGCAGCCCTGACACGGTCATGTACCAGCACTTCAAGAATCTGATCGGCATCCGTAATCAACACGCCTCGTTGCGCGGCGGCGACATCACGACGCTCTTGATTGACTCAACCAACTACGTCTACAGTTACATTCGCTGGAACACCGCCGAGAAAATCGTGGTGGTGCTGAACAATAGCGCCAACAATGTCGCGAGCAGCGTAATTCCTGTGTCGGCGCACCTCCCCAACGGCACGGTGCTGACCGATCTGCTCAACGGCGGTACGTTCACCGTCAGCGGCGGCAATCTCAGCTTGTCGGTCCCCGCGCGCTGGGGGCGCATCCTGCACGTCAGCCTGGCGAGCACGCCCACCCCCACGCCGACGACGACTGGCGGCCCATCTCCTACCCCCACGCGCACGCCGACGGCGACGCCGACCACCGGGCCGACCGCAACGCCCACGGTCACTCCTACCAATGCGCCGACCGCGACGCCGACGGCGACGCCGACCACCGGGCCGACCGCGACGCCCACGGCGACGCCGACGGGAGTCGTGATGTTCGACGCGCCGCAGACCAGCATTGTGATGGTCGGGGATGTCTTCACGGTCACGGTGCGCATACAGACGGGCGCGCAGCCCATCAACGGCGCGGCCGCCTATCTCAACTTCAACCCGGCCATCGTGCAGGTGCAGGCGCTGACGGCCGGCGCGACGCTGCCCGTCCCGATCCAAAGCCAGTTCAGCAACGCGCTGGGCACGGTAGATTTCGCGGCCGGCGCGTTCAGCAACTTCCCCAGCGGCACCTTCGATGTGGTCAAAGTGCGCATGAGCGCCGTGGCGACCAGTCAAGGCATGCCGCTCCTGTTCAACATGACCCTGCCCCGGCGCACCGACGCGACGTTCGGCGTCGGCTCGGTGCTGGCCGGCGCGGTGGACGGCCAGATTATCGTGGCTAACAACTGCTACGACTTCAACGGCAGCGGTTCTGTAGACGTAGATGACATGACGCAGATCGCGCTGCGCTGGCTGCTCACGGCTGCCAATCCGGACCCCGACGGCAACCCAGGCACGCCCAACTACGCCTTCCGCTATGACCTGGACGCCGACGGTGATATTGATGTGCGTGACATCATGCTGCTCGCCGCGCACTGGAACCAGGCGCAGAGCTGTACACCCCCCTGATAGGCCGGCATGAGGCCTTCTGCCACGAATTTCACGAATTGGTTTTTGTGCATTCGTATCATTCGTGAAATTCGTGGCAGGAATCTGGTTTCAGCCCACCTGGGTCAGGAACCATGAATTCTTTTTACCGCGAATACGAGAATAGTGCTTCGTCTAGAATGATCCATGGAGGTTATGATGCGGCGATCATTGGGTTGGTTAAGCCTGTGTCTCTTGGCTCTCTTGTTGAGCGCCTGGCTGCCTCAGCCCGGCCACGTTGCGACCACGCCGCAGGGCGCGGCCGACTGCAACATCTTATGGAACGAGGTGCTGCACGATACGTTTGACAGCAACTATCGTTCGATCGTTGGCCCCACCACCCCGAACACAACAGTCAAGCTGCGCCTGCGCGTGGCCCAGAGCGACATCACCAGCGCGCGTGTGCGTGTCTGGAACGACCGCGCCAACACGGAAACCTATGTGAACATGGCCTGGGATGGCGCGTTCGACACCGATCCGGTCGTCTACGATTGGTGGGTGGCCGACATCCCCGCGGGCGCTGATCCGACCATCCTCTATTACTTTTTTGAGATCAATGACAACGGTTTTGGCGCCTGCAGCCCCGCGGACCAGGACTTCTACACAGACGATGATCCCAAGTTCTATGGCGGCGGCTACGGCGCCATGAGCGACAACTACAATGACCAGAAGAGCTTTCAGATCACCGTCTATAGCCCGGCGTTCAATGTGCCAGCCTGGATGCAGAAGGGTGTAGTCTACCAGATCTTTCCTGATCGTTTCCGCGACGGCAACCCCGCGAACGATCCGACCGCGGGGCGCTTCTTCTACGGGGCCAACTCCGCGATCGTGCGCTCCAACAGCGCAGCCTGGAATTCGACCATGTGCGACCCGCGCAATGTGGTCTCGCCGACCTGCAGCCAACACTACAGCGACAACTTCTACGGCGGCGATCTGGCCGGCATCACGCAGAAGATCAACGCCGGTTATTTCGACAACCTGGGCGTCAGCGTCCTGTACCTCAACCCGATCTTCAAGTCGCCGTCCAATCACAAGTACGACACCGCCGATTACCTGCAGATTGACCCCGATTTCGGGACCCTGGCGGATTTCCAAGCCCTGGCCGCGGCCGCCAACGCGCATGGCCTCAAGCTCATCCTGGACGGCGTCTTCAACCACACGTCGTCGGACAGCCCCTATTTCGACTACTACACCCGTTACGCCGACAGCGGCGCGTGCGAGTCTGCCGGTAGCCCCTACGCCAGTTGGTTCTACATTCCCGACATCGGCACGCCGGCCTGTGAGCCGGGCCGCACGGGCGATCCAAACGTCTGCGACGCGGCCGATCGCGTGACCTGTCGGCCCCCTGGTTACGGCGGCGCTAACACCTACGAGGCCTGGTATGGCTATGGCTCGTTGCCCAAGCTGCAGGCCAACTCGGCGCCGGTGCGCGCCTTGATCTGGAGCAACGGGCTCAACTCGGTGGGCCCCTACTGGACCAACCAGGGCGCCAGCGGCTGGCGCTTCGACGTGGGCGGCGATGTGGACTGCGGTCTGACGTGCGCGCCGACCAACGATTACTGGGAAGGCTTCCGCACGGCCGTGCGCAATGTCAATCCTCAAACCGTCACTCTGGGCGAGGAGTGGGGCGATGCCTCGGCCTGGCTGTTAGGCAGCGAGTGGGACAGCGTCATGAACTATCGCTTCCGCTCGGCCATGCTGAGCTGGCTGTTCACCGGCTGCTCAGGCAACGGCTGCACGGGCGGTACGACGTTCGAGGACAACGACAGCAATGCGGGCAGCTCCAGCGGCGCGATCAGCGCCGTCACGCCGTCGCAGTTCAATGCGCGCCTGCGCTCGATCCAGGAAGACTACCCGCCGATGGCCTTCAAAGCCATGATGAACCTGCCCGGCTCGCACGACACCAACCGCGTGCGCTTCTTGCTCAAGAAGAGCAACAACGACAGCGACACGGCCGCGGTGCAGCGCATGAAGGAATGGTGGCTCTTTGCCTTCACCTACCCCGGCGCGCCCACGCTTTACTACGGCGATGAGATCGGCCTCAGCCACGATGGCGTCTTCGCCAGCGGCAAGTACGAGGACGATCCGTACAACCGCGCGCCGTTCCCCTGGCCCGACGCCAGCGGTACTTCGTACAGCTATGACAGCAATGCCCAGGCGGCCGACCTGGCCGGTTTCTCGCGTCAGATGGCGAGCATCCGCTGGAGCTATCCCGCGCTGCAGGATGGCGACGTGCAGCACGGCCTCATCATCAACGATGCCAACAAGCTGTACGGCTTTGCGCGTACGAACGGCAGCCAAACCGCGCTGATCGCGCTCAACCGTGACAACGCGTCGCACCCCGCCACCTTCACCGGCCTCAACGCCGCGCCCTACAACCTGACCAACGGCGCCAGCCTGGTGGATGCCCTCAGCGGCGCGACGACGGTCGTCAGCGGCGGCGCGGTTACCGTGACCGTACCCAGCAACTGGGGCGTTGTACTGCTGGAAGGGACCAAGGTGCAAACGCCGGTCGCCGCGCCTGGCCTGGCGGCTGTGCGCGCCAGTAACAGCGTCACGTTGACCTGGTCCACCGTGATGACCGACACGACCGGCGGCCGCGAGCTGGCGACCGTGTATGACGTGCATCGCAGCCTCACGCCTGGCTTCACCCCAGGCCCGGCCACCCTGCAAGGCTCTGTCAAGCCGTCGGACGCCAGCTTCCGCTTCGGCGCAGCATCCGGGCAGTTCAGCTTCAATCAGACCGTGCCCACGGGCAGCACCTACTACTACCAGGTTTGCGCGCGCAACGCGCCCGGGGCGAGCGCCGCCTGCCCCGAAGTGACCGCCAGCACCCCGCAGCAGGCCTCTTTGCAGGCTTCCGTGGCGCTGCAAGGCCGGCCGACGCCGCCCGATCCACGTTGGATCGTGCCGCTGACCGTCACACTGACCATTCCTGGCCAGGGCGCGCCCGCCTACAGCTTTGCGCCGACCACCGATGCCAGCGGCATCTTCACGCTGACGGGCATTCTGCCAGGCGCCTATGACATGCGGGTCAAGCACAGCCACACGCTGCAAAACCGGCAGACCCTGACCCTGGCCGCTGGGGCCAATCCGCCGGCCGCCGTGGGAACGCTGCTGGAAGGCGACGCCAATAACGACAACTACGTGACGTTGGTGGACTTCTCGATCCTGGTCAACACCTTTGGCAAGTGCGTTGGGTTCATCGGCTACGATGCCCGCGCCGATTTCAACGGCGACGCATGCATCACCCTGCTCGACTTCTCGCTGCTCGCCACCAACTTTGGGGCCGCTGGGCAGACGAAGTCCGCTGCCGCGCCGGTCGTCAAGCCGCCTGCGCGCAGCGTGAATCTTGCCCTGGAGCCGGCCGCAGCTCCGGCTGCTGACGGCAGCCTGACCGTGGCCGTGGTCGCCCAGGCCGGCGCTCAACCGGTGGATGGCGTCGCCGTCTATCTCGACTTCGACCCCACGCAGTGGCGGGTGGCGGAGCTGACGCCCGGCGCCGCCTTGCCGTTGACGATTCAGTCGAGCGTTGACCACAAGGCCGGCGCGGTCAACCTGGCGCTTGGCGCGCTAGGCAATTTCCCCAGCGGCGCCTTCACCGTGGCGACCCTGCGCCTGCTGCCAGTCAACGACCTGGCGATGTCGGCCATGCCGCTCCGCTTCCATCACGACGCGGCCCGGCGCACCGATGTCACCTTTGGCGGCTTTTCGGTCTGGCGCAGTCCAACCCTCGCGCGCGAGTAACCCGCCCAGCCCCTTGCGAAGGCTGGCGTCTGGAGAGCTCGTCGGGCAAGCCGACATCGGCCTCTCCGGCGCCAGCCCCTTGCCTGGCGAGCCTTCGCAAGGTTGGCGCCCGATAATAGCACAACCCTCGCAGGGATTCGTGGACATCAGTCCGCAGTCGTGCAGCGACGCAGCGCGCCTCTGCGCGCGTCTCCTCGTCGCAGCCCTGCGAGGGGCATGCGCAGCCCCTTGCGAAGGCTGGCGTCTGGAGAGATCATCGGGCAAGCCGACATCGGCCTCTCCGGCGCCAGCTCCTTGCCTGGCGAGCCTTCGCAAGGTTGGCGCCCGATAATGGCACAACCCTCGCAGGGATTCGTGGACATCAGTCCGCAGTCGTGCAGCGACGCGGCGCGCCTCTGCGCGCGTCTCCTCGTCGCAGCCCTGCGAGGGGCATGCCCAGCCCCTTGCGAAGGCTGGCGTCTGGAGAGCTCGTCGAGCAAGCCGACATCGGCCTCTCTGGCGCCAGCCCCTTACCCGGCAAGCCTTCGCAAGGTTGGCGCCCGATAATGGCACAACCCTCGCAGGGATTCGTGGACATCAGTCCGCAGTCGCGCACAGACGCGGCGCGCCTCTGCGCGCGTCTCCTCGTCGCGGCCCTGCGAGGGGCTAAGATTTTCCATAACGCCATACTCTCACCATATGGTTTCGATGATTTCCCTGTGAGAATTGGGATTTTCCTTAACATCGCTTCCTCCGGTATAATGTCCTCATTACCTCGTTGAACATGCCGAAAGGAGCAGTGACGATGGCTCGTATTCCCTGGCAAGCCAGAATTGCCATCTCGCCGGAGGTACATCATGGCGATCCCTGCATTAAAGGTACGCGCATTCCCGTGGCAGTCATTGTCGGGAGCTTGGCTGACGGCATGACCCCGGCGGAGATACAAGATGCCTTTCCACAGCTCGTCCATGAAGATATTCAGGCGGCCCTGGCATATGCCGCAGAATTGACCCATCAGGACGTGCTGATTCCACTGCCTGCATTTGCGTAGGGACTGCAATGCGCATCAAGGTTGATGAGGATTTGCCGGCGGCGGTCACCCGTGAACTGCGCAATCGAGGACACGATACTGTCAGCGTCAGCGGTCAGGGCATGGGCGGCTGGAAGGATCCAGCCTTGTGGGACGCCGTTCAGATCGAGCAGCGGTTTTTGGTAACGGCTGATAAGGGATTCGCTGATGTGCGACGCTATACACCCGGTGATCACATGGGAGTTCTGTTGCTGCGTCCGGATGAGGATGGTATACGGCCACTACTTGACCTGCTAGACCAGCTATTGCTCGCCTACGACTTGAATGTACTGTCGGGCACTGTGACCGTCGTAACGCCGAGAGGCATCCGCATTCGGAGAGCGGCTAGGACATAGATGATCTCATCATCAAGTCCTTAGGGCAAGCGCCCTGTTTGACTATTGCCTAAAACAACTTGTCGTATGGAGACGACCTCACGCGCCCTTGCGAGATCATTGATGGTCAAAGGAGTCCATCGTGCCGTCATTCTCTTCGTCCGTCCAAGACCTCCTGCCCTTCTTTCGCCCCCGTGGGGTGGCGGTGGTGGGCGCCAGCCGCAACCCGGCCAAGCTCAGCTACGCGGTGATCCGCAACCTGGCGACAGGCGCGCATCGTTTCCCCGGCCCCGTTTACCCGATCAATCCGCAGGCCGATGAGATCCTGGGTCTGCGCTGCTACCCCAGCCTGGCCGCCGCGCCCGACCCGCTTGACCTGGCGGTCCTCATCGTGCCGGCGGCGGCCGTGCTCGCCGCGGTCGAAGCCTGCGGCGAGCGCGGCGTCAAAGCGATCATCCTGATCTCCGGCGGCTTCCGCGAGATTGGCGCGCACGGCGCGGCGCGTGAGGAAGAAGTCGTGGCGTTAGCGCGGCGCTACGGCATGCGCCTGCTCGGCCCCAACGGCATCGGCGTGATGGATACGCACACGCCGCTCAACACCACCTTTGTCAAGGACATGCCGCCATCCGGACACATTGCCTTTCTCTCCCAGTCGGGCGCGCTGTGCGGCGGGGTCATTGATTGGGCGCTTCGTCGCGGCGTCGGCTTCAGCCGTCTGCTTAGCATCGGCAACCAGGCCGACGTCACCGAAACCGAGTGGCTGGCCTTCCTGGCCGCGGACGACAGCAGCCGGGTCATCGCCCTCTACCTGGAAGATGTCAAGGGCGGGCCGGCCTTCGTGCAGGCGCTGGCGGCGGCAGCGGCCGTCAAGCCCGTATTGGCCCTCAAAGCCGGGCGCACGGCCAGCGGGCAGGCCGCCACCGCCTCGCATACGGGCGCGTTGGCCGGCGCACACGCGGCCTTCCACGCCGCCTGCGTGCAGACCGGCGTCATCGAGGCATCCACCATCCAGGCGCTCTTTCACGGCGCGCTCGCCTTGACCTACCAACCGCTGCCGGCTGGCAACCGGTTCGCCATTCTCACCAACGCGGGCGGCCCGGCCGCGCTCGCCGCGGACGAGCTGGAGGCCGCGGGGCTGCGCCTGGCGCACAGCAGCCCGGCCACGCAGGATGCCTTGCGCCAGTGTCTGGCCCCCGATGCCGCGGTGACCGGCCCCGTGGATATGCTGGGCGGCGCTCATGCCGTGGATTATGGCCGCGCCCTGGAGGTCGTGCTTGCGGATCCGGCCTCCGATGGCGTGCTGGTCATCCTGGTGCCGCAGGCCCTGGTGGATTCGGTCGGCGTGGTTGAGGCGATGGCCGCGGCCGCCGCGGCGTGTCCGGCCAAGCCCGTACTCGCCTGCCTGATGGGTGCGGCCAGCCTGGATGCAGCCAACCAGGCCGCGCACGCCGCGCGCATCCCAGCCTATGTTTTCCCCGACGAGGCCGTCGCCGCGGCGGGCGTGCTGTGGCAGCGCAGCCGCTGGCAAGCTCGTGCATTTGCAACGCAATCCGGTGGATTACGCGCAGCCACGGCCGCGGAGACTGCAATCCGGCGGATTGCGCCCCAGGTGATGCCCGACGCTACGCCGGCGGAGGCTGCAGCCCGCCAGACGGCGCTGCATGCGGCCCTGGCGGCCGGGGAGCAGGCGCTGGACGCGCATGCCAGCGAAGCGCTGCTGGCTGCATACGGTCTGCGCACCCCGGCCACTCGCCTGGCTGTCACGGCCGCGGAGGCCGCTGAGATGGCCGCGGCGATCGGTTTTCCAGTCGCGCTCAAGCTGATCAGCCCTGACTTGCTGCACAAGACCGACGTGGGCGGCGTTCTCCTGGACGTGCGCGACGCGGACGCGGCCCGCACCGGCTTCGAGGCGATCATGGCCCGTGCGCGCGCCGCACAGCCGCACGCGCGGTTGCGCGGCGTCCTGATCCAGCAGATGCTGCGCGGCGGACAGGAGGTCATCATCGGCGTGCAGCGTGATCCCACCTTCGGCCCGCTGGTCATGTTTGGTCTGGGCGGTATCCTGGTCGAGGTGCTGGCCGACGTCAGCTTCCGCCTGGCGCCCCTCACACGGCCGGATGCAGAGGAGATGATTGCGGAGGTGCGGAGCGCGCGCCTGCTCAATGGCGTGCGCGGTCAACCGCCGGCCGATCGCGCCGCGCTCGTGGAGGCCCTGGTGCGCGTCGGCCAGATGGCCGTGGATCATCCACAAATCAGCGAACTCGACATCAACCCCCTGCTGGTCATGCCCGCGGGGCGAGGCGTCATCGCGGTAGATGCGCGCGTGATTTTGGCTTAAGCGCGTGCACCGTTTGGCAACCTATTACGCCCATGTCCGACCGATTTTTTGCCACATAGAGCACAAAGAGCGCAAAGACGCCGCTGGTTTTGCGACTAACCTGCCTTTCCTTGGGTTCTATGCGTTTTCTGTGGTCAAGTGTGCAGAATGCGAACTGCTGCTCACGTTGCAGCGAGCTTGACGCACCGCGGACCTGTGGTACACTGCAACAGAGGTACTGGTTTCACAAGGCGGCGATTTTCTTCGATGACGTCAGCAGTCGTGTACTGACGACATTCATTCCACGGAGGCTATCTAGTGGTGTTGAACGAACTCCTGGCGCATGCCGATTCTTTGCGAGATCAGATCAATGCCTTGCGGCCGTTCGACCCGGATCAAGAGGCGCGCCTGGTGCAGAAGCTGAACCTGGAATGGAACTATCACTCCAACGCCATCGAGGGCAACACGCTGACGCTAGGCGAGACGCGGGCATTTCTGCTCTACGGCATCACCGCCCAGGGCAAGCCGTTTCGAGACTACCTGGACATCAAAGGCCACCAGGAAGCCATTCGCTTCCTGGAGGAAATGGTGCGTGGCGGTGCGGTGCTGACTGAGGCGGTGATTCGAGAGTTGCACCGCATCTTGCTGGTGGAGGCCTACGATGTGGACGCCATCACTCTCGCTGGCCGGCCCACGCGGCGCCGCATCGCTCTGGGGCAATACAAAACGGCCCCCAACCACGTGCGTACGACCACGGGCGAGACGCATTTTTATGCCACCCCGCAAGAAACGCCCGCGCTCATGGGCGAGCTCATGGCCTGGTATCGGCGGGAGGCTGAGACGGGCGAGCTGCACCCGTTGGTGTTAGCCGCCACGTTCCATTTTCGCTTTGTCGCCATCCATCCCTTCGACGATGGCAACGGCCGCATGGCCCGGCTGCTGACCAACCTTATCCTCATGCAGCACGGCTTCGTGCCGGTGATCATTCCGCTTGAAGCCCGCGGCGACTATCTGTTGGCGCTGGAGAAGGCCGATGCCGGCGATCTGACGGACTTTGTCGTGCTCGTGGGGCAGGAATTGATCCGCTCGCTGACGCTGACCCTGGCCGCGGCGCGCGGCGAGCCGTTGGAGGAGCCGGGCGGCCTGGAGCGCAGAATCCAGCGCCTGCGGGAACAACTGGCTGCGTACGAGGCCAATTCCGGTTTCTGAGCTGCAGCCGGTTTGGAAGGCAACCCGCGCTGCGGTACAATCTCCACATCATGTCAACGCGCTATGCCCATCCCGCTCGCCGCCTGTGGCCGATGCTGCTCTTGCTTCTGCTGGCCCTGGCTCTGCGCCTCTATCGGCTCTCCGCGCCCAGCCTCTGGTACGATGAAGGCGTCACCGCGGCCATCAGCCAACGCAGCCTGGCTGACCTGGCGCGCTGGACGGCTGATGACATCCAGCCGCCGCTCTACTACGTCCTGGTTGCCGGCTGGACGCGACTGATCGGCGCCAGCGAATGGGCGCTGCGCTTTCCATCCGCGGCCGCGGGTCTGTTGACTCTGCCGCTGCTGCTGGCGCTGCACCGGCGCCTCTGGCGCCTGGCCGCAGGGCCGGTCGCCCCCTCCGCGCTGCCGCTCCTGCTGCTGGCGGCGTGCGCGCCGTTGTGGGTTTATTACGCACAGGAGGCGCGCAATTACACCCTGCTGACCGCCCTGGGCGCCCTGTTCGCCTATCTCCTGCTGCGCGTGCTGACCACATCCGCGCCCCGGCCGCGGCGCTGGTTATGGCTGGCCGCCGTGCTGACCGCGGCCGCAGCGCTCTACACCCACTACTTTGCCCTCTTCCTCCTGCTGGCGCTGGGCCTCTTCTACCTGCTGGGCGTTTGGCTTCGACGCCGCGCGGACTTGCGCCCGCGGCTGGTCGAGGCGGGGCTGGCGGGCATGGCGACTCTGCTGCTGTACACGCCCTGGCTGCCGTTTCTGCTCAACCGCTACCGGGTGGATGCCAGCTACTGGCAAGGCCCGCTGAAAATCGGCGAGGCCCTGCGCCATCTGGCGATCAACGTCACCCTCGGCGCGCCGGAGATGATGCTGGAACCGGCGGCTGTCGCCTGGCTGCCCGCCTGGGGTCTCATCGTCGCTGCGGCGCTGATCGGCCTGGGCTTAATCCTCGGCCGCCCTGGGAACCGTCGCCGCGCAGGCCTGCCCGCGCTTTTTCTGTTGCTCTACCTGCTGCTGCCCACACTCCTGATTCTGCTCCTCGCCTGGCGTACGCCCAAGTTCAACCCCCGCTATCTCATGCTGGTGACGCCCGCCTTCTACCTGCTGCTGGGCGGCGGACTGAGCAGCCTGTGGACGTGGCGCAACGGGCGCGGCCGGCCGCTGGCGGGGCTGCTGCTCGCATTAGCGCTGCTGCTTTCTGCGCAGGCCGTCAACAACTGGTTCACCGATCCTGCCTTCGCCAAAGCCGACTGGCGCGGCGTGGCCCGCTATGTGGATTCGCATAGTCAGGGTAGTGAAGCCGTGATTCTCGTGAGCGGTCATGCTTTTCCGGTTTGGGATTACTACGCGCCGTCGCGGCCGCCGCTGCGCCTGCCGTCCTTCGATGTGCTGGATGTCAACCAGGTGCTGGGCTACAACGTAGCGACCGCCTTGCAGGCGCAGATCGCTGGACGCACGGGGGCCTGGTTGGTCACCTGGCAGGACAACGTGGTGGATCCGGTCGGTTTTGTGGCCGATCAACTCGCGCGCGTGGGCGCGGAGACGCCGTTGACCGCGCGCTTTGCGCAGGTCGGTCTGCGCCATTTTGCCCTGCCGCCGGGCGCGACCTTCAGCGCGGCGCCGCCGTTGACGGTTGCCAGCGACCTGACCTTCGGCGGCCAGGTGAGGCTGCTGGGTTGGAGCCAACCCGCGGCGGCCGGCGCGCCGACTTCCACGCTCCGCCTGGAATGGCAGGCGGTGCAGCCGCTGGCCGCGGATCTCAAGCTGGCCGCCGAAATCGTGGACGACCAGGGCCAGGTATGGGGCCGCGTCGCCGACCGCCGCCTGGCGGTGTACGATTTTCCCACGATGCGCTGGCAGCCCGGCGCGCCGGTGTTCGCCGTCGTGCCGCTGCCGCTGTGGCTGGGCGCGCCGCCTGGCGCGTATGACCTGCGGCTGCGCGTCTACGCGGAGGGGCAAACGACCGCGCTGGAGGCGTTCGACGCGGCCGGCCGTTCGCAGGGCAGCAGCGTGCGCCTGACCGGCCTGCAGGCGCCCGCGCTGGTGACGCAGGGGCCATCCGGGCCGTTGGCGCCGGCTGACGCTGTGACCCTGTCCGCGGCGTTGCACCTGGCGCCTGAATTGTCTCTTGACCGCGCCTGGCTGGCGCCGGCGGCCGCGGAGCCAGGTGCGCGCCTGGCGCTGGGGCTCTGGTGGCGGGTGGGAGCGGCGCAGCCGGCCGTGGATTACCGCTTGCAGTTGGCCTGGCAGGCCGCGGACGGCGCGATCATACCGGGGCCAACCCTGGCGTTGGCGCGCGGCTGGGCGCCCACGGCGTGGCCGCCGCAGGCGCAGGTGCTGACGTTGGCTGCGCCGTCGCTCCCCATCACGGCCACGGCCGGCGCCTGGGCGCTGCGCTTGACCCTGAGCGGATCAGACGATGCGCCAGCCGGGGACGCCGCCATCCTGCCGCTGACCGCGCTCACCAGCACGCGGCGCTTCGATGCGCCCGCGCTCGATATCGCCGTTGGCGCAGAATTTGACGGCGTCCTGCGCTTGCTCGGCGCCAACCTGCCGCCGCAGCCGGCGCGGCCGGGCCAGCCCTGGCGTGTAACGCTGGCCTGGCAGGCGCTTGCCTCCCCAGCGGCCGACCTGGGCAGCTTCGTCCAGCTGCTCGATGCCAACGGCCGTCTGCGCAGTCAGGCGAACCGGCCGCCAGGCGACCGTCCGACCCGCGCGTGGCTGCCCGGCGAGGTCGTCGTTGCGACCTACGATCTTGATCTGGCAGGCGACTTGCCGCCGGGTGAATATCGCCTCATCGCCGGCCTTTATGACCCTGACCGTTCTGGCCTGCCGCGCCTGCGTGTGCAGCCCAGCGGCCAGGATGTGGTTGAACTGGCGCACATTTCTTTGCCCTGACTTCAACATGAGCCGCGGATGAACACGGATCGCCACAGATTGCTTGTTTTTATGCATCGTTGCACCCCTGCGCAGGGGTGACTGACTTCAATTGGCGAAAGCGACGCGCTGTGGTCCCGACCGTGCCTTGAGACTCTGGAGCCGCAGAAGGGCGCCCTGACTTCAATTGGCGAAAGCGGCGCGCTGTGGTCCCGACCGTGCCTTGAGACTTTGGAGCCGCAGAAGGGCGCCCTGACTTCAATTGGCGAAAGCGGCGCGCTGTGGTAGACTTGCGCTATGGCTGCGCCACGGCTGCCGCCCGGCGCGGCCATGATTCTGACCGTTTTTCGTGACCTTCATGCACTGGATCAAAAAACGTACGCGATGGTTGCTCGTGCTGTGCCTGGTCAGCCTGGCTGTGCTCAGCACGGGTTGTGTTTCCTTGTTGCGTCCCCTCCTTGCCAACGTCAGCGTGGACCCTGCGCTCATCTCGCCCAACGCCGATGGCAAAGATGATGTCACCCGCATCCGCTACACCCTGGGCCGCAATGCTGACCTCTCGATCACCTTCACCGACGCGGCCGGCCAGGTCTATCACTTTCGTGACCGACGGCCGCGTTCGCCCGGCAAATACGAAGTGTTGTGGGGCGGTACGGTCAACCAGCCGCGCGTGCTCGACACGGCCGCCGGCCGCCAGCTCGTGGACAGTTGGGTGCTGCCGGATGGCGCTTACACCTGGGCCATCACCGCGACCGAAGCCAACGGCCGCATGCAGCAGATCACCGGCGCCATCACCCTGCAAGGCGGCGATACGCAGCTTCCTCTGCTCAACAACTTCAGCGTCGTGCCGCAGGAGTTTCGTCCGAACCAGGACGGCCTACGCGACGACTGGGTTTCGATTTCCTACTACCTGACCAAGAAAACCGATAGCGTCAATGTCTACCTGGTGAATCCGGCGCAGCCAGACGTGAAGTATTATCTCTCTGAAAGCGAACGCGTGATCAAGCCGGGTGATAGGGGGTATCACGAATACCGCTACGAAGGCGGCGTGGACAAAGGCGCGGAACCGCCGCCCGACGGCGCCTACACGATCGTGGGCGAGGCGCGTGATCTGGCGGGCAACCATGTGGTCGTCTCCTCGACGCTCACCATCAAGGAAGGTGGCAAGCCGCGCGCCGACATTCTGCAGGGCGAAATTGACTGGCAGGGCGAGATCAACCGCGTGGTGGGCGTACCGCTTGGCGGCACGCTGTGCTTCACGGCCACGGTGTCCAATGAGGGCACGGTGCCCATTCGTACGGCCGGCCCCTGGCCGGGACAGACCTACAAGTTCAGCCAGAACTACAACACGCTGGCCGTTGAAAACAACGACAAGTCGTGGTACCAGCAGGCCGGCGTCTGGCGCTTCGGCGTCAATTACGACACCACCGGGGTGGACTTTCCCTTCCGTTGGGCGATTGGCCGGCCGCAAGACCTGGAACGGCGCGTGATTGACGGCACGGAGCAGTATTACTTGATGCCCGGCCAGCGCGGCCAGGTCAACGGCTGCATTCAGTTCGACCAGGCGCCGCCATCCGCGACGAATTTCTGGTGGGGCGGGCTGATTCACGAGTTCGTGGCCGTGGCCAACAACTACGTGGATCGCATCAGCGTTGAGGTGGGCCAGCCGTGATGCCCATTCGTCGGGATGGGGCCTTGCGCCTGCCTCACGGGCGACGCTCAGGGATCGCCTCGCCATGAGCGACGAGCCGTCCATGCTGCGCCTGGCGATTGTCATCGTCAGTTGGAATGTGCGCGAGCTGCTGGCCGGCTGTCTCGCGGCGATTGCCGCCAGTCAGCAGCCCCCAGATCTGGCCTGGGACGTGTGGGTGGTGGACAACGCCTCGGCCGACGGCAGCGCGGATATGGTGGCCGCGGCCTTTCCCTGGGTGCATCTGCTGCGCCAGGCGGAGAACCTGGGCTTTGCGCGCGGCAACAACGCCGCCCTGCGCCAGATGGGCTTCGACGCCGCGGCGGCGACGCCGGCCAGCGCGCCTCTGCCTGATTTCGTGCTCCTGCTCAATCCTGACACGGCGGTGGAGCCAAGGGCGCTGGCCGCGATGGTGCAATTTCTGGCGAGCCATCCACAGGCCGGCGGGTGCGGCGCCCAGCTGGCCTATGGCGATGGCCGTTTTCAGCACGGCGCTTTTCGTTTCCCAGGCCTGTGGCAGCTCTTCTTTGATTTCTTTCCTGTCCACGGTCGCGTGCTGGCGTCACGCCTGAATGGTCGTTATCCCCGCGCCTGGTACACAGCCGGCCGGCCCTTTCCGATTGACGCGGCGCTGGGCGCGGCGCTGATGCTGCGCGGCGCGGCGATCCAGGCCGTCGGCCTGCTGGACGAGGGCTATTTCATGTACTGCGAGGAAATTGACTGGTGCTGGCGTCTGCGCGATGCCGGCTGGCCGTTGTGGTGCGTGCCCGCGGCGCGCGTCACCCATTTCGAAGGACAGAGCACACGCCAATTCCGCGGTGAAATGATCGTGGCTCTCTGGCGCAGCCGCCTGCGCCTCTACGCGCGCCGTTACGGCCCTCTGCGGCATTGGCTGGCGCGCGGCTTGATCCAGATCGGCATGGCGGCGGAGATGCGCCGCGCGCGTCGTCAGGCGGGGCAGGGCGCGTTGACGGCCGCGGAATTGGAACTGCGGCTGACCGCGTACCGGCAAGTGACGGCCCTTGCCCGCGCCGGGTCTTGATTGGCAACTGCTTTCTGTGCACATGGGGAGAACACACTAACCGATGCCACCCACGCTCGCTGTGGTCATTTTGACCAAGAACGAAGCCCGTCATATTACCGACTGCATCGCCAGCGCAGCCTGGGCCGACCGTGTGGTCGTCTCAGACTCCTTTAGCGACGATGGCACCCCAGATCTGGCGCAAGCCGCCGGCGCGGAGGTGATTCAGCGCCCGTTCGAAGGCTGGGCGCGGCAGCGCAACCACGCGCTCGAGGTCACGGCGGCTGATTGGATCTTCTTCCTGGATGCCGATGAACGTATCACACCCGAATTGGCTGCCGAGCTGCGTGAGGTGGCGCCGCGCAGCGAGGTGGGGTGGTGGGCGCCGCGCTTCAATTATATCGTGGGCAAGCGCATGGGACATGCCGGCTGGTACCCTGATTACCAACTACGCCTGCTCAAACGAGGCAGTGCGCGCTATGACTTGTCACGGCCTGTGCACGAAGTGGTCTTGCTGGATGGCGCCGAAGGACACCTGCGCCATCATCTGCTGCACTACAACTACGATTCCTGGGCGCAGTTTCATCGCAAGCAGACCACCTATGCCGCGTATGAGGCCAAAATCTTGAAGGAACGAGGCGTACGCCCGCGGCCGCACAACTACCTTTTGCAGCCGCTGCGAGAATTCCGTCGTCGCTACATCACCCTGGCAGGCTGGCGCGACGGCTGGCACGGACTGAAGCTGAGCACCCTTATGGCGTGGTACACCTACCGCAGCTACGTGGACCTGGCGCAGTTGTGGCGGAGGGAAGAGAGGGGAGATTGAAGACCGGAGACCGGAGACCGGAGACCGGGGACCGGAGACCGGAGACCGGAGACCGGTCACGAGGTGTGACACTTGATCTCCGGTCTCTAATCTCAAATCTCCGATCTCTATTCCGCAATCCCCAGCCGGCGCAGAATCTGCGGCTCGCCTTGCGTAAGCAGCTGCTCCAGGTTATTGGCGCAGCGTTCGTATTCGACCAGCGCTTCACCGTACGGATCGTGCACATCGTCGTGTTTGCCGCTCATCTCGCTGAGTAAGAACACCTTGCCCAGGTACTGCGGAGCCGTGTAGAAAATCGAGCGCCGGTGCGCTTCCTCCATCACCAGCACGATGTCGGCTGCTTTCAGGTCTGCCACTTCCAGCGTGTGGCCGACGTGGTCGCTGATGTCAATGCCGCGCTGCCCCAGCGTGATCTGCGCATTGGCGCTGGCCGGTTTTCCGTCCAGGGCATAGATGCCCGCCGAGGAGACGCTGACCTGCGCGTCGAGACCCGCGTCGTGCAGGCGTTGGCGCATGAGGCCGGCTGCCATCGGCGAGCGGCACACGTTGCCGGTGCAGACAAAGAGAATCCGTTTCACGGCTCAAGCCAGCTCTGGTTGCAGCAGTCCGTAGTCGCCATCCGCGCGGCGGTAGACCACGTTGACGCGATTATCATCCACGTTGTAGAACACATAGAAGTCATGTCCGAGCAGTTCCATCTGCTCGATGGCCTCTTCGTCGCTCATCGGGCTGATGGGGAAGCGCTTGGTGCGCACAATTTTGCCGGACACAGTTTCTTCTTCCGCAGCCACCGCTTCCATCTCGATGGCCGCAGTCTCCATCTGCTCCGCGCGATCAATGTCACGACCACGGCCGCGTTGGCGCTTGTCCTTGAAACGCTTGATCTGGCGATTCATCTTGTCCACCACGGCATCAATGGACGCGAACATGTCATCGCTCTTCTCTTCTGCGCGCAGGATAGAGCCATTGGTGCGCAGCGTCAACTGGGCCACCTGACGATCGCCGGCGCGCCTGGAATTCTGCGTGACCAACTCCACGCGCGTTTCCTGGATGCCCGGGAGGTAGCGGTCCAGGCGCCCAATCTTCTTCTCAACGTACTGCTTGAGCCAGTCGGTCACTTCAACATTCTTGCCAGTGATATGCAGTTCCATCGTCTGACACCTTTCTAGGTTGTGAAATCAGCCTTGGGACCATTTCTCAAGGCTGGGGTTGATCGTCGAGGTATGCGGGCGCGGGAGTCGTGGGCGCCCAGCGCGCGCGTGCCAGGGTGAAGGCCCACACCTGCTGTGCGCCGGCCGCGGCCAGGGCTTCGGCGCATGCGCCCAGGGTTGACCCGGTGGTGCACACATCATCTACGAGCACCACGTGACGCCCAAGCACATGCGGGGCGCGCTCACGGCCAACGGTAAACGCCTCCGCCACGTTTTGGCGGCGCGCCTGCGCGTTCAGCGTGACCTGCGGCGCGGTCTGGCGCGTGCGCTCGAGCAAGCGACCGTCCACCGCAATGCCGAGCGCCGGGCCAATGACATCAGCCAGCAGTTGTGACTGGTTGTAACCGCGTTCGCGTTCACGCGCGGGATGCAGCGGCACCGGCGCAAGGACGTCCACAGGTTGGGGTAGGTGGCGCCAACTCGGCAGCATCAGCTCTGCCAACGGCGCGGCCAGGTCGCGCGCGTGTTTGTACTTCAGCGCATGGATGGCCGGCCGCACCGGCCCTGCGAACAAGAGCGCCGACCGGATGCCGGTCAGGGCTGTGGATTGGTTCTTGCACGAAGGGCAGGCGGCGCCCTGGACGCCAGGTTGTCCGCAGCGCTGGCACCAGGGAGGACCCAGGCGGGTGACCAACCCTCTGCATGTCAGGCACAGGCGTCCGCCCGGCTGGCCGCTCTGGCCGCAGTGGACGCAGCGCGGTGGAAAGAGCAGGTCCAGGAAGGTCCGCTGCAGCCGCGTCAGCATGCGCCGGAGCGATTGACTGCTCGCTTGCGTGTCAGGCTGCGCGAGGATCCGATGCGGGGCGTGTTGTTGATTGTTTGACATAAGCCAGGCTGTGTCGCGAGATCATCGCCGACAGGCGGCGGCGCTTACTGCGATGGGAAAATACTCTGCCAGGCTGTAATGATCCACACACGCATATCGTCGCCCATGATCAGGAGGATGGCTAGAACAACGATGGCGATGAGAATCAGGATCAACGCGAATTCGGCGAAGCTCTGCCCGTCGTCGCGTGCGAGTTGGGAGAGCCATTGCTTACGCATCTTTGTCACTCCGGCGTCGCCACATACGACGCATGTTCAAGATCGTAACTGCCTAAATTGTAACATACCTCTGTTGAGACGCCAAACCGCTTGACGCATCATGGCGACAAACGCGATTGACAAACCTTCCTATGACGCGTATAATCGAATTTGAGCACACGCTATTTGCCCAACTCATGCCGTCACGATTCCCGACGAGAAATACCTAGCCAGTTTTGGCGCGCCGCCACGCACATGGTGATGTTGGCTGATCTGGGCCAGGCGCGCCAGGCGCCAAGCAAAGGAGGTGATCGCGCTCCACCAATCTCTGTTGCTCCTCCCCCGTTGCGACCTTGCAGGGGGTCTCGCTTCAGCACGCGACATCCCTGGCGAACCAATCTCCAAAGAAGGAACTCAGATGACTACGAATCAGCATCGAACAACGTGGTTTACATGGTTTCTCGTCGTAACCATGCTCATCGTCGCCCTGGCGCCCATGTCGGCCCTGGCCTCGGCGCCCGAAGGAAAGACCGGCGCCGCCGCAGCGCCGCCCTCCATTCCCTGGCAGAAGTTCATCCGTTCACAGCCCAACCCCATGCCGCCGGCCGATGATTTTGTCATCGAGAACATGCTGCGCGCGGATGGCGCGTTGACGCTCAACTCGTCGGCCGCGGATGCCAAAGCCGCCGTGGAAGCCTACAAAGAAGCCCTTAATCGCCAGAAGGGCATGAGCGGCCCCAACCCGATCGCGTACGCCAAGCGACTGGCCGCCTGGAACCAGGCCAAGGCGATGGGCAAAAGCCCCATGGCTGCCGGTTTCGGCGAAACCGGTGAAGCCAAGCTCCTGATGGCGATTGTCGAGTTTACCGGCTCGCAGACTTTCGACAATTACCACGTGGTTGACGGCCAGTGCGTGCCCGATGGCACGACCACGACGATTGATGGCCCGCTGCACAACCAGATCCCTGACCCCGCGCCGACGGGCGACAACAACAGCATGTGGGTGCCAGATTTCACCACCAGCTTCTACCAGAACCTGTTCTTCGGCGAAGGGCCGACGGCCGGCGTCGGCGTCGTGCGCCCTGACCTGAACAACGGCGCAGGTGTAGACCTGACCGGCCACACGGCCACCAACTGGTACCTCAAGCAGTCCGAGGGGCTTTACCACCTGACCGGCGATTTCTACGGCTGGGTGCAGCTCCCGGTGTCTGAGGGCGAATATGGCGCGGATGATCCCTGCACCAGCGGCTCCAACATGAGCCGCAACGGCCCTGTGTTCCGCGTTGCGGCTGACACGGCCGATGCCATCAACGCGGCCTATCCTGGCTTCGACTGGCGCCAGTGGGACACCGACCATGACGGTATTGTGGACCACTTCATGATCGCCCATGCCGGCATCGGCAACGAAGCTGGCGGCGGTGCGCAAGGCGAGTTCTCGATCTGGGCGCACAGTTGGGATGTCTACGAGGATACCTACGGCGACGGTTCGACCCTGGGCCACCTGGTCGCGGGCATGGACACACCCGATGATCGCTCCGACGACATTCGCGTCTTCAACTACACCATCGTACCCGAAGATGCCGACATCGGCGTCATCGTGCACGAATACGGTCATGACATTGGCCTGCCTGACTACTATGACACTTCGGGCGCGACCGAAAATTCGACCGCGTTTTGGGATGTCATGTCGGCCGGCTCATGGACGGGCGAACTGGGCGGGGCCGATCCGGCCAGCTTCAATCCCTGGGCGCGCACCTTCTTCGGTTGGACCAATCCGCTGGTTGTGGACTACAACATGCCGCAGCCGATGGATGTGATGCTGGGCCAGGCCGCGGGCACGCCTGCGGGCACCGAGGACACCGTACGCGTCAACCTGCCTTCGACCGTGGTCAATATCCCCAACAAGGCCGGCGAAGGCAAGGGCTGGCACAATGTGTTGGGCGACAACCGCGACGAATCGGTGTACCGCAGCTGGGATCTGAGCGGCCTCTCCGGCAGCCTGACCGTCAGCTTCACGACCTACATTGACCTCGAAGCGGACTACGATTACGGTTACTTCCAGGTCTCCACCGACGGCGGCAGCACATGGGCCTCGCTGCAAGACATGGATGGCGTCGCGGTGACGGACCCGGTGGGCGGTCTCAACGACCACTACGAAGGCGTCTTGCGCTACGACCTGTCCGCTTACGTCGGCTTGAGCAATGTCATGACGCGCTTCCGCCAAATCTCCGACGGCGGCGTGCAGTGGGAGGGTTGGTGGATTGACAATCTGATGGCCGCGAATAACGGCATCGTGATCTACGCCAACGACCTGGAAGACTCGAGCGACTGGACCCTGGACGGCTGGGAAATCGTGCCGATTGACGTCAACATTGAGCACTACTACATGCTCGAATGGCGCAACATGGGCGGCTTCGGCGCAGACGACGGTCTGGCCTATGGCTACTTGACGCTGACGCACCCCGGCGACGGCTGGATCGTGGATCGCGTCCCGGCCAACGTGCCCGGCATGGTGGTCTGGTATCGCAATGACGACTACCCCAACAACAATGTCCTTGCCGGCGGCCGTGCGGCCAATTCGCCGGCCTACGGCCCCAAGGGCAGCATGCTCGTGGTGGACGCCAATCCCGACCCGGTGTTGTGGAGCGGCGGCTTCTGGAACCCAGCGGCCAACGCCCGCCAGCCGCAAATGAACGGCCGTCGCCAGTCTATGGACGCGGCCTTTGGTCTGGCGCCGACGGCTGTCTGGAACCTGCACGATTTCGCCAACATCGCCAACCCGGTGCTCCCCTTGGGCAACCGGCCGGCCAAGCCGGCGTTCCATGACAGCATGGGTTACGTGCCTGGCTTTGCCTGGCCCGATAACGGCTTCATCTATACGATCGCCAACGCTTCCAGCGTGGTCATCCCAGCCAGCGGCGACTACACGACGCGTGTTCGCGGCCTGGCTGCGGACGGCGTCAACCTGGACGGCGACTTCACCGACCTGTGGGGCGCCACCGTTTCCGGTCGTGAGCTGGGCTCTGGAAATCCTGGCGACAACCATACGCAGTACGGACTGCACTTCCAGGTGATGGACCAGGCGGCCGATGGCTCTTATGGTCACGTCAAGATCTGGAACGCGCCGACTGAGATCGTGGCCAACATCACGGTCACTCCGGACACCTTTGCGGTTGGTCAAACCGCCACCGTTGATGTGCACAACATGAACAACGGCGGCGCGGAGAGCGGCCTGCTGCATGTGGTGGGCATTGACCGCAGCCTGGTCTCCTACGTAGACGGCAGCGTCTACGGCGGCGCCTTCCCCATCAGCGTACCGGCTGGTGTGGCGGCTCAGATGTACAAGAGTGGCGGCGCGGCAGCGCTCAAGGACGCCTACCGCCCTGACAGCGGCGTCGTGGCCATTGCCTACGTCGGCGACATGATGACCGGCGAGGAAGTGCATTTTGGCTTCCAGGTGAAGGCAGAGATGGGCGCGGCCGGCGGTAACTGGTCGTTCGTGGACAACGTGTACAAGATGGGCGAGATGATCGCCAGCGCGTCTGCCAGCTTCAGCGTGCCGGCCCTCAACTCCTACGAGGTCACGCTGCAGGACGGCCTGAACGGCTACAGCGGCACGAGCGACACCTTCCTCAATGCCTGGATGCCGACCATGCCGTATGGCGGCGCGACTAACTTCTACGTGCGCCAGCCTGGCGTCAAGACATCGCTGGTCAAGTTCGATCTGTCAGCCTTGCCCAACACCGCCCAGGTGGAACAGGCGCAGATTGGTCTCTACGTCACCTACGGCAGCGGCAACCCGGTGACGCTGGAAGCCTATCAGGTCTACAAGCCGTGGTCAGAGATGGCCGCGACGTGGAATGAGGCTGATGCGGGCATGCCGTGGGAGATGCCTGGCGCGATGGGGCCGAGTGACCGCGCGGCGACGTTCGCCGATCGCGTTAGCTTCGGCGGCTCGGGCCGCTGGGTCTGGTTCAACGTGCAAGATCTGGCGCAGATGTGGGTGATGAACGCGAACAGCAATCAGGGCATTGCCCTGGTGGGCGGCGGCAACACCAACTCTGAGCTGGAGTTCACGTCGTCCGACTACATTGTGACCTTCGTGCGCCCGCAGATGAAGATCGTCTACAAGGCGCCGTAAGGGATCGCTGAATAAGGAATGCTGAAGGCGGAATGGGAAGCGCAGAGTACAAAGTACAAAGCGCAGAGTACAAAGTGCATAGTGCATAGTCCATTCAAGTAGCGCCGACAGCACGACGAAGCCGGGTTTCGTGCGCCATCTCTAGCGGATGGCGTAGGAAGCCCGGCTTCTTGTTGGTTTGCGCGCCAGGCGCGCTGGAGTCAAGAATGGAAATCAGGCAGTGAGCAACAATTCACTGAGTTGCTCTACCGCGCTGCGCTGGCTCTGTTTACGGAACAACTCGACAAACGCTTGGGCGCGCGCTTTGTATGCCTCATCCGACAGGTTGATGACCGATTTCTCTCCTGACGCCCGCTCGAATACCATGCACAGAGCTGCTGGTTCCACGTAGCCGAGGATCATCCCCAACAGTGTTTTGCTGGCGAGGTCGAGATTAGCGTTCGTCAGGGAAAGGTCATCGTAGGCCCCGTGGAAAAGGTGAGCGCCATCCGGTATTCGATCGGACAAAGATGGCGCCCCCATTTCATCAATCAACAAATGGGCCAATCGGTCCAGGTTTTTGTCTGTGATGTCCGTATGACTATTTCTTCTCATGGTACGCACGCTTGTATCCAAGCCTTTTCACCCATGGGCGGAGTATACAACAGATTCTTTGGCCGGTCAACCGTTGTCCATTCTAACGGGTTGACATCTTTTTCGGTTTTTTGGTTGACAAACCTGGGGCGGGCGGTTATAATAACCGCAGGAACGCTGGTAAGGCGTCAACGTTTGCGATTACATGATCGCCTCATGTTCCCTTGACCCCCGGACGCCGTCAAATCAAACCTGGCTGCACAATTGACGTCCCACACACTGGTAATCCCAGCGATTGTTGCTTACCTGCCGGAAGGAGGTGCTTCGAGCGCGGACATTGCGCGTATCCCTGCTCAGGACGATCCGATCACTATTTCAACAGGAGATTCACGTATGAACAAGCGTAACGCTCGTATCGTTTCATTTGCCCTGGTCATCATGCTGCTGCTGGTTGCAATGGCGCCGGCGGTTGGCGCCAGTGCGCCCGCGTCAAAACCGGTGTTCAAACCCACCTTGTGGGGAAATTATGTTCCCAACAGCGCTCCGTCGCTGCGCCCCACCTCTTTTCAGGTGGTCGCGCAGGGACTGAACAACCCACGCGGCATGGCGTTTGGCCCGGATGGCGGTCTCTACATCGCCGAGGCTGGCGTCGGTGGGCCAACGTGCTTCACCTTCCCGGACGGATCGCAGGTCTGTTGGGGATACACCGGCCAGATCACGCGTGTGCTGAACGGCCAGCAGTCGGTGTTTAGCCCTGGGCTGGTTTCTCTCTCCACGCCCGACGGCGAGGGGGTCGGGGCGCAGGACGTTGCGTTCGATGCACAAGGCAATTTGTACGCCATTATTGGTTTGGGCGCTGATCCCGCGCTGCGCGACCCCCAGGGCTTCTTGGGCGCAGACGGCATGAACTTCGGCCAACTAGTGCAGATTCATGCCGATGGCACCTGGCAGAACATGGTTGACGTTGCTGGCTATGAAGGCATCGCGAACCCGGACGGTGGATTGCTTGACAGCAATCCCTACTCCGTGCTGGCAACAGCCGACGGCTTTGCCGTGGCCGACGCGGGCGGTAATGACCTGCTAAAGATTGACATGAACGGCGTCATCTCGACGACCGCTGTCTTCCCGGATCGCATGGTCGAGTTTCCGCCCGGCTCCGGCACGATGATCCCGATGCAGGCCGTGCCAACCACCGTGCAAATGATGTCTGATGGTTCGTATGCCGTCGGTCAGCTGACCGGTTTCCCCTTCCCGGTAGGCGGCGCCAATGTCTATCGCGTGCCGATGGGCGGCGCGCCTGAGACCTACGCCAGCGGCTTCACCAACATCCTGGGCACGGTCTTCGGTCCGGACGGCAGTCTGTATGTCCTTGAAATGGCCCATAACAGCCTGCTTTCGGGAGACCCCACGGGTGCGCTCTACCGCGTGGCGCCTAATGGCACGCGCACACTAATCACGCAAGATCTCTTCCTGCCCACGGGCCTGGCTTACGGCCCCGACGGCGCGCTCTACGTGGCTGAATATGGCGTTATCCCAGGCATGGGCCGCGTCGTGCGCATTGCCATCGAAGATTCGGTCATGGTGGATCCCGACACGGCCATGGTAGGGCAGACCGTGACAGTGCACGCACACGCCATGAACTACGGCGGCGATACCATGGGCATTCTGCACATCGTGCCGATTGACCGCAGCCTGGTGTCGTATGTGGATGGCAGCGTCTTTGGCGGCGCCATCCCGGTCACCGTGCCGATGGGCGAGGCGCGGCGGCTGTACCAGGCTGGCGGCGAGAAGGCCTTGCGCGCGGCCAGCAGCAGCGGCGTGGTGGTTGGCGTCGCGTGGATTGGCAACCAGATGGCCGGCTCGGAAGTGCACTTTGGCTTCCAAGCCAAGGTGGAACTGGGCGCGGCAGGCGCCGGCGTGACCTTCATGCTCCATTCCTACCAGATGAACGCCGAGGTCGCATCGGCATCCGCCAGCGTCAGCGTGCCGGAGTTACGTGACTTCGAGGTGACTCTGCAGGATGGCGTGAACGGCTACAGCGGCGCCAGCGACACGTTCCTCAATGCCTGGATGCCGATGACGCCGTATGGCGCCAGCGCGAACTTCTATGTACGCCAGCCCGGCATCAAGAACGCCCTGGTGCAATTCGACCTCTCTGGCGTCAACAGCGCCGCGCATATCTCGCAGGCGCGAATCGGGGTGTGGGTCACCTACGGCAGCGGCAATCCGGTGGACCTGATGGCCTACCAAGTGCTCAAGCCCTGGTCAGAGATGGCCGCCACCTGGATGCAGGCGGATGCCGGCATGGCCTGGGAGATGCCTGGCGCCATGGGGCCGAGCGATCATGCCAGCATGTTGGCCGACCGTGTTTCCTTCGGCGGTTCTGGCCGTTGGGTCTGGTTCGATGTGACCGACGAGGCGCAGATGTGGGTGATGCACCCCGACATGAACCACGGCATCGTCATCATGGGCGGCGGCAGCACCAACTCCGAGCTGGAGTTCACGTCGTCCGACTACAGTGTGACCTTCGTGCGCCCGCAAATGAAGCTGGTCTACCAGGCGCCTTGAGGGAATGATGAATGAGGAAAGCTGAACGCTGAACGCAGTGCCGAGCGCAAAGTGCAAAGCACAAAGCGCGGAGGGTGTGAGGCGTTCAGGTTAAGCCAGTCGTAAGTTCACACAAAGCCACGAAGATGCCAAGAGCTTCTTTGTGGCTTTGTCTTTGTGTGCGCCAGTCATGCCCAGCGAGCCAGTTCCCCCATGCGCTGGGCACAACCGTGGATGAAAACAGGCAATCCGTGGCGATCCGTGTTCATCCGCGGCCAATTTTCAGATTAGTCCTCACACAAAGCCACCAAGATGCCAAAAGCTTCTTCGTGGCTTTGTGTCTTTGTGTGAGCCAGTCCTGGCCGGGGAGCCAACGTCTTCAGGTCATCCATTCGATTCCAGTTTGTTTGGGTCAAGGCAAGGCGCGCAGCAGCACCGATTCGAGCAGCTGCAGCGCGAACAGGACCAGGATCGGTGAAATGTCGAGGCCGCCGAAGGGGGGAATCAGGCGGCGGGCCGGCTCCAGAATCGGATCGGTGACCGACGTAAGCAGTTGCACCAGCGGGTTGGAGCGATCCAGGTTCGGGAACCAGCTCAGCAGGACCCGGATCAGAATGGCAAACTGCAACGCGCCGAACAGCAAGGTGATGAACTGACGTAGGAAAATCATTTCTCACTCATCTCCCCAAGCAACTTGGATTTTTGATAGGCGCTGTAGACCGCCTTCGAGATAATCGTGCGCAGGCCGCCCTTCTCCAACTGGTACAGCGCCTCGGCCGTCGTGCCGCCGGGCGATGTCACCATGTTGCGCAGCGTGGCCGGATGACGGGCGCTGGTGCGCGCCACGGCCAGCGAGCCGTCCATGGTCTGCAGCACCAACTGCTCCGCCACGCGGCGTGAGAAGCCCAGGTGGACTCCAGCATCAATCAATGCCTCGATGAAGAGAAAAACGTAGGCCGGCCCGGTGCCGCTGAGCGCAGTTGCCATGTCCAGGTAGGCCTCGTCTTCCATCCAGATCGTTTCACCGAGCGCGCCGAGCACCTGGTCTGCCTGCTGGCGCTGCACCTCGCTGACCTGCGGCGTGCTGGTCCAAACGGTAATGCCTTTGCCCAGCTGCGCCGGGGTATTGGGCATGGCGCGCACGATCGCCTGGTGCCCTCCTATTCCCCGGCTGATGGCGCGAATACGGGTGCCTGCGGCAATGGATAAAACCAGCGCGCCCGGCTCGATGTGGCCGTTCAATTCGCGCAGCACCTTCGGCAGCACCTGCGGCTTGACGCTCAGGACCACAATCTCGCTGGCGCGGGCCGCTTCCAGGTTGCTGGTGGTGCTATGAATCCCGTAGCGTTCGGTCAAGGCATAGCCGCGGTCGGCGCGGGGGCCGGCCGCCAGGATGCGGTCGCTGCTCGTCAGTTGGCGGTCGAGCACTCCCTTGATCATGGCTTCGGCCATGATGCCAGAGCCGATAAAAGAAATCGTGGTTTCGTGTAGCATTTTTGTTTTCTCGTGTTAGGTTCGTTGCTCAGTCGCTGCGCACAACTGTGGATGAAGACCGGCAATCGGTGGCGATCCGTGTTCATCCGCGGCCTATTCTCACGTCAGCATTTTTCATTTACGCGCGTCGGGCTAGATACTCATGCCCTGTGACACAGCCGTGGATGAAAACAGGCAACCCGCGGCGATCCGTGTTCATCTGCGGCCTGTTTTCAGGTTAATCGCGCTTATGCCTTGCGCTCGCCGAAGATCGCGCGGCCAATGCGCACCAGGGTCGCGCCCTCTTCGATGGCCGCCTCGAAGTCATCGGTCATGCCCATCGAGAGCTGGCTCCAGTTAAGCTGAGGATGGCGCTGCGCCAGCGCCGCGGCCATGCTGCGCAGGCGTTGAAAAATCGGTCGCGCCTGGCCGGGGTCTTCGACGATCGGCGCAATGGTCATCAAGCCCCGGACAATCAGCAGGGGTCGCGCGGCGATTTCGTCCACCAGTGGGCCGACCTCTTCAGGGCGGAAGCCAAACTTACTGGCCTCGCCGGAAAGATTGATTTCGAGCAAGATGGCCTGCGCTTGCGCACGCGCCTCACCCAACTGCGCCAGTTTACGCGCCAGTTTCACTCGATCCACGGAGTGAATCAGGTGGAACGGGCCAACAGCCGCGGCGACCTTGCGACTTTGCAGATGACCGATCAAATGCCAGGTGATCGGCTGCGCGTCGAGCCGCTGCGCCAGCCAGGCGTGGACGGCCGCCATCTTCGGCAGCGCTTCTTCCACGCGGCTTTCGCCGAAATCGCGCACACCCAGATCATAGGCCATCTGGATCGCTTCCGCCGGATGGGTCTTGCTCACGGCCACCAGCGTGACTTCAGACGGATCACGCCCGGCGCGCTGCGCGGCCGCTGCCATACGCGCCTGCACCAGCGCCAGGTTTTCCGCTAACTGTTCCCTGTTCATGACACTCCTTGCGTCTACCGCTGCGCCCATCTGGATCACAGCGGCCGCAGCATGACCAGCGCGCCGAAGTGGCCGCAGCGCCCGGCTGCGGCCCGGTGCGAAAAGAACCAATCATGGTGGCAGGCCGTGCACAGCTCGGCTGTCTCGATCTGGCGCACGCCGGCTTCCTGCAGCTGCTGTCCATTGGCGGCCCACAGGTCGAAGTGGCGCCTGGTGCGCCGGCCTGGCGGCAAAAGGGCTTCGGGGTTGCTAAACGCCTGGCGCACGGCCTCCACGACCTCATCGCCCACCTCGTAGCAGCAAGGGCCAATGGCTGGCCCAACGGCGGCCAGCAATTCGGCAGGGCGGCTGCCAAAACTCACCTGCATGGCGTGCACCGCCGCCGCGGCGATGCCGGCCACGGTCCCCCGCCAGCCAGCATGGACCAGGCCGAGCGCGTGATGCGCCGGGTCGTAGAGTATGATGGGCGTGCAGTCGGCAAAACGCAAGAGCAGAGGCGTGTCAGGCGCGGCCGTGATCAGGGCGTCGGTGTTCATTTGACGCTGGCCGCGCTGCGCCGGGCCAATCAGCATCACCTGCGCGCCATGCACCTGGTAGGCGTTGGTCAGCGCGTCGGCTGGCACATCCAGGGCCGCGCACAGCCGGCGGTGGTTTTCGTTGACCCGCGCCGTGTCATCGCCCCGCGTGTGGCTCAGGTTGAGGGAGTCCCACGGCGGCGGACTGACGCCGCCGTGGCGCGTCGAAATGGCGTGGACCAGTCCTGGCCGGCCGGCCAGACTGGAAAATTGAAACACAGGGATGTCGTGGAAGCTCGTGATCGGCACCGTGATCGCTCTCTCGCTTACCTGCCGGCTAACTCAGCAGCGCAATGGGGGTCTTCAGCACGCCCTCGGACGTGTGAGTGCCGTTCCGTTTCGCGGGCTTGCCGTCGGTGAAGCGGAAGGCCCACGACTCATCGCACGCCTGGCAGGTCAAACAGCCAGCCGAGTCGGGCGGGCAGTGGCTGCCGGTCTCGCCCTTTTGCGTCAGGCGCCATTCATAATCAAAGAAGTTGTCGCTGACGCCGCTTTCGACAATGCGCCAGGGGAGCGGTAGATCATGTGCAAACTCGCCGATGAACTGAGATGCGTCCAGGCCCGCGTCGGCCAGGGCCGCGTGGAAGCTGCGAATGGTCACGCCGCCTTGTTCGGCCAGGGTCAGGAAGACCGGCGCCAGGCGGCGGTCCCCACGGGCCAGCACGGCCTGCACCTGCGCCCACTGTGGACTCTCCGCGCGCACGGCCACCTGGTGGGGACGCAGGCGCTTGTCAATCATCGCCTGGCGCCGCTTGAGCGTGCTCTCGTCCGCCATTGCCATCCACTGGAACGGCGTGTGCGCCTTGGGCACGAACGGCGTGGCGTTGATCGCCAGGCGGCGCTTGAAGCGCTTGCGCGCATCGAGCGTGAATTGCACCAGGGATTCGATGTCGTCATCGGTCTCCGTGGGGTGCCCGATCATGAAGTAGAGCTTGAGCTGCGGGAACTTGAGCGCCTCGGCCAGTTCCACGGCTGCCATTAGATCATCCACGCCCTGCGTTTTGTTGATGATGTTGCGCAGGCGCTGGCTGCCGGCTTCGGGCGCAATGGTCAAGGTCTGCGTGCCGCTCTCGACCATGGCGCGCACCAACGGCACGCTGATGGGGTCGGTGCGCATGGAGGAAACCGAGATGCGCGCGCCCAGCCGGCGTAGGGCCACGGCCATCTCATCAATTTCGGTGTGATCGGACACGGCCGCGCTGACCAGCCCAATGCGGTCGCCGTGCTGTAAGCCTTGTTTCGCCCAGTCCAGCACGCGGGAGAGCGGCTGCTCACGCGCCGGGCGGTAGACATAACCGGCCAGGCAGAACCGGCAGCCGCGGCCGCAGCCGCGCGCAATTTCCATCAGGTGCAGATTGGCAAATTCGGTATCCGGGGTATAAATCGAAGATGCCGTCCGGTAGGCTTGCAGGTCGCGCACCCAGAGGCGCTGGATCGTGCGTGGGATTGGAGATCGGAGATCGGAGATTGGAGATCGGAGATCGTGGGCGGGGTTTGATCTCCGGCCTCTGGTCTCCGGTCTCTGGTCTCCGGTCTCTGGTCTCCGGTCTCTGCTCTCTGCTCTCTGCTCTCTGACTTCCGGCACCAACAGCGGCACGTAAACGCCGGGCATGTTGTCCAGGATGGTCAAGAGGTCAAGGCGATTGTCGTGGATCTGGCTGCGGAAGATGGCCGTGAGTTGGGGAATAACCTCTTCGCCTTCACCGATGACGATGGCGTCGAAGAAGGGCGCCATCGGTTCCGGGTTCATGGTGACGCCCGGCCCGCCGGCGATGATGAGCGGCCACGCGGGGCCATCAGGCGTGGCGTCCGCGCTGCGCTCGGCGGCCAGGGGCGGGATGCCGGCCTGCAGGAGCATCTCCACGACATTGAAGTAGTCCATTTCGTAGGAAATGGTGAAGGCCAGCACATCAAAAGCGTCTATGTCGCGCTGCGATTCCAGGGAGATGAGCGAGCGGCCCGCCTGGCGGCCGTCCTTGTCCCAAAAGACACGTTCGCAAACGACATCGGGCAGCGCGTTGAACGTTTGATAGATGATCTGCAGCGCCAGGCTGGACATGCCCACGTAGTAGGTGTTGGGAAAAGCCAGGGCTACGCGCAGGCGTCCGCCCCAGTCCTTGAAGACGGCGCCGTTTTCTTTTTCGAGCTGCGCTTTGGCTTGCGCGATCTGGTTCCACTTCATGCTGCGTGATCTATCGCCTTTGTGATGAGATTGGTCGGTCTGTTCCGTGAAGGGACATTATAGCACGTCCGTTGAGGGGCGCCAACAAAAAGACTTCCGAAGTCTGCAAGACTTCGGAAGTCAGGCGTCGCGTGCCACAAAAAGACTTCCGAAGTCTGCAAGACCTCGGAAGTCTGCGTGTCGCGTCAAAGAGCGACTTCGCAGGCGCCGGCCATGCAGGCCAGTTCTTGCGCGGCCGTGGTCAAATCCTCTTCTTCATAGCGGAAGAGTTTGGAAAAATCAATGTCCGGGAACGAGGCCGCCAGCCTCTCATACGCTTCGGCGCTGATTTCCTCGTAGGGCATCTGGTCATACTGCGCATCGTACGAAGGCAGGAAAGCCATGCCGCCGATGACGTCCTGGTGTTCCCAGACCCATTTGATCAATTCCAGCACTTCGTCGTCGTGGTAGGTCACGGTGACGCTGGGGTTGTGCTCCGTGTAATAGAGCTTGTTCTGCAGCCAGTATTCACACTGCGCCAGCGCCGAGCGGTTTCGGCGAGTAATGGCGCTGTCCGGCGACTTGACTGGGAAGTGCACCACCCAGGTGTCGGCATCCTGAGGAGTTTGGCCGTTTTCCGGGTCCATCGGTACGCTGGCATCGCGCAGCACCTTGAAGACCGGCGAATGTGCGCTGACGCGCACGTTGCGCACGTAGTAAGGCGCCCACCGGGCATGCAGGCCCGATGCACAGTCCACCAATTGGCTGGTGTTGCCGCTCGGTTTCACGCAGGTGATTGAAACCGACGGATTGATGCCGAGCAGTTCGGAGACCTGGCGGTTGACCTGCACGGCGTGGTGCTTGAGCTGCGCCATGATGCGCGGGTCCTGGACGACCGGGCAGTCCATCTGGCCTGTGATATCTACCCCGAGCAGGCGCTCCTCCTCGCAGTTCTGCCGCCACATCGGCCGCAGGCCCGGGAAGTGCGTCGCCATGGATTGAATCGTGCCGATGATTGTGGCGATTTCAACCTTACTGCGCAGGGTTTCAGGCGTGTCGTTCGCGCGTGCGACCGCGGCCGTCAAGTTGCAGAATTCCCATGGCCGCAGGTTTATTTCTCCGCACTGCCAAGATAGCACATAGCCCATTTCAACCCGGCCCTGCGCGTCGCTGCGTTCACTGCCGATGCTGAAGAAAGTGTGCGTTTCATCCACCGTGCCCGTGTACACATCTTCGCAACCATCGGGCGTTACCGACACGACGCGGTGATTGGTCGCAGTCGCCGCCGTCCCCAGTTCCACCCATGAACGGAAGGGGCTGCTGGCCCGACTCACTTCGGGCGAAATACCCATTTCACGGCAACGCACCTCCCATTCTCTCTTGGCCGGATGGCGGTTGAGTTCGGAGAGCAAGTCGTTATAGATCTTGACTTGAAGTTCGCGCACGCCTTCTTTGCGTTCATTGTGGGCTTGCTTCAATTGGGTACGGCGACTCGCCGTGCCGTGCAACCGGTAGTACAGTTTTTGACTGCATGGCTGGCTACATGCGGCTTGCTCGCGCCGCGAGAAGGATACCCAGAAGGGTGCACCGCACACCTCGCACGCCTTCTGTACTTCGGTGCGCCCATTGACCTGGCGGAGCGGCAGATCGGTGAAGCGACGCGCTTCTACTTCCCATGCTTCCATAACCGGCAACCCTAACGCGTGCGCGAAGCGCTGCAATGTCGGCCGGATGTCGCCGCCAAAATAGTCGCGGCGATAGGCTTGCCACGTGCGCGGCCAGTTGTTGGCCTGGGCAAAAGCGGTGTACTCGCTGCGCAAGAGCGCACGGCCAATCTTGCGGGTGAGAGCGATCAATTCTGCTTCCAATTGCTCATTGGAAATCTCTTTGGCGTTGCCATTGACCGCGCCAGCGCAGGCATCGCTTAGGTTCTTGCGCCAGGTATCGTTCATCAAGCGTACGGCCGGGTTATCCTGGCCTAGCATCCGCGCTCGATGCTCAGCGGCATGTTCTGCTACTGTCATCAATTGCAGGTTTGAGATGTGATTGTTGCGTCCGTCGAAATCGCGGTGATGTAACTGATACTCGATGCCGTTCAATTCGACGCCGGTATGATGCGCATATATCTGGCGATGCTCCGACTTGCGACGAGATCCAAATTGGAGCATCCGATAACTGTTCGGCGCATCGTAGTTGCACTTGACGACGGCCGGGAGGCCTTTCTTTTGATACGAGAAAGCCATCATCGCTTTCAGCGCATCCTTCGGCTGCAGCTCGGCGGTCGTTTTTTCTGAACCGTCCAGCATCACAAAGCGATGATTGAGCGTTGCGCGTACATAGCTGCCATCGGCAAAGGTCACGCGATAGACCGGCGTTTGCGTTCCAGTCTTGCGCGGGTTGCGCATGGTACGAATGACCAGGTTATTGTCCTTAACGGTGTAGACATCTACATCCTTGCCCTCGGCCGCCAAATCGCGGATTTGCACCCGCCCACGTCCATCGGCTACGGCAATCCATGTCTCGCCCGTGACACAGGGATTAGTTCCAAAATCGCTCGCCGCGCGGCGTTCTGGGCGCAGGGCGTTGGCGGAGCGGCGGCTGAAGATGCCTGGCTCGCCGCGGCCTGACTCGATCATGTCCAGCATGAAGCGCGCGATCTCAAGCTGCGTCAACTCGCGATCGGGCCACACCGCGGAGTTGTTGGCGTTCCAGCGCTGGCTGTTGTTGCGCTCGAAATCGCCGCTCTTGCACTGGAGCATTTCCTCGTCATCCAAATCGAAGAGGGAGATCATGGCGGTGCGCCGCATGCCGCCGCTGACTGCGGCGCCGCCAACCGCACACATGATGTCATGTGCATCGAGCGGTCGCAGGAAGTTGCCCTGCCGCGCCAGGATGCGTCCACGCGCAAACTCCAACATACGGCGCAGCGGTTCTGGGCCGGAGGCGCGTCCGCCCTTGGTGCGCAGCGGCGCACCGGCCGGCCGCAGTTGGGACAGGTCAAAGCGCAAGTCGCCGCCCTCGAACCAGGTGGCCAGGCCAGTGCGCAGCGCATCCGCCCAGCCTTCAGCCGAGTCCTCCACTGTATAAGGCAGGGCCGTTGCGCCGGTTTGACGGCGGATGCGTGGAAAGTTTTCGACATAGCGGTGTTCGACCGAATAGCCAACACCGCACCCGCTCATCGAGATGATCAGAGCCTCGACGAAAGAGTCAATGCTCTCGACAGGCTGATACGAGCAGTTGTAAATGGTGATGTTGTTGCGTCGCGCCGCCGGCCCAGCCATGGCCAGCAGACGCATGGATGGCATCGTGCTCATGTCCAAGATGCCCCGGCGCACGCGCTCGTACGTCTCCGCTGGCAGCCGCTGCTGCGATAGCTCCGCGAGGTAGGCGACAGAACGGTCTACCGTTTCGATCCAGGTTTCGCGGCGCCCCGCCTCGTAACTGAAACGGGAATACTTATCATAAAACTGGAACTTCTGCAGTTGTGTTGGAAAATGGCGATCGGATGCCTGGAAAGCCTCGCGCACCTCGTCGGGAATCGGCCGCGCGACGCGCAGTTTGGCGTGTTCCGCGCGGTAGAGAATGTAGTGCTTGGCGGCCTCATACTCGCCTGCCGCCTGCAGCACCATCTCGACAATGTCCTGCACATCCTCGACGCTGGGGGCCGGATGCTTGGCGGCGATGATGTTGACGACCTGCTGGGCAAGCTCTTCCACCGGCACGCTGGGCGTGCGATTCAGGCTGTTGAAACAGCGCGTGAGCGCGCTTTCAATACGACCAATGTCGAACGGCACGATGCGGCCGTCACGCTTGATGATCATGCTGGGAATCACGATGCTTGGGCGGCTGCCGTTGGCCCGAATCAAGGTCGCGACCGCGGCGAAGTGATTCTGACCACCGTTGCGGCCCATGGCGACTTTGGCGCTGCCATTCTCACCATTGGCCGCCGCGGGACTCATGGGCGTCTCGAGCACTGCGGAGATCGTCTTTGTCTCATGCACGCTTTGTTTTTCACTGATTTCTGCCGTCTCGGTCGTCATCACATCTTCTCCTTCAAGACTCGGAATTCGTTTTTTGCGTATTCTGCCAAATTCGCCGTAGAAAATAAAAGCCAGATGACCATTCCACCCGGCCCCGGATGCCTAACGCACTACTTCGTATAAAAAGCGGCGGCCGCCGCCGTCCACGTTCTCAATGCCTACACGGTAGAGCAGTCCCTTGCTTTCCAGATCGCGCAGGCGGTTGCTCTTCGTGCTCGGCGAAAGGTCGCCGGGCAGGTCTTGCGCACTGATCTGTTTGAGTTCCAACGCTTGCACGAAGGTTTCACGCAGCACGGGACTGAGCGCGCCCAAAATCTGCAGCTCGCCCCGGCTGCTGACATGAACGCAGGCCAAGCCGCGACGATTGAGCGCCACGTCTACGCTTTCGACGACGGAAGGCGCCGCGTTGCGAATCACGACGAAGCGCTCGATCTTGCTGCTGTCTTGCGCGGCTTCGACCAGCGAAACCACGACTTCGTCCGCCCAGGAGAAATCCATGAACATCGTCTTGGCGCACTCTAGAACCAGCAGGCTGCGCCGCGGCAGTCTGTATATTTCTTCAAGCAGCCGCTTGGCCATGCCATGATCACGCCCTCCAAGAATGGCGTTGTCGAGGGTGATCACTTTTTCATAAAGCGCCATGTTTAACCTGTCTCAGTCACCTGGCTGAACGAGATGCCAACCTGGGCGCCCGCGAAAAATGCGACATGCAGCGCTTGGGGCTGCTTGTCGGCGCTCAGTTGTAACTTTGCGTCGCCTGAGCGTAGGGAAAGGCGCCCTTGGTAGCGGCGCACCAATTGACGCACGCTGGAAAGTCCTAAACCGCCGCCAGTTGCTCGGCTGGAGAGCCCCTCCAGCGCCTGCGCCACGGCCTGCGCGTGCGTCCAGTGACCGGCTTCGGCATGTCGTTGGCTCAAGCTCTGGCGGATGCCAATCCCCATATCAGCCACACCAATGCTCACGTAACGTCGCCCCTGGCGGTCGCGGTATAAATGCGCCGCGGCCAACCCTAGATCGCGGCTGTGATCCTTGACATTGCTGCTCAGCTCAGACACGATCTTGGCGCTGTCTATCAAGTCGCCCACACTGAAGCCAAGCTCTGCACGCGCCAACTCTAGAAAACGACCTACCACCAGCGCCACATCGGTGCTGGCCTGAATCGGGGTCAGCCCCAGGCCGTACGCGTCCCTGTGTGCTGCGCTGCGCGTGCGGCCGGTGTTGCGCAGAGTGCTGTAGAGCGCCAACTGGTCGTGAAATCCCATGCTGTGACCGAACTGCCAGGCGTCGCTGTCCCTGGAAAGAACAAAGGCCACTGGATGATCCTGGCGCTGCAGCGAGCGCGCCAGCATGACCAGGCAAACCATTCCGTATGGATCCATGAAACGAACGCCGCTGAGATCAATCACGATCTCGCGCTGCGGCTCAGGCGCTCGCTGCGTAATGCCTGTCAGCAAACGGTCGAATGTCACACTGTTGAAACGATCGCCGCTGCTGAGCGCAAATCGAATCTCACTCATGGCCTGACCAGCCTCACGGCGTTGTCTTGCCTAGCGTGGTTGACCCCCTGACGGCAGCAGCTTGTCAATCTCGTTGCGCACCGCATAGAGGTCTTGCAGTTGCAAGTAGACCGTGGCAAAGCGGATATAGGCAACCAGGTCCAATTCCTTCAATTCTTTGAGAACGACTTCGCCGATGGCGTCACTGAGTACTTCGGTTCGGCCCAGGTTGTATAACTGTTCTTCTACCCGCTCAACCAGGCGCTCCATGTCCGCCATGGCAATGGGGCGCTTGGCGCAGGCGATACGAATCCCGCTCAATAACTTCTGCCGGTCGTACGGCTCGCGCCGGCCGTCGCTCTTGACCACCATCAAGCTGGCTGCCACCTGCTCATAGGTGGTAAAACGCCCTCCACACTGATGACATTCGCGCCGTCGCCGAATCCCATCACCGGCGCCCCGCGTGTCAACCACGCGATGATCAGTGCTCTTGCAATGAGGACAGAACATGCTCACCTACGTTTCAATACCCGCCGTGGTGCAACAAGTGGTTGCCGATAACCCATGCGCCTGAATCGAGGCATACCGTCGAGGCCGGGGAGCAGGCACGTACGAACGCATCTATTGGTCAGTCCAACACTACATGTAGTGTATTTTGATAGTGCAACCACAATATATAGTGGTATCCTTACGGGCTAGATTCTACCACAGATGCCTTGACAATGCAAACTGACCGCGACGATGGCAGCCTGGCCGTCGAAGGCCAACCGTATAAACTCATGGCCTGTTTGACGGCTAACGCTGCGCCTGCTACAATCACGACCCATGACCAGCCAACCCATCCATTCAACTCTCGTCCTGGCCTCGTCGTCGCCGCGCCGCCGCGACCTGTTGACGCGGCTCGGCCTGATGTTCGAGGCGGTGGCCGCGGATGTCAACGAAGAGGCCTATGCGGGTGAAGAGCCTGAGCCGCTTGCGCGCCGTCTCAGCCGGGCCAAGGCCTGGGCGGTGGCGCAACGTCGCCCCAACGCCTTGATCCTGGCGTCCGACACGGTCGTCGCACGCCAGGGTGAACTGCTCGGCAAGCCGCTCGATGCCCAGGATGCTGCGCGCATGCTGCGCCTGCTGCGTAACACCGATCATGTGGTCATCACCGCGGTGACCGGGCTGGACCCAACGCAGGGCCGTGAGATCACCCTGGTGAGCACAAGCACGGTTTGGATGCGCGCCTACGGCGAGGACGAAC